>Ga0207841_1000012_pt1 | contig 526202 bp, 511 predicted proteins | sample HigsolmetaGSP18D_FD_184846 | JGI IMG/M metagenome (GOLD analysis project Ga0207841, IMG submission 184846) | High solid enriched microbial communities from the Joint BioEnergy Institute, USA - SP1-8-D (SPAdes) | ecosystem: Engineered > Bioreactor > SSF (Solid state fermentation) > Aerobic >... | reverse complement strand
CCCCCCCCGGTTTTGGGGTATAAAAGGCTGCTAGATGCTGAGCTTGCTGCGTTTTTCCTTTTTTTTTTTCTTTATCACCAGCAACTGTCTTTGGCATTTATATGACTGGATTGTCTTTCTGCTGTACTAGACTATATATACTTTCTACTTTCTACTTGTCTTCTACTTGTTCCAAAGAGAGAGATAAAGAATCTATAGCAATACCAATACCGAGCTGGAACAGTACCAGTACCAATATGAGATCTTACAGTGAGGTCCATTCGATTCATGTCCATGTAACGACAGGCCTAGATAACTAGACCTAAAGGGGTCGTTGGTTTATCTTGAAGACAAGAAACAAGGGGGTGAGCAATATGATAGTAAGAATAGACCTGTGTTACTAGCAATGCCTATATGACAGGTTGCTATGTGAGTCGACCACGAGGGTCGGAATCTGTCTGAAAGGAGCGTCATTATATACATGCCTGTCTGTCTGGATCAATGGGTTGTTTGGATCATTCTGGGTGTTGGATCATAGACCTCGCTGGATCAAGATGGCAGATGGATCATTTTGATCCATTGTCACGTGACCTCAACATGACATACCCCTCCTTTATGCCAACTCTGGCTATAACACTTTCGTGCTTTATTTTATATACTATTTTTATTATTGGTATGCGATGCTTACTCTCTCCTTCTCGACCCGACTCGAGCGTCTTGTCTATTTTATACTTGTCTACTTACTTGCCTTCTCTACCTATCAAATCTCGGGTGCTTACATCTTTATAAAGATCACGAGGAAGATAAAGATAAGGATGAAGATACGTCGCAAACCGCCGTCCTCGTCCTCGTCCTCGCTGTTCGCCATCTTCATCATGAGCGTATGACTCATAAGGGGGCAGAGGCTACGAGTGATTCGGTCCCTGTGTTGGTGTCGGTCGCTATCGCTGTCGCCGCTACATACATTACACATACCTACTTGCTTAATTTTAACCTCCGTGGATGGAGGTGCCGTGATCCTCTTGAAGCTAAGAACAAAAATCAAGGCCTTCAGGGCAGTGTATATCAAATAGTGATGGCTTCTTTTCCCCCTTATTTACTTCTCTATTCGCGGGGGGGGGGGGGGGGGGGGGGGGGTGAGAGAGAGTAACTGGCCACAGACGCAGGATCCTCGTCTTTCGATGTCATGTCGTTATTTATTTATTATACTCGCTCGCCTGGTCTCTACTACGCTTTAGATATAACAAGAAAAAAAAAAAGGAAAGGGAGAGCCTGTCAAGCAGGCCGACTGGTATACTACATCCAAAACCAGGCCTGCTTTTCTTGCTTGATAAAAAACAGAACCTTCCGACTCCTATAAGGTTCTTCGTTTTGAAGACGTGCCGTCTTGTTTTATTTATTCATTTATTTTCTTAAGGTCCGTGCTCGGTATTATTTACTATATTATATTACAGACTCTGACGTTCTTCCCGCCAGCTACCTACATCATTTAATCTAATTCTGGACATGTTGTGGGCTCGAATGGGCCCGGTTCTACCCTTCTCCAATTGTGTTCTCAAAGGGATGGAGGTTTTTTTTATTTTTGAAAAATGGAGAAAGGGGGCCCGGTCAGGTCAAGCAGGATTGTCCTGTCTTGCTTACGATAATACATACATACATACATACCTCCGGAAGAATATCTGGTGTTGGTTCTTTTAATGACTTCGGTTCGGTGCATGCTCTATTTATCTATTTACTGTCCTCTGCACAGTATATATAGATAAAGAGGGACTGCGAAGTGCTCACCCCTATAAATAACTAAATGAGGGGTTCTGCTTGCAATTTCTGGGCTGCTGCGATTGCGAATTGGATTCGAACCAGGTACTCGGTGATCGCCATATCCCTGCGCGATAAGAAAGGAAGACGAGAAAATCCCCGGCCAGAGCTCCTCAGAGCAGGAATCGCGTCCCTGGCCTGCCTGCCTGCCTACCTGTGTGTCTGCTTTTTGGATCTATTGGTTGATTGGCGAGAATATCTACTTATCCATCTATAAAATATTGGGACAGGACAAGAACAAGAACAGTGGCAACGACAACATGAGCGTTATCCTCTATACTGCTCGTGCTTATGCCTTTGTTTTTCCATAATACTATATAATATAGTCCGACACAGCGCCGTTCCGCTAGGCTCGTCCAGTTTAACAGGCGGCAGAATTACTATATACCCTTGGGGCACGAGCCTTTCTTTATACACATCGAATTATATATACAGTACATATATATGTACAGCATTTCGATGAGCAGGACCAATTGCTCCGTTCGACTGCTTGCAACGCAGGGATCCGAACCCGCCTTGACGAGGAATACCGGGTTGAATGACATATCAGCCCCCCAGATAGGTGTGTGGTGCGTTGTGGGTATAGATGCCTTACTAGGTATAGTTCTCGCAGGCTGGATTAGTTAAATAGATCCGGATCCGCGCGGGCGCTTTGCTTGCTGAATCCGACAGATGGAGTCGAGTTATATGCCTGCTATACTCACTAGCCCTATATATCTTCTTCGAGATGAAGACCGGTTGTCGCATTATTATATATATACAGTGCATTAGGGTGCTATATATATAGACAGGGGAAACCAGGAGCACGGATATGGTTCGGCCGGACCAGTTCCTGGAACAGATGCAATGCGGGTGCATGTGTATAGCAGGCTGATGGAAAGCCTCGCATGCCTGCTCTGCTTTACTTGGTTGATTAGTCAACAAAACTTTATTTGGTTCATTTTCAGAAAAAGGTTCAAATTCTGCTCACTTTCTTGACATGTCCTGTGTCTGCTAGCCTTCCTGCTATCATCCTGGGCTCAGTTTTGCCTCACTTTCATGTGAGTTTTATCTCCAGCTCAGAATTTTCTCACTGGACTTTCACAGGGAGATATCTCCACAGAAGAAGATCATAATGAAGAAAAAAAATGACATGGTTTGAGATGAGCCTGCTACATCTCTTGTCAGCATCATATAGACATCTCTTGCTTCCACTTTACATGACTGTTCACATACATTTCACATACCTTTCATCATCATCTTTTCCTCATCATCCCGGTCTTACATACTCACCACTTCTCTTTCAGATGTATCTAGATACCCAACGCGCATACTGAACAGAGAATGTGGTGCTTGTTTTACGGCTCATAATCTTCTATGGGCTCAAGCTGCACAGAAGGTAGCCCATTGGGGAGCGGAGATCCTCTACCACATCATCGTTTCTTTGCTTTAGTAATCGGTCAAGGGAAGAAGCTTCTAATCTTCTCAGGATTCGACCACGCACTGAATTGCTGTGGAGACCTCTTGGACTGTTGAGAAAGAGAGGAGATAGGCACAGCAATATGCTCTGCCACCCTGATGGGATTGACAGGCTTTCTTTCTGTCAGCGTCTTTTTTTTCCTCACTTGAGAGTTGGCTTCATCTCCAATCAGACTCACACATGATCTTCTTCAAACAGGAGCAGGAGTGGTGCTTGCTTTTTCTTTTCTTTTTCCGGCCCAATTTTAATGGATTGAAATCCACCACAAATGAGACGGTCTCCCTCCCATCCAAGTGTCTGTTCGAGAATCTATACAGTATTGTCAATATATGGCTTTGTCTGAAGAGGGAGTGCATATGAGGCAGAGATATGTGTTCAGCACTCGCTGGAAAAGACTCATCGGATATCTGTGCAAGACAAGATAGGCAGTCGACTAACTCGGCCCGATGCATCCGTCACTTGAGCCGAGTATAACTGTCAGAGATGCTCACTTATCTATTGTGCAAAACAACATCAATATCGACAGGTGTCGATATAAGACAACAGGACCGGCAGCTTCGCGGCTACTCCCACTGTGGAAGTACCGCAGCCCCCCGCTTCAAGGGGTTGCGGGATCACCACAGTGGGAGGTCGGGCAACATGTTGCTGCGCATGGACGCTTTCGAGGCGTTTGATGCTTCTTTGCGTTGGATGGGATCCATCGCCTACTTAATACAGCAGCAGAACCAGAGATGGATCTTCGGAGCACTTTCTCGTTCTACATTACTGTTAGGTCTGTAAAATACAGCCGCCGGTGCCGCGTTCCCTCATTCTAAGGGACAAAAATGTTAATCTCGTCGATCAAATCGTTTAAGCCCTGTCAATTGTCTTTCTTTGCACAGGGCAGCAGAGTGACAGAAGCAACAGAGGCCGAGCTGCCTCAAGCTCTACGGAGACTGCCCCTGATGATATATACACATGTCGAGTTAGTCTCTTGTTTGCTTTATAGAACCTGTTCAAAGTTTGTCTTATCCATATATGATTCTCTAGCTTTAGCTTAGAGATATACAAGGAGCAAAACGGACAGTCTCCTGAACTTGAAAACTGGTGGTTGTGTGGTTTATGCAGCATCAACCACGCGTCAGTACAGCCAGCGAGATCTTTCAGGCTTAATGCTTCTCGTGGCTTAACTCTGGCTTATATACCTGTCCGCGATCAAGGAGTGCCGTCTGCCCACCGATGTGATAGGGCAAAAAAAAGTTCAGGAGCGAGAAGCACTCGTGCAGCAGGTTCTGTCTGGGAAAACATGGCCGGTATAACATGGCATGGCTCCGAAGACCACGACGAAGCCATCATGGACATGGCCATTGATATATTCTGTGTTCGGTGCTCTGCTGTCTCCTGCCCTTTTTCATGTGGGAGTTGGGTCAGTTCGGTTTGCTGAAAACGAGACCCCTAATGCAACTTCTCTTCTGAGGTTTATATATAGGCAGCTTCTAGTTACGATTCCAAGAAGCTGTTTAGGATAAGGTACCGGGACCCATTCATGCCGATGGAACTGCAGATATTGGCAGGAATTGTTGTGGGCTTTAGTGAAAGGAGATGTCGAGACGTTGATGCAGTCAGAGCCGCCCAGGATAGCGCAGCTACAGAGAAGCCTATGATCCGAATGAGGAAGAGTATGATATGCAGATCTTCAAAGGATGATGGGACATACTAATATCAATGCCGCTAGTAAGGCCATTCTGGTCAAATTGTCATCATCTAGCATCCATCTTTATTTATATCTCTCTGGCAAAATGCCTCTTGTCTAGTGTCCTAGAAGTCAAACAGACAGATAAAGATAAGCAACTCTGGATCAGGCTCTGCTTAGCCTGGAATGGCATGACACAGCATGGCTGGCAAAAAATGCAATTCAGACACCTGGCGCCTAACGATTATCAGATCGATTATATCAGCTCCTTTTATACGTGTGCTTCCCGCTACTTACTAAACTCGCCAGCAATGACAAAGATCTTTTTAGATAGCGGTGCATGCTTTACCTTTGATGTCAAGGCAACACCACGAACATATCAGCGCGCGGCGTTGCGGCAAGCATAAATATATAGAAATATCTTTTACCCTTGTCCAATACATCTTCCAATTTGCAGCGCTGCGCCATCCGTCTCCTGCTCTTTTTCAGGGTCGGAGAAGGACAAGACGAACAGGAAGAGAGAGAACAGGACAATTCCTAAATAGTAGCTTCCCTTTCCTGTTTAACAGATACTGTCCTCGAGCTAACCAGAATCATATAGATGGGATCTCATAAATGTCTCCAAAACTTAGGGTATAACAGCGTTGCTGCTGTAGGCTGCAGACTCCGTACCATGCGGAAGAAATACGGCCTTCAGCTGTATGGAAAACAAACCAAGGAGCCCTCTTGAAGAATTAACCTATGTGTCGTTTTGAACTTGAGAAAACCGTCGGTTGTAATGTCGAAGTTACTGATACGGTTTAACATATTAAATATACTCCTCTGTGTTTTTTTTGACGTGTGAAAGCAACTGCAAGAGAAAATCTAGAAACCGGAAATGGAATCTTCGAATTACAGCTGTTTCGCTCTGTCCTTCCCAAACACCACAGGAGCAGGTTCCATGAACTCGCGAATAACCGTTGTTCCTCATTGCTAACACGGTTCATGCTATTTTTTCATGCTTCGGTTATATTATTATATGATGCAGAGAGGAAGCTTCTTAAATATATCTGTTATTGATCAATTATGCTTCTTCTTCTCTAGATCTTTTTCAAGTGGGAAAAGAAAAGCAAGAAAGAATTCCTAACGTATGGTTCTCCTCGTCCTTCTAACGCGCGAAAGAATCGTTGTCCGCCTAATAAGCTCTCAGCTTAGCCACGGACCCCAACATTTATATTATTGTTTACACCACCCGTTCCATGAAGGTAATACAGGACTTCGTGGTTATGCGTCATGTTCCCCGACTCCTCCTGCCCCCCGAACACGCGAACGATGCATATAGGTCCCTTTTAAAAAGCCAATAACGTAGTCCTCTGAGGACTTCAAAGCCAGGGATGAATGTCTCTCCGTTCCATGCTCCCTCTGAATTGGCAAAAGAAGCTTATATCGCGAGAGACTTGCCAAGATGTGGCAAAAACGAGACGAATATGAGCCAGAAAGAATTACTTCCTGTTTATAGCTCTCATGTCATTTTTGAGCATGCAAACAATTTCCTTTTATGGCAAGGATGTTGACGCCGAGGGCTTTAAAGCCAGGGATGAAGTTCGCCGTCTTATGCTCTATTTCAGGGAGGGAAAGGATGGTTAATCGCCTGCGACCTGTGATTTTCCACCACAGTAAGTCCTTTGAGAAGCGCTGCGACGTATAAGTAAGAAATTTCTCATACACATGTCCCGTTGAACCTAACAAAGAATCGATCTTGCCGAGCTGATCGCGTCATCCTTCGTTACAACTGCTATGCCTTCTATGAATCCATTCCCTATGTGGATGCAGAACCCAGGAGAATCCATTGACTTTGTTTATATGTCAGATGGCAGGGTATCTGAGATGTACCCAATCTAGCAGATTTTCTTTATAGATTAGGTATCTACCAAGCTGGTGGTCCAAAGAGAAGCAGATGGCGGTGCAAGGAAAAGAGAAAGAGGAACTGACCTTGGGTCAGTCGTTGCCGTCGCAAGTACCTTATGTAATGCGCCGAGTCGTCTATCAGCCTCCCTGTCACACCGACCACACGAGCACGATCTAATTTACTCGGCGGCGAACTGCCTATCAGGCATTGATCCTAAGAAGTCCGTTCTACTAGAGTGATTCATGCAACTTGGTCTTGAGTGGTCACTGCAGAGGTACGAAAACAAACGAGATGTCTTGAATTCATGAGATTACGACAGACAGAATTCATTTATCTTCGTTCCTTTTTGAATCAAGCTCATTTGGTTTAGTCAACATGCAGACGTCCCATGCTCCTTTATCCAACCACCGGGTACCTCTTTCTGTTATCAAATGCTTGGGTGTCCCCTTTTGATATCAATTTTTCAGTCATTGTAGGCCTACTCACGAGCCCATGGTTAACTACACATAGGGTGACCGGGATGGGTGATTAGACTTAGATCGTTAAAGGAACAGGAATGCCAAAAACCACCACAACATGAAGTGCACCCTTCTGACCACTCGCCGAGACTCGTTCAGAGCTGCGGATAAATGGCAAAATAACAATATGACTACGAATGACATACCCTTGTCAGATTCGAAAGAGCTTTTTCATTCCAAATTGGCCTTTCGGCTACTTTCTCTATTCATGATATGTAATGATTTCCATGTCCATGCACAGCTACCACCCCACAGGAAAGCAGCACACTTCTGGTATAATTTATAGATATATGTATCTCCCTGTACTGAAGACACGTCTTTCCTGAAAAGAAGAAGACAGTCTCAAACTCAAGGAGACGGGCATGGTCCACTTTCTATTCCATCCACTATAGACACTCAATCCACGGAGATCAGGATGATGGAATGTATATACTATAAGATGGAGAACCTGTGGAGAGTTTATGCAAGGGTTATTTTGCAAATTGAAGATGTGTTCGACTGATGGGGAGGAGGTATTTAAAGGGGTAAGGAAGAGGGCTGTTTCCATAAATATGTGCTTGTCATGGTTGCGTATGTTTAACGCGTGAGGTGCCTAATATATGCGGCCTGCCGGGGTGAAGTTCGAGCCGTCATGATCCATTGGACAGCCCTCTTTCTCCTCCGGCATGACTTGCGCACTGTTGCGGATATAACTAGTACATGTATTGTCTCTTTTTCTCTCGTACAGTCTGGGTAGCTGTCATACTGACGTCATCAAGAGATGCAGAGCGGGGGACAGCTGAAGTATCAAATAGGATAGCTGTATGGAACGGTTTTTTTCTCACTTGATGCTTCCAATGATATTTTTTGATATTGTCGATCCATTTTCTCTGTCAAAAGATCAACTGATCTACGTAGATGGAATCGCATATAGGCTGTATTACTCCGTACTGCTGTGCTATTCATTCGTCAGCCAGAAAAGGGACATGAGATATTATTGATATACGTATTTACGATCAATGTTGGCTGTCCAGCCATTGAAAGGCGAGCAAAGAGGTCAGCTGTCTCTGCTACAGCAACCTTTTGGCCCCGATATTTCTCAATGGTAACATTGAGCGGGCAGAGACGTGGCCCCTTAGGAACCATGGCGGTCACTCCGGCTCCTCGAACCGGATTTGGAAATTGGATTTTGAGGTCTTTTATCGGATAGGAATTGAGTCAATAATAGTCCTTCGTGCGGCAGACAGATGAGTGGCCTCGCAGCGCCATGCCCGGCTCGAAATTCCTCGTAACATCGTGCGCGCGATTGGTCTGACATGCAGCGCAGCAGAGCTGTCGACTCGGCAGAAGCTTGCGAGGATCGGGATCGGCGCAACCGAAGTGCCGGGACGCTTCGCGCCTTACCCGGGACGGCAATGCTTGAGAGAAGCGCCCCCGCTTCCTCGCGATCCAGATCGTGATGTGAAACGTCGCCATGCCTCTGTTCATCGACACGAGCAGGAGAACACGCTCGTCACCCCACCGCTCGAGTCCCTTGCTGCATGGCATCCGAGGCATTTTGGGCCCTCAGGGGGCAACGTGCGTGCGGTCCAGCCCCACGGGGCTGGGCAACGTTCAGGTACATAAGGAACGGCCGTTTGCGGCATGTCCGCCATGACTGTTGCGAGCAGAGAGGAGAGAACGAGACGAATATACATAGTTTCCGTTGAACTGGCCTGATGCGGCAATTGCGGTTTCAATAAATACTACCGTGCTGCGATCCCGTTGTCCCGTCTGCCAGCTGCTCTGAAGGGGCACTCAAGACCCCCTCTGCAGTACATACTCCTTTTTGACTGCGTTGATTCTACTCTTTTATAACGTTGTACAATGGACTCGTCGAAATATACCCCAATTCCAGGCCCAAGGGGCGTTCCTCTGCTGGGAAATATCTACGACCTTGATAAAGAGACGCCTATCAACAGCCTGGAACGGTTGGCGGATACCTATGGTACGATACGCCTCATCATATCTACCCGTCTACGAGTTTCGTTCCATATTTGCTCCTGACATTCTATATCCTTGCATGATAACATCGCAATTGCACTTGGCTGACAGGAATGCAGGCCCAATTTTCCGCTTGACCACGTACGGCAAGTCAAGGGTCTTTATCAGCTCGCACGAGCTCGTCGATGAAGTCTGCGACGAGGAGCGTTTTACCAAGGCCGTCAGAGGCAGCCTGGAGGAGATTAGGAATGGCGTGCACGATGGTCTGTTCACCGCTCACTATCCCGGGGAGGAGAACTGGGCCATTGCACATCGCATCCTTGTTCCCGCCTTTGGCCCTCTTTCGATCCGGGGAATGTTTGATGGTGAGTTGGGTATTGTTCAATGTTTCTGCCACCTACCAGGGCTAATACGGTCCGACAGAAATGTACGATATTGCCTCCCAGCTCGTCATGAAATGGGCGCGGCAAGGGCCGAAGGTGCCAATCATGGTCACGGATGATTTCACCCGTCTGACGCTGGACACGATTGCGCTCTGCGCCATGGGAACGCGGTTTAATTCTTTCTATCACGAAGAGATGCATCCGTTCGTGGACGCGATGGTGGGCTTCCTGCTGGGGTCCGGTTATCGCGCCCTTCGTCCAGCAATCATTAACAACCTGCCAACAAGCGAGAACGCCAAGTACTGGAGTGACATTGAATACTTGAAGAAGGTGGCCCAGGAGCTTGTTGATGAAAGGAGGAATAACCCGGAGGAAAAGAAAGATCTTCTCAATGCGATGATTCACGGCAAGGATCCCAAGACTGGTCAAGGTCTCAGTGACGAGTCCATAATCAACAACATGATTACCTTCTTAATTGCAGGTATGTATAAGCAGCCTTAAAATACTTTTTCTGAGAAATGCTAATAGGTGCTGGCGACAGGCCACGAAACCACCTCGGGCATGCTGTCGTTCCTCTTCTACTTTCTTCTCAAGAACCCACGCGCTTATCAGAAAGCTCAAGAAGAGATAGACACCGTTGTCGGTCGAAGGAAGCTTACTGTCGACGATCTCCCCAAGTTGCGTTACATCAATGCCGTCATGCGAGAGACTCTTCGTCTGCGGTCGACGGCCCCTGTGTATGCACTCCATGCCCATCCCACTAAGAACCACGAAGATCCGGTCACCTTGGGAAAGGGGAAGTACGCGCTTGAGAAGGACGAGACAATCGCCATTATCCTCAACAAGTTGCATCGGGATCCCGCAGTTTATGGACCTGACGCGGACGAGTTCAAGCCGGAGAGAATGCTCGACGAGAACTTTGAGAAACTGCCCAAGAACGCATGGAAGCCTTTCGGAAACGGGATGCGCGCCTGCATCGGTCGCCCATTTGCCTGGCAGGAGGCACTAATTGTTGTGGCGCTCTTGCTGCAGAATTTCAACTTCGAGATGGATAATCCCAGTTACAACTTAGAGATCAAGCAGACACTCACGGTGAAGCCGAAAGACTTCAAGATGAGGGCAAGGTTGCGCGAGGGGCTTAAGCCGACAACTCTGGAGACCCTGCTCAACACTCCGGGAGAGGTCCCTGTAGATACGCTGAGCGCAGCTAGTAGGCAACGCAAGGCACAATCCTCTTCGACGGGTGTCGAATCTAGCAAGGGCAAGCCAATGTATATCTTCTTTGGAAGCAATACGGGAACCTGCGAGGCTTTTGCTCGAAGACTGGCAGATGATGCGGCTAATTATGGATATGCTGCTGAGACCAACAGTCTCGATTCAGCGAGGCAGAATATCCCGAAATCAGATCCCGTCGTCTTTATCACCTCCTCTTACGAAGGGCAGCCACCCGATAACGCGGCCCACTTTTTTGAGTGGCTGAGCGGGCTAGATGGCAAAGAACTTGAGGGTGTGAACTATGCGGTGTTTGGCTGCGGTCATCGTGAGTATCCTACGTCTCTTTACACTCTTGAGCAAGCCACTAATAGGTATCCTAGATGACTGGCAGACAACCTTCCATAGAATCCCTAAAGCGGTCGATGATCTGGTTGGGAAGAACGGAGGCAAGAGAATCTGTGATATCGGACTTGCTGATGCAGCTGAGTCAGACATGTTCACCGACTTTGATAACTGGGGTGAGACGAAGTTCTGGCCGGCCATAACTTCAGCATTCGGCGGATCCAAGCCAACGGAAGCGTCAAGGTCGAAGCACGCTTTCCAGGTAGAAATCAGTACTGGCGTGCGTGCCTCTACACTGGGTCTTCAGCTGCAGGAGGGTCTTGTCCTGGAGAATCAGCTTCTCACTTCTCCAGACATGCCTGAAAAGCGGTTGATCAAGTTCAAGCTACCGTCCGATATGACCTATCAATGCGGTGACTATCTTGCGGTGCTTCCTGTGAATCCGAGTCCTGTCGTCCGCCGGGCGATCCGTCGTTTCAACTTGCCTTGGGACGCCGTCCTTCGGATTCAGAGGGCCCCTGGAGTATCGAACCCACCGCCGTCAGTTCCACTCGATACCCCCATCTCAGCCTTTGAGCTCCTATCGACATACGTGGAGCTCTCTCAGCCAGCATCGAAGCGTGACCTCAACATCCTGGCAGAAGCGGCCGCCACAGACCCAGATACGCAGGCGGAGCTGCGCTTCCTCGCTTCGAGCCCGACCCGGTTCCACGACGAGATTGTCGCGAAGCGAATTAGTCCCCTTGATCTCCTAATGCGCTACCCAGCCATCGACCTACCCTTTGGCGATTACCTAGCGATGCTGCCGCCTATGCGGGTTCGCCAGTACTCGATCTCGTCTTCGCCGCTGGTCGATCCATCCACGTGCTCCATCACTATCTCGGTCCTTAACTCCCCGTCTCTGGCATCCCCTCGTCCAGCAAGCGAACAGTCAGAAGAGGAGCGGTTCATGGGCGTTGCTTCCACCTACCTGTCGCAGCTCACTCCAGGCGAACGCGTCCACATCACCGTGCGCCCCTCCTCCACGGGATTCAAACCCCCAGTTGACCTGAAGACACCCATGATCATGGCCTGCGCCGGAAGCGGCCTGGCCCCATTTCGCGGCTTCATCATGGACCGGGCGGAGAAAATCCGGGCCAGAGGCGAGAACCCCGAGCAGCACGCCAAAGCGGTCCTTTACGTCGGCTGCCGCACCAAAGGCAAAGACGACATCCACGCCTCAGAGCTCGCGGAATGGGAGCGTCTAGGCGCCGTCGAGATCCGGTGGGCATACAGCCGGCCCGATGACGGCTCCACGCCGCAACACGTGCAGGACAGGATGTTCGAGGACCGTGAAGAGCTGGTCCAGCTGTTCGAGAACGGAGCAAGGATCTACGTCTGTGGAAGCACCGGCGTGGGTAATTCTGTGCGTGATGTTTGCAAGAAGATTTATCTCGAAAAGCGGCGGGAGAAGCTCCGGGAGCGGAAGGAGAGGGGCGAGTGTAATGGTGAGGAAGAGGAAGATGAGGAGACGGCTGTGCAGAAGTTCTTTGAGAAGTTGAGGGCGAAGGAGCGGTTTGCGACGGATGTTTTTACTTGATGTTTGGAAGGTGTGCTATATAGCTGTCTTTCTATCTGGTTGATATCTCTTACGATGCTTGCCGCTGTAATGGATGAGTTAATAGAATATGCAAGCTGGTCATTTGTACTACAACCTCCTCTAGACACTCGGTACACTTTAGTCAAAACCACGCCTGACGCAGTCTGTCAGCGGAGAAGATGCCTGGTCATCTGACCACGGCCTGTACAGAGTCTTCCGTTCCTCCAGAAGGCAGTTCCCTAACCTACCAGGAGACACGACTGGAATGTCTCGTCAAATCAATCACAGATCTGAATTCTTTCGTCGAGTCGTCACTGCATGGTCTACAGTCCTGAGTACATCTCTTCCAATTCAGTGTCCCCAGGAAGAGGGGAAGGTCACCTGGCTCCGCCAGACCAGACCAGGCCAGGGCATCTCGATAGTCAAGATGCTCAAGGAGAGATAGTTACTACCACTGCGTTACACGAGACTGACAACTGTGTCGAAGCAAATGAATAGGTATTCCATTAATGGCCCATTATCAAAAGTACCGATATCACTCACAGCTAGCTGAGCCAGCATAGGTGCACTCCAAATGATTTAAGCGTCTTTAGCCTACAAACCGTGTGAGGCCCGATTGAAGTGAATGAATCAGGTCAACTGCTCAGGCTAATAATACGCACACTTTCCACAGCATCTCCAACTCTCTAACAGTGCAGTGGCGTCTGTTCCTCCCTAGGTACAGTACATGTTCAAATGGTGGGGAGAATTATTCCATAATCTCACATCAGAGTTGATCTATGGTGAGTTGATCATGATTAAATGGCAGAACGGACCGCCCCTCCGACGGTCGGCCTGCAAAAGCTAATCTGAATTCTCACTAGAACCCCTGGACGGCGCCCTCCGGCTCGCAGATATGATTTGTGTTCCTCAGCCAGGGTCCATAGACCCCGCTATCCAGGGAAAAAAACGTGGGCGCTATCGCGTGCTATCAGTGGGCTGCGAAAAGAGGTGTTCTTGGCTTCATGCCTATCATGGCGGACTTCTGATCACAGATTGGTCGGATACTTCCGAAGCTTGTTGTCCTGCATGTTATCACTATCGTAATTTATGGAGGGAGTTGATACAGACATGGTGATATCTCCGAGAAGAAGGTTTACATATAATCAGGGGTCCGTCCCCGCTCGCGCAGACATGGCCATCGAGCCCGATACAACTAGCCGGCGGGGAGCGCTTGATCTGAATAAAAGATGATGAAGACAACGCTCGCCTTCGCCGTGGCGCTCTGCTTCCAGAGCTCGCTCGCGGAGACGATCAGCGATATCAACGGCGACAGGTTTCTGTCCCCGTATGCAGGGAAAACCGTCACCAACGTCTCCGGCCTCGTCACCGCAAAGGGTCCAAGTGGCTTCTGGCTGCGCTCGACCACACCAGACTCCGATCCCCGCACATCCGAATCCATCTACGTCTACGGCAGCAGCGCAGTGTCTTCCGTCGCTGTGGGCGACATCATCACGCTAGACGGCAAGGTCTCAGAGTACCGCTCGTCCTCAGTGTACGTGCCCCTGACGGAGATCACGTCGCCCTCGAACATCAAAGTCTTGTCGAGTGGAAATGCCGTCGAAGCCGTTGTCATCGGCGAGAACGCAGGTTTGAGTCCGCCCACTGAGCAGTTCTCGTCTCTCGACAACGGCGATGTGTTCGGCTTGCCCAACAATGCGAGTCTCCTGTCTGACGAAAACCCGGTTCTGCAGCCGTCGCTCTACGGGATGGACTTCTGGGAGAGCCTGAGCGGCGAGTTGGTCACACTGGTCGCGCCGCGGGCCATCAGCAAACCCAATTCGTACGGCGATACCTGGGTTATTGGTCAGTGGAACAGCACGGGGGAGAACCAGCGGGGAGGGTTGACGATGAGTGACAGAGGTCCGTATCGATGGAATATCTTTCCCTTTCAAGCATCTACCCTATCATATGATACATTAGGCTACAACATAAACTATTTAGATTGCATACTAATTCCCACTACAGACGCTAACCCCGAAGCCATCGTCATCATGGACCCTCTAGACGGGACCAAGAACCCTCTGGACACGAAGCTAGGCGACAACCTGGAGGACATCACCGGCGTCCTGACCCAGGTTTATGGCTTCTACACCGTCCTGCCGCTGACGGCGCTCATGGTGCTTGGATCGCGCACCCCGGCGACGCCCGCGGCCACAGAGCTCGTGTCAGACGGCACTTGCAGCACTCTGACATTTGGATCGTACAACGTCGAAAACCTGGCGCCCGATTCCGCTCATCTACCCAAGATTGCGGATCATATTGCGAATTATCTGAAGAGTCCGGCGCTCGTATTTCTCCAGGAGATACAGGATGATAGTGGTCCGACGGACGACGGGGGTATGTATACTCTTTCATCATTAAATGAATGCTATTAGCCCGACAATCTATATGCCTGTGCCAAAGCATAAGTACTAATCTGCCACAGTCACCTCCGCAAACAAAACCCTCTCCACCCTCACCGCCGCAATCGAGTCCGCTGGCGGCGTTTCCTACTCCTTCATCGACATCGCCCCCCTTAACAACCAAGACGGCGGCGAACCCGGCGGCAACATCCGCGTCGCGTACCTGTACGACGCCTCCGTGATCCGCCTGCGCAACCCCAACCCTGGCTCCAGCACCGACGCCAACGACATTATCCTGACGGCGTCTGGCCCCGAGCTGAAGTACAACCCGGGCCGGATCGACCCCGAGAACGCGGCCGCGTGGATGGACAGCCGGAAACCTTTGGCTGCAGAGTGGGAGACGCTCGATGGGCGGAACAAGTTCTTCACGATCAACGTGCACTTCATGAGTAAGGGGGGCAGTTCCTCGCTGGAGGGGGATCCTCGACCGCCTGTCAACGGCGGAGTCGAGACCCGTATGACGCAGGCGGATGTCGTGGCCGTAAGTTCTATTCCAGACCGACAGAAACATGTATATACAAAAATGACTAACCAGAAATATGTAGAACTTCACATCCACCCTCCTCTCCCTCTCCCCGGACGCCAAGATCCTCGTCGCCGGCGACTTCAACGAATTTGCCTTCGCCCCGCCCCTGAAGCACTTCCTCGCCGCCTCGGGCCTGCGCGACCTCGACGACGTCGCTGGCGTCCCGCCCACGGAGCGGTACACGTACCTCTACGACATGAACTGCCAGGCGCTGGACCATGTGTTTGTGAGTGAGGGTGTCGCTGCTGGTGGGGCCAAGGTCGAGCATGTGCATGTGAATACGTGGGTGGAGTATGATGCGCAGGCGTCGGATCATGATCCGAGCGTGGGGGTTGTGAGTGTCTGTGAGTAGGATAGTCTTGATTGGACGGATCCATGGTTTGAATGGGTGCGTGTTGTGGAATGATGAGCGTGTATATAGGCACATACCTCCTTCTCTGGATACATGTACTGTACATAGATGTGCATGAGATGAGTGTGTATATACGTACATACGAATGTCTAGACTAAGGTTTATTTATATTTCTTATGTGGCGCCCTGAGCTGTAATAGCCGGAGCAAGGTATGGTCTAGTTAGAGGGGATTTACTTGAGTTGTCCGAAGAATATATGAGTTAGGTACTGACTTGGCAAGGACTGAACTCTAGAAACTGCAAAAAGGGTAGACATCTCTCGATGAATCACATCACGTGCCGGACTTCGATTTATGCCATCCAATCAATCAGCAACAGATACCCCCGTCCTCGCTACCCTCATGACTACATCGTACAGTACATAGATCATCTACCGTCCCGGACAGCCCTGGCAGTTCTTGGTTAGGCAGCCCGGATCAAGCCGTCCAGGGTGCGGATCCCGCCTTCTTTCTTGGCGCAATGGTGGGAAAGCCAGCCGCGAAGATTCCTGGCCGAACAGTGTTACAATCAATCTCTTTCAGTTTCTGCCAGGGAGACGGGCTGGCGCGGGATGATAACACTCTTTGCCAAGGGCTTGGCTCAGGCCGTCTTCGTCCACGCCGTCCGCCGCGGCGATCTGGCCGCGACAGACACAGAAAAGAGCGGAAACAGCTGGAATCAGTAGCGGAAGACAGCCACGCGGTCATCTGCGTGTGATGCGAGGGATGCCGTGTGCGACGACAATCGGAAGTCTGGAGAAGTCATACATATAGCATCCCGTCTCGTATTGAGAGCCTTGAGGACCGGAGGCGCGCCGAGACGCGGCGGATGTGCGACGGCGGACCTCGAGACTCGGCATCGGCCCGATGGCGTCGAGGGGAGGTCCGGCGCCGACCCGATCGGCGCCCGCCGGCCAGGCCAGGTCGGCGATGCTTCGCTTCAGCATTTCATGAGATGGGAGAACGGTGGCTTCTTCGCGTGAGCAGCCTCATGTGAGGGCCTGCGTCGCGGGTTGCCAACTTGCTGCTGAATCTGATGGCCTGATTCCCATGTGGTGAGCCCGCGAAAACCCGTTCTTCAACCGCGAGGACTAGGAGGCTTCAACTCGCTTCTCCCCGACTCACTGCGACCAAAGAATCCGGGCTCGGGCACATGCAGGAAAAGCAAGGCGCGGCTGAACGCCGGAATTGAAGTTACCCAAGCAACGAGCGCTTCGGGATATCATCTTGGCGTGGCATGGATGTGCTGGGATGGATGAGGGATCTGTCAGGAGGGGGAAATGACAGGGTGATAGGGCTGGTGCCCTATCGTCCAATCGGGCGATCGGAGTTATACTTCTCTGGGCAGCCACATCTGCTCTGAGATTGTGAGCACGGATTTGGCTTTTTTACTACTCTGTTCGATCATAAATAATAATAATGATAATGGTCTTTATGAAACCCCCCTCCGTGCTCAGAAACAGATTCCCCAATCATAGCCGCGCAGTCCAATTGTAGCTCTGAACCCTAAGCCCTGGTTATTCGGTTCTGACAAACTTCTCCATCCGAGGATGGAATACAAACACGGAAATAGGAAGGGCAAAAGAAAAAAAACATGCAGCAGCCGGGATTCGCTGGTGGTCACCCACCCAACTACTAACCGGCCGGCGTGTGGCTTAAGTACGGCTGAGCGGACGGGAAGCCCTGTTTTCCACACCCTATGGCCGCATGTACCTGTTTTCATCCTGATGTGGTATATAAGGTAAGAATATCGTCTACACTTCGAGAAGGGATAACCCAGCAGAGAGGTCTCGGAGACATGGAGGCCTTCGGCCAGCGTGCTGGTCCTATGTAGAGCTCGGGGCTCAGCTACTTTGAACCCATAAATCCATGGTTTAGTTATTTTGAGAGACTACAGATGCATGCTTATAACAGATCGAGTAACAAGTTAAACATACTACTTGTCTGAACCAAGCTATTTCTTCATTTAAAATATTCCAGTTAAAAAAACCCGCAATCTAAAGGCAGATAACACATCTGCCAGATATATACGGAGTACAAAATCCAGAATCCTTTTTAAAATCACTAGGAGTGGAAATATTTCTTAGTCTCAACTGTGCTGCTGGACTAGGACAATATCCCCAGCTTCTCTACCTCGCGAGAAGCCTTCAAATGGTTTCCCATGCACCAGCATACAGACGAGGACCTACTCACACCTAGATAAAGAACCATCATTGTTGAAGAAGAAGCTATTGAAGAAAAATATCCTTGAAGTCCCTTTGTTGAAGGGTTCCATCAGGTAACCAAACCCCAGCCTGTTTCCCGGCAGCTCTCTAATACTGTCTCAGCTCTCTACAACTCCTGCGGTTGATCCCGGAAAGAGTCCTAGGTAAATTGTATGGTCGCAACTGACAGACAAGACCGTTGATTTGCTGCCCTCGAAAGCCTCACCGCCACCAGCATTCTCACCAAACTAATTAATCAAATTAGCCTTGATAAGGCCTAGGACCTAGCTACCGCCGCCGCTCCAGAGCTCCGTATACCCATGTATGTACAGTACGGTACCTAATTAAGCGCATTCTTGGCAACATTTAATTAAGACTGCATTGGATTAGAATCTGACAGACCCCTGTCAGTTGGTCGGTGGGTGGGACCATACTCCCTGAGGTACTGTACATGATACCGGAACTCCTTCCGTCCGGCTTTGCAGAACGCATCAGTACTGAAACCCAATAGGTTAAATGAGTCAACTTGAGATCTACATAAAACTGCTTAAGAAATAAGTAGGTAGAATAATTATTAAGTGATATTACATGTAAGCTTTGAAGACCTTTTTTCCCCTAAGATTCGGCTAGTACTCCGTAGTACATGTAGTACATAGTAAGGGTCGCATTACCCTCGGGCAAACCAGACGCTTTCCCGCGAAAAAAAGCCGGGGAATATCCGGCGGTGCCGCCTCGTACGACATTTCAGTATTGCCTAATTTCATATTATTCGAGAGTATATCAATATGAACAATGATAATGATGACGATACTGCAATAATGCTCTATTCTATAACGCTGAAGAGGTTAATTAATTATAACCTCAGCCTGGTGAATAGCTATTCTTAGGAATGCACGGAAAATGCAATCCAGACTAGAAGAGACCTTTCAGACACATAGTACGCGAAAGCTTTTACACTTTCTTTTTCCAGAAAGGGAGGATGCTAATCCCTCCGTGGGTGATGTATCCAAGTGCTGACCTGTTTCGGAAAGTCTTGTGAGCAGTACACTATCTCTTTGTACGTACAGTAACTCTCTCTTCCTCATGTTACTGAAGGTTTGAAGTGAAGACTTCCCTTTCCACATGATTCTCGGCCTGTCGTGCGTTAGGTTACAAAAGTAGAGCAATTAAACGTGTGTGATAAGATGCTATTTCCAAACATTTTCATTTCCTATTCATTCTATATATAGAGAGGTGAGATATAATGATACCACCTCAATTTGATCTGACGGTTTCGTCAGCATCATCATCTACCCTGCGATAGTCATTTAGTATACATAGATCATAAAGTCATTTGCATCTCGACCGCGACGACTCGGCCGTGAGCCTCCAGGCCTCCTTGTCGTAGGTCTGCGGCCAGATGCCGTTCTTACCGGGGGCCAAGATGCCCTTCGGGTCGAGTGCGTTCTTGATTGTCTCGTTGAGCCTCATCTGCGCGTTGTCGTTGAAGCAGTACGTCGACGCGATGTGGTCCATGAGCGCCAGGTGGGTGCGGTACTCGCCCCAGCCCTGCTGGGCGCAGTCGTCGATCAGGGTGCGGATCAGCTTGTGGGCGCGCTCCTTGGAGTCCGGGTCGTTGCGGTCGAAGACGAGGCAGACGATGTGGTGCATCTCGCGCATGCCAATCGTAAAGGTGCCGATGAAGTCGAAGCCGGCTTCGAGGATCCGCTTCTTCGTGATGGCATACTGCAGGTTGGCGTCCTCGCCGGAGATCTTGCTGATGGGCGAGAAGAAGAGGTGTGCGCCGTTGGGCAGCCAGTCGACCCATTTTAGCTCGTCGAACGTGGGAATGCCCTGCAGGGTCTTCGCGCGGATGTGCAGCACCGCTTTCGGGTCCGGCACATCCTCTGGGAAGAAGAACTTCGCGCCTTCGATCCGGCCGAAGGACGCTTTGATAACCTCCCACATGGCCTTGCGGATGGGCTCCGGCCCGTACATCGCTCCGTAGAAGTTCCAGCGACCCAGGTTCAGCTTCTTAGCAATGGCGTCGAGCTCCTCGTCGCTAAGGGGCTTGTTGGAAGAGGTGTATGAGGATTTCGGGCCCATGACGGCCGCGTCGAGAAGGATGTGGCGAATGCTAGGGACATTCTGGATAACCATCGCGAGTCGAAGCTCCCGGATAACATCGACAATCTTAGGCAGATCGTCATCCCTGGGGAACGTGACCAGGTAGGGCTGGTAACCGCCGGGGTTGACCATGAGCTGAATTATTCGTTAGTAAGACATTTGACATTGATTGAACCTTTTGTTGATTGTAGCATACCCAGATACCCTAGAGCATCATCCATGTTAGCTTTGTCGACTTGTGTGTAATTCATGAGGACGTACCATCTTCACAACAACACCCAGGTTGCTCTGGGTAAAGATGCCATCGTTGTATGGACCGAATCCGTAGTTGAAGAGCTGGCGACTAGTTCAGTATACCTCAAGACATCGGATCGATTCTACTAACCTGCCAGCACTTGTTTCCTGGCTGCTCATCTGGTGTCCCATCCACCTTTGGTTGTGTCGGGTCGGGCAGGGCGCCCATGCCGGTCCGGACAAGGTCTCCATTGGGCAACACAACCTCCATGCCACAGTGCATCATGAAGTGATCTAGGATGATCGTTCAGCTTGATCTCCACCAATCATATGACGCCTTGGAAAGGTACGATACCTCCATAAGGTGTATAGCCAACACCTCGCTCGATGGCATTTCCCAAGACGGAACCTCCTCCGAGATCAGGGCAGTCAATCCACAGCTTCTGGTCGAGCTTCCTATCGACCAAGTACTGGTAGAGATCTGCGTAGGTTACGCCGGGCTCAACCAAGGCATATGCACCCTCCACGTTCACCTCGAGCACCCTGTTCATGTTCTTGCCCAGATCCAGACCAATGCTACCAGGAACTCGGGGCGCGGCCCCTCCGTAGCCGACGTTTCGGCCGATCGAAAAGGGCCAGACGGGGATCTCGAACTCGTTGGACAGCCGCATGATGGCCTGGACTTCGGTGACTTTGCGGGGGGCGACCACCGCAGAGGCCACGAAGTAGTCCTTGTCGAAGATGTGGAACATGTCGTGCGCCTTGGAGGGATCGTTGTAGCTCTCCTTGGTCAGCTCCTCGGCTTTCCTGATAATTGTCACATTCTCGGCACCGCAAATATCGATTGCCCGTGCAATGTATTCGTGGAATTGCTTCGAGCTGATCCCCGGAGGCAGTACGAGAGGATCGTCAGGGCCCTTGGGACCAGAGGAATTGGGTGTGCGCAAGGGGAGTGACTTCTCGCCCACGGAGGCCATGTTTGTGCACGGACGAGGTTAGGGTTATCAATCTTCTACGAAGTAAACCTGAGGGAACAAAGAGGTGAATCGAATCACCAGAGCTGGCGATACAGGACGAAGCCACGCAGAACATAGCCCTGGTATATAACTCAATCCCACCATTCCCTTCCATCTGCCGAGGATCTGCCGCGGGTCTCTGGAAATGGGGTGAGCATGTTGTACTGCAGTAGCCCCAAGGCTCGGACTGCGTTGGAGATGCAGGCACCATTTACAGCCATTCTTTTCCGCGGGAAGAGGCGCCGGCCTCTCTCTAGACATCTGGGAGACAGAGACGGTGTAAAAGTGTGCAGGAGAAGCCCGCTCTCTGTGGCTAGCACACACAATCTAGAGCTCAACTAGAACAAGCACGGGTGAGACAGCATCGGATTCATGTAGGTCATGCAACACCCCTGACAGTACTGTATTATTTCATGGAACCCGTCCAACACAGCAGCGTCGGGGACTCGAGATCATCGCAGGGGCGCACAATAGCGCCCCCGGATGGCCTGACAGTTGACGAGTACGGGTTGCTAAACCTTGGACTACTTCGTAAATCCCCAATAATGGAGACGTCGATCTTGATTCGCTGCTTAGGTGCGTGGACCACTTGGCCAAGTAAAGTTCGTGAACAGCGTGTGTGGCGCCTGTCGGATCTGCTAGTGCTAGCAATCCATACATCTGCAGACAAGACAGAAAAAAAAATTATTTCATAAGGAGTAGGCGTAAGACGTTTGACTTCTGAAAAACCCCACCTGCACAGGTCACCATCCGCTCGGATAGTTTCCGAAGCCCTAGCCGTCGTCAGCGTTCCAGGAGCGTTGCAGAACAGTGAAACAGCCACCTCGGCAGTCGTCAGCCATGACATGTTGGGAGTCTCCCGTGCCGTGTCCTGAGAGAGGTAGGTAGACGAGAAGAAAGAGAATTCCCGCAGATCAGGCTGATCGGTCCTTTTTCTTCGGATCCGCATTCATCATCCATGACGTCTCCATATTTGCACTCCACTGTTCGACATCAGACTGTGAAAGACCCATCGTACCGTGCTCCTCGCGAACGCCTCTGCTGTTCGCTGTGGAGTCGATATACATGGGCCAACGGATTCAAGCCCGTGATCGTCAAGAGAGCCCGTGCAAGCCTCACGCTCCCCCGGAGAAGGCCCGAAACGAGACGATGGTCAAGCGTAGCGGTAAGATGCGAGAGATGGCATGGGCCTTCGCGACAGGTCGAATTAGACTTTCCCCGGCGGGCCGGAACCCTGTTCCCTGGCTTCCGGACCACTCACGCGCGCGGGCGATAGCCCAAAGGCTGCAAAGGCTTCCATAGAGTCAGTTCACATATTCTTCATGCCCCAAAGGACTTAGCCGTATTCCTTTTCTGATACACACGGAACAGTTTCAGTAAGATCCTGGGATCTGAGCACAGATCATTCCTCAGCCAGGCTGGTGGTTCCTGCCCATGCCCTGGGCATCTGGTACATACAAACTCTGGACGAGGGTCTCCTGAAAAGAAAATGTGGGTTCATAGTTATGCTCTTCGTTCCTGGCTTTTCCATCGAGAATCCGTGGATTTGCTCCTGTCAATTCCTCCAACAGTTTTCGATTCCATGGAAATTGCTGTCTGCCGGTCACCATGATTCTCACGGCTTTGGGTCCGACCGTCATCGCGGTGATGTGGGTTGAGACGGTGATTGCTTTTATCTTCACCGCTCTGCGCCTGTATACCAGAAAGAAGCTCGTAAACAACATAGGATGGGATGACCATCTGGCTGCAGCTTCGATGGTACGATTGTCACTGTTCCTTGTCTGCGAGGTCCTCTCCCCTTTTTGCTAATCGAATCCAACACCAGGTGTTGTTTATTCTGTACAGCATCTTTGTGACAGCGTCTGCAGTCAACGGTCTTGGGAGTCATCTCTCGGAACTCACAATAGAGCAGTTCGCAAAGGCGGTCAAACTTGAGATTATAGGGCAGTCATGTAATATTGTCGCCATTGCAACTAGTAAGAGTTCCGTTGCGGTGTTCCTGATGCGCATCCTGGTCAATAAATGGCATTTTGCCTTCCTATGGTTCTGTATCGCCTCAACAGTGTTTGTCTGCATCTCGTGCATCATCCTTATGTTCACTCAGTGCTCCCCGGTGGAGGGCATTTTCAATCCGACAATTCCTAAGGTATGCTACTTCAACTTCACGGCCGATGCCATATTTTCCGGGAGTAAGTAGCTAAGCCTTTCACCTTTCTCCTTATCGTGAGACCACGGGGATGCTGACCTTGGCTCACAGGTTATACCGCAGCAATGGACTTTGTGCTGGCCATATTCCCCTGGTTTGTCTTGTGGAATCTTAATATGAAGCGCAAAGAGCGATTGACCATCGCCTTTGGGCTTTCGCTTGGCGTCTTGTAGGTCGATCCCGTTTCCATGTGCCGGTCTCCCTGCTAATCTGACCCAGCGCTGGTATCTGTGGTATTGTTCGAGCGATAGAGTTGCGCGGTCTTTCTGCAAAATCTGATTATTTATGTGAGGCCTCTTCTTTCCTTCCTTCCCTGCACGTTGTGACGGTCACTGGCTGCAAAAAAGCTAGTCAAGTGATAGAAATATCAGTCAAAGTCAAAAAAGAAAAAAAGACATCCATCCTGGACAATAAACTGACCAGACCCTGACAGATGAAACTGTCCCCCTCATTCTCTGGGGTTCCACGGAACTGCTGGTATGCTTGTTCTGCGCGACCGTCCCGGCCCTTCGTCCCCTGTACAAGCATGTCCGCGGCAAGGGTAGCTCCAGTGACCCATACCAATCAGGTGGACAACCATACGCGTCGGGGTCCAAAGGGAACAAAGTTGAGAGTGGCTACCACCTGTCGCGACTCAGCCGCTCGCTGGGTGGGAAGAACAATGGTGTTAGTGAGTCGACAGTGACATACGGATGTGGGCGAACGGGAAACACCAGTGACGAGAGCATCCTGCGCGAGACTCGCCAGACTCAGGGGGAAGTTCAAGGAATCAAGATGACCACCCAAGTCAATGTCTCTTCCAGTTATTAAACAGGCGGGTCGGGAACCTGCCCTGTGCTGGTTAGTACCACTACCACACCCAGGAAATACAAGCTCGGCTGAAGTATTCCAGTTGCATCGATGACGGGACGTTGAGAATAGGCGCAACACTAAAACTTAGAGCTGGAGCTTGTCACCTCGACCCGCATCGAGGACCGACGCGGGGGTGGGGGTGGGGCGAACTCCGGGGGAGCTGGCCGGCGGCCTGTCGCGAGATACACAAAATGGCACGGCGAACAATCCGGCGTAGCCGCGGGATATGATTACTGTATTATTATTAATCAAGCGTGAAATATATATATATATATATATATATGGAGCCTTTCGGCCGTGACAGAACTCGGCATCTTGGCAAATGCCGGGGCCCCTATCCAGTTTCTGGAGCTGGCTTCCATCTATGACAATTTTCTTGGCATCTTGCTCATGTATTTAATGTTGTGTGAGCAAATTCCTCTGTATTCTACATTGGGTTATGTTTATCCTCCGGATCTTTTGCTTGCTCCTAAGTCATATGTATCTTCTCTATTTTTGTCTATATCCTCAATCCCTTCAGCCAGCATTGGCTTTTGTCCCGGTTCACTTATAATACTTTGTCCCTGACATAGAACTCTTTATGTTAACTAAACTGCTGAATATGCATTTTCATTAAGAGATGCACAGTACAGTTTCCACCGATTGGGCTCCGCATGAAATGCTCACGGGATGAATTTCTCAAGCATCTTATTCAAAATCACTGAGCTTGTCTCCCTTCATGCTTCAAAGCAAGATAACATTTGATGATAATCAATATGAGAATGTTCTCTGCACTCAAAGGGGCAAGACGATAAAACCGAGTATTGGTTCCAACACGCCAACTCTGCTACCTGGGTAGAGCTGGATCCTCCATAGTAACTCAGACGGGATTCCTCCACTGCAATCCCTTATTCAGATTGAGATATTCTAATTCCTCGAATCGAGAGCAGTGTCAAACATGTGATATTGACATTATCCAGCCGCTGCAACATCAATGCTGCTGTGATGCGACTCGCCCTCCCCCTGTACCGTTTCCCGGATCCCTCCTCTCCCCGGAGGCCTCCCCAGCAACGCCCCCATACATTTCATTCACAGCCCTCCCCCTCAACAAAACCGGGGACTCCTAGCTCAGTAGTCCCAACTTCTACCCTCCTGCTAGGGGTCCCCGGTTCGAATCCCGGAGGGGGAAGATGGTTGAAGCGGTGCGGTAATTACCAATATCTGCTAACATCACCAGATGACCTCTGAGCCTTCGGGATGAGCAAAACCCTGCCCACCTCCGGGTGGAATGGGCCTGGGGTGTGAGCTTTTTTGCTCTTTTGCTCTTTTTGGTTATTGAATTTGGAGTTTTATTCGCTTCTTGAACCAGTGTCACTAGGTACTAAATTACCTACCTAGCTAAAGCCTGCAGGGATCTTATTTTAGCAAAGCTTCCATTAAGAGATACCCCCACACGATTACCAGTACTATCTTTACACTGGAGCCTCACAACTCCAAAGATCTCCAGACTCGCAAGTAGCTGGCTATAAGCCAGCTCTAAGAATTATTGAGGTTTTTAACAAATCAGACGAATTTCACATGACATTTCAGACAAGCTGTGATGGGAAACATGTGACGAAAAACGTCAAGGAGGCAGATCTGGAAGCACCTCAACCTCCATCAAAATTCCATTTGATATATGCCCATTTTGAAATTCGAGCCCAATCCAAGATTGACAGGCAAGTGTGCAGCGATGGTGTCGCTGTTGACTCCTGTCCAACTCCCACTGGATGGGATCGTGCCTGGCTACGCCCCAGAATAGCTTAAGGCTTACCGCCGGTAAGCGCTAATATTACAACGAAACCCCACGATTCATATACAGTCCCGTGTCAAATAACATGAACCTTTGAATCATCCACAGAAACATATGTTGCATCGAAGTCATGCCCGATCCACACTCGTTTGAGAAGCTTCGGCCAGTTGGTGTGTGTTCTTCGACCACGCTAGTCGGACATCTTAATTAACGCGTGCGATAGGCCTACTCGAAAGACACGCGACTGCTCGTCACTCCCTCAACTTCTATAACAATGTCGCGACGAGCGCGTACTACTCAAAGCCCACGTCCTCCTATCCACTCCAGCAGCTTGTTTACCGTGCACTTGCCGCAGTCATTGCTCATTATCCCGTCCTGAGCGCTATCCCCGTCGACGAGGATAAGCGCGCCCCGTACTTCGCGCGGCTGCCGCGCATTGATCTCCGGGATGCAGTGACCTTTGTCACCAGAAAGCAGGTCTACGATGGGCATGACGAGGGGAGCGACAAGGAGCTCGATGAAATTCTCGAGCAGCAGCACAACATCAACTTCAAGGAGCGATATGGGGAGCTGCCCTTCTGGCGGGTTGTCATCCTACACGGAGCTGGAAACACCGCGCATTTCGTCGCCTGCTTTATCTATCACCATGTTATCGGTGATGGGAAATCGGGGCTGGCCTTTCACCGCTCATTTCTCTCCGCGCTGTCAGCAATCCCCGACCTTGCGTCTGCCACGACTGGGTCTGAAGCATCCGCTCCAGTAAACGGAGATGCAGATAACGGTCATGAAGCAGACACGATCGTATACCCTCCCCAGACGCCCCTCATCCCGAACCTGGAGTCACTGCACCCCCTTCCACTCTCCATTCCATACATCCTCAAAGCACTCTGGAACGACTGGTTCCCCCGCGCACCGCGCACCCTCTGGACAGGGGGTCCCATCTCAACAGCACCATCCGCGCGAAGGGTCCGATTCCGCTCCGTGACCCTCTCGCAGAGCACGAGTGCAGGTCTTCTAGCGGCTTCCCGCGCCAACTCCACCACCTTGACAGCGGCAGTCGAAGTGCTTCTGGCCACCGCGGTGCTCGCGCACCTCCCACCAGAACGGTACTCGAGCGTGCGCTGCAACTGCCCGGTGTCGCTGAGACGATTCCTCCCGTCTGATATTGTGGACGATGACTCAATCGGCACATGGGTGTCGCGCTATGAGGAGGTGCACCACCGCCTCAGCGGCGTTTCTTCCAGCAGGAACAGCATCAGCAACAACAGCAACGCGCTGGAGCTATTCTCCTGGGAAGAGGCCCGCCGGGTCAAAGCCACAATTGACGCCGAGCTGCGTAAGAACGGCAGAAATACCGCCGCGGGCCTGTTACGGTACGTACGTGACTCCCATAGGTTCTTCAAGAAGAAGGTAGGAAAGCCTCGAGAACACAGCTTCGAGTTGTCCAACATTGGAGTGTTCAAGCCGGCGGTCCAGCAGGAGGGTTCTAAAGGAGAAGAAGAGGAGGGATGGAGAATCGGCAGGATGATCTTCAGCCAGAGTGCGGATGTCGTCGGAGCGGGGTTCGAGGCATGCCTCGTCACGGGCGGAGATGGACGGTTGACCTTTGGGTTTTCCTGGCTAGAGGGGATCGTTGAAGGAGTGTGGATGGAAAAAGTGATTGAAGAGTTAAAGGGCATGATGGAGAAGATGGCGCAGTAGGGCTGGAGTATGGCCACTTGAGATCATCCACCAGTGGACAAAGCTAATGTCATGGGAACATGACCCAGATTTCTGTTCTGGGTTTCCATTCATATATATTTAATCCTGAGTTTTTGTAGATACTAATGGATGACACGGTTCAGATCTCCAAAGTCCCAGGCAGCGACTTAGCGCATCAACAATCCTCTGTCACGGTTATAACTATCAATCTTAAGAATATGGCGCACTTTAAAAAAAAGTAGAAGGAAATCTTAATCTCGAATAAAAATCAAATGATGAAAAATAAGATGTCTAAAACTGATAACACCTATATAAGATCGAAAGGCGAAAAAGAAAAGAAAAAGAAAGAAAGTCAAGGAATTGTTCCAGTACTGGTGTCGGAGGGTTTTCACGATGCCTGACATAGAGCTTCGATTCCTAAGGTTTCCAGCCATGTCGTACACATAAAGCAGCTGCAGGCCCAGCCTGCAAGGTGATAAATTTGTTCATCGGGTCTATGAAAAAAAAATTAGGCTCTCAAGAATCCGAGTCGGAGATTAACAAAGGCAAGAGCTCCGCGACTCAGTTGAATCGATTGAGGGTCCGATCTGATCCTGATCAACAAGGGACAGCTTGTTTCAGAGCATGATCAAGCAAAGAAGTGCTAGGCACTAGCGTTCAAGAGATGCGAAAACTGCTTTCTCTGGCCAACAAAAAAAGAAATGATATGCGGCTTTTCTCCGGAAGGGGATGCTCCGGCCGCGTTCCGAGAGGAGATGGCATGGTTGCCCACAGCGCTATCCCGAGCCGCCGAACATGCTGCTGCATAAGACCGAGATATCAGATCATGACGCGGAAAATATCTGCATATTATTTGAATGAGCAGAGATGTGAGATTAAAGTGATCTGTGGATGCATTTCCAGGTTACTGATAACGGAAAACTGCGCTATGACGACATAGACTTCTGCGACGCAGAACGTCCTTTTCCCCCCTTTGTCTACGCAGCAACTACCTGTATCAAAAGGTTCTAACGATCTCAGACGAATGCTTTTGACACGATACGGGGTTGAAGACAGCGTGACTAATGGCCGAGTTGGGAATAGAATAGGGTCTCCGTTCCTTCCGCTGGTTGACTCTGTCAGCCAGTCTCCCCCGGCACAGATGATAAAACTCGTGACGTCTCAACGAAAGTCGACGCTTTATGCGCTCCTTGAGTCTTACTTGTGGGGCCGGAGACGATATGGCAGCGGAGCCCCATGGGGTATGCTGTCATTTCCCCGCAAAATCGAACTTCCCCACGTGGACGGGGGTTTCCCGTGGCGTTCGGCAGTTCTCGAGCTCCCAGCGAGCCGTCCAAGGGCGTCGAATATACATGGGACAGCAAGCTCTCCATGTGGCTGGAAGAGGTTCTGACATGCTGGTCGTGTCTGCTGCGCTGCTGTGTCACCTGTAGGTTAGCTGGAACGAACCCCAGCAGGTACCAGATCTCTAACGGTTGGCCAGATTAGGTCCGTCAGCTGAAGCTCTTGCAGAGAGCCTTTTATGAGCCCCCATCTCTGCAATCCGCTGACAAATGTCCCGTTGAATAATCACATCTCAATCATTCATCGATCGATTTCTGTTGGCTCCCTCAATTGGCGTGGTCCTCGGGAATTCTCATTCCTTGGCTTGGTTGGAGGATGAAGTCATGATTGCAGCACGAAATCTGCCAGAATTTATCAGGAAATTCCAGACCAGAGTCCCACACGTGGCTTGGGGCCCCGCAAACCTTGCCGGGGCTTATTGGTGATGCGGTCTGGGGAAGAGCAATGAAGATCCGGGGAGGACGGAGGCCAAAACCGCCCCCTCAAGCTGCTTGTTCTTCTTAAAGGGGCAATCAGTCCGTCTAAGAACGCGCCAGGGTGGACAACCTTGACAGCTCAACAACATGGCCAGAGATATCGAAGCTCGGGGCGGCCACGCCCGCCAACATCTCGCGCACAGGCATGTTTTATTCAGCCATTGAGAGCTTGGTTTCACGATTGTGACTGCGTAAAACTGACTATTTACAGCCATGCCCATGAAACAGATCTTCCGGGTACCGTCGACCTCACCGTGACCGAAGGAGATGACACTGCATATGGACAGGCACTGTTCCCAGTGCCGGCGGAGGATCCCAATGACCCCCTCCAGGTAGCATCTCTCTTGACAAAGGCTTGAACGAGTGGCTGAGTACCTGCGAAGTGGCCGAACTGGAAGAAGACGATGATTCTTGTCATCGTGTCATTGTACTCTTTCCTTGGAAATAGTGCGCTGCTCGGGCCTTCAGTATACATCGCCATCTACAGCGAAGAGTTTGGAATTTCTCCCGCTACGGCTTCGGGGCTTATTTCGTACCCCAACCTCGCTTATGGCTTTGGTACTGTCCCTCCTTTTTCAAATGGTATGAATGCAGTTCGCTCATTTACATCCAGGCTCTCTTTTCCTTGTTCCCCTGTATATGAAGATAGGGCGGCGACCTGTCATGTTGCTTTCAATGGCAATGGTATTCTATATTCGTCTATCGAAAATGAGCCTGCTCTGGGCTGACTGCCGCGATGTAGTTTGTTGCCGGACTTATTGGGGCATCTCGAGCAACTACCTATACTGGGCTCATGATAGCACGCATATTTCATACCTTCGGAAGTGGTATCTGCGAATCAATTCCAGTGCAGATGGTGAATGACGTGTTCTTTCTTCATGAACGTGGAAAGAGAATCGGGTATTATACGGGTAAGTGTAATAAGCGCCCTGCTGATGGTACTCCCAGTTAATTGACTCTCTTCTAGTGTGTCTCTGTCTGGGATCCACTGGACCGCTGTACGCCGGATACATGCTAGCGGGAGGGTATTCCTGGCGGCTGTTCTTCTACGTCGAGATAGCCTTTGCAGCCGCATTACTGGTCTTGGCCTTTTTATTTGTCGAGGAAAGCATGTACCACCGACCAGAGCCAAAGCAATCTCCGCCAGCAACCGTGGCTGAGGCGGACGAGAAGATTCAACAGCCGGTCGAGTATGAAAACGTGACACCGGCCGTCATACCTGAGCGCAAGAGCTTTCTTGCGACGCTCAAACTCTGGAGCCACGTTGATAACAAGACGCCTTTCTTCACCACCATGTTCCGCTCGTTTACATATTTCTTCGTGCCGGCTGTATTTTGGGTCATTTCCAGCTTCGGTATGGATTGTATCTGGAGCGTTTATTTTGCTTTTTATGCTAATAATTGTTCCAAGGAATTTACATCGGCTTGGGTGCTTTGACCTTCAACTATACCTTCCCGCTCAAGATCACGGAGCCGCCATATAATTGGAGCCAGGTACATTTTCTTCCTAAACTTATTTATTCCACTCAACATGAAAGGACCTAACGAATACCTGCTAGTACAACTCCGGCCTCATCGCCGTCGGCACCGCACTTGGCTTCTTCCTCGCCTTCCCCTTCACCTCGAGCTCCGACCGCCTCGCGGCGTACCTCACGAAGCGCAACAACGGCATCCGCGAAGCGGAGATGCGCCTGGGCGTCATGCTCCCCGCGATGCTCATCGCTCCCGCGGGGCTAGTCCTGTACGGCTTCGCCGCGGAGCGCAACCTGCACTGGGTCGCGTACTTTGCGGGCGTGGCGATGGAGAACTGGGGCGCCTACTTCTACTTCACCTTCACGCTGGCGTACGCGGTCGACTCGTACTACGCCAACACTCCGGAGATGCTGATCGCGATGAACCTCGGCAAGCAGGCCATCTCGTTCGGCATGGGCTCGTTCCTGCTCGACTGGATCATCGAGAACGGGTACGCGGTCGTCATCTCGGGCATCTTTGGCGGCGTGCTGCTCGCGAATAACCTGGCCCTGCTGGTGTTCATGGTCTTCGGGAAGAGGATACGGAAGATCACGACGAGGTCGTGGCTGGGCAGGTTGCATACGCGGACGGCGACGCGGAACATCACGCACTGAAGCGAACTTCATTCCTCTGTATGTGTTCAATGTGACAGCTTCCGTTTACCTACCTACTCATAACCAACGGCTTGTCATGGAGCATTAGCGTCCTCCTCATATTACCATCCGTATATAACCTAACCGCCCATGGAATCATGCCCATTCACCAAAAACTACCCACTCCAGCCGAAGAGAGCTGACCAACAAGAACCCATGTATGTATGTGAAGTACAGTACTTTACTTACTTAGAACTCAGGGTCCAATGTCACCATCGTATATCTAATGCCCAAATGTCATCAGTTGACCGTCAATCATGCAAGTCTCTCTCTGTGCCCATTTGAGACCGGCGGCCATTCTCCCTCCTCTTCCTCATCATTGCATACATGGAATGTACATATAATATCTCCTTCCTTATCTCAATCCACGAATCATTATCCAATCTCGATTTAGGTATCTTGTGCATTTTAGGCAGGATGCCTTGCAGAGCCTCTAATATATGGCTTTTTTTTTTCATAACCTTCTGTTGAATGAAAATACTGCTCAACTACAAAAACAAGAGAGGCAAAGGCCACTAGTTGCAGTCATATACTGACTAGTATTTAAGCTGTCTGACACCTTCTTCCTTATAACCGTTGAAATCCAGCAATACAATAAGTAACCTATACGACATAAAATCATGCAAAAGGAAGAGAAAGCCAAAGCAGCCTCGTGATTCCCCGTTCCCCACCCTCACGCACGACACGCGCATTTAAAGTTGCTCACCTAGGTTCGGTCGGGTCCACGGGTAAGTCGGTGGTGACAACTCTTCCCGATCTGGAAATAAATCTCCCCTTGGGATCTTATTGAAACTTGACCATATCCCTGCGCCTACCTACCTTAGTACTTGATTTCATTCTGGGACCAAAATCCTACTCATTATTGTTAAATGACAGATGCAAAAACCTGAGATGTTTTTTTTGAATTTCAGAATTTGACGACCAACCTTACTATCAATTATCTCATGTCCATTGTCGTTATTACCTAGATATTCCAATAATTTCCCTGCATTGATACTTAGGTGGTACATTCTTTTATTTTTTAAAGTTTGCACTCATGTCATAATTTCCGCACGTCGAAGCTACCTGCCTACGGAGTAGGTACTCCCGTCGGTACCTACTGTACTGTCAGACTGAGCGAACCTAGTAATCCGAAGGTATGATGATGAAGCTCTGATTTTCTTAAGCTACCTATCTGACTAGCTATTTGTCTCATGAATTAGGGGCCTATGACCTTCCGAATATGGAAACCCGAAAAAGATGATATATCAAGTTATAACAAAGGAAAATAGGCGACTGTGGGAATAGGGGCAGTATGATTCCTTTATTTGCAGGAATTCTGACCTTGAAGGGTCCGGATCGGCTGGTGCTGATTAGGTTGATAAGATTCTTGGCATACCGATAGGTTATAGTGGTAATATTCGGCTGACAGCTATGTACCACGTTATGTACACAAAATCAAGGGGTGACTGGAACAAAAGTCTATGTAATTATGCTTGGTGGAATCGTAAAACATCTCAAAAGCCCACGTCCACACTCCGGACCAACGGTATTTCCAATTGACAGTGCCCCAAAGGCTATCTATGTCCCCGCTGAAACTTTATGGCATCCGCATATTGGTAACTTGGCCACCAATTGACTTAGTGGATTTGTTGAACCGTTGTTTTGTTCCCGACTTGGCAAGTATCGTGGAAAACATGCAATGTCTCGCTCGCAGGAGAATGCTAGCTTAGATGTCGGAAGGAGGGAAAGGGTAGCCACTGGCGACACTGCTTAGTAGGTACCGGAGGGAGTAGCCGTCGCGGTCGGGACGCCACTGGTGGGAGCAGCGAAGCCACTTGTTGCGGAAGGGAAACCAGAGGAATAGCCAGCGGGCCAGTCGTCCGCAGAGTCGCGGGCGTCAAGGTTGCGACGGACGACAGAGTCGAGGTGTCGGACAGACTTGTCACCCGGGACCTTGCCGGCGGGAACAGCCTGAGTTGAGAGGCCTGTAGCGGACGGGGTGGCAGGGAAGCTGCCAGAAGTGAAATCACGCTTGACAGGAGGCTCGCCAGGGATCTTGACAGCTGGAACGGCCTGTGTTGGCAGGATCGTAGCAGACGGCGTAACGGGGAAGCTACCAGTAGCAAATGGGAATCCACCGGCCGGGGTAGGGGAGACACCAGAAGGCAGCTCAGAAGGGAGGCCGGAAGGGAAGCCTTCATGGTACTTGTTGACGGCAGCTGGGACAGCGAGAGCGGCGTTCACGATGCCAAAGGCGGCCACGGCGGACGAGAACTTCATGTTGAAGGTGGTATATGGCGCACTGTCTGACTCGAACTAAAGCGATGGACGTTCCGGACGGCGGCAAGGACTGAATCTGAATGGGTTTATAGAACCAGTTCCAGCTGTCAAAGGGACTGAATGAAAAGAGTGTGAGCTGAAGACAGTCACACGGGGTCTGAGGCGAGGACGACAGAGGGCTCTTTATATGCCGAACCCAGTCATATCGCTGGGACGGTCAATCAGGGACAGAAGTCCTCAACATTGCCACGCCGCAGACGCGAGCCCTGTTCAATTTTCGGGCAAGATATGCAAATCGCTGATCATCCAAAGCACATGTTGGCCAACAGTGTGATTGTTGGGTTAGACTGGAGCCTGTCTCGACTCTACCACAGCTTTGGGCCCGTAACCGAGCTGGCGTAGGAGGCCCAAAAAGGAGAACCATTGTCGGACATGCCGAACCGAGTAATTGCTCCATATTCGGGGCGGGCAGATGTCTGATCGTCCCAACGTGCCTCTGAAATTTCGAATTGTGCAGATCCACCCCTATGCGAGGAGTGTGTGGAGAGCTCGAGGGCAATGAAATACTGTGTACAGCCCCAGGGAAAGAGGCTCATGCGACGCACCAGCCACGAACGCGAAGTGAGACCCATCTGGATTTGCTGCAGCACCGTACGATGGCAGCGTCGATCACTGTAGCTGTCATCTTATGCAGGCGCTGTAGGGGAAGTTATGCAGTACTGTGTACTCCTCACTTGGTATTGCTCTGAGGCCATGATCATGGAGGTTCGAACAAGAAGACTGTATATGCCGATATCTCATCCGTGAGTCCTTCGCAGGCTCAGCTGTGGCAAAGTCCGTGTCGGTTCTCTGTGAATCCTGTCGATTCTGTCCGTACCTGGAAATAAGCTGGAAAATCCCAGGGGATCTGAATGCGTCCATGCGCGGCGAACCGCGCCGATCTGGCTGGACGGCGCCAGCGGGCCGCGGAACAGCGGTCCACGTCTGTTTATCAACCTCTTGGCAGAACCAGATTCTGGCGTGCGATCAGCAGCCCCTTGGCAAAGTCATATTGGCCAAGGCGAATTCTTGCCGCCGAAACCCTGAGGCCTTTTCAGCCCTTGCTCCAACGTCCCAAAACGTTGCTTGTCTGGGCTTGTTCAGGGTCCAGACTTCAACTTTCTGCACCGTACAAGTTGGCGGGGACCTCGCGGTTGACGTTCAATCAAGCGCATGCCTAGCGCTATGTGGTGGGACGCTGACTTGTAGGTATCCGTCCACTTGCACAGCAAGGAAGACGTGCCATGGCACTGGCAGTGGCCCCTATATCCCTGGCAGCTGGCATCAGATTTGGGGCCAGACTCTTGGCTGAGGATACAAGTCTCCAGCTTGGTCGATATGATGAGATGTGAGAGCAGAGTAACGACATCCGATGGCAGCTCCAGCGTCCGTCTTGTCACGGCGCTCCCTCCTTTCGTCCGACTGGTGGTTACATCGAAGAATTGCGGTCAGACGGCGCCACACTCACCGCTGTTGCTTGGGAAATGGACGTTTGAATGATGCTGTAAGCGCCGGGGCTTCCCATGGATGTTGCCTGAGGGAGGCATTATTCCATCGGGACGTGGAGAACCCTTAGCGCCGAGGCTCCCCGTTGTGATGCCCGAGGCTTCAACAAGGCATCCACCAGGACAGCAACGCTCACCCGGGTACACACACATCAGAGTCTTCCTGACGCTCTCTTTCAAACACCGATATTTGCACATGCAAAGTACGAAACAAAGGTACAGTAGGAGCACTATAATTGATTGTTGTGGCATTTTCTCCCGTCCCCTTCCTGCCGCACATTCGTTCCTGATCAGATCCGTTCCTGTCATAGGGGCAGAGTTGACTTGGAGTTCCGCCGCCGTCCAACGTACAACATTGGTATTCTCGCCGTAGCGGCGACCCTATGCTGTTTCTGGACGAAAGATCGCTCCCAAGGGAACCACGCTGACTTAGACCATCCACTGTTTCCTATATTGGCTAATAGTCCTCGAAAAGAGGACCGTTGGATAGGTTTATTCTGCAATCGCCGAACAAGGTCTCGGGGAACTCGCCCGAGACGCGCCATGATGTCTTGGTGAAGAACTCCATCGAAGGTTATTTCTACTTTTCCAGTCTGGACATTGGCTATGTTACCATCTTTGGATGGAGATAGGATGCTATGGGACGATCAAGCGACGAATGAGATTTCTGGAGTCAATTGCACCTGTTGTCATTCCAATATCGCGATTAGCTTTGCTTCCCGAGAAATCCTTCCCTTCCTCTCTCAACGTGGCTATCTTTGCGAGAAGCGTCCCTCAAGTATAATATAAAAGTAAGCGAAAGTTGGGATTCCAAGCCGGAATGTCCCGAGGAGGTAAAATAATAAAGGGCTCCAAGAAATTACATACAAACGTCCTCTTCAAGGGCTTATTGTACTGTCAGAGAGAAAGAAGTGGGCGAAACTTGACTACGAAGAAAGAAAAGAATGAGGGGAAACGAAAGTAGGATTTGGGGCTGGAGTTTGCAGTGAAACCTAAGCTTCACTCGCACTTGGCCATGCAAGACGATCCCAGGTCAATTCATGACAATCCCGCAATATACAAGGAACATATGCCAACAAAGCAGAGGAGTACTTAATGCGACTGTAGATCAGCCCTGTTAAAATGCAATTAGAGTCTGCGTAGGCTTCATGATTACTTGCTATATGCTATAATTTGTACGAGCATAATTAGTAAATGGTGAGGCTTCCTGCAGGGAAATCGTTAATTGCAGACAAGTGGAGCCAACAAACAGTGTGAAGGAAATTTAGTATCTATGCAAGAAAGTAGTTTATGCCATTACAAACCTGGCATAGGACCGGTCACCCAAAGATATAGAAGAACATCCCAGCTAGGTGCGACAAATTTCACGCTTGAGGAATTCCTTCAGATAGGCATCTTTAATCCAGACTTACAATTGCTGGATCAGATCCATCATTGTATCTCGCAAGAGAACACTGGAAACGCATAAAACTTTCCACGTAGCTTCTTTTTTTGCAGTGGAAGCTTGTTTAAATATCCAGATTATGGACATAGAAGGTACCCGTATGGTTGGAAATGCTCCATTTATCCTTCTATGTCCCCCACATGGCACATTCTTGCTAAATCTGACTAGCAACTATGAAGTGGTAGTACTCCCGAGAGGAGAAGAGTCTGTCACCTCTGTGTATATCACATGCGTAACCCCCTCTCCCTCCCAACCTCCCAGGTAACCAGGCGCCCTCCCGTTTCTGAGTTATGTCCCCCTATCGCCCTCTACCTGGCAATAGGAACCCGGGAATAGTGCAGTGGTTAAGCCAGTGGGCCATGGCCAGTGGCTCCCCTGTCACCGGACCCAAGTCCCGGGTTCGATTCTTGCCGAGGTGCAGTGGTTTGATATTAATCAATACCTGCTAACATTCCGGTGAAGCCTTGGCGAGGATCCAGGTAATGAAAATTCTCTGCCCGCCAAAAGCATAGGCGGGGGTTTTCGTAGCCCCCTTAGCCTGGCCCCAAGGGGGTGAGCCGAGGGGGTGAGCTTTTCGTTTTTTATATACTGTACCTGAATAGGTAAGCTACTGTTTTTCATATCCAAGACTGACTGCACCACTTAATGATGTTAACTCGCGTCCAACTGGGGCTGCATCAAACAGAAATATCAATGTCAACAGGTACTTACCTCGTTACTCAACTGCGTTCTTTTCTAACTTTGCTTTCTTAGATGTTCTTGCAATCCCTCCATCTGCCCTACGCGAAATCGATATGGTTGGAAACACGAGATATCACTCAGCACAAACAGACCAAGTACGGATAGACACTGCGCGGGCGCACCACATCAGCAATATTGTGATCTCTCGCCGACAGAATACCACGATATAGCGGGTGCCTGAGCTCCTATCAAACCGCGATATCCCAACAATACGATTCTGGGATACATCTGCGCAATAACTATCACAACGACTTCAACCACCGCACAACATTGAAAAGTTAGACATTCTCGATATCTCCAAGGGAATGGAGGAGGATACATCAGAACAGCTTTCGTGCATCAGGAGACGTCACTTGAAGCGCGACAATCCGCCTCGCAGCAAGACGTGACAGATGTGTTCCAACAAGGAAACAGCAACAGGTCCCAGTCCGGGCTACATTTCTAGCCAGATGTCTTCCGATAACTTCAACTGGGAGGTAGATGCACTGCGCACAGCGCGGGAGCGCTGGATTACAGAGGAGGATCGAATACTCCATATCTTGTCCAAACAGGAACCCCTTCAGATGGCTTGTCCGAGTCGAACATATTCAGACAAGCTCCGACGCAATCTCATCGACAGACTTTGTCACATCCATCTGTGTAATGATCCCAGACAATCTGGAGCATCCGTTCCTTGCTCGGTTCGGAGAGCCTCATTAGCTCTTGCAGAGGAGATTCGCTCTCAAATGTCCTGTACAATACTGTGCAAGCTCATGATATTAACATTCACTGATTCCTATATTATAACCGGTCGTTCCCATACTCCTGTTTCTGGACTCGATGAAATGGGTGGCACGAATACCACGCGGTCTGCATGCATGCACTGTACTGTACCTATCACTTAGCCCTGAAGCAAATCAGGTAAACTCTTAATCGAGATAAGCTTTCTCAAGCTCATCATGGCCCTACCTAGATGCCTAGCAAGCCTCATAGACTGCACAAACATGGATAAGTACCTAGTAGACTAGATCCACACCTCTGAAACAGACGAACTGATCTTGGTATTTCGAACCAAGAGAGTTGGCAAAATGCAGAAGCGCAGATAGATCGCGATAGTCGATTCCATTCATATTCCGACGCTAAAGAACCGGATTGATAAGATGGCTTGCACATTGACTCATTATTATTGTGCAACTTGTGAACACCCCGCATTCATCCGAGAGGTGGAGTAATTGTGGAGATTTTCCCCATTCTTCATCCCGCTCCGCACCGCATCCTCTTCACAACGCGCCCTATCGCACGATGAGCCGGGATATTTCCCAATGACTACCTACCCAAGTTACGTTACTTTCGGTTGTGGCTGTAGATCGAGTTGCATATTTGGATACAACGGGTGGCAGCAGCTAAATAATGCAACAGACTCCCCCAGCGCTTTCTCCTCCCCCTCCTTTTGTCCCCGGAGATACTCCGAGGTGGGATGGACGGGGTAGGTGCAGTCGATTTATCCATGCGCCTCGGAGACTTTTAAGCTACTGCAGCTCAATGCCAGAAGCTCTCTGCTGCTTTCATTGCTTTGTTTAAAAGATCCAATTGTTCTCTTCTCCTTCTCTTCACGGTTCCATTCGCTCGAGACGAAACATATACAGTGTATATCTCGGCGCATAGGAACCTAGGGACCTAATCAACCCCCTTCCCCGCGGGCAGCAGTTCAATTCAACTGTCCAACATATACACACACATCCATACACACCTCACACACAGAGAGAAATCAGAGAGAGAAGAAGGAAAAATGGACCCCTCCTTCTTCACCGGCAAAGTCTACACCATCACCGGTGTCGCGGGCATCGGCCTCGCCGTCGCCCGGCAGCTCTACGCCCGCGGCGCAAAGGTCTCCCTCGCCGACATTGACCCGCAAGCGCTCTCCGACGCCGTCAAGCACCTAACCGCCTCCTCCCCTTCCTCCGACCCGGACTCCATCATGACGACCCAGGTGGACGTCGGCTCCGCCGCGCAGGTCGACGCCTGGATCGCGGCCACGGTCGAACGATTCGGCCGCCTTGACGGCTGCGCCAACATGGCCGGCGTGATCGGCAGGCACCACGGCATCCGGAAGCTGGTCGAGCAGGAGGATTCGGAGTGGGACCTGATTATGCGCGTGAACCTGACGGGGCTGATGTACTGCATGCGGGCGCAGCTGCGGAAGATGGCGGAGCTGGGCCCGCCGAAGGAGGGCGGGAGTAGTACCAGGAGTATTGTCAACGCGGCGAGTATCCAGGGGTTGAGGGGATTCGCGAAGCATGCAGCGTATTCAGCGAGCAAGCATGGGGTGATCGGGTTGACGAGGTCCGTGGCGAAGGAGGTCGCAGGAGATGGGGTGCGGGTTAATGCGGTTGCGCCGTAAGTACCCCTATTAAATAGACATTGATCCAGTATGGTCAGGAGCTGATGAGGATATCTGCAGAGGAACGATCCAGACACCACTGCTGGACAAGTCGATTGATATCATGGGCGGAGCGGCGCCTGCTATGCCGCACGCGATTCAGCGGCTAGGGACGGCGGACGAGGTTGCGCAGACGGTCCTGTTCCTGTTGAGCGATGCATCTTGCTACACGACGGGTGCTGTCTACAGCGTCGATGGAGGCTGGGATTGCTGATGAGATTATCTTATGCGTAATAACCTTGTATTTATGTCGTCGTTTGGATGTCAAAACGCGAGTCCGAGTTCATATATCCCCATTGTCAGACAAAGGACTAGCAGTTGGTCGTCCAGGAAGAGCTGGATATCTTCGTTTTGTCATTTATAGTATTTAGTATACTATAAAATAGGTGAGACCAGAACGAAGAAGACGCAAGCTCTTCCCAGCAGGCGGGAGACCAGTCACACTGAAATGGGAGCACTACCCATGACTGAACCAGAGATAGTAAAAGGGTATTTGTAGCACATGAAGGATCCCTCCTCCGGACATGGTCCCTGGGGATCGCTCACGATCGGCTAATCCTCAATCGTATTACTCCTCCCTTCGATCGTGAGGAAGGCGAGGTTTACGGCGTCCGGTCCGTGAGGGCTGTTCACGGACAGCAGATCATCGGCCAGGGGCACCTGCCAGATGTCCGTCCAGTAGCTCCCGTAGTAGACTGACTTGTCCATTGCGTCGGTTTCGAGTTGGTAAGCGCTGTTCTGCATGCACATAATGAAGCGAGACTGTGAGTTGCTGTTGGAGCAAAGACGAGAATTGTTTGAATTAGGATTTCTGGTTATCCTCCGAAAGCTGCGTTGTTATCTCTTCATCCTGGCCCGACTTGAGTTCATAAATGGACGGCGAATCGCATCTGTACTGTACATCCTGCTCTCGAATGAGACGTTTAAACCCTTACCAACGAAATTGAGAGGCGTTGTATATGTTTTCCCAGACCCCAACTCTTGCAGACCCATAATAAAAAAAATACTCCGTATTCTTACAAATATCGGGCAACATGTAGTAAATCCGAAATCGGAAAATAAAGCAAACGTCCCCCAGAACGAAGATCAACTTCGTACAAAATGAGGACCAGGTCAGCGGACCCCTGATAGTGTCATCTAGGAGCAGTACTCGTGATCTTCATCCCATATCACCATGTCACTACATCATTAGTATACGGAGTTGACAGTGCAGTTTTCCTCCTAACATGATTGAAAATCCACCCAAGGCAACTCCAGACTCCACAGGCGCGCGACCCTTAGGAGACTTAAAAGCAAAGAATATAGTCCCGAGTCCTAGGGAGATCAGTGTTCGACACAGAAGACAAGTCGCCTCACGCCCGTACTCTCTGCACGGAGTTCGGGGATGCGCAAGAACTCTTCAAACTTTCAGTGTAACTACTCCGCACTCCTATTTTACTCGCCGTACGAAAATTCGGCAAGCTCTTCCCAGTTGAATGCGTTGAGGAAGGCCTCGAAATCTTCATGCGGCTGTGCCAAGTTATCTATCAAGGTTCTATGTCCCTTGGTTACGAGAATGGGAACTTCAGACTCACCGTGATTCCAAAATCCGCCATCTGAGGGAATATGCCGTCGAAGCCATCGAGAGGTTGAGCTGGCTCTGAGCCCAGGGTAAACCTGGAGGCCTTCCAAAACATCAGCGTCGCTTTCTCGTAGCGGTCAAAGTCGTGGGTCTTTGCTAACGTGGTCTCTCTTATCTTTATGCTTATAATTCGCACATGTGTTCCTAGGATCATACGCATCCGCGTCACGCGAAAGAAGGCGAAATGCAAGAGACGTGATTTTGTCCCCGGTTTCCTTTTTATACATGTCTGCTTGATCCGGTCGGAGCTTACACTTTACAAGTGTGAAGATCATGGTGAGAAAGAAGTAGTGTTTCACGCCCTTCGCGACAACGAGGACCTTGTCCTCAAGGGCTTTCAACGTCTTCTCGACCAGCGAGAGGAGGGAGTCACTAAGCGCCGGAACTGCCTGCCTAATCAAATTCGAAGCTAAATGGTAGTGTCAGTAAAGTCACATCGCTGCGGAGGAACCTCTTACAAATAGAACTCACCGTAGCTATCATCTATCGTGTAAAGATGCTGACATATCGAGAGAGCCGCCTGAAGAGTGGTGTCTGTGAGGTGGCAGAAGGACAATCGATTCGATTTTTCATGCAGCAGCTTTTGTCTTGACAGGACGACTGTTGCTGCCTCGAGCCGCGCCCGGGAAGAAGGGGTGAAAATGGGCTCCTTGACGGCATCTATTGCGAATGGGGTGTGAATAGACAGGAGAGCCTGAGCCAGCTTCGCTTCAATCAGAGCTCGCCACAGCGTCGTCTTCTGATCCCCTGTTCCATCCACGGTTCCAGAAGTCGGCCAGCTCGGAATGCTGGACAGATATCGGGTGAATTCCCAGTCCATCTTCTGGATATCTTCGTAACGGCACGTTATTGTAGGAGCGTTCATCATGGCACATGCCTTTAATCGTAATGGTAGAGATTGAGTCAGTGCAGCCTGGAAGGACGAATCCGTGATTTCCTCGAGAGGTCTCGAGGGCGGGAGTTCGACACTCTCCTCATTTATCTCTTCATCATTGATGTTCAGAGCAGGACCTATGTCAAAGTCAGATGGTTGCAACGTCGGAGGCATTCCTCTATCAAGGGCCACTTGAAGGTCCAATTCTACGATAGTGGTCCAGATGCGCCTTCGCATCTCCCTATTGAATGTAGAGACCTTCGCCCGCTCGTCCAGTTCTCGATGATAGCCAGCCATCATGGCCAGTTTAACTAATGTGCCCGTGGCCAACCACGCCTGGCTGCGTTTGATGCCTTGGTTGTTCTTGGCAATGTGCAGAAGACAATGGATGCGGAGTGTAGTGATATCCGGCCGCTTTATATAGGTGTGCCGGAGCCATTTATCAGCCTGCATAATCCAATCGAGCGCCAGGCTCCGATTGGGGGTAGTCACACCCATATTAAACAATTGATCTGCCTCTGTGAGATTCCAAGCACAAGCTAAAACTAGAAGCAGCTGAACAACGAGTGCTGTGGGAATCGAATCGGGGTCATTCTTCTTCTCCCAGAGCTCATCGATCTCACGACGAAAGGAAGGGATATGTAGAATGCGATGTGTGGACTCTATGTAGACCAGATACAGCTCAACCAGCCGATCAACGACTTCCCGGGACGGAATCATTGCTATGAGCGATGCCGTGTCTGGAAAAGGTAGTAGGTCATGCTTCTTCTTATGACCACCTCTCTTTATCATCTCCACCTCGTGGCGCATTCGTGAGAGAGTCGGATTGGCCGACTTTATCTCCTCCACAAATGGCTTCAGCTCCGTAAACTAGTATGGTGGTCAGAATATCCTGCTATGTCCCACAACGTCAAGGAGGAAATCACCTGCAACATTAGGTTCGCAACGATCCCACTGCCATTAAAGCGAGTCCTGGTTTGCTTTCCTCTGAGGATGGTCCTGTTTGCCATGTTTAATGGCTGGGATGCAGATACAAGGCCACGACTCTCCCGATCACTGCGAACCGGCACAGCATCGGGAGGGGCTGGTGGCGTATGGAACAGCTCCCCGGCTTTACATGGTGGCTGTTGGACAGCAGTCGGGTTGGAAGCACCAAGAACGGTTTCCAAAAACCGATCTCTTCTCTCTTCCCCGAGCGGCCTCTCCGGCACCGCGGGGGCCGCCCGAGACGGGGTGGGCGTTATCCCCGAGTCTGCGGACGAGCAGCAGTCCGCCGCTATTCCGCTCGGGCAGGAAATGGTCGCGCCGGCGCTAGCACGCTCTGCACGCTCTGAAAACGCAGACGAAGCGATCGTGGCAGGCTGCTGCCACAGAAATCCATCTTCATAAGTACACTTCGTAGGCGTCTTGCTCTTCATGCAACGGCCGCATGTTGGATATTCACGGTCACACTTCAGTTTCCTGCTCCGGCACTGCAGACAGGCCATTGTCCGCCTGCGCCGCTTTCTCGGACGCTGTTCAGGCCTGGGCGCCATTTCTGGTATGAGGATCGTCTCCTGCATACCTGACATTTTGTCGGTTTCATATATTCGATCTGCTGATATAGTCCCAGCTGCCTGCTCTCGAGGGTCGCTGCGCTCGGGGTTTGAAGCCAATGGCCGAAGTCCCCTTGGACGGCCGAAATCTCCTGGATCGGTAACAGAATCCGAACACCTTTCGCTTCAGCGGTGCGATCTGGCCCCCGTGGGTTCCGTATTTGGATCCGCAGCCCCTCTGAAGAGGCTAAGACATCGAAAAATGCACTTCGCAATCCCTTCCCTGGGACCCAAGGAGAACTTGAAGGTCCTGAACCCGTCACCTAAAACACCCCCGATCGATGAACGGAGCGCTCGGCTTGTCTTAGCTAAGGAGCACCCTGCCTATCACGTGACCCAGCACTATTAGTCAGCCCTGCACCTCGCCATGCGTGATCACGAGATACAGACTTGACTCCATCGTACAGTACCTGGGTACGGCTTTACTGACCTGTAGCGTTCTATTCGCTAACGAAGTTGGCATAGAGAACACTGAATAGGAAAACCATATATATATATATATATATATGGACAAGAAGCTGAGGAGCTGCGATTCCTGTATCCTTGACAAACTGACAACTAAGAGCAACTCAAGGAATAGACCATTTCCTCAGTCATCTCCAGTATTAAGGCTTTTATGCAGCATGTGGCAAAACTGCAAACCTTAACCGACAGAGACTTCCATCTCGAAAACATCCAAAGGAACGTATAGGCTACGTCCAAGGTGGCATTCTTGTCTCTATAGGCTGATTGTACCTCCCCGAAGACCTTCAACTCGTCTACCAGGTATTCCATGGAATGCTCGTTGGATATTGGTGCTGTTGAGTGAGGAGGTCAATTCGAGTTACAGTTGTCTATCGCAGTCCTGCCCCATCTCTCCATCCATTCAGAGGCAACGGCTGCACTAGTCGTGATGCACTCAGAAGGCTCATAAGCAAGCATTGCTCTCAGCAGCTTCTCAAGAGACGCCATTTTCTCAGGACTGAACTAAGACATCGTATGGTCCTCTCCTTGCCCATGAAGAGCAATCGCTCAGCGAGCGGCCAAGAATATGGCGCATGAGCACGATGTATATCTGTCTTCCACGAGCCACCTTCATGGAAAAGGTCTGTCCTCCGCTATCATCAGTCCCACTCGCGCTTTGAGTCCCAGGGTACTATTTCTGCAATCGTATGGTCTTGAAGCTTATTGTGCACTGAGAAGATGTTAGTTGAGGAAAAATGCGGAGATATGTTCTGAAAATGCGTGAATAGGAGAGAGAGGGAATTGATCTTCCTAGAGGCACTAATGCCTAGAAATGTCATCTGTTAAAGGAGTCACATCTGGGACACGCTTGAGCTGTTATCCTATGTGAATAATCTTAGAGGAGGTAGTGCTGAAAAAGACAAGAGTAATGTTTCTCGCGCTGCAGCCGGGGGTTATTTGTTGAATCCGGTGATCTCAGACCGCTGAAAGACCTCTTTATACATAGGTCTGCAAGAATTGGGAATTTCGATCAGTTCCTTCTTAGTGGAAATACCCCTTTGTTTATAGATGTGTTCGAAGACCTTAGGAAGCTACTAAGCCCTATGTCTAGGCATGTGGATGAGTCAAAGAAACTCGAGGTCTTGAAGCCATAAAAGTGTAATTACTTATGAAAGATACCCAGATTATCTTACAGTATGCCGTTCTTCTCACTACTTCCCATTCTCTGGTTCATTCTAGGTAGTCTCAATCACTATCCTGCCGCTTCCTGAATCATTATATCACATTGTGCTTGTATCTCTTCACTTAATATTATTAATACTAAGGACAGAGAAATCCTATGAACTCTGAACAACAGCCTTAGTTAATCCTGAGCTATCAACTATCAAGACATTTAAGAAATTCCACAAAAGAACAGGTAAGAAACAATCTTTTTGACCTGCACCCCTTCCCCTGCCCACCTCCACTGGAGGTGGATGGGCCGGGGGTGTGAGCTTTTTCAGCATCTTGAGCTGAGGATCAAGTTTGACAGTATCAAGAAAACGAGCAGATGTGATGTTAATTTTTGATCTTTTTATATGCTATTATTTGTTTACACAGACAGAGATGCGAGCATCACAAGAGAAGCAGGAAGACTTCATGATGAGTTTCATGCTTTCATAATGTTAGATTACTCATGGCTAACGGACATAGACATAACTGAAGCACAGACGAGCAATTCACAGGAGATTCCAACCCAATTCTTGTCACAAACCTTCAATTAAATCCAATAATCCTATAAATAAACAAAAAACATTACCCCTCCAGCTTCTCTGTCCACTCCCAGAGCTCTTCAGCCAGCTTCTCATCCATCGAGGTTTTGTCATGTTTGCACGAAAGCACGCCCACAGACTCATACAACTAGCCGTTCTGAATCTTCGACTTATTGGTGCAAGATGTCCACAGCGGATTGTACGTACCCTCTTCAGGTTCGACAAGCTTTCCAGCGTTGGCGACGTACACAAAGAGCTTCTTGCGGAAGTCGAGGTCGCCTACCAGCCCCGTCTCAACGATACCACGATAAATGGATAGGGCTGTGAGTGACGGTTACGAGAAGCCGACGAGGAATTTCACAGGCGTATAGAATATTGGCGTGTTTGCTCTAGCCATCCCACATCTAGGGGCCAAAATGGCCCAAACTCAAAGTCCTGTACTGTCTTGAGGACCTTGAAGACGATCCCACCCTTGGAGTGGCAGCGAGAGCCGAAGCAAGTCAGAAATGATGACTCGAGCATCTGCGTCGTGAGCTTCAGCTGTACGCAGAAGGGTCGGCAGGAGCTTCTAGCTTAATCAACAAGGCATGTCTGAGGCGGTGGACCCCAAATTTTTATCTCATAGGTATAGCCGTCTTTGATCATGTGTCAAGCGGAGAGGATATTGAGAAATATCTAGAGAGAGAGAGAGAGAGAGAGAAGGGAGGAATCTGAGTTCCGATTTGATATTCTCTCATGCATTTGTTGCGGTGCAATAAGTCTCACATACTCTATGTAAAGTCTAATTTACGTATTTGAATAGCATGACTTGTTTCCCGAAGACATGTATCCGAAAACGGACAGTCTATTTCTTTAAAAAAGAAAAGAATCAATGAATCAAAACAATAATATCTCGAAATAGCAAATTTCTCGTAGAGACTGCATATCCAAGGCATGTATAAAAATATGTAACGACAGGCCTAGATGGCTAGACCTAAAGGGGTCGTTGGTTTATCTTGAAGACAAGAAACAAGGGGGTGAGCAGTTAGAATGGTGAGAATTAGCCTGTGTTACTAGCAATGTCTATATGACAGGTTGCTATGTGAGTCGACCACGAGGGTCGGATTCTGTCTGAAAGGAGCGTCATTATATACATGCCTTTTCCCCGAGTCTTGGTGATCATAGTGATCATGGTGATCATGGTGATCGCGGTCAGTCACGTGCCGATCAGTTACCACCTTCGGTCCTATAATTATCCGGCCTTTGTATGGCAAGGTCCATAACAAAATATTGTTGCCTGAGGTTGGACACCCAAAATAGGAAAGTCGGGATTAGCCACCTCGGGATCGGCCGTAAAGGCTCGGCTTTAGTTCCTCCGTATCGTAACAGCATCGGGGAGCTCCATGCACCATATAAGCAATCGAACAACTCCAAAGTCAAGAATTTTCTTTTTTAAGAAAAAAAAGGAATCACCATCCGTAATAAATCAAGATATTCTAATTTCTAATACTACATCGCACAATAATGTTCCGGTCGATTTTCTCCCTGGGGCGCGGCTCCTCCGCGGAGGACGAAAACCAGCAGAAGTCCGAATACATATTTCCCAAAGTCGACCCGAAGGAAGACGGCCCGGATTGCCTTAAGGACTGCGCAGACTGTACTCTGCAGTATCCTGCGAAGTTCTCCATCGACACCCACCGTCAGCTGTATGGGCACATCAAGCCGTTCACTACGCACATCCTGGTCGCGACGGGCAAGTCGGACTGGGCGCGGAAAGTTGAGACCGAGAAGGGCAGTCTGATGGAGGCGCTCCATGAGAGCTCTGCGACGTCGAAGTACGGTGTATGTTTGAAATTCAAAGTCTCTGGGTTTTTAGTTACCTTGTGTGATTGAAAGTTTATTATTAACAAAGTCAAATCATAGCGTGTTATGATATCGGCATCGAATCTCAACGCCGTCTCTAAGGATGGAGACCCTGAGGATGCGACCACGGTTCTTATTCTACCGTCATTTACCTTTGTGGACTCAGTCACGAGTAGAGACATCCCGGAGTTGATCGAGCGCTTCGTGGCTCCCGCTGCTAAGAAGCAACCAAACGATAATGCAGAAGACGCAGCAGTGTCCGAAACACAGCCTCAAGAGGAGATGACCTCCTCCTCATCATCGAGACTCACGTCCCGACCATGCGTCCACGACTATGTAGTCCTGCTCTGCTCGCATAAGCGGCGAGATGCGCGGTGCGGCATCTCCGCTCCCTTGATCAAACGCGAGCTGGAGAGACACCTTCGGCCGCTAGGCTTGTATCGCGACGCAGATGATGAGCGCCCCGGCGGCGTCGGAATCTACTATGTCTCCCATGTTGGGGGCCACAAGTTCGCTGCCAATGTGCTGGTGTACAGGAAGAAGGAGCAGCAGATGATCTGGCTGGCGAGGATCAGGCCGGAACACTGCGAAGGCATTGTGAAGTACACGATCTTGAAGGGCAAGGTTGTTCATCCCGAATCGCAGCTGCGGGGAGGCTTTGATCGGGCGCGGGGGTTGACGAGCTGGTGATCGAGCATCTGTAAATTTACCGACGAGAATGACGTCGATAATGGACGGTTAAACCGAATGGAATATTTCCTATTCTGTACTGTTTGCCAAAATAAGAAAATTAATTTTCAAGACATGGAAAACCATGGACGAATTGAGGATCATCAGTGCCGATCCGAGCGCGAGGCACGCTACGTCATGCGCCGACGCGGGAACACGTCTCGGACCGCGTCGGCAGCACGCGACATCGAGGGCCATGTCGGGGGGCCAGCTCCACCTGATATCCAGATCACAGAACGCCGGCTCTATGGCCAGGCTTGCCTCATTATAATTGTTTACCGCCTGCTGTTCACATACATCGGTAATCTATCTGCACACCCCGTAGCAGTATGCCGCAATGGCCAACGCAGCAGTGTTGAGCAGTGCGGATATCGCAACCCAGGCGGCCACTCTCCGCGCTGAGCTGAAGGAGTGGGAGAAGGCCTTTGCAGCAGCGAACGGAGGACGAAAGGCGGGCCGGGAGGACATTAAAAAGGATCCGACGATTGGTGGGTTTCTTTTAATCCTGCCGTACTCTTCATGAGGGCACCAGGTTGTCATGGTTCTGGCACGCTTTCTGACCGCGGTTGAAAAATATAGCTGCGAAGTACAAAGCATATGCACGCCTACGATCTCATGATGACCAGTCTTCAACCGTCAAAGGAAAGGACTCTCCCACAAAGCCCACGAAGCCTCTAAAGCCAGGACACCAGGAGTCAAAGGAGAGGAAACATGGCTCTCCTACGGGTCCCGGAAACCAGCATAGCATTGCCTCGACTCCTCGAAAAGCCGCCAAAGGCGATTTCTTAACCCCTTCGAAAGGCCGTATCTCGGATATCCATCCCTCCGAACTTGATCCCTATGACTCCCCTTCGACGCTCCGCAGACTCTTCAGCCCGAGTACGCACAAACAAGAGCCGTCTCCGCTACCACTCAAGACAGCAATCGGGCCCACCCCTCAACGCGATGGCAAAGCGCTGGGACTGTTCGATCTGCTCTCCGCGTCCGGCGGCAGCACCGCAACGCCGTCCGCCAAGCGTCTTTCTACTCTTTCGGGAGCAGCAATGGAGACTCCATCCAGGAAGAGGACTCTGGACACCATCGAAGAGGAAGACGAGGAAGAGATCGGAAGAATAGAGCGCACGCCAGCATCATCGAGCAAGAAGCTCTACCTCGAGAATTTGTTCGCGACACCGACGACGCTACGCTACGCCGCGATGGTCGAGGACGAGAAGGACAGGTTGCACGGCAGTCAGCAGGCAAACGGGGCAGGACCCAATGCGTCCAAGACGGCAGAGCCAGAAGGGTCAGAGACGCCCAGTTTCCTGCGCCGCTCTCATTCCGGCGTCTTCAACGCCTCAAATTCAGCTGCAGACGGGTCTGGACTGAGTCCCATTGCGGTTCGCAAGCCGCAACAACGATTTGTCGGAAAGGGACTGAGTGCGTTGGTCAGAGGACTACGGGATATGGAGCGGGATAGGGAGGAAGAGCGGATGCGGGACGACTGGGAAACCTTTCGTGAGATAGAAGCGGAGCAAGCAGCTGCTGCCGCAGCAGCATCGGGCAACAATGATGATGATGTTCAAATGGCAGGTAGCCAGGCTCCTGCCGACGGCGAACAGAGCACAAGCAGACCGTGGAAGAAGAAGGGACAGAAGCGACAGACGCGGAGAGTCTTGATGAGGCCGGTAGTGGCGAAGCCTAAACCGGAATCACAACGAAAAAGTCCAGAAAAAGAGGATGATGATGATGAAAGCGAGGACGAGCTCGCAACTGCGCCGGCAACGCAATGCACCGACGCAGGGAAGGCAGACCAGGAAGACAATGAAGAAGAGCAGGACGAAGCCGAAGAAGTAGACGATGCTGATTCAGTTCACACGGCTGATCTCGATTCGGATTCTGATTACGATGAAGATTCCGCTGGTAAAAAGAGTAGCAGCAGCTTTTCCGAGAAGATCAGGGCGGCTCTTTCTGAGAAATCCAAAGGTGATAAGAGCGAGAAATCAGCAGCGGAAGGAGAGACGAAGGCGAAGAAACCAGCAGCGCGAAAAATCAATCCCCAAGCACACGCGAACTACCGCTCCCTGAAGATCCGAAGCAAAGGATCCAAGGGTAAGGGCTATGGACGCTGGGGCAGAAGAAGATAAGTCTCTGGCTGTGGCCAGTTAGATGATAGACTAGGTCTTGCTTTCTTGGATATCTATTAATTGGCAAAAGGCATGATCAATTTAGAGATGTACATAGATTAATGAGACTTATGATTTCAACTATTGAACCATTTCTGTTGGTCTAGTGTACAACGTCGACTTCGTAAGTCGTAAGATGCCGTATCAAGGCCGAACGGGACACAGTCCATGCCAACCACCAAGACAGCTCCTCAAACGCCAGTATATAATCGGATATATACATTACGGCCTCTACCATGGCCTCCTGTTCAGATTACTCAAAATACAAACAGTGAAAATTAATCAGGCTGGTATCTCTGCCGCGCGTACTGCAGCCTTCTGGCCTGCGAATACGCATCTCGCGAACGTGATCTTCCCTGCTGACTGCTGGGGGAGTACGGTTTCGACACCCTCCCCGACGGAGCGCGGCTGTCCGGGCTATAGATCGGAGTCGACCTACGATCCAGCTCATCGTCCGCGCGCTCCCTCCCAGCAGCGGCAGAAGAAGGCAGTGCCCTGGGAACCGTATCCTCGTACTGCACGTTCCGATCCCAGTCCTGCAGGGACGTATACGGACTCCGCAGCCACGACTGCAGCTCGTGCAGGAACAAGCGGGCATTATCCCTCCCGAGGAACTCCTGCAGGAGCTCCTCGGCCTGCCCCGCGCTGCCCTTGATGTCAACGGTGCGCAGGATGGCGATGATGTACTCCAGCAGAAACTCCGCGTTGTTCGCCCTGCGGTTCGCGAGTCTCTGCTGGCCGGGCCGGGGAACGCGCTGCTGCTGTTGCTCCCGGCTAGTATCTCCTCCTGTTTCTTCTTCGTCTGCGTCCGGGTTCAGGAACGTAAAGACCTTCAACTCGCGCCGGATCCATTTCCGTGCGCGCGAGACGAGCTCTTCGTCGCGGTTGAACATCTGCGGCGTGAGCTCGCGGTACTGCGACAGGCGGTTCGAGCCGACGCGGAGGGAGAAGAGCTGATGACGGTAGATGTGGCGCCGTCGTGTCAATGGGTCATCTGGGTCTGGAGGACGCGGACGAGGGGGAGGACGTCTCCGAGGACGAGGGCCGCGGAATTGAGATACTTCAGGTCTTGAGGGGTGAAAGGGAGCGGTCGTAGCGGGTTTGGGAGGCTGCGGAGGAAGGCGATACAGCTTTGGACCCCCAGGCGCCTCCAGGTCATACTTCACGGCTGTGACTTCGCTCTTGCCTGCGTTTCCCCGTTAGCAGTAGATCGTGTATAAATCCAAGGACCAAACTCCGCACATAGAGGGCAAGCAGGGCGCTGTTCCAGCCAGCTCAGGAGACAGATAAAGTCGAAGTTCGCATGCTTGCAGGGCACCGCGACTGCGGCCTCGCTGACGGAGTCGAGACAGATGACGCAGGGGGTGGCCGCGCCGTCCTCATCGTCGTGCGCGACCTCTTCGAGGGTCTTGTTAAGGATCTCCTGCTGGAGGTCGACATCGCCAGCCATGGACCGGTGCTCGTGAGACTCGACAGCCGTCTGTTGTCCCGTCTACCAAGCGCGCGGACGGACAGAGAGAGAGCGCGGGGGGCAACACCGCGAAGTCACGTTTGTCTCGTTTGCCGGCGGCGATGGCAAAAGCTCCGCAGAACCCTGGGAAGTTTCTGCGGCGCATCCTCGGACGATCCCCAGCAGCAGGACACGCTGCATTCCCTTCTGTCTGGCAGCAGTTGCAAAGACGCGATAACAGGGACTGTGCTGACGGGGCCATGGCGGTCGCATAAGGGCCATGTTGAAGTCTGCCAAAGCTGTCGTCTCGGCGCGGTCTGCTGACTCCCTCTCGCAACCCATCGATATGGCCGTCAACGGCTCTCTGCAGGGCGATTCTCGCCGGCCTGCAACGCATACGATCACGGGCCTGAGGAGATGGTCCGTTATCAACAAAGATCTACCTGGTGAGAATATCCGTTTTGTTGTGTGCCTCGGCAGCTTTCTGGGTTCGCTAACTGATTGCTTTCGCAATAGCTGTTTCGCAGATAAGGACAATACACGTCTACGACTTTGACAACACCTGTAAGATACCTATAGCGAGAAATGAACACCACTCTCACTGACCGTGGGCAGTGTTCCTAAGTCCTCTCCCCAATCCCCAGCTATGGAACGGGCAGACCATCGGCTTTCTCCAGGCGTACGAGAGCTTCGCGAACGGTGGATGGTGGCATGATCCGAACATCCTTGCGGCCACAGGGGAAGGAATGGAGGTCGAGGAGCCTCGTGCGTGGAACGGATGGTGGAACGAGCACATTGTATGAGGTGGGGACCTTGGTTTGCAGACATCCTGACTGATGGTTTCAAAGGTGCAACTGGTCGAACTGAGCATGCAGCAAAAGGACGCCCTCACGGTCCTCCTCACCGGAAGAAGTGAGGCAGGTTTCGCGGACATTATCAAACGCATGGTGGCCAGTAAGAAGCTCGAGTTCGACCTGATCTGTCTCAAGCCGGAAGTTGGCCCCAACAGCCAGCGGTTTGCGTCGACAATGGACTTCAAGCAGAATTTTCTCGAGGATCTGGTTCTTACGTATAAACAGGCTGACGAGATTCGAGTCTATGAGGATCGCGTCAAACAGTGAGCTCGCCGCCTGCATTCTGCCCCATTAAATTTCGTGCGCTGACCAAACGCAGTGTGAAAGGTTTTCGAGAGTTTTTCGAGAAGTTTAACAAGATGCTTCTGACGACACAGCCTTCTAGCAGAAACACAATCGTCGCAGAGGTTGTACAGGTAGCTGAAGGGTGTACTTTCCTCTCTCCTGTAACCGAAGCCGCTGAGGTGCAGCGCATGATCAACTCCCACAATCTCTCGTACCGGGATCCCGCACTGAATGTGACAAAGTCGCCCTATGGTCGACTGCAGATAAAGCGGACGGTCTTCTATACTGGATATATAATATCCAATGCGGATTCCGCCCGCTTGATCAGTCAATTGCTGAATCCGCTTTTGCCTCCTGGGCTTGCTGACTCAAATGACATGAGGTACATGGCTAACAATATCCTAATCACACCACGTCCTGCTCCAAAGTCAATCCTAGATAAGGTTGGTGGGATAGGCAAGAAACTAAGCTGGCAGGTTACGGGAACCGCAGTATTTGAAAACAAATTATGGGCAGCCCGGGTGGCACCGGTTCCCGAGACTGAAAAGTATTACACCGAAAATCCAGTGCCTGTGATTGTGCTGGCAGTGCGCAAAGGCGCCCGCCCCATTGATGCAGGGAAGATTCAGAACTGGCAGCCCGTTCCTCCCGACAAGGCCTTTATCTTCGACACCGTTGTGGGCGAGAAGGTCGTCCTGCGCGTCGAAGAGGAAGACCCCGAGGAGGGCGAGTGGGAGAGCCAGTTCATGAACAAGAACAACAAGCGGAGACACCAGCAGGAATACCGTGATGAGGATGTCATCTATCCCATCAAAGATAACCGGGACACAGGTTACTACTATCAAAATGGCTACGACCAGTCGTCACCCCAGGGACGACCGTCGGGACCCCACCAGAACCACCACCAACGGCACGGCGGTGATGGTCGCTTCCATGATGACTCGTCCCGTCGTGGTGGTGCGTCGAACTTCCGGGGTAACCGCGGTCGCGGCTCTGGCGGTGGACGAGGAAAGGGTGGAAACTCCGGCCGTGGAGGTGGAGGACGAAGTAGAGGCCGTGGACGAGATGGCGCTCCTCCAGGGTATAGATCACTCGATGACTATGCTGGATATGACGGCGGATACGATGACAGAAGTGGGCCTGCCGTCATGAACTATTGAACTGTTAGACTGTGACGCCCGCATATTTTTCTTCTAAGGAGTGATCTCTATCCTGTGAACTGCTGTCTCCCGGTTTACTCCTCCGGTCTCAGTCTGATTCTTTCGACTTGTCCAAATTTCCCTGGTGTTTGGTTTGCATTTGTTTCCATCATGTGTATTTTGCATCGACCGCATCTGAATTTGCGACTCTAGCAAGGCGTACACAAGCTGCGGATTCGGCGCAAAAGCAGGGGGAAAGGAATTGGCTGTGTCTATTATGTATACTTTTTGCATCTGGTTTTCTAGGTGTCAAAAAGCCTTTCTGTGCTGTTCTACCACGATATCCGGTTCAACTCTACTGAGCTGAATCCAGCGAACAGTGCTGTTTCTCTCTCATTTCTCATTCTTTCTTGACACGGTTGACAGATTATCTGACAGGACGAGTCTTATGCCGTCCTCGTCCCGGATGGCGTGCTATGAAGTTCTTTCTTGGGTCTAAATACATATACATGTTTTCTAGTTCTTGCAACGCAAGTTCTTACTGCAGTGGCATTCCCTGATCTTCTTCCAGATGGCAGATCGTTGCCAAAGAAATTCATACAGCCACGTGTTCATGAGTTTTTGATGTCATTCCCTCTTGGCTATCTATCGTAATATTTCTCTCAAAGATTGGAACGGCCAGTTTTCATTCCCTGAGGTAGCTTTAGAAGCCGCCTGACCAGGGTATCAAAAGTGTTTAAGAACTCGCTTTTCATCGAAAGAGGGATTTGCTCCTTAGACTTCCAAAGGACGATACCATCAGGTCGAACAAGTACTGCGCCATTGCTGCTAACATCGCACAGTTCGCCCCATTTCCCATCTACATCCTCCCAGTTTTCCTTCGCACCGTCGATTATTTCGACGTGGACAAGATCGCTGCTTAGCTTACTCCAGGGCTCCTTTGTCCTGGCAAAGAGCACGCATTTATCCTTCACCAGCAGATCGCGGGTTGATGCGCGTCTTTCGCCCTTCTGCAGCCACATGTGAGGCAGATGATGCCCAGGCAGGGCCGACGGATGATACGCAGTGACATCGAGCTCGCCGTCTTCCTTCAACTGACCACCATGACGAGTCCGAGCTCCCTCACCGTCCAGGTCGAGACTGGGATAGAACCAGCCGATCTTTGCGCCAGGCGCATGGAACTCAGTATCAAGGATCGCCTGCGTTCTATGCACCGCCTCGCGCAGCTTGTCCCCCTTGGGGTCCGTTTTGTCGAGAAATGCAGCAAGGGACTTGATGTTCTCCTCCGGTGGAGCGTCGGGATATATCCCCAGAGCGCGGTCCATGACCAGGGCATGATTGCGGAGATTGCTCAGACTGGAGTGGGCGACTCGCAGCGCGATGGACCGACATTCCTCTTCGTACGTGTCCAGCAGCGCGTCGTATTCCCTCTGCTTCTCTGGTGTGCTTCGACCAGTCTTCAGAGCCATGGCAAGCTTCCACACCAGATTCTGCACATCCTGCAGTCCCGTATTCAGACCCAGCGCACCCCACGGTGGTATCCGGTGCGCCGCATCTCCCACGAGAAAGACTCTCCCGCCTCGACTCCGGAACCTCTCCGCGACCACGGAGTTGACATACCAATGGCTAACGCTCAGCAGCTCGATCTTCAACCCCGGAATCTTCAACGTCTCACGAATCCGCCTCAGCATGTCTTCCTCCCCGAACTTATGCGGATCATCCAGACTCCGCGCACATGCAAACATCCACTCCTCCGTCTCCGGCCTCATCGGGTTGTACGGCCCGACGTGGTAGAGGTACCCGGTCCCGATACTCCCGCCCCGAGCAGTGTCGATGAACCAGGTGATGAAACCCGCAGGTCCGGGTGGTGCTGGCTGATCGGGGCGCGGATGTGCGCTGACACCATGTCGACGATGTCGCGGTCTCCCTGGAGCTTGATGCCCAGCGCGTCGGCGACCATGCGGCCCCCATCTGCTCCAATCACGTACTGGCCTCGATGGTTTCGATCCGTTCATTATCGTCACCGCCATTATCTCCGTTCTTGGGAGATCGATGTTGCACCGTCAATCGGTCGGAGTCGATCCGCACTACCTGCGCATTGTTGAGCGCACCATACGGATTCAGCTCCTTCGCGCGCGCGTGCAGGATCGGCTCCAGCCGTACTGCGGCAGGATCGTATAGTCGCATGGACTGGCAGAGTCATATTCCTCCATGTACTGTCCCCCGCCCCAGGCATCCCGCGATGTGATCTCCCTCCGGGCGCAGCCATCACCCTCACTACCATCATGACTGCCAGGGGCCAAGCTTGTATACCATGCCGTTCTCGAAAACGACTCCCTTGGCGCCCGCACCCGCTTGATCTCATCTTCCACGCCCAACGAGCGCATGAACTCGACGCTGCGCTGGTTCAGGCCCAGCGCCTTGGGGTGGATCGAGGTCCCAGGGTGCCGCTCAAACAGGACGTGCGGGATCCCGTGCTGCGAGAGGGCGATGGAGGTCGCGAGGCCGACGGGGCCGCCGCCGATGATTGCGACGGGGTACATCTTCTTTCTTTTCTGTTCCTGTTTTTGTTTCGGTATATATGGAGGGACGTGTGTACAGGAATATTTCAGATTGTACCGCTAGATGTTACTGTACGCGTGTCTATTTGTAGGCAGATAGGTGCTGTACATTAAGTATGCATGCGCGGGACAGAGTCAGTCGGTCAGTCAGTCAGAGTCATTAAGGAAGTTAAGTAGGTCAGGCGGCACGGATTATTATTCTTAAAGATCTGATGATGATGATGATGATGATGATGATAATAATAATAATAATAGTCCTACTAAATCAACTCTCGGATGTTCTCCATCCGCCACCTACCTAACAAACCTTATCGTCCTCCCTTCATCTAATAATAATTTCTAAATCGTATACCGAGCTGAAATCCGGGTGGGGCCGGCGCATACGCAGTACAGGGCTGTGTGGGTTTCCAACCATTTGCGGGTCTCTATGTCTAACTTTAGGACTGCTTTTCTATTGCTATTATCATCGGTATATAGCTGTTTTATGCATCTGAAATGACAACAGTTAGGTTAAACAACGTGTGTAATGTCGAGTCATACTACAATTGATATTCCTTATAAAGTCATTCGACCTACCGTTTCGCTAAGATCTCCATTTATTTTAAATGTGTAGATACAATCTGCGCGAGCGGCAAAGAAAAAAATTGTAAAGCGCCCTGTTGTTATAAGCCCCAATGCAATGTCTTGATTGAATCAAGAATAGAGCAGGTGACAGAAAGATAGGTGCCGGTTTTAGATCTGCAGCTAGAATTCCAGGCAAACTTATCTATATACAGTGTGATATCCTGGCCACTGATTCCTGTGCAGAATGAACATGATTGAAAAATCCCTCCTCCAAGCCGGAGCAGAGTGTAGCAAGCGATTGGAGCGTATTAGGACCAATATTGGGAACATTCTGTATGTACTGTACTGCGTATACACTCCGTTTCCTCAAAGGTTCCGTGCATGACTAGATCGGCATAACCACATCCATTTCAGTCTTGATGCATTCACTAGTATTTCCCAATTCTTGGGTCTGGTCCTTATTATCTGAAAAGCCCCGACTCCTCGGAGTCTTTGTCGACACACTGTTATGCGAACACCAGGGACTGTACAGACCCTACCTACCTTCTTTTAGATATACTTCTTGTGGGTACCTGGTTGATAACTAACCAGATACGTGAGGTAGCTAGATAACCGTGGACGGTACACGGTATTCACAGTATTCTTTTGCCGTTCTGTCAGGTAGACTGGAGATTGCAAGACTGAAGACTGATGTGGAAGACGAGGCGGGGCCCCATGGGGCAGGTTGATGGGTAGTGGGTGTATTGTAGTACAGGGTCCAATTCTTTTTTCATTTTATGAACCTTTTATTCCATTTATTTTTATCAGCTTCCTTGGTGTGAAATTAAATCGAAGGATCTGAATCAAGAGGGCCTGGTTTTCGGAGCTATGTAATGATGTCAAGCTCTCTCCTGCCTTTTCCAACTAATTGAGAAGGCAAGATCTCATCCAGTCTACCTTTTCCAGCGCTGCCTCCAAGCTCCTCCAGGCTTCCTGTTGACCGTGGCAGCGCAGTCTTTTCTAGAACAGCTCTTCGTGCATTTCCTGGTGCATATTCAATCCTGACCACTTGTTTCCCTTTTTTTCCCATTTGTGTACCATCGCAGCAGAGCTGCCAGAGCATGCATTGTAAGCAGGAGTGGCCAGGGAAACTGTCATACACGCCCACCAGATCCCTGTGAGTCGCACAGGGCCTCCACTCAGTGGGAAGACAGTGATTGCACTATTCAATGCTACTCATAATAATGCTCCTACCCTATAAGCTAGCAAAATACCAGAATTTGCTTGCATGCAATGCATAGGTCCTGGAGAGAGCACAGAAAGTCCTCAAATGTTAGGATTATAACTACTTCGATTGATGTCAATTGGCTGTGAATGCTTGCTAACCATATCTATCTGGCAGTATAGTCAAGGCTACAGGTTGTATGGCTCGAAATAAATGAGCCTAGCCTGTGCTGAATATGACCGTGGCTTTGATAATTGGGATACCGTCCCCTGTCTGCAAGTCCCTATATACAGATCAAGTTAACCCCCTGCACCGGCGTTTTTCCTAGCAGGTATCTCAAGACAGTAGTACCAGCAATGGCGAGAGGAACTTTCTCCGGCTTCTAATAAATCCAGCCAATTTCCTGTCTAATGTAACGCCTGCCGACCTGTCTGTCTGGCTTCAGTCTGACCACGCTCTTGTTTCTTGCCCGGTGGCTCGAACAGTCTGGCACCAGCTCTCTGTGCGACTTCAGAAGCGGAACAAAGCTGCCAGACATGGCCGAGGCACCTCCCGCCTGGATATTGGGGCTTCCTGACCACGGATACAACTTCACCAAGGGCTATCAGTACCGCGCCAAAGGCGCTCTTGACCCCCGGAACGTGAAACTGCCGCAGCCCTTTATCGTCGCGGTGACCGGAGCCGGCAGAGGCATTGGCGCCAGTATCGCAAAGGCGTATGCCCACGCAGGCGCCTCGGGCATCGCCATCACCTGCCGGACCCTGACGGATCTGCAGCACGTGGCGGAGGAAATCCACCAGATCAACCCGCAAGCAAAAGTCGTCTATCAAGTCTCCGACGTGCGGAAGGAGTCCGACCTTGCTTCGTTTGCGTCCAAAGTCCACGAGTCCTTTGGTGGACGCCTCGACGTTGCCGTCATCAATGCCGGTGTGGTACCCAAGTTCCTCCTGGTCGACGATGGGAAGACAAAGCGCAACAGGTGGCCCCAGAGCCTCCTGGAGGACACGAGCGACGATTTCCTGCGGGTGTGGAATACCAACTTCACGGGAGCCTATCTCGCCAGCCGGGCTTTTCTGCCTCTGGTGCGCGACACCAAAGACGGGCCGCAGGCATTACTTTTTACCTCGAGCTCCTCCTCGCTGTTCGAAACCGGCGAGGTGACGCCCCCGTCTTACGACCTGAGCAAACTGTCAGTCAACCGACTGGCGGAATTCATCCATCACGCGCACCACAAGGAGGGAATTGTCACGTATGCCTTTCATCCGGGCGGGATCAAGACCCCCATGACGACCGAATATCCCCGCGAATGGGAAGCAAGTAAGTGACTACCTAACTGACCAACCAAGTCCCTTGATTCATTTTGTTCTGTCGCCTTCTTCTCACGACCGTCTGTATGTGTGTCTCCAGTCCTCACGTACGATATCGAGCTCCCCGGAGGCTTCGCCGTGTGGCTGACCAAGGAAAGAAGAGACTGGCTTTCCGGTCGCTTCCTGAACGCGAACTGGAACGTCGAGGAGCTGGAGGCGAAGAGGGAGGAAATCGTTTCTCGTGACCTGCTCCGGATGCGGTTGGTGGTGGATTGAGCCAGCATAATAATGATAATAACCGTCCTTGCCAGCACGGATGGATCCTGGAGCGGATTGCCTGGAGGGCATTCCCTACGACGTCGTAACCGATCATAACATTCACGAGCGCGGTGTGGTATTTTACGACCGATAATGCCAACAACTTCTCTCCTGACTCAAGGCGAATTGGTGAGGGAAGTATTCTGGGCGTCTCTAATGAGGTGGTCGCTCCGACATATACGCCTAGAAGGAAGTGCCAAACATAAATAACTTTGTGCTCAATTCTTCTGGTAACAGTGCCTCTCCCAGTATTAGTATTAAGACCAATGTTAGGGACTACTTGGTATACTTACTCATAAAGCTCCGTGCATGACTTGCCCCGCCCGTTATTCAGATTGCATTTGTTTATTTATTTTTTTTTAAAAAAAAAGATTCGAATAACAATATGCACATACCTACAAATCTGTATACAGTATTAACTACCCACCTAGCTACTGTACTGTACTGTACATGTACTGTGCAACTGCATCTAATCTAAATAACTCGGATGCTACTACTCTGAGCTACGTACGTACAATCACGTAGGTACATGTACCTCTTAGTGAGCCGTGGAGAGAATCTTCACTATAACTCACCTCTATTTTACTTCTCCCCTTCCGTTTCGTTTCAGGACGACGGAGACGGATGTGGAGGAAGAGATGGGGCCCCGTGGGGCAGGTGAGGAAGTACCAAATCACCAATGGAATATGGATACGAGGATATAAATAAACTAGTAACTTGCTTGAACCTATGAGGGTTGAGTTTTCGGAATTTCATGACATGAGGTTTTGTAGGAGGTTATGCTGCTATGCTAGCCAAGGGTGAACTCCAGGAGTAGTTGAATTCAATTGACTAATCTTGTCCTATATACAGGAAGGTGATGCACAAGGATTAGAACATTTTATTGACCAAGAACAGGTTTTTATACTTCTAGAATGTTGAATTCCAAAGTGCTCCACCCCATACTCATTGAGGCAATTTAAGCAAAGTCAATTAACCATATTAATGATATGACATTGACGTTGCATATCCTCACTTAGAGATAAGGCCCAAGGCTTCCAACTCTTTGACAATGGCAGAGATCGCCTGGGTCCGACAGGTTTTGTAGTATACATATATATATATATCGTTTCGTATCGGGTCCATGCATTTGGATATATACAGTTCGTTACATCCGTAAGGAGTAACAATGGTCGATCCACACGAATGTCGATTCGATCCGTCCGTCCTGCTCTGTCCACCACGTATAAGGGCCGGAATGAGAAGTATGGGAACACACATATATATATAGCGTAGGGATTCACAGCCCAGATATATATGTACTGTATATACCTAGGGACAATCCAATATCCCAGATAGATAACCAAATCATCACCTCACTATGCAGCAGTAGGAATCCAACTAATCATGCGTCTTCCGCTGCCTCGCCGCCTGCTTATCGGCCAGGATGAAGTCGTGCTCCAGGATCCAGAACCCCGTGCGGTCCTGCCCATCCACCTTCCGGACGAACGGCTTGCTGCCGTACCTCTTGGCCTCGTCCAGGTCCTCGCACCAGACGATATCCTCCGTCAGGCTGGTCTTGGCGCCGAAGACGGGGTCCAGGACCAGGCGGGGGCTCGAGCGGTCGTAGAGGGCCGTGGTGAGGCTCTCGTAGGAGGGGTGGGTGATGACGAAGTGCTAGTTGATATGCATTAGTGTTTATACCAAATATGGAAAGAAAGCAAGAAAGAGAAAGGGAAGTACAGTACAAAACAGGAAATAGACAGAAACAAGATATTCAGGGGCAAAAACTTACCACATGCGCCGGCCGGTACGCCTGCCGATTCAGCAGGTCCAGCAACACGCCCACCGGCCCATCATAGGGCACCGGGTAATCCACCGGCCTGACGCCATTGATGAAGAACCGCCCATTCTCGTCCGTGTAGAACTTCCCGCGACAGTCCGGCCCGTCCCTCTCGGGGTCCTGCATGTCGTACTTGCCGTTCCCGTTCGTCTCCCAGATGTCGAGCAGCGCGCCCGCGACCGGCTTCCCGCGCAGGTCGCGGACCGTGCCACGGATGAGCATAGTCTCGCCCGCGTCCGTGGACGAGATGGAGTCGCCGTTCTGGAAGAAGTGGGCCTCGTTGTGGAAGGGCCCCAGGACGGAGGACTCGGTGGTCCCGGGGGACTGGCGCGAGTTGATGGTGTCGACGAGGGCGGAGATGCCGAGGACGTCGGAGAGGAGGATCATCTCCTGGCGGTCGGGCTGGCAGGCTTTGCCGACCTATACCATACCAATCAGCAATATGAGTGTATACATCTCGAGGTATTTACGGATGGATGGATATATCGACACTCACATCCGTCAGAAACTTCCACGCCGCCTCCCACTCATCCCGCTGCAGCTCCGTCTCCCGGATGAAGTCGTGCGCATGCTGGATGAGCTTGGAGAAGATGAACTTGACGCGCTCGTTGTTGATGTTGGCGCTGATCTTGATCACATGCTGCGTCAGGTTGTCGGCCGTGAGGTCCTCCAGCCCTGCGCCGTTGGTGTCGGGCTTGTTCTGGTCGTTGGATTGGGAGGTCATCTTTGAGAAGATGTCCTGATAGTTCTGTGAGAGCACTCGGGACGAGGACAGTGTCCAGCACGGTCAGCTATAAGCGTGGGAGTGTGTATATGAATAAGCAATAATGTGAGGGTGGTCCCGTCCGCTGCAGGGAACAAGAACAGGAAAACGGTAATAAGATTAACCAAGGACCTAACACATGTATAGACCACAGTAAAAGAAAACGATGCAGACGCAGTAATCTCAGCCTATGTCAGCGTCAGTCAGTATCTCAAGTCCTTAGCAGGGACTTGGAAGACCACGTATTCTTAAGACCATAACGGTTGAACGAGACCCAACCGGCCAAAGAAAAAAGCCGAATTACAGAGCAAAGAGACTTCAGACAGGCCCCGGTCTCAGGCCACTCGACGGATAAAGCTTGAACCTGGCCCGCCGGCAGCTCCTTGCCGATCAAAGATGGAGTTGAGGTGGATGGCCTGGACAGTTCAGCCCCACATTGGAAGTGCTCCTCCGCCCCGCGGAGACTGGAGAGCTTCGCGGCGGATCGTCGGGTGATGAAGTTGAGGAGGAAGTGATGCTCCGGATACCAGTCTCCTCAGCTTGACCAAGATGCCCCGCCGGGTCGGCCCATCCGTCTCTCGAAGCCACAAGGGAGGTGAGGACGAGGACCCCGCAAATGCCACAGGTACTGATACTGGACTCATCTGACTGCTGTGTCTACTGTCTGGACTGTGTGATGACAATGACCTGAGCCTATATATCGTTTTACACCATCAAGTAAACTGACAGCTAGGCTGACCGCATCCGAATCCAATGGTAGGGATATCAAGGCTGACGATATGTGTTCGTCTCTCCGAGAATCTTCTGACTAAAGAATTTCAATAAATTGCTGCCACTCATATTTCCCAAACGCCAGGGACAAGAATCCCATGCTGTACTTCTTGATTATTCCACTATATTTTCACTATGTACATGTCCACGGTTCCCCGGTGTCTTCCCTTTTCTTCCTCCCAAATGACAAGCCCGTGCCCCAAGAAGTGAAACCTCAGAACATCGTTATCCACGTCAAAAAAGGCAATCAATGTCTCATGATCCCTCCTGAATACCAAAAAGCCGAAGTGGGAATGGGTATGAAGAGAAAAAAGAAATCACGAATAGTAGAGGAGAAGAATTAGTACGTGCCAAAAAATAGTCACTGGTAAGACGTATTTCTCAGCCCAAATACGTGACTGCGCAAATGTTCACAGCCATTTCGAAAATAGATCGAGTCGAGTCGACCGCCGAAACATCAGGGCGAGATCCATAGTTCCATTCATAACAATCAGTGCCTCCGTCGCGCGTAACACATCAAGATCGTGTTCCCATCACTGATACCATACCGTAACATTATTTCGTCGTTCAAGGCATAAATCCTCTGATCGTTGCTATATCCGTCATAATCATTCATCTTCGGTGAGCTGTCTCAGGAGACTGATGCTGAGGATCATGACCAGCAGTCCGATCGTGACGATGACCAGGAATCCGAAGCCAAACCATCCCAGAATCATGGCCGAAGTGCCTACCCCGCTCTTGACGCTTCCATTTCCCATGTCTTGCGCAATCGTACTGGCGGCTACCGACGCGGTGTGCTGCCACAACACAGATACGAGAACGAAGACTGAAGAAATGAAGATGAGCGCCAGGGCTGCCTGGGACACTGGCCGGGATGGGAAGGGTTTCACTTCTCTCTCTGAGCCAGTAGAGTCTACTTCCTCGTGCCATCCAGGGAAGGTAGCAAGCAGGACAAAGCAGAAGAAAGCGAGAACTAGGGCAACAATTCTGGAAAAGCAGAGTCGGTATTCGCCATCAATTTTCGTGTCTGGAGGGCAGAGAACACTCACATGAGATATGGAAAGACGACAGCATCCTTGAATGTCGATGCAACCCAGATCAGATTCAATGGATCCTGATCGACATTGACAATCTCCGCCAGCGCCGTGGCGTTCGAATTGCAGATAAATGAGCCGGTGTTTGGCTGAATGCAGATGCCAAAGTAGCCCACGCGGACCTCGAGCTCAGCCCCCGCAACAATGTTGGCTATGGCAGTCGTGACACCCGGGTCCACCTGCGAGGGGTTGAAGGTCGGCGCGTACCTCTCATAGTAGAGGGATATGAGGAATATGCTGGGTATTTGAGGCGATGAAGATGAACAACCAGCTAACAAAAGGGCTGGACATCAGACAAGTTAGCAAGACTTCCAACCATGACAATGGTTTCCGGGTCAAGGGACATACAAAGTAGGATTATGGCAATGGCGATGAATATCATCAGGATATGGTGGTAACCCACCATAGGGATGAACCCTAAAGAGGAAGAGAAGTACAGTCAGCATATGTCCCATTGCATTCAGGCTGGCCGCTCCCGCCGGGGGAAGGCTCCGTCTGGTGGCGGAGAGATACATACTTGTCCATCCTGTAGCGAATCTTAGCGTAGCCATGCTGGGCGATGGGTACCCACCATCCAGTGGAGGGTACTACGCTCTGGCTTCTCCCCTGTGGTACTGGGTCACCTCACTTCTCGGTCCCCCGAGAAGGAGTCCTCCGTCGACCGTGTTCTCACCCAGTACCGCAGGAGATGCGCCAACCGGACGACTTGGGGTGCGGATGAGGTATGATGAGGAACGCGCCTCCCAGAAACCTCGATCCCAGCAGCCAGTGGGAGAGGAGGATGGGGAAAGAGGAATTCGAATGCTGTCGGTAGGCTGGTGTGGAATGTCGGTTGAAATGGAGAGCGGCGGATATAAAAGGGCCGAGCGTCCCTCTCGTAGATCCCGCAATTATTGACAGCAAAAGAATATTTTTAGGTTGGGCAAGGAAGTAGAGATGGTGCCAGATGCAACAATCTTCTTTCAACGATCGATGTTGCAAGGAAATCTGCAAGAGGACGCCGGGTAGTAGGAGTGAGGAAAGGAGAGGACGGAAGGAGAGGAGCTCAGCGAATTCGTCGTGCCCACGTCAGGCGGAGACACGACTAAACGAGGGCACGCTCCAGCGCCTATTTCCTCCCTACAAGGAGACGCAAGCAAGCACTTGACGAGGTCGGGGATGCGATCGCGCTGCCAGCGCATGGTGGATGATATTCATGGTGGCTGGTCTCCCGGTGGCTGGGCCAACGGGCGTTGTTTATCGATAATCGCGCGCTCCCCACGGCAACCGCCCGCTCACCGCCCGGCACAACTGTCGCGCGCTAGGCGGCATCGGGCTAGCGCGACGGGGCGGGATCTCAGGGCCGCCGGCCGCTCCACGATCGCCAGCCTCGCGCTTTGTCGCCCAACGCTCCACGGCCTAGCCCGGGCCAGCACACGGACATCCCGGCGGACACGCAGGTACTGCAGCAACAGCCCGCAGAACACATGGCACAGAGCAAAAGAATAGCATTAGTCCCATCTATGGTTCATGTACCCCTGATAGCGTCTACCTCTTTCTCTTTCCTGGCCGCTCGGACACGGTACAGCAGCAGATATGCGCATACAGATAGATGAATAATGACTTTACACTCAAACCATACACGCAGAACCAAACCCACTGCTCCCAACGCCTATTCGATGCTCAATGGTAATACCCTAGTCAAAATGATACCTATTTCGGCGTAAAGCAGAACCTCTGCAGGTCTAGTGAGGCCGCCTTGGGCCTTTCGCACTCACGGGGATCAGCGTCTTCGTCATCGCTGTTGGGGACGAGCAGGTCTTCGCTTCCCTGATGTTTCGGTGCAGGCATGGGCATGGACGACCTGCCCGCCGCGAAGTCGGATTCATATCCAGAATCTCTCGTCCCCGGGACAGGTGTCCTTGCTCCGAGTCTCTCCATGGACCTCGATTTGGCCATCGCGCTCTGCCCGAGCCGCTGCAAAGGCGTCAGCCGTGGGCGTCTCAGCGGCTCCCCGCTGGTGCCAGCCCGTGAAGAATTGGAGGACTTCAACCCTGGATTTTGCCCAACGGTGGGTTTCTTCGCACTGACCCCCTTGCTGGCAGAGCTCGTCGAATTCGCATTGCCTTGAAACGCGTACTTGGAGAGCAGGGCAGAGTTCTGCTTCTGCACATGGAACTCCAAAACCTGGTTGAACAGTTCCGGGTCGGAGTCAGCACTCACAGATGTGGTGGGTGTTGTCTGTGACATGCTGTCCTGGGCTGCGCTGGAGTCGTCGCTGGGTTCAGTGGAGACTGTAGTCTGGGAATCCTGTCCATTTTCTTGCCGCGTTTCGGAGTCGTTCGACGGATTTGGCGATTTTGCGGGCAAGGCGTTGTCTCCAGAGCCATTGGTGCCCGGAGCGCCAGAGGTAGCCTCCTTCGGAGAGTCGACCGACGCACCGACATCTGCAAGTTGTGACATGATCTCTTCGGCGACCTCATCGGAGAATACGCCCAATGATGATTTCCGCGGTTTCTTGCTCCTCGTCATTATCCGTCCGCTAGGGCTTGGCTCGTCCGTAGATGCAAAAAAGCGACTACGGCTTTCTTTGGGGTCTGGCGGAGACTCCTCATCTGCATCAGAGCACAGCCGTTGGCGCTTCGCAGATTGAAAGGTCGACATCCTAGCTGCTCGGGCAAGGAATGACTCCCTTTCCGCGGACCTAACCATTGGACCTCCCCCTGGTAGCGACAATCGAAGGGAAGATGCAGACCTGGTCACACCAGGCTGCGCTGGTGCTGGACTTGGCTCCCAAGAATTGTTGGCATGGCGTTCAAGCAGACGCTGTTGGCTTGGGGAAGGGGTGAAGCTGTTCGGATCAAGTTCTGCTAATGGGACCCGCTTGGGAGTGAAAAACGAGCTGATGGGCTTGCTAGGCTTCAAGTCAGCAGTTGAGGATATAGTCTTTCTCCGGGTAACGCCGGTGGTGAGTCTCCCTGCCGTCGATTGCTTCAAGTTGATAGGCTGCTTCGTCATTGGATCGAGGTCTCCGCAAGCGACCCCGACTGCTGTCTCTGAATCGACATCAGCGCCAATAAAGGGCATCTCTTCCACCTTGATGCCGTCTTCTAATGGCGTCAGGGTAACCAGCTTCCCCTCCTTGGGACAGAAGACTCGTTGGTAGAGAAAGGTGAGTTCTGCCTGTTTGAAATTGTCCAGGTAGTCAGCTGGTATGTGGTATTTTCCTTCAAATTGAAGCATCCGCAGGACTTTTTCCACGTTCTTGTATTTCCGGACGTATCGGTAAGCGGTCTTCAGTCCCATTTTTGGAATACTGGGGAGATAGTCGCAACCGCTGAGAATACACATGCGCCGGAAATCAGCGTCTGTCCATCCGATCAGACTGATGTCTCGACAGGCAGTGAAGTCACTCCTGTTGATTTCGACGCATTCGCCGTGTTGGTCCAATTTGGTTATGAGACGCTTCGCGCCGAACACCAACAAATCCGAGTCCTCAGAGATGATGCCATTGATCATGCCTTGTCGCTCCAGATACGCCAATTGCGCATCTGCCTCGTACGGAGCCACTACATATTGGATCTTCATCTGCTTTAATTCCTCGATCAATTGCCGGGCCATGTACGGCGTCACGTCGATAGCTTTTTGCAATTCCTGCTGAGCTTCGGCAATTCGTCCTTTACGGTACAGATCCAGGCCCAGCTTCTTGCTTTCATCGCGTCTCTTTCGTCTTTCGGACTCGGTCCCAGATTTGCTCGGCAAATTGTCGCCATCAAAGACCAGATATGGCGTTACGCCAAAGTAAATGAGCATGCGTACACGGTTCAAGGCAAACTCGATATGTCTGCAACGGCATTAGCAGATTGCGTCTCACGGGGGCAGACGAGCAGCTGTACTTTCTGGTGGGCCTGTCCAGAGCCAGGTCAATGGCACACGCAACCGTACCTCGGTGCAGCCAACCATATGCGTCCACGCCAATCGTCTGGCCGCTGTACTTCTTCAAGTGGCTTGGCTTCTGGATGGACTTTAGAAGGCCGTGAAGACCTGTGGGCTAGATTAGCTCGTATCTTAGTATCCATTGCATGCATCGTACCTTGAATACCCATGGTGGGCACCTGGCGACAGGGCGGCCGCCGTGTTGTTTACATGCAAAGGAGCATCCACAGGGGGGTGACGGCCGACGGACCCGGTTCGAACGCCAAGGATAATAAATGATATGATCCCAATCCCTGGGGGAAGAGTGAGAAAGGGATAAAAAAGAGCACCAGGACCCAGGCGACGGGGATAAAACTACATTGCCCAGGGTCTGGGGAATGGCCAAGGCATCCTCGACGCGCGAGACGCGAAGCCTCGACCGTCCGGCGAGCGGAGCGGCCATTGGCTCCCCGCGCCTAGCGCTGCTTCCCGCCCTCACCGCCCGCCGATTCTGCTGGTAAAAAAAAGTACTAGTAACGAACCCCTCGTCCATTCCAACACTTGAGCAAGGGATCTCCAGCACCTCTGCGCCGCGGTTTAGGGAGGCTGGCTGGCACAGCTAAGGCGCGTTCACCATGACGAGGAACCTCTACAAGATCCAGAAAGAGATTGCCAAGAAACGCGGGGGCAAGGTCGAAGCTCTCCACGAGAAGAGCAGGGACGCGAAGAGATTGCGCCGGGCTGGTGCCCGGGAGGAGAGGCTTGCTCGCGTTGCTGCCGCCATATCGAAGGGGAGACAGTTGTACTGTGAGTGTGCCTCAAGTCCTTGTTATTATTACACCCAAGACCATACGCGGATCCTGTGCAGCCCTTTTCCTCCGAGCTGACCGATCGCAAGTGGACAGGGTCACTTTCTTCCAGGAATGTATTCAGGACGCTTCGTCGCCTATTTCTGACGCCGACCTGGCGGATCTAATAAATAAGTGCGTGTCCCTGTCCTCTTTTCTCCACGCCTTGATTAAGGCGCGGCTAATAATGTCATGTCAACAGATACATCCATCGTAGTGACGCAGAGATCGAAGAGCTTCAACAAGAGCGACGGAAAGGTCGCCCACCGAGCAAGCGGGAAGAGGCGCTCAAACAACGGATGCAGGTTGAGGAGAAAGAATTGATGACAGGCTTCTGGATGCCAGACCTCACCCAAGAGGAGGTGCGGTCAAAGCTGGCATCGTGGAACGGCGACTGGTCTAGTCTGAGCACGATACAATTCATACGGTTCACCAGGGACGGAGGGAAGCAACCTTCGAGCTTCCCGCCAAAAGGGTTGTCATGAATAATTCTAGATAGGTGGATCTTTTTCATGCTGTGCATGTGCATTTACGATGAATTTACGCAGTTCGACGGTCTATAGAGCGCAAGTACACAGACTCAGCTTGCGGGTAATGTAACAATTTCAGGGCTTTCAATTTGCGCCCGTCGACGTAGAAGCTCCTGTAGGGCCGTCCACAGCACTGCGTAACGCTGCCGTTTGGTAGAGTTTTCTCGAGCTTGCTGCGCGGTCTTGGCGCCGCAAACTCGAGGGAAGGTTAACATCATCGCTCGCCTCGCAGCCCCAAACTCCAACAGACAACATCCTCACTTCATTCCCCCAGTCCATCACATCCCCTTCTCCCCGGAATTCCTCAATTCCGCTCTCCATCCAAGATGCTGTCTGTCCGTGCATTCACCCGCTCCGTGCCCCGCACGCTCTCCCGCTCGAGCGCTCTCGCGCCCCGGACCGCCGTGTTTCGACCTTTGTCGACGGTCCAGAGATCTGGCCTTCTGCAGTCGTCTTGGAAGCAGGCTGCCAGACCATCGTATCCTGCCTTCTCCACCGCCAGAATCCTGAGAGAGCCTGCCGGCGAAGGTGAGCATGGCCATTGAAGAAGAGGAAAATTTTTCTTCTGACCCCTCATGCACTTTTTTGGCCTTTGCCCCGTAGGACAGATTTTTGCTGACAATTATGTTCTCTCCACAGGTGATGCGGAGCTGATCGCCAAATTCGAGGATGAGCTGAGGCATGAGAAGGCTTCCGGCCTTAGTGACCTCGAGAGCTCCGTCCAGAATGTCAAGTACGTGCTCGAGAATGGTCCTTGGGAGGTGAGTTGCCGTGGACCTTCGTTCCAAGGATCGATGTCCTGATAATGTCTCTAGGTCAAGGACGTCCCCGGGGAACAGGAAGTCGTTTTCACCAGAAAGTTCGGCAATGAAGAGTAAGTCGAGACCGTACGGTGGTATGAGTTCCATTCTAATCCATTTCTGCTCAGCATCCGTGTCACCTTCACCGTTGCCGACCTCCAGAACCTGACCGAGCAGGAGGAGTGGGATGACCCTGCTCTTTCTGACGAGATGGACTACCAACGTCCCTCCCACCCCGTTAACCAGGGCCGCCAGACCGGCAGTGTTGGCACCCACCCTGAGGACCGCGTCGCGCCCTCCGACCGCGAACTGGACGAAGACCTGGATAGGGACTTTGAGCCCAGCTTCCCTTGCCGCGTCAACGTGACTATTGAGAAGCCTGGTGCCGGTGCCCTCCTGATCCAGACCGTCGCCCAGGACGGCATCTTCCAGGTCGAGGAGGTCTCGTACTTCGCCAAGCCCGACCTCGCCCACGCCCAGACGGCGGAGAAGGACTGGACCAGACAGAGCCTGTACGCCGGTCCTCCCTTCGAGAACCTGGACGAGGACCTGCAGAACTACTTCGAGCGCTACCTCGAGGAGCGCGGCATCAACGCCGAGCTGGCCAACGTGATTCCGGACTACATCCAGGTCAAGGAGCAGAAGGAATACGTCCGCTGGCTCGAGAGTAAGTCGCCCGAATCAGATTCAATATATATCAATGGTACTAACGTCTTCTCTAGACGTCAAGAACTTCGTCGCCGCGTAGATGGTTTAATCCCTTCCATGACCCCCTTGCGGCTGGGACGGATATCCCACGGTTCTATGTTCGCACGATAATCTCAGACCTACACACACTCTTCTCTCCTCCGGATTCCTTTTTTGTCATTTTCTACTCCTTTTGGAAAAGAAAATCATGTTACACCAGCCTTGTCATGTTTAGCCCGTTTAGGCATGAATGTTGATGGGGGGTATCGCTTTAATGGCTATGCCCCGTACGTGTAATATAGACGAAACATAGTTACCGAATCCCATGTCTCTTGATGTAGCTCTACAGCTTGGTCTCTTACAGGCGAACAGGAGGTTGTAGTTATCCGTAAAGCGAGTCACGCATTGTGGACTCTCGATCGGTGTACTGCGTACGCCTCCAATCGATCGGCCGTGATATCCATAATACTTAAACTGTCCGGTAGAGGAATGGCTTTTCGTTCCAAGATCTAGAAACAAGTTGCTGGCCACGGTACCAAAGGTACTGTTATATCTGCCAGAGACTATTTTATGCACCACCAGCACGACAAAGCCATTTCGAGAGAAAACTCCAGACAACTTTCCAGTGTCTATAGACGTTTCAATTCCCGACTGAAAGAAAAAAATCGAACGAGTAAGCAGAAGAGGCGTTGCGTGTTACCCGTGGACGTTCCATCCATCCCATTCCTCTGGATTCGCACTCGTCCGGACGCAACTACGTCATCGCCATGCGTTAGGTCGGGAGCGGACTGGACTGGACTGTGCTCATCAATAATGTCCCCACGCAGCGCCCAGACCATACCATGACATGGCGGATAATTGAAACGATTAATTGAGATACTTTTTTTTTTTTAAAAAAAATTGATCTATATCCTGCATAAGAACTACAATTCATTTGTTTATTCTTATTTAAAATTAAAAATGTCATCTCCTAACCTCTTCGACACGGAGCCGGGAGGGGAGAGTACCCAGTGCGTCTTTTTTTCCCCTTCCTCCATCGTCTCCCATGTATTATATATATATATATCAAATAATTTTTTATTTTTATTTTATTGTCCATGGCGTCAAGCGCTGACAAACAAATTCGCCAATTGCGAAACTAAATTACCTACATAGATACGAATCTATCCGCACGGTGACGAAGACGCCGCCGAAACAGAGGGGGCAGATGGGTGGTGCGTTCCTTTCTTTCTTTTTTTCCTTCCCTAGGTCATATATACCCAAGAAAGTAATTGCTGGCTGATGAAGGGCGAGTCAAGTACAGCCAATCTCGAGCACACCGTTAGTGAGATGAAGATTCTTCTTCCAGAGACGGAGGAGGATCAACGTAAAGACGATAAGGATAAGGATGTTAAAGAAGACAGCCAGGAGGCGACGGCCGAAGATGGTTTCGGTGGAAAGACTGATAATGTGTCTGGGGAGGTGGATAAAGGTATCGTATTGTAGTCTTTTCTTATTTATCTCCCTTTAGCTGTTTTAATCTATAAACAGCATTGCTCTGCTGTTTCAGGGAAAGGAATAAGAGAGAAAAAAGCTGATAATGTTTGTACACACAAGACCTGAAACCAGAGAGTCGGGGGATTGAGGAGGCGGCGGCGCAGAGTAGGAGGCAACAGAGGTACGGGCCTGGTTCGGGTGTCGGAGCATAGAATAAGATGTCAGATGTCGAGAATAAGACGTCGTGCATTGAAGAAGAGTACATAGTACATAACAATAATAATGGCGGTATGGTGAAGAAGAGAGAAATCATCTCAGCTCATTGCGACGGAGACGTGTTGGTGCTAGGGGAAGTAGCAGTCTTCGGCGACTGAGATGCGGGAGACGTGCTAGGGGAAGGGACGTTCAGCAGCGGATTCGGGGCATGAGTCTTGTTCGGGATGAAAGGGAGAGGAACTTCTCTCCGTGCCCGCTTGAGACTCTCCACGGTGATACCGTTCTCGAGTTTCGTCAGGCCGGCAACTGGCGGGTCGCCTTTCTTCACGAACTCCCAGAGTCCTAAAACCAAATTCTGCGTCAGTATCGATTTCATCCATAGAGTTATAAATAGCTTAGACCAGCGCTGAAATGAACGTACCCGGCAGTTTGTGAGCCGCCAATCTGAACGCCTCTCTGGCCACCTTCTCGTGGATATCTCCCTTCAGCTCGAAGACGATCCTGTTCACGGGGAGCCTAACCGCCCAGTAGTCGAACTTCCCCTTGCCCTTACCCATACGCATCTCGTTTCCTTTGGTGTAGACACCGATGTTGCAGCTCACCCGCTTGTACAGCGTGTAGTTCATCCCTCTCAGCCGCCGACGGATCGTCTCCTCGCCGAGCTTCAGCTGTGCCGCGGATATTCGCCTGTCGTGGTCCTTCATGCGCAGGCCGTAGTCACCCCACACGACGGTCGTGCCGCGAGTCGAACCGCCCGTCGGCACGTGGGGACGGCCCTTTGGGGACTTGGACTTCTCCATGTACTTCGGCGTCAGCCAGTCGAGGGCCCGGGAGGTGGTCGAGAAGCATCGTGAAAAGAACGAGGGGGTCAGGCCTTTTCGTTCCCAGAAGATATGTCAGTTCTTGGATACCCTTCTTTTCTCTGGACAGTGATATCGCTCACTTGAGGGCCGGAACAAGGCCAATTGAGGCCCTGCAAACATCTTCAGCTGCGGACCCATTACGGCAGAAGAAGGAAACGGATCCTAGCTGAAGAGAAGACAGAGGACGGTTGTTGCGCTCGTTATCTCGAAATCTGCGGCTCTTGTCGCCGACTTCTCGAGATGCGGCCGGGGCTGCCAGAGCCCTATGTCCCAAAAGCGGGAAAGTGCAGAGTGCACGTGCCACCATGATGTGTCTTATGTAATCAGGTTAATGGATCACGCCCCGGCGCAGGCAGGCGCGTCGCCCCGCGGAAAGGACGTGTTTGGAGAGCTGGGTCGCAACGCCAGCACCGTGCTCCAGCGGGTTCTCAGCAACCGCCTCCCGATACCTTTTTTCCTGTTCACATTGTTGAAGTATATGTATTGTTGCAGGCGGTGAATTCAAGATGCCCCCCGATATTAGGAGCTTCTTTGTTGGCAAGAGCAGCCAGGATTCCAATGCGTCTGCCGCGAAGGCCCCGGTGAAGAAGGAGGTATGCATACGATTTTATTTATGTTTCTGTCGCTGGATTGTATTTTACTGAGTTGTACATTGGTGCAATTTCCAATGATTTTTTTTCCCTTTGAGCTTGCGCATGCATCATTTGTTGGAAAGTAACTAGCTGACGCTGAATGAACACCAGGACCCCTCCGCGGCAAGAAAGAGGCGTATGATTTTACTCCATGTAATTAGGCATGCGCATTTATCTGACTGCAAGAATATAGGCAGCAGGAAGGTCGTTGAGGACAGTGACGACGACGAAGAAGCTCCTCCTCCTAAGGCGCCAACCCCTAAGGCGAAACCGCAGAAAGAACAGTACAGACCTCTCTCTCGTGCTTTCTTTTCCGTCGGGTTATAATAGCTGATGTTTTTGCGACTGCAGAAAGGTAGAAGCGGCCAAAGGCGAACCTGTAACCACTTCCGCCTATTTCGCGTCGACGAAGAAGAGAGGGCAGCCTCCTAAGGCGAAGAACGCGGAGACGACTGATTCCCCCCAGCCGCAAAATGGTGCCTCTTCGAACAGAAACGCCGATAAGAGTACACCTAAAACCAAGAAAACTAAGGAGATAGATAACCCAGCTGAGATTCGCGGCGAGACTCCCCCTTCGATCAGGAAGGAACGGTCTGAAAGATATCCAGCCCAAGAGACCAGCAAAAAGGTCCACACTATCGACGCTGACGATAACCTTGGCGGGGACGATATCTTTGCCGCGGAGTATCGGAAAGCAGGCAAGGGCGATGATGAGTATATCGAGGACGATGAGGATAAAAGCGATTTCGAGGAGCTCGTTGTACGGCCGGCGACCGCGGCGTCGGAGGAAGCAGCGAAAAAGAAGCGTGCCTCTATGCCCGATGTTGACGATGATGTGGTAATGAAGGACGAACCCAAGGCCTCGCCCAAAGGCCCGAAAGTTTCCCCTACCAAAAATGGACGCAAACGCAAGTCTGAAGCACTACTCGACAAGGATGAAGATAGCGAGTCGTTTGACGATTCGAAGAAGACTGCGCAACAGTCTAAGACAGCCTCCTCCTCACCCGCAACGAAGAAACAGAAGGCGACACCTTCCAAGGACAGACCGGAGAGCAAAGAGATCCAGGAGATCTTTGACAGCATCCCCACTGTCAGACCGCCTACACCCCCTCCGCCCTCTGGAGAGCCTAGGAAGTTCAACTTTGCCGCTCAGGCCCAGCGATCACAACCACCTCCTGGCGCCGGAACCAAGGAGATACCTGTTGGGGCCGAAAACTGCCTTGCCGGTCTCTCTTTTGTATTTACCGGCATCTTGGATACACTAGGCCGCGAGGAGGGAATCTCGCTTGTAAAAAGATATGGTGGTAAAGTTACCACTGCGCCGAGCTCGAAGACAAGCTATGTCGTCCTAGGCAGCGACGCGGGCCCCAAAAAGCTTGAAACGATCAAGAAGTACAATCTTAAAACGATAAATGAGGATGGTCTCTTTGAGTTGATCCGGCGGCTTCCTGCCAATGGTGGGTCTGGCAAGGCCGCGGAGCAGTACGCGGCAAAGAAAAAGGCCGAAGAGGAGAAAATTCGGGAGATGGCTGCAGAGATCGACAAAGAAGAGAAGCAGAAGGCCAAGGCCATCGGATCTTTGGGGGCTAATGCTCCGAAAGGCTCTGAGGCACCTTCGGGGTCTCAAGGGCCTAGGACAGATGACCGTCTCTGGACCACAAAGTACGCACCGACGTCCATAAACATGATCTGTGGAAACAAAGGCGTCGTCGAGAAGCTCCAATTCTGGTTACGAAACTGGCGAAAGAATGCCAAGCTTAATTTCACTCGACCGGGGAAGGATGGTTCCGGTATCTACCGTGCTGTAATGCTCCATGGGCCCCCGGGTATTGGTAAGACCACAGCGGCGCATCTGGTTGCCAAACTCGAGGGCTATGATGTTGTCGAGACAAATGCAAGTGATACCAGGAACAAGAAGCTCCTCGAAACTGGTCTTCTCGGCGTCTTGGATACCACTTCTCTTCAAGGCTACTTCGCCGGTGAGGGGAAGAAGGTTGAAAGCGAGAAAAAGAATCTCGTGCTTATCATGGACGAGGTCGATGGAATGTCCGCCGGTGATCGAGGCGGAGTCGGGGCTCTGGCCGCGATTGCCAAGAAGACTCGGGTTCCGCTGATTCTGATTTGCAATGATCGAAGACTTCCAAAGATGAAGCCTTTCGATCATGTAACCTATGAACTGCCTTTCAGACGGCCGACTGCGGAGCAGATAAGGGCCAGACTCTCCACTATTTGCTTCAGGGAGGGTCTCAAGATTCCGCCTCAAGTCCTTGACAGTCTGATTGAAGGTACACACTCAGATATTCGGCAAGTGATCAATATGTTAGCTACCGTGAAGCTTGATCAGCAGCAGTTGGACTACGACAAGGGTAAAGAGATGTCCAAGGCATGGGAGAAGCATGTCATCCTGAAGCCGTGGGATATCGTCAGCAAGATCTTGAGTCCCCAGATGTTCTCTCCAAGCTCGAAATCTACCCTCAGCGATAAGATCGAGCTTTACTTCAATGACCACGAGTTCAGCTATCTGATGCTTCAAGAAAACTACTTGAAGACAAATCCCACGTTGGCTAGTGGCTACCAAGGGAAAGAACGAAGTTTGAAGCTCCTCGAGCTTGTTGATAACGCAGCTGCAAGCATCAGTGATGGTGATCTGGTTGATAGCATGATCCACGGTTCACAGCAGCAGTGGAGTCTAATGCCAGTACATGCTGCCTTCAGCTTTGTTCGGCCGGCTAGCTTCACTGCCGGAAACATGACAGATCGACCAGCGTTCTCTAACTGGCTTGGTCAGAACAGCAAGCAAGGTGAGTCATCTTCGACTTGGCTCCTGATGTTTCTTTGCTGACGTTGGTTTCCTAGGAAAACTTGCGCGCTATGTCAAAGAGATCCAGGGCCATATGCGCCTTCGCTCTTTTGGTGATCGTGACGAAGTCAGACAGCAGTATATCCCTGCCCTCTGGGACAAATTAATCCGGAGATTGATGGACGAAGGCAAGGACAGCGTTGAAAGCGTCATCGATCTCATGGATAGCTACTTCCTTACTCGCGATGACTGGGATGCTATGGTCGAGCTTGGCGTCGGTCCCATGGATGAGTCCAATGTCAAGATTGACTCCCAAACCAAAGCCACCTTCACGCGTATTTACAACCAGCGTTCGCACCCGCTTCCCTTCATGAAGGCCAGCAGCGTTGTGGCGCCGAAGAGGCTGCCCAAGGTGAAGCCCGACATTGAAGATGCGATCGACGAATCCGACGAGGAAGAAGAGATCCTTGACCCGGATACCAGACTGGAAGATGAAAGCGAGGAGCTTGATTTGAAGAAAGACAAGTACGTCAAGGTGCCGAAGAAGCCAGCGGCTCAAAAGGGAGCTGCCGGAAAGGGAAAGAAGGCCGCCAAGGCCAAAAAGGCCGACGATGACGACTTCATCGACGACGATGAGGAGGAGGAGAAGCCTAAGAAACGCGGTCGCAAGCCGAAAGCAAAGGCTTGAGATGTAACGCAATGGCAGGCTTGCATTGTATGAGTATGCTTTTGGATGAAAAGCGGTTAATGGCCCTTTGGGTAGGATGTGATTTGGTTGAAGTCTATGTACTGTACTGTGCATTTATGAATGTGTATCTTATGCACTTTGGGGGGTTTTAGGTTTATCTTAGGTAGTCCTAATGGTGTTGTGATTGCAATATATGTTGTATGGGGAACTTTAGGAGTAAACAAAGGATGGGACAGAGGTCGAGTTCATTTTCAGCATACAATATACAGATCTCCAGGACCTTGAAGGTAAGGCCACATGGTGCTGGATATATATAGATCTAGACTAAGACGGAGCTGGCTGGCCTTCCCCACGGGAGCGCCGGCGGGACAGCGCAACACCGCCCCAATCGGTATCGGCCGTATCGCGGGCCTGCGACGATCCCACGCCGTCTGGACCCCGATGCTGGACGTTCTCCTGCCATCACGGACTCCACGCGTTCACGACGTTCCCCGTTGGCAACGCTCCTTTGCTCAGGCTGGCCCTGATCGAGTCCCGATCCTCCATTCACACTCTTTGAAGCACCGTGCACTGCGATACCGCCCTCACCAAGACGTGACGTTCTAGGATCGATCATGCAGACCACAACCTGAGCTACTTCGACTTCACCGTCCATCGATTTGGTCTGGCAGAGCTGTTTGAAGACCAGATTTATTCTGTGTGACGTCCTGTCTCCAGTCTCACTTTTGAGGCTGGAAGATGTCCCTCCTTCAGAATGAGGAGTAAGTCGTGACGCGGACCCCGCACTTCCCTCTCACTGCAATGCTCCGGTTTTTGGATCATGCGATTGATCGACTAAAAACGATCACCAGTTTCACAATCTGGCAATTACGCACCTCATACCTGTCCACGATCAAGGATGGGATCGGCGACCGCCTCATCAACGTCAACAACTCCGTATTCAACACCCCGGGCTTTCGTGCCGCAGGCTGGTCCTCAAACTCTGCGAATATTGCTGCCCATATCAAACGCACTTATTCCCCGCCAATTCCCACTACCACTGCCGTTTCTTCGGAGTATTACCAGTTCAGCACGAGAAATGTGAAGGAAGAGGCTAGCAACAAGGGTTTTGGATTCGGCGAGGAGGGAGACGATGAGGAAGGTGGCATGGTGACCGGAGGCAAAGGAAATACGACGCTCGGGCTTCGACACCATGGGAAAGGAGGCAAAAGGAGTCGCCGGCGGGAACGCCAGCACAATGAACAGCAGGGGCAGCGCGAAGTGGAGGAGGAAGATTCCAGCGATCTGAGCGATGACAGCGATGAGGATGGCGAATCGAACCAGAGGTGAGCAACACATGATGTCCCACGTCCTGGAAATGATAAGGAGTTCTCGGTTATTCGACTTTTTTCCCCCTTATGGTTTCCATACTTAGACGCTTTCCAGGGCTGCTGAGGAGATAAAGTTCTCGAAGGTGCCGATAAGAACCCGGGCCGGGTCTTCACCAGTACGGGCGTTAGATCGCCAGGACGGCCCAGAACTGATGGTAACCTCACCATCTCGCCCGTCCACAGCTACCCAGTACCGAAGAAGCTCTCTGGGAGCAGTAGACGCAGTAAAAGAGCGAGCACGGCGAGACACTACCACCAGCAGCGACATATCCTCTGAGAACGAGTTAGATCCGTCTGTCTTCAAGCGGCGGCAGATCCAGTTCTCGTCTCGGGATCAGGTCATTGAGCCTCAGCAGCAACAGAAGCTCGATGAGCAAGATGAACAAGGTGGCGATTTGGATGGTGAAAACATGCCCGTCGGAGAGCCGAATGAGCAGGACGAAGATTCGGGCGCCGAATCCGTCGACTCCGCACTCTCTTCTGAATTCGATGCGACGGCCGGTTCGGCCTCATTGCTGGAAGATGTCGACATTACTGGCAGTTTAAGCTCGTCCTCGCCAATCGCGATGATGCACAAGATACAAAATGGAGCAGAGGCTCAGACCACGTCACCGAAAAAGCCAAAGACACCCGCTCCTGAGTTACAAGATCTTCCTCCTCCTCGCCCGATCAGCACGGTGAAACCTATCAGTCTGCTCTCCAAAGCGCTCAACGCCCGAAAGAAAGCACCTGCCAATCCTGTCGAGAGATTTGCGGTGCTATCTGGCAAGGGTTCCCCTAATGCATTAAACATCAAAATATATGCTCCCTTCTCCGCTGAACCAGATGAGCCTTTTGAGATGCCTCTTCTCCGAGAATCCAACGATGGAGACCATACGGGTCCCGTGACTGTCGCAGAGGCCATCGGATTGGCTCTCTGGAGATACACCGAAGAGGGTCGAAAACCGCCCATAGAGCACAGTAAATTGACGGTGAACAGATGGACGCTAAGAATGGTGGAAGATGGCGAAGTTGAATACGACTTCCCGCCTCTCGGGCGCAATCTGCCAATTGGTGATTTCACCTCCAACAACAACAGAGCCGCAGCAGGCAACGTACTAAGGGGACGATCAAGGATGAAGCCCTATGATGAGTTTGCTCTTGTTGAAGCCACGCAGGCTGAATTTGAGGAGAACGAACGTCTATATCCCCAATTCAGCCAACCTGCCGTCTCCGAGGAGAGCAGTGATCCTGCACAGCCAGCGACGAATACTGCAAATCAGCCCGCGGCTCCAAACAAGCCTGCTACGAATCGTCCTCTACTCGCCCAACCCTTCTCTTCGGCGTTGAATGACAGCAGTCTCACTCCCGCGGACAAGCCGGCAGTACAGGCGTCCCATGCGACCCGAAAGGGTGTTCCAAAGACCCTTAAGATCCGGTACATCAACATAGAGTCCTCAACTCAGGTTATGACAATCAATACATCTACGGACAGCTACATTGCGGAGATCTTAGATTCGGTATGCAAGAGATGGGGTCTTGACAAGGGGAACTACCTCCTCAAGGTTCTGGGTTCCAACACCATTGCGCCGTTGGACCGCACAGTAGAAGCACTCGGTAATATCACAGAACTTGACCTCGTCCGCAGGCGCTTTGGCGCGGGCCCTCTCTCTCTGGGAGGCTCGCCAGGCAGCACTTCCCCTAACGCCCCTCTCCTGATCGACAACGGGAATACGTCAAAGAAAGGCAAGAAAGGCGACAAGCGGATGCTGCACCCTCTCGCCCAGAAGCAGGACCTCATCGGCGGCTACTACCGTCGCTACCACGTCTTCCGCAAACAGCCCATGTCCTTCACCGCATCGAACCAGCGCGTCTTGGCCTTTGACAACGACTACATGCACATCATGCCGGGCGACACGGGCAAGACCGTCATCGAGCACAGCGCCAAGACGCGGTCGATCAGCTTCAACGACGTGGTGGGATGCAAGGTGAGTCGGCGCCACCCGAAGAGCTTCCGCGTCATAGTCCTCCGGGGCAACGACGCCAGCGAGCAGAAGCGGTATGACTTTGAGGCGCGCAGCGCGCTGGAGGCGGTGGAGATTGTGGAGGAGATCAAGAAGAATATGGCGCATTATCGCATATGACCCTTCCTTTCTCCCTCTTGCTCTCATTCCGGTTCTCTTTCCCTCAGGTGATAGATAGAGACTTAACTTGATCTCGGCTGCACTAGCACTCCTGTGTTTCAGCTTCTCTCTCCATGCCTTATGGATATCCCTTTTTCATTTTGCGTGTGGCATCTTGTTATGCCTGTGGATTTTTCAGGGATCGTAACGCAGTTAAGTCTTGCGGAGTGAGTTGGATTCTGAATAAGGTCGGCTGAAATACCAGTTGAACTCTGAGATTCTCACGATGCGAAACGGCTGCATGAAGGGAATACAGTGCATACTTCCAGTTGCTTCTTGAGTCTTCTTGTATGTAAGCGGATAGATATAGCATTGAGAATAGGAACTTTGAGCAGCGATCTATCTTTGTACGGTACAAGACGTACGTACTAGTCTAGTTAGTTGAATTCAATGTGGTAGAGTTTAATAAGTTGGTGATGCTTGCGATCATCCACGGATGCGGATAGTCTAACCTACGTACCTTACGCGCCGTGTGCCTGTACGCCGTCCTGCGTTTATTCGCGCGCTGATTGGTTAGTTAGCCTCACCGCCTGCGTGAGGCTCCGGTGGCCAGTAGGGACCACTGGCGCAGGATGGGTGCTAGGGTTGCCCATGTCTGCCAGCTGTGCAACTGACTTGGCACCCATTTCCTACAGGAGTGCTATGACTGACCCCTTCAGACCCCCCTTCTAGAACTCCTTCTAGGATCCCTTTGGAGAATCCTTTTGGTCATTTTATTCCTACTATTATGACCCCTTCAGGGACCTTCTTGAGGGATCTCTTAACTATATCTTTGCAGATTCCTTCAGCTTCCAGTCATTTTATGATGATTTTTGCCAACTGGCAAGAATTTAGTATAGCCATTGAATATGATAGATTTAGAACCTGCAGTAGCATGAGGCAGTGGTTATCTGTATTGCAACATTGCGCGCGCCGCCACCCCTGTTCTTGTATATATATATTTGTTGTTGACACACGGAGAAGTAGTGTGGTCTTAACCTCCCTCTCCATATATACAAACCATTTCCAAAGATGACAAATCGATAGATCTCTCTCTTTCTCTCCACCTACAGAAAGTAGTTTCAGATGAGGAAATTGTTTTTTTAGCATGAACTTTAGCGATGTATATATATCTTGTCAGTCCTGAAAGAAGGAACCGAACATGGTACTCAGGGTTCCTGCCTACCTAAATTCATAAACAGTAGATAGGTAGATAGAACCCATGCGGAAAACAAAAGCATAAATAAATTAAAGCATTACTGAAATCTGAAGAAGAAAAAGATCAAAGATACCTCACCAACGTCCCCTCCCCCGCCTCCGGATCCCCTCCCCGCACGCCAGCAGCACGACCGGCACAGGAACCGTCGCCAGCCCCAGAAAGCCCAGCAGCGTGTTGCCCCATCCGACGCCGAGGGCGGCGTACAGGCGCGGCGCGGCGAGGGGCAGGGTGCCGGCCATGATCGAACGGACGACGGTGTTGGCGGCGACGGCGGAGGCGGCGTGGACGGGGAAGGCGTCGATGTAGTATGCTTGGACGGACATCTGGTGTTTATTATATCATCAACATTATACAGTCCAGAAAGAGTAACAAGCAGTTCTGTCGATTCGATCTTTCTCAGCAGACAGCAAGGCAGAAAAAGCTCGACGTACATACACGATAGCATTGCCGTACCCCAGGACCGCGGTCCCGACAAACGGCATGATCCAGTGTATCTTGGCCTGCGCGGCCCATCCGTACCAGAAGAACCCGACGGGCATGATCACCCCGCCGATGACCGTGAGCGGCAGTCTGTACTCCGGCTTCATCATCTCCCCATCGCCATCCTTGCTTCCGTTTTTTCTCATCCTCATCCGCCTCAGGATCTTATCGCTCATGCAGGCGAAGACGATCTGCGCGAGGGAAAACCCCGCCCCGATTCCGAGATAGACCAGGCCGGAGACGCTGGGACTGCATCCGTAGGTGCTCCTGTATATCTCGGACAGGGTGGTGATGAGGAGGTAGAAGTAGGAGTAGTTCAGGCCCGTGTAGATGGAGAGGAGGACGATGGGCGAGAAGACGAGCACCTTCGCGACGCGCGTGATGCCGCGCGTGAAGTGCGCTCTGGGTGGAAGGCTCGAAGCGTACTTGGAGTGAAAGGCTGGGTTTCCGGTCTCCTGACGCAGACGAGATGCCTTGCGTTCGAGGAAGACCGGAGCGTAGGTCTCGCGGAAGAAGATGAAGCTGGGTAGGGTTATTGCGCCGATCTGTTGTTTTATTAAATCGGTTTTTTTTTCATTTTTATTATTTATTTTTGCTGCCATGTCTGGGTATATATTCTGCTCATACAACGACGATAGGATTCATATACTCACTGCTATAGAGAAAACCCAGAGAATCCGTCTCCATCCCCGCGCGGCGCCCAGAAACCCGCCAGCCAGCGGTCCTACCAGCAGGCCAGTCGAGTATAGGGCGAGAGCAAACCCTCGCTTCTCCTGCCGGATGGTGTCCGCGATGATCCTTCCGCCGTTGATGAGGGAAACAGAGGCAAAGCAGCCCTGCAGAAGACGAAACCAGATCAATGCGGCCATGGATGGCGCCATGGCACATGCAATTGAAAAGGCAAGGAATCCCACGTTCCCCGCATGCTGCACGACCAGCGGCCGTACAGCTCCGATAGAGGCAAGACAAGCAGACCGGTAGCCAGTCCCAGGACGAAGGCTGCGACGACGAACGACACGAGTGCGCCGTTCGTAGAGCCAAATTCCGCCATCACGGAGGGCACGACGGGGGCAAAGAAGCCGGAACAGAGCCCAGTGAGAAAGGTGCTGATGCTGACAAGCCCGATGAGTAGACAACGGATCCAGAATGGCCAGTTCAAAGGGTCTGCTGGATCCGAGGCAGAGTCCCAAGAAACCTCATAGACATCTTTGTCTCTTGACTGCTTAACTGTCAGCTGCGCGGTGCCCTCAGGATCTGATGATTCTTGGCGGACGTCTCCGTCTTTCTGCATAGACTCGCAGCTGGTGTCGGTGGATGATCGTCTTGGGGTCTCAACCGTGTTCTCATAGAGTGACTTCTCCAAGTCCATACTATTTCTAGGGAGATTTGGTTTTTTCTGTCCTCGTTCCTTGGGAGTCGAGCCATCCCTTGCCATAAGATCCATGGCTTCGCTTCTCCAGGGCTGAGTGTGGGCGAGGATGGCTTGATTTATGAGAGCAAATGACACAGATACGCAATTGAGGGGTCCTTGGGCTGTCAAGGACATATGAGCCGAGTATCAACGGACTTTTCGCCTCCCGCACCTTGTATGGAGTATGCTGGTGGGCCTAGTATGATCACTGTAGTATGCACAACGCCAAAGCTATTGAGCTGCTATCCAGATCTCCAAGTAGAAATAGCGAAAGCAGGCGTCTTGCTGGGGCTTTGTTGTTTGATAGAACTATTTATACAACCGCCCAATCCTCCCCTGCTGGATTTCCGCCGCTCCTCTGGGACTCATGCTCGAAGGCCTGGACTGCTCCCATTTTGGTAGCCTCATACGGGTCACCCAATGGGTGCTTCCAATGGGAGAGTGAAATGATCAGTCGAGCATCAGTCTGTCTCCTACAGCGAATAGATGCCACTTTGATTATCTTTCTCAACATTCTGTCTGTCGTATCACCCTCATCTCCGCGAGGCTAAAAATGAGATGTCGACTGTTGAGTGTCTAGCGCTGATTCCGTTTCCTTGGATAATCCGTATAGGGTTTAACCATGCCTTTTTCTTTGTCCTATCGTGCACGCGGGCTAGGGGCTGCACGAACGCAATCTGACTAAAAGGAAAATGTTCCAGAATTGTTCCGTGGGATTGATAGATCCGGCTAGCGACAGACTGGAAAGAATTGGATCTGTACAATACGTATACAGCGGGAACTCGTGGGCTCGGCCCCCGGACACCGTGAAGCGCGGCAGCCCGGGATGACGGAGAGACTAGCGACGCCCGGGCGTGTTGGGACTCCTGGTTGATTGGACACCTAGGCTAGGGGCCTTGTTAAAGAACTGTGGTAGCTCCTTTGTCAGTTCGCTGCATAGAAGCTGATGATTTCTCGTCCTGCTGCAACCAGCTCCTGAGAGGGTTCCGTGGTGAAGGAGGCGGTGTCGACCGGTGTGGATAGGGGTCTTTGGAGCCGGGGATTTAGCTGATCTGATCTGCCCGATGGAGGCGACCAAGACACAGATGGTCTGATGGAGCAGCGGGGGCCAACGTCGAGGGTCGTGGTTCGTCCGGAGGGCCTCGAGCAGCGGTGCTGCCAGCTGAAGACGGCGGCAGCGGAGCAGGGAGGACGATGAGATGTCACAAGAGACACGCAGCACCCCGTCCAGCACACCGGACGACGCTGTTGATGTTGTCTGTGGGAGCATGGTGATGGGGCGTCGTGTTCTGTCTGGTGGTGCTGGCGAGCGTCGAAGCGTCCAGAGGCCCCGGCCGCTGAGCGCGCGTTGCCGACGCCGCCTCTCGTCCCGCTGGCTCTCTCCATGCTCCATCACTCCATCTCACTCGCCTCTCCCCTGCGCCTCCGAACAGCCCTCTCCTCTCCCTCTGCTGCTGCTCCTCCCCGATCCTGAAGCTCATCCTGCTGTGCCTCGTCTCCGTCTCTGCCCGCCCCGCGTCGCTGTCCTCCCATCCCCAGGCCTCCTGAGCTGCCGTGGCCTCACTCCCCCCAGGCGCACGTTCCGCTGACGACCTCCCTGAAACCAGCCGGCGAGTCCATTGTACTCGAAGCATCTCGCCGTCTCCTTCACCGAGAGGAGCGGATCACGCCGTCTCCGTCTCTCGATCTGTCACTGCTCGTGGTCGCTGTCTGCGCGGGGCAAGACCGGCAGGTTCACTCTCTCCGCCCGTAGCTGTCTTCGACCGCAGGTCGCCAGAGCGTCGTCGACCAACCCCGCTCTGACGTCCTTCAATTCGCACCCCTCAGTCCTCGGGGAGTTCACTGCCTCTGGCCGCAAGGGGAAAAGGCCAATTCACGCTCGAATCGAACGTTTGCATTGCCCCGTTTTCTACGAACCTCGACTGCTCCAACTACCTTCCGCTCCTCTGCTCGATCAGGCCTTCCGTAGCCGGGGTCCGGTGTCTCCGTCAAGGGCTATTGGGAAGACCAAGAATCACCTAATTGTTGGCAACCGACCGCTCATGAACCGTGTTTCAGACTCGCTCGTAGTCTGAGGCCCTTTCCACCCATCTAATGCCGAGTTTAGGAGGTTTGTTGAAGAAGAAGCGGTCCACGAAGGATTCGAACACCATCTCAAAGGATATCAACTCCTCTTCGTCGCCCGTCGGAGAAGCAGCATCACCAGTCATTGCCGAAGAGCCCGTCTCGGTCGAGAATTCGCAGACGGTCTCGTCGGACCCTCAGCCACAGTTGAACAACAGGGACGGCCGGCCGGCGGATGCAAACAGCTACCACTCGAGGTCACATATGAACAACCGCACCGTGTCCCACCCCCATCTGCCTGCGGCTTCCAACAACCCGCAGCAGCATCAGAATGTCGCCAGCATAAATAATTTAATAAACCCGCCTCAACGTGATGCCGAACGTGCTGCGAATCGGGCCGATGCAGGCGGGGCGTCCGGGCAGACGCAGCAGCAGCAGCAGGTAGCAAAGACGCCGGTTCGGGAAACCAAGGGAAAGTACTCGTTGGAGGATTTCACGTTGCAGCGGACTCTCGGGACGGGCAGCTTCGGCCGAGTGCATCTGGTGCAGTCGAAGCACAACCACAGATTCTATGCGATCAAAGTGTTGAAGAAGGCGCAGGTGGTCAAGATGAAGCAGGTCGAGCACACCAACGATGAAAGGAGAATGCTGTGCCGAGTCAAACACCCCTTCCTCGTCACGTTGTGGGGCACCTTCCAGGATTCCAAGAATCTGTACATGGTGATGGACTTCGTCGAAGGCGGAGAGCTGTTTAGTCTGCTTCGCAAGTCGCAAGTAAGTGGAGTCGCCGTCGTGAGTCGGCCAGAGCTGACGGGATCCAGCGGTTTCCAAACCCAGTAGCCAAGTTCTATGCTGCCGAAGTGACGCTGGCGTTGGAGTATCTGCACTCGCAGCAGATCATCTATCGGGATCTCAAGCCGGAAAATCTGCTTCTGGACAGACATGGCCACCTGAAGATCACCGACTTCGGCTTTGCAAAGGAGGTACCAGATATCACCTGGACGCTGTGCGGAACGCCCGATTACCTGGCCCCTGAGGTTGTAGCGTCCAAGGGCTACAACAAATCCGTTGACTGGTAAAGGGTCTCTCCTATCTGATGCACCGCGTGTGACTAACCAACAAAGGTGGTCCCTTGGAATCCTTATTTTCGAGATGCTCTGTGGCTTCACGCCATTCTGGGATAGTGGCTCGCCGGTGAAGATCTACGAGAATATCCTCCGAGGGAAGATCAAGTATCCGCCCTATATGCACCCGGATGCCGTCGATCTCCTCTCCCAGCTTATCACTCCTGATCTCACCAAGCGTCTTGGAAACTTGCGGGGTGGCTCGGAGGATGTGAAGAGACACGCCTGGTTTGCAGAGGTTACATGGGATCGGCTTTTGAGGAGGGATATCGATGCTCCCTACATACCACCTGTCCGGGCAGGACAGGGAGATGCAAGCCTGTTCGACAGGTATCCCGAGGAGACGGAACCGTACGGAGATACAGGGGATGATCCGTAAGTGCCCTGGAGTCATGTCATCACGAAGCCTGTATTTTCTGCACATGGTTGCGTGACAGTGCTGATGCGTTTCACCTCCAGTTATGGCCATTTATTCGTTGATTTTTAGCGGAATCTACGACGGAATGATGGACCTACCAGAAGAGGCTGCGTCGGATGACTAATACACTTCTCCATATGCATTGATCTATCGTTACATTACGTTGCCAGTCCCGTCTCTTGAAGACGATGGTTTGTCGCTAGCCGACAAATTCTTTGCCAACGTTTCTTTAGTGGTCGCGAGGACGATTCATGAAAAAGATTTCTGGATTCGGATCCGAAAGACAGTTGTTTTTTTATTGCGGGGTACTTCATTCCCTGTCTCTTGAATTTGGGGTCTTGAGGGGGGGTAATCGGCCGTTGGAGGCTGGATGCGATCGCGTACAGTGAAGACGGGATCGGGATGTATGCATGTCTTTTTCACTTCAGTCCTTGGACGCTGCATTACTTCCTTTCTTTAATTTGTGTTCCCTGCCGCAACGTACTCGGTTTTATCTATTTTTTTGGTTCTCACTCACGAACCGAGCATGTTTCCGGTGGTCCTCAAGAAGGCTAGGGGTTGTGTCTGATTAGGTTTCCTTTTTCTATATAGCTTCATCTCCAAGACCTTTTCTCTCCATCTAACTTGCCTTAGAAACAGAGCACTAATGATGCTACATGAAGAGAAAAGAAAGAGAAAGGCAATCAAGTGTCGTTATCATAGCCATGTAGTCGTCAATTAAGTACTTCGAGCTTACAAAAGTGTGCGTCTCGTTTTTCTGTATGAGACGTCGGATCGACTCTTATCCACATTCATTTGCAGCCTCTCTATATCATGGTCGTAGCTTTTTTTTCCAACGAAAAACCATCTGCGGCACAGATGCCCGCCCCTTAGTGTACATACAGACATAATCACACAATGGATCCATCCTCAGGAGAGAAAGACCGGACTGACGATCCTCTCTCCCCGTCTCAAACATCCATTCCGTCCATTTCATCGCAAGAAGAAATTATCACATTACAGAAGGCTGCTTCCGCCACTGGTCGACGATCCGGTCGCCATGGAGGCCAGTGCCGCGGGGTCCTGGCCGCCCAGCTTCTTGCTCTCCTTGCCGATGCGGGCGATGTATGTCCGGCTGGTGGTGTTCCACATGGAGATGTACTTCTCCATGCAGGTCGAGAGGCAGGTCTGCTCACTGGAGGAGAGCGATGAACCCGGTGTGGGGATGCACTTGTCGAAGCAGTGCTCGTTGAGTTTCTGTGTGGAGCGGACGGGTCAGAAATATTTCAATTGGAGGCTGTGTCTCTCGATGGGGAGGTCAAATTGATCGGAGAGTCGTACGCTTATCAGGGCCCGGGCGTTGTTCATGGCCGCCTCGGCCTGGATCTGCTTCATGAGGGCATTCTTGAGCTCCTCGGAGGAGTTGGGAGTGGAGGAGGAAGAGGAAGGGGAGGAGGAGCTGGAGCCGCCGAACCAGGACGACATGGTGTGCGGGGTGACGGGGTCGTCCGAGGAACCTAAAGAGCGAAGAACGAAGAAAGAGATGTCTCTGGGACCAGGTCCAGGAAGCAGGAGAATATTGTCGATATGTCGGCTGTGTCGCGGGTTTCCGTACGAAGACGCAAGCTCTGCGGGTGTGGCTGGAGCGTCCGCGGAGCTGCCTGCGCCACGGCCGAAGTGGACACCTGGATGTTCCGCAGCGTCTCGAGCATCGCGAACTACGACATACTAACCAGGCCCCGTCTCCTCCACTCCCCCCAAGCGCTGCTCCAGTCTTTCTTTTCCCCCCTTTAACTCCTCGACCTCCCGCCGGGGAAGACCATGTCCTTGAGGTGCTGATGTCCCGGTGACGCTGGACTCGAATTCCGCCGTGCATTTCCCCTCCACAATCCCACCTGCTCGTGCGAGCGTCCTTTTGCCTAGTCTATCTGGTCTACATCTGCTAGCTCCTGTACTTTCTTACTCCGCAACGATCGCTGATCCCGCCTCCTTTCGATCACTCCCTGCCGCTCCCTTCTCCGCAAAACCGCTCAAGATGTTGCTTCCTCGGCTCTCTAACTTTCTTTGGGTTGCTGGCCTTGCGGCCGTCGGTGTCGCCAATGCCTACGAAGGCGACCCGAATATCAAGAGTATCCCTGTATGAGCTCTCAGCCTCCCTTCCCCCCTAGGCGCACGAAGCTGCGACAGGAGACAGAACTTGGTGCTGACGCTTCTCTTTTTATTCCTGCAGCTGCGGACTCACAGCCTTTCTCCGGTATGAAGTCTTCTTTCTATCTTCCGCGCTTTATGGCCCCCACTCGGCCCCGACCCCCGTTCTTGATTGAGGGACGGTTATATTGATCCGGTCATAGCCATACCTGGACTCCGACATGCACAGCCGCTGGTTTGATTTTGGTGGGGACACGATAATACGCGCAGACCGGTACGGCGACTTTTGTGAGATGTGAGATGTGACTTTTGAGGCTGGCGTGCTGAACGGTTGCCTGCTACTTGCTAGATATATTCGTCTGACCTCCGACCGACAATCCCAGAAAGGGTGGATATTCTCCCGCGTACCGCTCACCGCGACAAATTGGGAGGTCAGTTTTCTCTCTCGCCCTTTAGCTTATGCGCGGCTGAATTCGTTCTCAAAGCTCATGGCTTTCCCCCATATAGATCGAGGTTGAATTCAAGATCCATGGCTCTGGCAACCTGCACGGAGATGGCTTTGCCTTGTGGCTCACCAAGCAGCGCGCAACCACGGGCCCTGTCTTTGGTTCGACGGACAAATTCGAGGGCCTGGGAATCTTCTTCGACACGTACAAGAACAACCGTCCGGGGACTTCGTTCCCATATGTCATGGCCATGATGGGCGACGGCAAGACCTCGTACGATCAGGCGCATGATGGGAAGGACAACGAGTTGGCGGGCTGTTCGGTGAGTCCTTATCCCTCCGGCTGATGCCGTTTTTAATAAATACTGACTACTGCGTAGGCTCGCGGTCTCCGTGACCCCTCCGGTGCTCCCAAAAAAGCGCGCCTGACCTACTTCCAGGACAAATCCCTGACCCTCGACCTGCAGTACAAGTCCGACCAGTCCTGGACCAACTGCTTCACGCTGACCGCGCCGGAATACAACATCAACATCCCCTCCGTCGCCTACCTCGGCCTGTCCGCCGAGACGGGCGAGCTGAGCGACAACCATGACATCATCTCCGTCACCGCCAACAACCTGTACAGCGTCTCGGGCGGCAACACCCGCGGAAGCGGCTCGGGGGCCGGCACCACCCAGTCGGGCAAGGGGCGGACGACGACGGCGACGTCGTCGACCAAGACGAGCGACGGATGGGCGTGGTTCTTGTTCAAGGTGCTTCTATACTTCTTTGGTGCCGTCGTCATTGGATATGTCGCGTGGACCCTCTACCGGGCGCACCAGCGGCGGTCGAGATTTTAGGCCTGTTTTTCTCTTTTTCTTTCCGCCTTGTGCTGTCCGTTTCTGGATTGTTGCATCTGCATCTGCATAGGCTCTCTAGGTATTTTTATCTCTGTCCTGCTGCTGTTCATCATCTGGTCTCCAGCGTCGGCGTTGTTCTGTCTCTCTTGTCTCATCACAGCTATTTTTTCCCCCTAGGACAGAAGATCATGGAATCAAAAAGTACAGTACAATACTTCTCGAACTCTGAGGTTAGAAAGAAGGGGAACCCAAAGGGTCTGCATGAATGCATGCATATACGATACAGTACCTACGTACTATACTAATCCGCAAAACGAGGCATAAGCAACCCAAATTGACAGCTCCTCATTTCAAGGTTCTTACAGTGTATCCCTATTCTGCTTTGTTAGAATCTATAGAAGTATAGTAGTACAGTACTGTACATACAATCATGAGTGCGCATCGTCCGTGATTCAATCCGTGTTGTCTTACAATAGCAATAATAAATAGTATCTGCCAGTCATTTATGACGATTATGATAATGTCAATTTAGATCCCCAAGATCCCAACTTAATACGTTCTAGGGCTCGGTTTTGTCTAGTCAAGGTTATTATTAATCAGAAAAAAAGTGCTCTCCATAACCAAATACTGCTCATAAAATGAAGGGGGTATCAATGCAAGTCAAGCATGACAAGTCAAGCTATCTATAGACAGATGCACATCCTTCACCTGTTCATGGTCCATATGTATAATATATCATGACCTCCAAACGCCAGTGAGTCCCTTCAGATGTTCATAATAATGCCATAATGCCATACCGCCCTCGACGCCATTCCGCATGCTGGATGGATATCAAAAACGAAACGAAAAAAAAAAAAACGTTGCACCGTCGGTGGTGTGTGCGTATGTCACCCTCCACCCCTCGCCTTCGACAACCTCTCCCTCTCCTCACTCCACATCCGGTCGATGATCTGGAACACCTCCGTGACGCTGCGCATGACGGACTCGTCGATCCCCAGCGCCCCGTACCGGTGCTGGATCTTGTCCGGGTGCCACCGGACACGCTCGGCCTTGAGCGTGGTGAGGAGGAAGTCTGGCGGAGGGGTGTCGTCTTCTCTCGCTTTGGTATCAGTTGGGGGAGGAGGAGGCGCATGGCGCATAAACTCCTCGACCGCCTCGCGGGAGATGTCTTTCCGTTTTCCGGACTCAACGGGCCAGAAGATGCAGTTGCGGAGTGATATCTTCTCTCCTGGACGCTTTTCATCCGCTTTCGCGGCCGTTGATGTCGACACCAACGCATTCAACTCGTCCCAACTCCGCCGATACTCCTCCCAGACGGCCCTCCACGCCTTCATCCTCCTCCTCTCCCGTCCCCTCCTCAAACTCTCCTCCACCGCCCTCTCAAACTTCAGCCTCTCCTCCTCTTCCTTCCTCCTCCTCTCTTCCTCCCTTTTCTTCCGCTCTTTCTCCCTCCGCAACTGCTCCCTCGCTTCCATCATCCCCTCGTGCGTCCTCTCCCACATCCGGGCGCGCACGTACGCCGCGTACTCCTCGTCAGACATCTGCTCCAGCTCGCCGTTGGGGCCCTTGGGCACGGACGGGACCGGGTACGTGTGGATCGGCTGGCCGTAGACGGATTCCCAGAAGGCGGCGCCTTCGTCGTCGGCCAGGGCGTCGAAGAGGGATTCGCGGAAGGCGGAGTTGGGGGAGAGAGGGGGGTTGTAGTGGAGGGAGTCGTCGTGGTCGTAGTCGTGGTCGTCGTCGTTGTGGCCGTGGCTGGTTTTCCGGCGCTTGCGGTGGTGGTGTCTGTGATGGTGATTATGGTGGTGATGGTGGCTGTCAGAGTGGTCATCGTGCTTCGATCCAGATTTCGACTTGGATTTGGATGATTTGAACCGGAATCTGCCGTGTCGGGAGCGCGAGTACTCGTCGTCCTCTTGCTTCTTTTCTTGGTCCCCGTTTATCGATGGAGGAGGGGGAGGTGGTGGAGGTGGCAGGTTGTCTTGTTCAGCCTTGCTGCTCATGTCATGAGCAGCGGCGCTGGATGTCTCCATGGTGTGGTTTCTCCGAGAACGAGGAGTTCATCTAAATCGTGATTGTCGCCATCCAGGATGTCGATGTCGATGTCGCTCAGTAGTGGGATGATATCATCCCTTCATCTTTCTTTAAGCAACACCATCGAACTCTTTGCTTTCTGCAGAAGTAAAAACAAATAAAAAATAAAAACGATCTGCGAAAGATGTTCATTCAGCCAAACGGCATAAAGCCTTGCAAGGGCATTGTCGTCGCGCTGCTGCTCCCGCCGCGATCGGTACGCGACGACGCAAAGGCCCCGCTGGCTTAGTCAGCTATCCCTATCTTATCAGATCAGATCTACCCAGATCGTCGATCGATCTAGATGAGAAATCCCAGGACCGGGGTAAACCTTCATCGGAGACGGACCCATGGCGGAGACATGGCGTAATCACTACATCGGCCGGCGGCCTCCCTGGCTGCCTGCCTGGGAAAACTTTTTTTTTGAGCCCAGTTAGATGCGAGGGAGGGCTCCTCACTATGAAGTACCACTGTGTACGTGTGACCACCAGTCTGCTCTGCTATTGACTCAAGAGCTTGAACAGCAAACATTCACACCCGTTGCTGCCTGCATTTCAAGCAACTGGCAGACAACATACGCGTACAATATCCATATACAAGTCCTAGTATTTGTTATTTCTCCATCAGCGTGTTTTTTTGCTATACTTTCTCGATTCTGGAAAACTCTTAGTTTGATTTTGGTAACCATTGTCAAGATGGGTCAATACTGGAAGATCGTCGCGCCCCGAAAACGCGAGTACGTGGCACCGAGATTGAGAAAGCTGGGGGAGTTCCTTTTCGAGGGCACCCCGGCGTGCCTGGTCAAGTACCTTGCCAGACCCATACCCCAATATGGAGGTGCGGGCAACGCAGAGGCGGCCGCGCAGCAAGAGTATGTCTTCTCTTCTAGCATGAATAGGCACCCGATGTCCCTCCTGTTTCCTATTTACTGATACAGTGATAGAGAACATGATAAACCCAAGAAGGGGCCAGAAATATCGAGAAATCAGCAACTGGTGAGCCTAAATAGAAGCCGTTTCTCCAAGACTGTCTAGGAGCTCTGACAAAGGAATACATAAACAGGCCGACAAAAGTCGCCCTTGCACCTTGCTGCTGCTTCCCAGGGAAATCCACCTCTGCGTGATGGAAGAGCTGAGCAGAACAGATATCAAATCCGTCGTGTTTCTGGGACTGACCTGCAGCTACTTTTGGAACCTAGCCAGACCGCGCATCTGTAGATTCTATGAGACTTACCTCGGCAGGTGGGCCGGTTCGAATCTGATCTGCGTCGGCGACTACACCGAGTACGAGGACCTGCCCCGGGGTCTTCTCACAGAGGAAGACGACAGGGAGGCCCGAACCGGCTTCACGGACCCGAAAGATCGAAAGCGCTTCGGGGACGATGCCCCTCTGTCTCTCTACATCATCGCCAGCGCACGGTTCCACCCCTTGCCCGAGTACATAGGGGTGCCTCGCATACTGAACGAGAAGACAGAGCGAGATCTGCTGTCCAGCAAGAACAGGGAACCCAAGCCTGCGGATTTCAAGAGAGTCGTGTGTCCCGAGTTTTCGGATTTCTATCCGACCGATCGACCCTGGGTCCTGCGGAACCTGACGACACACGAGTATGTTCGTGCGGAAGCGATCGCGATCAAAAAGGAGTACATCCACGGTCCGCACATCGACTACTTCGGATTCGGGGAGGTGGTCGTCTCGCGAATCTGCCGCTCCAGTGATCCGTCGGTCTCCATGAACACGTCTATCATCAGGGGGCCTTGGGCTGGACATGCGTTTGATATCGTGCCGGAGGACCAGCTCCGGGAGGACAAGAATGTTGAATGGAAAGATGTGAGTAGAGAGGTTTCCCACTACGTTAGTCGTATCTGGAGCAATGAGTTTGGAGATGAGTGGAGTGAGGAGTTACCGAAGATGTCGTGGATGCAGAAGTTATATGGTAGTGCGGATGGAGGGAAGAAAGACGTCGATGATGTGGGCAATGAAATAAAGGACGAAGGGGGATCGGGCTATGGTGGAGGGAGCGCTTCCGAAGGAGATTATGACGAAGGGGATGGTATTTCTTATGCAGATTATAGTGAAGTGCATGACGGAGCCGACTATGACGGGGACTATGAGAAATAGGCCGATGATAAAGAGGGAGAAATCAAATGACTCTTCCTCTGTTTGATAGCGGGCTTTTCAGGGTATGATTGATTACAGGCTAGCTTTCTGAACCAGAGACCAACTTTAAAGTGCGAAATTTAATCTGTAGTCAAAAGTAACGGATGATGTGCTATGTCAATGTGTGAGGGCGACGCCAGGTCTTTAGTGGCTATCTCGATTAGCCAGTTCTTGAGGACGAATCAAAGAACGTTATGCGAGTTTTCGAAGTCGGAAATGTAATTGGCTCCACGATCATATCATCTCGAAAGGCGAAGAGAGCAAACATTCTTTGATTGTAGTCCCTGCTAAACCCACATATGATGATTGATCTGGGTTTCAATGTGCTGAATCTATGGAACAATATGCTTGAGATGGTCATATCTCAGAAGTTTTATTCACTGCAGTCGTCGGTATTTGGTCAGGACTTCGAGGTTCAATGTAATTTCCCAAGTATTGGGCGTAGATATTATTAATTTAGAACATGGGTAGCCCCCAATTCAGGTGATACCGCAACTACCTCCCTGTCTCCTGAACATCCTGTGGCGCGTTGCGCCTCCCCCACCCCAACTTCTGCCACTACTCTTTGCATTACTACCTTCACCAGCACACTACTTTGACGTCTGTCTATTGACAGGAGTAACATCAGAGGAACCCGAGAGCTGATCATGACCATCATCTTGTTGCCGTGTTCTTTCCCTGAAAATTGGGACACCAGATATTAGCCATGTCTGATTCAAGTTCCATGCGATGCAGTCTTACTTTTCTGCCTCCTCCTTGTGCTGAAGTTCTCTGATCACAAAGGCCGTAACAATCAAAATAACCGACAGGACTGTTGCCGTAATAAACCCTTTCCGATATTGAGGTGCATCAACCTGCTGCCATACGATCAATGGCAACCAAGCTTGAAACATATAGGCTATTTCGTTCATACTTCCAACGGTGAGGGCACGTTCTTCGTTGTCTTCGGAACAAATTTCATGGGCCCAGCTATAAGTGAATTAATGGTCAGCTTTCAGTAGATCCGGAATCTTCTTGTTTCTCAATGAGTAGTAGGAAAGCATACGCCATGCAGAGACCACTGAGCCCGCCGCCAGCTCCTGACGCAATGTAGCAGAACCACTTCCATCCTGTGGGGATGTCCCAAACAGCGAGTGAGACGTCGCAGATAATGTTCATACACTGGTAATCAGTTTAGTAGACGGACATATATCCATGCAGGGAATAAATAGGTTAGCTTACGGCGCCGAATATGATTGGTGGCCATCGTCTTCCTTTGAAGACGGTATCAGATGTCCCTTTAGTAAGTCAGCATACTTTTCTTGTATTCGAGTCCGGAGATAAGTGTGAATTACATGCGTATATGAGCGTTGTGACCACCTGAACCGCATTCGTAGTTGTCGGGTACGCGTTGATCTGGGCAACAGTGTACTTCGGATGCGTGGAGTTTTTGAGATATCTGAGCTAGTTTTTAGAAACTATCTCTGATAATTAACCAAGCTAGGGCATACTGTTGAAAAATGGGTTGGCCACCTGTACCAGCATTGTTGAATGCCCTAGAGTGTATTCAGTCAACTTAAGCACCATTGGTTTTAGATACTCTTGTCGAACTCACATATACAAAAGAGTCAGCAAATAGATATGCCATGATGTGAAAATCTTCTTCAATTTCGACCTTGTGAAAGGGCCTCTGTTCTTCCTCCCTTCGAGTTCCATTCGTTTCTGAGCTAGCAAGACCTCCTGTAAGTAAACCATTAGTATAATTGCTTGCAAGAAAAAAAAGCATTGTTTACCTTTTTAGTCAAGTACCATGGGTCGGAGATCTCTGGGACATCGGGCAATATAAAGAAGCCACTCAAAGCCACCGGAAGGGAAATTATACCGTCGACAATGAAGAGCCTGATGTCTGTGAGCCAGCAGCAACATATATTGGGCACCTTATTGCTTTTACCATTGCCATCCTTTGAAGCCACCACGGCCCCCAAGCTTATATACAGCTGCCATGAGATATCCGGAAAACATACTTCCAATTGCACTGCTGGTGTGAAAGATACATGACCGCTTCGCAAGCTCATCTTTCCGATACCATGAACCAATGATGTATTGCATTCCTGGGTAGAAAGTACTTTCTGCCAGGCCTGAAATAGCATCGGTCAATATTCTGATGCGCGGAGGTTACAGAAGTCTTTGACTTTTATCGCTTACCAATGAAGAACCGTAAGACATAGAATTGACTTGGTTTGTTGCACCTTGACAATGAAAAAGTGAGGACGGTCCAAAGAAGCTGTCAAGAATCATTAATTAGCAACTGTGTCCTGCAAAAGAAAAGGACATGAATTCTTACCTCCATTGCCGGAATCCAATATCGGGGCCGGATGCGAGTCAAGAGCAAGTTACTAGGAATCTCGCCAATAACGTAACCAACTGTCCAGCATGTCTGCATATAATTGAGTTGATTTGCGTAGAGACCCAAGTCCTCTTTCCTAGGAACGGTCAAATAATGCCTTCACTCTAAAAGACAAGGATGCATACATTCCAGAAACGAAAGCATTGTTGATATTGATCTGATCTAAATACTTGATGAAATATCCTTGGAGGTAAAATCGTTCGTTAATTAATATCAATTGAACGTCGACGAGTGGCATACTTACCAAGGGATGCAAATGTAAGAATAGCAGTATCCAATTTGAAAAGCAGTCTACGCTCCTCCGGAGACTTGTCGAATGTATCCCAGATATAGCTCACCCACTTTTTCTTCACATCCTTCCTGATGATAGTTTCTGAAGACTCCAAAGCACTTTCATTGGCGACAGCCGGTGATGGAGCCATTGGTGCTGGAATTGTCTCCTTCCGCGGAAACTAGAGTAACGCAAGGTCTTCTGAATGTTGAATAGAAGTGTTACCTTTGATGAATTGCCAAAAGGGATAAAACTTGAACATGGGGACAGACGGTTCAAGTAGGAAAATCCAAATATGTATTAACAAAAGGAGTGACCGTCATACTATATACATCTTCTGCAGCATCTCAGGCGGGCGGGGGATGCAATTTGGCTGCGTCGCCAAGTATACGCAAGAGACAAGAATGCATCTTGTTATCTTTCCCATAATCCTGTTACAATCACAAAAACGCGGAGATAAAAGGTGTCTCCTCACCAAGCTTTCGGTCGAGCAGGGGATTCATGTAGTGGTTGGATTCCATCATCATCCGTGGCGTTCGCGCAATTCCTGCATCGCTGTTCGACATTGGAACTGTGTGACTTGACGACTACTGCTAGAGCACGATTCACTAACATTCCTAGGACATGAGTTTGCTCTTTTAAGGAGTCCATAGTAACCTGGTAGTTGATGTTTGTGTGTTGCACTAACACATTATCATTGCCCACTTGTGCAGCTCGCCATACAACTCCAGGATGATGTGCGTGCGAGATCAACCCCTCTCAAGTCTCATCCGAGCAGGGAATTACCGACGATGATCTATGTGTTATCAGTTGCTAACAGCAGGATTAGCAATACATTAGTTGATATTAATTATTTGTTTCCACTGTAATTCAACAACTTAGAGGTGTAATTACATCACAATCGTGTAAAGACATCCCCAGAGTTTGCGGCAGAGCCTCGCAAAAAGTTACAGAAGAACAATCTTTCTCGGCATTTAACCTAAAACGGTATACTTTTCATCCTAAGGCAATGCATGAACTGTAATAACTATTGCAAGGTACTCGAATATAAACTAACAGCCTAGAGGGAAGCCAGTTATACAGCCTATGCGCAAACAGTCAGGACAGGAACTTCAGACACAGAACTATCACCTTTCCCTGAGTCCGCATAGAGTAACTTTAATCTCTCTCTGTGTTCCTCCTTCCCTTTTATCCACGTAGGATTGTGGCCCTCCACGGGTGGCAATCCATGACGTGCTCTGTCGCTGTTAATCCAGTCTAGGGCCTCCCTCACGTAGTGCTCCTCGACATTCCTCAATGAGTGAAACGCCCTTCCAGTTCCCTTCTGCCTCACGCGCTCTCTGTACTCTTCTCTCATGCTGCTCTCAGAGGGTAGCCTGGCGACCCCCGAGAAAACGGCCGCCACAACAATGGCTTGGAACTCGAACAGAGTAAACGTAGCGGTATAGTATGGAACGCCAACAAAAGCCAACGTCGGATCAGGGATATAGAAAATATCCTTGTGTAAGTTGTGAACCTGAGTACCATCCGTCACGAGAACGGTGTCGCTGGCCTTAGAGGGAGCAGTTTCGTCTTCATGGAACTGCTTGAGGAAGGGAAGTGTGATGTGGTATCCAGTACAGAAGACGATATGATGAATTCTGCACAGCTTTTGGCCGGACTTCAGGTGGACAATGAGAGGTATTGGGTCGTCGTCAGATAGTATGTCTGAGTGGTCTCCTTGCGCTTCGAAAGAGGTGACTTCACTGATTCTCACACCATTTTCGGGGAGAACGCTTGCTGGTAAGTCGAATTCACCGTTTCGTGTGCTTTGGTAAATGTTTTTTGCAACTGGGCCTAGTTCTCGAGCAATATCTGAAGAGGAGACTCCTCCGCCGATGAGGAGTACATTCTAAGGGATATGTCAATCAGTAAAGCACAAAATACTGATGCATTATTGACAAAGGATAGCCTACCTTTCCCGCAAAACTGTCTGGTCTTCTGTATCTCTTTGAATGGAAGATCCTCGAAGGCCATCTTGCTTTAGCTTCTGGCAGACCCGGTATATCGGGGATGCGAGGTGCATGGTAATGACCGGAAGCAACAACCACCGCATCGAAATCCTGCATTTGATCAATCAAGAATATTAGCATTTTCCTTTAAACAAAGCTAAATGAATTTGTCCCTACCGAAGATTCTCCCTTCTCCTTTAATTTACCGGTCTTATTGTCTCCATAGAGTGTGGTCCAACTAACCTGCCACTTTGAGCCCTCTTTGTGGATATCACTCACTCGAGCACCGTAGATTGTTACCTCATCGACTCCGGTTTTCCTCGATGTATCCTGGATATAGTCCTTAATGACCCTGTGGCTTACAAAGTCTGGTGTTCCTTCTGGCCACTCATTGAGCTTAGTTCGCAGAAGAGGCGTAGGTACATTGTTCGTGAGTCCCTCGTAGCATGGTCTGCAGTAAAAATATCATGTCAAAACAGCAATTTCATTGAGAATGACAAGACCCTAGCAGCTTACCCAGGTGGTGCATGTTCCAGTAGTTGCATCTCATTATCTCTGGGGTCTTCCCCAGACTTCTCTGCTTCAGATGGCTTGGTGGAAGGGTATAAGGGCTCGATTGGTTGTCTCTCATCAAACAACCTACAGGTACCGATTCGCAGTTGATATTAGCAAACTATTAATGACTATATTCGAGGCGGTTATACATACCAGACTCCTCCAGCGGCCTTATTTCTTTCGAAGACCGTCACCCGCACGCCGGCTGCCAGGAGATGTGCCGCAGATACAACACCGCTTATGCCGGCACCGATGACGGCTACTTTATTGATGGGATGATGCGCCATTGATTTCTCTTGTGGATAGAACAATCTATTACTGACAGTTATTACATTATTGAAGTATAGAAGTTTGCGGATAAGTTCCAGCTGAGCCGGCTTATGAACCAGATGCACCGCCAATTTCAAGTTGACCTGAACGCCCGTCTCATCGGGATTACACCACCATCCTTGCAGTTGACGTAGGACTCTCGGAAGTCACAAGTATATACCTTCTCGTGCATATTGCCACTAGAATACCGGTAAGCCAAGATCGGCAGGTCGCGGAGTAAACATGTACTAGGGTCGGGGGAAACGTTCTGTGACGATCGCGCCCAATAGACAATGCATGGATCAAGCCAGGGAATATCGGGAAATTGTATTGTGTCGAACTATTATAAAGTACATTGTTTGCTTGTGTTGAAAAAAAAAAATTGGCCAGGGTTGTGTCGTCATTCAGCCCCCAGATTGTCATTTCGGAACTTGTCCGTTCGGAGTGTTGGATGGTGCTTGTTGGATAGTATCAGGGTGTTGAATTGGATAGAGATAAAGGAGGGTATAATTGCAACCCCGCATTTGACAGATAAGGTTCTATTATAGTAATTCGGAGAGCTGCTGTTCCTTGGTGGGGTGCTCCAGTGGTTTCAAGTGCAGTGTATGCAGCCTGCAGAAGGCGCAATGATGGTTGGTGATGATGTGATCAACCCCTCATGATTCACTCGGACAAAGCACCGATGGAGGTCTGTGGCGTGTATTCTTTTCAGTGAGGTATCTTTTGATAGAAACTCTGGAGTATATAATCTCCATAGGAACATCATTGCACAGACTGTAGTTGCTGTTATCAAGAAACCATCTATATCAATCTCAACTTCATCATGGCTCCTGCTCCTATTGATCCTCGAATTGTTGACGTTGCTGAGCCCCGGAAGGATACTTTGCCCCTTCCAGCACCTGCTCGCGAGCGTCTGGAAAAAGCTGGAATTGACCTGTCTCAAGGATACCCATATAGACCAGCTCGTCCTCTTTACCTCGACGACGTTTACAACATTCGCAACTATGATCGTCCACATGTTGACCCTGGCACAAGAGCAGATCCTGAGAAGAAAGCTCTGCTCTCTGCTGCCAAGGAAGTAATTCATCTCACCAAGCATATCGGAACGGAAATTGTTGGCCTCCAACTCAAGGACCTGACCGATCAGCAAAAAGACGAGCTGGCGTTGTTGATAGCAGAGCGGAGCGTTGTATTCTTCCGTGACCAAGATCTCAGCCCTCAGCAACAGAAAGCGCTCGGAGAATACTTCGGTGAGATTGAAGTTCATGTAAGTCAAACACTGAAGGTAATGTTCGAGAGTCAAAAAGGTAATGCTTTTATTCTCTCCCTAGCCTCAAGTACCTCAAGTCCCGGGTGTCCCTGGCGTGACTGTTATTTGGCCAGCCCTCCAGGCAACTGAAGCCGAACCCGGTTTCCGTCGCCCTGGAGGAGCCTCGCGCTGGCATACAGACCTCGTTCACGAACGACAGCCAGCAGGTATAACTCACCTCCATAATGACACTGTTCCATCTGTTGGCGGTGACACCATCTGGGCGAGCGGATATGCAGCATATGAGAAGCTGTCCCCTTCATTCCGCAAATTTATCGATGGGAAGACTGCCATCTATCGCTCTGCTCATGCCTACTTGGACCGCAAAAACCCAGAAGCTGGTCCGAAGTATATAGAGCGCGAGCATCCTCTGGTGAGGACGCATCCTGTGACTGGATGGAAAGCGTTGTGGGTGAACCGAGCCATGACAGTTCGAATTGTCGGGCTCGACCCGGCTGAAAGTGACCTCATCCTGGGTTACTTGTGTGATGTCTATGAGAAGAATATCGATATCCAGGTTCGCTTCAAGTGGACTCCGAGGACGAGTGCTTTGTGGGATAACAGGTGGGTTCTGAAGTGCAGTCTTTCCCTCGTTGAAGATAAATAGCTAATCAAAATTCAGAATCACCATTCACAACGCCAGCTGGGATTACGAAGGTTCTGAGCCAAGACATGGAACAAGAGTGACTTCACTCGCAGAGAAACCCTTTTTCGATCCAAATTCCCCCACGAGGCGAGAGGCGCTGGGACTGTTGGGACCCGATGAGATCAAGGAACTGGCAGAGCGTGCAGAGAAGCTGCAAATCTAGGAGTCAACAATTTGTTACATTCAGAGAATTGATCGGAAATTTCATGAATCAAAAGACAGTTTATTCAATAATGGCTCGTATTGAACCGAAATTGCCTCTGGTAATGATTAGTATTACTAGCATGGAGCCATCCCAAGGAGCGCCTGTCTGGTGAGTAGGTCATTCATATCCTCTTTACCGGCCAGTGGCCGCAAACACTACAATTGAAAACGATCTGACCCACTATTAAGTGGTCAGATTAGTGATGTAAACATGTACAAAAAAGAATAAGGTGAAGATGATTGAGAGTGGAAACTCATGAATTAAAGGAATTATGTGATTGCTGTTGTTGTGATCTGTTTGCCATTCAGAGATGGCGATTGATGTCAATGGGAAGTTGCAGTCGACAACGTGACGCAGACTTTCTATCAAACCTCTAGTTTGCATGGTTGCCAGTGATTTCTCTCCTTCCTACAATCAGCCTTTCACTCATACCTGCGCAGAAGTCGAGCGTCTTGATTGTGAGTAGGAATTCCCTCCCACAGGACTAATCAAGCCCTTTCTTAACTTGCATTTTCTAATATTATCACATATCTGCAGATACCGAGGAGCCCTCCAGTGCTATCATACACGTACTTTTCGCAACAGATAGCAACGACGGTCTTCAATAGCTTTCCTTTGGAATTTTCGTCGGCAGGAACCTCTTAGCGACATGTCTGATCTCCCTCCGCAGGAGAATTCCCAGGGCACTGTATGTCCATTTCTATTCTTGTCTAGCTGTGACATTCCAGCAAGGACTGACTGATTATAGTACCTTGAGCTCTTTACCATTCGCGAGGAGATTGACAGTGTGGGGGAGGATATCGAGGAACCTTTCTTGCCTCCGCCTTCGGCAGTCTCAGTGTGGAACGCAATCCTCTTTTACTATTTTCCTGCGGAAGAAGGCTACCTGCCGTTTTTTAAATGGGTTTCTGATATCCACGCAAGTCACACTGTGAGGCAGCATGTTCCAAACGGCAACGATTCCTACGTGAAGTACAACAAGTTCTTTGTCATCGAGAGCAGGTCTACCCAGAACAAAGTTTCAAACACTATGTGGACACATGCCAAAGACCAGCTCATCACTTGCATCAATTCGGCTCGCGACACAGGCAATACCTCGATTCCGCTGGCTGATACTGTCTACGGGGCTGTTGCTATTGGGCACTATGTGAAAATGTACCGATACAACCGCCACGAAAGGACTGTTACTCCATGTAACGAGGAGGACAGGGAATATCATGTCAGGCGGCAATGTGCAACCATTCACAACATCCTGCAGCAGATCAAGGACAGTCACTAGTAACGGATGTGTTTAGCTCAGCTCAATTCTTTACTATGTATCTAGAGCAGCCGTCACAACAGTGAAATGATCATTGGTTATCAAAAGAGACGTGCATGTTGCGTATACAGTACTTTGTACCCGAGGAATGGAAGCCTCCAGGATTTAGGGTCCAGGGAGGGTAAAAAGGACAAAGTCAGAGAATTTAAGGCAGCTTAGTTGTTTGGGTAGATGAGAGTGGCCCATATGTGGTAATAAAAGCCTCGGAAAGTCAAGGATCCATGATAGCCTCTGTCGGTCACCCTGGACTGTGCCAACCGCATGTTCATCGACCTAGCCAACGGAGTCGTATCTGAGTCAAGGCATAAAATTGGGCTGCTACCTACCTGGCAGAGATCTACAGACTGCCTTTCTCATTGTCGTAGCTGAGCAGCGCCCTGAACTCACCCGATCTGGGGTGATAATCGCGCGTTTTGTCCTTGTTGCCTACCCAACGCCTCCTTTCTGGAATTCCAGGTCGCTTCCAAAGAGACATGTTCTCAACATCATCGTCATCTGTATCCGCCAGATCCCATGCCACCCACATGGAGTTCCTCTATCCCAGAGAAGATTGTCGCAGCCTCTGTCTAGGGTGATCATCCCGCAGGCGATACAGTCCCTAGATAATTATAACGCAACTATCGCATTAGAAAGAACATAAACAGGATTAGATAGGCAAGAAATGGAACATACATGTATGCAACCTTAAAGGCGTCTCGGATCTCTTGGCGCTCGGCTTCACCTCTATCCCAAAAGTCGCCCAAGGGAACTCCAGGCAATCTGTCCATTAGGATATACACGATGTATCCTCCGGGCACCAACAGAGTGTAATCCTGCTTGTCTATCTTGTACTTGAGTAATCTTGGTGCAGAGCAACACCCCTCCCTAGTCAACTGTTCAAGAGCCCTCAGTTCTGATTTTATAAGTCGACTGGTATCGTCGCTTGCATGTCGGGCTCTTGACTCGGGAGAGTTGAACTCGGTGCCATGATATGGTATCCTGTGTGAGAAGTTCACTGCTAACATTCTTTTGCATAGAAGTATATATAGGAATGAACCCCCTGCATTCTGATCTTGAGGACGGCTTTTTTTGTCATTGTCAAGGATGTCGTAGCAAATATACGTTGCCCATGCCTCGGGACATGTTGCACCTCCAGGCCGCCTTCCGGGTTCTTCAGCTTGAGAGTATTTCTCGCCAAGTTTCTCGCCAAGCTTCCACGAGTCACCTCTGGTTCTAGACAATGAGATCACGCGACCTATCCAATCTGTCTCAAAGAATGGGCCGCGATCTCTGGGAGACATTTTCTTTGGTGCTTTTGTGAGAAAAGGCCGCCACGAGATAAGGGAGATGTGATGAGGGAATTAGATGGGATAGATAAGACCAAATGTGGCAAGCGATAGAGGGAAATATTGATGACAAGTGGCTGCCTCTCGTTTGGCGATGTCAACATTCTCCTGTTGGCTAGGCACCAGTGTGCTATTTTGTGGGTGGTCATCATTAGTGACAGGAATTCACTGGAATTTACGTGAATATCCAGTATCTGGGTAGGAGGGAGGTTTTCCAGGTAATACATGAATCATTTTCCCTTCGCCCTTCAGTGACATCTCCGTACTGCTATTCCGGCCACCCTTGAATCACTTCACATCATCGGAGATAAGGCTCGAACAATATATATTACCTGGAGATAAAGCAAGAAAGGCCGATTTTTTTGTGGAGAATAAAGCCATGTTATTATACCAGCATATCTCATAAGCACTCGACGAAAAGCGTCTGCGAGAGTAGCAGGGTCTTTAAACTGATAACGGCGGCGGGTCGGTCCGTGCGCGCCGGCGTGGCGAAGACTCCGCATCTTGAAGCTGATCCTCTCCTACTTAACGTCAACGTCGGAGTTCAAACCCTCGAAACTCCCCCGCATCAAGATGGCGCTCGTTTCATATTCGGATTCTGAAGCATCAGAATCCGAGTCAGAGAAGAAGATCGAGACCTCCCCGAAGAGAGAGTCAAAAGAGCCCGCCGCTCCCCCGACGAACGCATTCAAACCTTCCACCAAACACGCCGCCGGTAGCTTTCAGCCCCTCGTCGACCGCAGCAACCCGCGCAAAATCCGCGTTGCTCTCCCAGAAATAAAACCAGAGGATGGCGTTGGCGGAGAAGGCGATGGCGAGCCCGCGCGGAAGAGAGCCAAGATAGGCGGAGGCAACGCCTTCGCCGGGTTCAACTCGTTGCTACCTCCGCCGAAGCGGACTGCTCAGAATGCTGCTGCTGCGGCAACTGGTAATAAGGATGGAGATAACAAGACAGCCGCACCTGCGCGCAAGGTGTTCAGCCTGAAAACTGGTGCGGAGCCCAGCTTTGACCGCGAGGCGGATGCTGAGATGCGGCGGGATCAGGCTCTCAATGGGAGCAGCGCGGGCGCTGACGACGATATCCCTGCTGCTGGAAGTCTCCGTGGTGGAGAGGGAGCAGCTGAGCCGGAACAGCCAGAGAAGAAAGAGGAGCCTAAGTTGAAGGGCAATGCGATGATGTTTAAGCCACTATCCGTGGCCCGGAATCAACAGAAGAAAAAGCCTGCCATGGCCGCTGCTGCGCGAGCTGGTACAGACGGATTGGGAAAGGCCGCAGAGTCGAAGAAAGCTGCTGCTGCTGAGGCACAGCCTGCTGCTTCGGCTGCGTCTTCTACTACACCTGCGCCTGCACCACCGAAGCCGAAAGTCAGCCTATTCTCCATTTCCAGTGAGGAGAGAGCAACGCCCTCGGATACACTAGTGCAACAAACACAGGGTACATACCAACCATTGGTATACAACAAAGAACCCGATGGACCACCCTCTGGTCCGGAACCTGAGCCTGCAGTACCTGAAACCGAGTTAATACCTCCTCCTCAAGCCATGCCTTCCGATGACCAGTCAGCAGCGCAAACCCTCGACAACATCGCCAACGACCTAAACCTCTCACACTCGGAGCGGCGCCAACTCCTCGGTCGCCAATCCGCATCATCCAAGTCCAGAATCCTCACCTTCGACACCAACAAGGAGTACGCCGCCAACCAACAACTGTCCCAGACGGAGCTTGCGGCGGCGCAGCACAACCCCGTCCGGGCCATTGCCCCTGGAAAGCATACGCTGCGGCAGCTTGTTAATGCGGCGAATAGCCAGCGTGAGGCGCTGGAGGAGAGCTTTGCTGCTGCACGGAGGAACAAGCGGGAAGCTGGATCGAAATATGGATGGTAAAAAAAGGCGAAGCAGCATTTGGAGTATCGTGCTCTTTTCATGGATCTGTATACATACCTAACCTACCACTTCCGATTTAATTCGAGGCCCGAAATGCTGGAGGGACCGTTTTGCATGATGGCGAGCTTGCTCGGTTGATTATGTTTCTACGTAATTATCATGGTCGTCAATTTGAATATCAGGGGAATAATTATCGAACGAGATACCAAAACTTTACATCATTCCATTCGTCCGAGGGTTGAAAAACGGGGCTTTGGAGACAATAGGAATGATAGAACTGGATACAATAGAATGTAATAGCCGGGCGCTTACCGTTGTCCAACTATGTGTATGCTGTCATTTAAAAGCTATGGGAAGGGCGCTGCTAACATGTGGCCTTACCAATTGCTGATCAGACGATTTTCTGAGAGTATGGATAAGTCTTACTACACAGTCGGTAGCAGGTGTATGATAATCTTGAAGGAACAACAATATGATTCAGTCTATTTTCCCAGATTGTATGACAAGACACATAGGATATCTTGACGAAAACAAAATATGTACAGTACATGAAGACAATCTATATAAACAAAACAAAATGTACAGTACATAACCCATGAAAGAAAACAACAAGAACTTTTTTTTTAGGATGACACATCAACAACCTCAGCGAACCACTGCTTCAACGCCGCAGCCAACACAGCCGGTAACTCCCGGACGTCCCGAACAACCAGGTAGTATGGAAATGGGAATCCCTCAAGGTATCTCTTCATCTTCAGTTTCAACTCCCCGGTGCCGCTAGGATCGTCGGACTCGAAGGTGGCCTGAGTCAGGTCCAGGATAGAGCTTCCCTTCACGGCGTCAACGATGATGAAGACGATCATGATGCGCTCCTCCATGGCCTGTCGCACCAGTCGTCGAATAGTGTCGTGGTCTTCGCAGATACCGTCCGAGATGATGAGCTCCAGCTGCCAGAGATCCGCGTTGCCACCAGTAGGGGAACGCTTGGATCGCGCTTCGCGGAAGAGAGCGATGGAGTCGGCGACCAGTTTTCGTACATTGGTGCCTGTCTGCTGGTAGCTGAATTGCTGGAAGACTTGCACGCCAGCTTCGGAGGAGAATGGCTTTCCGAACTCGTGAGCGACCCGGACGTGCTCTTCGTTACCGAAGCCGAGGATACATAGATCGCCGACTTCGAGCATGCTGAGACTCTTGGCGACGAGGGCGAGCGTTTCGAAGGCTAGCTGTCCACTACCGCTCTCGAGCATGGACTTGCTGTCGTCAACGGCAAGCATGATCTGATAGCTTCGTTTCGACGGGATAGAACGCCGCATCCAGATTTTGTCTCGCTTGTACTGCGAAGCTATATAAGGGATGATCCGCTTGATGTTCAGACGCTTGCCGGTGCGGAAGTCGCCTCGGAGCTTCGTCGCCAACGTTGGAGCAAGGATGAGACGCAGTTGTTCAGTCAGGGATAGCGAGAGGTCGTTCGTCAGGGACTCATACTGGGACCAGAGTCGTCGGGCCTCTTCCGGAGAGGTCCGGGGTGGTAGAGACGATGTCAGGTGGATTGCAGAGAGATGTGAATCTACTTCATCGAGTTCCTCGGTCGCCTCTTTCTGACGAGCAGCGTCATTGGAACGCTCGTAAGCCCGAGAATCACTGTTCATAAAGGTCCCCGTGGTTTGAGGATCCATGGAAGCGAGGGCCTGATCTAGCTGCATTTCATCTTCCATCTTGTCCGCAGGGTTATCCTGGTGCTCATCGGAAGCATCTGGCAAAATCTCATCGTTGTTAGGCTTTGTGTCTGATTCCACGGCTTTATTCTGGTCTAACGCCTTTGCCTGTTCCTCGCTGGCCTGGCCAAGAGCTTGAGTATCAGCAACATCTTCCTGATCTGCCAGATGTTCAAAATCAGCATCGGCCATATCAGTATCCTGCGGTAATGCTTGACGCTCCTCCTCTTCTTTAGAGGAGTTCATGATTTCCCGTTGCTGTCGGTGCCATTGCTCCAGGACATCCCCGAGTTTTTTGAATGCTTGCAGCTCGAGGTCGTCTTGCTTGGCATCATCCTCACGACCACCACCAGATGGATCCTGGGTTCTCCGACGTTCTTGACCTTCTTCTGAAGCGCCGTTCTGCTGGTCCTTGTTTTCAGACTCTTCCTTTGAGCCACTTTCTTGCTGTGCATCCCCTGACGTTCCGTGCTCATCGCTCTGGTCCTGATCAGCACCAGGTCCACCGGAGACCGCCTCGCTAGGGGCAACATCCTCTTTGGCAGCATCGTGATCATCACGCTGTGCCCGCAGGATATCCTGCTGCTCATCTTCCTGCTCCTGTTCACCAGTCATTTCGTTCTCCTCGGCTGCCTCGGCTTCATTCCTGTCTTCACCGTCCGGTACATCCTCTTCATGTCGCTCCGCATCCTGATCTTCTGGTGATTCAGTACCTTCATCTTCCATCTTATCCTCTTGTCCTGCGGACTGCTCCTCGTCAAGGTCGGGACCCATGTCCGAAAGATCGTCCATTCCTTCATCCATGTCCGATTCTTCACCCTCCTTCTCATCACCATCTAGCTGCATATCTTCAGGAAGATCAAGGGCTTGTTCCTCCTTTGCGTGTGGATCTGTGACGTCCATTTCTTCACGTCCGACGGCTTCTCCTTCGTCTTCTGGAGCTTCTCCATCTTCTTCTTGCTCTTCTTCACCGTCACTTTGCTGCTTTTTATCCGCTTCATCCTGTTCTCGGCCTTTCTTTTGCTCTTGAGCTGCAGCCTGTTGGTCAGGTTCGGCGACCCCTTTACCCGCTTCGTTTTCGGTCTCCTTCTGTTCTTCGTTGTGAGCACCATCCCACAACTTCTCGTCCACAGCCGTGGGATCCAGTTCGTCAACGCTCCCCACTTCCTCGTCGATATCATCCTCTCCTTCTTCTTCGGAGCCACTACCTTCCTCTTCATCCTTTTCGTCTCCATGATCACGAGCTTCTCCCTTAAGATCTTCTTGGTCCATGTCGACAGCGTTCTCTGAATCTTCCATATCTTCAGTTGGTCCTCCGGTCTGCTCTTGCTGAGCAAGTTCAGACAAGTCCTCGTCGTCCTGGACATCTTTACTGATGTCTTCAGCTCCTTCTCCTTCTCCGAGACCAGTCCCGCTTTCCAGTTTCCCAGCTTTGCCCTCTTCATTCGACGGTTCAGCCGGACTGCAGAATCCCTCAGACGCAACCTGCTTAAACGCCTTCGCAAGTATGTATGACATTTTGCATATTTCACGATGCATTGAAAGGAATCGGTCGATCATGTCTGTGCATATGCTGTGATACTGTTTGGCGATTGGCAACACGCTGGCGATCAGTGCAGAGGCGATAGGAAGACTGATGCCCCGATCTTGAAGATATTGAAGCCTGTCCATGACAGAATCAAGGGACTTGGTGATATCGGAGATGTGAAGTTTCTTAATCGTCTCCGAGAAGACTTCATCGCTTTTAGAGAGCCAATCACGATCTTCCACCGAAGATGGCAATCTCTGGAGCGAGCTGCTCACAAGTTGAAGCCCGACGAGCATTTGGTCGACTGCCTTCAGAAGATTGCCATCGAAATCATCGAGAGATACCTCGTGATCCATGTCGGTTGCTTCTGCACGACTAGCCGCCTTGAATTCTGTCCACGGAATCATTTGCCCAAGAGCAAAAGACAGGTCAGGGCGTTCTTCATTCCATGTCGTTATATCATGGTTCAGTCGGCCAATGGACATACGAGCCTCTTTTAGAATGCCGTCATGCAGCTGTGAAGAGATGCCAGTTGGTAGCTCCGGAAGATCCTCCAGCGAGGTTTTCAGGCGTTCGAAGCGATCTCTCCAAGCCCGTACTTCCTCTAAGAGCTTTGAGGAGTCCGTCTTAGAGAACTTGGAGTGAATCTCTATAATTGTAGCGCCTAGACCGAGGATCGGCACCAGCAAAGCGACAATTCTCCTGAGATCCTTGCCTTCTGCTGCGGGAGGTGCCTCGGACAGCGCATCTTGCCCGCAACTCCATGTGTTTCCCATTCTGAGGACCGTCGAGTGGAGAGACGCGATTTCTAATAGGGCCTGGGAAAGTACATTTCTCTGTTTTCTGGTCAAGAACAGAAGACCTTCCGCGGACCCTACACTTCTAGAAACCTCGACATTGCTGAGATCCTCCGAGTATTCCCGGGATGCTTGTCGGATACTGGGAATTAGATCCAAGAATCTGTGGAAGTAAGATTCAGCACTTCTAACCCTCTCGGATGTTCCAGCAGCAGCGCTCAGGCTTGGGACAGTCGCAAGAACCAGCGCAACGGATGCTTGCTTTTCTAGTAGATCCGTTCCTGGATTTCGCTTTATACCCATTACAAATAGCTGGTGCAACTTCTCGGCATAGAAACGGCGCTTGAGAGCTTTAAGATGCTGGACATCTGCTAAATTCTCTTCGGTCAACGTCTTCGGCGTCTGAGACTTGAAGTACTGGATGTTCTCCACCACATCCTTCACAAAAGTGGCAAGTTGCTCTGAGACATTGAACACGGGTACAGCGCCGGCATAAACGCGTGACATGTTGCTCGCCGTAGCCACCGGGTCTTTGAATCTCGGTGCCCTGCTCTCCCAAAGTTTGACATTCCCTTTGCAGAAGGCAAGTGCCTGTGGGAAGATTTCCGGGCTTGGAATTGGCTCTTCTTTGAAGACATGATCCAGCTCTTCGTGAACATCAGGCATACCTTGTCCCAGCACAGGTTCAGCTGGCTGCGCAAGCAACGCTCGATACTTGCGAACGATTTTAAATAGCTTATAATGTGATCGCCGCGCACTTTCTCTCAGAGCAATGATGTTTGTGTCCTTCCAACTTGCTAGTTGAATTTGTTCCCTTATGTCCTTCTCGAGAGTGGATCTTCCTTCCGCCAACATCTTTGATATAACAGCTTCAAATGGCCTGTAGTGCTGAAGGAAGTTCTGAAGTGCAGAAGCAAGGCCACCCAAGGCAGGGAAGTCCCGGACATAAAGCAGTAGCAAGGACCTGAAATTTTCCACGAGCCTCATACGAGGACCGTATTCGCCGAGTGTCGCCGAGATGAAGAATTTCTCAAGTGTTGCAATGACTTCTTTCGTGTGGTCCGTGAGGTTCTGACCAGACTGTGCCATTTGAAGTGGTGCTGCAATGATGGCTTCATAAGCCACAAACCACCAGGAGCTTACGTCTTGATCGCATTTTTCTTTCTCGATGTCAAGAAGTTTAGCCCACGTTGATAGCTCCAAGCGTCGCCAGCTTATTATCAAGGCCGTCAGCTCATCGTATTGAGCGGCAGCTGAGTATTCCCGACTTGCGACAAGTTGCCACTCATAGACGTATGCATGAAGCTTTTCCACTTTGGTGATGAATTTTGCAACCGGCTCGGTATGCTTGAATTGAAGGATCTCCTTACAGCAGGTGATTACGTCCTGCAGGACCGCGTGTTCCGGCCAGGCCACTTGCAGCTGGATGAAGCGTGACTGTACCGAATGAACCAAAGACACGAGTTTCCTTGCTTCGGTCAAGTTCGGGTCAGTGTAAAAGTTATAATTCTTTGGCGCCTTCTGTTCAGCTCCATTTATAGCATCTTCCAGGAGCAGGAAGGCGCCAGGAAGATGGGCATTGGGATGCATAGGTGACTTCGACGCCTGAGAGGTTGACCAGACTGACCCAAGTAAAAGAGCGGAATCCTTCACAAGATTTCGCAAGGATTCCTGCGTGTCTCCGGGTTCAAATAGCTTAGCATGAAGCCTTGAGAGTCTAAGTGATATAGACTTCGGATCAATGCGCAGGCTTTCGATGCTCTCTTCGGTAGAAGTACCTTCGTAAGTTGGGAACAGCTGGCGCAATTCGTTTTCATTGGCCTCTTCCTCATCTTCAAAGGAGCCTTTATAACGATAAAACGCAGACCTCTGGGCCTCCTTCTCCTGATCCTCCTGGAGTTTCGTCTTCCACAGCTGGTGGAACTGCTCGAATACTTGGAGTAGGTTGTCACGACCAACAGCATCAAGTAGTACAGACGAGTCGGCATTTTTGGCTGCTGTCAAAACTGACAGATCATGGAATAGTACTTCGACGGCATGCGTCAAACTTAATCCCTGCTTTTCGCTCGCCAGATCCGAAAGTGTGCCAGGTTTACCGCCAAGGAACGGCGTATTTTCACTGATCGCCCGCACGGTTTCCACACCAGCAGTCCTGGGATCCTCGCTGGAAGCAAGTGAAATTCCAAGATCTAGCAGCTGGAGGAAACGGACAACAAGTACTGTGATGTCATCATAGGACCTGTAGTTTGTGCTCAGGCGATGGCATATTTGTCGAATATTGTCACGCAGCAGATCTGCTTGACGAGAGTTTGAAGCATCCCGCTGAGAAATCAAGGCCTCTGGATTTCTGTTGAGAACACCATTTATCAAATTCGAGAATTCACCTTGCAGTTGGTTCATTTGTGACTGCTGTGGTCGAGTAACAGACGAAGCTGGTGGCTCGGACCCAAGCTCCTGAAGCTCTTCTTGCAGTAATCGGTAACGCATATTGGAAGGTCGGCCAGAGAACTCAAGTTCATAGGCGGAAATAGCTTCAGACTTCGTTGTAAGCTCCAAAACACGCTGCGCGTGACGTTTTCGTTGGACGACCAGGCCGAGAGAAGGATCAAACGGTCTGTCAGGAACGAAGAGCCGGAGAAGAATCGCTGCCAGTTGGACGGATACCAGCCCAATCTCGTGAAGATTTCGCTCCGAACTCGCTGCATCCGAAGTTAGGAAGGAGAGGCATTCTGAAAGAGCTCTTTCGGCGACAACTCTGAAGTAATGACCCTCGGGTAGGTCTTCACGTAACTTGACATGTGAGATTGGTGGGCTCTTGCATGATCCACGCTCTTCAACTGTGCGCAGGGCAAGCGTGGCATGCTCCAGATACTCCGATTCGAAGAATTCTCGGTGGCAGGCCATCAATTCGAGAACAAGTCTCGACAACACCCGTATGAGAAGTTTAGACTGATCCATAGCAAGCATATGGGTGCTTGACGACACTGCTTCAGCGAGAACATTTCGCTCTACACCAAGGGAGATCATTTGACCGAGAGTCGTGTCGCCGGCGAGCTTCAGCTTCTCCAAGAGAGATAGGGAAACGACCCCACTCAAACCAAGTGCATGCCTTGAAGGGTTTCCAAAGCCACAGAATGATGACAGCCTATATAGGAGATTCGGTATCTGCGACTGGAGATTGGATGTATCTGCAGGCCGGGCGGGACGACCCGCAAGCAGCGGCAGAGCGGTCTGAAGGATCGAGTCGCTTCTGATTCTGTCGCTGGAATACAAAGAGGAGATATCGTGATATTGGCACAGCGCCTCGAATTGAGCTGAGAAGTAGCTTGACTGAGCCGACTCAGAATGCTGCACGAGGGCCGCCAGTTCACCGACCATCTGCTTCAGGTTCTACTAGAAATCAGTATCCTATAACCTATAAGAAATACACAAAAGCGAAAAACATACCGTGATTAGGAGTTGTCCATCCGCTCCGTTTAACACGATCGCACGCTGCGCATCGATTAGAGAATCTCGCACTTGACACAATTGGGACAACTGAACACGAGTTCGTAGCGCAATGTTCGTGAACTCGGAGACAACTTCCTCCAGTTCCATCAACGACTGTAATTGGTTTTGATTGGCAGAAGTTGCGGGTCTCCAGGAATCCCAGATCCTCTGCATGCTTTGCCCCGTACTCAAGGCCCATCCTGCACGGAAACGATCAAGGGATTGGGATAGGATAGAAGCCAAGGGGCTCAAAAATGATTGGGATTTAAGTAAAGAAGCCGATATTTCATTCCCGATCTGCAGGTATGTCTGAAATTCACCCTCATCCAATTCTCTGACTTGTGTAGTCGTGAAGATATCCCAGCAGAAGTTGACAATAGCACGCAGTGTCGGCACAATACTGGAAGCCTGAAATGCATCGCTGCCCAAATTCTGAATGAAATTGTAGAGCGCCTGGCCGCAATCGATCAGAAAAGAGGCCACAGGCTGCGTCGAGTCTTTCATCAGGGACTGTATCCTGCTTGACGCTAGGGAGCGTTCCAACCGAGTCATTTGAGACGGTTTAAGGAACCTTGCAGACTCATCCGCTCGTGCTAGACTTTGCTGCAAACGATATAGCTCAAGCTTGAACTCTTGCAGGTATGCAAAGCTAATGACCTGAGAAAGATCTAGATTTGCGCCAGCAATTGATAACAAAGGCTCATTGACGAGAGGATGAAGAGGCTCCTTGTCGGCGTTTCCGGAAATCATTTCGCTCTTCTGCAAGGGATGGTGGTCTAGCAGCTTCCAACTGGAGCCTTCTTGTAGCGTGGAAACGTATCTGTGAACTATAGAAGATAGGTCTTCCTTCACGGATATGTCCGAAGATGCTGGCATGAAGTCCTTCAGAAAACGCTGAAGCTGCATAAGATCAGAAGCCGAGAGATGATCTAGGCGAACTTCGTACGAAGTTCTCCGGAAGTCATCTAAAGGTCCGCTCATATCCATGTTCCAGAGGGAGCGAAGGCGGTATAGACGAGAGTCGCAGGTATAAGCCGGTCCAACTAGTGCTGCGATATTGTCCGTCGCTCGAGACAAGAAACAAATCTCGAGTGATCTATTCCGCATGGCGCGAGACAGTTCCCCATGCCGAGGGTCCATAGTGAGGAATAGCCTGAAATTTGGATGCGGTCGTATCACTCTGGCAGATCCGTCCTCTGTTCGCTGTTCATTGAGAATGAGGCAGCCATTCGGTTCCATGAGAGAATTCAGTCTATCAAGAACCGATGCATTGCATAGATTGGCATTGTCAAGAACAACCCAATGCCCCTGTTGGATAGCTTGAGTCAAGACACCCTCTGTCCATTCAAAGCCCACTTTGTCTGAGTGTCTTGACATTTTCAGCAAGGCCTCGCTGCGAGCAACGAACTCTTCGATGCCCGAGTCAGGGTATGTTTTATACAGCGTAGAGACCGACGATAAAATGCTATCCAAAGATACATCTGCGGCCTTGCAAATTTGATAGACTTCAAGGAAATCGGAGATCGCATTGGTGTCTTCTCCTGTCGAATAAGCACGGATGACTTTCCGTTGAAGAAACAGTGCCAAATCATCTGCAAGAGATGAAACCTGCCTCCGATAATCGATTTGTTCAAAACCACCAATCAGGTCCATGGTATCAGTGTCAGCACTCAGCGCCAATTCAACAAGATGAGCGCCGCTGATCGCCGCAAGTTTGCGTAGGACAGTGGTCTTGCCACATCCAGCTGGTCCTACAAGGATACTGGGCCATGCCTGCTCTATGCACAATATAAGCGACTCGAGAATAGGAAGCTCGTTGGGGAAGATCTTCATAAGCGGATCGAAGGACCGCTGAAGAACTTGATCCCTTTGCATAATGCCAAACCCGACCTGCAGGTAATCCAGAGTGAGATTATGATAATAGGACTTATCATCTGGAGCTTCTCCGAAAATCTCCCGATAAAGCTGGGAGACTACAGCTCGATCCTCTTCTGTGCGGAACCTCTGGCTGATAATGACATCGAGAAAATGTTTTGAGTGGACTTGTACATGTCCACGATCAGCCAGTTGGAACCACCTTGAAATATCTCGCAGATTAATTTCCCAAGGCCCGCCAACGGTTCCTAACCGTCGGTCTCGAATAGCAGCGTTCAGGAAGGAAATGAAGTCGACTAGCTTGCCAGTCTGCTCAGACGGGATGCCTGGGAAAAGCTTTCCACAAATTCTCTTCAAATCCGCATCACTGAAAGATTCAGCATAGACGACGGTAAATCGATTAACGAAAGAAGCAGGGAGACCCTTTCTCCCACCTCCTTGATGATGGGGATTTTGCGCGGCAAACAGTACGAAATCAGGGTGTCTCTTGAAGGTTTGATCCAGCTCGGCAACATAAACCTGCTGACGGTGATCCAAGCAAGAGTTCAAGCCCTCAAGAACAGACTGCGAGGCCAGATTCATCTCATCTAACAGTACCCATTCACCCCGCTGCATTGCCCGCAAGAACGGCGCGTCACGCCAAGTGAACTGTCCAACATCACCACCTTCCACAGGGACGTCTGAACCAAACAGATCAGTAAGATCGGTTTGTTCAGAAAGATTGATCCGCGTAAGAGGCTTCCCAAGTGCCCGAGCCAGCGCCGCTACAAGCGTCGTCTTGCCAACACCGGGGCTTCCTTCAAGGAGGATGGGTTTCGACGTCTGTAGACCGCGGGCAATTCTGACTGAATTTGCGATCGTAGTAGGAGCATCCATAATGAACTGAGGGTCTGGTTCCGAACCTGCACACATCGGAAGTCGGAATGGCCCAATGCAAAGATCGCTGTTCTCGACCGAAATAGCGGCCGCCTGATGATAAATGCGTGAAGCATTACAGCCGAGAAGTTCACCTAGCTTCTCAAGACAGGCCTGGCGGCTTTTCTCAAGATTATCCATGGCTACGGCAAGCATTGCAGCGGGGTTTGCACCTAGAGTGTCGATAAAAACCATAGCGGCTCCATGCACGATTGCAAACATAGGATCCGAGGTCTGACATCTGTTGACAAAATCGACCCACCCGAGAAGATCACGGATTGATATAGAGGTGGCTGATGAGTTGTGGAATGTCGCCTTGAACCATTTCGAAAACTCCAACATTGCCTTAGGAGCATTCTCCACCGGCGAATTGAGTTTGGCCGTCAGGATTGGCAAGATATCTTCATCTTCAGAGAGTTGTGGAACCCATATCTCTGTAAGACGATTCCTGAGCGCAGCTGAAAGTTCCCTCTTTCCGTAGTCGCCTCCAGGATTCATCGTTGCCAAAAATTGGAAGCCTTCACTTGCTACCACCAAGGAATCAATTGGACCTTTTTCGGCGAGAAGCAGTGATCTGTGTGGCTCGAGGACGCTATTCAGTCTCTCTAGAACTGAATCGTCGGCAAGGGAGATTTCATCAAGAAGGAAATATTGGCCGGTTTTCATGGCAGAAACGAGACTGCCGTCAGACCATTCAAACAAAGCATTTGACCGGGCAATATTCCTCTCGATCCTTCTCAGCAGTTCTGGATCATCTGTTTGGATCTTCTCTGCGCCTGCTGCGTAAAACATTTTCTTCAACTCTTCCAAGGACTTTTCATTAATCGTCTGGTCAAGTCCCGGTACTCCGCAGAGAAGTATCCGAAGATCGTCAAGCAATTGCTTCTCAATTGCAGATCTGTTCCTCAACGGCCTCTGCGCACCTATTAGATCACCAGTCTCAAGGTTCACATGAGCATTGACAGTGAACAGCTGCTTTCCATGAATGTCTGCTAATGCTTGACAAAGCTGGGTCTTGCCGCACCCTGTTTCTCCTACAAGAAGGACGGGTTCGTTGTTCTCAATCGCCTGCGACACCAGGATGAAGAGGCGCCTCATTGCCTTAGTCCAAATGATACCAGTTGAGAGTTTCTCAAAATTGGCGACTCGCTTCTCCAGTTCAGCCTGGCTGTATATAGCATCCTCATCAATGCGCACCCGCATGACTTCCTCTATAACTGCCTTGACAGCCGCTCTTTCCTGTGGATTGCGAACTCGTTCAGCAAGTAGCATGAAACCGTTAATAGCCAATTGCTCACGGTCATCAGCACGACGTAGAGCCCAACGGAAGAGATCACGCAGGGTAGCAAAACTATTCTTCTGCTCGAATAGTCTGTTTGTCTGCCGTAATACAGAAAGCTTTCGATAGACAGAAACAATCCTGGAACAGAACGAAGGCGCAATCTGGGACCTTTCTTTCAAAATGAACTCTAGTTCGTCTTCTGGAATGTCGTCAAAATGCAATTCGAGGAAACGATTGCGAAAGGCCCGCGATAACACTTTTCGTCCTCCATAAAGGCCGGCAGGATTTTGAGTAGCAAAGAGCATGAAATTGGGATGCGGGTGGACAACTTCTTGCGTCTCCGGGATGAAAAGTTCTCTGTTGTCATCGAGAAGTCGATTTAGCGCCTCTAAGACGTCTGACGGCGCCAGGTTGAGTTCGTCGAGAACGATCCAGTATCCGTGTCGAAGCGCTTCAACCAGTATACCCTCTTGATAGCGCAGAGTACCATCATCAGCCGATACGTAGGACCCAAGATATTCCTGCAAATCGGTATGCTCGTGATTGTTAATACGAACAAATTTGTTTCCGGAGATCTTCGCAAGATACTCGATCATGCTAGTTTTTCCAGCAGAAGTTGGTCCCTGTAGCAGAACCGGGAATCGCCGTGTCGAGCTCGCCCTCACCAGGTTCTTGAGATTCTTCTCTATGAAAGGAGTAATTATGTAATGCTGCTGCTCCTCACAATTGAAAGGTCCCTTTCTCATCCAATAGTGCTTGAATCGTACGTATTCATTGCCATCGTTTGGTGGCCGGGGCGTTTGGCCGAGGAGCGATCTCGCGTTCTTCGCATTTCCGAATATGTGTTTTTCAAGGAGAGGCATAACCATCCGTTCCGAATCTTGGCTCAGAACTGTTAGGAAACTCATGCAGAAGCCCTCGAAGATAGCTCTGCGAAGGCCGTAGATGTGTGCATGATCGACAACGTAAAGTAATGTCCGCACTAGAGTGCGGATGCTAAAATGCGGCCGTTGTCCAGCTCCATCAGTTAACCTGTTTTCCACGCTGAGCTTCTTGGTCTCCATATACAGATGTGCGAGATCCGATGCGGCCCTGGTGTCACCAATCGTCAGGTCCCCCAGGTACGCTTGGATTAATCCCAGGAGATCATCCAGCTCGCTATCAGGAGAGTGAACATAGACCTCCGTGAATCGAGAGCGTAGACCCGGTGCTAAGTCCCGTTTCCCTGCATCAGTAGCAGGGTTCATGGCTCCGAAGATACGGAAATCCGGATGTCCAACGACTCTCTCCACGTCACCAGCCTCTGAGAGTAAAACAGAAGGTGGTCCTTCACTGCCATGATTAAGAAGACTGGCAATGCTTTCCAAAGTGTCGGGAGTAGCCAAGTTGATCTCGTCCAGCAAAACCCACTCCCCATTTCTGAGTGCTCTAACTATCTTGCCCTGAACGAAAGCAAATGCGAACTTCGCGTCTCCTTGTGACGCATGGGCTTCGAAATCCTTCAGCTGGGCCGCAAAGGCATCCCACCTTTTTTGTAGACCCTGATACTTCGAGGAATCCAACTTCCTCTTTTTGGATGGCTGCTCTTGGTTGCCAGCGTCTGGAGAATCGTGGGATGAGCTAAAGACGCTGTTTGCCAGACGGACCGCTTCATGCCAAAGATTGACTAAACGAGGCCAATTGCCCGCCGCAACGCTCTTGGCCACCGATGAGAGAAACTTCTGGTTCTTCTTTGCCGAGAATGTCAGTTCAAATAGCAGGTTAAATTCATCTAACATCGGGACAGCCATTGAGCGAACGTTGACTGGTTTGAAACCACCAAGCAGATCGGTATTTTCACTCTGCTGCGACAGGTTTATAACTGTCAGTTTCTGTCGCATTAATGTAGCTAGTTGCTGAATCACTGCCGTTTTGCCTATTCCTGTTTCTCCAACGAGCAGCACAGGTTCAGCCAGTTGTACGGCGGCTGCGACTTGCTCCATAGTTTTCAAGGCTGGTCTTGTGGGTGCAAATTGAGAAGAACCTGAGGAAGATTTTAATTTCGCTCCCTTTGGAACTCTCAGCTTTTGGCAGACCTCTCGCCCCAGATGAAGACTGCTGCCCTGATCAGAATATCCGGGGGTACGCGCATTAAGGCAGAAGTGCGCTCGTTGTGGTGATATCTGAAGAGCTTCAGCCACGACAGAGGAAAGAGAGCTTTGCAGTGTCTTATCAGGAAGATACCCAAGAAATACGTCAACAGCATCCAGGAATATTTCATCCTGGGTGCCTTCGGGAGTGGCTTCATAGCCCGTCTTTGCGCCAAGTAGCTGGAGCCGCCTATGCAGTCGGTGGCAGAGCTTGATAAGATCACGGAGACCCGGAGTTCTTCCCTGAGAGCTCCTCACTGCGAGACTTCCATAGAAGGCTGAACAAAGCCTGCTATATACGTCCATGAGCATGGGCACTCGAGACGAGAGCAAAGGGAACTTTTGAGTTATAATGTCTCGGATCTCATCCATTGCCAAGGAGTCCACATGTACTTTCTCCCAAAGCCTGCTCCCCAACATGGACGTGCTGGGCGTAGTCTCCTCTCCTGCGAGGTTCAGCGAAGACTTGATTGTTGCGATAATTCTGAACCCATCGGAACACTTAACACGCTCTTTCCTGCTTGGTATAATCAATTCCCCCTTTTCGATTACAGGAAGCATAAGTCCAATAACCTCGGGAGGTGCTCGGTCCAGGTCTTCAATCAACACCCAACGTCCTTCTCGAGCAGCCTTGGTCAAAACTCCAGGCTGCCAGGTAAAAGAGCCAGTTGTGGACGATGTCGCATACATTCCAACAAGGCTCTTTGCATCTGTCTGCTCATTCAGATGCAGTGTAACCATGGATGACGCCTGGCCCATAGTTTGAGCAACATCATTGACCAAGGATGTCTTCCCAGAGTTGGGTAAGCCTATCAACAGAAGTGGTTTTGATCCAAGCAGTGATGTGGCAATCTTCCGAAGATTACCCACAGTGGTAGGCGTCTTCACGAGAGAAGATTGCCCAGGAGACACATAGGACCTCAGTCTCGGAACCAGGATGCCACCGACATTGGCAGTACGAGGTGTAAAATAATCCCGTAGAGCATCGACTTGGGATAAGAAATCTGCTTCCGATCGATTCAAGCGCGCCTCCCGAAGGCGCTTCTCAAGGGTCTGCCATCGCCGTTCTTCCCACAGGCCAAGGTAGCGGTAATCGATCGTGATGCCTTCCCATTCTCCTTCGATAGGTTCATCTCCAACATTAGTTCTGACCATTTGTTCTGTAGCTGCATCTGCCGCGTGCATGTACAAGCAGAAACAGCGGACTGCCAAGTATCGCACACATCTGTCCTGATGTCGAAATAGTGACTGGAGTTGAATCGGAGATATGGCACTTGAGAAGGACTCCAGATCGAATGACAATAGCCTGAAGAGAGTTAGAAGCAATGTCCGGACAGTAGTATTGTCCAGTTGAAGAAGCTTCAGTTCCCTCGACACAGCCAACGCCGATAAGGGCCCATCCCGGGCAGTGGCATATTGGCTGGCTAAAGGTCGTAAATACGGCGCAAACGGTAAGATTCGTGAAAAGGCCGACAAGACTAGAACTGAGTTAATACAAGGATCTGAGACGAGCCAGCGTGATGCCAAATCAACAAAAATGGGCTCGTATAATGCAAAGACGCTTTCTGTACATCTCGGCTCCAAAGCGCCAAGCGCAAGCGCGTCTAGGTATTGGGAGCCATGGGCAGTGCGAATGAGCTCCACGAGCTCATTCGGAAGCTGCCGAAAAATCTGGGACTCTGAGAAAGTCTCCTCATAGGCAGGTTTCACAGCCATATTTGGGCCTGCCACAGAGGGAACTCCAACGTTGGAGTAAAACAAGAGGATGCTCCGGCCTGCGGGAAACTTTTTTTTGGGCAGTTGGTTTTCTGCCGCGATATGTGGCGTCGCGCGCTCACCGCCCGACAGGGCAATCTAATCAGCAGAGCTTGCGCCACAATCTCCACCGAGTCCGGGATGACTTGCGGGCCAGAAGGGGAGCGGATCGCTGAGGCACTGGCGATGCGATCGATTCTCAATGTCCGATCTGGTGCATCTCTATGATGAGCCATGTCGCTGAGAGCGCCCGGTTCAGACAGCCCGGGTCGGCCGGCTACCGCGTCAACCCTCAACGATGAGCGACTGGAGCAGAGCGGAAATGGAGATTCCGACGGGGATCCCGTCGCAAAGCACCTCCGAGAGGGGACATCTCTCGCCGACAGTCCACTGGCAGAGAGACCGGAGGAATCGTGAGTTCACATGCGTCCTGCCGTAGCTATCGCTGACCATTGCAGCAGCATTTCCTTCAAGAGAAAGCAGAAGCGGCCTGCCCGATTCAGCCTATCCGGCCTCTTCTCCGTGGACACGGCCGGCTCTCTCTCAGGACGCGCTCGCTCTGGCTCCCAAGTCGCAGGAGACAGACCGATGGAAAGACAAAGTCATCTGAGTGCATACAGCAACAGCAATGGAGATCTAGACGGGTCCAAAGATGGTGCCCCGCTGGACTGGTACGTGGAAGGACCAGGACGGAGAGTGGGCTACGACGACCTTACGGCCATTGATTGGATATTCGAATATACCAAAGAACGCCAGAGGAAGCGACTTCTGTATGCAACGGGACAAGGTTTCCTGGGTCACGTCCGCCAACTCCTCGATGCCAGTCATGTCTGGCTCGTATTGATCGCGACAGGTGTAGCTGTCGGGGTTCTTGCCGCATCAATCGATATTGCGAGCAATTGGTTAGGCGATATAAAGACTGGCTATTGTAAAAATGGTAGAGGAGGTGGGAAGTTCTACCTCAATAAAAGTTTCTGCTGCTGGGGTCATGAAGGTAACATCCCAATTCACAATGCTGCTCCGCACTTCTTCCTAATGCTGATGATCTCCTTTATCCTAGACATGTCAGAATGTCTGGATTGGACTCCATGGAGAAACGCGCTTGGGGTCGCTTCCAAGGCGGGAGGGTATATCGTTGAGTACATCTTCTTTGTCCTATACTCTGTAGGATATCTCTCCCCTCCCTGACTTCCGCCTGCTGACGTAAATAAAAAAAGATCCTTTTTGCTGCATGCGCCAGCATTCTAGTTAGGACCTACGCTGCCTATGCAAAGCACAGTGGGATCCCTGAAATCAAGACAGTCCTTGGTGGCTTCGTTATACGGAGATTCATGGGACCCTGGACCCTTGTGATAAAGTCTTTGGGCCTGGTAAGAGCCATCTCCTTATTAACGTGGCGTTCATCTTGCTTATTTGGAAATAGTGTCTTGCGGTTGCGTCTGGCCTGTGGTTGGGGAAGGAAGGGCCTCTTGTACATGTCGCCTGCTGCTGTGCCAACCTGATAATGAAACCATTTGACAGCCTAAGCCGCAATGAAGGTATGTTTAGAGCATAACTAGATCCTAGACAATTAATAATCCATCACAGCAAGGAAACGAGAAGTGCTATCTGCCGCCGCGGCTGCGGGGATATCGGTTGCGTTCGGATCTCCAATCGGAGGTGTGCTCTTCAGCTTGGAGGTATGAACTTCAATGTGTTATATTAGATGATGTGTCCTAACATTCCATAGCAATTATCTTACTACTTCCCTGATAAGACTATGTGGCAAAGTTTCGTTTGTGCCATGGTCGCGGCGGTCACTCTGCAGGCTCTCAACCCCTATCGCACAGGCAAAATCGTGCTATATCAAGTCACCTATTCTCGAGGGTGGCATCGCTTCGAAATTATACCATTCGTCATTCTTGGCATTTTAGGTGGTCTTTATGGCGGTCTTTTCATCAAGTTGAACATGAAGGTTGCTCGATGGCGAAAGTCGCGCAAAATCTCCTGGCCGGTCCTGGAGGTCGCGATCGTAGCCTTCATCACTGCCCTTATCAACTTTCCAAACATTTTTATGAGAGCCCAGGCCTCGGAACTTGTTTACTCGCTATTTGCTGAGTGCGCGAGTCTTTCTGACGATCAATTTGGTCTTTGCAAGAAAGGCGCTGCCTCTGCGGGAGTTATTGTTCTACTTCTTGTTGCCGCACTCCTTGGCTTCTTTCTTGCGTCCATAACCTTTGGCCTGGAGATCCCAGCAGGTATTATTCTCCCCTCCCTCGCTATCGGTGCTCTTTACGGTCGGGCTCTCGGAATAGCATTTGAGATGTGGCAATCTGCCTACCCAGATTTCTTTTTATTCCACAATTGCGAGCCTGATATCCCATGTGTCACCCCAGGGACATATGCAATCATCGGGGCTGCGTCAGCCCTGGGAGGTGCAACTCGGATGACGGTCTCAATAGTTGTGATCATGTTTGAACTGACAGGTGCCTTGACATACGTGATCCCGATTATGATTGCCGTTATGTTGGCTAAATGGTGCGGCGACACGTTTGGCAAACGCGGCATATACGAATCATGGATTCATCTGAACGAATATCCTTTCCTCGACCATAGAGACGATATACCTCCACCGGATGTGCCCATCCACAAAGTTATGACCAGTGTCGATGATCTTACAGTCATAACCGCTGTCGGCCATACTATCGAATCTCTAAGGAATCTCCTTGCGACAACGCCTTATCGCGGATTTCCCGTCGTCTCCGATACAGCGAACCCAATTTTACTTGGGTACATCTCGCGTACCGAACTATCTTATGCTCTGAAATCGTCCACGTCTCCGACGGGCCGTAACTTGCCTCCAGAAACCCAAACATTTTTTGTACATCAACCGTTTGCAGATCCGCTGGAGACTCTGGACCTCCGGCCATGGATGGACCAGACCCCTATCACTCTCAACAGTCGCATCAGCTTCCAGGTAGTACTAAATATGTTCCAGAGACTTGGACTACGCTACGTTCTTTTTGTCAATAAAGGGATCCTTCAAGGACTACTTACCAAAAAGGATGTGTGGCTGATCCTTAACGGCGCGGAGACCCGCAGAGAGAAAGGTCTTGGTGATGATGATTTGAGAGAAGTCAATGCAGAAGAAGAAATGGGTCTGCTGGCCAGCGATGATGGAAACAGCGTGGACAGCTCTCTGGGAAGGCGCCACTCGTTGTGATATGACATGTGGAGTTGCTGGCGTACTGATTCCTTTGGGTGTTGATATGGAAATCTATTGTACTGGGACTTGGTCTCCCTTTCTTTTTTTACCATCAAAGTGCCACTCTTCCTTGTAATACCCTACTTGTGAATTTCTTTTTATCAAGAAATGATATTGGTTATCTTTGGCTTTCACAGCCCGTCGACATTACCTAAGGCGCTTAGGTATCTATACTCTCGATCTATGCGAAATTTAGAATCTTCCTAGAGCCAGACAGAGAAGCTTATGAAATTGGTCTTTGTAGTGAAAATCATCAGGTAATTTTTCCCTGCTCTTTGAGCAGAACCTTTCCCCGTTCTAGTCATCTAAAAGCAGCCGCAAGGGCAATCGAGAACAGAAGAATTTTCATGATTATGGTCCACGTCATCTCATGATCCCACTGAGAATCATAATTTGGATGAAAATATCCTTCAAAAGAATCTAGTGCCGTTGACGTTCTTTGCTCCCTGGCCGAGCTGACTGGCAACGACAGTTGCCTCTCTGACCGAGCGAGCAATGCTGCCTCTTACGCCGTTCTCTTCGAGAACGAGCAGTCCACCGATAGTACAGCCGCCCGGTGTGGAAATCTTCTCCTTGATGATAGCAGGATGCTCTCCGTTGAGAACCATAGCAGCAGTGCCCCGCATAACCTGGGCAGCCATGGTCTGCGCCTCAGCTCGCGGAATTCCCATTGCAACAGCCCCATCCGCAAGACCTTCGAGGGCGAGAGCCATGAAGGCTGGTCCGGAACCCGCCAATGCGGTACTGACGTCCATCAATGAGGGAGGGAGATGGACCACTCGACCAATTCGCGTGAAGATCCAATTCACCAACTTGAGCCATTCATCAGGAAGAGGAGGGTCAGTTGTTCCAATGACCGTCATCGACTCCCTGAGGACAGCAGCAGTGTTGGGCATGGCACGGACGACTCTGCATCTATCTTGAGCCGGAATTGAGTCATCCGGGTAAAGTATATCCTCGATCTGCTTCGCGGAAACACCAGCCAGGATACTAATTAAGAGTTTACCCTTGAGGGCCTCACGCATGCCCGGGACATCCAGTATGTCCTTGACCATGTAAGGCTTAGCGCCGAGGATAACAACATTTGCTTGCTGGACGCCTTTGACATTGTCATTCTGAAGAATCTGGACGGGGAACTGAGGATACGCGCTGACCGCGTCTTGGATGCGCTTGGCAGACTGCGGCCGTCGCACGCATGCTACAAACTTGGTGGGAGTCCGAGAAGGGGTCTCTTCAGACTGGGAGGCTGCTGCGGGGTCGGAGAGGGAGGCGAGGACACCGGAGAGAATTGCGATACCCAGGGTACCTGAAATAGCGTCAACACCTCCTTATCGCATTCAAACTCTTATAATTCCTACCGCATCCTAAGACCGTAAGGGTCATCTCCGGCTTTCCGGAGCCATTGGCGCCAGCAGGTGCAGACATTGCTTCGTGCTGCAGTGTGTGAGGGCTCAAACGATGAATATGAACGAGTGGCGTTGCGATGGCGGGACCTCCGAATCCCACATTTTCTGCCATCCTAAGCCGCTCACCGCCTTTCAGGAAGGCCAATAATCTCATGAGTCGGCCGCTCGCCGCATCAGGACGATCTCACGATCGAGCCGGAGGTGAGCTTCCTCGCATCATCGCATCGTTTCGTTTCTCGATACATTCTTCACCATGGCGGACCCGTTCGAGGTCCGTATGCGCTTCACGACGCAACTCCAACACCTGAGTGCGTCCGTGACATCGTCACAGAAAGCTGCCCACTATGCGCTCAAATACCGTGACATGGACGAGGATCTCCACTCGTGTATACTGGAGCAGCTCGAAAGGGTAAGTGGGAGTTGCACTTCAGCTACATTCGCCGGATTGGCCTCTGACATTATCGCAGAATAATATGAACAATCGAGCAAACATCATGTACTTCATCGAGCACTTCTGCGACATGGCCACCAAGGAGAACCACCTCCCCTACGTCCGGATGATTCAGAGAGACATACTGCGTATAGTCGATGCCGTCGCGCCGGCTGACGGCTCAGGAGCAGCGAATGTCAAGCACGTCCGTCGAGTCCTTCAAGGCCTACAAAGCAAGTCCATCCTCTCCGCCGAAACCGTGCTGGAGATCGATGCCTGTCTTAAAGAGCGAGAAACTCACCCCGGACACCTGCTGGACGACCCTGTCGAGGGACACGATGCAGGTGGGAAAGCGAAGGGAGGAATACCACGAGGCGCTAAGGTGAACGGGGCCATGCGTGTCGACAAGAGGCAAATCGAGCAGCGGATCGAGGAGGACCGAGAGCGCAACAAACGTCTCAGGGAGAGTATGTGGGCCGTGTCTGGGAATGATACGGATGAGTTCGCAAGATTTTGGGACGAAGCCAGTGATACGGGTGAGGATGATTACCTGGGAGCCGAGGAGGAACAGATGGGCCGGGAACAGATGGCGGCTGAAGTCTGACACCTCCAATCTCGTCTTGCAGTTCTGTCCATGCGCTATCCTTTTACAGGTTTCTTTCTTCTCGTTCCACACTAGTCGACAGGAATGGCTATCGGGGAGTTTTTGGTCATGGCGAAAGCTAGGCTGGGTTGGGTTCATTTTCTCTTCTTGGCGTTTATAACTCGGAGTTGTTGTTAGATACCACTCTGTTTGTTCATCGATCATGATTTGTCGAACTGCTCACGACATTTCATATTACTGAGGAACGATGTACAGGACTGAAATCTGAAGTTTCTGTCTTGTCTAAAGTTTTCGAATTTTAAACTTAGATCCAGGTGCTGCAGAGAGGCGTCCCAATATTATGTAGCAGTTGTTCCTTATCAACAAGCTATGTATGGTGGGTTGTGGGTCTAAAAAGTCAAGAGTCGGATCGGCTACTTGAGGAGCGGTATCTCAATCTCAACTTCCATTACTATATCCCTGAAATTATCGAGGAAAATAAGTATGCCAGACGCCCCAAAAATAATAAATGCACGGATTCCCTAATTATGTTTCACGGGCGAGCTCCAACGTTCACTGTATGCTTGCGATCTTGATTAGGGTTCTCGGTGAAAAATAAACCCGGGGTGATTGGAGCTGCGGAAATTCTGCAGGACCACCTCCGCTCCGCAAAAAAGTTCGATGCGCGCAACGACATTTCTCCATTCGCGTTACTTGGCTAGAAACGCGTCGCGGGAATAATTTCTTATTCCCTATGCTTTCTCAGTTTGTCACGGCTGCAAAGGGTCTATTCGCGCGACGGGATTCCACAGAGGACGGCCCTTCCGACGCAGCTAGCCCCGCCGGTGCAACACACCGTTCAAAGAGCACGACGCCGAAGACTCCGAACATGGTGACGGCTACGACAGAGGAAAATATCTCTCCTTCGTCAGAAGCACTGCCACAGGTTAATGGCTCTGGAGTGGTGAATGGGAAGCGAAAATCAGGGCCTGCCAGTTCCGCAAAGATGGATGGTCAGTCTAGCAAACGGAGGAAGAAAAGCCTTACGGAGGAGTCAGAAGAGCTAGCGGCCGGAACATCCGAGGAGAAGCTTTCTAGTAGTACTCTAGAGGATGAACTAGTGGAGGAGACAGTACCTGCTGGGGACAACGAGGGATCGAAGCCCAAACGACAGAAGCAATCGGCGCCAGATTCTGGGGAAAAGAACACCGCACCTGCAACGAAGGCTAAACACTTTAGATTTGGAAGTGAAGAGCCTGATATACCGATGGATGGAGTCGAGGAAATACCGGAAACACAACAGGAACCTTCCAAGGATGAAGACAGTGACGATGATGAGGCACCAGAAGCTTTCTCCAATGCCGCACAGCTACAGAAAATGAAGGAGGAATCTCGGAAACAGGAACAGGCGAGACAGAAGTAAGTGACTCGGAGTCATTGGTTAATAGCCTGGTCTTAGTTCTAACTACGCATTTAGAATCGAACAACTACAGAAAGAGAAGAGAAGACAACTGGATGAGCGCCGCAAACAGCAGGCGAAACTGGCCGGTAAGACAAAGAAAGAGCCTATTGGTAGTCTTCAGAAGGCAGGAAGCGGTACAAGTCCGGATGATATACTGTCTGAAAGCACAGCAACCCTCCAAGGGTCAACCACCCAAGATACACGGCGACCGGCTCTGCCAGCTCTTCTCCCCGATGAAATTCTAAATGCGGTACCCGTTACCAGGCCCCCGACGCCTCCCCCAGAGACCGACGGTCTTGTGCAGAAGAAATCCAACAAGCTGAAGTTCCTCGACAAAGTGGAGAAGCCTCCAAAAGACATTAAACATGGCAGTACAACTATTCGGGTGCTGGAAGGAAACTCATCCGGGAAGAAGGCCGGAAATGCTCTGGCTCCAAAAGTCTCCAAGGTTGGGCGGAACATCAGAGAGAGCTGGATAGCTGGGCAGCGTGGCAGAAACAATGTCAACGGTCTGAGACGGATAGCAGGCGGACCGTCCAGCTTCGTCCGCAGCTGATGAGATGGCTTCCAGGGGAGCAATTTCATACCCCTCTACTTTCGATTTGGCGCTCATATACGGTCCATTTTGACCACTGAGCCTCAGTGGTCGTATGAATTGGAGGGAGCAATACTCGGCACTGAGCGGATGATTAGACTCCAGTGGTATCCGCTATGATGCTGTTTTTAAGTATGGGTTAATTATTGTTGGTTTATGGGAGTAAAAGGCTCAAAAGATGGTCTTTCAGTGGAGTTGACCTCGCGCTGAACACTGCTTTTCGCAGGCCATAATGTTCTTCTGTTGTTACTTTGCTTTGAGATCTGTGCCTAGTGATGTGTTTGCGGTGATACCACATCCTGTACATTGCGCCTATGAACAAAGAATTTGTTCCAGATCTCGGAGTGAGGTTCTTGTTGTGCTTTGTGCTTCTCAAAAACATATTTAGCTTTATAATTGCTTTTTAATTGACAGGGCATTCTGTCCGCGAGGGCCGTGTAGTTACTAAAATAGCACCATATAGCAGCGCCGACCTAAGGATGCACTATTCCTCTCGGGGGGAACCCTCTGAGAACAACCGAAACGCAACATGAAGCGATCGGTGATCCCAGCCCCCTATGCAAGAAAGCGATGCTCCATGTCGGCGACGGAGCGGGCGGAGGCGTGCACGTGCGGAGCTCTGGAGCTGGCGATCTGCGGGACCCAGAGCTCGATCTGGCCCTGCTCATTCCTCCCTTATTACTCCGTATATCTGTTCTCTCTCTCTCAATTGATTGATCTGCCTGTCAATTGTCGCTAGCCTCGGGACAGGCACTCTCCAATGCCGCATCTATCATGGCGCCCGCAACATCGTCAGAGTCCTCTCCACTCCTCCCCCAGTATCAACGATCGACCTCCTCGAATACGTCACCGCGACCAGACCGCCCGCCCCGGACGGTAACTTTCAACCCGCTGACCACCATCAGCACATATGGCGAGACGGCCTCTGCAGATCCTAGCTACAGGCCTCTCCAGGGCTCTCCTCCTGTCGGGAATGTTCCGAGCGCACAGCCTATGCTGTCCGCCCTGAACAGCAAGCTCCGCCGTCGGAACAGCTACGGTGCTCCATACAACCCCCAGACTACCGTGACGCCAGCACCCAAGATCGGGCCCCAGAGGACAACGAAGAATGCGCAGAAGCTGAAGCTTCTCCCCGACCCTATCCCCGGAGACACAGAGGAGTTTGTTGAGGAAGGGGTCCCGCGAGATGTCTACACGCAAATCACACGGATCAAGGAACCAACTGCGAGGAGTCATGCTGCTCGACTAGGCAAGGCGGACCGAGAACGCCTGCCACGCGTAACTGCATACTGCACTGCGAATTCATATAATTTGGACGGCGTGATCAAATTCCTGAAGTCAAGGGCCAAAACCCGCGGAGCCAACCCCAAGCTCTTCGACGAGTGTGTCTATTCGCCGTTCAACTATGACTATGAAGAGAAACAGAAACAGAACGGATCTCGATTACAGGAAAACGCCGAGACAGGTGCAGCAGGAGACCAGCAGAGGCCCCGGCCGAAAGAGCGGAGATACTCCGACAGTGCAGTTGAGGTCGAAGACAATATGAAGAACAGACGGGAAGACCTGATTGACCTCCGCGATGAACCCTCCTCGCCTGCAGCTCACACCCCTGGCTCAGAAGAGGTACCGTCGGCGTCGAGATCGAGTGAAATTCTAGATCTCGACACCACGATCCATACTCCAGAGATCTTCTTGTTCGACTACGGCACGGTGGTCATCTGGGGTATGACGCCTGCGCAGGAAATTCGCTTCTTGACCGACGTCTCGAAGTTTGCAACTTCAATCCTGAGCCCTGAGGACACTCAGGTGGAGAATTTCAATTTCTATTATGCGCGAGACTATCAGGCACGAATATACAACGACTTCATCTCGTTACGGGACCCCCGAAACTATATGATCAAGCTAGCCATCTCGCATGCGCTCTCGCAGTCTGTCAAGACGTCTCTGTTCGAGGATCTCGTGTCCGAAACAATTTCGGCAACTGCGCCGTTACCTGCACAGATTGCTCAAACAGGTAGCGTCAATCTGACGCGAAGACAGATCAATATGCAGATCGGGGAGCTCTTCATCTTGCGCATCAATATCCACCTGCAGGGATCTGTGCTAGACAGTCCAGAGCTCATGTGGGCAGAGCCACAGCTGGAGCCGGTATACCAGGCTGTGCGCAGTTACCTCGAGATGGATCAGCGTGTAGGACTGCTCACGGAGCGGCTGGACGTCATTGCGGATCTTCTGGCGGTGCTGAAGGACCAGCTGAGTCACCGTCATGGAGAGTATCTGGAATGGATAGGTAAGCTTTTCCATTTTCGTCACAGCATTTTCTCGCACGCGAGTATCATCCTGCTGCCCCAATATCCTTTGCGCTCTCAGTCTCCGCATAGCAGATAAATTTCTTTTTCTATCTTAATCATTTTCATCTCGAATTTGACTAACATTCAAACACAGTTATCATCCTAATTGCCGCGGAGATCGTCATCGCAGCGATTAACATCGTCGTCGATCTGTTTGCCGGAGTAGACTAGCGGTCTATATTCCCAATCAGATCTGATCCTCTGTCCACATCCAGCCCAATTTCAATCCGATTTTGCCATTAGCCTCTCTTCATTGTTTCTTCGTTTCCTTTTCCTTGTTTCCGCCTACTCCGCTGGCATTAGCATTAAAGTTCCGGCGTCTCAGGGTCATAGCAAAATGGAGGTTTAGTTATCACTGCTATTTCAACCCTTTGCATATTGTACCATATGGTTCCATACGCCGATGTCGCTGGCAGGACTCCTTTTTTATTTTTTTCATTTTTCTTTTTTCCTCATCGTCGCCTGAGTTTCATCACTGACATAACATACGTGCATACTCGATCTGTTCCTTTTCTCTTTTTTTTCCCTTTATTTTTTCCTCACCTTCCTCCATTGCCCACATTCATCTCCGTCTGCTCATTCTCAGCATTCACACCGGCTATCAAACAAACTGTCTCACTGCATACGGTGCTCGATTTCTACTCGTTAGTTGACTGGGTTGGAGTATGTGTGGTGTGTGCGGATTGGAACCTTGGAAATGAGAACAAATGCACAAATGGACATAAAGGGGGAAACGTTCAATCTGTCCATGGTTACCTAGATATATGCATATGCATACATAGTAATACGTACATACTACCAAACACAGTGCACATTACTACAGCCATCGTTGTCGTCATCATCATCACCATCATCATCATAACTCATTCAGAAGTAGAGTGGGGCGACCTCAAACCGGAGTTTTATCTGTGATAGGTGTTGTCTATCTATCTTATCGTACTGTACCATCTCCGGAGATGCAATCACATGGGGAACAGATGTAGGTAGCAGCACCCGTCTACGTAGAAGATACATGACGGGTGATATAGGTAGATACGATAGGCGAGAGCATCATATTTCTCTTCTTCTTCTAAAACAGACCATACAATACAGTGCAATAAAATACATGTTGAGAATTCGACACAGATAATCTCTTCTTCTTGCGCATACATACATTAATTTCAAAAAAAAAATCAAATAAAAATCAATTCTATGATCCTATTCCCGAAAAAAATTGAACTTTGTTTTATCATACATACCCTTATGATCCCAAAGCGATGGCTCGAGTTTCCACTATTATTTCTTTCCCTTCCTCCATTCCCTCCCACCCTCCTATTCTGATCCACTCGTCCCGCTTAAGGTTCTCAGCGTGAGGTATGTAAGGTCGGTATAGGTAGTACAGGTACATGTTCGAGCCAGTAGGCTCCGCTCCGGCCCTTTTCTTCACCCCCTTCTCTTTTCCTGCCTGGAAACAGGGAAGTGGAAAGAGATAACTCATATTTTCCGTTATATCTGTGTTGTTAGAAAAGGCAAAGGAAGGGCATCCCGACCTGTCAGGCAGGCAGGCTGCTGCTAAAGAGCCTACCCATCTATCTATCTATCCCCGACTCTCTTCCTTCGGTTCCTTCATATCCACTTCCATGGCAGAAGTAGTAGCAGTGGGTGGAGCAGCAGCCGGGACGGTCGTGTTTGCGGCAACGTTGTTATTAGCATTATTGATATTGTTGTTGTTATTGTTATTGACGGCAGCTGCAGCGATAGCAGCAGGAGCAGCAGCGCCGTTACTTCCGGTGCGGACGCGGAAAGAGGACGTCAGTTCCTCCTGAGAGGGAGTTGGAGCTGGAGCGAGGGGAGGGAGGGAGGACGACCCCGCGACAGCTCCGCTGGCGGCAGCAGTGCCACCACCAGCAGCAGTAGCGGCAGAGGCGGATTCGGTATTGTTGGCGTTCTCGTCGCCGAGTTCGACGTCGAGGGATATGTTTGATTTCCGGGAGCGTTTTACGCGGAGGGGACGTTCTTGGGGCTGTTTTTTTCGTTTCGGGATGGTTAGAACATGTGATGATGATAAAACGACAGGACCGGTCATAGAAATGTAATAGTGTAGTAGACTTACAGTAGGAGGCTGCTCCTCCGAGCTCCCCTCCGTCTCATCATCCAGGAAGGAAGCCCCAGGAGCAGGTGCAGGAGCAGCAGCAGCAGTAGTAGGCGGCGGGACTCCTCCTCCGCCTCCTCCGACTCCCAAGCCAGCCACCATGTTATTCATCGCCGCAGCGTTGGACATCATGGCCGCCGCCCGCGCGCGCAGCTCCGGGTTCACGCCAGCCTGCGCCTCCTCGGCCATGCCCGTGACCTTGGCGAGGCGCTCGAGCAGGATGCACGTCTCGAGACGCATCTTCTGGATGTACTGCAGCCCGCGCTTGTTGCGGGTGCGCATCAGGTCGTTCTCCGCCTCGATCTCGTTCAGGCGCTTCTTGAGCTGGATGCACTTGCGCTTGTAGGCGGCCTCGACGCTGGGCGGGTTGGGAGGAGGGGGGGCGGTTGTTGTGTTGGAGTCCATGGCTGTCTGTGGATGCGGATGCGGATGCGATGCGACGGCGGCGGCGACGGGAGTGTTGGAAGTCGCGGGAGGGCTAAAATGACGAATTTGGGAATCGATTTTAGCTTGTTCTGTGTTTCTGAAACCTCTATTGGAGAAGTCGAAGGCAGTCGAGATGCGCAGCAGAGGATAGACAGGCCGAATCTCCCGTCTAACAAAGGGCTGTGTTCAGGAATGGCCTGCGATGGCTGATGTTCCCACCTTCCGCTGACCCTCTTGCATGAGCTGAAAGCGAGATGTTAGACGGAGAACATCACAAAATATGGGTTGAAGGGAGATGGCGTACCCCAGCTGCCGTCGTCCGAAGGGACGATGCTCGCGATGCGGTCGTCGCGCCCCGGCCGTTCTGCCGGGTGGTTGCGCGCCGTCCAGGGCGGTGAGCAGGACACTCGATCTATTTCGCCTATCAATCAATTTACTTCTATTTCTCCTGTCTATTTTATACCTTATTCCATTCACAATCTGTCTGTCGAGTCTCGTACTACAATCTTAGGTACATGCTCAGATTCAGGAACAAGCTGCCAATATACGACGCGATGTCCACCCGTCAAGAAGAGAAAAGAACAAATGACACTCTTCGCTCCGTGGGCATGATGTTACGGACTAGGAATGAGGTCACGTGATGGATCGTCTACGATCCATTTCCATGATCCAACACTACGATCCAAACCCATGATCCAAACCTATGATCCAAGACTATGATCCCATTCTATGATCCCCAGGAACCCAGGACAGGCAGCATGTATATAATGACGCTCCTTTCAGACAGAATCCGACCCTCGTGATCGACTCACATAGCAACCTGTCATATAGGCATTGCTAGTAACACAGGTCTATTCTTGTTATTATATTGCTCACCCCCTTGTTTCTTGTCTTCAAGATAAACCCAACGACCCTTTTAGGTCTAGTTATCTAGGCCTGTTGTTACACATGATAACCATTAACCATCTAGATTTTGGCAGAAGAAAATACCAGTTCTCACTGCAATTAGCGGCCATTGCCTCTTTTTTGTAGTAGAGCGGGTTTTATTTTATTTTCAATATTATATTGGCTCAAGGCCTAGTCACCACCAGTGGTTGGAAGACCAAGGAACACCTTGAGTGAATCATAGCTGGAAGCATTTATTTGTCACGATCTGGAGCCCGGATTTTATATAACGTAATCAACCACCGAGCGACGAATACCACCGAGCGACGAATTTTCACCGCACCCACTATAATTTTGAAGCTTTTGAACCACCAATACAATTAAATTAGACTATCTAGTAGTTGAATATATAGCTATTTATTAGGACAATTCCTTATGGTATGTCCAATAGTCCCACAGCCACTGCAGCATTGTGGAGCTCGCTATCAAGGCATAGGTGTAGGCTCATCAAGCTTCTCATTAAGCTGTGTATCAAGCTGCTGAATGCGATTTTTGGCCTTCTTGTACAGATAAAAGGGTATCATTACCTAGAATAGCACACCTTCTTGCCTTCTTTCTAGTTTTCCGCTCAGTCTCAGCTTGTAGAGTCCTAATTTTATCTTGAAGAAGAAGGTTCATATTCATTGCCATCTGCACAGCCTTTTTAAGATGATGAATATGAGACATTGGGCTGCTAGAAAGCTTTTGCTTTCTTGCACTAAGGCTTTTTTGCAAGCTGCGAATCTTGTGATCCAGCTGGCGAGGATTCTGAGGAGTTTGAAAAGCAGAGGAGACTGAACTTTCAACTGAAGCTGGTGGTGTTGGCATACAAAGCTGAAAGGTAATCTTTGCAAGAACCCACTCTTTATCAAGTGGCTTAAGTCCAGCTCCTGCAAAGCCTTTGCATATATTGTCTGGAGTAAACACTTTTGCACAAGCAGGTGGATATAGGGATAGAAAGTCTTCCTTGTCAATATGGTTGTTGCCAGCAATCATTCTCTTTTCAAGCAGTTTTCCGTACGCGCGCTTAAGCGGGCCAAAAACACCAACATCAAGTGGTTGCAGGAGATGAGAGGCATGTGCAGGCATGCAAAGACAGACAATTGCATTCTCCTTGCAGAAAGTATCAAACTCTGCAGTTAAATGGCTACTATGGCCATCAAGAATAAGCAACCGCTTTGCACCAGTTGTATAGCATCTGGAATATGGTTCAAACACCTCTTTCAACTTTGCACGCTGGTATGTAATCCTTCAATTATATCTTGTACGCAGCTCAGGATGGCGCTTGACAAATTTATAAGCCCAGTTGATGCCAAGGACTGCAGTAGGATCCTGTAGACACTCACAGAGTAATATTTGTGCCATTGAACACAGAAACTCTGGCCAAATTGGAAAACCTCATTTATCTGCCTCTAGTAATTGCTGAATAAGTGTTTCCTCTTCAATAGCCTTTAATCTATGGCCATTAGCACGTGTTTCTGCGTGTGATTGTCTTCCTTTAAGGCGAGCGCGAAGGGTAGCCTCAGGCACCCCAAAAATCTCTGCAGCCTTCAGTTTTGATTTGACTTTTTGATTTTTATAAGCTGCAACAGCCATTTGAATTCGGTTTTCTTGAGATAAAGGCATTTTTGATAGTGGTGGTGATAAAATGACGCGTTGAAAAAAGGAAGTGGTAGGGTAGAGGAAAATTCGTCGCTCGGTGGTATTCGTCGCTCGGTGGTTGATTACGTTATAGCGTGGCTACACTTACATCAGCCGCCAAAGGCCGATCAACATTCCCAGCAAGACAATCCCAACGGGCAGGCCATTCATTCCACAGACCCCTGAACCCGACGTTGCTATATACATCCTCGAGACGGCCAAGACGACAGATCCACCAGCTGCACGACAAACCTTCTCAGCAACTCTCCTTTTTTCCCCCGATAGATTAAAATCAAATCAGGGAAGCTTACCCTGCCGCAGCCATGGTGCGCACTTCCTCTTCTCCTATCAACGGCTACATAGATTAAGTACTGGGCACTGGACTATCATGAAAAGTCTCAAGAAATAAATAAACACCCGACTTGCTATGCAACGGAACGCGATCTAGGCACGCTCTGCATCAATCCACAGACAGACTCACCGAACCTGATCTACAAATCGTCTGGTTTGCGCAGGACTAATAGGCTCGATTAAAAAAAAAAAAAAAAAAAAAAAAAAAAAAAACAGTTCCAAGGCAAAAAAGGCAGGCAATAGAGGACACTGCACACAGACAGCAGCGGGAGAAGCCCTGCTATAATTTATAAGACGACAGCCCTCAGGGCAGAGCAGGCCGGAAGGAGCGGCAGGTCCTTCGTAGTATAGTAACACGTCAGAGCCCTGGGAATGGACTGTTTCTGCTCTGCAGGAGTTCCCGGGTCGAACATCTTTCAACAACAATCATAATAGTTATCCCGCATCATCGAATGGCGCGTTCAATCCACACTGGCTACCTAGGGAGGCAGTATGCAAGCCATTTGCAGTACGCTTTCCTACTACTTTACTAGTATCCTCCATGGCATAGCATATCACGGTAACTTCCCGAGCGGTTCCTCAGGAGCGGGAGATACGGAACCGCTACCTAGATAGCTTTCCGCATGTCTGTGACTAAGAACCTAAGAACGGCGGAGAGGAACTCGGATCATGGCGGCATACAGTAAATAAGTATGTCCTGTACACCACGTACGCTGCTGGTGCTTGACTGCAGATCGCATTGTCAATCAACCAAGATAGATACCCCTGCCGGGTTCCCGCTCTCGAAGGCAGTGACATTATCTACCGGCAGCTCCGGTTCGTCTGCATGACAAGCGTTCTGCTTACGGCTTGTTCTCCGAACGAGATACTTATCCACTTACTGTGTTAAACACATTTCTTGAAGGAGTTCTTAAAATGTGGACTTGCTTCGCTTCGCGGGTGGTCATGGCACAGAACATCCATACAGAGTACATAGTACTTCTGATTATCTTCATTCGGACATGCAATGCATGCATACTTGGTATGTATGCCTGTAAATTGTGGCCCGATGTCAAGGAGAGACTGCTGAGCCTCTTCAACGCATACTCTACTATATCTTGTCCTCCTAGGTGGAATAGGCAGTCTAGGGCCTCAGCCGTCTGTATACTACGTAGAAGATATTCAAGTCTTCATGCTTCAGTTTATTAAAACGCAATGCAAGGATCGCTTAACAGTCAATAAGACTTGAGATTAAAAGCCCAGTCTGGACTCAGGAACGAATATAAATAATAATAAATATGCATTTAAAGCCCGGCAAATGCTTCCCAACAATACAATAATCTCGTAGATTGCTGTATCCAGATGATATCTGCCTCGCGTTGCGAGTAAATGCTGAAAAAAAAGATGTAGTCATGCGCTAGACGCCATGCAAATAGTGAACTATAGCTTCTCCTCTCTTCGCCTTTTTAAACATCAATTAGGATTCGTTTTCCAAGTGGGTATCATCCAACCCTCCAAAATGCAGCGCTTCGGAGAGAGACTCGTGGAGATACGAAGGAATCGCTAGCAATAAGCACATCCCACAAGGAAGCTCCATGAGCTCGTAATAAGACAAAAGAATAAGCAAGATACAAGGCCGGTATGCAAGGACGGTATGGTTGAGATCGACGACGTGCTCTCCAATTGCCATGATAACTCCATGCTCAAGGCCGCTGGTCAAAATTCATAATATTTCAGGTCGTGTAAGCAAAAACTAAAAATAGCAAAGTCGCCGGTGTCGTTTAAATTATGCATTTTTATAAAAGCCCTCAAGGAGCATCTGGCATCGGTTGGTCGCCATCACTGGCAAGTGATATAGTCGGTGGTGGAGCCTTTTGCCTGCTAGTGCTCACAGAGCTGCCGCCACTGTTCTTGGTAGACCGTCCTGAAGTGCTTGATGCACTGTCGAGGACTACGGGATCGTCTGAGTCTTCTTCAGGTGGCGGTGAGAAAGACCAGACCTGGAAGTCGACCATTAGCAAACAAGTTCAAATGAAACATTACGGGCTTGTATGCGAAATTGTATAAATATCCAAAATAAAGGACTCACCTCCATCACTGTTCGACCGGCTCGGCTCGCCATGATGACGGCCTTCTCTTCTTCGAACGCCACCCTCCAGACGGCTTCTGCGGGGGTCGATAGCTCCCGTAGTAGCTGGCCCGTCTGTAGACTCCAGACTTTGACGCGGCCGTCGCTACCACCACTCACAATACGAGTACTGTCAAATTGCAGGCTGGTCACGCTATTGTCATGGGCAGCGAGGCGGTGAATTGGAGCCATTCTGGTTAAAGACCAGACGCGAACTGAACCGTCAGAACCCCCGGTCACAAGTGTATCGCCTCGCATCTGCAATTGGCCGACGAGGGACGTATGGCCCTGCAGAATGGCATGACACTGGCCAGTATGAGGGTCCCATATCCGGACACTCGTGTCAAGGCTGCCAGTCGCAATTCTCTTGCCGTCAAAGGCAATCGCATAAATCTGGCTGAAATGGCCGGAAAGAGTCCGCAGACAGCGGCCTTCGGAGATACTCCATATGCGTGCTGTCGTATCATAGCTTCCAGAAACAACAAGATCTCCATGAACCGCCAGGCATCTTACACTTGCCTGGTGGCCGACCAGGACGTTCCTACACACGCCAGCCGCGAGATCCCAAATTCGTAACGTCGTATCTCTTGAACCAGAGATTGCAGTATTCTTATCAGACATCTTCAAGCAACGTACGGTAGACGTATGGCCTCGCAATAGGTGGATGCAGGCTCTGACAAAGAAAAGTCAGTCTTTTGACTGAAATACGAGGCTGAAAAGGACCTACCCAGTGGCCATGTTCCAAACTCTGACCTCCCGATCACAGCCACCGCTCACAAGAATGTCATCCCACGGAACCATAGCCCATACACCCATCACATGTCCCTGCAGTGTTCTCTGGTTTTCTCCGTTCGTGTCATAGACATGGATCTTCGCATTATCCAACGCAACGACGATGTACTTCGGGGTCAAATGCAAGCTCGTGACAACGCCCTGATCCGGTGTGATATGCCTTTGTGTGCAGCGCCCGCCTTTGTTCCATGCCGATTCGACCATATACTTTCGCTTGAAATGAGATCGGTATGATGAAGGTTTCGCTCGCCGCTTCCGTGAGGGTGTGAGTTGCCACGATGATTCCGCCGATGAAGATAAATCCGAGATATCATCTGCGGAACGCAATGCAGCGCCATTCGACTTTTTCTGGTTCGAGTGCGGAGAGGATGTCGTCGACGACGGTTGCGTGTGGAAAGGGTCGACAAAATCGCGATCGTCGTCCGACAATCTCCTGTATGCATATGCATGCTTATCGCATAAATTCTTCCATGTTATATCATCGTTCAGGAGTTCGTGCCATCGCCTCGACACCTGCGAGGCTCTCGCAAGTGTCTTCGGGTCGTCTATGAAGGAAAGTACCTAATCGAAATGATTGATAATCAGCGCATAAACCCGGGCTGTGCCGAAAGGTATAGGATTGTCGCATTACCCTCAAGCATAGTTCGGTTGGAAGAACCTGGAACGGATCCTTCCTGAGGCGTGGGCTCACATAGCTGGAGACAAAGCTCAGCTGCTGGCTATCGCAGAGGCTGAGTATGCTTTCCAAGAACTTCTGTTTCTGTGCACTCCCCAAGGAGCTGAAATGGATCCTCGCATTTAGGAGGAATGAATCCTCGTCCTCGTCTGCAGACTGCCAGTTCGCGGGCCTCTGGAGAGGTGTCGGACTCGGGGCAGGAGTCGGAGGGGACGCGGGCGCCGAGGGGAGCAGGTTCGGAGGAAGCGGCGTGATAGGCTTGTTTGGCGTTGGCAGAGGCTTCGGGTGGGAGTTGGAGAGGTTTGGAACCATATTCCTGTCTCCAGATCCTCGAGAGGGGACGGTGGAGAGGGGCTCAGGTATACTGCGTGGACTCGTCTCACTGGCCGCCGTATCTATCAGAGAGGCTCGCCGCTCGCTCACGGAGCGCGGCGGCGTGCACCGCATAGCTATAGATGAAATCTGTGTCGAAGTTTCAAGAGGAATTAATGGACCGGCTCGCGTGAATGCTTCTGGCACTGGTACCACGCATAGGTCGACGACAGGCTCGAAAGAGAGAAGGGAGGTCGGAGACTCGGGGAGGGCTATACTCGGTGGGCCGGCGGATGTGACTAGGGGGGATGGAATAGGGGATCGGTCAATGGAGAGGGCGCAGAGCCATGGAAGGGTGAGATGGTCTGGCTGGAGCTCTCATCAGAGCTATCGAGGCCCGTCAGCGTCGTCGAGGTCCCGGATGGCGAGTCCTGTCATTCCAGGCGGGCACATGGAGCTTGGAGGTGAAGACCGATCTGCTGAGGTCGGGACGCGGTCAGGTGCGGCGGTCACCAACTGCTGATTGCGCCAAGCGTCGAGCAGCGTCGGCTCAGACACAGCGCGAGCGCTCGCTGCAACAGCGTGTCTGCCAGCCTTCTGAAGCAGGAAACGCAGGGCTCCGCTCGAAAATATTAAGGAACAAGACGAGAGGACACGAGTCGACCGTCATACTTCCATGAGGGCCCTAAGTGGAGCGATATGCGTATCTCGTTTGGACCGTGCGACGGGCTCAAAGGTAGGGCCTTGCAGCGGTCGTGGCGACTGCTCTCGTCTGCGCTTATGTACACTCGAGGCAGAAGCAGAGTTGCGAGGCGCAGAAACAGAGAGCCTGGCTTCCTTCAGCCAAATACTGGAGGCGTAGTGGGCCGTCAACTACACAGCCGACCGTCTCATACAGTATCCTATAAGCGGTGGAACACTGTTCTGTGTACCCTTCGGGGATGATGAGAACTCCCAGTCTTGTTTTGCCTCTTTTGAGGCTATCAGATGTCCCAGAAGTTTGTAGGTATGGTAATCCCAAGTCCTTGGGCGAGCGTTCGGTAGACACCGTTGACCCGTGGAACGGGACACCTTTGGTGGATATGGCTCGCTGACGAATTGTTTCATCATACCAGGCAAGATGACTGTTCGTAGTATCGAAAAATAAATAAACCGAGGCAAAGTTCCCGCTCCAGATGTATTACACTACGTATATGTGATTGCGAAATGAATCGTGATTATAACCAGTACAGATAGCTTGCCAGAGCAGTATACATGAAAAAAATGGCGAGTCGCCATCGAGTTCGTCGCCAGCCAGGTCACCTTGGAGAACTAGGCTCTGGTAGTACGACTTTGCATTAGCGACCGAGGTTCATGGTGGCATTATCTCGCCGGGGATGATGACAGTAGAGCAGCGGTCCTTGGCGCAGATATTGCGGGCCTGCCCTAAGTCTGCATGGTCGAGGATTTCCAGATCGTTACGGACTATGCGCATGTGTAGAAGACTCGTCCTCATGCCGCTCACTCAGTGACCGGCAAGTTAATCAATGAGCGTGACCAATCTGCAGAAACAGTGGCAAGATCATGCCGATGACCGAAGCAATCAAGTCTCTCATTGATTTGTTCGAGCGTTGTTGAATGTCTCTTCCCTCCCCGTAGCCATTTGCAAGCGAATCATTTGTCGTGGAGACGGGGCCATTCTCTTGCATCGTATGCATCGCGACGTATCTTCACTTTGATCAGCCTGTCTACGTCGACACTCACTGAAATTGTGGCGGCAAAGACTTACAAGAACGTTCCTGCAGAAAACAGCAACAGCACTCCCGTCCGCCATCGAGTCCCTGCCTCGTCGCCGCTGAGCCCTGAGCCCAGTGTCTGGACAAAGAGGAAGGTCGCAAGGGCCCCAACAGGAGCTGCCAAGCTGAAAACCAACAGATGGCCTCTGGCCGCCCGACTGGAGAGGCCCTGTTTGAGCAGCACGGATGTGAGCCCAAAGGAAGCAGGAGCTTTATGGACCATTATGGCAAGAAAGATAATAAAACTCAAACTGGCATTGGAACTGGACGCTCCCAGAGCAATTCCGTCCGCAGCAGCATGGATCACGAGACCAGTCGTGGTTGCAAAGCTGTGACTGCGCTTCGAATAGCCACTGCCTTCCAACAGGCCTCCATCCCGAGGGGACGAGGAACCGCGACGCAGACCCGGTCCTAAGTTGTCCAAAGAAATATGATAAGGTGGTCGTTGTTGCTTCGAGGAAGACGAGGCCAATTCCGGCAGCTTGTCGATAAGATACATCAAAACGAAACCGCTGATGAGGGCAATTCCAATCCATGCATGAGAGGAGCTTTCTTCCTTATGATCATCGTCGTGTTGTTTACCGGCATGCGATTCTTCCTCCCGAGCCTGCGGTTCGTTGCTCTTGATTCGGTCGTGAGAGCCCATGATATGCACTTCTCCTTCCTTTGTAGGTGTCGATGATGGAATCGCTAGATTTGATACCTCGGGTATGACCGGTCCAGGCATGGTAAGATAATCAATCGCATCGGGCTTTTCCCTGGGGAGTACTGGATAATTGCCCTGATGCTGCCATCTGATATCCAGTGCGCGGGCACTAATGTCCCTCCGGCCATAGTGCGAGTTTGCGCTGTAGAGAGTCTCGACTCCCTCGGGTATAATCACAATCAGAGATGTCCCGACCAAAACCCCCATTCCAATGGAGGAGACCAATCTCAGTTGGGATGGAGAGAGCGCAAAGGAAAGGGGCAATGAGCCGACGACGAAGGACCTGTAGAAAAGGGAGCAGGAATTAGCCAGGTTCCAAAACCGAAGCCAGGACAGTGTGTCGTGCTCACGTAATGGCCATTACTATGCTCAGAATGAGCAATGTAAATAGGCCCTCCATGGTTATCTTTCACTCTGAACTTCGCACCCTTCTCCCGTCTAGAGAACCTCGATCATGGTGTCAGTTCGGCACAATCGTCCTTGTTGCGATGCGAATTATTGCCAGCGCAATTTTCCAAACCCGCCACAATGTGAGATAGAGGTCAGGAAAAGAAAATCTACTAAGACAAGGGAAGGAACCAGGCAAGAAACCGCAGGTCAAGCCTGGGATGAGCTTTATGATTTTAATGGCCTGCTCAGGCACGTCTCCCGGCGCGGCCAGGAGGACCCTCGCGGGACAGCCGTTTCCTCGCCGGTCTCCGCCAAGAAACGACTCATGCCGGAACAACGAACTCTCCGGGGTCGTCACTTACCGTCATACGTTAGTATATCAGCAGTTCAAGACTATTGAAGATTTTTTAAGACACTCATTTTTCATCTTTGGCACAAGTACATGGATGCTCTGATCCCAAGAAGCAGGTGTTATTTATTAAAAAGACCGAACGTTTTGTCGATTCTCTTCGGCTGATATATATACTCCGTACTATGGCGGCGGTCGTGTTTCACTCAACGAATAAACGAACTTGATTCTCAGCAGCGCATTCTGTAGGCAGCCCTAGATCTGCGCATGGGTGCTACTATCGTGTGTTAAACAGTAGTACAGTGCTGACTAAATGTACGCCCGAATTATTTAGGCGCACTCGAAACCACGAGGCCAAGCCTCGGAATATCGGCAATCACCGAACCAAGTGAACCTTTGCAATATTCAATAATGCTTCCTTAAAGCCAAACTGGTATCTGTTGCGATTCAAGAGTAAAGATATCGTATAAGTAGTGTGTAGCTCTTAAAGGAAACCTACTAGCGTACCTATTAAGACCTGAGCTGTGCGCTTCAGCATGTAAGTTGTATCAATCGATGAATTGATAGCGTCCTGGCAATTACCTCTAAGAAAACAGCTTAATTCCACTTCACATCAGTACCAGTGTCACTGTATCCGGTAATTACAGTAGGGAGCAGAAGCCTCCATAGTCGAGTTGACGTCATGTGACACGGTGACGCCGCTAACCGCAAGCGGTCATACTGGAGCTGCGCAACGCGACCCGACGCGCCTGAAGCGTCCAGCTCCAACATCTCTCGCTGCGGGCGCATCGCATTGCTTCGCAGTCAAAAATATCAATCCACCAGACTACAGTCAGTACGAAATTGCCAGCACAATGGCGAACCAGGGCGATTGTAAATATCCAACCTCCGCATCCTTTATCTTTTTGCCAGCGACTTCTTTCAGGCTAACCGAAGTTGCTTCACCCTAGGGTATTGCGACGCAAACGATGCCGTCCACATCACGCTGGTCCAACCCGGCGAGCAGAAGCCCCAGACAATCTCCACGTTCCATCCGCAATTCACATATCCGATATTCGGTGATGAGGAGCGCATATTTGGGTACAGGGGTCTGATCATACGGCTGCGGTTCGCGGCGCATGACCTGCGTTCACATGTCCACATCTCATATGATGAGAAGTTCAAGGCTGTCGCGGATACGGCTCCATTGGATATAAATAAGACGCTGAAGGAGTGGATTCCAAAGTGTTAGTGCGCCCTTTTTCTATGACAAGTCTCCTCGGAAACTTTGGAGGTTCTGACGCAGTTGGGAATGTACAGCCGCTTTCACGACGCTCCCCGAGTTCGAGAAAGCCGTCCAAATTGATGAGAATGCCAAGAACTGGGTACCCCCGGGCAAGCTTGTTCATAGCTACACGACCAACCAGAGGAATTACGAGATCTGGGCTGGTTCGCTTGCCGACCCCGATATCCGCGCTCTGCTCGACCGCGCCCAGATCTTTGTGTCTTTCTTCATCGAGGCCGGAACCCCTCTTGCACTAGATGACCCAGAGTGGACGCTCAAGAGGTGGACCGTTTACTTTGTGTAAGTAATTGCCTCCCGATTACGTTTTACGGTGCAATTACTCATTTCCGTCACTGCAGATATGAGAAGGTTACCCCTCCCACACCCATCGCTTCGCAGTATTCGATAGTCGGATACGCAACCACCTACCGCTGGTGGTTCTATCAAAGAGATCGTTCGCAGAAACCAACCGTCAGGAATGATCCATGGCCATACCTTGACGAGATCGAGATCGACAAGCTGCCGTCCCGCATCCGGATAGCCCAATTCCTCATCCTCCCTCCTCACCAGGGCTCCGGCCACGGAACCCACCTCTACACGATCATCCACACCGCGTGTTTCGAAGATCCCACCGTCTTCGAGCTGACCGTCGAAGACCCGAACGAAGCCTTTGACGCCCTCCGCGACAGCGCAGACTACCACATGCTCCGCCCTCAGTTCCTCAAGCACAACATCAACATCAACCCCGACCCGTACAATGAACACCAGCGCAAGCGCCGGCCGCGTCTCCTCCCCACAGCATCCATCATCCCCACCAAGCTCCTCCATGACATCCGCACGCGGTACAAGATCGCGCCGACGCAGTTTGCCCACATCCTTGAGATGTACCTGCTCAGCCAGATCCCGCTCAAGAACCGCATCCGCGGCGGCGCCAACGTTGCGCGGCTGCTGATCAAGAAGTACAACGCGGAGGACCCGAACGACAGGCGCTACTACTGGTGGCGCATGCTCGTCAAGCAGCGCCTGTACAAGCGCTCCCGGGACACGCTCATCCAGCTCGAGCTGAGCGAGCGCATCCAGAAGCTCGACGAGACACTGACGAACGTGGAGGAGGGCTACGAGAACCAGCTCAAGGTCTTCGCGGAGCGCGAGGAGCGCCTGCGTGAGAAGAACGAGCAGGCGGATCTCGAGGCGAGGGAGGAGGCAGAGGTGGAGCAAGGGCCCGGGGAAGGCACCCTCGGAAGGGATCAGCGCGTGAAGCGGAAATACACGGTCGTGGAGGATGAGGACGAAGAGGAAGGCGGTGAGGCTGCCAAACGCCAGAAGGCGTAGTAGATGTAGATGTATTTGTAAGCTTTTCCTTTGTGATTGTTTTATTAATCTCTTGACCCCTAGTGTGTTCATATAGCAATTCTGTCCGCATCCGTCCAAGGAACCTTGGCTCAATTTGCATGTTTCTCTGATCTCTTCAGAAGCAACCACTCTCCGGGAGGTGGAGTGCTGTTGTATTGAATTGTCAGTAAGAGCAGATAAAAGTAAGCAGAAGCTTCGGGTTTCCTTTGGCATGGATTATCTCACAGTTGACACCGGGGCGAATGCAGCTTGAAACCCGATCTTTCCGGTTTCCTGGTGTGGGCGACGCTACGCTGTACATTATCAATCTCGTCTATTTCTCTGCTCGAGGTAGTTATCCAAGAACATTGAGACGATTAAGCACGAAAATGAAGCACAACAGCATAATGATAAATATCCTAGCCTAATTACATACATTCAACAGTATTCCTCCAAGGCCAAAAAGACAAAGGAATAACATAGGTTGTTCCTTGTCAAATATCCACATATCAACCACAAGCCGAATATCCCAAATTTCATTATGAGAAATAAGAATATTAATAGTAGCAAAAATATACACAAACTCGCCTGGAGCATTATTCGATAAAGGTAAGGCTACGCGGCCGGTCCTGCGCCCTCCAATACCAACAGAAACGGAACCCAAGAAGATGAGTGGGGAAGCAGAGAATAACCAACGCAAATCCAATGGAACCGTCACTCACAGCATTAGAACGGTCGAAATCGACCCAACATGAGAAACGTTGGAGTCATTTCTAAGGTCCGGATACCGCGAATTATAGGGCGCTGCCCGTTCAGTGCAAAAATAATGCTGACAAGTGCTTCTGTCCGATATCATAGAAAAAGTATCTGAAAGCCAGCATCCACTTGCGAATCACGACAAGACCCCCTAGATCTAGTATGTATCATAATATGCCGTTGAAATAAGAATCTTGGAAAATGAACCTGACTCGTACTTCAGAAAATGGAGCCCTAACCCTTCGGCATGTCTGAAGGAGTGAACATGAAATGCATCATGGATCACCTGTAGTAACTCGGAGGTTCAGTGTCCAGCGTATCTAGGGTCTCCAATGTAATCGAAGATGCCGTGTCAAGGCTCACTAAGCTGCTGGATCTCGGCGAGCCCACTGTCGTGAGCCCGACTGTTGATGAAGGTGCTGTATACCCGGCCAATGATCCACCAGCAGGCAGTTCCTCGATTTCGTGCCGTGAAGGCTGTCGCAAGCGTGGTGCCCCTTCCGCATTGCCACCATTTCGAACAAGCTCACCAACGAACTCGAGGACCCGCCTCAAGCCCAAAATCTCAGCTTGCATGGCACCCTGTTCAGGCACCTGATCCGCAACCGATTCCCGACGCTGACCCCCTTCGGGGTCATTAATTTGATCGAGAGCATGATTTGAGGAGACAGTTGGTGCAGATTGATAGGACCTGCCTTCCCACCACTGTCTCCACCTAAGGCGACGTGCAGCTGACCTGTAGGCGCGACGAGCTCTTCGCTCCTCGCGTCTAGCAGCTAGGTCTACACGGCGACGTTGGTAGGCCATAGAGTTTCGAGAAACCTTGAAAGCAAGAGCGGCCAGTGAAGCAATGAGGAGTAAGATCGCGCAGGACCTCGCAAAGTCCCTAATCCTATCGTGGTATGATAGCCCCAAGTCCGGAGAAGGAACCTTAGGCTGATGGGGAGCGTCAGCTGGGACGTTTGCTAGTGACGGGTTTTTCGAGTCATTGCCGGCAATGCGGTCGGCGGAGAGACTCGTGTGGTTCCCTAGCTTCTCAGGTCGTTGATAAGGAGCATATGGATTTAGTGCATCTGAGAAGTAATCACCATGTCGATTACAAGCCGGTACTATCTTTTCAGGAACCGATGACGGAAGAGGGCCAAATCGGTACCTTATTCGACGGATCATTTCGGGCACAGTTTGCAACGAGACTTTGACGATACATCCGATGCTCCTGCACTGCTGCCATTTGGAGAACAGCGACTTGCAGTCCTGTTGTAATAGCTTGCGAATCTTTTGTTCCTTCGCGCTAATGCGATATTGGAGATCGTCCGCCTGTGCCTTTAGGTCTTGCAACGTCTTCAGTTCTTGTTCAAGCTGCTTCTCAAGGTCGAGTCTGGGACCCAGGGTATTAGGTTGGTTCTCCAAGCGCTCCGACTCCGGCGGATCACGCCAAGCTTCGAGGGCAGCATGGTCATCCGATACGTTCAACGGACGGGTGCAAAGTCGAAGAATCTCGGGCGACCCGACTTGCGCGAACGAAACCGTGAAACCGATCCCATCCTCCTCAACGTCGTCCTCCCCGATACGATGTACCCGGACGGTAAGAACCTGAGCCGTACGTCTGTTCGGAGACCGGGGCGGAGCGGGAATGCAGATACTCTGCCAGCTGGCAGATAGTTCAGCGGCAATTACGCCATCAGAAGGCAACGCATCAATCGTCCCTGAGCCGTAACCTAAATTCCCCTTCCAAGTATGTACTAATTCTTTCCCATTGAGAGACACACCGCCCTCCCCGCATGCTTCACTTGCTATGCCAGCGTCCAGTTCAAACGGCTACCATCCAGATTAGCCAAGGGCGCGTAAAGTAGGGCGACCAGGGACGCGCATACCAAGCCGTCATCGATCCCCGCTGAGAACCTCACAATGGCGCTCTGGTTATCTATCAAGGCTCAGTAGATGATGACATAATACGGTGAAGGTAGACTGACTTCGCCACAGAAGAACGGGAGGGTCCTCAGAGAATGTCGTGGAGTCGTGGTCGGCGGCCGAACGCGTGGGCAGAGGGGCGGTCAGCGAGTAGACGACGGCGGGCCCCAACAAGAACACTGCTGCCTTCGCTGAGCAGCGCATGGTGGCTGGAGAGCAACACGCACGCGGCGACCTCAAGCAGGCATGACGGGTCAAGATGGACACAAAAACGCGGAGATGGAGGAGCAGATGCGTCCCCAGCGGGATCTGAGGATTAGCAATCCAATTGAGCGCGGAGACCCTTGACTGACCGACAGCTGAAGGAGATGCTCGAGAAGGCAGCCGGGGCGGTGCACGCGGCGCAGCACGGCGGGCGGCGCGCGACCGCCGGCACGGCGCCTCTCTTTTCCGAGCTGCGTCGGGATCATGATCGTCGCCTGAAGCTCGCATCTGCAGCTACACACCCATACAGCAGATGAGGTGACCGCCGTTGGAACCCCAGAAATCTCTCGTTTCCGCTCTCAGTTCGCTTCCTTCTTTCCTTTTTTTCTTTCGTCCCGGGAGTGCCAGACGGTCAGCGCGTCAGGGACGTGAGCGCACTCCACCGAAGCGGGGTCTAGACATTCTCCTCCGGCCAATTCCCGATTGTCCATTTCAAAATGGTAGGTACATCTTTCATTTCATACTTGTACATCTTACTATGCATTATGGTGCTAACCATATATCCCATCTAGTTGCCTCTGGGCCTCCTCACGGCCGCGCAGGGCCACCCGATGCTGGTCGAGCTCAAGAATGGAGAAACCCTGAACGGGCATCTTGTCAACTGTGACAACTGGATGAATCTTACCCTCAAGGAAGTTGTTCAGACCAGCCCCGAGGGCGACCGTTTCTTCAGATTACCCGAGGTTTACGTGAGGGGCAACAACGTACGTCAGAACCTGCTCTCTGCCATCACCCGTCGGTCCTTCCTACTCACTGCGCGCTAGATCAAATATCTGCGAGTCCCCGAAGAGCTTATAGATATAATCAAAGAACAGCAGCAGAACCAACCGTCGAATCGGGGCCGTGGCGGCCCTCAACAACGGGGTGATCAAGGTGCAAGAGGCGAGCGTGGCCGCGCCGGCGGACGCGGTGGGCGAGGTCGCGGTAGAGGAAGGTAGGAAGTGGTTAAGGATGATGGATAGGGATTGGAAAAAGGACGCAAAAGATACCCTGCGGGAGATGGTGTGGATGATTTTTTCGAAATGGGACTGTTTTGGCGCTTTAGTCGAGTGTGGCCTAGGCGTATATGACCCTGTACCAGGTAATAACGGTGCCTTATTGGGGTTTCATGATAAATATGCGGTAGGAATCGATTTCCGATTTACATATCCTTTTCAGGCCCGTCGGCCAAGTAGATTTCTGGAATCCGGAGTGGGTTTGCGGGGAAGCTCCGTTTAACTCACGTGATAAAGCATATTCCCCAACCGCGCCGCGGCCAGGCCTCTGCAACTCGGCAAGGGCTCGAAATATGCCGCGAGGGACGCTGATCTTCGATGGCTTGTGGCATTGTCTCTGTCCGGCTTTTAACCACACAGCGCTCAAGAGGCCAGTCCTGCCATTGATATCGAGAAAGCGAGCACCAACGACTTGCATATCCGCGACTCTTAGGACATCAGCGCGGCGATGCAATGGCAGCACTGCGAATCAGAACCAGATCAATGGCGAAAGCGACAACAACAATGACTCGTCTGGAAGCGAATCTACAGAGTCAAGAACTGCGGAGCAATCGCATGCAAACACGAAAGGCAACCAACAGGATAAGAAGCCTGTATCAAACCTAAAGTTCAAACGGGTGATATTGAAAAAGCGAAAGTCGCCAGGCGTACCGGAGGATTTGGAGAAAAGAACAACGGAAAACTTGGAGAACAGGCTTCAGGACCTGGTGGCCAAGAGGCCCAGTATCACAAGTGCGACCCAGTTCCTGCGCGTTCTGATCAGGGATCGACATGTCCGTCCAGAGGTCCGCCATTACAGAGCGCTGATACTCGCTAATACCGATGCCGAGCGTGGCTCGCCAGAGAATGTCCGCAATCTGCTTAAGGAGATGGAGCACAATGGCATCCCGGCCGACTCGGGAACACTTCATGCGGCGTTGAAGGTGAGCAAGCCATATACCCGCTATCACCTCCTACATGGTTTGGCTGACCCTTTTCGTCCTATTCAGGCCCTTGCGGTTCACCCAGACTACCTACTACGTCAGGAGATCCTTCGAACCCTTCGCGACCGCTGGTTGACTCTCAGTCCGGCCGGTTGGCACTACGTCGTGGCTGGACTTATCCGAGAGCATCAATTCGAGTTGGCGATGAATTACATTGAACAAATGGAGCGAAAAGGCATTCCCGTTGACGCCTGGCTCCACAGCATCCTAGTTTACAATCTCTGCGATGCAGAGGAGTTCGACGAAGTGCTGAAGCTGATGCGGTCTCGGGCGGATCAGGGCCATGAGATGTCATTGAACCTGTGGTTTTATGTGCTGGACGTTGCGAGCGAGGCGCTCCATCATGAGACAACAAAATATATATGGAAGCATGTTGTCGAACTGGGGTTCCTTAAGCCGTCCTATGGAGTGTGCAGCAATGTCCTGACGATCGCGTCACGGACTGGCGACACTGAACTTGCCACCTCGGTGTTCCGCTTCCTTGCTGAAACAGAGGTCCCCTTTTCCCTGGATGATTACGAGAAGCTGGTGGAAACATACGTCATGGCCGGCGACCTCTACACGGCATTCGACACTCTCTGCACCATGCAGAAGTCGGGAATTGCGCTGGAGGAGAGCTCGACCCGTGCCATTCTCACATACATGATCAGATCGAAAACAAACCCCCGAGATGCATGGGCGATGCTTAAACAGCTAAAAGCCCAGAAAAGGGACATTCCGCTTGGCTGTGCCAACGTCGTCATCGAACTGTGCGAGCATGCTCCGATAGATGATACTTCCGCGGTAGAGGACGCAATTGCGTTCTACAAGGAGCTCTACTCCCTGTGTCCCAGCGGTGCTAACGTGGCGACCTACAATTCCCTCATCAATACGTGCCGAAGAGCCAAGGATACCAAGGCCTGCATGTTCGCCGTGAAGGAGATGGCGGCACTTGGAGTGATGCCGGACACCACGACCTTCGAGCGCCTGATTCTCATGTGCCTGGACTCGGGCAACTACCGCTCAGCGTACATGTACTTCCAGGATCTCCTGGACCGCAAACTCTCGCTGAGCGAAGCGGCACGTGCAGAGATCCGCCAGCTCTGCCAGGGTTGCGACGACGAGTTTGCTCTCCGGCTCAGCCTGCATAGCCACATTCGAAGCGGTGTTCCGATCCGCAAACATGAGGTCGGAGATGAGACGCCGCAGGAGAACTCTGAGGGAGGAAAAGCCCGTGGACGGCGGAGGGCCATCTCCCGGGCCGAGCTGCTTGCGCGGCGAGCCCGTCAGCGCATGTTACGAAGGGAGTGGCGGCGGGCAAAGAGAAAGGAGCGCAGGAAGAGGAAGAGGAGACTGAGAGCCATCGCTCGGGGGATGGAAGAGGAAGGCTGGCTGGAATGGGAGGCTGGCGGCCTAAACCCGTCAGAAACCTCCGAACAGAAAGGTCAGGAGGAGAACACGGAAACGAAATGACATATGACTCGGGGCAGACCAGCTTTGCTATCCAGTATAGATGTACAGTACGGACTACCTACCTACCTAGATACCCTAGCTCGTTTCATCGCTGTTTGCACAAAATAGATGAAAAATAGAGGATGTCCACAAATTTCAAACCCAATTCGTACAGCAATCAATCCAATTCAAATCACAGCAGTCTCGATCAATCGACATTCCCCGACACCCGGACACTTCGGGTACTAGCACAGTTACATCCTCGATCACCCCGAGGGGGAGGGGAAAAGAGAAGTTGTCAGCCGAATATTACCACTATGACCTATCGGTATGCCAAGAATTTTATCAGCCTAGTCAGCACCAGCCGATCCGGACTCTCATAGGCCATGATCCCTGCAATATCATAGTACCCCGGTCTATATTCGCTTATAATCGCACGATTCCCTTTGTTATGGCCCTCTAATTCATGTAATAAATAGCCAGTCAGATAGGTGGATTAAGAAAATCAGAGCTTCATCATCATACCTTCGGATTACGAGGTTCGCGCAGTCTGACAGAAGTTTACCTCGTCAATTGTTGACGAATACAAACGAGTAAACAGAGTCACCCAGACCTGAAACAGATTGATTAGTAGCGAACCAACTACCTAACCTATGGCGAAGCGATGAAGAGTGATAAAGATTACGAGCTGCCCAGAAGCCTACACTGTCGGGCCAATATTTATATTGAGATTCCCTCTTTTAACATGCCCCAAGACCTTTTTTTTCTTTCCGGGGGCTCTTGCTAATCCTTTGACCTCTATCATACTATACTATAGGTCTTATTGCCACCAGCCCTTACCTCCCGAAACGAGTCCTGATAATATAGAAGCGGGTATATAATACAACCCTTTGACGAAACTGATCGAGATCTCGGATGCGCGCATATATAGATGGGAGCCATGCAGCGGACCCTTACTGCGGGTAGCGGTAGATGTTCTGGTGGTCTAAGACCACCTCGTTCAACAGTTGTCCCATATGCTTGCGACCAGCGGATGTTGTCCACTTCAATTTTCTCGGAGTGCTTCTTGGTTGACTTTATATCTTTCATTTTTTTCCAAAAAAAAAAAAAAAAAAATACTAGCGACAGCAGTCAATGGCCCGGAAAGGTCACGGCATAGGACTTGGTAAGGTACTCCGTACTAGGGCGGCAAAGCAAGCACCCCGAGTAATAGATCCGGGTGAGATACCATAGCTGTGGTAGCAAAAGGTGGCATGCTCTTTGTTTCCGAAGGTGCAAATATAAAATCCACAGCGTAGCCAATTACAGTCAAGGGGGCGCCGGTAAAATCTTAGCAACGGTCCAGTTTTCAAACCCACCTACCGCGTACAGCAAGGTACCTACCTCCTACCTACCAAGCCGAGCCAAGCAATTTCATGAATGAATGCTACGCTACCTGGCCATGTGGCTGAACCCTGACTTCCAATGCAGCATGGTGTACAGCAGTACCTAGCCCAAGTGAGCTTTCCGACGGGGATCTACAGACGAATTTTTTGTCCCTGACAATCTGATTGGCGGCGGAACAGCCAACGAGATATCTGTTTCCCCAACCGGCAGGGATCCGACTGTCTCGGCCGTTGTGACTTGTTCACTTGCACAGGCTGGTCCAAAGACTCACAGCTGATCAGCAGCACCTCGACGTCATAGCGTGGTTCTATTAATATAACCGAAGGATTCGACAGAGTCAGGTAGGACAGCGCACGTTTAAATAATATTGGTGAGGATTCAGACGAATATGATCGCAACTGGGAGGCCCTAGCTGGGCAGCAAGCGGTGCTGTGACCTGTCGATCAGTCGATGTCACTCTCAAATGTACTGTACAGTTACCTATCTAAGTATGTCCTGTGTGGTGGGCAGGCAGGTACCTGTACCTAGTATCTGTACCTACCTTTAGAACGTTACCCACCCATGTAGCTGGCCGATCCACACCGCGGTGTGTTTGTCCTCTCTTTAGCTAGGTGCCTAGCAACATATGCGTATTTTAGGAAACACCGCGATGTGGTGTCAAGCTGGATGTTTTACTTTGCGGATCTCTCTATCTCTGTCCCATCTGTCCCATCTGTCCCATCCTCGAGTATAAGTACCTGGCCCGGGTATCGATAGAAGAAGTCTTTATCTTCCGTTACAAAGCCAGACAGAAGCCAGTCCGTCCATCTCCCTTTTATCCCGCCTTCCTCCCAGCTTCGATCCACCGCATACATACATAACTCGACTCCGGAAGTCCGTTACCTACTTCACGTCGATCTACCTTTCTCTCCAAACAACAACCACAACTACAACCACGATCACCACCACAATGCACCTCACCACCGCCGCCCTCGCCCTCCTCTCCGGCGCCGCCCTCGTCTCCGCCAACCCCATCCACCTCCGCCCCCGGGGCCCGGAGAGCTGGCACGTCTCGGGCTTCCAGACGGGCTGCTCGCCCGGCGGGTGCGTCTACTCGTTCAGCATCGCGGGCCCCGCGACACAGAGCGCGCCGGCCTTCAACACGACCTGCCGCGGCACCGACGTGGCCGGCGACTACCAGAGCTGCGCCGACCCGGCCGTCAGCGCGAACCTGATCCCGCGGACGTACCCGGTCTGGGGGGTGCAAGTCAAGCACGAGTGGACGCGGGGTTCGGGGCACTACACGGCGCTGGGGAACGCGAACATCACGCAGGGGACGACCTCGTTCAGCGTGCCGGTGACGCAGGAGTATGGCGTTGCCGTTGAGCAGTGATCACCTATCCATAGTAATAATCCAACACGGAGACGCAAGGTGGTATGGACGATCATAGATATTGGTTGGGATTCGTCTGGCGCAGCGCGGCAACGGACTGGGTCAGAACAATCAGACGATGGAAAAAAAAAGAATGGAAAAGGTGTTTTGGCAATTTGGGGGCCGTTCTTTGCGGTACTCCCGTACCTACACTACTAGGTACGGAGTAGGACATCGGAACATGAGAGCATAATAATAATAGTACACCTGGATATCCTCCGCAGTGCTTTCCTAGTCATGATCTTCATAATGCTACGAAAAAGCAATAGATTGATTTTCTTGTCTCTCACAGCGCTCGAAACAATGTCGTGTGATCATCGTCCAGTGTTTCTCCAGAGGTTAAGGGCTCCTGCTGCTAAGCGAGCGCGTCTGGTCATGGATCGACAGATCGACAAGCCAACGTTCGATGGGGACATTGCGGAGTATACCGGCGTAATATTTTCCTTTGTCAGTTTGCCGAAGGCGTAGACTTCACTACTCTGTGAAGATAAAGAATAATGAAGTGTTAAAGTCCTCCAGCCAAGCCATTGACATCATACCCGCGGGCGACACGTCCTCCGTCTCCACGCCCGACTCCGCGCGTCAGGGACGGAGCACTTGCTTACCACTACTACTCCAGAAGATGCAGGACTGCACAGATTCAGCCTCAAAGAACCATACAGCAACTATCCCATTTTCCTTGTATCCTGCGTTGTTTCGACATTTTAGTCGCAATTTAACCCATCATTTCCTTTCGATCCGGAAACAGCATCATATGACGCGTTGCGGCGCTCCAATGGCGATCGAAACGTGAAGTTGCACCTACTGCGCCAAGGTCGATGCGCGTCTATGTAGGGCCAGCAGCAGATTTTATTTTCATTTTTTTACCCCCTGCTGCACGATGGTGCGCCTGTCCTCTACGTATGCGAAGCGACCGTAAGCGATAGGCTGACTCCCCTGTTTCGTTCTACCCCTGCAGGCATCCATCCTCCGACAGATCGTTGCTGGGCCGAGAGCGCGGCATCCCGAGGCGGGACTCGATCTGTGCTACGTGACGGACAACAGTTGGTTCCATTTTCTTTTTTTTTCCCTTCCTTCCTTGGCAATATGTCATATAATATACATGGCTGCATGCGCGCGTTCTCGGGGCACTGACTGACGAGTTCACGACTACGTTCCGCTCCACAGTCATCGTCACCTCTGGCCCCTCCTCGACGTACCCGCAGCGCGCATACCGCAACCCGACCGATGCCCTGGTGCGCTTCCTCGACTCCAGGCACGGCGCGGACTGGACGATCTGGGAGTTCCGCGCCGAGGGGACGGGGTATCCGGACTCGGAGGTCTACGGACGCATCCACCACTTCCCCTGGCCGGACCACCACCCGCCGCCCTTCGCGCTGATCCCGCGCATCATGGCGAGCATGCGGGACTGGCTGCAGGGTCTGGATGACGGCAAGGGGAAGCAACAACAGGGGAAGGGGAAGCGGAAAGAAGGAGGGAAGAGGGTCGCGGTTGTGCATTGCAAGGCTGGCAAAGGCCGCAGCGGGACCGTCGCCTGCAGCTATTTGGTCAGCCAGGAGGGGTGGAAGGTGGAGGACGCGCTGCGGCGGTTCACAGAGCGGAGGATGAGGCCCGGTTTTGGAGAGGGCGTGAGCATCCCCAGCCAGCGGCGGTGGGTTGGGTACGTGGACCGCTGGGCGAATCAGATGAACAGGACCTACATCGAAAGCCCGGTCGAGATACTGGAGATACACGTCTGGGGGCTGCGGGACGGGGTGAAGGTCGCGGTGGAGGGCTACGTGGAAGAGGGCAAGAAGATCAAGACCTTCCATCTCTTCCACCGCAGCGAGCGGATAGTGGTCGACGACGGGAAGAGCATGCCGCCGGAGAAAAAACGAGGGAGAGGAGGGAAAATAAGAGCAGCGGAGCCGCTGTTGTCGTCTTCGGCATCGTCGGCCACCTCCATATCCACAGTAGCTCCCGCCTTCGACACCGTCACGACTCCCACGGCTTCAGACGGGCCCGAGGGCTCCCCGACTTCTCCAACGACCCGCATATCGGCCGTTCTCCTGCGTCCCAGCAAACCAGTGATCCTACCTACCTCCGACGTGAACATCGACTTTGAACGACGGACCAAGGCCGCCTACACAGGCTGGACGATGGTCACCTCCGTCGCGCACGTCTGGTTCAACGCGTACTTCGAAGGCGGGGACAAGCACGACTCGGGGGTCTTCGAGACCGAATGGGACGCTCTCGATGGGATCAAGGGGAGCACGCAGAAGGGCACCAGGGCGCTCGACCGTCTGAAAGTCGTATGGCGGTACCCGCCTTCCCCGTCCCCCTCCTCCTCCCATCGTCCCGGGGAGACGAGATCGCCACCAAGCAGAGAGGAGGAGAAAGCCGCCGCCGCCGCCGCCGGCCAACCTCCAGTGGGCAAGGTCATCATCTCCCAGCCCAGACCGGGCGAAGCGGTCCCCGAAAGCCGCCCTGCGGACTGGCGCGGCCAGGATGCCTTCGAAGAGGAGGATCCGGCCGGACCCTCCTCCAGAGACCGGGCGAACACACCGATCAAGACGAACAGGGACAAAATCACGCCCTTCGTCCCCGAAGCCACCGCTGCCACTGCCACCACCACGACAGCCGCGTCATCATCATCATCATCATCATCATCATCATCATCATCATCATCCACGGCAGCGCAATGGCCCAAGGACCTCGGGCTGCGCAGACAGACACCTGCCAGCGAGGACGTCAGTTTCGCAAACAACAGCATTGAAGACCTAGATTTCGACGCCGCAAAAGCGGAGGACACGCGGAACAAAGAGAACAGGAAACCAAAGGAGCAGGACGACGAAGACCCGGATGTCGAAGCCGTCAGGCCCTGCTTTGGGCGGTAACAGCAACAGGACGAAGCGTTCCTGGGATTTCAGTAAATAAATTGAAACAAATATGTACTGTAGAGTGTAAGTAAGTAATGACATTACTGCTGTTTTTCTTATATATATATATATATTGTATGTGTACACTTTTCATAGGACAGCTCTTGATTGCGCGGCAAGGATAGGAATAGTCGATTGAAGAATTTCTGTCAATCACTCACTCAGCGCCAGCCTTACACCCGTCTTCAGAAAAGTGGAAGATGCCACCCAACAGAATCGCGGTATTAACATCCAGATCATAAGAAAAATAAGCCACGCCATGCCACGTTTGATTCCAAGATGATATCCCTGCTAGTCCGTAGTAGTCCGTTGCTCTGCTCGCCCGTCTGAACTCCAACCAAGAGAGATGGGAGGAAATGGATCCGTTAATGCCGAGGAATGATGACCCCAAAGATTTTCACAGGTCCTGTTAACCAAAAAGGATAAAATTGGGGTTTGATTCTATTGTTGTACAGTGTATGATTAGCTTACCCCCTTCTTTTATCTAACCATGTTTCCCCTCTCCTAGACAAGGAAAGGAACGGGCTAGTCATGTCCAAAGGCACAATACGGCCGCTGCGCTGCGCTGATAGATCGATGAGTGGGGAGGTGGTGTATTATAGGATAATTTACAACTGCTATAGAGTTAGCTTTCCCTGGCGCTCTGTCATAGGGACTTTTACCCTCTTCTTTTTCTCATTCTGCGTTTCGTTTTCCTTCGGAGGGCGTTGTTCCGCGTTCCAAGTCGAGCAGAAAACGCGCGATGAGAAACGTCCCGATGTTGAACCGGAGGAGGCCGCGAGGGCACGTTGTTGAATCCGGAGCAGGCTGTCCTCGCTTCAGTATTCTATGTCTCCACAGGCAGCGCCCATGGAGGGGAGAAGAAGAGACGTTTGATGATGGACCGGCCATGCCAGCCAACCTCAAGGCTGTGTCTCTACTCAGAACGGTACGAACCCTTCCATCCGTCGTCGTCTTTCTCGCTCCTCTTCCCTGAGCTTTGTTTCTAATGCCTGCATCTCTCTCCGAATGCGGTCCCTCTTCTTCCGCTCATACACGGCTCGCACGACGCGCTTCACCTGCTCTTTACCCTCCGCAAAGTTAGCTTTCGCCAGGCCGACCACGGAGTCGACCTGCTCCGGGGTGTAGACGAAGTTCCAGGTGGACATGAAGTCATCGACTTCCGGGTCGATGGATCTGGGATTCGGCGCGACAGGCCTTGCAGGGTCAGAGACATTCGTTGCGGAGGCTGTTTCAGAGGATCGCAGCTGCCCTGAACCCATGGAGAGTGATGAGGATGCGGGCATGTCAGGTGCAGAGGGGTTGGGCAGGAACGGGAAGTAGATGACTGCGATCCCCGCGTCTGGCCGCATTAAATGGAAATCAGATTCGGAGTGATCGCCATGCTGCGGGTGGAAGAGCCGCTTGGAGGGCGGCGGCTCTTGTCCTGACGTTCTTTCCTGCACGGTGCCAACCCACACGTTGCAGTACGTCAGATCTGTGTCTTGAGGTGCGATGGGCTGCTTGAGGGGTGATGGTTCTTGATTTGTATTGGTGGTCTTCGGTATTTCGATCTTGCGATGTCGTGTGTGCGGGCTGTCCCTTTGGGCCTTGGTAATCTTGTCGTCAAGTTGCTTTTCACTGATGTTCTGTGTCTCTCGTAAGGTCTTCTCGATCTCCTCTGGATCAGAGGTTTCCTTGGGCCATCCGGCGCCGACCGGCCAGCCTTTGACCCCTCGCTGCCGCGCATAGCCATCCACCACGGACAGCCAGTTCTCCCGCTTGATATCGGCGGATGCGTCAAAAGCAACAATGATGTCGACGTCCCTTCCGGGCCGTAGGAGCGGATATATGGGCAGATTATTGCTCATGCCGGCATCCATGAGCCGCAGATGAGTGCTCCTGAAAATCGACTCCGGGCACGAAGGTGGGAGTTTGTCCTTCATCCCCATCACATAATTCGGTATCGAAGCCGGGTCTATTGGGTGCATTCGGATCAAGTCATCACTTCTCTCCTCGATCAGAGAGTCGATACCAGAGAAACCAGCAAGACCCTTGACAGCAGGCCGGATCTCTTTATAGTAGTGAGAGAGTGTGGCACAGAAAGCGCTGCCCCAGATCCCCATCAATTGTGGAATCCGCAGTTCGGGAACCGCATACTCGCCTGGTGGAACAACATTTCTTCCTTCATTGAAGTGCCTTCCCAACGCCCACGTTGGTATTCCCGCGTTGAATTCCTCGCAGAAGAACTCGTAGGGTGTAAACTCGAACCACTGAAACCATGCTTCCTTCCTTGATTCCTCTTCCAATTTCTCCGATGACCGCCTTGCTTCGGGGTCGCGATTCGCGTGCTCCTCAATGACGGGTATCTCGTGGCGAACGGCTGTGTATATGGGGAGTGGATTGCTGCCGTCGTTGATGTAGTCTCTCTGATTGGATAACTTCAAATCGCGATCTGAGATTCCCAGCTCACCTCGTGGAACGAGAAGTCTCGCTCCCAACAACAGTCCGTATATGTCAACCAGACCAAAATCAGCCTCGGGATCACCCTTCAGCTTTTCAACCAAGCCACTGAGAAGGTATTTGTTTGTCGGAGCCGTAGTGAGCAAGCTAAGAGCTTTGGGTGGGAAAGCGATGTGAACCCCCAGCCTGTTTTTGAGATGGTCAACCATTTTGTTAAAATCTCGACCGGTCAGGGACGAATTGTACAGCGCCTGCAGCCAGCAGCTCCCGCTGACACCGGAAGTGTACATTACGCAGTCCCACAGTCCGGCCTCCTTCGCAGCCAGGTATGACCCCGTGCCAGCGACAAGGGCACGTAGTCCTCCTCCAGAGCCACATATTGCAATAATCGGGACATCGTCCGGATGGATTTCATCCTCTTTGATGTTCAGATATGACGCCAACGCCTTTCTTGCATGCTTTTGTCGTTTCCGTCGAAATTCCAGTTCCTCTTGACAGAGACTGTCTCCGACACGCACCCTTGCTTCTCGTGCAATCTCCGGGTTGATATCCACGTCGCGCGCCTCCTTCCAGATCTCGTCCGCAAGGGAACCGGGTGCCATCGACAGTTCCCGCTGTAGCTTTTGCACGGTCTCAGGCAGGTACCGCACCCAGTCTGGTACGACATAGTTCTTGATCTTGCCTCCAATACTCGACCACTCGATTGAGAGCAAAGAGTCCTTGGCAGCCCCAAACTTGCCCGTGAAGGTGGCCCAAGCGGACCCGGTGCTCGGACGCCCTTCGGGGGGTCCGTTCGAGCCATTGGTGTCTTTGTCCGACTTGTCCGCATTGACTTGCGCAATGTGGTCCCTCTTTGATTTCCGATCCGCCTCACGAGCGGTGGAGCTCGAAAGCGCGTTTCTCTGTTCCCATAGATGCGTTGGGCCGTCGGCACGCAGGCGCTCTCGGCTACAGTACGAGGACACCCCTCCGCCCAGCAGAGCTGCCAGGGCAGCCGGAGGCACAGTCCACCGTAGGCGTAGCTTCGCAGTGCCCATCGTCGCCCGGACACGGCGAACCGCGAGGAGAGGCGACGGAGAAGCCGGCATCTATTTATGCCATCTCGATTGGTTCTTGCGGGGGCAGACCGCGCGCTCTTGGCGGGCGCCCTTCGCGGCCCCAGCAGCTGCAGATCGAACACGCCGCGCGGAGCGATGACGGTACAGTCACGTGATGCAACGGAGCGACAGACGGGCCGCACGTCCGGATCGGGTTAGCGCCCCGCGGCCCGCGACGGGGATCTCGCAGCGGACGCGCGCATCTGGGGACAGCGTCAACCTCCAGCGCTCTGCATCCTGAGGCCAGGGGCCTCGCAGGTCACCGCAGCTCCAGCCTTTGGTTGCGCTGCGCCCGTTCGTCACGTCGCCGTCCGTCACACGGTCGCGCCATGGTTGATCTGACGGCTCTCGCCGGTAATACCCCTGTACTCCTCGACCCCTAATCCCAACATCGTCATCCACCTTTGTCCCCCGCGCCGATAGAGAGCAGCCATGGTCGCCCCTCGGAACACCGCTTATGCGGAGGAGAGTGCAGAGGTGGAGGTGCTGTATGCGAACCTGGACAAGCTCAGGGCCCTTACCAAAAAGATTCAAGGCTCGCTGTCGCGCCTCGAAACCAGCGGCAAGGTCGTCAAGGAGGCCATCGGACCCATCTACAGCAATACACAGTCTCTTCAGATCACAAACACCAATATCGACAAGATCAACGAAGCTATCGATCGCCTGCGGCAACCTCTTACCACCAAGGGCCGCGAGGAGGGCATAATCCGTGCTGGGTAAGTCGTTCTGACTAGTTCGCACAACTCGTTGCTGACCGCGAGAAGTCCACAAAGCGTCGGGCTGTCGCAGTACCTGGCTGCGCTGAAAAGGGTCGAAAATGCGCTGACGGAATTGAATGCGACGAATCTGCGATCGAACCAAAAGGCCATCTCTGAGTTTAATATCCTGCTTAGCACCGGAAGCGGGAAGATTCAGGACTTGTTCCGCTCTATGTTGAGTCAGAACATCAGTCCTATTGAACCTCTACACTACTTGACAAAGCGTGAGTCTCGATATCTTCAATTGTCGCGCATGATGAGGACATGCTGACCGTGTGTGCGTGTAGAGCTTTCTTTCCCGACAATTCCCGCAGAGAGCATCTCCGAACTAGGTCCGATCGCTGCTGCAATCGGCTCCGCTGCCCTTCATGGACCGCAGCGTGGACAAGGCGAGAACCCTGCGATCACGATATATGCCGAAGTCCGCGGACCATACATCACCTCCAGTCTGGAGAACCTTGCAATCGCATCCGTCAACACCGCCAAGCGGAGACCTACAGATGGCCCTTACAAGCAAGGGACTAACGGTATTGGGGTATATTCCAGTGCATTGGAGGGGTTGATTGTTGCAGAGCATGAAATTATCATTCAGATATTCACAGGAGAGCAGCAGGGACGAGCCCTGCAAGCCGCCTGCCGTTCAGCTCTCGCCGAATATTCCAAGACCTTGCGCGAACTCAACCAGTACATCAAGGCTAACCTCATGACCGATTGCTTCCTCGCTTTTGAGATCATTGAGATCGTGACAGACATGTCGTATCGGATAGACTCAAAGACTGGAGAGCTGAAGAGCTTATTTCTAGAAGCCCTTCGGCCGGTTCGGGAAACAGCCAAGTCATCTCTGTCCGAATTGCTCGAGGAGACGAAGCGCAAGGCCGCAAATATCCCGGTTCTGCCACCGGATGGAGGCTCCGTTCCACTTGTGAACGAGGTGATGAGCTCTCTCACTACCCTAACTGGTTACTCTGGCCCACTGGCCTCCATCCTCACATCCCTGGGCGACGGCAATTGGCGCACCACAGCGAATGCGATGAGCACCGCCCCGCTAGACGTCAATCCGGACAGCACTGCACTCCTCTCACACTTCATCCTCGACATGATCGAGGCTCTCATGATCGCACTCGAGGGTCGTGGCCGCATTCTGCACCGCTCCAAGGCGACTTTGGGCGTCTTTTTATCCAATGTCTTCTGCGTGGTCGATCGCACCATTCGTCAAAGCCCCGAACTTTCCCAATACCTCTCGAGTCCAGACAGCATCGCGCGGATCGAGACTTTTCGCAAGCGCGGCACATCCACGTATCTCGAGGCATGGCGCGAGTGTTCCCAGCACCTCATGGATGTGCAATACACCTCGCGAGGCAGCGGGGGTTCCGCACGGCCCACATCCGGCGGACCGGTCGACTCGAGCGCGATCGTCAAGGCACTCTCGTCCAAGGACAAAGACACGATCAAGGACAAGTTCAAGGCATTCAACACGACCTTCGACGAGCTGGTCGCGCGGCACAAGGCGCTTTACATGGAGCGCGAGGTGCGTGTGGCGCTCAGCCGCGAGGTCCAGGCCGTCATCGAGCCCTTGTACGCACGCTTCTGGGACCGCTACCACGAGGTTGACAGGGGCAGGGGCAAGTACGTCAAGTACGACAAGGCGGGTCTGTCCGCACAGCTGTCGTCATTGGCTTAAGTCCTTTTTCCATTCTTATGGATCTGACCTTACCCCCGGGGTGATTGTGTTTACTCTTTTATTTTTTTTCTTTAATAATTTTTAACTGTTAATGCTCGCGGGAAGCAACGGTGTTTCGAATGGGAACGACTCAGCTTTGTCACTCACTCGGTTATGAGGGGAACTTAGAGGACATCTCTTGATACCATAATGATCTTTAGGTATATTCCTATAGTGTCTTTGTATCACTAGGGGATCGGAATTGAAATCCTATGTTAGACCCTGTATGTCGATTGATGTCCTTACAGGTCGACCAATCCGATCAAATGTAATAACATTAATAATAATATGAAATGGAAGTTGGATGGTGCTTACCTGCCAATCAATGGAAGAATCGTAGTCATTTCAGTATATAACAGTTTTCTTTGGTCAATAAGGACCACCCATCAAGAGTTACAATCATCTGCAAGAGACGCGAACCACCCACACGCCGTGAGACGCAGGTGACACCGGAATGCTGCAAAAAAGTTGATATGATGCAGGGGTGCTCCGGCCGCGCCGGAGCATCTCCAAGACTCCAATGCGCTCTCCGATGGAGGAGGCGCCGGCGCCGCGGCGCGGACGGGGGAAAACGTGTCGGGCCCCGCAGAGCGATAGCGTGACGAACGGACGCGGATAAGCGACGCTGGAAACTCACCAGACTCTCCAGATGCTCCAGACCCCGCGGTCCCGTCCGCTCCCTGACCATGTCCCGCGGCCTGCCGGGAGAAGACGCGGACATAGATTAGTTAGTAATAACTCGGTAGGTATCTTCTGATCCACCATAGGAGAGGAACCAGTCAGGTCAAGATCGTAATATCATCAGATCAAAAATTCCGCGCGAGAGAGAGAGAAGGAGAGAGAATATAACAAATGGAATAGCAGATCTAGCGATGACTAAGTAGCTCGAAGATAAATGCAGCATATATTTAGGTTGTAATATGTACGGTACATACATACAAAGAGACAATAAGATCCAAGAAGATAGGATATAGATATGGGTACTGAATATATATCTATATACTACGTGGCATAAATCAATCCCATGAACAAGGAGCCCGGTACGTACATATGCACCTATCATACCATGCTATATCATGTAAGAAAAAAAAAATGGTGGGTATGACGAAGAAAATATATACATATATATATATATATATATATATATATAGAATGGACCCCAGGTCCTCTTGCCACCTCTACAAAGAACGGTTAAACAGGCAAGTAATTAAATAAATAACCATTGCGCAATGAGGGAGTCCCGTCCACTCATTATGATTACCGCCCAGTGTCCAGCTCATAGATCGGACCAGCGCTGCTGTGATTATGGCTGCTTATCTGGTAACCACCACCGCCTCCGCCTCCTCGAGGAGAAGACACTGACGAGACGGTGGTACCCGGGTTAGAGATCGCCGGACTAGTAGCACGGTTAAAAGGACTGATGCTATTGATCTCACTGGATGGTTGTTGCTGCCGCTGATAGATTTCGGAGCTTCCATTGCGGTTGTAGTATTCGGCCTCAGAGTCGCTCAGGAGCGGCTGCGACTGCTGCTGGACGGGGGTTCCAGAGATCTCAGGGATCCCTGGAGTGATGTCTCCGGTCGTGCTGTAGCGCTGGGGCTCGTTCTGCTGGCCGTAGGGCTTATTACCATCATGGGAGTAATAACCGGCGCCGGGAGGAAGAGGTCCTTGGCCATACGGCTGATGTTGTTGTATCATAGGAGGGATCTGTGGTGGTTGCTGTGATGCTGCTGGCTCGTTTCTATCATCATTCTTCTTCCTCTTGACGAAAAATACCCAGATGAGGAACGCTGCGAACGCTGCCGCTACGGGGACAACGCCGACCACGATTCCTGCGATCGCGCCGCTGGATATTCCGCCTCCGGTGTTTTTGCTGCTCGAGGGGTGGTTGTCGGAGCCAGAGGTAGATGTGCTGCTCGCACCCGCTGCTGAAGTGCTGCTACCGCTTGCAGAGCCAGAATCATATGCTGAGGTTGATACCGAACTAGTAGAATGTGATATATCTTCATTAGTGTTGGCGGTGGTATAAATATATCGACTGCTGGACGAGCTACTACTAGTCAGGCCATCGAGTAACGTGGTAAAATCCGGGCCGAGTTCCGAGGAAAAGTAATCCTTGAGCATGACGACTGAGTAACTCGCATATTGGGTGCTAAAACAAGCGAGTAAACGGGTGCCCGAAGAGAAGAAGTAAGTTCCACAGTAAGGTTCAGTGGTTCTGCTGCATGACAGGATCCTTGGATTGTTCTGGCAGCTTGAGTCGCAAGACTGGCCCCAGTCGATGCAGCTGGTTGGCATATTGGTACATGAGTACAGGTCTGAGCTGATGCAGCAGCCGACGGCTGTGAAGTAGTACATACAATATGCTTGGTCATTGACGCAAGTGAGGATGCTATCTAGTGAGACATAAAGTAAGCATAACTTTGAGATATTCATAGTGCGTTCACGTTCATATGTAATTGTTTTTCATTCAGGGAAGCTTAGGAACGAACGAACTTATGTCATTATCAACCAGACCACAATAGTAACCCGGAGCTGGATAGTCTACTGTTGTCCTTCTTCTAGCCACCTCTTTCGGAATGCCTCTTGGAACTTCCGGTGGATGTGTAGGACGAGGAGACATGCCGACAGTTGCCATCAAACCTGGCATCGTAGGGGCTGGCATGACTGCTCGCAGGGCGTCTGCTCCCACGAGTGGGAATAAAGTAGCGAGCACGGTCAGTGATATTTGTGACATTTTGAAATCCGTGTCTCTGTTTCCTAATACGGCAGATTTGGAGGAAGGGACCTGGTCGAGATTATGCCCTGTAGGGCACCGGATCGCTGTCAGGGGATGCGGATCCCCAAAAACTGGGAAGTTCGGTGATCCGGTACGTTGCACGTTTCAAATAATCCACAAGTTAGAGATAACGATCTGGTAAAATGACAGTTGCAGTGATAGAATTGCCATTTCACAAGTAAATGTGGAGAGTCCGAGTCAAATGTGGAAGAGAGAAAAGCACGGGAGAAGGGGAAAAAAGCTTAACACGAGGGACGTGTACTGGAAACCACAGCCTCAAAAAGAGGGTTCTTCCTGCCGGAATGCCTGATAGCCATGTATATAGACTAAGTTTAGGGCTAGATCACCGGGGTTCGTATTCACGGACCTGGACCACCTGGCGTTGCAGTAGGAAAACACCAATGAGCATCAGTTGCCGAGGGCTGGACAAGCAGTCCCTCGCAAAACATGGCGGGTGGGCTCATATCCCAGGTTTCGGAGCAGTGTTTGTGCTTCTTGCTCTCAAGGGGCGGGTGAGTGAAGCTGCATCTCATTGTCCCTGTGGTAGGAGCACATTTTATCCGATAGTGTGTATCTCAAAGAAATACAGGATCATGGTCACCTGTGAAGTAGTCAGATCAATCAAATCACCCGAAGCCACAAACAAAAAGAGTTAGCTAGCGCGATCAGCGGCCCGCGGAAGACGGACAAGCGCACAAGCGGCTCAGGACTCGAGAACAACGATGGAGAACAGACGACGGCTGAGCCTTCAAGTGTCGTTGTCTTCGTGTCCGATCCCCACCGGACAGCGCTGCAACTCCGAGATTGGCAAGTCGTGATGAGGCTCGGACTCGGCCAAGCGACTGGGCAGAGGGACGTGCACAGAAGCCGCCGCGGAGATGGCCTTCCGGATCCCGATTTGATCAGATCGTCCGATCGACGGACTGGGGTCTACACAGTAAGGCTAGACTACTAGACAATGTGCGCCAACGGCTCGATCTCGGCCATGGCTGCAGATGTATGTATGTACCTGTATCCGGCTACTCTGCGATGGCGGGCAACAGGTGCCTTTTCGAGTCTCCGATAGCGAGTGTCTGCATGATCATCCCACGTCAGCCTTAAGTATGATTTAAGAATATGTAGTATGTTGCACATAGTTCATCTCATCTTTTTGCTAATCTCTTCGGAAAATTTCATCCATTGAGATCATCATACGCTAGTGCAGACGACTGCATAGTGATGTTGATCTTACAGTAGATTGAAGGCCTGCGGTGCGTTGATCATGGGCCAGAGAAGGAAGGTGAGAAAGGACCAAAGGATCTAGGTCCGGACTGCCTAGTATTGTTATGATTCCTCAGAATGTAAAAGATGGAGGAAACTGACAAATTCTAAAGTTCTAATTAATCACCAATGGCTTCCTTTCTCACGTCTTGTCATCACCGGCACTCTTTCTGTCTTGCCGTATTATATTGCCCTCATGGGCTATATTTCGACACTCCTCTGTCCGTTCTCATGCTTAAATCTAATGCAAATTGCAGAATGTAAATCTGAGGCAGGGCTTGAGAATAGGAGAAGGTGATGCAAGAAGCAGAGGTCCCACTTGGGGTAAAAAAAAACTTTTTCGCACTTTCAATGCAGGCAACAGTTCTCCTAGACCAATAGACGAAATAGTTGGCTCTAGTGGAGAGTAGATCCAAAAAAAGACCAAGAAATAGAAGAGAAAGAAATGGAGGAGAAACAAGAGCGGAGACGGGCCAAGAATGCTTGCAAGTAATGAGAAAATGGAACAACCACCCATCCCCATGTGAAGAAATCTAGTTGCCGATCTACCTGTATGATGTCTCTCCAAAAGGTGAATAGAAAATATTTGAAAGGCATATCTTTGGTAGAAAAGTGGAATGGAGCTCGAAGTAGACCGCTACGTCCATAATAACAGTCATTCTCACGATGACACTGCAGGGTTGGCCGAGTGGACAGATTTGTCGTTGGAAGGCATCATATGATGCCTTTAGTTGAGCTGAGTTTCAAATGCTTTGACCATTATGACTGGAGATGTGCCAGCCAGTTTATGATCTAGATTTAATTCCATTTCATCAGTCCATATGTCTTGGAATGTGAGGGCCTTCGTGGCTCATGGATTTCAATGTCAGAGACACAGAGAAGAACGGCAACTTACCATCATGGCCTGCATCAGCGAGACCTTCACACCATAGTGTGACCCGTCAAAACTGGTGGCCTGTAGTGTCGCATTGTACATCCCCAACACCTCCACATCTCGGCTCTGAGCTGCCTTGCTAGTGTTGAGCGTGTAGTGCCACAGTGCATTATTTCCCTGGCTCACGGCGAGCTCCGGAGGCTTTTGATGGCCGGCTGCTGTTGGCCCAACCCAAAGGAACGGCATTTTGCGCCCACTGGCTTTGGCGGCCGCGAGCCACTCGTCCATGCTGGCCGTCGCGATTGACTGGGACAAAGACGTAGAGAGCGACAAGCTGTGGATGACAGGAATCGGCTTTTTGCTCTCCGCTGACTTTGAAGTCAGTATTCTGAATGCCCGGTGGGTGCTCTCTGAAGCGGGAGAACCCGTGACAGTTAAAAGTGCATGAGAGAGACCTATGGCAATCGTAAGTAACCGGAACGACAGGAGGCCCGTTCAACAGTGACAGGGATTCTCACGAGCAGAGCATGCATAGGGGCTTCGAGTTGCCGCCTTCTCATCGTGAGCATATACATCGTCGCTGGAAGTGACGCGAAATACCGAGCAGTGGCCGCTGGTATACTGGTTCTCGCATTTGCACGCCTCAATCTGCTCCTTGCTCATCTCCCACTGTTTCAGGGATCCGAAAGCCAGATTCTCTCGCAAGAGAATATTGAAAGCAGCATATATATTGCTGAGGGAATCATCTCCAATGAAAATAATATCACTGAAACGCCAAAGGATCTCACAGATCTCCGAGGTCGTGTACCATCGGTAGTGGCAACCTGTCCAACATGATAGTCAGTCTGAGGAAGTTCAACTTTACGAGATATATGCCAAATCGACCTCCTAGAGTTTCAAGAAACAGCTCACAACTTACCCCGCGGTATGTATGGCGCGTCGAAGCCGTGTCGTCCTCCGTTGCTCATTGCATCGAGCAACGAAGCCCGGTTCTGACAATATGCATCCCTCAGCTCCCGCCCATCCCCGTTGGCAGTAGGAGGACTGAAAAGGTGCTTAGAAGAAACGCTGCACTCTTCACGACCCACAAACTGAGCCAGATAACTGGGTGAGAACACACGGTGAGCATCCCGCCCCGCCGTAGGGACGACCGCAACTGCGCATTCCGACGCAGCTGGCAGTTCAGGATGACTTACTCATCTGCAGGAGAATGGGTGAAGGGGATCCCGTCCGGAGGAGACGATGAGGAGAAAGGCAGAAAGAAGACATCGCGGATCAGCCAGACGATATACAGCACACCCAGCACATACATATATGCCACCAGCTTGTAGGTTGAGGAGCGCCAAGTGACTCTGCGAGTGAGTCTCTGGCCATAGGGACCTTCGATGGGCCCACGTCGGTGCATCTGATGGGTGTTTTGCGTGTTGGAGAAGGGATACGCAACTGCTGGTGGGTTCGCGGATGACGCTGGAAGTACTGGTTCACTGTGAGATGGACGGCGACGCGACATCATCTTCCTCCTCTACCTACGCGGTTGAAAGTGAAGAGGACACAGGAGAACGGACTGTTTTCGAGGAGGAAGAAGATGCATCTGCTTCTGATCGCATTTAAAGAAGGCGAGATTCTGGTACGAGACGGGACTGGGTTCCCTCCGGCAGCTGTTGTGTGTTTTCGTCGGTTTTGTCCGTCTGCCTCCTGCCAGACGCACAAATGAACGAAGCTGTGAGAGGGGCAGAACCAGACCCCCAGTACCAGCTACGGATGCAGTTTTACATCAAGGAACCGCAAAATTCAGAGGCAAAATGTGACCGTCCACCAGATCCCACTGGCTTCTCCCCGATTGCCTTTCCTCCAACAGGCTTGCTGATCGGCGAGGCCAGGACCAAAAGAACGCAAGTGATAGCGCACAAGACGGAGGTCGTATCATCTACCTTGGCCGGTCGCTCACATCCGCAGGCAAAGAAACAAACAATAGACGGCAGGGAAGCAGAACGGAGAGGCGCCCAGAACGTTCCCATTCATACACGCATCCATGCAAGGCAGCCCATGTCTTCACAAGCGGAGCAGAGTTCGGCTTGGTGCGAACCATACTTGGAACCCCATGCTGCTGTTGGACGGTTAGACGCTGACCCGGAGGCCAAATAGTGCACTGTTTGCCGCACCGAGACCGACTCCGCGCAGCGACAAAGGAGCCCGTTCAACACAAGCTAACAAAGGAATGGTCCGTCCAATACCGGTGGGGTAACTGGATGGGAGCCGATTCACGACAAAATAACCATAATGCAACGGACGACGCGCTGCGGGTGGGCTAGACAGTTGTCAGGGACTCCACCAGGCATCACGCCTGAGGCGGAAACCGATCGCAGAGCAAGACGATTCCTCAGGGATCCCTGCCATGCGCGGGGCTGGAGGGAATCAAGCAAACAGCCCCAGAAGCCACAACGGCCGGGCCGGGAGCGATGGGTTCGGCTGTGACGAGAGACCGTTGTAGCCTCTGGATCTGCAGGGCTAGCAACAACTGATAGAGATTCTGAAAGGAACGAGTGTGCAACTTGCGCTGTCCAGGCACGGCATCAGAGCAGCACGCTGGGGGAGAGTCGCGGCAAATATACTTTCGTTCCCCTCCTCGATGGTGGGGGATATCTTCGGCTGCAAGATGCCCACTGCAGCAAGGTTTCAACGACGCGTTTCGCAGCCGTGCTGGAGAAGTAGGCCTAAGGCCGTCTGGCTTGGTGAGGATACCAGTCATCCAGCCCCAGCTATCTTAGGGCTTTCATGAGTCACTGGGACCGACGGAGTACCCCCTTTTCCTACGAAGCCCATGGAGGGGCCTGTCTTCCCCGCCCGCATCATCAGTTACTCATCCAACAGAGGACGGTTGTGCCTGGCGTCGGACCGGCCTTTTATACAAGCTCAGCCCTCCGTGCCGGCGCCGCGTCGACGGATCTTGTGGGAGGCACGAGGCGCCTCTGCCTGGGGTCCACGCGCTATTTGAGAGATGGGCGTTCTAACAATCCAACTGCTGAGACTCTGCCGTACTCCGGACAGGGAACGTGCCCCTTTGGCAGACAGATCGACTCTCGCGACTCATCAGTGGGGTTGAGTCACGCTGTCCGGAAAGCAGGTCGCGAACCTCGGGCGAAGGGGAGATCCGGGGAAGGCCAGGGCAAGCTCCCGCCCGTCGCCGGCACGCAGCGCTGGTTAAAAAAGGGTTCCTGGAGCCCGCGGGGAGAGACACATACGGCTCACGAGTCCTCTCTCTGGCCACCAGCTCGTTACGCAAGATACAGAGGACTCCCTGAGACACAGAGTCCGCCTGGAGACCGCGCGCTCGTCCTGTCCCGAGCTCTCCGTCGGCCTGGCCGTGGCAGCCTCGGAGCTCCAGCCCCACGTGACGCACCTGACCGGCAGATGCATCGACTCCCCCCGGACCCGGAGTGACTGCGTTATACTTCAGGCTGTCTGGTCTCTGTCATCTCCCCGTCTCTCATCCATTGTATTGTTCTCCTTGTCGTCCAGGCCCCCTCGCAAGACGTTCGTTCGGCCCACGCTTGCGTCGGAGAAGTGCCCGCTCGACCTCGGCAGCAGTCTGCTTTAGGTCCAGTGGTGGGGAGCTGCCCGTTTTCGTCCAACTCGTGATCTACCCAGGGCCATCATACTCTCCCACACCACCTCCTACTCAATTGGATTGCAGAGTCTGTGGACGTGTTAATCCGTGTCGCAGGCCCCGCGGCCTGAGAGACTGCTGGGACCATGTGGAAGGCATCGGAGAAGTTGATGGAAACCATCAGGCATTATGCCAGCTTCCCCGCAACCGGTGTCTCCCTCAGGCAGATGGTCCAGTTTGGAGACAGACCATCGACTGGTAAGTGGCAGACTTGGAATACAGGCTCGCGATGAACATTACAGTATCCGAGTGACTAACTGTCCGGTTTCTTTGCAATAATCTAGGGACCCTCTTCCGTGCCTCGCAGTTCCTCTCTGAGGAGCTCCCCATTCGCCTTGCCCACCGCGTGCAGGAGCTGGGCGAGCTCCCCGACGGACTCAATGAGATGCCTTCGATCAAGAAAGTAAGGGACTGGTATGCGCAGTCGTTCGAGGTATGACACAATTGCCATCGCGGTTCCCGGAGCCTACGATGACTCATAATGGCAGGAAATCATCAATCTTCCCCGACCGTCCCTGAGTCAGGAGGTGAGGGCCCGTCTATTGCGACCCACCAAAAATCTCGACGGCGAATCGAACTTCCTTGATGAAGCAACCAAGAACCCAAGCATTAGAGAGGGTCAATACCGATCTTCTCCAGCGTCAGTGCTGAATGGAAACGGCAGAGGAGCGGCGCTTCGACGATATTACGTCCCGTCTGATGACAATAACGAAGACTGGCCACCTGAGATCAATGACTACAACCAGCGCTTTGCAAAGACGCTTCAGCACATCAAGCGAAGGCACGATAGTGTCGTGACTACCGTGGCACAAGGCATTTTGGAATGGAAGCGCAAGCGACAACGCCTCCATATCGACTCCACCATCCAGTCTTTCCTCGACCGCTTCTACATGTCGCGTATAGGTATACGGATGTTAATTGGCCAGCACATTGCATTGACGGAACAGACACATGTTCGCCACCCGAATTATGTCGGCATCATTTGTACGAAAACAAATGTTCGAGAACTGGCTCTGGAGGCGATTGAAAATGCTCGTTTCGTTTGCGAAGACCACTACGGCCTTTTCGAAGCTCCCAAGGTGCAGCTCATCTGCAAGCCGGATCTGAACTTCATGTATGTCCCGGGCCATCTCTCCCACATGCTCTTCGAGACCCTTAAGAATTCTCTGCGTGCTGTGGTCGAGACCCATGGCGCCGACAAAGAGGAATTCCCTGTTACGAAGGTTATCGTGGCTGAAGGGAGAGAAGACATCACGATCAAGATTTCCGATGAGGGCGGTGGCATTCCACGATCTGAGATTCCTCTTGTCTGGACATACATGTACACCACTGTCGACAATCCACCGAACTTGGATCCGGACTTTAACAAGAGCGACTTCAAAGCCCCTATGGCTGGATTTGGGTATGGACTCCCGATCAGCCGGCTCTACGCTCGGTATTTCGGGGGCGATTTGAAGTTGATCAGCATGGAAGGGTAGGTCCTTTCGCTTGTTCCCGAGGCCCAGAAACTGTGAGACTGACTGAGATTCTGTCGTTTTGCAGCTACGGTACAGATGTCTACCTTCATCTGAACCGGCTTTCCTCGAGTTCGGAACCTTTGCAATGACAATTACCAGTCATGAGGGATGGCCGTGTACGGTTCTCTTCCTCCCACAGGCTACATCCTCTCTACACAGAACCGCCATCCCAAGGATTGACGCCTATGAATACCCAAGCCATCCGCTCTAAAGTGCGGAATAGAGAGGTTTCAGAGCGCAAGCAGGTCGGAGATGCAGAGAGCCTGCTCAACGCGGAATCATGGAAAAGGTGAACGCGCCGCGGGATGCTCTGCACTGCGCTGGTGTAGCATTGCACATGATAATCACTCGAATGAAATAGTGTGCAAAAAAAGCCCAGTGGCGGCCTGCTTGGTGTAGAAGCTGTGAAACGCCCTGTGGGATACAAAACCATGGCACGCAGACCCAGTGTCAGCTAGCAGCCCAGATGCAGCCAAGCCGCGCCACGTCGTTTTATCTCTCCCATCGACCAGTCGAGAATACGACGAGGATTGCGAATGTGGAAGATCTTGGATGCGACGGTGACCCAAGGATTGCCCCTGTGATTCTCACACACGCACACCCACGCACACGTACAGGATAGCTGTGACACAGCCTCATGCAGAGTTGCTCAGGCGGTCGCTATCTTGATTGGGGTACTCCTCTCTACCTACTTGATATATCCAGCCAGCCACCTTTCTGGGAGAAAAAAAGGCTCCACGAACAGCAGAGACCGAGGCCGGTTCGATTTTGCGAGGATACGCTCGACCATACAGGAGAAAAAGGGGACTACCGTGAATGTCTGAAAATGTCCATCTTGTACAATATATATACATACGTACATACATACATTATTCCCCTAATGACGTTTGTATAAATGCCTATATGCATATATTCTCCACTGTCTAGTCGAGTGGGACACACAAAAACGGAACAGAGTCGATGAAATTGTCTCATTACAGACTTATGTTGGGCTGTGCGCAGACTTTAAAAAAAATATTTGAAAAGAAAAAAAAAATGGCAGAAGTTGGACGTCATCATTCATAAATAATGAATGAGAATACTTGCAAAGGCGATTGTAAATGCACGACGCGGCATGATTCTTCCTGGACTTTTCAGAAACAGCTGCTCAAACAGTTTTATTATAAAGTACATGTACATACACATTCATGTTATTAATATGAGTTTGTGCCTTCAATGGTGTCACAGCGTCTCAAGTTGCATATATAAATAAATAGCAATTTAGGCGAACATTATGTAGGTACTTTGGTGTATGTATATTTCCTTTTTTGGACTTTACTTCTGCTAGTTCTTTACAAAGTGGGTTCCTTGATGATCTATTTGTCTAACCCTACTTGTTACTTCCTACCCTTATTTTTGTTTCCAATACAGCAGTAAGTCGCAAAAGGTGAGCGACGCTGCCCTGGCATGAAGTCGGGCGGATGCCGAAGAAACTACGAATATGAATAGGGTAACGCCGTCCCAGCGAGACAACTACCCAGGTAATATTTATTAATTCTCAGCCCGTTCATTTTTTTTATTGCGATCTTCTATTCTATTTTATCTACCTTTGGCTATTTATTTATTAGTCAGATTCAGAACAGAACTACAGGAGTCCAGTCCATGCTGCGCATTGATTGATCAATTGCTCAGCTAGTCAATCCTGGTACTTTTAAAGAAAAAAAAAAAAATCATCCAGCATGGATAGCCTTCCCAGATCGAGGCCAAGGAACCTTGCAAAACCCACAGGGGTCCAACAAGAAAAATTTCCAAAGATTTCTGTTCATCGTGTCAATCAACATTGGATAAAAAAAGGAGTATGGGACGGCCCGAACCGCGATTCGAACGCGGGACCTCGCACAATTGGGAACTCCCTAAGCGCGAATCATCGCCAACTAGACCATCCGGGCCGCTGCGATGCCAAGTTATTGCGGGGTGCGGAAGTTGGATCGAATTGGAAGATGATTGGGACTCGGTTCTGAAGCCTGGCTGTAGAGTAAGCTGTCGAGTACATTATTACAACCGGCATGTGTTGTTTTGAAGGTGTGTGCGCTCCCTGCAGAATCCGCACGAGTCGCTTAGTAAGCAGTCACCGCCTTCATGTAGTTAGGTATCCCCTGGTGACATGAACGGGGAATATCCATGGATCTTGCAGATCAATCATGTGACCTGTCACTGCTGGAACTGTTTAGCTGAAAGCCTTAAAGGAAAGCTTCTAAGTCTTACCTAGATCTTAGTTAAAGATGGCCCTAAGACTAGTAAGCAGCTGCTCTTCCAGGGGCCAGTGCCAAGCAATCACCAAAGATTACCACTCGACGTCTTTAAGGCGGGCCCCTTATCCCGGAACATGATGCCCCTGTTCACTTCTCAAGGGGATAGCTTCTGAAATCAACGTGCCCCTATTGCAAAAGACCTTGGAAGAAAACAAAAAGCTCGTTTTAAACATGGTATCAGATGTCATCCCAACCACATGCATGCACATAATGTCTGATCCGAACAGACGCAGCAGGCGAAGCAAGGACATATATATTAACTCTACACATCGCAAATCAAGCAGGGTAAATCATCCATTTCCTTTCTCTTTGTCGTATCAATAATTTACTCGATGTCAATATCGACATCCAACTCCCCCCAGCGATCCCGCTCCCCGCCACTCCACCGCCGCCGTCTCTCGCGCTCCCGCTCTCGATGCTGCTGAGTCTGCCGGCCCCCGAGAGATGTTCGGGCCTTGGCCCGTTCTCGGTCGCGGTCTCGTTCGGGCGTCTTGCCCTTATTCGTCTTTGAGGAAGACTGGTCCGGTCTGTACCACCCAGCGTCGTCGGTCTCGTGGACGTCGACGATGGTGCGGGGGCCGATGGTCGATGCGTGTGTGGATGCTGGTGGAAGGAGCGTGAAACGGTCTGCGCGGAGGGCCGTGGCGACAGCGGGGTCGTCGGGGGCCATGAGCTGGGCGAGGAAGCGCCGGCGGGTTTGAGGGATGGTCTGAAACACCGTCAGCGTGGTTTCCTCCGAATGTTCATGTCTATAATAAATAATTTCATATATTTATGGGATGGACACACCTCATGCGCAGCCAGCGCTTGGACCATCAGCAGCTCGCGATCCATCAGGACGCAGAGCGCCGCGTGTCTTCCCTCGCGGAGCTTGCTCCGTATTCTCTTCTCGCGCGCGATGGAAGTGCTGTAGCGGAGAGGTGCCGTGGTGGGGTCTGCGTCACTTGGGTTGTAGCCTTCTAGAAGGGTGGGCAGGGTCAGCGGTTCCGTTTTCTGGGCCTACAAAAGCTCCAATCTACATATACCAGGCAGATGGGTGGATTGAAATAAAGTAGAAGAAAGAGGACTGCATTGGCATAGACCATAAGATAAAAAAGATCAACCGCAGGAACTGCAAGAATCATTCCGAATTCTCGAGGCAGATTCATGGCCAGAACTCAATGATTCAGTAAAGATCTAAAAGGGACCTGAAAACGAACCCAAGTAAACCATCAAATAGGAAAAGAAAAGGACCACTCACCAAACCCAACCCTCTGCCTTTGCTGCCGCTGATGACCGTGCTGATGCTGTAGTCCCGCCGGCCCATTGCCATGGCCATGACTATCAATCTGCATCGCGCCGTCCCCACCGTCATCGTCATCAATAATGATGGCGTCGTCTCCGCCGTGTCCTGTGGCGGCAGCAGCAGCGTTGGGGTTGTTGAAGATTGTTGGGAGGGGCATGGTACCCTTGTGTTGAAAGGTCCTCTCTCTCTCTCTGAGTCTGTTTTGATAGCTTTGGTGTTCCAGAAATCGGTGTTTCGTCTGATGTTTCTCTTGTTCGGGCACTGGTTAAGGAATGCAGAGGAGAGGGAAAGATCAGAGAGACTTGGTCTCGTTTTTTGTTGGTGCAGTTTCCCACGGGAAGGCCAAATCAGGAAGTAAGTGATGATTGTGCTGCGGAGGCAGGTGCTATCGATAAGTCGGGGTGGTCACGAGGAGCCCGAGAGGGGAAGAAGAAACTTGAAGACAACATCCATCCACCGAATTCATCAATCAAAAGAGTAGCTCGCGACAGAGACGAGCACCAAGACGGACAGACAGAAAAAAAAAGAAAAGAAAGAGATCAACTCCTGGTCACCCTGTGGACGAAGCGCAAGGCACAATCCCACTGGGAAGACTCCCGAAGGTCAGTCGACATTCAAAGTTGGGCGGGATCCCGACTCCACGCCAAGGAAATATGGACATCAACTTGCGCGGAAGAGACAATAATAACAACGACTTCGATTCGCAGTGATGCCCAGGAACCGCCTTGCCTGGCCAATTGACCCGGTCAGCGTCAACTCAGGGCCTCGCGACGTCCAGGATGACACACGCAGGTGGAATGTCCGCTCCAGTCCAGGCTACGATCTCGGCGATGACGATTGGCTTAGTCATCAACCATCTAGCGCCTACGGATTGCAACTACGTCTCATCGGACAACACCTGGAGATGGTTCTCTATGATTGTTAGATTTTATCTCTGTTTGCCTAGGAGGTCGCGATTCCTCTATCGTTGTCTTATATGAAATTTCATCGCAGAAGATCCAGAAACAAACGGACAACGTACTCCATTGCATACCGACGAGGCTCGAGGCAATGCCAAACGGAGAAATAGCATGCATGCAAGAAAGTTCTGGCAGAGGTCAAGCCTAGCAGTGTAATACGGCATGGCAAGTGAAGCAGAAAAACTATACAAAATAAGGCCGTGGCGTCGGATCCCATGACGGATATCAAAGCGAAAGACAAAATACAACCAAATCCAGATCTGCCAGCCGCAACCTTGGAAGCGGGAAAATTAAGAAAGGCGACCGGAAGAGGACGAACCCCAACTCCATACCATGATGCCGCTGGTGAAGACTCGTAATGTCACAGAAAAGCGCCAAAAGCGAAGAGGCACAGCGAAATTCTAGATAGCGGAGATACTGCAACCAGGCCAAGTCCGGATTCCACAATCGAGAAGCGAAACTGATGCAGCCGGGCCGTTCAAACAAAAAGCAGAATACATGGTAAATTGGCAAGAAACCAAACCAAGGATGTATGATGGCCGTTATAAACGCTAGCACCCGTGTACCAGCTTGTTCTTGGGCCATTCATACGGTGTTTGAGACCTGGGAGCAAACCGTCAGTCTGAGGATACCCTCAATGGACGCTGGTACCTACCAATGAGTGAGATTAGGGTTGTTATATGCCTCCGGATGTTTGGCGATATACTCGGTGGTCTCATAGCCAGGGGGATCGCACGTGACGCTCACTTCATCTGGATCCTGGTAGATACGGATGTAGTCGATGCGCATGGTCGCAGGAAACAGCTTCGCAAGTCCGGTTAGGTTGAGAGCGGAGAAACTGTTCGACATGCCGAAGTTCATGATAATGGTCATCGGTTCAACGGGAATCAAACGCTGTCCAACGTTCCCGTTGGGACCGATGGATCTGCCATCCACGGTCCAGGTCTTTTCCTGGCCGACGAACCAGGTCACGTTCCCGTCCGCTCCTGGGGTATACTCGAATGCATACACCTGATATTCTTTGCCATCGTACCAGTCGTTATTCAAGTTGGTGAGGGCAGATATCGCCTGCTGGTAAGGACCTCCCCTGTAGGAATTGACCGACGTGATCTGAGGATTGTAGACCGCAACAAAATCTGCTCAAGCATAAGCGCAAGCTCGTGGTTGGCACAGTTGGTTCCCTTACCGTAATCCGGCATGTACCAGATGTCGAACGGTGCAATCTGCAAACTCTGGGAAACATCGCCGATCATATAGCCCTTTTTCGGGTTTAGAGTGGTGACACTCGCTTCCAGAACGTCCAACTCCGGTGCAGACCGCGACTTTCCAGGGCTGGGATGATCCTCACCGGGACAGGTACATGCTGGCAAGCGCATGCCCGGAAGATAGCTAATCCCATCGGTCGAACTCTGGTTGGCAGTGATACCAGCGTCACAGACGTCGTCATAGCTGTAGGGCCACATCCCATCGGTAGTTGCGGCATAGCCAGGCCGACCCAAGTTACCCATTGCCCAGAAACCTGGCCAGAAACCGACTGTATCTCCTCTCCCAGGAAGGGATATACTCGCTTCCAGCCGACCGCCCTTGAAGCAAAGCTTGTTCCAGCTCTGCAGCATGCCGGATCGGTAGTTCAGACCGTGGTTTTGAAACGCATCGAACCTAATCTCCATAACTCCATTCTTGGTCGTAATCGCATCAGGATCGTACCACTGCAGAGGTATGAGCTTATGTCCAATCGGCACCTGCTGGGAGATCAAGGAAAGCTAACCTCAAGGTCCTGCGTCACACCGTACCAGATATCCACCGCTTGGAAGTACGGATCGTCACCATCATAAAACGTCCGTCCGTCTGTGTTGAACTCGTCCGAAAACTGCAATAAATGTGAGTATAAAACGGGATGGTAGTCCGATCAAGCGGGCAACCATGACTTACCACCAGCTTCCATTCTTTTCCGCCGGTCGATGTGATTTTCTTCACGGACTCTGGTGTGTCCGGGTCGATCAGCGATGTTCTGATGTTTTTCAGTAACGGAACCTCGCCAACATCCAGACACATCGGATCGCCCGCACATATCGAGGAGCTGGTCTCGCTACTAGTGCCGCTAGTGCCCGGCTCGGTGAACTTCCGGACGAAGAGCCTGTCGAGACAGTAGTAGTCAGTCTAGTTCATCCCGGACACGGATGACTAAAGGACATCCGTACATTACCGGATAGGCAATAAACAGCGCCAAAATTCCCAGAGTTAAAAGCACCAGACCACCGATATTGATAATACCTCGCTTGTTACAAAGGTCGCAGTCCGTGTCTTTCTCATTGGGGTCAGGATTGTGCAGATAATCATCCTTCTCCACGTCCTCTGGGAAAAGAAGCAGCCCTTCTGTTGGCATTATATTGTACTTCTCTGAGACCGTCTGCGTGTTGACATCGTTATCATCGCTTCCCGTCCTCGACGGGGATCGTGAGTCGTCAAAAGGATTGTATGCATAACCTCTGCTATCCCGGCTGCCTGCCTCTGAACTCCAGCTTGTTCGCCTCGAAGAGGCCACCGACAAGGATGGCGACCTGGGTGAATCTGGCTCATCCCGCCCATAGTGCGTTCTGGGTGGTATCAGAAGCTCTGACGACTCGGCAGGGTTTGTGGTACTGTAGACGCTGTTGAAGGAGCCCGGCCGGAGACCAGGTGACTGTGGTGTCAAGGCGCGGGGAATGGGCGATAGGCTCGGCCCTGCAGCGGCGGCTTCACTCTCTTCGAAGACAGGTTCATGACGGCCGGAGTTGAGCCGGATATGAGGTGTGCTTCGAGAAGGGGGCGTGACGTTGTCGGACATGGTGTCACGGACGGGTGATCCGTCTCGACAGCGAGACCGGACCCTCCGATGGCTTGGGAGAGCTGCAACAAGGCCGTGGCTTCGTGGGAGGTGGAGGGGATGCTAGGATACGCGGGGGGAGTGAACAGAACGTCGGGGATGACGACAATCAGTATCCAGTCCCCTCACTCGCCGGGGAAACAACGAAATAAGCCAAGCTAGTGTGTCCGGCAGATCTCCAGCACTTGACCGCAGACAGAGCGGTGTCGGAGCGTTTGTCATGCAGTAATCGAGGATTACCGGATGCTCGAAGTGAAGATGGAAGCGCGGCGTCGCCAGGCGCACGGCACTCCCACGCCTTATCCCAAGGAGGGTCGACAAGCAGCCGCGCGCGAGGCTGCGGAGAATGCCTAACTGGAGATAACGACTGACTGGGTGAGTTCAAGGGCAGAAGCAGCGAGCGGACAGGACCAGATCGTCCCCAAGTGCGGCGTATCGCGAGGAGGAGGGAAGACGGGGAGCAGGCCAGGGAGTGGAATCGTCTTGGGAGCAGTCGTCGCAGGCCAAGAGCAGAGGCGAGGTGGAAGGGCAGCACCAGACTGGCATGCGGCCAGGCCAAGGGACGCGCGGACGATGGTTGGCCGGAGGATGGCAGGGCCAAGGGGTTTTGTCTGAGGCTGTCCGAGGCGCAACCTGGGGACAGGGGAGCTTAGACGCCGGTGATGCACACACAAGATATTGGATCCAGGGGAGACACTGCCACGGCGCCGGCAGCAATCGCATCCGCAAAACGGTCGGATGATGTTTGTTATCTGCGGTGGAGGAATCCGGTTGCTGGAATGCTGCAGACGATTATACCCACAAAATAAGAATGGGCTGCTAAAGCCTTCGGGCCGTTTAGCGCACACATCAGATCCACGCCGTCGCAGACGACGCAGCACGGAGTACTCCCTACAGAACCAGGTGTAGCAGGAATATCTACAAGCAGCATCCAGCTGGTCATCTCCGTCCAGCTGGAATCTTCAAGTACAGGCACACGACAATTCAGCTCGACGATCATCAATCGCAGCCCTGTGCCGTGCCGTCCTCAGCTTTGTCTCCCCGCCAGCGGCAGGACTTAATTTATTGAGGGCGCTTGGCCCTCGAGGGTGGCCAGATCTCTCGGCGTTCTGCAGCGGGCACGCATCGTCAAGACGTCCCTCGTCCACATTCTTCCCACCACCGCCAGAGAGCTCATTGCGATCGAGTCTGTATATACAGCGTCTCTCCTCCGTCGACTCCGTAGATCCCTCTCTCTCAGAAATCTCCAGCAAAGATTCGAGTCAGCACTCTACGCCCACGCCCCCGTCACCTGGCGTCTCCTATTTCGCTTGCTAACAATTCAGGCACTGATTTGTCCCTTCGCACAGATGCACTACTGCGTAAAAGATTTGACAAGTGTCTCTGATCTACAGCAGCGCGGGAAACGGCCACGTCGATGCCTCAGGCGAGCTCCTGACAGGCCAAGTGACGGGATGATCAGCGCGTCCGAAGGCGAACCGCTGAACAGGTCTCCCTCATCCGCGAGTCCGCCAGCCTGAGCCAGGGCATTTGCCATGGCGGGACAGCACACCGTCTTTGCCACTACTACCACAGTGGGAATGAAGCGGAGAATGCACGGATAACAACGAGGAATCAAGAATGGCGCGAGGGCAGGAATAAAATAATGAATCGTGATGGGGACAACCGAATCGGTACGCTTTCCCCACGCTTTGGCATGTCAGTGGCCCTGCGTCGCGCTCGATGCTTCACACGCTTTCCCCAACAGGAGGATGCCAAGGCGATCCGCCATCGCTAGGGCCCATACCGGTCGCGCGGCGATGGCGATCGCAGGTGCCTGCAGCCGCCGCTGCAATCGATGATAACTAATAATTGCCCGTTCAGGGTGCACAAGTCATCCAGTCCGCCCTGTCGCTTAAATTACGAAGTATTGCTTGTTGCGACATGCCTGTCGTACGTCCTTTATTTGCCTCTTTCTATCGGAAGAAATGAGGTCAAGGGAAAGAGAATGTCCCGTTAAGACTGGGGACTTGAAGCTAGGCCAGTACCCCTGTCTGCATGAACATCGAATTTCGGAGAATTCCCGTTTGGTCGATACGAGTTTCGTTTACAGCACCAGATACGGTGTCTTGTTGAGATTACGGAGTGCTAGCGATCGAATAATAACACGGTCCGTTATTATTATTACTATGACATTATGCACATCATTCAACATGAATGAACCCCTTGAACTCTCGAGGCCCGTGGGCTGCCGGATAGGAAAAGGACGCACGCACGGCCCAGCTCTTCTTGACAATCTTTTCCCGTCTCCGCTTCTTGCGACAATCACAACCTAACAGGATGTCCTCTGCTTACGGTGTGCGGTGTAGTAGACTTGCTGATCATCACTCCTCCCGGATGCTTAAGCGGGCAGGAGATCGACAGAGGAACTCTTCGAGAAAAAACCTAGACGGGACAGCGTTCCGTGGATGCGGCCCGGTGTCTGAAAGGAGATGCTAACCGGCTAAGCCGCTATCAGCAACCCTTTTTTTGCTGGCGGCTCAGCGGGATTGTTCTGTTTCGCGATCCCCCCTCGAGTCGAAACGTGGACTGTGGTTGTAAAGTGGAGCACAGCATACGTAAGTGTCAAAGGGTCCAGGGAAGATCACTTCGTACGGAGAACCCTGTCGAAACGGGCAGCCCCAGACAGACCGAGACTGTTTGAATCATGGATCATTCGGAACTCTGCGAAAAAAGAGATAAAACCGGAGACAGCAAGCAGTCCCTGGCACATTGGCCAATGATGACGAAAAGATCTCTCGATTCTCCAGAACGATGAACGAACTGGCTTTGTCCAACTTTGAACCGAAGTTTACCGAATCAAGGATGCATTTGTTTGGCTGCAGGCATCGAAATACAAAAGATAGAAACAACCCATCATCCTTTGGCCTTGGGAGACTTGGAGTCTGAAAAGTGGCGGCCCGGTCTGAGTCCTGAATAGGCTGCAGTACTATCCGTATCTACGGAGTAGTACTCCGTATAGGAGCGTAGTGGCCTCCACAGAACCCACTCTATCCAAACTCCCAGATGAGACGAAACACAGTGGCTCAGTTGTTGGACTGTACTCATGAATACAGTGCTTCTTCTGACTACCTTCCTCGACCATAGGTAATGAATTCCAATGGTCGTTCCCGTTGCCACCGGCCCTCGAGTATTCCGTACGGGGATCCTTCCGCAGAGCTCCGTGAGTCGTGAGATAGGAGGACTACGGAGTAAATGAGCTCATTTAAACTATTATTAACTCCCAGGAGTCCCCTGTCCTCCTTCGTTCTTTAATGATGTTGCCACCAGCCCCGAGTCTGAAACGACAGCCGCCCGAATCCCTGCATGTGCAAGTCGGAGTCGGATTTCATGTGACAGGTGGCATGCCCTCCACAAGCGCGACCATGCCAAGAAAAAAAGTCCAGAGGCATTCATTCATTATTTTATCCAATCGTAGGTTTATTCATTATTACTAATTATTTTTTTTACAGTAAATCGAACAGGGTCCTGCGTCTGAATTCTGGATTTAGTCTGAATCTACTGTATGCTGACAATGCCTATGATGTTGTATTCATGTTTCTGCTTCTATTCCGGGAACCTCGAATCCCCAAAGACCCAGACGACGTCACAGCATGCAGTCCCAATCCTGCGCATGGTGCACCCATCCTAATACTGTACGGCTACTGAGATAGATCTCTCATCTCTCTATGACGTATTATGTAGTCATGTGAATTCTTGATTCAAGCGCGCGACGTGACGCCACCGAGCAAGGCTGCAGAGCAGAGATAGAAAGTTTGGAACTACAGTACCAGGGTTTCTTCGCCCCCGGAGTTTCCATTTTTAGCTCAGTGATAACACGATCGATCAAGTACACGGTATTACTGCAGATGGCGACGTTGTATCTATCTATTTTCTACCCCGCACCTACCTACCTAACTGACATGGTCTTCTTTTGTTTGGTTTGGTTTGGTTCGATGAAGACCCCGCGGGCCTTGTGGCGTGGAAGTACTGTACATGAACGTTAAGTAAGTGGTGGCTGTGATGTACACCGCATCTGCATTGCATATCTACATTAGATTATGTATAGAGATACCATACTTCACTCTTTGCTCTCTTCCGATAGTTCTCTGGAAATAATATATAACAATACATAAGACCGGTTTAGTCTATATGTTTTCTTTTCTTTTTCTTCGGTTTTATTTCTTAAAAAAATTCCTGGAAAATTAATTTCTACTCAGATTACTCCCGAGTCCTAAGTAAGTACAGTACAGTACAATATAGACAGCAGATATTCCGCAAACCCTTACCATCTACAGAAACACAGAAAGTATTTGCATGCAGGTCACTGATGTGTGTCTACCTACAACTTCATCGTCTCTTCTTGGGACCATTATCTTAGGTACGTAGTTAATGATGGCCTTGTTTTATTTTCTCGGGCTTAGGTTAGTTGCTAGTATCCTGGACTGGAGTGGATGGCGATGCGATGAGATGACATCTAGGTAGATACCTAGCTACCTAGCTTCCCCTGTGGGATTATGAGCAAGTAGGTAACCTATATTGGATAGACGGGTAGGCCTTTTTTTCTTGTCCTTGACTTCATTGTCAGGATGAGGGAGAAGGGTCTTTTCTCATTCCTCTACTTCCTCCTGCTCCTGGGTACTTATTGCGGCGGTGCATACTAGACAGGTTAATTAAATAATTAATTGTTTGTTTGCTTGCTTCTGCTGCATCCTCCTTGTCTGCTGTCTAGCCTCTTATGTTCGAATACATGTCAATATGCGGTACATTCGAGAACACAGAAAGCCTGAAATGACAAGAGTAGATAGATAATCTTACCGAGACAACTGCTGCATACTACTGTAGTAACCAATTGTGTAACCTAGCGCATCGTTTGTTTCGTTTGCAGTTGGTCATTTTAAGACTTCAAAGGCAGATCAATCTAGTCTGTCTGATTCATCGGTTGATGGATGGATGGATGGATGGATGGATGGATGGATGTACTGTATTATTACACTGCATCATCTGGGATCCACTCATCTATATTCATCTATCCATCCATCCATCCATCCATCCTCCAAGGCGAACGCTAGACGTCTGTTATTATTTATTCGTCTCCTCCCCATATTTATTTTTAATCCCTGACTTTCCAGCTGGCAATATCCCAATGTGCAACGTGCCATGGGGCACATATACTAAAGTACTCAAGTACACACCATGGAGGAGAAGGGCCCCAAAGGCGAGAAGCGTCCAAGATAGAAGGAAAGAAAGGATACCATCGCGGTGTCAGACATATTTGAGATTCCTTTCCCTTCTTATAACCCCAAGGAGCTGCTCACTCCCGCGCGATAAATGAATAAATAATTACTACCTCACTTGGGCCTTGGCTGACCTGACCGGCTGGAGGATTTCTTTTGTCACTCGATTCGACTGGGCTCTCTATCTTTCTCTCTCTTCTAGTTCTACAGTACTGGTTGTTTTGTCATGGGCAACAAGGAAAGTTAAGTTGAAAGTTAAAGCTGGGTAGATTACTGATAAAGGACCTTCCTTCATATTTCGAAGACAAAACGATTTAATTAAGGGATGAGAATAGATAGATAGAGAGAGAGAGAGATGGGTCTCTGCCGCGTTGCTGCTAATCCGTGCCTGACTTTCCGCTAGTCTAATATTGATACCGCATACTACATGATCCTTCAACGTGGCCGAGTAAGTAGTAGATCGACGATGTATGCGTGTGGACACAGACTATCTTAGGCGGCACTGCAGCGCAGCGTGATCACGTAGCTGGGGGTAGGATGCTTTTTATACGTTTTATATCGGATGAGGAAAGAAAGAAATCATGTCTCTATGTGATTGTGATTAACTGCCTTTCCTTCTTTCTTTCAATATTCATAATTTGTAAGAAGAAGGGGGGGGAAGGCTGGGATCCGACATGAAGACTCAAATGAACTGTTATATTTCGAGAGATGGGTATCTGTCACCCTAATCCCATCTATCCGCTGGGCTCCTTCTTCCTCTTCTTCGCCCCCTATCCTTTCATCAACCCATTATATGGAGTCAATGCCTGACCTCACCCCATCCAATCCGGCGCAGAAGACCGTTTCACCCAGTCCAGTCCAATACATTCATTCATTCATACCATAACCGCCCATTTCCCAACCGACGCCACTCCCCTTCCGCCGCGAACTTCACTATAATCTGTATATACACAATATCCGCATCCACGCACGAGATATATGCAACATGCCCAAATCCGAACGGAAAGAAATCACGTCTCCACCGCCCGTGCCTTCATCCCCACGATCTTGCCCCCCTCCGCCTCGAGCGCCAGCACCCAGTACTCGACGCGCGACGGCCCCACCTCGACGCGGTACACTTTCACGTCGATCCCGGCCTCGTCGACGTTGACCTGGTCGCCGGCCTCGCTGGCGGCGGCGGCGCGCACGGCGCGCATCACGGTCTCGTAGCGGCCCTTGGGGTCGAAGACGTCCGGGGAGAGGGTGGTGATGGAGCGCGAGAGGTCGGTCGAGGGGGAAATGAGGGTGGAGAATTGTGCTGTTCGTTCATTCAGTTCAACCTGTCGTCAGCTGTTTTTCACCACCGTGAAATGGATGGATGGAGGGATATGCGTACAAGGACCAGGCCACACGCCCCGCACGGCCCCCTCCCACCGCAGCGCGACGGGCTCGAACGGCTCGTCCGTCTCGGAGACGTACACGATGTCGACCTCGCGCAGCGGCTCCGGGACGCGCACGTCGACGTCGACCGTCTCGGTGCGGACGAAGCCGGCCTGCGGTGGCGGCGGCTGCGCCCGCGCGGCGTTCAGGTCCGCGTTGGCTTTGGTCAGGAAGGCCATATAGTCCTCGTCAGTGGACATGGCTCTGGTTTGTTGCTGTTGTTGTTGTTGTCGTCGTCTTCCCAGGCTGCTGTTGATGGCGAAGGAGGAGAATGAGGAGGCGGGGGTTGTGGTTGTTGTCGGTGGGAGGGGGCGGCTCGGGCTGTTGTTCGACCGTAGGTTCCTTGAATGATATGCTCTCAGAGGAACAGAAAGAGATGAAGATACACGAGTTCTTCTTGCTGCCGCGTGCCTGGCCGCAGTCGCTGTTGGAGACGCAAAGTTGGTGATGACGCAATGTGCCGCGACGGGCCAAGAACGCATGGCGGAGTTAATAGGCGCAGATACAAGAACACGAAGAACCGCAGAGCAGAGTCGAATTTGGGCGCGTGTTTGGGCGGTGATTGGAGTAACGCGACACTGTAGGTTGTCAAATAGAGAAAGAGAATATTTTCAGGCCGAGAACTTACTTACTGGGGTCTCGGCTCGTTTGACGGGTGAGCGGTTGGAAGTAAATTTTTCTTAACATACTATACTGACCCGGGAGTCAGGTCTATATCTATTATATCCTACGCATACATTTATAAGATCATGATTGATGACCATGAGAACTACTTTTTGAACTCCATCATGAAATTGCCCTGCCAGCTACGTAAACTAATAACATAAGAAAAGTGCTGAGCTTTTCCAGCCGAGCAAGACGGGACCTCGGGGCTTTTTGGAAGAGGTATTGTATTTTTGGTCAAGAACAATGCACCGTACTACACCAAACCCACAGCTCCACCGGAAGAAACAGCTTAAGCAGAAGTGACGAGATCCTTCTTGAGAGTACCCATGAAGGCGCGCTTCTCGGCCGGGGTCTGGAAGGCACCGTGGCCGAACTTGGACGAGGTGTCGATCCACTTGAGCTCGACCTTCTCGGTCGCGCGGCGGTTGGTCTGGGGGGAGAGAGACTTGCGCAGGGTCATGACACGCTTCTTGACACCGGGAACAGAGCCCTTGATGAGCAGGAAGTCGTTCTTGACCTCACCATAGCGGACGAAACCACCCATACTGGACACATGTTAGCAGCAAATTCAAAAACAATGGTCAAAAAGTAAAGGGGGGGGGGGAACGTACGGAGTGATCTGCTTCTTGGAGATATCGAAGTCGGTGGAGGCGTTGCCCTCGTCGGAGCCCTTGCCGATACGGTAGATCTTGTGGTTGAACGAGGTGCGGTGGTGGTAACCCATCTGACCGGCACGGGCAACGGTCCACTGGACGTGGGCAGGGTGCCAGGCACCGATACAAGCGACCTTGCGCAGACCCTTGTGCGTCTTGCGAGGCAGCTTCTTGGTGCCCCAGCGGCTGGTGACACCCTGGAAACCGTGACCCTTGGTGACGGCAATGACGTCGATCATCTCGTCCTGCTCGAAGATGGTGTCGATGTCGATGGTCTTCTCGAACAGGTTGTGGGCAAAGTCGACCTTCTCAGCAACAGTGCCACCGTTGATCTGGATCTCCATCAGGTGGGCCTTCTTCTGCTTGAGAGGAGTCTTGCGGATCTGGGTGTGGGCGAGAAGGCGGACGACGGTGCAGTACTTCTTGATGCGCTCGAGCTCACGGGTGATGGAGGCACCGTTGTTCTCGGCGTACTTCTTGGCGTACTTGGTGAAGGCCTTCTTCTTGCTCTTGTACCAGTTCTTGTAGAAGCGGCGCTTGACCTCGTCGCTCAGGTGCTCAGCCCAGACGGTGGTGAGCGAGCGCAGACCACGAGGGGTCTCGATGTAACCGACGACACCGACAGCAACCATCTGCAAGAGAAACAAACAAGGTCAGCCATCCGGCCAGAGGAAATAATACGCGGTTTCTCGGTCCTTCGCGTACCGGAGGAGTCTCGATGACGGTGACGGCCTCGACAATCTCCTTCTTGTGCATCTTGGCACCAGGACGGTCCAGGTCACGGACGATGGTAGTCATGCCGGCCTTGTAGCCCATGGCGGCCGTCAGGTGGACGGGCTTCTTGGGGTCATCCTTGGGGAAGCTGTTGCGGGTTCAGCATGCGCTTTTTCCTGCACCGACTGACGATCGAATTGGAGTTATTCACTGACCTCTTGACCTTGCCACGGTGCCTCGAGGCGCGCTTGCGCGGCAGAAAGGCAAGAGAGCCTGCACAGAATTTTATCAGTATATCGCACACACATCCCAAAAGTCGACGACGCCGTGGAATTGAGACGAACCGTGCCGAGGCGCTTCGTACTTCCGGTGACTCCTGTAAGACGAGCAGGTCAGCAATTATATCCACAGCGACGAATCCCTCGCATTCAGACGCGCAACTTACATCTTGACCCTGTTGTCGTTAGTCGTCGATGTGGTGAGGAGTGTCGTATCTCCAAATTTGCCGGAGGGTGCATTTTGGACGCTTAACGAGTGTGGGCTGACCTAAGCGAAGTCTTGGCGCCGCCCTTCCTTTTCGGGTGGCCCGACCCGCGCCGGGCGTGAGAACTTGGAGCTGGAACATCTCGCCGGACACACAGACCCGTCCACATAGATAGCCACGGATAATACAGAATCAGACAAGTCGATCTGTTGCAGGCCAGACATTGGACTGTAGCTTCTAGCTCAGCAGGAATAACACTATTTTAACTCACATGGCCAGTCAACCTGATATCTACGAAGGAAATACTGCTTTTGGCATAATAGACACGGCCTACAACTAGGCATCGATTTGAAGACGCAAGAATTTTCATCAACTACCGAACATACAAAGTCGGAGCACCAAGAAGAGTACCCAGCTAGGTCGCAGCTGCAAAATACGTGCAGGACATCCATTAGATAGTCAGCTGGGGAGGAACAATCTCGCCATTGGTTAAAACGAGGATGGAAACAATCAGCCATTTTAAGTAAGGCAATGACTGTGTCATATCGATTACAAGTGGATCAATTTGACTTAGCACTAGTCCTTCCCCGCACAGCGCCATATCCCCAGTTCAGACGTTTGGACGAGTGCTTGATAGTAAATTCGTTATTCACATTCCGAGAGATAAGATGATCGAGTAAACAGCGATACACAAAGAGCTAAATTCAAGAAAGAGACGGACATGACAGAAGCAGAGCAATAAATTCTGAATTGAAAGCGCTCGAGAACATGGACAGAGAATTTGAAAAAACATGGGATTGAGGAACAAAAATGTAGGCTTCAGAAGCGATCAAAAGAATCAAGACATTGACTAAAAGTGACGAGAGCAAGCAAACTTAGGGCACCCCCGATAACCTTGGTCGTCCGAGCACGAGACAGTACCACCCATGACCCCAGTTACAGATGTACAATACAGAAAACATGTTCTTAAAATTTAACGACAGCAAGAAGGGAAAGCACCCAACGTAACTCAGACAAAAGCAGGGAAAAAACAGGTCATCAGGATCACATGCATTTTGCGCACTGCTGATAATTTTTTTTTTCCCTCCGCCGTTCGAGACAACCACCTGTCTCAGGAGGCTGATTTATATATAATTGTAGGACTAGTCCTACGCGGCAGCCTCCTGTTTGGGTTGTGAGGCTTGGCCGCCACCATTCAGCACACCATTGCTGTTGCTGTTAGAGTTACCAGCGCTGCTTCCATGAGGGCTTCCTTTCGGAGCAGTACCGGCTCTCTTTTCATCTTCATCATCGTCGTAGTTCTCATCGACATCCATTTTACGAGCAGCCGGCTCGTGGAGAGGTGGCTGCTCCTTACGGGCGGAGGATTCTTCTTTAACCTGTGGCTGGGCCGAAGAGGGTCCCGACGATGGGCCGTTAGTGGCTTGGGCAGACCCCTCAGCAATCGGCGGCAGGGAAGCACCCGACGCTTGCTGCTGTATGTGCTGAATCGACGGCAAGGTTGGAGGATGATGCGCGGCCTCGGACGGGTGGTAGTTCTCGTTCACGCGACGCTGTTCCTCGCGGCGAGCCTCTGAGGAGCTGCGGCGGTGCAGATCGCCTGGAGAGGGCATCCGGTTAGGAGGGGTCACATGGTGACCCATCTGCTCATCGAGACGAGCACGGTTCTCCTCATTTGCTATCTTCTTCGCAGGACCGGGCTCGCCCTCCCAGTCTCTGACACGCTTCATCGCCGAGGCAGGACGCTCGTCGCGCTCTCGAGCGGCGGCTTCGGCAGCGGCCATCGCAGATGCAGGTGCAGGAGCACCTGCCGCAATACCGCCTGCGCTGCCATTCGGAACAGACACGCTAGGACCATGGTGGTACTGCTGGTGAGGATAAGTAGAGCCCGGAGAGGATGGACGCTCTTCCCGGATCGGTCTGATCTCAGTGGGAGGCGTGAACGGGCGCCCATAAGGAGGCAGAGTTGTAGGGGGAGCTTGGGCGTTGCTAGGCCCAGGTGGCCCGGCAGGAGCAGCGCTCGGAGGCGCAGGTCCGCGGGTAGCGGATGCGTAGCCACCAGCGTTACTGGGAGCCCGCTCGTGCGGCTGTGGTTGGGGAGGGCCGAGCTGAGGCAGGCTGTGCGAGGGCGGATAAGCGTTCGGGGCATTCGGGGCAGACAGGTTGGTCTTAGGTGAGCGAGTCGTAGTCACTTGCTGACCACGGGTCTGCTCCGGAAATGACTGCGCTTGCTCCTGTCGTGGACTCGGTTGCTGAACGGGCGGAAGAGCTCTCACGCCGTCACGATGCTCATAAGGGGCATTGGAATGGTGTGACGGCTGGCTCTGGATTTCGTTGATGCCACGGTTCCATTCAGCGACCTGACGGGGAGGAGCTGGAGGTTGAGGAGGCGGGCCGCCGGTGGGCGCTGGAGCTCCCCACTGTGGGTTTGGATGCTGACTCTGATAAGCCTGAGGGTTGCTGACATCCTGCGGTTGCGGGGCATTGTTCCTGTTTGCATTCGCCTGACCGCTCTGGAGCAGTTGCAGACGCGCCTTGATGTGGACGTTGTTGGGGTCTAGATCGGCTGCACGTCCATACGCGTCGAGAGCGTCTGCAGTCTGGTTGTTACAGGATTCATACTGCAGGCGACGTCAGTATCGTTGCACGGAGTATGTGGTTTGCAAAGTGGTTCGAAAGAATGGAAGACCGGGGTGGGGGGACGCGGGGTACCACGTACCAAGGTTCCAAGATCGTACCACACCTCCGAGATGTAAGGGTTCAAACGGATGGCGCGGGAGTATGCATCAAGCGCGTCACGGTACTGATTGATCTGATAGTAGAGCACACCAATCGAGCACCAGAATGTCGGATTCCGGCCATCGCGGTAGACGGCCTGCTGGTAGGCTTCGTACGCCTTGGGGTACTTGGCCTGCGCCATATAGCAGCGACCCAGAAGATACCAGCTCTGAGCGTCGGTGTTGTCTACAATGTGATTTTACCATTAGTCTCTAGCTTATTGAAACTGCAATTTAATTCAGAAGCGTACCTGCGTTGACGGATTTTTCCAAGTACTCAATGGCTTTTTCCTGGTTTGCGTAACTGTTGCTCTGCTGGTGGTACAGCCAACCGAGCTGCTGTAACACCTTGGCATGGTTGGGGTCACGCTCCAGCACCCGTTTGTAGGCTGCCTGCGCAGACTCAAACTGCATGTAACAGTCAGCACGGAACATTTTCCACATCTCCTACGGGGTCAACTTACGTCCTTCTGCTGCTCGTGGACGTGGCCAATCTGGAACCAGATATCCTCCTCTGTGAGCGGTCGAGGCGGATTTTCAACGATGTATTTGAAACACTGGAAAATCACGATCAGCAAATAACCTTGCAATACCATAGACCACGGCAGAAGACGTACCTCCAAGCTCTGAGCGTACTTTTGTTGCTGCTTGTAGATAATTCCCAAGCGGAAGTAGATCTCGTTGGCCTTTTCAAAGTCCGGCGCCATGCGCATGACCTGCGAGAAAGCTTCCTCCGCGTGGTCGAGAGAGCCATAGCGGTCGTACAGAATGCCGATACCGTACCAGAGTTTCGGCTCCTGTGAAGACAACAGTTAGAATTTCTCGGTGCTGGTGGGATTACCGAACTCTCCAAATCTACGGACCTTGGGATCGCGCAGGTGATACAAAGCCTGCTGATAGGAGGTGTATGCCTCTTGGAGATTATCCATCATCAGATGACAGTGGCCTCGAATCAGAGTCAGCGTCCGCGCTTCGCACAGACATCGGCAACGGCGTCAAGAGAGAACATACCCAGGTTTCCCCACACTTCTCCATTTTGGGGGTCAATCTTCAGGATATTCTGAAGGTACTCGATTGCCTTCGGGAACTGCTCCTTCGCCCGGAGAATGCCGGAAATGGCATTCATGGCAGGAATAGACCACTGGTTATGCCGCAGCGCCTGTTCGTACGCGTGCATGGCACCGTCCAGGTCGCCCATCAGCTCCGTGAGACTACCTGGGAGAGGGTTAGCACCACGAAGCCCGGATGGAATGAATCGACGAGGGAGAGATGGACAAGCCACGTACCGATCTGGATCCAGACCTGCTCGTTCAGCGCGGCAAGCTTCTGGGCCGTGGTCATTGGAGGGCCCTTGTGGCCCTGCGACTGCAGGGCCATATGGCCATTGACCTGCGGGTGAGCCGCCATGGGGCCATGATGTGGAGGAGGCATTGGTCCTGGAGGCGATGGTTGGGGATGGGCCATGATGCTGGAATATCACCGCACAACTACCAGCTCAACGGTTGACCAAAGCGACAACTTGCCCCAACCCGAGCCCTGCAGGCTGCTTGCAGGATGTCGGGATCCTTGGGCAGGCGTCTCAGCTGCCGTCACAGCTAGAAGCTTGACTGCTCAAGGAACACCTGCTCGCACGGCGCTTGACTGGCTCTTCGGTACGACGACGCGCGGAAGCCGAGGAAAGAAAGGGAATCCGCGTTCGAGACAGGACGGCTGAGGGGGAAACCGGGGGAATCGGTCCGGCAAACGTGATCGCGCGGCCGCTCGAAGCGGGATGATGGACAGCGCAGAGGGTCTTGGGGTGCGTTGTGGCCGATCGCACTGAAGAGTTCCCGAGGTCAACTAGCAACCCTTCGGAGCTCACGAGGGCGGCCCGGAGCGCCAACGGGTGCAGAAGGGGGAAAAAGGAAGGGAAGAAGAAGGGAGAGAAGAGGAAGGGGGATGGCGGTGGTGGAAAGATGCCGGAGGGGAGGATGGCCAGGCAGCCCGATGGAGCAGGAGAGAGAGCAGCAGGGCTGAGGGAAGAGGAGACGAGCAGGAGAGAGAAGAGGACGGGGTCGAGGGGCGGGTGGGAGACAGCGATTTTTGCCAAGAGGCGCTAGTGGTTGTGCAGCTCTCGAGCAGTCCGCGAGACAGCCGAGCGACGACGGAAGGGGAGAGAAGCTGAGATGGGAGAACTGGCGGGTGCGCCAGGGACCAGCTGACTGGCGGGTGCGGTCTGGCTGGGTTCCGTGGCGCGGTCGGGCAGGCGATGAGGCCTCGATCCCGAGCGCGCTGTCGGTGCAGCGGACAAGCCGTCTCGCGTGTGCGCTGCTTGGGGCTTAGCGCCGGGTCCGGCACAGGAGCCAAGAGCCCAAGTCCCGAGTCAAGACCTGCGATGCGCGGTGGGCGGGTTGCAGGGGCCGGGGCGCCAGCACGCACCCCCCCGGGGCCCTAGCGCCGCCGACGGGGGTCGCAGGGGTCGCAGGTGGCCCGTGGCCCCTCCCCGTGCCTCGCCCCTACGCGCCCCGGGGCCTAGCTGCTGCCGGTCACGCCTGCTTCCTGAATCTGTCACGATAGCCGCCAAGCACCCGATCATCAACCCCATCGCCCCCTGCTCAATCGACCATCATGCGTCCGGTCCGCATGCTCCCGGCAGCGCCTGTCTTTCTGTCTGGCAGCCTCTCTCATGTCCGGCACCTGGCCCCACCGCGTCTTCCGTACCTACCTCCCTTGTTTTCAAGGAAGAGTTCAGGGTTGGCTCGCAGCTCTTGGCGCCGGCCTGCTCCCTCTGTGCTCTGCTGCTGGGCCGTTAGCCTGCTCGCTTGTGCCCGGAACCAGCACCGTTGCCTCTTTCGTCATCTCCTGCCTCGTCCCGAGAGCCGTCCCCTCCCCCCTCCACGGATCCGCACTGCTGCCACACTCTGCCACAGCACCAGCCACACCGTCCCGAACATTTTATCTCCCTCGGCCGCATGCCAGGCGGATTCCAGGCGGTGGATCCTTCCCCGATGCTGATCCGTCGGCCATTTTTGATGATCCTGACCCATCGCTTGGTGGTTCGGCCATGGACGATGCTTCCATCGTATCCGCACCTCCATACATAGCAGCCCAGCCGGCCCATCCACATCCACCATTCCCTCTCGCCGTTCCACCCGCACACTCCCTGGCCTACCGTTGTCCATACTTTACACCCGTTCATGGTCCGTGATCGCGCTAGAAAAATCGAAAAATCGAAGGGGAGAAGAAACGTGAAAAAGAGGAAGGCAAGATGCGCTTGTGCGCCGTCCAACCCTCCCAACCGCCTTGGCTGCACAGTCCACCAGCGCGGCTCCTGCCGCGGCCCTACTTGGTGCCTGTGAAACGTCCCTACACCGTCTTCTCATCCCAGCCTCGACGTTTGACCCCTGGCTCTCCACGGCCGATGTGCCTGTCATAATTCATCCGCCCGCTGCAGCGGTTACACAGAACTGCGAGAGCAGCCCAGAGCCAGTCGTCGCAACATCCCACCGTTAATATAGCACATTCTGGTTTCAAGCCCGAGTCCACGCTTCGCTTACTTAGACCTTCCCTCGTTCCTGTCGTAGAACTCGGAGTTCAGGTACCTTGGACATAGATCTCTGGCGTAGAGTATCATCAGGTGTCCACTTGTCGCGTCCGATGCTGCTTGGGCACATATGCTTCCCTTCATCCAGAGTCCAACCACTGTCAGCCCATAGCCTGCCCTCTTCACCGCTGCCCTGCGCCCAAGATTGCCTGGGATCGTTCTTCGCATGCACAGTCCAGTGCTATGTAGCATGCGATCGTGGTGTCTTGAGTTTCCGCCCCTGTCGAGCGTCGATGATTGATCAGGCTGCCACTTGGTTGACGGGGTAGGCTCTGAACCGGCAGGAACACTTACCTGTCGATCCCAGCGTCAAGCCACCAAATTTCGTCTTACGTGGTTACACCCGAATTCTGGCTGCAACAAAGACTGCTCTGCTACGAACCTTGACCTCTTGTCCACGTCCCTCCATTATTTTCCCGTGCTGTCTCCGGGACCACGGCACTGACCTCTCATCCTCACTCAACATATATCCAAGGTTCTCCTGCATCCCTGACGTCGGGATCTTGCAAGGCCTCAGCGTAATAGCTGATCTAGACATCCAGTTTCTCCATGGAACAGCGCGGTGCTTCTCCCAGGTTCCCTTCGGAGCACAGGCCCTCTCCCAGCTCTGGACAACCAGATTTACCGCAGCACCATGCCTCGACATGTCATCATCGCGACCCGAGGCATGCTGGGAGAGCTCATGACGATCACCCACGCCATGATGCATCCTCTCTTCCCCGGCGATCTGCCATACCCGATATAGGCACAACGTCCGCCTTCAGGGCTGCGTCCATTATATTGTTCTGTTCTTGGGCTTCCACCAAAGGCAGACCTCCTTATTCAGGAATCAGGCGACAAATGGCAAGTAAGCTTACCACCTAGAAGGAGAAGGCTACAGCCGCTGCGCCGGACCCCAGCTGGACAAGGCGGTCGCAACGAGTCGCAGAGGGCAGGGCAGTTGATGGAAATGATGGCCGCCCGCGATCGCACACCTTACCCACCATCTTCAAACTTGTTTCAGATGGGGTGCCGGGCGCCAGCAGGCCTGATCCATGTGCGGGTATCCATTCACGTACGGCTGCGGTGCGACCTGCATCATGCAGTGCCCACATACCGTGGCCTTTTTTTGTGTCCATGACGCCTCGCGCCCGTTGTCCGCCGCCAAGCATGCATCTGCATCCCTCCGCAGCCTGGGAAGCTCGAACAAGCTCCGTCCGACCCTTCCTGGAGATTACATATTATTGTTCGAGCCGCAGCAGCAGAACATGCGGGCGGCCAGATAGCTCGCCCCGGGACTGGGACCACCTTGCCTCCTGCAAGATGCGACGCCGTGGGTTCATCACACCCATCTGGCCTGCAGCCCCGTATCCAGCGGGACAGCACAGATGTCATCGGTCTCGTTCCGTCGCTGCCCTTGCCTCCTTGACCAACCCTCCAATCCTCCCGCAAGCGCAGCCTGCGCGTGTCGATGCACTGCAGCGCATCACGCCCTCCGCATCCACGCTGGCCGACGCTCCGGAGACAAAAGGGACGGCGACGTCCACGAGCCTGACCCCCACCAGACACACGCAGGTGCCAGGAAGGCTGACAAAGCCGCTTGCCGCTGGCGGTCGGTTATTCCCCGCAAGACACGTCCGTGCTGCCAGCCTCCCCTGCCAGCCCGACTCCGGCCTCGGACGGCCACTCGGCGTTTATCCGGATGAGCAGATTTCTTTTTGTGGGAAATTGCCAAATGGGCGTCCGTATTTCGGCTAACGCTGTTAACTATTATTATAAGTGACTAATAAGCGCACGCAGCATAATGCATATCTTAATTTCTCCGCAATCGCTCATTGTCCCATTATTCCGTCACCTGCCTCGTACGGTTGTGTCCAGTGGCACCCATCACCGGCAGCAGACAGCAAGCGGTGGGGGCGCCGTTCCAGCCATTGTGACTCCATTTGATCAATCATCACGCCCAGAAAAGAAAAAAACATAGCGGCCAGTTTGGATCATCTGCAGCCTGCTGCTCTCCCGCATATCATTTATTCACCGCCTGAACATTATTGCGGCTACGTTGGAGGACGATCTCACCGATTCGGTGGACAAACGCCAAGCTTACCTAAATGAGCCTTAAACGACGATTCTATCCATAGGCATTCGCTAAGCGGCTAAATAAATAATAACAATAACATCACGGCCTCTCGGCACACCTTCTGTATGTAGAAGGATCGCTGTTTCTGTTTCCATTCCATCTCACGATAATGACACCCTCTCCGACCCCTCCACACATATTCTCAGGTTCCTATCTATCCTTAGGATAACCTAACTAACCGCTGCTGCAACGTTCGTCGCTTCACTGTTTCAGAGGTCATCTGCTGTCTCTGGCTCAACGCACAACCATCAGACTAGTCCCAGCACCCCTCCTACAGCAGTTCGCAGTCTCCGTACTATTTATTGTAGCTGTACCACCCACCTGGAAATAAAATAAATTCCCCGCCCCGCCTGAAACCTCGATCTCGATCTCAAACTGGGACCCGCCTGCTGGACACAACGGCTCTAGGCTCTAGCCTCTCCCGTACAGGGATGGCAACTGACGAAGCTATTTTTTCCCCCCGAGTCTGGGAATGTTGTATGTACATCCAATGCACGATTTTTGATGGATGTATATAAACTAGATTTATTTATTTTTTATATCGGGTACCTCCATAAGGAACTTGGCTGACTCACAAAACAAGAGCAAAAGGTTCTACGACTTTCCCCCCCTCTGTCCCTTCCTTTCTTTCTTCCTGGGGTGCATATATACATGCTAAGTATATACATACATGTATACACGATGCATTATTATTGTCTGCATCATTATTTGCATCGGGTCGGGTCGGGTAGACACATGGGTACAGTCCAGCACGTACAGCATGTACATGTATGTACATGGATAGAATTATAAAATCATGACCCCGACACGCAGGATGCAATGAAATGAATGAATAGTCTACGATGTACATGTACATGTACATGCACATACAGTACAGTATACTCAGACCAATGATGGTTAATTAATCTGACTGAGCCCCAAACTAGCAGATAGACACTAACTGTACTGTACTGTACTGTACATAGGCAGTCTCCACGGAGAACGAGAACAGTGGATACCTGGAGATATGGCTGTTGACTTATTTGGATGAAAGGATAGGTAGTTAAATACATAAATGCCTTGTGCATGTATCTACATGTATCTCACTAAGTATGAGGTACTCCTCTAAGGGCAAGAGTGACTGATGAAATTGAATGTACAGTACGCTGCAAAAGTGATAGTCCTTCGGTTGCAGCCTGGGGGCTGCTGTGAATACAGAACAAGCGAGTTCGTGGACACCACTACGAGGTACCACTGCGTATATAAGTGCGATTGCTCTTTAGTGGAGTTTCGACTGGAGTTCCTTACGAAGAAATCTCGACTTTAATATATCAAGCATCTGCCTGTGCAATGGACGCAGACATCCTTATGCGCCATCGCCATCGCCATGCCATTCTTGCTCATCTCCTCAAGGCTCAGACCTTGCAAGAGGCTGTATGTGATGAACGATAGCCCTTCTCGGTGAACACCCATGCTTCGGGGAATGAAAGACCAGTATGTGAAGGGGACAAGATAGGTAATAATAAAATCCCTTTCGTCTGCGCATTTGTCTTCGCTTCTCGACTTGTTTCCCCCCTCGCTGGGCATATATATATATATCTGGATTTGAGACTTCAGCGAGTGTATATTTCATCTCTAGATTAGGTACATACCTACCTAAGTAGGTACAGTATGTACTGTACTTCGTTCCCTCTCTGGACTGTACCTCTTCTGAATCCGGAGTCCTTGCACAGAACATAGATTATGATTATAGCTTCCGTTTAATCGATAAACAATTTAAAAGTCGCATTTCTTTCTGTCTGTGAACTTTTTTGCTCTTTTTTTCTTTTTCTTTTCTGGATATACAGATTCATACCGAAAAGAACCCTCCAAGTTTCCTCGCAGACACGGGTAAAAGTCCAGGCTATTGTTGAGGTGAATACTGGAAGCCTAAGCTTAGGCGGGGCAGTCGTGCCGGCTGTCCATGGGAAACACTGGTAAGAAACTGCGCAAATGGTTGTTGGATGGGTGGATTATTGTGGATGACAATAGCCAAACATCCCTTTCCCTACCTAACTTTCCTCATCAATGTTCCATTTTCATCGTGGATTCACTCCTGAAATGGAATCCTTCGAGAAAGAAATAGTGCCGTTCATTATTGATCCGTTCGCTCGACTTAGTAGCTTGCTCGCCTCCAGCCTCCCCCCTTTTTTTCTAACTAATTTCCACTATTATTGCCTTAGGGTATATTGCTACTACTATCGCGCACTGATGTTTCGGCCAACCGCACGTGCATCAGCCCGGATCGTTAATTACCTACCTAGGTAGGCACTTGCTCTCAGCCCTGACCCTTGAAGATCCTTCTCTGCCTTTTCTTTCGAACCTCGCCGCCGGCGTCGTTTCCACTTTAGGATCTCCTTTCTTACTCGGTATGTTCTCCACCGGACCACCTGTGGATGCGGGTGCCGTTTCCTTCCGACGCTCTGTTCTTCGAACGAACGGTGCCCGGTGCCCCCCATCGGGCCATCATGGTGGCCCGGCCCCCAGCCTCAGGCCCCAGGGCCCACGCGCGCAGATCGTTTCCTTTCCCTTTTCTGTTCGTTCTTTTTCCCTTCCAAGTTAAACAAGGATGATGTTGATCGTCTTCCGCATACGCACTTACTACTCCTTGGAAGTTGAGTCCGGAGTACATTGATCAGAGATCCCATCCACTTGACGGAGTCGGGGCAGAGCCATCACGTCGAGTTTCCGCCTCCGCTTCCAGACCGTCGGAGCTAGGTGCCGAGATGGACGTTGAGACGGGCGCGGACCCTTCGGTCCTGTGTCCAGTCGTTCCTCCTCTCTCTCACGGCTACGATTGGGAGAGTGTCCGTGTCCGTTTTCGATGGGGAGAGATTTCCCCCTGGACACCCCCGTCGCTTCCCTCGGCCTAATGTCCGAGGATCTCCTTTGACGTTTATATCTCCGAGTCCACACAGTTATCACAGTATGACAATCATTGCGTGCCAAGCTCGAGCTTAGAACTATTCATCGATGAACCTGTTGAGCGGTCCAGTTTTTATAAGATATTAGAAATTTTGTATTATGATCTGCCATTCTGGAAGTATATACGTCTCATTATCAACTGCTCCTTGCTTTACGATATCAAGAGTGCAAAGAACAAGGACCAGCGACAAAGACTCAGACAATCGATGTCTATGAACGAAAGAGAGAAGCCGATCTAGCCTACAGACCAATCAAAAACGAGATTCCAAGACAGAGGCAAGCTCGGATGGCTTTTAACAAGATCTAGCAGGAGGAGGAAGATGAGTCGCTTGAGCGATCAGAGAAAGCTTAATTCTAGTCTCAGGGTAGCAAGAAAAAGACTAAAAGCTCGAGGCTCGTTCAGTGCCCAATTTTGAATGTGGGCTGCGGAGTTAAAAATTCTAATCATTCTACAGAGGCGTCAAGCTGAGGGGAAGATCCAAATACGGGGACTTCAGGGACACCAAAAATGAGTCGCAAGAGGCCAAAGAAGGCAAAAGATTTATCCGAGCAGCTCCGGACTCAGGTAGCTCCGCGCAAAAATGGGTGACCTCCGCTTGCAACAACTGAAGGAGACAGACAGAAGATCACCCACAGCCACAGCAACATGGTAAATCAGGGGAACACAGCTCAAGACAGTGCCCGAGGATGGTGAGGTACAGACTCGTATACCTCCCCTTCAGACCACAGAAAACCAGACTGACAGATAGAGCAATTAGTTTTGATCATTGATGGCATAAGCTTAACCGTGCACGCTTACTCTCTATATAGTTACTCTTGTATACCTAGTTCCCTCTTTCTCCTCCCAAAGCCAAGCATCATCATTGCTATTCGTACCCTGTGCACACAATTGGTGTCTATTCTTCTTCTTGTTGTAGAGTTTCGGGACGACACACTCTGAATTGACTTACATCTCACAGATACAGGAACCAGACACGACAGTCCGTCCCCGCAGACGGTAGACTATGACAGTTGCGGTACCTATTTAGATTTCTTGACACTAATGTGTTATGGACCTTGCCATACAAAGGCCGGATAATTATAGGACCGAGGAAGGAACTGACCGGCACGTGACCGACCATGATCACCACGATCACCATGATCACCAGGACCCAGGCAGACAGGCATGTATATAATGATGCTCCTTGCAGACAGATTCCAACCCTCGTGGTCGACTCACACAGCAACTCAGCATATAGGCATTGCTAGTAACACAGGTCTATTCTTACTATGATATTGCTCACCCCCCTTGTTTTCTGTTCTCAAGATAGACCAACGACCCCCTTCGGTCTAGTCATCTAGGCCTGTCGTTACATAATGGAAAGGCTCTAGCGGCAGTGATAGGTCCCAGTCATTCAAAAATCTTTTGCGAGAGAAAAGGCTTCTGGAAAGTATATATTACCACGGAGACGAAATCAAATGTAGAACCTTATAGGATTATTCCCACAAATATCTCAACATTGCTGACCCTAATATGCTGAGAATGCAAATCATGTGCTGATCTTCCTGCTGAAGTTCTTGCAATCTGTTGCCATTAAGACAGTCTGCAAATTTAATAAGAAGGCCTGTCTTTAAGGCATGTTTCTTGCTGACCATGTAGGACTTGAAAAACATGAATTACCATTGGTTGGTTGCTCCATATAAGTGAGAACCCCTTTTCCCAAATGACCCTTACAGGGACGGTTCAACCAGAATGTTACCCACATGATGACAGCTATGTTTCCCACTCCCTGGGAATTGCAGGAGCGTTTGGAGACGCCAAAGCAAGCCCACGGGTAGACCTGTGACAATTCTCTGACATCGTGTTTATGGACTTTGTGGCCTGAGAGTCCATGAGCAGTCCAGCTCCGAGAATTTCTATGCCATGCGTTCAATTCTCCAAGCTGGACCTGCTGATTGCTGTCAATACACTGCTGACTATTGGTTGAAAAGAAAGACATAAAACTGAATATCTACCCATATTAGCTTTGGTGTGTTTGATGGAGGTTATTACCCTCCGCAAATTCCCGAAGCTGGCGGTAGTAAAAACCATGATGTATTTTAGATTTGTTTCCAATGGTCGCGGCTATATGAGCCGTCGGGACTTTCGGAGGAAGACGTGTCCATCCTGTTCTTCTCTTTGTGCTAGACCGTGGGCCCTATGTTGGGTCGCTCTCAGGATTTGTTTCAAGACATTTTGCACCGTTATATGGGCGGTTAAAACGCTCATCTGGCACTTTGCCTGGAGCTCGAGCATAAAGCGGCATGTTCGCGTAGATGCATGCTTGGACAATATACCGCAATCTCATGTGAGAAAAGACAAGATAGAAGTCCGCAGCAACCGTTTATCAGCGCAACAGTTATCCAATAATATCTATCTATCGTGCTGGTGGTTGAGGCAGATGAATTCCAGGAGTTGATGTATGAAAAACATCAGTCCTTTGCTTTTGCATGTCTCCCGACTATGGTTCGGAGAACTATAGCCAAATAGTCTTTTCTCACATTTCTCTATTCGATTAAGGAGACATATCCCTCTTTCTTCGAAATCCTGTTTTTATAATAATTATAATTATTTGTACGGTACAGTACAACCTACTCATGCACTAGCCTTGCCTTGCTCAATGAGTCTCAATCTCAAAACACCCCGCCAGAATTTCTAAGGGAGGTGGACTGATATGAGTGCCCGACGGACGTGCAAGGAGAAAAAAAAAGCCAACGATATACGTGCTAAGAACGCATATAAATAATAAGTCTCCCACGGTGCGACAACAACAAAGTGTCAGTACCGTACTGTGGAAGCAGAGTTCGGGCGCAAGGATCATCGAGACAAGGCGTGAATGACAAAGGATATGCCCACAGACAGCATCCTGAGTATGTTCCACCAGCAAAAGAAGAGACCCTGTGTCGCTCGGGGTATCTCTGAGAGATATCAGAAGCGTATGTACTCGCGGATGCACAGTGTGGGAACCCAGCTTCGGACAATTCCTTCCCGCCATACTGTGCACAAGATTCAAGATTGGTCCTGGGCTCTTGTTCGCTCCCTTTGATGAGTGCTAACCTCTCAAGTTATTCGATATCTACATGAGAGCAATATAACACGATCTATAAGACTCTACGTGAGAGTAATCTGAAACAATCCATTCGATTCGATGGGTGAGAAGGGAGAAGTACGTCCAGGGCATATAGTCTCACCTCACACAGATGACCTTGACAAACAGCCTCTTCCAAGCCTAGCCCAACCAAACAAGAGAAAGGAAGCATCAGGAGACACCCTTATGGAATGATATGTTTCTGTCTTCTGCCAACTGGGAATTCTCCTCCGTAGCGTAGGTGGGGCAACATCTTCGTCGAAGGGCAAACAAAAAGAAGGGTTGATTGAACGCACCAGAGCACACAGGGCCCAGAGGACCCCACGAAACGCTACCATGAGGCAGGAGCATGTTGCGCGGACTCTGGGAAGAGAAATCCGACGGGGATAGCTAGCAGAGAAGAATAATGCCGACCTGGAGGGGACGGGAGAGAACTGCCGGAGACCTCATTTCTCGAGAAACCGCGGAACTTAATCGTCGTTACCGCGTTGTCAAGAGAGGACAGTATGGAGAATTAGTGACGGAGTTACAGTACCGTATACAATCAACAGGCTCAATCATGCCCCCCGTTGATTTCACCAGAATTAAGACGATCATCTTAGTAATTCAACACAGTCTCATGACACATCCCCTGCGTTGTTTTCTCGTGAAACTTCTAATTCTGCTCATGTCGCCCAATTATTCTCGAAGAGCAATACTTATCATCAGGGACTCTCAGACAACACCAACCTCATGTTGAAACGCAAGAATCAGCGGAGATCCCACACTCAAACCTGAAGATAATACCAGTCTCATTATGTTAATCGACAAACAGATCTAGAGCGGGATTCATCAGCGACCCTGAGCATTGTCGTCTTTTAACAGAACTGAATAACACTCTTAACGGCAAAGCAGTGTGCCGCCGACTTTCTGGGCCTGTCAGTGGCTAAGCAACTTGCATTTTTGTCTAGAAGCTGGCTTCACAGTAGGATAGAGATTTGCCGGAGAATTGATGCAATTGACGTATCGAGTTCAAGCTTACTCTGAATGATATCTCGATGGACAGTAAATTGCAAGATCTCTATATGGATAAAAGGGGGAAAAAGAATACAAAGAGGAGTAAAAAGCATAATTAGTCATGGATCTAAAAGTAGGTAGTTAGATATCATGTCCAGTGCAGTTAGAGGATTGGTAAAGCAAGTCTTGTCGAAGACGCATCGGAAGTGCGCCTCGGGGGGAGACGGAAGCGAGAAACACATACCTTCTTACGCAGCGTTCTTCAAGAGCCCAGAGGCCTCTGGAGAGTTAGTCAAGGAACCGGAGAAGAGACGGAAGGGTCATGGCAATCCGACAGCCTGCATGCAGGATCCCGGCAAGGCCCTTGTCCGGGGCAGGGGAGAGAGTTCCCATAGTGTTCATACGAGCACACCCGGTCAAACGACAAGAAAGAGAGCTATCCGGGAATACGTCATACCGAAGAAGACCAGAGAAACCAAGAGACCGCACCAGACCGCCTGGATCCGATGCCACGCAGCGACTCACGCCACGAGATGACGGATGACCTGGCGGCCAAGATGCGGTCCTGGTCAAGGGGAGGCGGAGGTCGTGCGGCCAAGGGTGCCAGGAGATCTGGGAGCTTCCGCGCGCTTCCGCCAAGACAGGACGAGCCTGGGCGCGGGATGCTGGAGTTCCGCCAGCAGGGTGTTCCATGCGTGGTCACAGCAACACGCCCAGCGCAGGGTGTGCGATACGGTCGCCAAGAAAGCACGGAACAGATGTAAAACTCATGACTGGCAGGGCTGGGCAAGCAGACACAGGAGCCCAGCACGTCGTGTCCGTCCATCAAGCGCAGGTACACGCATCTAAGGTCTCCAGAGAGCAGATGAAAGATAGATAGACACTATATATATATATATATATACATATATGTGTGTGTGTGTGCGTGTGTGTGAGGATGAACGGATGTCACGCCAAGCGCCAAGCGCGGATCGGCGGGACGCGCAGCCTTTCAGGAGCGCGAGCCGGGTCTCGGCGCGGACCGGGTGCTTGGCGGCCGGCACGTGTCCTCCGTCCCCCTCGAGCAAGACGCTCGTCTCGCTCTTCTCCCCGGCGACGCTCGCCCTCGCAGCCGGGCGCTGCGAGGGCGCGGACGTCGAGCAACGATGCTGGATTCTCTTTTTATTTCTCTTTTCCTCTTCTCTGCTTTCTCTCTCCATCTCCTCCCGCGTCGTCCCCGGCCACAGCGCCCGGTGACGGACCCCGTCGCGCCCAGCTCCATGCCAAGGGCTCGGCATCTGGGCGTCTTGGCATGGGCTGCGCTGAACCGCGCCCTCCGCTGCGTCGCTGCCTCTCTGCCCTCTTTCTGCCCTCTTGGCCGGTCTTCGTGGGCTCTCCGCCGTCCTGCTCATGTCTCTCCCTCGCCGTCCCGCGGCCCCCGTCGTCGTCGGCCTCGTCGTATAAGTTCTCGTCGCCCTCCGCCCCTCTCCTGGCCCCGTCGCCCCTCCTCCCCTTGCGCCCCTCCCGTCGCGCGCTGCGTCCGCACGCTCCAGAAGGATGTGCCTGGCCCCGGCCATGTGTTGAACCCTCTGCCGTCCTCGCTGTGTTGCGCTGCAACCCTTGTGTCACCCTTGGGGCTGCTCCTCGGGGCTTATCTCTCTTCCCGTTCCTCTCCACCTCGGACGCTTGACCAGGAGGACGCTGTCCGACGGCCGGGCTTGACGACCAGCCATGGCCCAGCCCGAGATGACCTACTCGCCCGCCTACTACCACCACGAGCATGAGCGCGTGGTCGCCCTCCTCCCTCACGACCCCCCTCTCTCGCCGCTGCCCGCGCTGCACCTGCCGCTGAAGCAGCAGCAGGAACCGCCATTGTCGTACGCCGCCTATCGCAGCCCCGCGTCGGGGGCTTCGTCGCCAGAGGCCACCTCCTCGCTGTCGGACTCGTCGACCGCCTCATATTCCATCCCCGCGGCGACGTTCGTCGAACCCGTCCCCCGCAGCCTCGAGCAGCCGCCGGCCGTGCCTGCCGCCGCCTTCATGCTGTCGCCGCGTGCGGAGGAGGCCTCGATATCCAACTTCACCTCGAGCAGCAGCGGGAACGCGCCCAAGGACGACCGGAGCCGCGCGAGCTGGTCGTCGTATATGTCGGGGGAGAATGGCCCGCATTGCGCTCCCTCCGCGCACAACCGGGTGTCTGTGTATGCTGGAATCGAGGAGGAGTCCGATCCGTCAGAGAAAGGGCCAAGTGCGTTGCTGATGCTGGTGAGTGGACTTCTTTTCCGGCTGCTCCCCGAGCCCTGTTACTCTACAGTTCTGTGAAGCATTGGCATCCAGATAACGACCCTCCACTCGACATGGCACAGTCCTTTGTCCAGGTGTCATCTGTTACTGTTGCACATACATGACTGACACTGCATGTAGCTTCATCTCTCGACCTCGGTACCGATCTTCTCGATATGTGCCGGCGTGTACACCATCTTCAGTCTCCTGTTCGTCGTCTTCTCCTCCCCCCTTCGCCTCTGCCCTCCTGTGCCTTTCTTCCGCTCGACGTCCTTTGCGACGCAGCTGTGCCAGCTGCTGGTGCCGCCGCTGCACGTCCAGGAACGCCTGGTCCGTCGAACCAGACCGAGCAGCCGTCGACGGTCCCCGTCCGGCTCGCCGACGCGGCGCAAGCAGCACGAGAATGATCCGTACCGGTCCGCGCCGCTGGCATTGACGGACTCGTACTCGGTCAGCGCCCTGATCTTCGTGCACCTCCTCTCGCCGTTCCTCGGCCTGGGTCTGCTGCTTGCGGTGTGGACGGCCGCCTTCTTCTGGGTGTTCGCCATGATAGTCGGAAACCCGGACGGGACAGAGCGCAGAGACGACGGCCGCGCTGCGGTCCTGGGCGTGGGCAGTTGGTGGCGCAAGTGGCTCGCCAAAGCCAGAAAGTCACCGTCATAACCCTGTTGTCTCTCCCTCCTTACCATTCGACCGGCATATCATATGTCGATCTTCGTTGTTTAAGCCGGCGCCTTCGCGGGCGAGCTGCTCCGCGCTGCGCATTTGTCACCATTATCTACCTGTCTACCTACCTATCTCATGTCCATCTCTGCCTTTTTGTCTGTTTCAGCAATGATATCCTCTCGACACCTGTGGGATGATCGGTCTACGCGTTATCGTTTTCTCCGCAATTATCTAAGCATGGTCACGGGGCGGCGCAGGAAAGGGATGTTTTTCTTTATGAATGTTTTCTTGACTTTTTCTTATTGGCTCGGGTTGACGGTACGGACGGAGATAGCAGTGGATGTGAGACGGGTTTCTGCGTCTGCTACGAGTTTTGCCTACGAACTGTACTTTCGATAACATGATACCTTGGGTTGCTGTTGCTGTTCACAGTGGGCTATCTTTTTTATTGTCAAGGTTTACATGATAGGTCTGGTCTGTCTATATAGGAGTATACTTTTTAGGTATCTGCCCCACTTGGCGTGTTTTTGTTTTTGCGGCTCCAAGAAAATAAAATCCAATTGTGATAGGGACCGGCCGAGTCGGAGTCGGGGATCGGAGACTCGATGTGATCTAATCTCCAGTTGCTACTACTACTACTACTACTACTACTACTACTACTACGTACTAGAAAAGTGAATACAGATAAAATGTCCAACAATGGTCTCGCTGGCTGTGAGATGCACTGTACAAACTAGATAGAAGTAACACGTGTGGCCCTAGTCATGGAGACTGAGTTCAGATTTTTAAATCCTGGTGCATGACCATCTGAGATAATCGTGATCACTGGCACCAACCTGACCTGACCTGACGACTGACCCCAGGCTACCATCACCAGACCAGCTACTTAGCTAATGTGGCTACGACGGGTAGGTAGGTATCCGTATATCGATGATAACTTACAGTGCTGTGAAAAAAAATACATAAATAAATTAATAAAAAAGAGAGGATTTTTCAAGCCCCGGGGGGCGCGGCGGCGGGGGGGGGGAGGGGGAGGGGGAGGCGGGGCTTAGGGGTAGGTTCAATCAAATCAGATATTAATAAGGAATAACAATAACAATGATAATAAGGTAAAAAAAAGATAAAAAATAAAGATAAGAAAAAAAAATTCGGCAGCTCGATCAGGATCACCTGGACCTCATCCACTCACTCACTCGGGCCGGGGGGAGGGAAGGAAGGAAGGAAGGAAGGGTATAATATACCATTGCAAGGACGCCAGAGCTAACTACCTAGATAGATAGATGGATATGTACGGTACAGTACACACACAAAATAAACGAGAACAGCCTGAGAACGACCAAGAAAAAGAAAAGAAAATCAAAACTCAAACATGTTCATCAACTTTCAACCTTGTTTTTTCTTTTCCGGCATTGCGTTTCCATTTCATCGCAATTCAATGCAAATCCAACATAGGCCACGTAGGTTTAGAGAGAGAGATCATCCGTTCTCGGAGTCGGATCGAAAACAGATTTGGATCAGATCAGATCGTACCTTTCTCTTTTCGTTTCTTTTCTTCTTTTTTTTACTATTCTTTTCCTTCGCATTCATCTCATCTCATCTCTTCCCAGCACCAACCTTGATACTCCCCTTCCCGCTCCGCTTGACGATCGGATTGCGCCGTTTCTCGATCTTCCTGGACGAAGAAGCATCACCGCCACTCCTCTTCGGCACGCCCAGACCGCGTCGGCCGTTCGGGTTCGCGCCCTTCTTCATCTTGGCGGCGAGGATCGCCTGCCTCGCTGCCTCCGCCTTGGCATCGGCATCGTCGTTATCGTTATGATCGTCATCGTCAAGATCCATGCCGTCGGCGTCCTTCTTCTTCTGCTGCCCGGACGAGACCTTCAGTCGTCCTTTCTGACCGCGGCGCACGGCGTCGGGCCCGCTGACGGCGGCGAGGTAGGCGTTGACGCCTTCACCTTGTTTGTCTGCGGTCTCGCCGTCGGCGGCGCCCGACATGGTGATGTCGGCGTCGGAGTCGTCCTCGTCGATGATGAGCTTGCCGTCCGCGTCGACTTTCGCGGAGCGTTTCTTCTGTTGCTGCTTGGTGTTGAGGAAGCGGACGCTGGGCTTGGTGGTGGAGATGTTGGCAAAGGCGTTGGGGGCGAGCAGGTCGAGCGGGTTGTCTTCGGGCGAGAGTTCGCGGATGTACTGCTCGCCGTGCTTGTCGCCGGACTTGACCTTGTAGGTGCCGCGCTTTGTGTGCGCGTTGCCTTGCTCGTCGATCTCGATCTCGCTGGCGTCGTCGAGGTCCGAGTCGTCGGACAGGTCGGAGCCGTAGATGGCCCGGTCGAACTCGCTGCTGAATGATTTGCCGGCGGCTTTGTTGCCTGCGGCAGCTTCGTCTTCCTCCGCTGCTGCGGCTGCTGCTTCGCGCTCCTTCTTCTTCCGCTTCTGGCGCTCGCGCTGTTTGCGGATGTTGATGACGAGCCGGCGGTCCGCCTCGCCGACCAGGGTCTCCAGGAGAGGCGCGCCGAACCGGCGGATCAGTCTGTCCAGGATGCCCTTCACTTTGCTTCGTAGACGGCCCTTGTGTTCCTTGCTCCAGACCATCAGGTTCGGGACCAGGGTGTTGAGGCGGGGGCGGAGCATGTCCTCCGGGAGAACGACGACGGCCACTTTGACGAAGCCCAGAGCGGCCTTGACGATCTCGCGATTGTTGCTCGTCAGGAAAAGGTCGATCGTCTGCACCAGTTCCGTCTGCACGGGTGTTGGGAGCTGGGTGTGGAATTCGAAGAAGAGACGCGACAGCGCCGTGATCGATGCAGCTACCATGTGCGGCGAGCTACCGGCCAGACCGGCAGAGACCATCGTGAAGAACTCCTCGATCGTGGCCGGAGCGTCTGGCGCGTCGTCTGGCATATGGGGCACCAAGGAGTTCCGGATCTTGGTGCCAGGCGGGTTGCGCTCCGGATCGATGATCCTCTTTGCAAGGTGGATAAGCAGCTCGAAGGAGGCGGTTCTGGCCTTCTCGTTGCTTTCCTTGCAACCGAGGACAACCTCGGACAGGATCGAGGGGATGAAATGCAGGTCTGAGGTCGGGAGATAGGTGATGAGTTCATGGATGGCAAGAAGACGGTCCTTGCGTGCCGGAGAGGGCGTCTTGTCTGCAGTCGACAGCATGAGAGACTGAAGCTCCGCACTGCGCTCGCGAAGGGCAGTGCTGCCAGTCTCTGTTGTCGCCAGTCGTGGGATCAGCTTGTAGGCCTTTTTGATCAACTGCGAATCTGAGGCCTGGTCGTTGAGGATGACGGACGCCAGGGAGAAGAGGTTTGCATAGCTCGAGCGTGGCAGGTAGATCGACATTGCGATGACAATATCAATCAGGGTGTGCGAAGTCGGGGGCATCTTGTCTTGCCCGCCACTCTGCTGGTTACCCTGCTTAGCAGCCTCCCTCTCAGAAACAAGCGATGACTCGAGCATCGTGGTGACGCGAGAGAATGTATCATTGAGCTCCTGCATAGTGTTAGTCGTCGACATAACTCATCGAATAGGTATTATACTGACCTGTTCAGACGCAATGCTCAGATAAGCGTTGATACATTGGAGAATGTAACCTCTGTAGTGTGGAAGCGTCTGACTGTATACGTTGAACAGGACCGCCAGCAGGTTGCTTGCGAAACGGGAGAGATGGGCAATATTCTTCCTCGCAGCCTCCTTTGTGATTCTCCTTTGAAGGATCAGATCATCCTCTTCCTTCTCGACCGACAGGATAGCCTGGTTCGATTCCACCAGGTTCTGCAAGCCCTTGCAGATGTCAACCCGGAGCTCCGTCTGCTTGTACAGGACGTTAGAGAGAAGCTCGGCAAAGCTCTGGTCGAAGGACTCTTCCAGGTCCAGAGGCAGCTCGCAGTAGCCGGGGAAGATGGCCCAGGTCTGCTGGATAAGCGTCTCGAAGATCTTCACTTCGACAGTCTTCTCCGCCGACCCGTACTCCAGAACTCTCTGATACAGCGCCTCGCTGAGGGGCACCATCTCGGAGCGGAAATGGGCAAGATTGGTGTTCGACACGCTGTCTCTCAGGATCGGAAGAAGCCAGACGCGGCCGGGCTGGCCCGGCTTCTGCTGAGCAAGGTTCAGAGGCAGAATTTCCAGGACAGCGGCCGGGCCCATTGCGTGCACCGCTCTCCCAAGGACCTGGTCCGCTTCTTTCTTCCCATGGAAAGTCTCAGTTCCGCGTAGCTCGCCAATGGTCTTGACGATGTCAGTCAGGAAAGGTGAGGACCTCCATTTGAAGGCGTCGAACATTGCCGACAGGACGTTGAAGACTTCGGCCCAGGCGATCTGGTATTTCACGGAGAGCAAGTCCTTGGCAGCCTTGGCCAGTTTTTCCAGCGTCTTTTCATCGTAGACAGAAGGTTCCAGGATGACGCGGTTTGGGATGCAGTTGGCCAGGAATGAGATAAGGCACTCCGACGCCGAGATTCTGATGTTGCGAGACGGGGAGGCGAGGAAAACAGAGACCATGTCAAATAGGTCTGGTAGCTTCTCAAACGTCTCCTGTGGGTTAATCTGAGCAGAGACCTCGTATCCTCTCGACAGGACCGCAATCCATGGCGGAAGAAGCTGCGAGTCGTTCTGCGCTGGTTTCAACTCTTGAATAGCTTCCAGGAGGCGCGGCAGCTTCGACGAAGAGAATTCGTCCGCCATGCCCTCGAATATAACCTCAAAGACCTCAAAGGCAGCCATTGTGATGAACTCGTTGCTCGATCTCGAGACATTCATGAGCAGCTCGCACAGCGGCTCAATCTTCTTACTCGGCCAGCCGCCCGACGCCTGTGCGATTGTCTTGACCAGCTGCAGCGAGTGGATTATCAGGGGGTCGTGGTTCTCATGGCGGCCATGTGGCCCGCGGTTCTTCTTCGCCTTTCCCGCCGCAGCGACGCTGTCGCTCAGCGTCCTCAGCGCGGTCTCCGCGCACATGTCCGCAGCCGGGTGGTCCAGCGACGGGCTGGGAGGAGGCGTCTTGAGGACCTTCACCAGCGCCTCTTGAGCCCTCTTGCGCACCTTGGGCCGGTGGTCAACGGCCAAGTTCAGCAGCCCGGCGGTCGCCCGCCGCGGCCCGATCTGCGTCTGCGGGAGATTCCACGCAGCGGCATCCTGCGCGAGGAGCAGCGACTCGAGGCAGCCAATGGAGGATCTGAGCAGCGGAGCCTCGACTTCCGGCAGCGTCAGGGCGGGCACGAGGCTGGTGAGGATCTGCTGAAATTTCGAGCGGAGGAGCGGTGCGGGGACATAGTCGGCGGTGATATCGAGGAGGTAGACGACGGAGGTAGCTAGCTCTTTGTTAACGATTCCTTGGGAGTTCAGCGACTGGCTCAGAAGCGCAAGGAGTGCTGCGAAGTAGGCCGTCGGCGAAAAGTCTGCCTTCTGGTCGCGGAGAGTGTCTTCGACTGCGGAGAGCACCACAGCAGTCTATGCGGTCAGCTATCAAAAAAGAGAGTTGCTTGGCCCGTAGGTGGGCGGGACTTACATGGTGCTGGTTCTGCAGCTTCGGCGACTTGATCTTTTCGAACTTCTCCGCCAGAGTCGGGGTCGCCATGATGAGCGATGAGCTGCAGGCAGCTCGCGAGGTCGACCAGGCAGGATTGGTTGGGGGGGATGGAGGACGAGCAGCGCGGAGGTATTTTTTGGTGGTCCGAATAATTTTTGAAAAGCGTACGGAGTCTTGGCGGGCGCTATCGATAGCAGCCCGCCGCCGCCCGCCAGACGAGACACCAAAACGTGCATACAACTACGGACGTTGTTTGTCGATGGATTGCTAGAGTTTTAGACTGTAGAGGACCAGATAGATCATTTCCTCGACAGCTCGTGCAACTATCCGAACAGCACATCTAACACTGAGACATGCAAGATCATCAATAATCTTGATCCTTCGTTCCACATCCCCACCAGGTCGATGCATTTCACAATATTCTGCAACGCCTGGACTGTCCATTTCCTGCTCTCCGGATCTAATTTCTCCAGAGAGATACCGTAACCTGCCAGTTGTAGGCTTCAGTAAAAAAGAGCCTCGCTGTGTAGGAACATCCACATTCACTCGTTTGACATGTCGCTTCATCAAATCATCGTCGTGACTTCCTGCAGAATTTTTCAAGGCTTGTGCAGCCTCAACGTTTTAAAAGAAATCAAGCTCCATGGTCGACTCTATTGCTCGCGTAATCATGGACAGTGCTCACAAGCATCGTACGAAGACGACCGCAAAAACTAGAATAACACCTCCCCGCTGTGCTCGGCCTCGAAGCCAAGAGCCTGCAATTTGCTATTGCGCTTCTTATCCTTGCGTTTCCGTTCCGCTTCTTCCTTTTTCTTGAGCTCAAAGACTTCCTGGAACGGCGCTTGCCTTAGATTCGGAGGGATCTCATCTTCCTTGTCGAGATCCTGCATGTGCCGCAACGGTCAGTAAGCACGCAAATGAGCAGGTCCATCAACATGGAAGGACACAGGAAAGGCCACAGAAATTAGCAGAGCTAAAACGTACAATCTCCCCAAGCAGCAGAACGTTCTCGCCCCGGACAAGGTAGACCCCGCGCGGTATATCGGCGTAAAGGTTTCCGGCGTAGAGTCGTTCGATCGTGTCTTGTAGAACAAGGTTCGCTGTGGAACAGAAATCGAGCATTAGAATCCCGGCATTGATACCAGCTATCACCCAGCGAGGCTCAAGCGACGAAACGAGGACAGGCGGTCCATACCAAACTGATCCCAGCTTCTCAGGACTCCGATCAACTTTCTGCCGTCGCGAAGGACCAGAACGAGTTTCTCTGCAGGCATATACACCGGTTAGCTCCTGTGAAACTAGGTGTACGGTGCTACCGTCCGCCTCGTATACTATATGTAGAGCCCCGCGCGCGTGGGTCCCGTCCCATCATCAAGGATTACCGAGTTCCCAAGCGCGAGCTCCGTCAAGGAGAGACGATTGAGGCGAACGGAGCAGAAATCAAGCGAGCCTTCCGACGAGCGATGAAAACATACTGTCTGTCAAATCCAACAGCTGTGCCGCAGTTGTGAACATCTGTGGTGGTAGCTGCGGCGGGCCCTGGGGGGGCATCATCGGCCCTGGCGGTGCGTACGCATTCTGCGGTGGATGATTCGAGTGCGCATTCGCCTGTTGGGCTCCGGCAAGATTATCATGGATCGGGAGCCTTTCCATATCTATAGTCGCGGGGTAATCGGGGCGCGCGAGACGGTGCGGGAATCTCGACAGTATGTCAGAACGGCTTTTCGTGGGGGTCTAGATTCGCGACAATGACTGCGACGATATCATTCTGGGAAGGACGGAGCATGCGCGAGGCGGCACAGGATCGCTGAATCGCGCCGGCGAAAATGCCGCCTTCGAACAATTCCGAGAGAAAGAGAGTGTGTTGGAAGCTGCCCGCTGTTCTGGAGTTGGACGCCCGTCAAAGTCGCAGTATCTCCAGCTCCAGCCCTCGCTGCGATTGCCCGATCTGTTTGCTCTGTTTGACATGTGCACCCGCGGCCTGTTACACCGTCTGGCATCACACAGTGCACCATTACAGCTGAATCGGGTATCCAAGTTAGTCGAGGCGTAAATTGCTTGCTGGGCTGAGTCATATCAATAACCCTATCATTTGTTTTTATATTGCAAGTAATCACACACCTTGCGATCTCTCAACCCATCTTTGTCATTGTATGCTGACTAATCAGATCTCAGGGACTGATATTCCCCGTTCCGGGTACGGCCCGCTTTCTCTACAACCAAAAGAACTATGTATGCACTTCTCTGCCTAGCACAAAAAATACATAGTTCATTTGCTTTTAATATTGGAAAGGGAATTCAGGAGAGTCCCATCAAAGATTGAAAAGATTAGACCATGAAAGCAATTGAGCGACTCCGGGAGCATCGAAGAGAACCTGGCTTCGATGACACTTGTATCAGGGACCTAACAGGTACCTATCGTTTGTGGGTGAAAATGCAGCTCACTGCCAGCTATCCTGCTTTCTTCCAATCAGGCCAGGGATGTGTAGGAATACTACAGCGGTCGGCTCGCTGCTTTCACGCGCGCCCTTGAGCTGCAAAGGCGCCTTCTTCCTCTTCTGTGCGCCTCTCTCTTCTGCCCTCTGCCCCTCTTCACTCGACCTGGCGTTACGCAGTCACTGCCCCTCCAAGCACCGGTCCCTTGATGCAATCTACAGCTGCACTTCATCCAAACAATCTCACCATCCCTCCAGGCACCGACTTGAAGGATGATGAAAAAGGACAGGCGCAGACCGATCTACCCGCAGACGAAGAAGTGGCACAGAAGCAGACGAAACTGGAACGCCTCAACCAGTCCATGCTCAGGGATCTGGAAAAGATAGTGAAAGAAAATCCACCGGGCGCTGACCTGTGGCCATACTTCCGAAAAGCAAACTACAAGGCCAACAGGGCCAAGCTTGTCGAAAAGCCAGAGCCAAAGCCCATTATCAGTGATGAACCTAGACCTAGTAAGGGTGAGTTTTGGTTGGTATATGCTCGTAAAAAGCAATTAAGTTTGAATTAACTAATTAATTAATCAATACAATGACATATTTTTCGTCCAGAGTCTACTCCCAATTCTGAAAATAATAATAATAATAATGAGCTTAAACACGTTGTCCCCGCCGAGGACGACATCTCCATCCTCTGGCCTTAGCTCCCAAACCTTGCCAGCTTACTTCTCTGCGATCAAACTACCTCATCAAGCCTGGAGAGACTCAATCTCACGTTCCGTTCTCTCACGCCTCCTGAACTACGGCGACCTACTCTACCAGTACTTCGGACGGGCCGTCGTCCGAATCGCGCCAGACATCGCGGTCAAGATCAACAGATCTAAAGATGTGACGGAATTATCCAACCTCCAGCACACCGTCCGCGCAACAGCTGCTTCGCAGACAACAATCCCGGTCCCTTCACCGCTAGGGATGCTTTCCGTCGCGCACTTCTGCTACATCTTCACGAGCTTCGTGCCGGGGATCCCTCTCGACCGGATCTGGGGGAATCTGACGTCCCATCAAAAGGGGCATGTGCGGGACCAGCTGAATCGCATTTCCAGCGAGCTCAGATCTCTTCCCCCTCCCTTCACAGGAAGGATTGCTTGGGGGAGGAGGAAATCCACCCGTCCGCAAGGACCATCGACGCTGGACTAAAATCAGTTCTTCTCCCATCGCTGACGATGGCGAAATTCAGCGACATTTTGCTCAGCGAGCCTTGTTGCTGCACAGATGCAAGTCGCATTGAGTATCTCCGAGCGAGTCTCCCCAGCAACCATCGGATCGTAATGACGCACGGTGATCTGCAGCCGTGCAATATCATTGTTGACAGCGAGCGGACCGTGAGGATTGTCGGAATTGTGGATTGGGAGCTTGGAGGCGCGTATCCGGAGTATTGGGAGTACGTGCAGGCTTTGAGCGGCAGCTCGTTTATGACAATGAAGGAGGGTGATGATTGGTATTTATACCTACCGGAGGCAGGGATCGGTAAGTTTTTCGAGGAGTTCGCGATGTATCATCTCATTGGCAGAATGGTGGGCTAAGCGGAGGTAAACTTATTGAAGAACTTCTGTAATCTGCATCGGGGTCGTCATATAACAAAATTCTAGTTTGGTTGGTGCTTACTCCATTATTACTGAATGTACAGCACGGTGTAGGTTCAATTTCCAACACTATCGGACGGGAGAACAGTAGTGCATGTGTATACATGGGACGCTTGAGCAACTTTTTCGTTCGTTCATCCTTTGGTATCTGAGCCTTGCTTACTGTTATGCCCTGGCCAAGACCATGCAACATGCATTACTCTAATGTGATATCGGGCCAGGCATATGGTACTCAAACCCCCGGTTGCTCGCTTCCCTTGAAGATCAAAAGCTATCACGTTGAATCCTTCTCGCGCTTAGGAAAAAGAAGTTGGGCGTATACAATATCTCGGTGAGGCGTTCACGAGGCTTTTGCTGACTGTTGAAGCCGAACTTTACGAGCGAGGCTGAATGGCTGATTTGACCAGACCTATCCGAAACGCAAGGCGAGCCAAGTACGGTCGTTCTGCTGAAGAGTCCGCACCGAAAGGAAAATACATAAAGACTGCGCAGTTCATGCACGGCAAGGTAGAGACAAGACAGAAATCGATTTCACTACATGTCGATGTTTGTAAGTTCTGCTTCTGCTCTGCTCCTAGCTCTGTCGCCAAAAATGAAACTTTCCTTGCGCTATATTGAAACGATGGGGCGGTGCCCGCCGCTGTTGCGATCACCAGGACAAGAAATTTCGCCGTTCAAACCTTCATCCAGGGGCATCACGTAGGCAAGGACAGCCGACGTTGCGCAAGTTAGGCCCAATCAACCTCTTCCGTGTTATATGGTCGTCAGATCGAGAGGTTCGAAAATGCGACATTTGCTATTCCCATACAAGAAATCAGAAAAAAAATCAAAAGCAACTGTGAAGGAAAAGGAACTAACGTAAGAACGACGGATGAGGAACATCTGACTGCCACAGGAGCTCTTCATCTTTCTTACCGCAGCGGTGGCTGGCGGCAACACCACGGAAAACGCCACGCCTCTCTGTCACCTGCGGTGCAGCGGATGCTCCTGCCTTGCGGGCAAGACGGAGAAGAGCAGGAACTCCCGGCATGATGGCCGGGGTCTTCCATACGGCCTTTCATGCCACGCTGATCCCCCGACGCTGCCCTCGCACCCTCTGCTCACGACGTCGACTATATACAGCGCAGTATGGCTCATCCGACGAGCCAATACTTGCTCTGACCGAGTCCTGAGAGCGGTGGTATGCAGGGCTTGAAGGGGGTGGTGGGAGCTGTATCGCTTTGAATTGCTCGTCGCTGATTATTTTCCAACGGTACAAATACTGCATGAGCTCGAAGTCTGGTCGGCTCAGGGCAAGTGTGTGCCCCCGCTGATAGTGTTGCGCGACATGCTCGAGCATGTCATCCCAAGCTTGGCCCTGGCGATCGTCGAAGAATCTCTCCTGACACATAGGACAGCGCGCAGATGTGGGCGGCGGATGTGTTCGAAAGTGGCTGAGAACATGCGTCTTCCACTCTTCGGCGCTATCGAACCTTTCATCACATCTAAGAATGTGGAAGAGACAGTGATAGATACATTGAGGTCGCGAGCTCGAGGGAGCGACAAGAACTCCCGTTTCGTCTTCCTCCAGGACATTCATTACTTCGATCCCTGCTGCCATCCTAGTGTCTATGGATCCAAAAGAGGACGACGTTGAGCCGTTGGAGAGCGTCGGGACGGCACTCAGAGACGCCATGCTTCCTACGCTGTCTTCGGTGCTCTCGTCTGAGCCGTTCTGCGACGTCACGGAGCTGGACGAATCGATCGAAGGGAGATCGGACGGCCGTTTGCCAGATACCCTAGAGATAATGACAGGCAGTGAACACTTGGAAGCGATGCGATTCGAAAAGCCGCCCGAATTATCCTGCTTCCATGCATTTAGCCTCCAAGCGGCAGTTGACAAAGGGGCCACTAAAGCACTATCAGCACTCTTCACCAGTTTCACCGCTCCGGGGTCTGTGCATACTCGCTGGCAATCAAACAAAGAACTGGGAGTCGAATCCAAAAAAAGAGGTCCGTTCCAGACGGAAACAATTAATACATAAACACTATCTTGCTTGAAGGGAAGAAAGAGTAAGGGAGAGAGCTCACAAAAAGGTGCTGCTATCGTCTCACACACTCGCAGCACGCATACTTAAAGACCTCGAACTCCCACGCTATAGTGCCTGTCTCGACGCTGACATCGAATCCTGTTCAAGATCAGGCTCCTCGCAGAACCATGGACGCACCGAGGAAGAGCAGAAGTTTGAGCCGCGAGATGAGAGGGGGAGGCTGCCAACACTTCATGCAGCACCTCGGGCGGTCGAGCGACGAACGTTTGACACAGGCAAGTCGACGCTGGCCACGTTGACCGCGTACGGATCAAGAGCCAATTGAGGCCACAGACCAGAATGGATCACGCACAAAACGGTGATATCTTGTCAACCACACGGCCCCATGTGTAGAACCAGTGGGGAGCAGACGGCAGCGGCAGGGAATCATAAGTGCGCTATCTCCGGCGGCGTCATTGATACTTGACACCCTTGGTAGCCCTTCACTCGGTACATACCCAGACGGCATCCCGCACGGAGCTGCCGCTGATCCGGGCATCCCTCAGGATCTCCCAGAGGCCAGAGTAACACACGGTGACTTGGCAAATATCAGACATTGTGTTCGTCCTGGGAATCTTGTGATGATCGCCACTGTGAACGGAATGGGCATCTGCAGGACTAGCTGCAGCCGCCAATGGGAAGCTTCCCAGAGCAGGGCGGCCTGGTTGCACAGGAAGCTGTTTGGCCGTCTCACCGAAGCCGACAGCTGCGATAGCTTGCTGCCATGGCGGGGGCTGGGGAAACAGGAAGATCAGACAGCGCTTTGGAAGCTGCCCATTATTCAGGCATCGACTATCAGTTGCGATATGCCCATTTCAGTCTCCGTGGTCCAGCGGTGCGTGTTTCAGTGGTGGCGGCGAGCTGGCAGCTCAGTCGTCCAGCCATCCTCCGGCACGAAGGACGAGGGAAGCGTTGCGGGGGCGGCGTGGGCCTGCGGGACACAGCGCTCACCGCCGGTCACGGGACGCCGACGGGGACGCCGCTCGCCTGCTTCGACCTCTGGGGCGTTATACTCCAACCGCTCCCTCAGGGCTTCCCAGCAGGGAAACTCGTTGGGCTCAGGAATGATTATGTTGATGTGCCAATCCATGTGCTGACCAGTTATCATTGCTAAATCGCGAACATGACTCATCGTTGCATAGCATATGGGTTTGGAATTGTTGCTTCGAATGTTGGATAAGCGTTCATTATTCGTCCACTTGACCCTTCAATCCAAGTATCCCGCTTGGAAGTCATGCATGCTCTTTTAACGCTCCTGATATTGTTCTCGGAAGTCTCCCCTATTTCCTTCTCTTCCCGGTTCCCCGCTGCGTGTTTCGGTTACCTGGAGCAGCTGATCGAAACAGGCCAACGGAAGATAATGCGCATTCATTGAAATACCATTTATTAAATATATGTACAGTATGATACAGAGACACCAGAGACTACTAACTATACGCGGGCGGCCGATCTTCCTCCCAGGTCGAAAACTCTTTCTTCGCGAGTATGTTCCCATGTGGAACGTTAACCCTCTCCCTGCTCAAGTTCACCTCGGGCATCGCCGCGCCCGTCACGGTTTCTGCGTAGAAGTAAGGATCCTTTGAATGGCTAGACGGAGCGCCGGATGCCGTGTCTCCAAGCATACGGGAGCGAACACAGCCGGACATTGTCGTCGAACCGCGCGTCGGCTCCGCCGTGGATGACATCGACCAGCTTCCCCAGGACGGCGAACTCGAGCTTCAGCTTCAGGCTGTATATGGCGCCCTCGAGCGTGATCTGAACGGCATAGTAGCTGGCGTACTCGAGGCCGAGGAGGACAAGGTCCATGATGACGATGAAGATGTTGATCCCCAGAAGCTGATGCATGAGCTTGCGGTCCCCAGGCTCCGACCCGAGGCGCAGGAGCTTGATCGTCTCGGAGACGTAGAGCCCTGAGATGATGCCCTCCTGGATGCTGAACCCAGTCATCTGGATCTTCTCCATGATGTTGTAGCCCTGGATGAACACCGGCGAGTTGCCCTGGACGTTGGACCCATACGTGAGGACCGTCGTGGGAATGTGGAGGAGAATGGCGTTCACAATGATCATGTAGAGGACCCGTCGCAGGATCTTCTCGTCCCTGAGGACGAGGTGAAGTCGCGAATAGAGCACGAGTGACTGGCCGGTGACCATCACCCACCAGCCGATTGTCAAGGTCGTTACGGACACCCCAGGAGTTGACCCGGGTGAAGAATTTCAGAAGGAAGCCTAGCGAATAGGGAAAGACGCCCAGGACGAGGACGATGAGCTCTATCACATTGTACCAGGAAATGGCGATGAAAGTGACCAGAACCATCCGGATCTCCTCCCCTTCGCCGGTGAACAGTCTGGATATGCCATCCAGCGATCCTTGTATGGCGGACTGGCTCGCCTTTGCTCACAGCAGCGCCTGCTGCCCGACGGGCAGGCGAGTACCCTAAGTAATCAGACACGACTGTCAGGTGAACGGTCGAGATTGATGGGCTCCCTATTTCCTCTGATTGGCAGCAACGCTTGACGGCCAGCGTCCCTGCTGCCTGTACTTCGATGAGGAGGAGACAGTGAATAAGGCGATTTGTTCTGCGAGTAAGCACGAGCGTCCTGCTCCAGCTGCATAAAAATCGGTCCAACGGTCAACAACAGCAAACCGTATCGATACAGCAAAGATCAGCCAAGCGCTTGCGGCGCATGGAGTTGCAGCAGTTGACACCTCGAGTTTCACCACTCAAGCAGAGCCAGCTGGGTGGGCTGATGATTCGACTAGAATCGAACGCTGCCTATGGCCGAATCGGCCTCTCTCACTCATACCGATGAGTTTATCTGATCTTCACTCCATCCTGGGAGAGCGTCCGGGGGCAGTCATCCAACGACGGGCAATCGCATATATTAGGTAGCTTCACGGGCGGGTGGCGGCGGAGCGTAAGAGAAAGAGACGCTCTCAGGCTTTCTCGGTGTCAGCTTACGCACCCGCGGCTGCGGGGCATCTTCGTATTATCTCATTTAATAATAATAATAATAATCTCATGTGCCCTGCTCTCCGACGACCATCAGCAGGGTCGGCGGCTTCAGGTTAATTCGCATTATTTCGTCTCGTGTGGTCTTTCTCATGTCGACGAGAGCTTATCCTGGCCCCTTTTCGGATTGCTTCCTCGTCCGGGGAAACGCCAGCTCCACCGCGGGCTTGAGCGCAAGGTGTTTGTGTTTCGTTCCCGCGACTCGGTTCTCGGCGCCTTGTGCATGATCTTCTAAACTTGCAGCGTGCAGATCCGCCCCGACTCCCAATCCTCCCGGGCCCAAGTTCCATCTAAGGCAGAAGCTAAGAGGATCAGCAGGGCAGGGCAACACGATATGGCCGCGGATTCCTCGCATTGGACAGCCAAACCGTGGACTCAACACAATACAACCGATCACGAGTCCACCCCGAGTCCAGGAGTTCGGAGCCTTTATGAAACAAAGGTAATAATAATCGGGACCCTCAGCCTCAGACTTTTTAATCTAAGGTTAATTAATCAATTTATTATCGGCGGGCACAACCCGGCATCCATAGCGCCGGACCAGCGCTATTCTTAAGATGGTATAACGTTGCCTGATCCATGGTCCATGGGCCTACTTCACCTACCTAGCTAAATAATAGTAGGTTGTCTAGTTATATAAGGAGCTACCTAGGTACCTTACCTATCTGCTCTGAGACTGAGACTGAGAGAGAGACTCCCTGGAGTAAAATTGCACGACTCCGGCGCTTTCGATACTATTTTAATTTAACCAGTATGCGAACAATGCGGTTTGAAGCTCCAAAGAAAAGAATCGCTTGGGCCTTGGGATATGAATCTACTTACAGAGTAGTCATTGCTGTCATGCTGTCCAAGCTAAGCTCCGTACTGCTACAGTACAGCATTCTGTACAGAAGCTGTACATCCATATAGCATGGACTGACACCCACCAACATGTCCTGCACATTCTCGCTTGCGTTTTCGATGTCGACCTATTGCAGGAGTAGGAATATGTCTTCCTTTCTATCGAATGTAGCCCCGCCGTTTCAACTTTGATACTGCAACTCAACCTGGAGATAGAGCATCGAAGAGCTATGTATGTGGTTGCATACAGCTTTCCAGAACACACAGCACCACAGTCTAACAACTAGCAGTCGTCATACTCTAGTGCGACAGAGCTTCTGGAAGCGAAATGCAGCTAGTTTAAGGAGCACAATCCACATGTCGTCTTCGCTATTACTACTTTACTTGGTATAATATAATGCATCAAAAGTCATCAATTTCGAGAAGAAAAATCCTGACAACAGAAGTGTGTATTTGTAGACATCCCGAAAGACAAAAAACGCACAGATTCTCGAACGGCTCATGAAGTCGTTAGATACATTCATTCGTGATTCATACATCATAAAGTAGGTCGTCAAATGTACTATAACTCGGAAAGTCACTCGATCAATGATCAATCAGTCAGTCAGTCGGTCTGTCTGTCCATCAATAATCTTCTCGTCCTGCTCCTTCTCCTTCACTGCGGTAGTATTATCATTATTATTATTACTGCTGTTATTCCCCCTCTTGATCAGAATCTCCACCGCCGCGTCCGCGGCCCTAGTCTCAGCCTCGAATGCGCTCACTCCGTCGTCGATCTGGACGATATCCTCCTCGCCGACACGGACACTGCAGACCCATCTGCACGTTACTGTCCCCTCTCCCTCCGCCGCGGAAACGCTGTTGTTGTCGGTTGCGGATGTGGTTGTGAGAGGCACTACCTTCGCTTTGGTATCGTACTGCACCCGCTTGGACTGCGCCACGAGACCGAGCCGCTCCTTCGGGTGATAGAGCACGATCTTCTCGTTCAGGATGCGCCGCATGTATGCCATGAGTCCGATCCGTTCGAGGAAACTACGACACTCGTCCAGCGAGCCGCGCGAGTCGACGAAGATGGCGCCCAGAAGGGATTCGACCAGGTCCGAGAAGAATTTACCTGCCTCGAGCCGCGTCAGGAGCGCCCAGGGGTACTTGCGCGAGTGGTGCAGCGCGTCGCGGATCGCGTCGCGGAGTTCCTCGTACCGGCCATGTGCCGCGTGCTGCGCGGTGACTATGTCCCAGGAGGCGGAGTGGCGCATGTATTGCCAGAGGTGGACCTTGGCGGTCTTCTTTATGGTTGAGATGTGGGCTAGCCCTTGCTCGGTGGGCTCTTCGCGGGTCTTGTCCATGGAGATGCTGTCCATGCAGAGGAAGGCCAGGAAGTCCTTGTTCACGAGGGCGGTGCGCATGAGGTGCATGTCGTAATGGGGAAGTTCTCGGCCTGCCGAGTGGCGGTTGTGGAAGAACAGTTCCCGGACCACCATGTGGTCTAGGATCGAGTCGCCCAGGAACTCCAAGCGTTGGTAGGACACGGTCCTGTCTTGGGTACTGGGGTGTGTTAGGCTCTCGACCAGAAGGACCTTCTTGGTGAATGTGTATCCGATGAGGGTTTCGATCTCTGGCAAGATGGCAAGCGGTGTACGATCGTCGGGAGCTGGGACGGCGTCGTAGAGCTGGTTGACTTCTTCGGCGACCGTCTTCCACTCGACCTCTGGGAGAAAGACCTTGAGGCATTTCAAAGTCTTCTCCATGCCACCGTCGACGTATGAAGCCCCGACTAGTGCTTCGACCACATCTGCAAGCACTTTGGTTGATAGTTCCCTGTTGGTGCTGCTGCTGTTTGACTCTGATTCGAGAAGATCGGAGATGTAAGAAGGCCGCCACTTGAGACCCGTAAATGCCTCGGTCAGGATATATGCATCCAGGCCAAGGTCAAGAGCCGCCCTCGACAGTCGACCGTTGGAGACGATCCGGTCCTTGGAAAACGACAAAAGACCTTCATGCCATAGTGGATTCATCGCCAGAAGGTGGAGTGACGCGCGGAACTTCAAAACACTGTCGCCAAGAAACTCGAGCCTTTGGTAATTCGTTTCTTCCCTTGCCACTGATGCACTGATAGCGGTCATCACGAGAGTCAAGTCGTCGAATCCCACGGGGGCGAGTATCGTGCGCGCGAGCTTCTCGGCGACGAGGAGGATTTCGATTTTGTGAATCACCGAGGGTATTAAAAGCGCAAACCTCGCATACATGGCTGGCAGTCGATCAATGGAGCATGAGCGCGCCACTATGCATTGCTTTGCGGTGTGGTGCAGGCTCCCTTTGGCATCACCAGCTACGGGGTGTAGGAAGTCAGTGCGTTTGGGTAAAGTAGTACCCTGCAGATGAAGTTCCCGCTGCTGCTCCTGTTCCTCGCTGCCGGCAGTCGGTTCTTCCTCATTCTCTTTATCTGCTTTTTTCTCATCGATAGGAACCATCCATGAGATACTTTCTATCATAAAAGGTCGGGTACATTCTCCAATAGTTCGCACCAACCCAAGCTGCGGGAAAGTATCGGGATCATGGATTTCTGCGAGCTCCTGAGCCATAACCCTACCCTTTACTGAAGCCAGCCAAGTTTTCAAAGAACTGAGAGTTGAGGAGAGTTCTGGTAGAAACAGCACAGGGAAATCTGTGCGGTTAGTCGGCATCCGACCAGAGAACACTGAAGACAGAAGTAGATACGCGACATCCTTGGCTGTCTCAATTGACGTCGATATAAGTGAGCTTTTGTTTGGCTTTAGGGACACAGCCACCGTTGTTTCTTCATTCCAGAAAAGCTTGAAGCATAGCCTGCAGGGGAGGGCTACGGGCATCAAGACAACCATGCGAGGCAAGCCAAAAGTCTGGGGCGAGAACTTTATCTTGGTCTGATAGAGAGGCAGGTTTTCTTTCCACATCTTGGCAATCCCGATCCATGGGTTGAAGCGTGCGGAAATTCGCACAAGGTTTTGGCGCTTCTCAATCGGTTCAGCTGTATCTGACCGCCCTTCGCAATGCTTTGGCATCAAATTGTCGTTCACGAGTCCCGCTTTATAAAGCGCTAAATACGCCTGGAATGCTGCATCCCTCTTCGCCATTCTTTCGGTCTTCCATGATCCTTTCCCACTTATCTCACGGAGAGACGGATCAAGAACGCTGGGAAGGATCACTTTAGCCCGGAGAAGATTCTGTTCATCAAATCTAATTATGATAAAGTCCGGTCGAGTCTCAGTGTATGCGCAGACAATCGTAGAGCAAAAGTGGTCCAGATATGGCCGCGCATTTTCATAAGTGAGAAGTGCCCTGGGACCGATTAGCAAGACAGTGGTAGCGAAATATGTCTGACATACTTTGTTGATTCGATACGGAAGACCTCCTCCCCATCTTCTTTCGCATTTTCTCTTTCTTCAATCTCCGCCAGCATACGTGTACTGTCAGAGTAAATTTCCTTCATGATTTCTTCCATTCTGATCCACTTCGTTTCAGTGTTAGTATTGTTCTTCTCAAAGAACATTATAAGTTTGGACTTTTCCTTTCTGGCTCTGCCCCTCCTCTGAATGAATGACCTCAAGTTGCTGGGAGGGTCATAGCAGATAACGAGATTGCAAGCCGATACATCAATTCCCTCTTCAAGAACGGATGTCGCGACAAGCACATTTTTGTTCCCAGTTCGGAGGTCATCAATAGCACCTTTCTGATCTCGAGGATGACTGATCTCAAAAAGGCTCGACTTGCGGCCGGCATAGCTAGAAGTTCCGACGAAGTGTCCTGGGATGATGTCCGTCATAAGGGGATGAACGGAGAGAAGATGTGCAAGCATGACGACAGTAGCCCGTTGCTGTGCGAATATTATTGCTCTAAGATCCGGAGTGTATGTTTTAGCTAGGAGCTCGATTAGAAAGCTAGATTTTTGAGAAAGCGGATCTGAGACGCTTCTCCAAAGTTTGGTTTCAGTAATTGGTAGCTGCGAAAGCACGTCCGCCACGTATTTCTTTTCGTCCGTTTGCCAGTCTACTAACATGTCATCTTCAGATGCACCAAAAGCACTGGCACGAAACCTTCTCACACAGGTATCAATGAAGGCGTCAGCAGCCCAAGGACCGAGCTCTTCGTGGATAACCCTGGCGCGTGTCACAAAGCCTTTCAGCTCCTTTCCACATGGCGTCGTCTTGCCTGAGAATAATATTTTATTCAGCTCTTCCTGACTTTTCAAGTCGTTTCTCATTCTTAGCCTTTTGACCTGGGGATCGTTTTCGACATCGTAGAGAGCCTTGTCGACGAGAATTTCGAGACTCCGCAGAAGTGGAGAGGGCTGATATTCATTTCTTTCGTAGGTAATCCTGGTTATCTCCGGCTGATGGACGTATTGTAGAAGTTCCTCGCGGTGAACAGTCGGGGTCCTGCAGATCGCATTCAGGTTTTCTTCGATGGTTCTAAGCATTCTCAGTACAGATATGCAATGTCAAGTAGTTATGACTACCTTAAGCCCCCGACATTAGCCTTTGTCACTGGACTCGCAGTAAGCCCTAGAACAGAAGGTAGCTCGGAGGTATTTCCAGATCTTCGGAGGGGATGATAAAAGTTCCGCATGATCATGTTCGTTGGATGTGAAGCCACACAACTATGAGCTGCGACGGAATTAGTTATCCCACTGCAGTTACTGAGGTTGTTGAGGGTGTACCTTCATCGAAGACAAGCAACGCTATGCGGTTCAATTTCACGAATCCTCTCGACATCGCATCAAGGAGTACCTGCGGTGTGGATACAACGATGCGTATATTCCGGAGGATCGAGTCCCAGATCTCCTGATTGCTCCAGTGGTCGACATTGTCCATTCCTGAGAGCAACCTCGTCTGGAAAGCAGGGAGCTGCTGCGATATCACCGCATGTTGCTGCTCTGCGAGAGCCACAGTCGGTGTGAGGAACCATACAAGCTGGAGATTTTGTCAAAATAGTCTAAGTCAAGACGGTACGGGATACATATGGAATCTTACCTTTTCCGGCGGACATCGTCCAAGCTCTTCCCGTATTCGAAGGACGGCACTAAACACGGTAGTGGTGAGTGGCCAAAGGTATTAATATGCTTATGTTAAATACTCGTACATCTGTGTTTTCCCACTACCAGTGTCCATCTACATACGAGGATGCGCTTAATCAGCACTCAGTCTCTCCTATCCAGCCTCATATGGAAATCTACTTACTGCAACGATAATATTCCGACGCAAACTTTCCTCTAGCATCTCTCGCTGGTAAGCCCTGATCTTCAGGGTTGTGGACCCTCCCCCACCGGATGTCCCATCCGAGCTTGCGGTTGTTTGTTGATGTTGAGTCATTGTTGAGCAGTGATACTCTAATTTGCAGCATAGGGGATATAATCGTAGGTACTGCCAGGTGTGGATTCTTCTAGGAGATTTAGCTGTTTTTGATCTAAGATTCAAATGTGAAAAAGAAAACATAGGATGTTCTGTTTACAAGGCTGTTGTAGCCTTGATGAGGCGTGTTCATCGTGGGGGCAGCCAGACCCATGGAAAAATGCATGAATGGCCCCGCACTCACGTCGATGAAACAGCCAACCACGGGCAGCATCAGCGTACCGCTACCTCCACAGCAGTCCAGCGACAAGCCAGCACGATATCCAGAAGGCAAATTCAAGATACACAAGCTGTTCTTTATTCTTCCAATAACCGGCATAATTGGAGGACCTGTAAGTAGCAATTTTGTCTTTTGGCCCTTGTTCTTAACCCACCGTCATACCACTTGCATAGTGTACCCCGCACATAAGCGCATAGGCGTACAAGCATGTCACCGTCAATGCAACGTAATGGATCTCTCAGTTACCCGTACGCTTATCATTCCTACCATGGACATCAAATTGAGTGTCGTGGATTCGATTTTCAAGTGAAGTAATGCTGTCATAAGAATTAAGGGAGTCCTGACGTCTTGCACGGAATCCGAGGAGTCAAACTTCAGATCGAGCTTTTCCCACCTCGGGCACTTCGGAAGACTGATATGTCTATTATATTACAAGACTAGGCAAGACTTGAATATCATGCTGGCATGAAATCATTCATAGGTTGGTGAGATAGTCTTCGATCTCCTCTTTGCTCAGCTTCCTGAACCGGGGACCTCTTGCTCCCTCGACGCCTTCGTAACCCAGCAGGTGGTCTGCAGGGGGTCCCACGATGCCTATTCGATTGTAAGCAATTCTGTAAGCCTATGTTGGGACTAGTCTCAGCCTACCAATCTCTATAGTATCGCCATTCATCTCGCCTTCAATAGTCTCCTTCAAGGTCAGAAGAGCAATGTGGATGGCATCTTCAAGCTCCAGTCCTTCTGTATACCGCTTCTCGAGGAAGGTTTTGGCGCTCGTGGCATGCTTTCCAATGGCTGTGGCCTTCCAGGGGAAGTAGCTCCCACTGGGGTCGACCTGATACAGACTAGGACCGCCCTTCAAGATACCGCCTGTCTTCCCTATTTTCTTGATCTCAGCTCCAGCGCCTTCTGACGAAGCTTCCTTAGTCTCCGGCTCGACGCCCTCATCCCAGCCGGCGATTAGCAAGCTGACGCCATAGGGACGAACACCACCGGATTGTGTCGCTTCCTGAACGACACGGGCAACATCCTGGACCAATATTCGGGTTGGAGGGTACTCGTTGTAGATGCGTTTATAAGCAGTATGAGAGACTTTACGGGCCCTGTCGACAAGTACGCGGTAGTCTGGGCCCATGCCGGCGTAGACCATGCCAATGTCTGGTGTGATGAGGGAGATTTTCGATAGGGAAGACGAGTCAATAAGGGGCGAGGAGGACTTCTTCTCGGTAGCAAGAACAACTCCGTTTGTGGCTTTAAGAGTCGGAGTGATATTAGCCAAATCCTGTTGCCGAATCCGAAGATGATGGGGCAGGTCATACCTTTGATACCTAGAGCGGTAACACCCTGGTTTACAGCATTCAGGGCATATTCTGCAATCATCAGCACAATAGTAACGATAATAGATGTCTCAGCATTGAGTTACCGATCTGGACCAGCTTTCCGCTGTGAGCTATGGTTAGCACATAGGCCCCTCAGTTTGCACTAGCAGGAGCACCCACCTGGGTGAGAATGTGGTAAGAGAGAAAGAATAGCGGTCCGCCATGGAGATGGTTCAGCTTCGACAAGCTCCAGTGCAGGTCTTAAAACGGAGATGCAGCTTCCGAAAATGCACGAGGACAGGCGAAGGACTCGAGTGGAGGACCTGAAGCTCTGCCTTCACAGGAACGGCAACAGGCGTCAAGGTGTTGACGCGGTGCTCGGCGGTGCCAAGCCGCGCTGGGCGGTGACGGTAGACGAGCGGCTGGCATCCTCTTCGGGCATGGTCGACGTGGAGCTTTCTACACCTAACTAACAGCACAAACAGCAATTTGCCGAAGCTTCTGTTTTTTTCTTCCACTCCTCGTCTTGCAGTCTCTGCAAGCCATGTCTCTGCCGCACTCTCTGCGGCTGACAGACCTGGCCGACACTACCACTGAATGGCACTAGTCATATTGCAGTATTGCAGTGACCTTCTGGTCTTTTGATACCATCCTTTTCTCTCAGAGAATGGACTCATCTGGCCGGAGGCAAGACCGTTTGTGGCAGTGGCCGGGTGTTTCATCTGCCTCTGACAGCTCTAACCGAGCTGGCAATTCTGACACGACCCGTGGAACAGCTGACTCTGGTGATTCTTCGTCGAGCAGACCCAGAAAGCATTATCCTCCTCGGATATGTCGCATCTGTCTAGAGTCTGTTCCTCCTACCTTCCACCCTCCTTCCGAACATCTTCCCGGCTTCCTCCAGCCGAAGCCGCGGGTCACATACGAATCGCCTGATCCCGAGCTTGGTCGACTCATCCGACCCTGCAAGTGCAAGGGATCCTCGAGATACGTTCACGAGGGCTGCCTCAGTAAGTGGCGGCACGCAGACCCAGACTACGGCAGGAGGAACTATTGGCAGTGTCCCACTTGCAGGTTCCAGTATCGGCTGGAGCGTGTGCGGTGGGGGCGCTGGATAAGTAGTACTGCGACTCAAATCGGACTGACATTGGGAATATTACTGTTCACCATATTTATACTCGGTTTCGTTGCTGACCCGATCATAAATCTTTACGTTGACCCTTTCGAAACTATCTACTTCACAGAGTTTTGGGAGCCTAACAGGGTTGTTGACTTGCCAACGAACAAGAGAGCTTCGTGGTTCGAGCATTTTGTCAAAGGCCTGGCGTCTCTAGGAGTGCTGTCGTTCATAAAAGTGCTCTTCGCATTGTCACCATGGCAATGGTGGAATCTGCGCAGCTCTGGTCTGGTCGCTAGCGGCAGGTCGACCGGAAGGAGTCGGGTAGCTTCCATCAGCTGGGTTGTAGTCCTGATTGGAGTTGGCAGCTTCCTTTGGGTAAGTCTCTACCGATAGAGTGGATGTCCAGGCACTAACACAGGATAGGGCGTTTATAAGGGCGTCAGAGCGTGGAGCCGACGCGCCCTGGAAAAGGCTGGCGAGCGCGTCATGGATGTTCCATTATCCGATGATGATGATGACGAATGGATGCCCTCGTCTAATGAAGACCAACGTTCCAAGAAGGAAGACTGACATCCAAATGTATCATTATTGCTCGATATGCGAGCTGCACCCCAGGACGGTATGGTTTGATGCCTTGCATGACACTGTCTAGCGTTCTCATGTTATTAATGCTGTCATCCTCGAATTTTTGTTCTTTTTCTGCCGCACAACTTTGAGTTGTCACGCTCCTTTCGATGACGTGCCAATCAGTCAATGTGCGAAGATCGACTGTTCCTTCGTTAACTCCCGGTCTCCTGTTCGAAAAGAAGGACAGTTGGATTGGACGTTTTGTCTCATTCCTATGATGTTCTTCTTTACTAATCGGACAAGGTCGGGAGGAAGGTCGGACCGCATTATTTGATTCGATCGGTATGGCGCATTACCCTGCTAAGGGTCAGTGGCGTGGTTCAGATCGAGTAGCGGTACATTCCTTGGTATTTTGTATACTATGTCATCAAATGACCATGTCATATATCAACTTTGTTAGTTATAAAGCCCTTTCACTTTATTATTCCACCATCTCCTTAAATAATTGCCTTGAAACTTTTCAATGTGCAGCCCTTCTCTGCATATACTAGGCTTAAAACAATCCTACTAGATCGAGGGGTAAGCAGTATTATTATTACTCATAACTGATCCATTACACGACCACAAAGTAGCACATCAACTCCATCAACGCCTACGGTCATTACAGCCGGACCGAACCAAGCCCACAAGTTGCTAATCGTCTCAACCCCTAAGACGTACTGGTGTGCGCAATAAGGTCGCTCTGTAGGAATATCCTTCCAGAAATAAGCCACGTCTTGAAGCACATGTGTGGCCCTTGCGGAACGGCAGGCGCAAATAAAACGTGATATCGAAATGCTACGTGAATACGGCGATTAGAGCCGTGCCCCGGGCCAAGTCCGGGTCGTTCCAAAATGGGGTAGAGTTGAGCGAGTTAGCTCTCCCCAATCTTTGACGGGAGATCGTCAAGGCCTGTATAATTGCCAAGTATCTCTCACTGTGAGGAATATAATCAATTGGCCTCATGGAGTTATCGTTTATCGATGACCATGTAACCCCAGCCAATTGTAAAAAAAAATTTTGAACCATACTTATGCACTTTTAATAATGTTGTTGGGAATCGTAATAGGCAAAGGCCACAGCTGGTGAGAAATCGAGCTCTTTGTTGTATCTCCGCAGAACGGCGGCGTAGAGGGAATATGATCTAGCTTATGCCATTGTGTTTGCTTCAGGGCACATACGAGCAACGACAGCGGCAACGAGCTCGAGAACAAGACCAGAGATTCCGGGGAGCATTATATCCAAATCAAGAAACTGCGAATTTCACTCATGTGGTTGTGTTTTGGTCTCAAGAGTTGCTTGGCTGTAATTACCTTCTATGGACATCTTTACCGAGTTACCGTAGGACAAAAAGGCAACGCTACCTATTTGTCTTTGCAAGTTTCTGACCTTATATTCCAATAGTTTCTGATTCTGATCTGCTATCAGCTATAAAAGAAGACACCATACGCGGTATCCGAAAGCATGTTGCAACACATAATTCGCAAGTTAAGCACAGAAGTTAACTAGGTTTACTCATGTGAAAATCTTGTGGAAAAATTTATTGTAGAGGTTTGCCACTGTTTTTCTTTCTATCTCAAGTCTTTATTGAGCTGGACATTTGTCAAATGCTTTCATGATGAGAATTAAAGATATAGACATCAGGACCATTATCAGCTACTTCTCATAATTATTTTGCTCAATTTTTTGCATGTTTGTTTTCTTTTCTGTGTCTAATTGTTTTATGTCGAAATTAGTCACAAGAAGACCATCTCTCTTGACATGGTTTTGCAAAATTACCTTGGAATATGGCATCTCACATAGGAGGCCCTCATATTGGAGTCAGTCATGATATACAGTGATAGAGAATCGCGTAGACTTTGAGTCACAAAGATCCCAAAAGCTGTTGAAGAGGCAGCGTCTCAGAGTATCCAATGTCAACACAAAGAGAGTTGAAGATTCTCAGGAAGACAGTCTCTCTGCACCTTAGCGCGTCAGGTTTTTGAGCCGAATACAACTCAAGCATACCTGCCAGAATTTGATCATTTCTTCAGGGTCGCTGGAAAGTGCTGAAGAGAGATCTTTGTGAAATCCCCCCCTCAGTTGTCGCGTTATTCACTGACTGATCCCACACACGAACTCAAAGCCAACTTCCTTCTTCACTTGGTCAACCGGCTAACTGCCACACGCGGATTCCCACCTGCATCAATCATCGGTTCCTTGTCTAAGCCAACACGCACGTCACATTGCCAGGCATGGAGGGAGAAAAGAAAGAGCAACCCGCTCATGTCTCAGCGCGAGAAGAGACCCGCGACCCAGTGACCACAGCCAACATGCGGGTCCACAGCGACATTTCCGATGACAAGAAACAAGAGACGGAGGCTGACAAGGCTAAGGAGCCTCTTGTCACTGTTGCCAGCGTCGAGACGTCGTATTCAGACATCAGCGTCGATCAGAACGCGAGCTCTGAGCTGGAGCCCTTCCCTGATTATTACGAATCCTGCGGCCAATATGATCAGGGCGATGGGAGCGTAAATATCATCGACAAAGACCATGAGGCAGCATACAATTATGCCATATCCAAGGTTGTCGAAGAAGTGATCCGATTCAAGGAGATTGACGCGAGCATTATCTCTCTGGCATCATTTACGTTCAATGACAACCAAAATACATCATGTGCGGCGAACAAAAAAACAGACAAGACACAGCAATCTGACATGAAAGACTCTGAAACTTCAAGCGGAAAGCCCTCAAAGGATGACGCGTGCAACATCATCAATGATCTCAAAGAGCTACTAGCTAATCCGCAACTCAAGCTCAACATAAAAAAGCGCTTCATCGCAATGACAAACATGGTTCTTCGCATGAATGTTCTTCTCTTCCATCCAATGGCTGTTACTGAAGGGATCAGGCAGTTTCTGGTGGATAGCCGGATTTCTGAGGTGAAAGTTCTTGCCGCGGAGATTCTCCAATACCTTGCCAAGATAGATCAGCAGCTGAAAGAACAAGTCGAGGATGCGGATCGCGTTGCAAGTATTCTTTCGAATTTGGCTCAAGACAACACTGTCTCGGTGTACGTAGTCTTTCGCCGAATGGCATATGTTGTGATCAGGTGAGTTTCACATCCAACTTCACCTGTCATTCCAGAAATAGAAGCATGGGTATAGAATAGAGATGAAAAGCTTTGAAAATTGACTTAGAAACATGGTACTAGAAACCTCCGAAAGCCTCGTCCACTGGAACGGCGTCTTCTCACCCTTTTTCTCGAGCTGTACGACGCATACGTCTATAATTCCTTTCTCCACTTGCGGAATCGTCAGATTATGGTCGAAGACGACCCGAACGTGGAAAGGCTGGAGCTGTCAAGACTCCTGATCGCCCTCTGGGACATCTTGAACCGCGTGATCGAAAATTATGAGGCATATGTCATCAAGATGAAAGAAATGAAACGCGTGTACTTCGCGCCTGCAATGCAACAGTTGCAAGACTCTCCTGAGATCTGGCGGGAGTGCTGGATGAACCACCAGCTTACAATACGACCGGAGGAGCAACCCCAGTTCGAGCCCCAGTCCTCAAAGGAACCAGAGACCGGACAGGCTGACATCAAGGAGCCAAAGATGAAACCAGCGGTTCCTTCAGAGGACATCCTGTCGTTCTCCTGTCATTTTTAGGTGGGTGGAGAGGCACCCTTTCAACACTCAGGGCGCGAAAAGTGTCAAGCGTCGTCGTGAAAGAGATCCGACGGAAATCATGCGCTGAATTCGATTCCCATGATTTGTTTTGTCGCGCCTGGACTGTTAAGCGAACCGTGTCACGACCCTGCCCTAATCCGCTGATAACTAAGCCCGAGATAAACACCAGGGACAAAAGATCATGGGACAGCTTACGAGGTGCATGTTTATTGTTTTTCTCTTTCGAGTTTTCATAACAAGTCTACCCGATTATGGCTACTTTTTTTTCTGGTTTACTTAGAAAAAAGGGGAAAAAAAGCAAATCTGTTTTATCATGTTGAAAAAAAAGAAAAAGAAAACCAAAAAGCGAGGTGATCAATATCAGAGGGCTACAGCCCACCATCTGAGGAGTTCTCGTGCATGTACTGTCTGTACTGTACCTAGGAACTAGCTACGATTATTCATTATCAAGGCGAATTTAAGTTTTCTCCATGAGTTTCATCAAAACATACGTACCTATGTACTGTACCGTGCAGAGTAGTGTTTTATATTTAGTATTTTTTTTTTCAACAACTATAGGAGCGCTACTTATCAAGCCATACATGTCGTTTCCAGCAGCAGGAGAGTCGTCACATTCTATTTGCTATTCTAGGTCGAGTTTTAAGTAAAGAATGCCCGTTGAAATAACCGATTTCAAAGTATGTGCAAATAGCGGACTCTAGTATATTACCACCTCAAACAGTAGGACTACTTACTAGAGAAAACGAACAATCTTGGTAGAAAGTCCAAAGAAGGATAAAAACGCCCATCTCCAGCTTATTCTATGTTCCGACCACGGCCTGTATCCTGGTTCTCTGGCAGGTGCCGAGTTCCGACGAGAAGCAACACAATCCTTAAAGGCTGCCCCGCACGCCATACATACTACTACGTACCTATGCAATGAGGGGTTGGGTTTTCGACAGAGAGCTGTTTGTATGATCGAAACTTTCTCTTATGATTTCATTTCATAAAGGAGGTTCTCGCCGAGCGGCTGAATGCTTCTCCGCAGATGAGGGATATAGTGAACTCGGATATTAGTACCGATTTCATCTAAAATGTTGATTGCACTGGATCCGGGTGATCGTCAGATGATATGCCAGTGACAGTTTGACGAGTTGGCCAACTAAGTAGACAGGATCTGCAGAGCGTCCGTTCGGTCTGGTAAATCCTAGTCCTTAATTTAATTTTCTCCAAGCCACGAACAATTACTTACCTAAGTAATAAGAACGTGGTTGGAGAGTCGCTGTTTGCCACAAGAGCATAAGTAGCCAACAGAAGAGCATCCCGCGTGTTGGTGACACAGACAAAGAGCACCTTCCGTTGGAATCGCTGATTCGGGGCAAGGTAGTACAGTACATAACTGCATGGGTATTTCTTACATAAGTAAGGTGGATAGTTATATGCGTTCACTGTACAGTACATTTAGTAGGCTACTACGTGAATTCCAGTCTCCTGGAAGCATGCTCCCGTCTTGAAATCTTGCGAAGATCCCATGCAGCGTTAGGATGACTTGTAAATTCTCATGAGAGAGAGATTTCTATACTACTACAGGCCAGACAATTGATTTCAGGAACCTTGCAATGGATTCCGAGGTAGGTTTACTTAGAACCACATAGGATTACAAAGTACAGCAGGTACAAGGCCTCTTGTAGGATGCATCTCCAAAGCCCCTCCTTCTGTCTGCAGGTTCTCATCCCCTGTCTGACAGCCTCTGCGGGGGAACGATCCCGCTTCCCGCCGCGCTATATCCAAGAAGAGTTGCTGAAGGATTGGGTAGGTTATTCCAGAAGGTTGAAGGATTTCATACCTGCCAACTAATTTTCTGGGCATGATGCCACTGTAAACCGGTGTTTTCCGTGACGATAATCACACTGTCACTAGGGATAAGGTCATCCAGATTTAAATCCAAATGAATCGAAAACATCGAAAATGAAATTCATCGGTATTCAGAGTTAGGTAGCTGACAGATGTCCACGATGAAAGGACCGATGTGACGTTGTATACGACTATCAGCTAGCTGCTGAAGCACCTTAAATTGATTTAGTTTCGTCAATCATAGTGCCTAGGATATAGTACTAGGAGTACTATGCCGCTGAGTTCTGATGGCCAAAGCAGCAGGCCATATAAAATAAAATTGCGATGCCTCGGCGGTTAAGCTTCAACGAGGGCTCAAATTCATAATAGCTAGCTGAATGTCGTCTTTGTAAAGCTATAAATCATTTATATGAAAATAGAATCTCATAGTGACTGTTTTGTCCAAAATTCATTGCTGGAGACTTACGATCGGTCGCTGTAACTAGGATTGAATAGGAAACGGTCCTAAAGCTCCTTGAAACGAGCAACCGGTGCCGCAATAGGTAGCAGGTTAAATGGTCGTTTCCATTCAATGATTTTATTTCCAGATCGAGGTGCTTGGCCCAGTGTTTCATGACCTCTTTGATCCATCTAATGGGATCGTTTCATCATTGCATTTCCGGGTCCGTGACGGATCTATCACAGGTCTCTGACGTGGCTGACATGTTTGAAACGACGCCATCAACTCCATGATTCAGGGAGAACAATGGTCGGGACAGGCGCTGGCAGTGCTATTGAGACGCAGTGGGATTGCTCGACTAGATCGAGACCGAACTTGGTAAAAGCCACGCCGTCCAAGGAGCGGCCTGCCCTGCGCCCTGCGGTCAGCCCTGCGTGTCGCCAGAATTTCTTGCGGTCGTTAAGGGCTCTAATTGGAAGCCTCCCCGAAGAAGTGTGCTGATCCTTACCTAGGTTCCAGGATGTACCTAAGGTAGACTGAACCGAGGTGAGAGAGACCCTAAACGTGCTTGGCAGTTTTGTGAGGATGCTATTAATTTCGAGGTATCATCATTAGCAGAGATCCATTCTCTGTCAGCTCTGATTTCGACGCCCACTCAGCCTCGGCCGCATCCGAAGATTTGCCATGGCAAGAGGTACAGCAGAAAGTCCTCCTGGGGGACGAACCGCCCCTCATCTTACAACCCGGGGTCCCGTGGGGATAGAGGCTGGCTACCATGTGTACTGTACATGACAAACAGGGGCCTTCTGGCTTTCAGTGCACGACTTCTCACTCCCAGAGTCGGTCTCCCGCACCACACCAGCGACGTCGAGCGGACAGGGTGATTTATGCTGGCCGCGCTCAGAGACTGACGAACGTCCAGATGGTTCTGCCCCTCGTTTTCCAGGCAGAACAAAGGATGCGGAGCAGCTCAGATCCCCAGCCTGCTGCGCAGTCAAGATCCTGGTCCATCCCTGGCCCATCGGCGGTGCGGCAGTCGAATAGCGGCCCTGGACGACCACTTGTCCGGGGAGTTCCCAATCGGACGGCGCTCCTGCAATGGCTAGAAGCTATTCCTGCTATCTCACTGCCGTTGACGTTTGCATCTATGAGGTGTTTTTCCTTCCGCATTCCGTTCCTTCCAATTACATTTCTCATTTTTTCACGGCCCCCAGGTGCAGCCGCACAGGGAACCTGGGGTGGCTGCGGGAGCTCTCCCGCATGTCAGCAACCGTCGTCTCTCGACGGTCATATACGAACTGCCTCTTCTGGATCCTGGGTTGCCCTATGGCATAAGGTCCGGCTGCCTGCAGTTAGCCGGAGATCATGGGGTCATCTTAAATCAGTTATTTCTCCGATTATTTCTTCCTGTTTCCCCCCTTTCTTGTCGTTCTCATTTACTCCACCCTGTTTACAGATTTGTGACCTTGGACCGGCTATCTCGAGGTGCTAGTTCGAGGTTTAATCTTCCTGCTCTTTGTTTACTCGAAATATGCAATGGGCCTTAGCCTCACATTGCGCTTTTCTCGCGACGTTTGATTTCTTCCACAGAGACTTAGGATATAAGCAACTCGAGGTGGACCACCTGCGCGCCGCTCTATCCCACACATCTACAGTTTTAATCCTTTACTTTCCAGGTGTAGTCAACTCCGTCTTGGACAGTCATGTCTGGCAACATGGATAGTCTGTCAGAAGACACCGATCGCCCGAAGCAGATAGAAAATATCGAATTTGCTCTCCCGCGCAAGGACTCATTCACACCTCGACGTGCACTCGCCACTGCTGCAGATCGTGCGCGGCGCAATCTCAATGCCAAACTTGCCAATCCGCTGGCCGGATACAGCCATGAAGAGTTACGGAAGGAAGGCCTGAATTTCAGCATCAAGCATCAGATGGGCGATGAAGAAGATATCCGGGCCTTCGAGATGGGCGCAGTGCTTGCCCAAGATCCCGAGAAATACGAGCAAGTCGAAGGATTGACTCCTGAGGAGCTCGAGGTGCTGCGCAAAGAATTCACCAGTCGTTGGTCCCAGCCCAGGTTGATGTATTTGGTGATCGTGGTTTGTTCTATTTCTGCTGCTGTTCAGGGAATGGGTATGATCTCTTCTTCTGGCTGACTAGTATGGAATGGAGAAAGCTGATCTGATATTCAGATGAAACTGTTGTCAACGGTGCACAGGTGTTCTACAAGCATCAGTTTGGTATTGCAGGAACTGACCCGCGCTCAACATGGCTGGTTGGACTCGTGAATGCGGCCCCCTACTTCTGCTGCGCTGTCATGGGCTGTTGGCTGACAGTGCCGTTCAACCACTGGTTTGGCCGTCGAGGAACGATCTTCATCACTTGTGTTCTTTCTGCCTTAGCCTGTCTCTGGCAGGGATTCGTCAACACATGGTGGCATATGTTCATCGCGCGATTTGCCCTTGGCCTCGGTATCGGCCCCAAATCTGCGACGGTACCAATCTACGCGGCAGAAACCACTCCTCCGGCCATTCGAGGCGCTCTGGTCATGCAGTGGCAGATGTGGACAGCGTTTGGCATCATGTTTGGATACGCCGCGGACCTAGCATTTTTCGAGATACCTGACATGCCAGGCATTACTGGTCTCAATTGGCGCCTGATGATGGCTTCGGCAATGTTCCCAGCCGTCCTGGTCTGCTTTTTTGTTTTTGCCTGTCCTGAATCGCCGCGTTGGTATATGGCCAAAGGCCGTTATGATAAAGCGTATCACTCAATGTGCAGGTTGCGGTATAGCAAGCTGCAGGCAGCTCGTGATGTCTTCTACATACACACTTTGTTGGAAGCGGAATCGAGCATGAGGTTGGGTCAGAATAAGGTCCTGGAACTCATCACCGTTCCCCGGAATCGGCGTGCCTTGGTCGCGTCCGAAATTGTCATGTTCATGCAGCAGGTGCGGAAGAAAGCGCATTTGAATGGGGCTATAACCAACTGACAATTAAACGTACAGTTCTGCGGTGTCAACGTCATCGCATACTATTCATCTGAGATCTTCCTCGAGGCCAAATTCTCCCAGATCTCAGCGTTGTCTGCGTCTCTCGGCTTCGGTCTTATCAACTGGCTCTTCGCTATCCCCGCCATCTATACGATCGATACCTTCGGCCGTCGAAACCTCCTACTGACTACCTTGCCGTTGATGTCCCTCTCCCTGTTCTTCACGGGCTTCAGTTTCTGGATCCCCGAGACCACGCACCACACGGCCCGCGTCGCCTGCATCGCGCTGGGCATCTACATCTTCGGCATTGTGTACTCCCCCGGTGAGGGCCCCGTCCCATTTACCTACTCCGCCGAAGCGTACCCCCTTTACGTTCGCGCATACGGCATGTCCCTAGCCACCGCGACGACCTGGTTCTTCAACTTCATGCTCGCCATCACCTGGCCTCCTCTACTCAACGCCTTCACCCCGCAGGGCGCGTTCGGCTTCTACGCCGGCTGCAACATCGTCGGGTGGTGGCTGATCCTGATGTTCATGCCCGAGACCAAGGGCAAGACCCTCGAGGAGCTAGACCAGGTGTTCTCCGTGCCGACGTACCTCCACGCCGCGTACGGGCTGCGTCAGATCCCGTACTTCTGCAAGCGGTATCTGCTCCGCAGGCCCGTGAAGCCGGAGATCCTTTACGAGAAGGAGGACTTGTCTTCCTCCTCGCCGTATCGGGGGCGCGTTTGCAGCTGCGACACGGTGTAAGTGACATGTTTACGGTCCGGTCTGCGGGTTACGGGACAGATAGAGTCCAGAGAATTTTGAGGATTGGAATGGAAGACGGCGCGGCAGAGCCGGCGCCTCTGGCTACGAAGATTCGAATCTCGAAACGGATTTCATTGGAATAGGTACCCAGGTAGGTACCTTATATAACGACGCAGAAGAAACCACGACCCGTGGTTGCCATGAACCAAAGAAGGTGATTACTTAATGCAGGAAATGACTCGATTTCATTCGTTATGGATACCAATGACGAAGTCGACGAGTCTCCTTGCTTGAATTTATTGTTGTCGATTATTATTATTATTATTACACAGGGCTGGTCTTGTTTTCTATGTACAGTACACTATATATATGGTGGATTGTTTTCACTTTCATCCACTGCTATGGTTCTGGAAACCTTCACGAGGCGGTGTCTCGCGGTCTGTCATGTTATTCTCACCATTCCTTTCTTTCCGTCGTTTCTTGCTTGCTTTTTTCCTCTATTTGCTTGTTTGCCCGTGGTCTGGTTTACCACCAGTTTCTCTTCATTTGAATTTTACACCAATTTTTCAGAGGATAAGCAGAAAGCGCTCAGTGAACATATTTTCATCCAAGGAGGTACAATTGATCGCATTAGATTCTATCTTGTCTGATCTATGCAGTTCAAAAGCTCCAGTTCAGAGCTAACAGTGATAAAGTAACATAAAAAAGACACCCAAGAGCTAGATACTGGAAGAATTTATTAAAGCATAAATACTGTACTGGACAATCGTCATAATCACTTTTTGGAGGGTCCAAAGTCTAATATATCATCCGATTCGTATAGCAAGTATAGTCACTCATACCTGTTGTCTTTATTAGATTGTCAGCATATATTCGCATTGACATCCAGTGAAAATGAGAAGAGTGATGGAGGGTGTATCATGTGAGATTGGGACGAGTCTCCTTCAGACAGCAGTTGGAACAATTTGTCTCTCCGCACGTGTTCTCTCGGAACAGGTCTGTGAGTGAAATTGTGCTTCATCATTGGAGGCGGTGTGATCGGATCTGAGGTTGTGTGGAATGGGGGGAGAGAGAGCGATGGGAGAGAGATTGAGAGATGCTCACCTTTCGCGGGTTAATAATACTGATTAGCAGCACCTGGAAGGCTAACAGTCTCCGAGATCCCCGGGAACTGGTAGTAGCCGCCCGCCTGGTAGCCACCCGCTTTCTGCTGCTGCTTCTGTTGTCCATCATGCTTGGAGGTCCTGACGCCATCATGGTCCTCGAGATGCGAGGTGTCATCGATCGTGAGAACGGTCATCGTCCAGCCTGAGAGCTCGGCACCACCCCCACCACCGACACCACCGCCGCCACGGGAAGTGGTAGCTGTCGGGGATGTCGATCTCGCGGATGAAGCAGAAGCAGTCGCGGAGTGAGGAGATCCTGCTGTACCTGAAGTAGTGCGATATAATCCCTGTGAAGGTGCATAAGCGGTAGTAGTAGCAGCTGTTCGCGACGCCTGCGACGACGACGGTTTAATGTCCAGCTCCATGTAGCCCGTGTTCGACCACGCCGGAGTGGTCGAGGCATCGACGCCCGGCCCGAGCTTGATATCTCTCCGATTGAAGAGGTCGGCCAGGCGGCTCCAGAGCACGCGGAGGATGACGCCATGCGCGACGACAGCCACGGCCTCCTCGTTTCCCGGCCTGTCCTTGCTGTTAAAGAGCACGGGCAAGATGTAGTCGTGCAGAAAGCCATTCGCCCGATCGCCCATCTCGGACTCGGACTCCTCGACGTAGCCGCTGGCGTACGTCGACCAGCCGGTGTTGCTCGCCCCTTCCAGGGTGTCAAAGTGCTGCTCCCTCAGCTCGGGCAGCTGAACGGGCTCCCGCCCCCCGTTGATCCACTCCGCCGTTATCCGCGCCCGCTGCAGGTCGGACGAGAAAACGTGGGAGAAGTGGATGCCACGGGTGCGGAAGTGCTCCGCCAGGCGCTGCATCTGGGTCTTGCCCGTGTCTGAGAGAGAGGGGTCTGTCGAACCGGCGCTGCAGAGCGGGAAGAACGAGAACGAAAACAGCAGCTTGTCAGCCTGCGGACCAGGAAGAAAAGGAAAACAAAACACGCGGGGCGTTCATGTATACCAGTCTTGCCCCGCGTTCTGTTCGCTCTCCGCGTGGCGGATGAGAAAGAGCTTCATCCCGAACGGTCCAGGTCCAGCTCAAACTCAGATCGGTGTGTGCTTCCAGTACGATGACTGGGACGATCCATCCTTTGGAACGAGGTCCCTAGGTCAAAGGTGAGCAGGTCGGGCTGGATCCTGCAAGGGAACAAAGAAGAACAGAAAAAGGGCGGGCGCAATAAATAAATCCACAGGCGGAGAAAAAACGCTCGCGCGCTAGCGGCAGAAAAAACCGACCGGGTGAGCCAACCATGACGCAGCGTTTTGCCAGAGGAATCGACGACCTTCGAGAAAAACGCGTTTGCATGTTTGCTTCTTTTGGCTTCCGCGGCGGTCGTTTTACTGTCCGCTAGGCAGGTCCCAAATGAAATTTATTTTTGGGATCCAAAAGTGTTTGCGTGGGAGTCTTGTCGGAGGGGCTCGCTCCCGGTCCGCTCGAGAACGAACTTCTGGCTTACCTCTTTGTCTCCCTGCGGACTTCTAAAGGGCAAAGAGGATCAATTGCAGGTGGACTTCGATTTTGTGCGAAAGCTGAGAAGTTAACCAGGCGGGATACGGATTTTCGTTTTCGTCACTGCTCTTGCTTGACTCCGCTGACAAGATGGTTGATACAACCGAAAGCCCTAGACCGCAGCACCAGAGTGTGTAGTGTATCCCCCTGGAGTTCCTATTGGGGGCGATCCCGTGCGAGTTTTCAATCAATGTCACTGACCATATCAACAGCTCCAACAAAATCTCCGTTCCGTGGCGGGGTGAGGACGTCCAGCCGTGCTCTCAACTCCCCGAATTGGCGCATCAAGGCAGAGGACAGTCCAGGTGCTCAGAGCCCCAGGTCCCCGAGCCAGCAGCACGCGAACAATAACAATAATACCACGAGGTCGCCTTTCAGCGGACTAAACGCGCATGTCTCGCAAGCCATCGCTGAGGGCAGACGCCTGTACGTGGGCAACATGCCCTACATGGCCAAGACGGAGGACGTCCGGGCCCTGTTTGCTACGGGGGAGTACAAAATGTGTGGTTTCTCTCCGTTCTGATTTTCGCTTTTTTTGTTTCATGTGACACGAAACTGCTGAAAAATATGACTGTCCAAAACTGAGTATTTACTTTCTTTTTTTTCCTTCCTTTTAGCGAGCGGATCGATATCTCGATAGACCCGTTTACTGGCCGGAACCCCTCCTACTGCTTCGTGGAGCTGGAGACCAAAGAGCAGGCGGACAAGGCAATGAGGGAGCTCGACGGCCGCGACCTCCTCGGTCGTCCCGTCAAGGTCAGGCCGGGACTCGCCAAGTCGCCAAACGACCGCTTGCTCCAGACGACGGCTGCGGACGGCTCATCAGGCCGAGTCTTGCCCCGTAACGATAGGAAGAATCTCTCGTTCGCGTTCGACCGATGGCACAGGAATGACGCCGCGACGCACTTCAAGGGATACAGCGACCAGGGCCGACGTCTGTACGTGGGAGGTCTGCCCCGGCTGTCGGACCAGCAGGCCGTCAACGGCGAGATCCGCAACTTCTTCAAGGGATACAATGTGTAAGCTTCCTTACACCCCCTGGCATCCACATAAAGAACATGTTCCTCACATCTCACGTTATACTACAACATGAACAGCGAAGCAATCAGCAAGCTCATCTCCCCGAGCCTCTCGAAGCGCTTCGAGCCCGGCGACCACTACTACCTCTTCGTCGACTTCGCCAGCGCCGACGAGGCCCGCGCCGCCATGGACGCCCTGGACGGCAAGGAGGGGCCCTGGGGCGGCAGGCTCAAGGTCCGGCGGGCCAGGGGCGACTCCTCCAAGGTGGACGAGAGGAACAAGTGGGCAGCCGCTCACGGACGGGACTTGCCCTCTGCTGCTACTGCTGCTGCGGGGGAGGCGGCTGCTGCTGCTGCGTGAAGCCATCATTAAGGCGGAGAAAGGGAATGAACGCGTGCATGGGGGAAGGAAAAGCTCATCTTGAGCAGATCGGTTTCTTTTCGCCTTCGGCCACATTACATTGATCAGGAGGATCCCTCCCGCGGTCGCTTGAAACGAAACGAGAAAGCACAGGCATTATTATTATTATTATTATTGTTATTATATGCGCTGGATGCAGGTTGCAGGTTGCAGGTTGCTGAGAGACGCTTCATCTGTTTTTCTCATCATCCAATCTCTCCCACTCAGTCCTGTCCGTCGGGGCAATGGGCATAGACCGGATTCCGCACTCTGGGAATCTCACAACCTAACCTTGCTGTTTCATCATATATACAGGAGCAAATCCTCGCACTATCTATCCCACACCAAAAAATACAAACCCATAACGAAATACAACAACAAAAGAAGGAATACCTCTCGTCATCGTCGTCGTCCAGTTGGATCGGTTGTGTATTTAAGTTTTAAAATATCATTCCAAAATATAGAAGACATAGAAATTCTCCCTCCTACATACATACATACATTGGCCCAGCGAAATAAATAAAGGTGCTGAATCCAGCAAAGGAAAGAGAGGATTAAATCAGCTTATACAGCATGCCTTGATTGCCGTATTACTATACTGCACGTTATTAACATTAGGTACAGGGCGTTCATTGCTGTTGCCGTGACAAGCGTGCATTATATACACTATGCTGTACAGTCCATACATGACTCGAGTCTCTCTGATAAATATCGATCATCTCTCCAACCCCAAATGCAAATAAAACAAAACAGACGAACGCCGACGACAAGATCAGACCCGGATGGATGCACCGTAACAATTCTGCCTGCCCATAAAGGTCCCTGTAACTAGCGTGGTAGGTAGGAGAAAGGCAATGCACGTGCGGTTCGTACGAAAAAAAAGTCAAGACAGGAGAGAGAAAATCGATGATGGCTCGTCTCGTCGGAGCAAAGAACAGACAATATTGGTATCGCGCATGCGTTAGATATAATTTCCAGCCGCCAGGTTTTAGCGTCGTATGCCATCATGGTCTCTTATATATATATATATATATATATAGACCTCAGTGGTTGGAAATATTTGAGAGGCTCGTTCCGTCCATCACGGCTGTTGGCCATCTTTATGACAATTATCGTTGCGAACATCGTCAAGCTGCTTAGTTAGCAGTAGCCTGCACATCCGGTAGTCGTCCTCTACCTCTGCCGCCCCTCCTCCCCCGCCGCCCCCGCGGCTTCCACCCCTGCGCCTTCCGGAAGGACGCCAGCCCCTCCCGCAGCATCCTGTGCAGCCGCTCGCAGTCGCTCAGGAGCAGCCCGATCAGCTGGGGCCGGTACCCCGGGTCACACAGGTACCTCTTCAGCACGCGCTGCGAGCAGTCCATCTTCTCCAGGCGGCAGCGGTACCAGACGACTTTTTCTGTGTCTGGGGTCTGGTCGAGACACGTGCGCAGGTTCCCGGGGAGGTTGATTAGAGGACAGAAGCGCGGAGCGGTAACAGTAGCAGCAGCAGGAGCGGAGGAGGTGGTTGTGAAGTATGCGTCGACGTTGCGGGCGTCGTTGCTGACGAGGGCGGGAGGTGGAACGGGGCAGGAGATGTACTCGCACCAGAAGCACATTCTGTTCGGTTCGGGTCTTGCGAGATGAGGGAGTTGTCTTCTTGAAGCTGTGGATTGGAAGGGGTGGTCTGATGGATGAACTTCGAAAGGATAAGGGGGGTCTGAATAACGTCCCTGGAGGTCGTTCAAGGGGGTTCAAGTGTATAAATGTTGGACAAGTATTATTCTCTTCCAAGTAGCTCTTGCCGTAATAATGTATGCAAAGCGCAGAATGTCTGCTATTCTGGCTGACGAAAATGCAAGGCAGTCCGCGGCAGTTCTCGACAGGAAAAGAAAATCGTGAAGATGCAGCTGGTAACGGAATGCTCAGGACGGTCTTCAAAATGATTCAGGAGTGAAATGCTTCTCCAAAAAATGCAGACGAGTATGCAACTGAGTCTCAAAGTGAGTGGGAAGAGAGTGATATCAGATGTGTGACGGCAAAGCGAAATCTATGAGATTCCTTTCAGCTGCTCAGGCGAATTTAAAGGAAAACAGGCCGACCTTGGTCCCAAGGCTGGCTTTGAGTCCGAAAAGGGCATAGGAAACAAGTCCTGACGTCGACAACGGTGGGAGCCATGTTTTGTTTGTCGTGGAGCCAAGTGTGATCAGGCTGACCTTATCTCTGTACGGAGCGCACAGTGTTGCGACCTCATTTTTACCCGATGAGGAAACCTCACAGCGAGACATCATTCCAGGCCACAGAATTTGTTCGCTTGAAGGGTCACTGCTGGTCTGGTCATTCCAGAAAGGTATGGAGGAACCTATCCGCGGCATGGTGGGTCAAGACAACGTCTTTTTCATTTTTTTTGTCCGGGACAAGAGAACATTATTATTGCAAGCAAGAGCGCTAACGAGGCGAACTGAAATTCCACGAGTCCCAAACAGCTTCACGGCGTGGACGACGAGAGAAGAGAAAGGCGCGGCGACGGAGAGTCCGAAGCTGTTTTGCATGCTGTCGCGGGTGTCCCGAAGCAGCCCCATGGGACGAAAACCCCACGGAAGTGACGTTGCCCCCTCGGCCTCACCGCATTGGGGCCACGCGAGTCGATATCCAGCGATGAACCTGGTGATCAAGCAGGCCATTTTCTCACTGCGCAAGCACCTTGTCGGCCCGCCAGACCGGTCTTGTCTGCCTGGAGTCGTCCAGAGACACAGATATTAGACCTCCCGACCTCGTCTATCGTGTCTGACTCTGTCCCTCTGCGTTCTTCCCGGTGACCTTGGGCCGACCTGACGCTCTGGCGGCCGCCGACTCGCTTTGCTCAACCGAACAAGGTCCTGCCGCCATGTCTTCCGGTGATTCTGGTCGAAGAGAGTCTGGCAATAAAATCTTCTTTGCAAGTGTAAGTTGCACGTCTTCTTAGTCTGGTGCTGCCCGTTCCCCTTGGTCTTTAATATTTTGTTTTCTGCTGCGGCTTTGCACTTTCTGCACGGTCCCCGATTGCATGTATTCCGTACCCGAGCCAGCCGTGTTCTCGTGCTTCCCGGGTCCGTTGGTTGGATCTCGCCATGTATGCTCTGCCCAGCCGTGTACCTGATCGCATCGTGGCCTCCTGTCCTCTATGCAATATATGCTGCTCGCGTGCCCCGGGGCAGCGCTTCCGGCATGCGGTGATGGCCGTGACGCTGGCTGGCACCAAAGCCGACGGGTCTCCCCCTGGCCGCGCGACATGGAATGATCGCGAGTCGAGATCAGCCGGTGGAACCATCATTGGTGCGGACGGACGGGAGTGCCTGTCGCTCGTCCCAACACCGCCACCATCGCCCCTCTCTGGCCGCGGCTCCGCCTGCGTTGCCCGCGACCCTGGGCGCCGGTGTCCAGGCCGGTCGGGCGATGAGGAGCTCACGCGGCCAGCTGTCATGGGATTTCTCGAACGGCGGTGTGGTGTCCGCCGCTGGTCTCAGTGCGTCCCTGGTGCCCGAGGACCCCTGATGGTGCCCGTTCCTGACGTCCCGGGTTCTCCCTCGAACCTGCTGCTCCCGCCGCCGCCAGACTGCATCTCGCAGCGTGCAGCGGTGGATCGACCCGACGCTGCGAAGGACGCGCCGGCGGATGCTTGTGCCTGGCCTTACGGCAATCCCACCGCGTGCAAGGTCCCGGGGAGCTCGAGAAACAGGCCTCGGGGTCTCGTGCCAAGCAGGCTGTCTCGGAAGGCCATCCAGACGCCCGGAGACGATTGCGGGGCAGCAGCGGGGATGGTCAAGTGGCCACGGGAGCTCCGAATAATCTTCTTCGAGCGCGTCCCGAATTCTATTCGAGCTTCTACACCGGCCTGTGCCTGTCAGCATTGACGTTATTGACACTGGGCTGGGGAAGCGAACGCTGTCAAACCACGCCAACCATCTAGAACGCTCCCCCAGCGTTCCCGAAAAGGGGCTAGGGAAAACAATATAACTGCACGTCCGCTGTCCCTGTTTCATGGGCATTGTTTCCTCTTGTCCTGAGACCCTGCGTGGCTTGTGCAAGCTGTCCGCAGGTGGTGGTTGAAGAGGGAGGAACAAGAACCTCACCCGCGACGCACGACGACTAAGCAACATCTCGGCGGCCATATCGCATCGTTTGACGGGGCCACGATGCAATTGAATATTCAAGTAATGATCCTTCACTTTGTCTTCCCTTCTCCTCATTTCCTCTCACCAAAGATCCCAACTTCCTGGATCGCCTGAGCAGAGAGCTTTGTCCGTCCTGCAGGCGTACTCTCACCTTCTGTCTCCTTGATTCCCTTCTCTTCCCGTGCTGCTTTCCACCCTTCTGAAGACAATCTCACTTCACCATGTCCTTTCTCGTGCCGAAAGGCAACGACGATTTCTTGCTTTTCAGAAGCACTAACCGGCTCGGTGTTCAGTCAGATGACACGAAAATATGCGTTGTCATGGTTGGCCTCCCCGCTAGGGGAAAGAGCCTGATTGCCGGAAAGGGTATGTCGGCCAGCCTTGCTAGTCTCCTCATCATGGATGTGGTACCGTTGTGGGGTTCCGGACTGACCATTTGTCCATCAGCTCTCCGTTATCTCGCCTGGGTTGGCATCCCGGCGCAGATCTTCAACGTGGGTACCTACCGTAGGCAGGACAACCCACAGCCGTCGGCTGCATTTTTCGACCCGTCCAACGCCGAGGGTGAACGCATGAGACGCGCTGCTGCCGAGGCGGCGGTCTCCGACATGCTCAAATGGTTCAAGGAAGGACGCGGCGTTGTCGCAATCCTTGATGCCACCAATTCTACCAAGGCTAGACGCCGCTGGATCTACGAGAGCTGCCGCGAGGCAGGCATCGAGACTCTTTTTGTCGAGTCTACCTGTGACGACGAGGAGATCATTCTCAATAACATCCGCGAAGTCAAGACGACGTCCCCGGACTACAAGGGTATGGACCCCGAGGTTGCCGCTCGCGATTTCCGTGAACGCATTCGCCACTACGAGAAGGTCTATGAGACGATTGATGAGGATGAAAAGCACTACACGTATGTCAAGCTCATCAACGTCGGATCCACTGTCATCATCAACCAGATCAAGGATTACCTCTCCAGCCGCCTGGTGTATTACATTCAAAACCTTCACATCAAGCCCCGGTCGATATGGCTCTCTCGGGTAAGTTGCCCCTGATTCCGAGGGGACAGTGTCTCGACTAACTCGCGTAGCACGGTGAATCCGAATACAATCTGCAAGGGAAGATCGGTGGGGACTCCAATCTATCTTCGAGAGGCGAAGCGTACGCACGCGCGTTACCCGGGCTTCTGAGAAAGTCTGGTGTTCCAAAAAATGGAAAGGTTGTGATATGGACCTCCACCCTTAAGCGTACTATCCAGACGGCACGCCACCTGGCTGCCGAAACTGGCTACGACAAGCTCGAATGGAAGGCGTTGGATGAACTCGATTCGGGTGTCTGTGACGGGCTGACGTACGCGGAGATCGAAGAACGCTACCCAGAAGACTTCAAGGCCCGGGACGAAGACAAGTATAACTACCGTTACCGCGGTGGGGAGTCCTACCGTGACGTGGTGATTCGCCTCGAGCCCATCATCATGGAACTGGAGCGAAGCGAGAACGTCATCATCGTAACCCACCAAGCCGTTCTACGTTGCATCTACGCCTATTTCCTGAACATGCCGCAGGATAAGAGCCCCTGGATGGAGGTTCCCCTACACACCTTGATCAAGCTCACTCCCCGCGCGTACGGAACGGAGGAGGAACGCTTCAAGGCCGATATCCCTGCCGTCTCCACCTGGCGTGCCAAGGGCACGTCGGCACATCACCAGGAGGTTCCTGCAAGTGCGCAGGCCTAGTTCTCTACAGTCTCTGGACTGGCCTAGCTCTATTCCATACGAGGTCTCGCAAGGTGTTGCATGTCATGATATGCGGCACGTCTGCAAGACACCAGCTGAGGTTCCCGCATACCTGAAAGCTTTAGTTCCTGACCATCCTTGCTCCATGTCGACATATGGTCTTGCAAGGTCTTACAGGTCATGATATCCGATTCGTCCGGGCTCATTTGCATCCATCTCTTTTGTGGTCTCGGAAGGTGTTGCAGGTTATGGTCTCCGGTTTTTACTACCCCCCTCTGCTCCCCTTTTGCTTTTTTTTTTCCTCTTATGAGTTCTCCTTTCTTCCTGCATTTACTGCCACCTTTCTGAAGGTTCACATGATTTGGTAGCCTGTTCTGCACTTTCTTCTACGAAATGTACCTGAACCGGGATGAACGGCTTTTTTTTTTCTTTTTCTTTACCAGATCTGCATTGGGAACGGCTGTCACGATGGCGTGACTCGGAGCATTTCCGTTGCATCGAACGGACATGAAGAATTTATAAAATTCCCCCAATTCCCCAGTTACCTACCTGCATGCGGATTTAAACGCAGAGGACGGTTCGCATATCATTTACCACCTCATTACCCTATTCCACCATTTTTTTTTTCCTGCACCATGGATGGATGGCTTCACGGGAGGCGGCGGATTAGTTAGATCCTGCAAAAATTTTTCCCAATTACCCGTTATTCCCCCAGTTAATTGCATCATCTGATGTCTTTTTACTCACGCGCGGTAGTGGCAGAGAGAGATCTTTTTTTTTTCTCCTTTTTTCCCCCACTACCCAATTTCCTATTACCCCATTTACCCAATTACCCCTCCATGTGAAGGAGAGAGGAGTATCACGGCGTTGATCCATATTGATTGATGCTTCAGGTACATGTACCCAGGTAGTCCTAGTTAATGGTGCGCAGATGCACACACATACTCATGGAATGAAATGGGGTCTTTAACCGGCCATTCTGAGTCCTGCCTTTATATGCATATTGTAGGATACGATGATGATATACATCGGGTTGGAGACTGTCGATTAAATCTCGAGGCTATTCGATACTGACGTACAGTACAGTACGTCTAAGACTTGAGGGCAAACTCTTGATTCCGAGGTTGAAACTCAACTCCATAGCCTCAACACGACACCAATAATCACATATTCGCAATGCGAGACTAATTTTTTTTTAAAAAAAAGGCACAGCACAAGCAGACAGTTGAGATTCCCTATATATCCCAAGTCATGGTACCGTGCCTGCAGGAGCAAGCAGTCCCATTTATGTATTGCTGACTAATCTCTGACTAATACACATTCTCCGCCGCCCGCCCGCCCGGGCGCTGCTGCGGCGGTGTCAGTGTCACCGCTGGATGGCCTGCCACTGGGGCTCCGTGGGTACCTAGGTCACCTAGGTAGTTAAGCTAACTTCTGCTACTAACCAGCGAGCAAGCAAGCAGCATGGCCGGCCTGCGCACCTCGGGTTCGGAAGAATAATAAAAATGAATCGCTCTCAATAAAATCTTCATGGCCATAGCCATAGCTGCGTCCGCTCGCACATCAGCAGCAGCGCTCACGGCGAAGCAGAAGACGAAGAAGAGGTGGGAAGAAGAAAACGAAGAGGAATTAAAAACCCAGAAGCCAGAAGAAGAAGAAGAACCATGCTGGCGGCCTTCACGGCTCGACCTATCGTCGAGCTCAAGCAGCGCGACAGGTCCAAGATCGAATCGATCCTCGCGTACGGCGATCGTCTGTTGGTCGGGCTGAATAATGGGAGCTTGAGGGTATACCGGATTAATGAGGTTCCTCGGGATGAGGATGAGCAGCAGCAGCAGCAACAGCAAGAACAGCAAGAGAGACTTGAGCAGCATGTGGCGGCGGAGACTGGGAGCCCCAACAGCACCAGGGACAATGATACCCGCGGCAGGTCCGCGTCCGTCGTGTCTGTGCCTCAATCGCCGCCGCCGAAAATCAAGCCGACGGATCTTCTACGGGAGCAGGAGAAATTCTCCAGATACAAGATCGAGCAGCTGGCTATAATTAAGGAGGCAAAGCTCCTAATCTCGCTTTCCGGCGGATACGTCTCGATCCACGATCTACAGACCTATGAGCTGCAGGAACAGCTGACCAAGACGAAAGGCGCATCTACCTTGGCAGTAACGTCGAATGTCGTTGAGGACCCGGAAACAGGTGTGCCGTCGATTGTCTCCCGCCTTGCCGTTGCCGTTAAACGAAAGATCCTTCTCTGGACGTGGCGTGATATGGAACTAGACAGTGACTCGACGGAGATCACGTTGGTCAGCGGTATTAAGACCCTTACATGGGTCTCTGCGAAAAAGCTGGTCGCCGGTATGAGTTCACATTATGTCATGGTTGACGTCCAGAGTGGGGAAATTACAGATATAGTCGGCCCTGGGAGCATTGGCGGTGCCCCGGGACAGGAAACTGGCAGATTAGGTGGAGTCGGGGTCGCAAGCATGAGCTATATCGGTATGGGAGGAATGGCTCCTAAGCCGCTTGCAACGCGACTCGATGGAGGCCAGATTTTTCTGGCGAAGGATACCAGTACTCATTTCATTGACCTCCACGGGCAATCGCTAGGGAAAAAGCAGATCCCATGGAACAGTGCACCTGACGCCGTCGGGTACTCATATCCGTACCTTTTGGCGCTTCAGGATTCTTCCAAGGGAATTTTGGAAGTAAGAAACCCAGAAACGCTGTCGCTTCTGCAGTCGGTTTCATTACCATCAGCGAGTCTGCTGCATATCCCGCAACTAAGCACCAGCCTGGCTCATGCTGGGAAGGGGTTTTTGGTAGGAAGTGATCGTGTTATCTGGCGCATGGAGGCTTTAAGTTATGACTCTCAAGTTGATGCTTTGGTGGAAAAGGGGTATCTCGACGAGGCAATCAGCCTACTCGGCATGCTGGAAGATGCACTTCTCAAGGACAAGACCGGTCGGCTGCGTGAGATCAAACTCCAAAAGGCTCAGAACTTGTTTAACGCTGGAAAGTATCGAGACTCTCTGGATCTATTTACTGAGGTTTCTGCGCCTCCTGAGATTGTTATCCGACTCTATCCTAGGGTGGTGGCTGGGGATCTCTCCTCTATCGTTGAGGATCAAGAAGAGGGTGCGCCTAGCCCTGATGAGGACCAACAGAAACCAAATGGGGCCCATGCAGAAGCAGAGGGACCAAGCACGGAGGACTTGTCTGTTGTAAAGTCTCCCACGTACGCACCTTCTGTAAGGTCATTTCTTCGGGGTAAGCCGGATGAAGGTAGTGATGCGGTTAGTATTCGTGGAAAGCATCTGGAGGGTGTCCATCACGATAGACATCACGAGAGACGACGTGGTATGTTTCGGACTTTCACTAGGTTGATGTTCATTTTGTTAACTTCCAAACAGAGGGAAAAGATCTCAAAGCCGCCGTCCGCGAGCTTCAGGGATTCCTAGCTGACGTCCGTAGAAGATTTCAACGATTCCTTAACCCGGATGGCTCGCTTAAAGTCACTCCGCTGGTCGATGGCGAAGTGGATGAATTCACAGATTCCGTCATGAAGCTGCTGGGTCTCTCCAAAGATGAGGATGTCTGTGTCTTTGGAGACAGACTCCGGGAAACAGCTAAACTTGTGGACACGACCCTTTTTCGAGCCCACATGTACGCGACACCTTCACTCGCAGGCTCGCTCTTCCGTATCGCCAACTTCTGCGATCCGGATGTTGTGATGGAGAAGCTGGAAGAGAGTAAACGCTACAACGAACTCATCGACTTTCTCTTCGGAAAGAAGATGCACCGTGCTGCTCTGGAGCTTCTTCGGAAATTTGGCCAGGCTGAAACGGAGGAAGAGAGCGCACCGCAGCTTCACGGTCCAAAGAAAACGATCGCCTATCTGCAGAACCTGCCGCCAGAGATGATCGATCTGATCCTCGAGTTCGCCGAGTGGCCGCTGCGGGCAGATCCTGAGCTGGGCATGGAGATCTTCCTGGCCGATACCGAAAACGCGGAGACATTGCCTCGACAGCGAGTGCTGGATTTCTTGCTGGGCATAGATCCTAATCTCGCGGTCAGATACCTCGAACATGTCATTGGAGAGTTGAACGACATGACTCCCGACCTCCACGAGAGACTGCTCCTGCTCTACGTGGAACGGTTGAAGGACTACAAAAGTGGAAAGTGGGCATTTAAGGACGAAGCTGAGCACGCGGAGTGGAGAGATAAATTCTTGGAAATGCTCAAATCCAGCTCGCAATATGCGCCTGCAGAGATGCTTGATCGTCTTCCTCATGACGGTAAGTCGGAAAGGTCTGCCTGATGTGGCTCAGAAGTCGCTAATGCAAAGTAGATCCTGAATTTTACGAGGCAAGAGCAATCGTGCTAAGTAAGATGGGTCAGCACAGACAGGCCTTGGAAATTTACGTCTTTAAGCTTCAAGACCACGCAAAGGCAGAAGAGTATGTTCTCACGTTTTGTATTCATGAGGACGCAGCTTAGCTAACATATCAACATCAGATACTGCAACCAGGTTCACCTCATGGAAGATACCGTTGCCATGGATGTGGCACCGTCGCGGCGCGTAGCTCTCACAGATTCCGAAGAAGACCGGCCGTCCATTTACTTGACCCTGCTCTCTCTATACCTCTCTCCGCCTCACGATTATAAACCGCAATATGGACCCGCGCTCGAAATCCTCGCTAGACACGGGTCCCGCCTACCCGCAGACTCCACTCTCAACTTAATCCCCGAGACGCTTCCGGTCCGGGAACTCGAATTCTACTTCAGGGGCCGCATCCGTGCGGCCAACTCCATTGTGAACGAGGCAAGAATCGTCGCCGGTCTGCAGAAGGCACATAACATTGCGACGCAGGCACAGTTGCTCGTAGGCGACGGAGCCGCTGATAGGAAAGCGACCAGACGTAGACACGTCACAATCACCGAGGAGAGGGTTTGCGGCGTCTGTCATAAGCGATTAGGAGGGAGCGTCATTAATGTTTTCCCAGAGTAAGTGCGATGCCATTCCTTAAGGTGTGACTTGTAGCTCTGACATTTGTGATCCACAGTAACACTGTCGTCCATCTGGGCTGCGCGAATAGAATCAATGCCGCTGCATGAAGAACCCTGTCACTTTTTTGGCGTTTAGAAATGTCTAGAAATGTCGCATCGTCATCTGCCTTCATTTTTTGGAGACCTTCCAGCGCGCAGTGACGGTATGCTCTCTGCATGAATTGATACCCCAGATAGCATGGCATCGTAATGAAATTGAAACTTGCACGTTGCATCCACCTGTTCGCCTAAGGGACCTGGGATTGTTCCTGTAGCATGTCATTGGAAGATTCTAATAGCCGTCCGGTCCATGGAGCTCATTGCGGCCTTTCCGTATGTCCCTGCTACGCTCGACGTCTCCTCGGGGAGCACAGATTGGTAAATATAGTCATGCGTCCTCTTCCACGACCTCCTCTCCGTAGTTCTCCTCCTCCTTGGCCTCCCTCTCTGAGTCTTTCCTCCCTTGGGCCTCCGCGGCCTTTTTATCCTCCTCCATACGCTCGGTCAAGAACACATTGATCTCGTCCTGCAACTTCGTCACCAAGCCCTTGAGCTCAGCGAGGTAGGCGCTCTTGGCCTTGACCTCCTCCTGGGGCGACGCAGTGGAGGCTGGGAGCGCGATAGTGTGCGAGAAAGTGTGCGACGTGGGTGGGTGCGGGGCAGTGTAGCGGGCGTGCAGGACAACGGGCTGGCTGGGCGAAGGGCTGGGAGCAGGCGCCATGGCGAGGACGGTGGTCGAGGATATCCTGACGGCGAGATCTCAATCTCCCTTGCGCCTCTCCTTGCAGAGACGAGGTTGTGTCTGCGTTCGAAAACGGAAGAGGTCTCGAAGGCCCGTCGCGGTGCCGGACGGTCGCTTGCGCTCGGCCGCCTAGCGGGGCGCCGGCGTCCGTTTCAGCCGGCTGACGTCTGCGGAGATGGCGATGGACGTTTCTTCTCAGCTCTCGTTCATCTTCCCTGTCTCAGTCTCTGTCTGCCGGTTGGATAGGAGTGCTGGACACCATGTCGTTGCCGGCCAGGTAGCTACCCGTCGCGCTCGCTGCCCCCATTGCCCATGTTCCTCCTCAGGCCAGCCCGGCGCCGCCCACGATGACCACGCCCTCGCTCCGCCGCGTCGAGGTGCAGTCGCCTGCGCCTCCCTCGTCGCCAGAGCGTGCAGGGACGACGAGGATGAGCATGGTTACAACGCCGACTGAGCAGCCGGAGCGTCCTGGCTCCGCGGACAGCGATGCCTCTTCAGCCTCGTCGAACGTAACCACCGTCTCCCGCCCCCAGGGCACTCTGTACAAGGTCGATTCGCAGCCCGGGTCGTCGTCCCCCCGCCCTCCGAGGACCTCGTCGGCTTCTGCCAACAGCACCAGCAACAGCATCAGCTCTGCCCCGACGTCCTCACGGCCCTCCGCTGCCTACATGCCGCAGAATGACCCCCCGCCGCGCAAGTCCTCCTCCCCCCGAGCGCCCCCGCCGGACCTGCAGAAACAACGTCCTCGATACTCGCAGGGCTTTTTCGAGCCGACCCTCCCCACGGCCTCCTCGTCGGAGCACAGCACGGCCATGGCCAATCTCACGGCCTCGCAGATCGCTGCGCAGGCTGCCATGCACCATCAGTCGTCCGCCCAGCACCTGCGACAGCGCTCTCAGACGGTCCCAAACATGCAGGACGAAGGGTCGAAGAAGAGGAAAGGCAGCAGGGATTCCCCGCCTCCTCCGCTGCAGACGTCCCATGGCACATCGGGCACAGCAGGCCTCTCCGGACAGACATATCAGAATGGACTTGTCGGAGGGCATGTTCTGGCAGCCACGACGGCGGCCAATGCTGCCTTTCCGCGAAGTCCAGTGGAGCCGGTGCCGGAACGCGAGCACAAGCACAAGGGTGAGAAGTCGAAGATGAAGCTGTCATTCAAGCCCAAGCACATCGGGATAACCAGGGACAAGGACCCGTTTTCAAAGGACAAAATGGGTCTCCCGTCCCCGAACAAGATGGGCTTGGCCGGCCCCAGTGGCTTGTCACGCATGGTCAACGTGTCTACGACCAGCTTGGCGGACACTACGTCGTCGAATAATAACTCGTCGCTGTACAATCTTTCCAATGCCTCTGCAAGCACGGTGGTGCCGGCTGAGAAGCAGACGAGCAGCGAGAAGGAGAAAGAGAAGGACAAAGAGAAAGAGAAGGAAAAAGATAAGGACAAGTCGCATAAGCACCATTTCTTGTCTCGACAGAAGTTGAAGCTCAAGGACAAGGACGATCATTACAACCTTCCCCTGTCGTCCGCGTCCAGTAATTCCAAACCGCTGGATCCTAGCGCCCCCCAGTCACTGTATTCCTTTACTCCATCTTCGCCGGGTCCATCGACAGCCTTTGGCAAGTCGGTGACCGGCCTGGATCTACTACATGGTGGACGAGCGAAAAAGAAAGAAGAGAAGGCCTTTGCCGCATTTGATCCATCGAAGGATCCAGATCCGCCTGATTGGTTGTCCAGTTCGGTCGGTGGCAGTGGATCTCAGGCGTTTCATGGGCCGTCATCACTCGGGAGTTCGGCTGGGGTCCTGCAAGGTGAGGCCTTGCGGGAAGCCCTTCAAGGATTCGGACTTCATAACATGTCCCCTGAAGACGCTTGGGACTTTCTTAAGGCGAAGATCCTCGTGGTCTTTGATGGGGAGGATGTCCGTATCGCCATTGAAGATCTGAATAAGCTTGTGTTGGTGCATCTCCAACGCTGCGTCCAGAGGCAGATGCCCTCTGTTATCATCGAGGATCTGCGAGAACTGCTCCACACAGGTTTTGCATCCTTGAACCATTCAATAAACGGGATCCCGGATGAGAAAGTAGTTCCATATCTTGTGCAGATATGGATGCTTGTCTTCGGGACGATTCTCCCGTTCATGCAGGCTGTCTTCCTACCTCTGGACCTCGAGTTCAAGGGCCGTGGATCACTTATGACTGCTCGCGAGGCAAAGGAATTTTGGGGAGCGTTGCCTAATGCACAGTCCTCCGATTCCTCGGCAGGCGATGAACTTGAAGTTCGCAATATCGTCCTGGTGGCTTTCCGCGATACGGTCATTCTTCCTCGTTACGAAGGTTTGAAGGCCACCTTCTCCCGCCTGAGTCTTGAAAATATCAACGCCGGCATCAGCACTCTCAGTTTAACTCCAAACAGCAGCTACAGCGGCGGACGACCCGGGACTGCGGCATCCCTCGACCCAGGCTTCGGTAGCTACAACTCACAGTCCTCCGCCCTCCTGAACGCCGCTGGCAGCTATTCTTCCGACTCCGCTAGCCTTTCGCGCAGCCGTGCTGCCTCGAACACTTCCTCAAACCCAGATCAACTCATCTTCCAGTCCTTATCTTCGCCATCTCAGCGGCCCACAGTCCGCTCTACCGATCCAGCAGATACTTCGCACCTGATTACAGAGACGGTGGGTCGCATGCTGCAATGCGTCAGCGTGCTAGCCAGCGTGCAGACCGGTGACGAGGCTCAGGAGAAGATTGAAACCCTGAGTAAGGCCCTGAAGCACAACTGGCTTGGACGCGGGCGGACCGGCAGAGATCGAAGAGGTTTCGTGGGGGCAAAAGTCCGACCCGCAGTGCCTCCTCGACAGGACAGCATAGATTCTACACGGGATAGAGAACATGGAGATGATCAACTGAATGGGCGAGATGGTAGCCCGAACTTGAGCATGCTTTGAGGCTGCCTGTTCACGACTTAGACTCCTTTGTACTGTGCAAAACGGGGTGCCTCTTTTTTTACGCTTTTCGGCGCGGACATGGTAGTTCTTCTACATGGTCTGGGATGACGCAGGTCGATTTGTTTTACGATGAAATTAAATTTATACCCGGTGATCTATATTTTCTTCGTCTTGGAGTGTTCGGTTTGCCCCTTTCACTTGAAAGAGAAAAAAAAGAGGTGAAGCCCGTCTACTAACAGGCTCTCTTAAGCTTTCTTTCATGGGCAGGTGGATTTCGGTCGTCTGGCCTGTATACCTACCTTACCTATGTAGATGCTAGCCTATGTGACGGTTACGGATCCAATTTTGCCCTCGAGTCACAATAGCGCAAGCGTGACATATCCCACTGCACTGTATACGTACATCCGTCCATCACGACGTGCACTGCCGGAGAGACCACCATCCGAGTCCGCGTGTCATTGCGTCATACGGTTGTGTGTGTGTTAAAGAAAATCTCCATACATAAAAGATCTAGATACCTTCCTCCCCTCCCCTTCCCTTCCCCACCCCCGCCCTATAACCCCTCCTCGCCTCTTATCAAACCCTACCGTCAGTAACTAACTAACTACTATGTATATACGTAGTAGTTAGTTCATCAATCCTGAGCAACGGTTTGGCCATGACACCCAAAACGTATACCAGATAAAACCTATAAATGTAAATAGCCCCAAACCGGCCCAGGCTCATCCATCCAACTTCCAAGCACTGAGCACACAAGAAGTTGACCGATGATGAGTTCCTCAAATCCATGGCTGTTATACGGTGTGCATGCACTGCATACCATGCGCACAAAACGTTTTGAATAACACTCCTTAGCTTGGTTTCTGAGGTCAACTTCTTCCATCATCTGGGGTGAATACGTGGATGGATGTATGTATGTATATACATGCCTATCTATATCTATAATAGGTACTGTACTCTGGAATGATAATACGTCGAATGATTGGGAAGATGATGTGCATGCATCTGTCGGTATGGCATTATTTATTTAGTACAGTGCATATATGGACCCTACTAAGAGAGTAGTATGTAGAAAAAAAAAAGCTGACCCCTGCCACAGGCGCACCAGGATTTCATACCCCGGGGACCGCCTCCGTACTTCCTTTTTCTATACAAGACTGCAACTGGCGCTACTGGACCACATATCTTCATGAATAGATTTGGCAGCCATCTCAAAACACTGCGTCTAGCTCACAGCAGGACAAGCATCAAAAGTTAAATATCTAATTGAGGTATTGGCTATTCCAATGCGTTCCTGGCGTGCTATCGCCGCATCCACCGGTGCTAATACATGATTTCGAACTAGCAAGACAAAAAAAATGACCACCGGCCATCTTGCACCGCTACTCAAGGAGCAAAGGTGCGGACATCCCCCAGCCTTAGACTTCCGCAGTCAGTCTCGTTCTTGGCAGTATTGCCAGCACCCTTGCCGGCGTTCATCTTCCTGCTGAGTTCTTTGAACTTCTTCTGGATCGCAGTTGGTGGGTACTTGTTTCCGCTCTTGGCCTCGACTGCCTCGGCGATCTTGTGCCACTTCTCCAATTCGAACTTCTCTTCGATTTCCTTCTTGGCCTGGAGAATATTGGCTTCCTGTTTTAAAAGAGGCAGCATCAGCATAAAGCTTACTTCTATCCTAGCTAAAGGTCTTTATAGGGAGTAAGGGAACTTACATCTCCATCCTTGAAAACGACAAAGTTCGCCTTCATGCGTGAATAGCGGCCGGATAAAGTGCTACCGCCGACCTTTGTACCAGTCATGGCTTCCCAGGCCGCTTTGATTTCTGCCCAGCCCTTGCCTTCGACATCTTTCATGTGCAGCAACATCTTGTCTTCGGGGCTTGCATTTTCGTAGGACGTCGGGATAGGGGTCATGGCCGCCTTCTTGGGGGTCTCTCCGCTGGCATTGGGAGTTTTGGACTTCTTGGATGGAGTGTTCTGGGCGTCTGCACCGGCATCTTCACCAGCCTTCTTGCGGCCGCGCTTGCGTGGAGTGGTAGAAGGGGTCTTGGCCGCGGGCCTCGTGTCCTGGTAGGAGGTCAGTGAGAATGTTGCAAAGCCTTCTCTCGAGATACGCTGTTACCTCGACACCGTCTTCAGTCTTGATGGCCTTGTCGGCGGTCTCTTCTTCTTTCACACTGGGCGAGAGTTTCATTGTCGTCTTGCTCCTGTGGGCGAGGTTCTCAAAGATGTCATCACCGCCATCGGCGTTGACTGAAGTAAACTCGGCCATTTTCACCTTGTTTCTCGAAAGGACTTATGAGAGGTCAAGAAGGTTCGAGATGCTTGCTGAGAGAAACAAGGGTTGTCTTGAGGATTACGAGAATAATGAAGTGGGACGCGAGAGATGTTAAAAAGATGTATGCGAAGACGCGATGAAGGGCGGCCTCCGATCAGATTCAAGTCTTTTCGGGAGGTATTCACTGCAAGAGACACTTGAGAGTGGTGGTAGAGCTTTCAGAGTCCGCAGCTCGCTGAAAGACAGATGAATGCCGCTTCATGCTCAACACACTTCGAAACTTCCGCAGGAGGTGAGGATTGGGCTTTAGATTGTGGTCCAGAATTGTTATCTTCTCAGAGACCATGAATATGGAGAGATTTTGACAATTGCTTGAGAGACAGTGTTCAAGTACGCAGCTTTCTACCTCACATAAAATGGCAGTATTTCCGTTGAGACAATCAGGGTTGTTCCTTATTTCAATAGCAGGGACCTTATTGTGATTCTCATGCCTATTCCTTTTTCCAGTTTCTTAGTTGTCGTGATGTATGCGGATCCTTTTGTTCACTTTGAGAGTGATAGGCACAAGATGAAAATTGCACAGTGACAGATCTCCGCAGATCATGGTCTGGCAGTGAAAGCAGCAGGACTTGCCTCCATCTTATCACTCACTCTCATCCCATGATAAGCGTTTCTAGAAAACAAAGGATAAATAAACATGTTTGTCTCAAGCTCTGAATCTGGCAAGAGCATCGCGACTGTAAATTAGTCGGTTCGCTTGAATACATGATGATGGGTTGGAGTGACATCTTGACAATCAGGACATATTCCAATCTCCCAACTTTCTGAGATATATTGATCCACGCTGCACGGCATTAGCGTTGCTGCCCTTTTACTCTCCTCAACACGTCTCCAATATCTCTATCAAGTATAGAACACCATGAGCTATACTACTTTGTGCTTAAACCTTTCTGCATATTCTAAGCCGTAAACTGCCGAAGAGCTGTGTCTCAATTTTTGGTGTTCCTCGACTAGTTCCGTACGGTTTTCTTAAGTACCATTGTGAGGCCATTATCGGACTGCTCATCAACCCAGTCTCCTGGAGGTCAGTATCAACAGTTTATGAAATTACTCTCAGTATATGTATAGACTTTTCCCCATTTTTTCCCACGTAAGCTTCATGTAGAGTGTAACACTACTTAGTCCTGCCTTTATGCACCGCCACTGAATATCTAGGTAGCTACCTAAATTGGAAGAAAACTGCTAGAGTCAAACTTCCCTCCGACACGAGTATGTGAAATAAATAAGATGACTTAATATATGGGTCTTCTGTTAAATCTAGGGGGCCCCATCCATACAATATCTATTATCACAAAACGAAATACGCAATAGTTGTTTAGACATCAGTCCCAACACAAAATGTCACCTTCCACTGACGCGCTGTCCCAACGGAAACTTCCAACTCCAACGATCACCATCTCTCTTTTCTCAATAGCAGTGCCAATGTGGCCCTTGTCCTCCCTCATTCCCGTCGATGTTCAAGACACGTCGGACCTGAAATCTAGTCTATAACATCCACCACCTTCCCAACCTGGCTCCCTTCGTTCCATGACAACGGATCTGTCGCCACGGCTGTCCAGGGAGTTTGCGAAGACTAGCGTGGAAAAGTTTCTGGATAGATAAGGTTTCGAGGGGACGACGTTCTGAGCGTTGCACAGAAAATGTTCCGACCAACGAAGAGGGCGATATCCAGAAACAGCAAGACTGCGAAGTCAAGAAGACGGCGATGGAGCATTCGGAAGATGAAGAAGAACCCCTAAAGGGATGCAAATTTGAGGGAAACACACAGGAAAGAATCACAAGAGGCCCTGCTGAATTACCCGCCCACGAACATGGTCGATGTAGGTATCCATCAACGTCAAGATGTGCTCCTAAGGAGGCCACCATCTTGTGGAATTTCCTCATGTTGTATAATCCGAAAACTAGTTCCTTTTTCAGACTTAGAGCGCAATGTACTATATTTACTACTTAAATGTTCTAAGAAGTAGTATAGCTGTCCGGTCTTCCTTTTGAGCTTTCTCTCCGTTGAAGAGTTAAATTATTTGCTTTGATCTGCTGTAAAATGTCAGATCCTAAATTTTCAATAAAAAAACATGTCCTGACTCCTCCTTTCAAATGGAGGATGCAACAGCGCTTTTCAATTGTTCTTTTTTCCCCTTACGCACCTTAATCTGCCAACTTCTCAATGCTTAGGCACCTACGGCTCAGATCTGTTGAGCACCACTTGCCTGATTCCGCATATATACTGCGTAAGCCATTGAAATTTCAACCTGGACTGACAACAGCCAAGTTCGCATGGTCCACACAGAAAAGCGTAACGCGCAATTCCGAGGTCGTCTGATGCGAATAATCTTTCTGCAGATGCAAGGGAAAAATCGCTACTGGTGCATTTCTCCCTCTCACATCAGCAGAATTTCCGATTCACTCGGTTGTGGAATATATGATTGGAAGAAGAATGATCTGCGGGCGACCTGGTTGGCCGTGCTGCATTGGTTTTGTGACACAGCTTCTTGTACGGAGTACTGATTGCGCGTGCTTTCCCGGTTCGCAGCAAATAATGCGATCGTTGGACAACGCATAATGATTCCGTACAATGGCGATGGCTCATCAGGTGCTGTGTTTTTTTTCCTGCATAAATCAGATCTCGGTGGGCTTATCTGTCAGATATGGTCTCGTTTTATAACTGGAAAGAGCAGTAGAGGTAGTACGCCCATTATAGGACAGAAGGGAGTTCCAGGATAAGTACGTTTGCATAGACTCATGCTCTATCCACAAATAATGCCAGATATTCCATTATCTGAGATTATATGTTCGCGTATCATTTTATGCCCTTCGTGCGAGATCCGAGGATGTGTTTGGGAAACATATACGCCGTATATACGTCTCTTTAACGGTAGATTCCCGGTGGGATCTCCCCTCTAAACAATCCCATTTATATATAGCCGTATCTGCCTGTCCTGAGAAGAAATCAGCGACAGGTCCCATGACCACGGCTACCGAAACTCGAAGAGGCAACGCACTGTAATGTTCAACACGAAAAATGCACTGTGGCTGAAGACCTAGAGGCGGTCTGGATGTCTCGCCTATCATTGCTGCGTATGCTTCGATTCTGTCCCTTCTGTGCATAAATCCATCCGCAGCCGCATCACTTTGGCCCTTTCAGTAATGATGTTTGTTTCTCACCGGTATGAAAAGTCGGTGTCAGCTGCCGCTAACCTGCAACCACTCACCTCAACAGTCTTGGGATCCCGTTTTTCCCCAAGGCACACAAGCATGCGTCTGTCCACCACCGGGAATCAGCCCGCATCACTTTTGGCAAGACTCCGGAGTGCGCAGGCTCGGCTGGGCCAGATGCGCCGCACGTTTTTCAGATCCATATCATCCTGGTGACCCAACTGAGCCACAGTTGAGGCGACCTGACAGCCTGACTTGTCCCCAGAGAGGGCTCTAGGACGCCATCAGGAGTCATCGACAGGCCCAAAGAAATAACATTGGCGAAGCTAGCGCCAGCCTGGGACCAGTAATAACCGAAAGCAGCAGAGAACAACGAGTAACTGAAAGGTAGCGCGGCGGCTCTATCATGGGTGCTGCTCAGGACTCCGTACGTCTTTGACCTCTGGCGACCTGGGATTGGAAAGCGGCAGTCCATGCACACGTCCGGCCAAAGAGCTGCCGCAGCACCCTGCAGCCAGCAGCTCCAGGTGTGATCTCTCCAGCAGGCATCGTACAGGACGGTCAGGCCTTAGCGACCTGAGGTCCGGATAGTCTCTGGTGCCTGAAGTCAGAAGTCCGCCTAAGCGGCAGGGATATTTCATGGCCCATGTCATAAAGGTCAAAGACGCCCGCTCTTGCTCGAACCCTCGATCTCTTTGATCTTTTCCCTCTTGACTCTTCCGTCTTTCACTGTGGCATCACCAGCAGGCAGCCCTGGGCGATCTTCACCGCCTGAGACAGCACAACCCCAGTCACTCGACGCAACCAGCTGAGATTTGGATCTCTTGAAATAATACATCAGCTCCCGAAGCTGATCAAAGGCTCTCTTCCTTCCCTCTCTCGATGCCAGCAAACTCAGACTCCAGCTCTGACTCGAGAACAAAGCAGTCAGCATCGTCAATCTCAAATAACCCTCCTGAAGATAGCGAGAGCCATCTGAATCGGAGCTCCACTCCCATCTACACCCCATCAGCTACTCCACCGTCAGAAGCTCCACTGCGAGACTCAGACCACAAGGATCGGACCCACGATCACGATCGCGATCTGCAAACCAACATGTCCGATGCCCCAGGCACATCAGCCACAGCTGTGGCTCTGGAATCGAAAGAGGAAGTAGAGCCCTCTATCGAGAATCCCGCGTCCAAGTCAGAACCCAAGGCTGCCCTCAATAATGCTGCTTCAGAAAGTTCCCCAAAGAAAGCAGTCTGCAAGAAACATTCATCTAGTAAACAATCCGAGTCGAGCAGAAAACGCAACGATAAAAAGAAGGCAAAACCCACCGGAAAGGATTCTTCTAGCAGCGATAGCGACTCCTGGTCTTCTTCCGCCTCTTCTGACAGCTCTGATCTACGCGATTCCGAATCCGAAGAGTCCGACTCTTCTGACTCCGACAGCGAGGAGCAGAGACAGAGGCGCAAGCGCAAAGCTAAAGCCAAGGCCAAAAAATCCAAGAAAGACAAAAAGAAGTCCCAGTCTCGCAAAGTGGAGGACGACTCTGAATCGGACTCCGATGACAGCAGTGATGAAGAGTCATCCCCGGATGAGAAGGCTCGTAAAAAGGCCGCAGCGAAACACAAGGCCAAAAAGAAGAGCAAGAAGCTTCGTCGCAAGGAAGAATGCTCTGAGGATCCAGAAGATGAGGAGTGTGAGGAAGAGGAGAATCCTGATGTCGCAATCTTAAAGGCACAGGAGAAGCTGGCTGCCCTGAAGCTGAAACGTGCAGAGGAACTTCGCTCTCGAGGACAAGGAGGGTATGGACGTGGAGGAGGCTTGGGATACAGGGGCAATAGACGCACCGCGACTGATAGCCAGACCGACGGACAGAAGAGCAACCAGCAAAAATCCAAGGGCAAGGGAAAGAGGGCGTCTAAGATTGCCTTCAAGCGGGTGGACCAGCGTAAGTTTTTGTGGCTTACTTTTGTCCTCTTCTTCTGTCTTTATCTGTATTTCATTATCTCAGTGAGAACCTTCCTCCACTGATTCTTAATCATAGTCTGGGACAATACCATTCACAATTACAAGTTGACAGAAACCAGGAACGATCCTGGTGCGGATGAGTGGGATCAGTATATTTTTACGGTCCGTCGCAAGTTCGACTGGGAGAATAAGTACATCGAGACTGTGGTGGACATCAAGAGCAAGTATCTTCGCGATGCTTTGGCCAAGGTCATGGACGGGGTGAAGGGCGTCAGCCTGGTACAGGAGACAGCAGTCGTGGACCCCAATATGCTCTTTCTATACCTCGAGGAGACTCGTCAGCACATGAAGGAGCTGAAACGGCTTTCTAAGACAGAAAAGAAGAAGAAAGCCAGAAAGCTTGCAGCTGCCAAGGCGGCCCATCTTAAGGTCCTCATCAAGTACCTGGACAAAGACTACGCAGAAACGAAAAAGACCCTCTATCCGCTGCTGGAAGCGAACATGATCACCTTTGACCTTCTTTGGGCCCTTTTCAAGCCGAACACCATCTCTTATACCACTACTTATGGACACGCAGACGAGCCTCGTGCCTTCAAGATCGAATATGCGTATAAGGAGTCTTCGTTCGTGAAGGGGCAGTGGTACAGCATTGAAGGCCGCTATCTTGAATATGATGGGAAGTCCTTCGGCATGGGGACTATGGCGGCGGAGGTTGAAGCCTTCAAGGGGGCTCGAAAGATAACAAGCCTTTCCTGCTACCCGCTGAAGTACCATCGTGACGCTGAGGGGATCAAAGCCCAGCTGATCGAGCGTGGCAAGAAATTCGTCGCTCTCAGAGGCATGAACTATCGCTTCCACAAGGGTATGGCGTTCTACAAGAAGAAACGATCCATCATAAAAGTTAACATCAATGGCCGTGTGATGATTGATCCTGCTCTGCACCGTCTCATCAACCCGAATTATCCCATCAGCACCGTTAGGCCAAAGGACCCAGATATCCTTGATCCGTCCGATTCCGAGCGCGACGCCGCCGCCTGCTGCTGTGCCGTATCTGATTCAGACTCTGACTGCGGCCCTGGACGTCGTGAATCCGATGAGCCCAAATACACCTACAAGGTCGTACAGGACAAAGACGGTAGACCGCATGTCGTTCAAGTTGAGCTGGATGAAAATGGGAACGAGATCCAGAAAGAGGATATTGAAAAGATCGCCGGTGAAGGGAAGGGTGCATCTGAGCACGAGTTCACCGAGGAGGAACTTCTCATTGCTAGCCCCGTGGTTCTTGGATTTGCCTTCAGTGAGAAACTGTGGCTCGAATTCAGTGTCTCGGGCATCAGTGAGATTGAATGGAACGAGGACGCTTTCGACTCTCTCGTCCTACCCGATAACCAGAAGTCTATCGTCAAGGCCCTGGTTGAATCCCATACCTTCCACGCAGCCGAGAACATCGACGATGTTATCCAAGGGAAGGGCAAGGGCCTCGTTGCCGTGCTCCACGGACCTCCTGGGACTGGAAAGACGCTCACAGCCGAAGGAATCGCAGAACTTCTCAAACGTCCCTTGTACATGGTCAGCGCCGGCGAACTAGGGACCGATTCTCGCACCCTCGAAGGCGAGCTCAACAAGATTCTTGACATCGCCCACTCCTGGGGTGCCGTCTTGCTCCTCGACGAGGCCGACGTCTTCCTCGAGAAGCGCACGATCCAAGATATCCACCGCAACGCGCTGGTCAGCATCTTCCTCCGCCTGCTGGAGTACTTCCAGGGCATTCTCTTCCTGACCACGAACCGCGTGGAGACGTTCGACGACGCCTTCCAGTCCCGCATACACATCGCGCTGCGTTACGGCGATCTCACCCCCAAGGCGAGACGGAGCGTCTGGAAGATGTTCTTGGAGAAGGTGCGGGCGAAGGATGGAGTCGAGACGGTCAAGTTTACGGAGAAAGACTATGACATGCTGGCACGTAACAATCTAAACGGACGCCAGGTATGTGCGACAGATCAGATCCTGCATTTCCCTCATAAATCCCTACCTACCTCGCCGGTATGTTATTACTGCACCTACTAAACACTAGCCTTTCCATTTCAGATCAAAAACTCCGTTCGCACCGCCCAAGCCCTCGCCGTCAACGAGAAAACGCCTCTCTCGATGGCACATATCCTGCGCGTGCTCGAAGTCGCTGAGACATTCGACCAAGATCTCCGCGGTGGAACGGGATACATCGATGCCATGCGCAGCTACACCTAGGGTGTAATACAGGTCGAAAACGACCAAATATTCGCGAGATGAAATTAATTATATGATATGATATTTGACTTGTCCACTTCTTCCCCCCTTCCTTCCACCGATAATACCCCGCTCAGACACATGGTTATCTATCTAGCTCCTTATTACATTTTACCTAATAAATCTGTATCCACCAGATCCCTACGATTCCGCCCTTTTGCTCTTGCCAATTTACATCTATCTATCGCTTTTTCATTTCCTTTTCCTTTTCGCTCCTTTTATTTATTTCACTCAATTTCTTTTCTATGATCTCTTGATCCCCTCCGTTTTCATATTATTATTGCCTTTTTTTCATTCCCTTCATGGCGCATGCATGTAACGAAACATGGCATGACATGACATTCAACGCCAAGCGAGTTAATGGAAGCGGAGACGAATGAAAAAGGAGAGGAAAAAATAAATCAGTCAAACATAGGTACCTAACTTGCAGAAATGGAGAATGTATTTCCTTTCCTTTTTTTAATGATGGAAGGCGAACATTGGTCTACGATGATTGTTGTGTTTTATGAGCTAGTTACCTAAATCTAGGCCTAGGCCTGAATGCAAGTTACAATCATTAGAAACTGCAAAATACACCGCGAAGTGTTTTGTAGCTGCCTATTACCCAGTTTTGAACCAATCAAGTACAGGAACTTCAAATGGACAAGCAACCATGCCCTACATAATAATATACTTGCAGAGCAGAGATTACAATACGTAATAAAGAGAAGTACGCGTAGAGACGGATTTAGATTCGAAGACGGAAAAAAATAAAAATACAAAAGCCATCTCGCCTCTTTTGCCCTTTTTTTCTCCTTCATAATCTAACCCGTCTCCTTAACGCCTTCGTTCATCATAAGAGGGTAAAAAAAACAAAGACCTTAGTCTTCATATCATCGCTTGAATTTTTTTTTTCAGTGACGGCAGTTGCGTCCTCTAAGATTTTTATATAGTGTGACATGGAGATAAGGGGGTGTCGTGAGGTGGATAGCGAAATGGTAGAATGACTGTTTTATGAGGAGCGCAGTTGCCGGTGTGTCAATGGACGTAATTTATGGGTTGTTCTTGACGAAGTCAATGCCTATTAAAGGGGGGTCGTTAGCACGCAGTCCGCCAGATATAAACATGGTCAAGTGACGAGGGGGAATGAAAGCGTACCCTTCTGGATGTTCTTCTTCAGGTCGGCAAGGCAAACCTCGAGCAGCTTCTCCTCGTAGGGGGAGATCTTGCCAACCTCATGGATCTTCTCGACACCGTTGGGGCCGAGCTCGACCTTGGAGGCGAAGAAGTCAACACCCCGGTCCTTGTAGAGAGGGCTCTCAACGAAGGTGGGCTCAATGACACCCTTAGCACCCTGGGCGGCCTTGAGTAGCGACTCGGCGAAGCGAGCACCAGCCATGGCCATGGAGAGAGTGGCAGAGCCGGCACCGTCCTTGGCCTTGACGACCTCGTCACCACCGAACTGGATGCGGTTGACGAGCTTGTCGCGGACCTCGCCCTCGATGTCGGGGTGGTTGGACTGGGAGATCAGAGGAACGATGGTGGCACCAGAGTGACCACCAACGACAGGAACGAACTCGTTGGCAGGGTCGGTCTTCTTGATCTCAGAGATGAAGCGCGAGGCACGGACAACGTCCAGGGTGGTAACACCGAAGATGCGCTTGGGGTTGTAGACACCCTTAGACTTGAAGACCTCAGCAACAATGGGGACGGTGGAGTTGACCTGTTTCCAATGTCAGAATCGTGGACGACATCAAAACTGCACAAAACCAATGGAGGTATCAAACAGATCTCAGCGCTACTTACAGGGTTGGAGATAACGAGGATGTTAGCGTTAGGAGCAGCATCAGCACAGGCCTTGGCAAGGTCACGGACGATCGAGGCGTTGGTGTTGAAGAGGTCTAGTTATCTCGATTATCAGCGCAAGGTCAATCCTTTCGAGAAGCACTTTGGCGCATACCGTCACGGGTCATGCCAGGCTTACGGGGAACACCGGCGGGGATAAGGACGATCTCAGCGCCGGTCAGGGCATCACGGAGACCCTCGGGGGTTGGCGCGTAGCCAGTGACAGTGCTGTTGGTGTTGATGTGGCTCAGGTCAGCAGCAACACCTGCAAAAATGATGATGGTCTTGTCAGCTTCCTCGTCCAATTCGACGGTTGATAGATGCACTTCAGGGACCGTTCTAATTTACCTGGGCCGCCGCGAATATCATAGAGGGCAAGCTGAGAAACACGGGGGTTCAGCTTGAGCAACAGAGAGAGAGGCTGGCCAATGCCACCAGCGGCACCAAGGACGGCGACCTTGGAGGACTGTAGAGTCACCAGTTAGCAGAAGGGTTCCAGAGCCAGAGAGCTCAAAGGCAAGGTAAGGAGCGAGGGGCGCACCTGGCGAGCAGAGGCGGAGAAGGCCCGCTTCTGGAAGAGGCCGAAAGCCTGGCGAGTAGCAAACATTGTGATTGGATACAGGGTATCAAACGGTAAAGGAAACCGTCAATTGAGATGCGTGAGGGTGAGGGGATGAAAAGCGATGCAGAGGAAGAGGAGGGGAAGAAGTCAACACGGAGCTGGGGAGGTTTTCCAGAGGGGTGACGCTGGCGTTGCCGGGCGAGAGGATTTCGGCGGCTAAAGCTCACCGGCCACGCTCCGCTTCCGGCTGGGGCGGCTGTGCGGAAAAGCCCTGGAGAAGGGAACAGAGCCGCCGTGGCACCGCGAGATGTTGGTTTTGGATGGCCATTATCATCTTCCCCTTCCGGTCTCCTTGTTTATTAGTTATGGACGTGTGAGGGGAGGTATCGGACCCCGCATCTATCGCGCCCTACTATCTACAGTATGGTAGTGCGCCGTCAACATGCACAGACAATGGTCAATGCTGCCCTAAGCCTCTACGTCTCTAGAAGCTCCTCATTTGCTTGATGAATAGGTAAGAACACAGTGACTCCGCTAAACTTGCTAGGTTTGCTAACCTTATTCCAGATATCCCGAGCATATAGTCTGTTAGCCGCGTTGAGTTGTTGACCAGGCAGGCTTCAACGGCTTTTTCGCGCAATCCGGCTCGTCCCGGATAATTAGCAAATATTCGGTGGTCCGTGTATGCCACATGGGGCTGTAGACTGTATAGGAAAGTATCGTCCTGAGGCTCGATTGACTTCCTGAAAGAGCATACTCCTACTCTGCTCACGTTCGCCATCTCCTTGGTTGACATCCATTTGGTGCTAGGAAGTTCACTGTTTATAGATGGACCAGTTTACAACAATAGCCTCTCGATTTACAAACTTATCGACCTTTTAAAATTGTTCATGATTGCTGCCAGAGCAAGCACAGCAAGAGAGACAAATGATTCCCATTGCTGAACTCATGAGATCTCCTCTTTTACAAAGATTACAGTTCTTCATCAATATAAAAATGGTCAATGTAAACCAGCGAAGATGTGCCATTGGAGCCTCTCTCTTCTTTTAACCCCACGTATATAGTAGAAAAGAAATCTGCATCTTTCATACCATGACCTGCAGGCAGCGGTATACGTACTGTACACGGATCTCAGACGGAGTACTCCGTATGGGGACACAAATGACACCGATCAAATTGTACAGTATGCCGCAGCAAGAAATCAGCCCGATCAGAATCGCACCTAGTAGAGTTGCGTACCCACCGGCGAGCCGAAGAGATGGAGCCGCTGACAGTTCGGAAGGGGCTCCGCCTTAGATTCTCATGGCCAAAGCGTTCAGAATCAACGCCGGATTCAATGGATAGGGCCGGATGGTCCGGAAGGGTTGAGAGCTTCCCCCGATGTACAGTAGAGAGCGCCAATGGGAAGCCATCGATGAGTTCTTCCAATTATGGAGAAAATGAGCGAGAGACATAGCCGCGTAAGCAGGCTGTCCTGACCGGTCATAGGGTAGAGACTCTGATCTCCTAGGGATGGAGCGTCACTTGGATATTTAAGTCTTGCATACGGTTTCCAAATGAGCAATGAGGAGGGTGCGGTTGGCGGGTTTCCTTTAGAAAAGGACCACTCGTAGCTTCTTTTGGCGACAGAACAGTGGAGTTGTGCATCAATTCGAGTCTTTTCATCATGCTCAAATAGATGTTCTATTGTACAATGCAGTAAAGATGTCTAGACTCAGTACATTCAAACAAGACAGACGCCCATATGATAAACAAGAAACACATCTTTTGTTGTGGACAGGTTCTCAGAATTCATACCTCCGAAGCGCCCGGAACGCCGGCGCTTCCTCGAAAACGCATAATAGCCCATTTAAGAAAAGAGTTCGCCCAATCTCGACCATGAACATGAAATCACAGATGGCCTGCCATGTTCCCCACATTGCTCTTTCCCCGTCAATTAAGTCGTCTTGGATACCATAACGTCCCGCAGTCAGAACATTGCCTCACCATATTACCTTAAGAAATGCAAGACAGCCCAACAGAACAGGAAGAAGACGACCACTCCACCAAAAAAGATCCATTTATCCTGCTTGGCCCTGCGTTCAATCATTCGGATTGTGTCTCCGCTGATACCCAGAGTGTTAGCGACGCTGTACAACCGGCGCTGCGTGCCCTTCAGTATCTCACGCTGTTGGCCGAGATCCGCCAGCACAGCGCGCCCACGATCGATGAACTCATCAAGCTGCGCATTTGTTGTTGCAAGGAAAGACTGCTCGCGTATGGCATGGACTTCCCGGTTGTAGTCTGCGGGGGAAGCACCGAAGCTGAGTCCGGAACGAGGGTTGGAGTTATGGTTGGCAAAGGGGGATGTTTGAGGAAGGGAGGATTGCGCATATGGGTTCTCAGGAGTCGCGGCGTGGTGAGGACGTCGGCCAAGGAGCTCGTTGCGGTTTGCAACTGATTGCTTCACAGTTCGGTCAGCTGAGTCCTGGGAAAGAGAGACAGAGAGAGAGCGCGCAGTAGAAGACAAACTTACAGCTTCTTCTCTTTCTTTCCGCAATCGTTCGAACTGCTGTCTGTAGTCGGCAAGCTCGTTGCGAAAGTTCTTCACCCGTTCAAATGCCTTCTCCTGCTTCGCTGGTATAAGCTCCTTCTTGGACAGCGCCGAGTAGTCATCAATCGTTCGTGAGAGCGAGGCTAAGGAAGCTGCTATTTGGCCTATGCGCCCCAACCATGGTTAGTCTTTCTAATCTCCACATAGGCAGATTATTCGTAAAGAGATGGTGTCACCTTGCAAGGCTGCGGATGTTGTTGCGGGTGATGCGGCGAATGTCTCGAGGTCGCGGCGTATAGCAGAAGACTGCTTCAGGGCGGAATTAAAAAGGGAATTCTGCAAAGGCAGAGTTCCAGAATATTAGAATCTGCATTCATAGTCACACACGAGACTGCAGAGTGTACCATGTTGATAGCGGACCAAAGTCCTAGCAGCCAGTTGAGGGCCAAGAATCGATGATGCACGCCGCAGTAAACGTCTTGTGCACACTATTAATGTTGCTCAAGCTGGCCCTCAGGTTATCGGATCCAAATGTACATCGTGAGTACAGGTTAACGCAACCACAAAGAAGTGCAGTTATTCTATACGAGCAACGTGTGCTGGTGGCTCTATGCTGAAGGCCACTTGTTCTCCCGGCAGTTGTGGTTCTGACGTCGTTCACCGCCTTGGATCTGGAAACAACCTTTTGCGGAAAGAGTTTCCCAAAATTAGAAAATTCCAAACAAACTAAAGGATATTATCATCAAGAACCTTGGATACTATTTAGGAATTTCAACTGAGTATGTTCCATCGGGAAGAGTGGAGCTATTCGAATACTGTGTTCATTACTAGGACTACTATCCAATCCACCAGACTTGAAAAGCCATCACCGCATTTACAAGATTTCGGTGCATCGTTCGGTCCAAGATCCCACTGGCAAAATGGTTCCCATTTATCACCGTATCAGCATTAGGTAATTACATAAGACATTAGACTATCATGTGTTTGCAGCAGATTTGTGGTTCGCATGCGAGATGGACATAGTTAACAGGTAAAAGAAAACATGTGAAATACAGTATGTTTCGTCGATTAGACATTCCATGGGGGAGACCTGATCCCAGATATCACATCGACATACTCAAAACAGAAGGGAATAGCAGAACTAGAAAAAGCTGCCTTCCAAGTTCAGAGATGGAGACAATTAAGAGATGAGTTGATACAAGCTGCCAGAGGCAGTCCAAAAGCAGAGTAAACGGTGCATCCTAGACGCATTACTGTAGGCCTATCATTCATATGCTTGTGAATCGACCTATTCTCTGGGGTACTTGTTTTGAAAGAACCATCTGCAGCAGAATATCTTAGCCCATTCTCGAGATATCTCTACGGAGTATATCCACTACCCCCCACTAGGGGCCATTGCCGATATTCTATCCAGAGACGAATGAGACTACTTACTTGCTGACAAAGTAATCCACTGTGGCCAAGGCACCAACAACTCCCGACCACAAGCCAACGAGCTTCCAGGACAGCTTGCCCTCCGCTTGTTTTCGATATGCAGCAAACCCTAGCCCTATGCTCACTGCAGCTATCAAGAAGGCATTTCCCAGGATCACTGGGTTGCCTTTGTTACGGCGCAAGCTATCACCGGCTCTTCGGGCCTCATCCGTGGCATCCTGGGTTTGCTCGCTGGCCTTCTGCTTTGCTTCTTCCGCTGCCCGCTGTTCGCGTTTGAGCCTCTCAGCCTGTGTAATCGTCTTGACTGGTTGGTCTACATAGTCGGCGGGTACTGAGGAGACATGCGGGGAGTCGACATCAACAAGGGACAAGGTGTTATTAAGCTGGGACTTCACTACCTGTGGTAGGATAGGAGCACGACTGCAGTCATGGTCAGCCCCCCAAGCAGGTAACAGGTAGCTCCAAATTTAAACGCATTGACCTACGCCTAGAGGCGCTTGAATCAGCGACCTCATTGCAATCTTTAAATTAAATAAGTAACAGGCCCGGCAAGTTACTTACCTCTTCCGCAGATTGCTTGGCTCCCCTCGCAGCAGCTTCAGCGTACGACATGTTGGAATAACTCCAGGATATACAGCAAAACACAATTAAAATGGCCAAATGAAGTAAGTCTGCGTAACAAAACTATCAGTTAAGGCCGCACGTGAAACAGATACATCATGTGCTTATAAATTGGCGCGCCTGTAGTCATTCAGTCCCGGTACTGGACTGGGCAGAGCACGGCTTAGCAAGAACGAGGTAAATGACAAGGTCCACGATAAAACGAGTAAGGCCAGCAGATGGATGAATACTGTGACATGATTGAAAGAATATGGCAGAGGTGGTTTACTTATATGAACCAGCAGGGAGCCCGCACTTCAAGTTGGTCACGAGCGCTGCCTTGCTTGAGGGACATCACGTCATAGACTGTTTGAGATCTACGGAGGAGTGAGTGGTGGAGCCGGCACGTGTGCCGCCAAGAGTCCCAGGGGAATCCGACGGACGAAGGGAAAGAACGATTGCAAACAAATCCAGATACATATGTATACTCCCAAGCTCCTCATGCATGAGTGCTGTTTTGCTTCGATGCCCCGTGATCCTTGGAATTGAACCGGTATTCATGAGCCTTATCTGACTTCAAGTGAACGTATGACCAATGGCCTACAGAACACCAGGAAAACGCCATCCGGCTTCCCGCTGGCAAGTTATTGCGGTGAAGGTGCGCGAGACTCTAGGTGAGCACTATGAATGGTTACATCTCGAGACTGTTCAGAACATACATTGCGTTTCGGTGGTCAAAAATCATAACCAGGCGTTTTCGTTAACACGGAGACATAGGAAATTAAATTCGAAGCTGTCGAATCACTCTGGACGGACCATCCTCGATGACATGAAAAAAGGATTTTTTAGTACATATTGAGGGCTAGGACAACCCAAGCATGCATAGCTACACCCGTCTAACCATATCCACGTGGCTGCATGACGGAAAGCTTAGAGGAGCAGCTCCAAGGGATTCTCAACGACCCTCTTCAGCTCCTTAATCCACTCGGCTCCAACAGCGCCATCGACGACCTTGTGGTCAAAGCTTCCCGTAACCACAATCTGGTCGTCCCAGCCGACAGACGTACCTTCCTCAGTCTCCACTGGAACAGGGACCTTACGGAGAGTACCGACAGCCAGAATGGCAGCCTGAGGAGGGTTGATAACAGCGGTGAAACGCTCAACGGCCGGGTTCATACCCATGTTGCTAATCGTGAAGGTTCCGCCCTGGTACTCCTCAGGCTTGAGTTTGTTGTCGCGGGCGCGCTTCCCAAGGTCTTTGATCTGGTTCGAGATGCTAGCCAGGCCAAGGTTCTGCACGTTCTTCACGACAGGAGTGATAAGTCCAGTGGGAGTGGCAACGGCGACACTGATATCAACTGTTTTGTGTTGACGGATCACAATCTGGCCGTTCTCCTCATGCCAGCTTGAGTTTACGGCAGGTACCTTGAGAAGGGCGGCAGCACAAGCCTTAACGAGGAAGTCATTGATAGAGAGCTTGTATTTGCCCTCAGCAGATGCGTTGAGAGCCTGGCGAAGCTTAAGGAGCTTGGTCACCGAGAGGGTGGTGGAAACGAAGAAATGGGGGTTTTCCCTCATTGACTGCTGAAGGCGGGTAGCGATTGTCTTTCGCATGGATGTCAGAGGGATATCCTCGTAAGTCGGGCCGGCGGCAGCAGCCGGTGCGCTGGGCTTGTACTTCTCAACATCCTCCTTCGTGATCTGGCCACCTCGCCCGGTACCCTTGAGTGCCTTGATAGGGACACCCTTCTCCAGTGCCAAAGCCTTAGCGGCAGGGCTGATAAGAGGCTCACGGTCGAGACTGGGCTGGAGCCTCTCTTCAGTCGTCTCTGGCTCCTCGACAGCTGGCTTGGCCTCCTCCGTAGGTGGAGAAGGAGGCTTAGATACTTCACTAGGTTCCTTCTTTGCCTCGGCTGGTGCGGCGGCAGGAGCCTTGTCTCCGCCAGCATCCTCCAGAGTGAACGACTCAAATGCGGCGATGTCGGTTCCCTCTTCCACCATGACGGCAATTGGCTAATTTTCGATATCAGCAAAGGATTCTGCATTACCCAGAGCGAGCAGTGAGAGCACCCACGTTCCCAACGGCCACATCTTTCTCGCCGGCCTCCTTCAGAATCTTGGCAAGCACACCCTCCTCTTGAAACTCAAAGTCCATTTGTGCTTTATCGGTCTCAATCTCTACCAGCACATCGCCGGGGTTGAGAGCATCGCCAACTTTCTTATGCCACGCGCCAATATTTCCAGAGGTCATTGTCGGCGACAGGGCAGGCATACTGATGATGGTATGAGGGGGGTAGGCTAGAACAAACATGTCAGAATCATAAATCCGGTATAGAGTGATGTAGCGAGGAATTGATCACGCACATTTGGACGCGTAGAAGCGAGAGATGGCGGAGAATGCGGGTAATTGAGGGCTGCAAGGTTACAAAGAATCGTCAGTAATCTTTCCACCGTGGAACACTGGTATAGAATTAGGAGCGCAGCATACTGGAGAGCATCTTTGAGTCTGTAAACGCCCTGAGGCCGCCTCAGAGAGGAGGCCCCTCGGGACAAGAACATGACGCTTGGAGTGCGCATCCGGACAGCAGAGGCAACCATGATGCCTTGGTGCCGCCAATATAGAGCAATGCTATCCCCACGGCGCACGGAGAGGAGAGAGGTAAGCGGAGGATACCAGGAACGAGCCTGCGGTGGAGGGGAGGGCTGGTATACAAGAGTTTGGGGCGCCACTCCAGGGAACTTTTCTGTTGAGCTCCCGGTGAGCAACCGGGGTCATCAACTCCGGTTTTCTCCAGACCTGATGCCGCGCAGCAGCTTAGTCAGCCCCACCCTCAGGCGGGACGCTGCGCTGCTGGCAGGCGGCGGCGCCCGTACCAAACCTCGTGGCCGAGAAAGACACGCTACAGGTCCGGACCGTTAGTAGTAATACTTGCTGAGATCGGCGGACCAGAAGGACCCTCCTTCTCTGACTTTCGTTTCTTTTTGTGACTGTTCCTGTTCAATGTGGACTCCCTCTTTTGCCTGGCTCGAGGAAACCAGGCCGGAGTCCTGCATCAATGGCTGAAGTTGAGCATGGCTCTCCGAAGGAGCCGGATGTGAACTCTGCGGCTGCATCCCAGGCTGACGATGGCGCTGATGCCCCCACGAGCCCCAGGCCCTCACAACTTTTGAAAGCAGATAAACCGGCTTTGCCCGGCGACACGCAGTGGAAAGAGATAAAGATGGAGAATGCGGAGGAGTCAAGTGTTTCGGATAAGGAGAACGTGCATAAGGGGCTTGATGTTGAAAATACAGATACAGAGCAGGTCTCTGGCTCCCTCGACACTGCCCCTGCAGCTTCGGGCCCAGAGAACAGTTCAGAACAGGAAATCCCACAAAACGATGGCACTCAAGGCGATACTTCCAATGTCGTGCAGGATGGAGAGACACCTGGGGCTTTCAGCGATCACACGGAGCAGCAAGACACCCACGCGCTGCCTACTCAGGATGAGCCCGTTCCGGATATGAGAATGCGCTCGGATTCGAGGTCGACAACGGCTACACATGCTACACAGCGCTCGGCACCGATCAGCTCAACAGTCTTTATCGTAACGGCTCTCGATACAATCGGTTCGTCCAAGGAAGCGCGAAAGAGTAAGGAGCTTGACGACGCTGTGAAGGAGGCTCTCGCGAATATTAAGCAGTCGGAACGACAACCGATCGACCCTGAGATCATCTTCCGTCCTCTTCAGCTTGCAACGAAGACTCCCAGCATACCGCTGCAGGTTACGGCGCTGGACTGTATCGGAAAGCTGATCACATACTCCTATTTCGCATTCCCATCGAATCGCGCACCTCCCGTTCCTGAAAATGAGAGTTCGGAGGAACAGCTCCCTTTAATCGAGCGTGCTATCGAGACAATTTGCGACTGTTTTGAGAACGAAACAACCCCAGTCGAGATCCAGCAGCAGATCATAAAGTCACTTTTAGCGGCTGTTCTGAACGACAAGATTGTGGTCCATGGGGCCGGTCTGTTGAAAGCCGTCCGCCAAATCTACAATATATTCATATACTCGAAATCGAGTCAGAATCAACAAATCGCTCAAGGGTCGCTTACCCAGATGGTCGGCACAGTTTTCGACAGAGTACGCATGAGGCTAGACTTGAAAGAAGCACGAGCTCGGGAGGGCGAAAATCCACACGATAGCACTCCCGAAATTACGACGTTCGATGGAGATGTGAATCAAGCCAATGAGCAAGAAGGATCCTCCGAAGCAGCCTCGACCATCGCATCAGATCAGCCCGTGGCCAAGGAACCTACTGAAAAGCTCACACTGCAGAGTTTTGAATCGAGCAAGGACGACACTATGGTCAATGACAATGCCCCGACTATGGTGACTAGAGCAAAAATCAGCCAGAAGCTCTCGCGATCCTCATCTGGAGCCCCTGAAGAGAGAGAAGACGGCGACGGAACCGCGGATGACGAAGTGGACGAAATATATATCAAGGATGCCTTCTTGGTCTTCAGGGCATTGTGTAAGCTAAGCCACAAGGTTCTGACCCATGAGCAACAGCAAGATATCAAGTCTCAAAACATGAGATCCAAGTTGCTGTCATTACATCTTATCCATTATCTCATGAATAACCATATTACTGTTTTTACTTCTCCTCTTGCAACGCTCAAGAATAACTCCGGAAATTCGGATACCATGACTCTTCTACAAGCCATCCGACCTCACCTTTGTCTCAGCCTTAGTCGGAATGGCTCAAGTTCGATCCCACGGGTGTTCGAAGTCTGCTGCGAGATATTCTGGCTGATGCTCAAACATATGCGGGTCATGCTGAAGGTCAGTGAGCTCTTCTCGATTCGTATACGACTTGTGTATCTGACTATCATAATAGAAAGAGCTTGAGGTATTCTTGAAAGAAATTTACTTGGCAATCCTCGAGAAGCGAAACTCTCCAGCGTTTCAGAAACAATATTTCATGGAGATTCTCGAAAGATTGTCAGCTGATCCCCGGGCGTTGGTCGAAATCTATCTCAATTACGATTGCGATCGGACCGCGCTGGAGAATGTGTTTCAGGGGTACGTATCACACTGAAGACGCTGAATTTCTCGGAGGTATAGAGACTAATGGGTACAGTATCATCGAGCAATTATCACGTTTCTGTAGTATGCCCGTTACAGTGACAGCTGTCCAACAACAACAATATCAGGAGTATGTCAAGATGCCTAGTAGCGCAACTGAATGGCGCCAGCGTGGCACTCTCCCTCCTTCACTCACAACCGCAAATATAGCCAGCGCTCCACCACAAAACGCTCAAAGCATACCTCCAGAATACATAATGAAGAATCAAGCACTGGAGTGCTTGGTGGAGATTTTGCGGTCGTTGGACAATTGGTCCTCGCAACGTTTAGTTGATCCTTCCGCGGCTGCTCGTGACGCGACCACGCGGAAGTCATCCGAAATGTCTAGAGAGTCACTAGAGACTACCGCTGCGGGTGTCTTACCCTCTCCGAGGGTCGAAAGTGCAGATGGTGCAACCGGCCTATCTACACCAGTGGCTGAGGATGACCCGAACGAGATAGAGAAGATTAAGCAGAGGAAAACAGCACTGATGAATGCCATACAGCAGTTCAATTTTAAGCCCAAGAAGGGAATTAAGCTTCTCTTGCAAGAGGGTTTCATACGATCTAGTGCTCCAGAAGATATCGCTGCCTTCTTACTGCGGAATGATCGTCTTGACAAAGCCATGATTGGAGAATATCTTGGAGAGGGCGATCCTGAAAATGTCGCAATCATGCATGCCTTTGTTGATATGATGGATTTCTCAAACCGTCGATTTGTCGATGCTCTCCGGCAGTTTTTGCAAAGCTTCCGATTGCCTGGAGAAGCCCAGAAGATTGATCGTTTCATGCTCAAGTTTGCGGAGCGATACGTTGCCGGAAATCCGAACGCGTTCGCCAATGCGGATACCGCCTACGTCCTAGCGTACTCTGTCATCATGCTTAATACAGACCAGCACAGCAGCAAACTAAAGGGACGCCGGATGACCAAGGAGGAGTTCATCAAGAACAACCGGGGAATCAACGACAACAAAGATCTGCCTGACGAGTATCTTGGTGCCATATTTGATGAGATCGCAAATAATGAGATTGTGCTCGACAGCGAAAGAGAAAATGCGGCGAATCTTGGGATCGCCACCTCCGCTCCTACTGGTTTGGCGTCCAGAGCAGGACAAGTGTTGGCAACTGTAGGAAGAGATATCCAGGGCGAAAGGTATGCCCAGGCATCTGAGGAAATGGCCAACAAGACCGAGCAACTCTACCGAAGTTTGATTCGAGCCCAGCGAAAGACAGCTGTCAGAGAGGTACTATCACGATTCATTCCTGCAACTTCCGTGCGGCATGTCGGCTCCATGTTCAATGTTACATGGATGTCCTTCCTTACCGGCCTCTCTGCTCCGATTCAAGATACACAGAATCCGGATACAGTCAAGCTGTGCATGGAAGGGATCAAATTGGCTATACATATATGCTGCGCTTTCGGCCTGGAAACTCCACGGGTTGCATTTGTAACGGCATTGGCCAAGTTCACAAATCTGGGGAACCTGAGGGAGATGATGCCGAAGAATGTTGAAGCTCTGAAAACATTACTTGACGTGGCTCTCTCGGAGGGAAACAACCTCAAGAGTTCTTGGAGGGATGTTCTCATGTGTGTCAGCCAGCTTGATCGGCTTCAACTGTTGACCGATGGTGTAGACGAAGGCGCATTACCGGACGTTTCGAGGGCACGAATTGTCCCGCAGACGACTTCCGAAGCTCCTCGAAAATCTATGCAGGGAACAAGACGCTCTCGACCCCGATCTATCAATGGGCCTACAGCCTTCAGGGCGGAAGTTGCAATGGAAAGCCGATCAACAGAGATGGTTCGCGGGGTTGACCGCATATTCACCAATACGGCTAACCTTTCCAATGAGGCCATTATCGATTTTGTTAGGGCCCTGAGTGACGTGAGTTGGCAGGAGATTCAGTCTTCCGGGCAAAGCGAATCTCCTCGGACTTACAGCCTTCAAAAGTTGGTAGAGATAAGCTATTATAATATGACGCGAGTCAGAATAGAGTGGTCAAAAATCTGGGAGGTTCTTGGGGAGCACTTTAACCAAGTTGGCTGTCATACTAACACCACGGTTGTGTTCTTCGCCTTGGACTCGCTTCGTCAGCTCTCAATGCGATTCATGGAGATCGAGGAGCTTCCGGGATTCAAGTTCCAAAAAGACTTCCTCAAGCCATTTGAGCACGTCATGGCCAACAGCAACACGGTCACGGTCAAGGACATGGTTCTTCGGTGCCTCATCCAGATGATACAGGCCCGTGGCGACAATATCCGCTCCGGTTGGAAAACCATGTTTGGTGTCTTCACAGTTGCTGCTCGAGAACCTTATGGTAAGCTTTTCGCCGAAGTCACGTTCCGTTCTGTCCAGTGCTGACGAGTGATTTAGAGGGTATCGTCAACATGGCCTTTGAGCATGTAACTCAAATATACAATACCCGTTTTGGAGTCGTGATCACCCAAGGTGCCTTCCCAGACCTTATTGTTTGTCTCACTGAGTTCTCGAAAAACATCAAGTTCCAGAAGAAGTCGCTGCAAGCCATTGAAACTCTGAAATCAACTGTGACAAAGATGCTGAAAACTCCCGAGTGTCCTTTGTCCCACCTCCGTACGGCGCCCGGGGCCTCGTCCGAGGAGACCTCGTCGAATAATGCCAAGCAGCTTAGTAAACAGTCGCCGGAGGAGCAGTTTTGGTACCCAGTTCTCATTGCGTTCCAAGACGTACTCATGACCGGCGACGATCTCGAGGTCCGCTCACGGTATGATCGCTGCTCTTCGATAGGCAATAAGAAACCTACTAACTGATTTCTAGCGCCCTTTCTTACCTTTTCGAAATATTAATCCGGTACGGTGGCGATTTCCCGCCCGAATTCTGGGACGTCCTTTGGAGACAGCTATTATATCCCATCTTTGTCGTGCTACAGTCAAAATCAGAAATGTCCAAAGTCCCTAACCACGAGGAGCTTTCTGTTTGGCTCTCCACAACCATGATTCAAGCGTTGCGGAACATGATTACTCTGTTCACGCATTATTTTGAGTGCCTTGAGTATATGCTGGATCGGTTTCTGGAGTTGTTGACCCTGTGCATCTGCCAGGAGAACGACACTATCGCTCGAATTGGTAGCAATTGCTTACAGCAATTGATACTGCAAAACGTCTCCAAATTCACGCAGGAGCACTGGACGAAGGTCGTGGGTGCATTTGTTGAGCTATTTAGCAGGACCACTGCTTATGAGCTGTTCACAGCTGCTGCTTCTATATCTTCAAAGACGTCGGATTCTCGGCGACCTACAAATGGGGAGACTGTTGGCGGCGACGCTGGCGCCGCTGCTAACGCGGAAGGGACCCCTGAAACAGCATCTGCGGAGGATAACCCCCCCTCTCCTGCCGCTTCGAAGGTCAACGGGAGCCAGAATCCAACATCTGACCATGAAGATGGGGATGTACCAGCCTCTCCTCAAACGCAGTCTCGAGTTGCTGCAGCTCCTGAGCTAGAGGATTACAGGCCTCAAGAAGAGGTACAACAGCAACCAGCTGCGGTAACTATCGCACGGCGTCGGTTCTTCAACCGCATTATCACCAATTGTGTTCTCCAATTACTGATGATTGAAACCGTCCATGAGCTCTTCTCGAACGAAAATGTCTACGCACAGATCCCAAGTCACGAACTTCTGCGATTGATGGGACTTTTGAAGAAAAGCTATCAGTTCGCAAAGAAGTTCAATGAAGACAAGGAGCTCCGAATGCAACTTTGGCGACAAGGCTTCATGAAGCAGCCACCGAATCTGCTGAAACAAGAGAGCGGAAGCGCTGCTACCTACGTCAATATTCTGTTCCGCATGTACCATGATGAGCGAGAAGAAAGGAAGAGTAGCCGCGCAGAGACTGAGGCTGCGCTCATTCCGTAAGTGAATTCACTGACATCCAGAGTTTCAATAGGTCGCGCTTGCTAATCTCAGCACTTCAGACTCTGTGTGGACATTCTCAAAGGTTTCATTCATCTTGACGAGGAAACGCAACATCGGAATATTGTAGCCTGGCGACCTGTGGTCGTAGATGTGCTGGAGGGCTACACGAACTTTCCTCGGGACAGCTTTGAGAAATATATCGAAACCTTCTACCCGCTCGCTGTCGATTTGCTGGGTCGTGACCTCAACTCCGAAGTACGAATCGCGCTTCAGTCCTTGCTTCGGAGAATTGGCGAGGTGAGAATGGGCATGCCGCCTGTTCAGACGCCATCGGAGATACCCACCAGCCCAAGAAGTTCAATATCTCAGCAGTACTTCAACACACCCCGTAGGTACAGTCGGGGCCGGTGAGCACCGCCGTCATTTTTTTTAGTTGTTGACGCCTCGATTCCCCCCGTCCATGTCTTGAATTTTTTCCTTCATACTTTTAGCCATGGGGCCTCTTTTTCTTATTGTTTGCGTTGGACGATCAATGGATGTAGAGTTAGCATTTTCTATGGTCTTCTCACATTGTATCTTCGTGTTCTACCTTTTTGCATTTATCCGTGTGTTTGTATAAGACTCCATGTTATGAGGTGGCTGTTGAACTCAGCCAGCTATAACACGGGAATTTAAGATAGGGTTGAAAATGACATCATAAATTATTATATAAAAACAAAACTCTTACTCACTAGGCCTCCCTCGCCTTGAAGCTTAACTATAGGTTGAATGTTGGTTTCCTGCTTCACTTCGAGAGGTATGTAGCTATGCGCCCAAACCAGGCCTGCAATGGATGGGTCGTGACATACTGTAAACTTCCCAGACACGCTCACTTGAAATTGGAAGGGTACTTGCTGTTCTTAGGTGTTGATGTCTCAATCTGAATGGGCTTGTTTGGAGGAGTCCCCAAGTCGAACTTTCTGAAATGTAGGAACCTTGCGTGATCTGTAGTAATCAAGGAGGGCATCCATATCTTCCTCGTTCATTTCCACAAGCTCTTCCAAACTCCATGACTCGCAGATATTAGACATCCTGAATGAACTATTAGCATACTGCCATCATCCCAGTGACGAGCATTTCCCATCACCAACCATTTCATCCGCTCCGGACCTTCGTTGATTTCGGGTGCAACTTGTCTCAGCTTCTTTCGTAATCTGCCCACGTTCTCTATCGCTGCTCCCGTATTGTCCGGTAAAGCCTCCGCAATCTTCTTCCGGATGATACTAGCCAACTTTGGACCATTCCCATTTGTGCTCACCATGACCTGTAGCGGGCCGTCACGGTGCACGCTACCAAAGTAGAAGTCGCATTCCGACGGTACGTCAGCGATGTTAACGGGAACCCGGCGTTCTTTGCAGAGTTTCCAGATCCTGGTTGATGCCTCTGGATCATCGATAGCGCAGAGAACCATGTCCGCGCCATCTAGGTCTTGTGGCTCGAAGTTTCGATCAATATGCCTGACTTGCTTCTGGGCCACGCGGAAAGCGACTTCGTCGTTCAGTCCGGAGGTAGGGCAGACAACCGTCACTTGGGCATCTGCATTTAGCGCATGGAGGATGCGGCCGGCGGCCACCTAGGCTCTCTCACATCAGCGTTAAAACAAAGATTCCTGGTGAGGCAATCAAGAGATATATTTATCGAATGGTTCGACAGATGGAGTAGCAAGGGCATACCTCCCCACCGCCAACGACCAGGACGTTCTTGTCCTTGACCTGCCAGGCGACAATGAGAGAGCCTCCTCCCTGCACCTTAGGGAACCTCTGCGACATCTCGACGACGGGAGGAGGGGTTATCGAAAAGTCAACGGCGGGCCGAGACGCTGCACGGCCGGCGATCTCGGCGCTGCATCATAGCTTCCAGCCCGGCGGGACGGGCTACGGCGGGCGGAAGGAACCGCGGACGATGCATTCTCTTCTTCCCCACCCACCACTTTTTTCACAAAAATGTCACACCCTCACCACTCAGCCACTCTCTTCTGCATCAATTCATGTCCTTCAACGACCCCAGGACTTGATAAGGCTCTGATCAGCAGAAGCCACCATGCGGGGAGTCCAAATCTTCGGCGGGACTTCACATCCCGCCCTTACTGAAGCCATCTGCGAGCGCTTGGGCACTGTCCCCGCCAAAGCTGAGCTGGGAAAGTTCAGCAACGGCGAAACGAGTGTTAATATTGGAGTTTCAGTGCGGAACCAGGATGTATATATCGTCCAGAGCGGCAGCAGCAAGATCAATGACAGCGTTATGGAACTCCTGATCATGATCTCTGCCTGCAAGGGTGGTTCTGCAAAGTCTATCACAGGTAAGTCGCTCGTCATTATACGAAGCAGGTGACCTCTCAGCCTCAAAACAAGAATGGCTGACGCTTATTCTTGCCTAGCTGTTATGCCGTAAGCACCTTCATCATGTGAAGAGCGTGCCGTCGGTGCTGACATCGCAGAGATATTTCCCCTACTCTCGCCAGTCGAAAAAGAAAAGCCATCGCGGCGCCATAACCGCCAGGATGCTTGCCAATCTACTCTCCATTGCTGGAGTAGATCATGTGATTACTCTAGATCTGCATGTATGTCTCATCTTCGTCTTGTCTTCGTGCATCTTTCGCCGAATGAGGTCTGATTTTGTTTTCATGACAGGCGTCGCAAATGCAAGGCTTCTTTGGCAAGCCAGTAGACAACCTCTTCGCAGAGCCTCTGATAGCTCGCTGGATCCGGATGAATGTTCCCGGTTGGAAGGATGCTGTTGTTGTCAGCAAAAACGCAGGAGGCACCAAACGGGTGACCTCGTTGGCGGATACCCTGAAGCTAAACTTCGGCATTGTCACGACTGACAGGCGGAGGCCAAAGCTAGCGGTCAGGATGACTGACAGCACAATATTTTTCGATTCCATTGAGCACGATCATGCTCGGGACGGCTCCAAGGACGAGCGGTCCCAGGACGCGCATGATGACCATTCGCGGCCTCCGACTTCCGATGATCCGCAGTATAGCGACTCTGCCGCTGTGTCAACGAACGCACTGCGGCCAGAGACCCCTCCTGCGGCTCGTCGTCCATCGGAATTGGAGGCTGCGAACGAATACACAGATGAGCGTGCCCGGGATGTGGTCACTGGACGAATCGTTCAGGGCCACCTTGTGGATGATGATTATCCTTCTCCTGCCCTTTCTTCAGTGTCAACACCCCTGACGGCACAAAATCAGGAGAGTCAAGATCCAATGGCCGCTTCCATTGTCTCTGGTACATCCTCATTGCTGGCTGATCACGCCCATGGAGGCACTTTTGATGCAGCCGAGTCATCAGACGACGAAGCTGGCGGCTCTCTTTGTGAAGAAGAGAAGACTATCACGCTGGTGGGAGAGGTCAGAGATAGGACCGTTTTCATAGTCGATGACATGATTGACAAGAGCGGTTCATGGATCGCGGCCGCAGAGACCGTCGTCAAGAGAGGTGGAGCAAAGAAGGTCTACTGCATTGCTACGCACGGGCTCTTCGGCCATAGCTCCCTTGAGGAGATGGAAGCATGCGATGCTATCGACTACATTGTCGTTACCAATTCGTTCCCCATCCCTGCGGAGAAGTTAAGGAACTCCAAGAAGTTGGTTATTATTGACGTCTCGGCTCTTCTCTCGGAGAGTATCAGACGCCACCATTACGGTGAGAGGTATGTTTTGTCGGACGTTCCCTATGCAAATCCGCTTTGGATTCCATGTAGCTAACAGAATTGAAGCGTCTCCGCACTTTTTCAACTTAACGATTGAAGGTATGTTGTGCGCTGTATCCCAGCTCTCGGCCTGTGTTCCGTCTAATCAGATCCATCTTTGCCTGCCTGTTCAAAGGCCAGGTTTGAGAAGAGGGCTCGTGAGGCGGCTGATTCGCCTACGCAGACTGCTTTGTAGAGAACACGATGACGTTGTTCTACTGTAAATACTTTGATGACGGTACCCATTTTATCCTTCTAGGCTTTGCAGATACGTTTGAGCGGTTCCGCTTCTGCAGGTTTTGCACAACGTGTTCAAGTCATGATACTTCTAATATCCGAAATGACTTTCCAGCTCGCTCGAGAGTGGGTTGCATATCGCAGGAAAATAACCCGAGACAGAAAGGGACAAAGAGACGAAAGAACCAAATATGAGCTTTCCGGAGCTGGTCGCTCTATTTTGCCAATGACTTCCAGAACAACTGACTCGATTGAAGAAGGGGCACTGCTATTTTTGACTAAGATACCAACATCAAGCGTACATGCGCAGGGGTTTGAGCATGCTCCGCTTCCTGCTCATTTCAGAGCATCAAATTTGGACAGTTTGCAGGACGAGACGTTAGCAACCGGCACACTACCTCCGATCACACGGCTATATCGATATCAGCCAATGATAATAACAAATACCAACGATGCAGGCCGCTTTTTGGGTCCTGCAAGAACATCTTGCGAGAAAAGAGAAGGTCCCTTCTCTGATCTTCACCACAAAGATTGTTCTTAACGGAGCGTTGGGAGAACAGACACGGATATCCAGGAGTCTTTCTGTCTCTTCCGATGCCGTCCTCCGGGATGGCGTTGGGGGAGGCGGATAAGATTCCTGGAGTCCTACGAGGCCTGAAGGCATCGCTTTTAGAGCCTACGCCGTTTGGCTTGGCTTCGCGGCCCTTGTTGCCGGTGGAAGCGGTGCAAGAGAACATCTCGGACATCTATCTCAGTGCTTATTATCTCAGTGGTTATCTGTACACAGTAGAATTCATGTGCATCATGATTCTTAGCCATTCTATTCTAGAAATGGATCTTTACTTACCATGGCTGCTGAACTGGCGCCTATTCTACGTAGCCAAGCTTCATAGTTCCGAGAATCCATCAGGGGGGCTCTTCTAGATCAATAACTCGCCTTGCTTTCCTACACACATCGCCTCTCAAGTCGTTCAAAAATTTGACGTAGGAATGTGAACTCGCACTAGTGGCTTCAACCGCTCAAGAACCCGTTACCCAAAGCCGACACAATTTTAGGTCCGGCCTGGACCTGGAGAGACGTTTGTGCGATCTGCTGATAAGTAGAGACCATCAACAGCGCCGGCTTTGTCTTGAATCATTCATCATTATTCCAGTTTCCCGGTTCCCTGCTCGCTCTCGCTCTCTCTCTCTCAGTCCCCTTGACTGGGACAGCTCGGAGAAGACGTTGAGAAATATAGGCTATATACCGACCGGTAGAACCCAATTTGTCATCACCCTTGCTTCTTGGTCGTTCCTAGTTCTGTTCTGGTGGGTATTGGTAATTTCCCCAAGGGAAAACTACGAGCACCGAAAAGACGATAATAATTGGACCAAGTCGGTATGGTATGTAGCAGGAGGCGCGCGACTTGTTATTTGTTCTGGATCATCAATAATGCTAATTGCGCACATCGCACACATGAGGCACGTACATACATACATACCTAGGCACAACAAACGGAGTTAACGCCTTACTCGAGGTCTGCAACTGTGTCCCGACTCCCCCTCCTCTCCGAGAGAAAAGCCCGTCCCTTTTGTCGGTGTGCCCGTCCTGTATGTATGTATGTACCTATAATACCGGCTATTATAGGGTAGATTAGCTTAGCTTATATGGGATGATGCATTCCATCCATGGCGCCGCACCCTATTGACTAGGTATTTTACTTTTCGCGGAGAGGCCGGAACAAACGATCAGGGGCCGAACAGTTAGGTAGTATGGTAGGGTCAGGGTAGGGTAGGGTAGGTAGGGGGAGAGCACGGGCATTGACCTTTCTCGTCTCCTGCAGCTATGGGGGGACAGTCACAGACTGTCTCTAAGTTTTGGAACGGGTTAAACCCGCAAGTGCCTACTGATAGATAATAATAATGATAGGTAGAATATGGAAGACAAAAAAAGGGCGGGGGCCTCTTTTATGTAATTATTCCTAATACTGCAATTTGTGGCGTTCGAAGTCTCGAACCTAAGGTTGTTTGTTAGTCTCGAGACCATCGCTTTTTTTAAGAAAAAATCCAATCCAATCTCTGTTGAGGAATTATGATATGAGATGTATTATACGGGCCCCGATGCGGTCGGTCAGTTGAGCTTGCAGGATGATGGATATCGGGATGCAGACAGGGCTGGCTGGGGGTGATGATGTGCACATTGCATGGTCGACGGTCCCGATCGAGAAATGGATTCCAGGCCCGCGCCGGAGGATTTTTCTGTCCGACTCGTATGATTACTCACTCCGTATGCATGGCAAATAATGGGGCGTCCCCAGTTCAACGCCAGTCACGGTGAGGCGCTGTTGGTAGTAGCTGCGGCGCCGCCACATGGAAGGCATGGGTGGATGCATGGATGATGGTGCACACTAAGTTAGATACTGTACTTAGAGCTACAGAGCTCACTGCGAAATCGAAACTGAAGCTGCGGCGGTACCTCATTGCGGTGCCGCATGTATATACATTACTACTGACTGCGCAGAGTAGTGTAACTTGAGACAGCGTTCTTTTGTTTTCTATTTTCTTTCTTTCTTTCTGTCTCAAAGAATCACGTTGCACCCGCCGCGTATCATATTCTTCCTGAGCATAAGTACTGCAGATCATCTGGCACTTACCTCCATTGTGGCATGTGCAAAAAGCACTTGTACTTACTCATGCTTTGCTAGCCGCGATAGTCACCTACTCCGTACCTACCTACTCCTACCTAAAGCAGACCAACTGCCGCGGATGGCCCGAGATGTGATATAGCAGGGCAGCTAGAGCTGCATTCATGATTCGCGTCTCCGTCCAGCGGGGGCTGGGATGGATGGTATTTTGCGATGGATGGGGGGGGGGGGGGGGGGGGGGGGGGGGGGAACCGATGGTCCGATGGGGTCGAGGTCGCAGCAAGCCGACCGCGCGCCAAGTTCCAATGACGGACATTTTATGCTAAATTAATGCAGCCGGTTCCCGAAGCGGTTGGACTTGGGACGCGCCGAGATCTCAATTCTCAGCCTCCGCAAGCCACAGGCGATCCGTGGGGAGGTCTAAGCGTAGGAGAGCTCTGATCGGAGGGTCTGTGAGGTAAATAGGTAAATACTCCGTGGTTCTGTAGAGCTAGGTACAGAGTACGTACTGTTTTTTGTCTCCTTCAGCCGGGAGTGGGATGTCTCGCAATGATTAGCAGTGTACGGAGCGCACATAGCTGGGCTTTGGTCAAATCCAGTTAAAGAGGGCCCCTCTGTCTTTCAACTGCCGTTCAGTTGAGACCATCGCTAGATTGGGAGGACCCCTACCAGGAAAGGAAACATGCATGAGGCCACGACAACCTATTCCGTGCTCTCTCTATCGGCCACGGAAATACTCCGCGCGTAAACAGCTATATCATTGTGTAATAATGCCGAATAAGTCACACGCCTGCCGCAAAATCCGGGGTCCTCGTCGCTCTGGGACCCCTGGTCAAACACACCCATGCTCCCTCGCGTCGATTCTGGCTATATGCAGCGACACGAAAGCACCCCTGTCCCTGCCAGTGGCAACGGGATTCCAGAGTGCTGGTTCGCAGGGCTCAAGCAGATTTGTCACGGAGACATGGAACGGACAGCGGTTCTGCCATCATCTGGTATTCCCTTCTTTGCTGCAGTTGCTCTGGTGCGCTCCACAACATGCTGCCAGAGGCATTGATTAATATGAATAATTGCCCACACCCTTGATAATAGTCAACTAACCCGAGTGTCGGGTCGTGTGGATCCCGCGTAAATTTCCCGGTGGACGCATCTATCTGCTGGTCGAGAAAAATCCCGTACCATCGACGGTCGCCCGTATGCATCCCTGCAGGGCCGGCTCAACGGCTTTGACGCCCGGCGTCGGGGGCCCCGTCTATGCGGCCTCGACCTTTCTGTCGACCTGCCGAAGACCGTCTCCATCCCGGACGGTCGAAACGCCGTAAAGGCTGCGCTAGGGCTGGGCGGCTGAGCTCCGATCCCTGCGGCTCCAGTGAGATCTGCGGTCTCGACCCTATATGTATATGCAGAGAGAGCTCGTCAGCAGATGCCTGTCAGACGGGTCAGTAACCTACCTACCCTACCGTATATACGGAGGACAGCTCTGGCTCCCCGGCCTCCTGGCGTAGATTTCCGGGTTGTGAGGGCTAGTAGTATCACCGACAACGACATCATATTACCCCTGGCGGGGGTCCCAGGGACTCTGAGTCCTCTGGACGCGAAATAAGACCCGAATCAGACCTCATCACCTGCAGCGCTTAGGCGGGGTGATATGTGGATTTAACGCGTGCAAAGCCACAGGCAAGCATCATCATGGCCTCTGGTGGGCTCGACGGCTGCCGACTAGTCTGCGCATCCACCTTCGGGATCGCCTCCCCGAAGGACATTGGCCGTGTGTGGGCTTCTCGGTGACATCTGGAGACTGAGTTCTAGATGCTCGTTCGCTTTTGCTCGGCGGTGCTTCCCCAGAAAGCTCCCGTGTCGCTCTTGGCCATGATTTTGCGCGTCGAATGAAACATTAAGTCAGAAACCCAGGCAGGTGGGACGGGCTACTTACTCGTCAGCGCACATCTCCAACAACACCTTTCAGAAAGACACAAGCGGAGAGAGACTCCGGGAGAGAGACTCCCTACGGCTAGGCTGGATCCAGCCCTCAGCTCAAGAATGCCCGAGTCGGGAAGCAGGCTCCACGGGCAACATCGCCATGGCGCAAGATCTGGAATGTCGTCGCCCACCGAGATCCGCTTACCGCCCTCTCCCCTTGCGACACTCAGATCAACTATCGCTCACTATCAGGCTACGGTTCCATCCGAGTCTCCCGTGAATAGTCGAACCCCGATCCGCACGGAAGGAAACCTCCACAGACGCAGAGCCACGGCTCTACTGTGGGTGATGTTCCGTGGGCGCGGCTGAAGCATTCTAAATTCTGGACCCGGTCTTTCACGTCTCTGACTTCACGGTTGACCAGGTCCATCTTGATACGAGTCACTGATGGCCATCGTCCCATACGGTCTGGGTGCGGTGAACATAGCATATAAGAAAGCCCGTCACGGCCAGATTCAACTCCGTTGGGAAGGATATCTCTCTCAGTCACAGTTGAATTGTTTCGAGTCATCCCCTCGTTTTAAAAGCACAGCATTCCTTCGTTCAACCAAGCATACTTTCCTATCATCAACCAAATCCAAAATACCTTGGTTCAGATTTGCTGCATTATTCTTCAAATTCGAGCTGCAGCAGCTTCTCCTCCTTGATCCCGGAACCCTGATCCTCGCTCCTATTGCATTCAGATCCGCTACAAACAAGCAACTCCACCCCCTCGTTGTCCTGCCGAGTACTACCTCTTTGGTGGACTTGGGACCTGCTTCCACTAAACCTCGCCCTAACACGTTCTGTTTTGGGCCATTTGGAGGCGCCGTCCCGTCCCCAAAACACCGGTCCTTGGCCCGAGCTCCCGGTTGATCGACAGGGCTCGGAAAATTAATAACACATCCAGAGTCCAAAAGCTGTCAAATCACCCCTCCGGTAGCCGCAAATCGCAATAGGCGCCAAGTCTGCCCCTCTGATTTTTTGTCAAACAATAGTCTGTGAGGAAAAAGAAGGGATTTGCTTTCCGATACTTCAAGACATCATCATGGCCAACAATTGCCCCGGTCATCAATTTGCAATTATCCAGGGGACCAACGGCAACCTGCTCACTTGGCGTTGCTACATCTGCAACTCAGGGCCACTTGTCGCAGTATGGGAGTGCAAGATCTGCGGTGAGAAACGCTGCAACGCTTGCTGGCTTGCGAAGCCTTAGACTGCCTCAGTAGGTAGTGAGGGGGGAGGGAGGAAAGGATTCCAGTTGTAGTCATGGTGAGTGAGCCCTGAAATAATAAATACCTTCTTTCCTTGAATGTCCTCAGCATCAGCGACCCTTGACATTCAACTATATATGTGGTGTGCTTCTACAGGACACCATAACTTGATATAATGCCGGTTCTGCTGTGAATTAATAAATTTATGGCTAACAGGGATGTTCAACAGTGCCAGCTTATAATATGACATTGTCTCCCATTGGTCAATTCCAGGACCGTATCGATAACAATACTCTGCATGAGCCCTGCAATGTTGTCTTAGCTTATGCAGAAAAATATTGCCACATGACCACGCGATTATGCGCACGCACCTGCCTGATTGCCTCTACTTGCACCTCCCGAGAAATTGCAATTCCAACCAGCCAGACTGAAACATGCATTTATCATAAATGCAGACTTTCCTTGGCTCCTTTCTCTGGGAGGTCACTACATGATGTATGTATTTCACACGATTGCTCAGAAAGAAAAGCAGTGAAAATGAGAGATGATGAGGGAGCCAGGATGGTGGATTTTTGGGGACTGAGTCTGCCTTTCCCCCCCTCTTTCCAATTCATTCTATTGTATCCTGACCATAACAGTATGTCCTCCCAGTCAATTTCTCGAGTTTAGCAAGTCGGCTTCTCTTTTTTTCCTTCTTTTCTTTTCCCTTTTCAGAAGAAGTTTGTGAGAGGTACCTACCCACCACCTACTTACCTACCTAATCATGGGTGGCTGTCTGATTCCCTTTTCCTTTATTTCCACTTTTGTGATCGAGATGTTTTGGTTTATTCTTTTTCCTTTTCTATTTCTCCTGTTTTTTTTTTTTTTTTTTTTTCACACCCTTGGACTGTGTATGAGTGCAAGTGTACGAAGTAGAATAGATCCAAATCGATCGATTGATTGAGAACATTCTCACTCTGACCGCACAAGTTCTCGAGGGGTTAAAAAATAGGTACTACACGATCTACAGTATGTATTGCAGATGGCGCTCTTTGCGTGGTACTTGTCATACCTTGATAGTGCGAGCCTTGTACGAGGTGTATATCCTATTTGAATAATTAGTACGGTCCTTCATGAAATGAGTGTCGATGAAGCACTATTCCTCTCTACATATGAACAATGACAACATCGGTGTTAATGGATAAATTGCATAAGACTACATTAGGTACGTACCTAGGCCACCTAATGCAGCTAAAGAAAAAAAAATATTCTCTGAAAACTGTCGAGACAACCCTACACACACATACCGGGTCACACATATACATGCCTAGTCTACCTACCTACTACTACTACTACTACTGTGCGACTGAGTACTATACAATAATTTTAAAACTTCAATGTGGCAAAAAATTCTCCTGAAGGAGGACAAGTGAAAAAGGAAACACTTGACAAGAGTGGGATTCGAACCCACGCCCCCTTTCGAAGATCAGGAAACTCCGCCGAGGAGTTTGTATTAAGGTTTCGTGCTACCTTAACCTGACGCCTTGGACCAACTCGGCCATCTTGCCTTGTGTGTGGGAAGGTGAGTTCCGAGGTCGTCTTAAGGGGAAGACCCCGCACAAGCACCAAAACGACCGCAGACTAAAAACTAAATCTTAATTTTCCGGTGAGATGCCCCGGTGAATTCGGATGTTACAAGGGCATCTCTAGATCCTAGTCGGAAGAAGGAATTACTTATTTCCGGACAGTCATGTGACTGGATCAGTGCGATCAATTCTTGGCATACTGATCCAACTGATCCGGGGATCAGAGGATCAGTTCAAAGTCCTACTGATCCAAATGATCCAAGACTATGAGCTATTCCACAAGCCTCAGAGACCCAGGAAGACAGCATGTATATAAAGACGCTCCTTTCAGACAGATTCCGACCCCCGTGGTCGACTCACATAGCAACCTGTCATATAGACATTGCTAGTAACACAGGTCTATTCTTGCTTTTATATTGCTCACCCCCTTGTTTCTTGTCTTCAAGATAAACCAACGACCCCCTTAGGTCTAGTTATCTAGGCCTGTCGTTACATCGGATCACAATATAGATATTTAATTTCTTTTATTGCCCCCTGGCATAGCCACCATTAAGAAGCTGAAGCAAAGATATTAAGGAGCAATTCAACGACAAGATGACAGCAAATACCAGTTATCATTCATTCGTTCACTTAATCCCAGTAAAATTGATGGACCAGTTTGGCAAAAAGCACATTTCAACAAACCACGACACTATGGCCGAGTGGTCTAAGGCGATTGATTAGAATGTTACAATTCATCAATTCTCTTCGGAGGCGGCGGTTCGAATCCGCCTGGTGTCGTGTCGTTCTTCTCTCTCTTTACCTTTTTTTTTCATTCACTCTTAATTGAAAAAGTGCAGCGAGAAGAGCGGAAACGTATCTTTTTAGATGAAGAAACCTTGAGATGGTACATACTACAGTGCCTGGTTGGGTTTGGGCTAGGTGTAAATACTCTGTTGTTGGGAACAGTGATGTTAGTGCATGTGTGCGGATGGATAGATAAATAATAACTAGGTTGAACGGGTCCCACCTACCTCAGTAAACTGATTCACAGACAACCCCGGCTCAGCCATATTCGTGTCCTTCAAGAAATCAAGCGGCATCCAGACGAGATGGCCCCTGATCTGGTCGAGTTTCTCCCGAATCAGGCTCGCGGGCAGAGACGGATCGTGGAGATGCCCCTCCTTGACGACACCGCGCCTGGGCGCGAAGGAGTCATAGTCCGCGAACGTCTTGATGTTGTCATCCGGGTCAGCACGGAATAGGAACCGGTATATTTCAGTGTTGGTGGTCGCCTGTTGGGTCCAGGTGTTCCAGAGCTCGTCGCTCAGAGGGTCTTTGACGAACTCGTTCTCGGGATCTTGGAGGGTAGGATCTGCCGTGCAATCGTCTGGAGGCTGGGCATTAGGATCATTGGCAGCGTCGATTTCTTGAGCCGGGAGCAGACCAAGGTGCTCGCGCCACAGCTTGCGTCGGAGCGTGGCGACGAGTCGTCCTGCTTTGTAGGGCTTGCCGTCCATTGCACTGTTGATGAGGTCTCTGTCCTCCATGACGATGGCAATCTCGCTGTCGTGCGAGCCCACTTGCGACTGTATGCTCAACGGTTAGAGAGTTAGGAGCCTCGAGAATGATGGTAGGTACTATCGACATACCCTATCGTTGATGTTCGCGCTCCCGCAGATGACGATCCTGTCATCCACGATGCACACTTTCGCATGGACGTATAGTTCCTCCTGCACAAAGTTTTCTTTCTCGCGTTCAGGATCACCTTCCCAAGGCTCTTTGGAGACCTTTCCACCATTGAGCATCGCATCCTGCGAGATTGTGTCGTTACTCGTGACTTTGCTGTCTTGCAGACCGGCCTGTCCTCGCTGCGCTTCGAACCTGCGCAACTGATCGATACGTCTCTGCTCTGAATCATCACCAATACCGTAGCTCTTCTCATTCTTCTCAGCGTCCTTCCCGATTGCAGGATGTATGCCTTCGCCCATGATCTGCTCTGCCTCAGCACGCTGGATGCCCTGATATTGCGCGCCGGATTTCTGCTCCTGATCGACTAGCGCAGGTGTCCTGTTGATGCGGTCATAGGTACGGAGATTAAACACGAATACATGTTCTGACTCTGTCAGCTCCCCAGGTCGAGAAGACAAGAATTCTTTTCCTACTCACGCCTGGGATCCACGCCCTGAGCGGCGATCTGGCCGAAAATTGAATCCTCACCACGGCAAATTGATTTGTACTGGTAGTCCATGATCGCTCGGGTGGCGATTGCCGCATCCTTTCTGAGGTCTCCAGCAAATCCAGGTACAGCCGGAATGAGGATAATTACTCTAAATTTCCTTCCCTCCTTGCCAGCGCGGACGCAGGTATCGACGATGGCACGGCCGATCAGATTGTGGATTGGGGATTGATGATCTCCAGTAGCCGTAACTGCATATCATGTCAGGAGGCAGTTCACATTCATCGCCAAAAGAGATAGTTAGGATAGGTTTACTGAAGAACTGGCTCTCAATGTAGACAAAATGCTCCGCATTGCGGATGACCTCCGCATAGGCGTTCTGAATGCTATGCTCAGGTAGAATCCCGCTACTCCAGTCGCTACTGCTACGCACAACTTGTGCACGCACCGACCCTTGTATCCCTAGAGGCTTGCTGCTTAACGGCGAAAGTGGATGCTGAGCGTACGCTCCGCACGGGTATATTGGCCGTTGAACGGCGATCAGTTCTTCATCATCGCCTGTACGGCCCTCAAGCATGAGCCAATCGATATGCTCGACGCGCTTATACTTATCCCGCTTCACGAGGTTCCACCGGAGGACGAAGTGTTCGGCGATGTCGTAGACACAGTCTCCAATCAGGGCAAGAGAAACGTCGTGCCATGGCATGCGGCCGTACTCGGCCTTGCTGAGTTCGTTGTTCTGCCACTCTTCGACGCTTTTGAAGTCCATGATGCGGCTATTGTTAAAGTCCTGTCCTGGGAATATTTCATTCTGTACGCCGGATGGGTGCACGTCGGCCAGGGCGTGCTGGTGAGTATCCCATCTTCCGAAGCATAGGTCGAGGCCGCCCATGAAGGCCAGGGCATAGTCAATGACAATCAACTTTTCATGGTGTGCCTTCCCACGTGTAAAAGTTAGACTCCAGGCTGAGAAAGGATATCTAGCTTACCCAGTAGAACGTCATATCTCCGGCGTTTTCAAAGACATTATGATCGGGATGACGCAGAACCTGTATGTTATCGTGGCCTGGTCTTCCTTCAGGGATCAGACTGTTCAAGACATGTTTGGTATGGGCCGAATTGCATGTAAGGGCTTGCGTCATCTATGTTCATGAGGACGGGTCAATCGCTGGGAATCTGCAGTACAGAAACGCTTTGACAGACCTCCTTATATACAATCACATAAATTTTAACACCAGCTTCTGCTCTGCGCTTCAGAATCTGGTCGAGTCTCCATTCTTGGTTGAAATATGGAGGCCGTCGAAGGAATAATTCAGGAGACAGCCACCAATCTGCAATATAGATGGTCTCTTGGGCTCGATCAAGCGCCACGGAGACTGCCCAGAGGTAATCGCGCCCATCAACGTACCACTTTACCTTGTTCCCTTCATGTTCGGGAGCGAAGGACTTGAAACGGTGAGATTCCGCAATTGCGGTCCTTTTCCTGTCTGTCGCCTGTTCATGGGGCTCATCATGGCGGTGGTTAGGGTTGATGATGTTCTCGAACTTGCCTATCTTATGCTTCAAGTGGATCGCCTCGATTTTCAATTTACGCAGACGACGGGAACCTGGCAGACGAGCCCAAGCTGCGAGAAAGGTCAGTCTGGATCTGACGAGAGACGAAAATAGAGTGCGGTTTAGGTACTTACCTCTAATTTTCAGAGCATCGCCGAGACGCTTGAACTTACTCTCAAGCTTGTCCTTGAACGCGGGAGAAACGTGCATCGTTTCCTTCGACGAGAAAGAGGCATATCACGAGTAGCTCCACAGCTCTCTTCCAGAGCATTTGAAGACGCCAATTCTTCTGTTTGGCGACGAAAGCTCTGCGTGCAACCGCGGATGTGTCCTGGTCGACCTGGAGGACGCGTTGTAGGGACGCCAGTAATGACATCATCGCTGCGGGCTCGCGCTCCCGCGCTGTCAGAAGCGAAGGCCTCCGCCTCTCTTCCTGTTTTTCTTGTTCTCCTGGAGCTTCTTGAGAACCGCCCGCCACCGGCTGTCTGATAGGTCCACCTTGTTCATCCTGCCAGTGGAAGCGTACGGGAAGACCCACCGTGGAGGTATGTACTATGTACGGACTCTACGCGATCTAAGACTCCCGATGCGCTTTTGTTTCCGCCTATCATCTCCGTTGCTGCGCAGGCTTCTCCCCATTCCCTAGAAGCGAGCATCTGGAGCATCTAATAGACCTCCATAAAGCTTGGTCATAATACTGTTCTCCCTCCTTAATTTTGCATTGTGCAAGCGCTGCTTTATCCGGTTTTCGAGGTTCCACATTCTGACGACGACAGAAACAGCATTTCCATTTCTGGCTACAAGACCGAACGACAGTCAGAGAAGTGGATAGAACGCAGCAGCGATGAATTCTGCTCGAAACATTTACAAAGATGAGGTTGATTTCACAGCTCTTGCCCTCCTGGACCCCGATTTTGCGAAATAGTGAGTACCCTTGCGCCTCATTCTCCAAAGTTTCCAATCCCTGTGGAACAGCTCTCTAACCCTTGCAAAGTGTCAAGCAAAATGGGCAATTGGATTTCAGCAATCCAAGTGCCGTCCGGTGCGTTCGAATCGCTCAAGATGTGTAGATATCTATAGACTGACAGACATGAAACAGGCAACTAACTATAAGTCTTCTACAACGAGACTTCAGCCTGAAAGTCGACCTGCCAGCCGACAGATTATGCCCACCGGTATGACCTCTATCTGTTGCTAAGCTTCAGGAAACTCTAATCTCACTCTTAATAGGTTCCAAACAGGTACATCCCCTGGAAATGCAAACATGGGCTGTATGCCATCAGGAAAAACCTAACATATTCAACAGGTTTAACTATATTCTTTGGCTGCAAGACCTTCTCGATACCACAGGACACAAATATCGAGATGAGTATGATCCAGATAGAGACGTTGTTGGCCTTGATATGTAAGAGCTTTACAGTTCTCAGGGACCTTAGTCCCGAGTCTTTTGATATTTTTGCTAACTTCTATAGAGGGACCGGCTGCTGCAGTATATACCCACTCCTAGGATGTGCTTCGCGACCGCGGTGGAAATTTGTGGCAACAGGTGAGCAGAGTCATCATTCATCCATGTCACGACAAAGAGACTCATGAATACGGAAACGCAGACATTGATGACAAAAACCTCCAATATGCACTAAAGAATGTATCGCAAAATGGCCTCGAGTCGCGGATTAGGGTGATCAAAACTGAACCCAGTGATCCTCTAATCCCATTGGGAACGGTGATTCCTTTTGATAGGTATGGAGGTAAAGCTTGCAATATAGGCAGAAGTGATTCAGCTAAGCAGAGGCACAGTCTGGACTTCACTATGTGTAACCCGCCATTCTACGAATCTAAGGAAGAAATGGTTGCATCGGCTCAAGCGAAGTCGAGACCTCCATTCTCGGTGCGTACCGCATTTTGAAACAAATGACAGTTAACAATGCGCAAAACTCACAAAAATACAGGCATGCACAGGCGCAGAGGTAGAGATGGTCACTCCAGGCGGCGAAATTGCCTTCGTGTCTAGGATGATTGAGGAGAGTCTCCAACTCCGGAACAAGGTCCAATGGTATACGACCATGCTGGGAAAACTGAGCAGCGTCTCCGTAATAGTAGAGAAGCTGATAGAGCACGGAAACAACAATTATGCCGTGACGGAGTTTATCCAAGGGACGAAGACAAGGCGATGGGCTGTAGCGTGGTCATGGGGGGATCTACGACCAACGACGGTATGTTTATGCATCCTTGAGCGGGTGACATACATACAAAGGCCATGCTGAACGAGGAAATCACAGAGTGTTGCTCGTGGCATATCCGGATTCCCAAAACACCTACTCCCGTTTCCCTCTGAATTCTCGTTCCACGTCTCCAACGTATCCATCGACGCAGTCGGCCAAAAAATCGATCACGAACTGCGTTCGCTGCCCGTCAAATGGGAGTGGCGTCCCTCCGTGGCCACGGGCGTCGTGTTCGCGATGGAAAACGTCTGGTCGCGCCAGGCGCGGAGGAAGAGACAGCAGCAGCAGAAGGAGGGAAATGCAGATGGCGAAAGAGAGAAAATAGACGAGCATAAAGCGGCTCTCGGGTTCAAGATCCAGTTAAAGAAGGTGAAGGCTGCAGAGAATGATGTGGAGATTCTGATAAGGTGGTTGAAGGGAACGGATTCCGTGCTGTTCGAAAGCTTTTGCGGGATGCTGAAGAGGAAGGTCGAGGAGAGATGAGCTTTGTGAGAATTAATGTATGGAATAGTAATCTCTGGCGTTAAAACTGTTAATGATTAACTCTTTGCTTACATGGCTTAGACACACGAGATGCATTTACTCTATGTGCTGTACTGTACAATTGAAAATTTCAGAGAGATAAAAATTCCGGGATATCTAACACTGCTAAGAGGGTACATTTGTGATCATAATGTATACTTTATTGGCAACTAGTGACAATAAAATAATCTCTAATAGTTGATCAATAAGTCAAGAAACTTTATATTCTACTGTACATAGTATAAGTTATAAATCAAAAATTAATGCAAATAGAGGATAAACAAAAAATGAATACAGAATTACCCTCTCTATCCATATCTAAACCGTGGGTCACGGATGTACTTACACCCCATCCACCCCCTCTTACGAAGACCCGCCAACCTCAGCAGCCAGCTCCTTTAACTTATTCCATCCCTCAGTGTCCTCCCAGAACTCCTTACCCTTGCCCAGAATACCCCGCACGGCGCTCCGGGCCTTGTATCTCCAATCCTTCGCGACCAGCTCACGTTCACCCTCTGCCTTCTCGTCCTGCCCTTCCTTCTCCATGGGCCCGAACTTCGCATATCCGTCCCGAACCAGGCGTTCCGTCGCGCGCACGACGTCCATCCACTTCTTCTCGTCGCCCATCTGGAACGCGCCCTGCGTCGAGGAGGCGACGACGGCGCGCCACGCCTTCTCGTGGGCCTCGAAAGCCTTGGAGGGCCGCTGCCGGAACCGCTCGATGCGGGCGACGAGGAGCCACAGAGGAGCGGAGTGCGTGATCAACGGCACGATGCAGTCGTCGAAGAGGGAAATGAGCTGTCCGGGGATCGTGCCGCTGCGGAGATGGCGTTCCTTCTGCTGAGAGGATGCGTCTCCTCCTTCGGTGGCAGTGGCGGAAACGAAAAGTTCCTCGTAGTTATACGTGGTGATCACGTAGTCGACCAGCATCGTGAGGATCGGGATGTCGATACATTTCTCGCCCTTCTTCGGGCCGAGAAGCTCGATGACTCGTCTCTGGGCGTATATGATGTCTTTGAAGGGTGTTTGGGGTGGGGGAATCGAAGCGGCCACTGTGAGAAGATTGTCCCATATGCGGTGGTCAGTGTGCTTGAGGCTTGCAGCGCGGTGGAGAGCTGCGAGTGCGTCGCGTTTATGCTTGTAAGGGTCTCCTTCAGCCTTCTTCGTCTCTGAATCTGCGCCCTCTTCGTCTGATTTAGAAGAAGAGGAAGAAGAAGGAATCGCTTCTGCGGTAATGTGGGTAGGTTTCGAGGATGAAATTCGGAGCAGAGCGGCGGCAAGGTTGCTCCATGCTTCAGCGTCCGATTCCTCAAGCTGAATGGTGCGCGTGAACGACTCTATAGCATCATCCCACTTCTCAAGCTCGAGCTGCACGCAGCCTAGGGCAAACCATGCGCCGTGGTTGAGACGGTTGATCTGCAGGCTCTTGCGGTATGCTTCCTCGGCTTCCTCGAGATTTGGTGGTTTCATTGACATATAATGGCGGGCGAGAGAACGCTGAGCACGGGCATATCGGTTGTTGGAGACTTCCCAGGCGCGTTCATACATCGACGGGTCATTATCGATGTCACCGAGGATACAGAACAATCTCGGAGCGTCTGGAGGAAGAGGCGACAGTTCTGGGCCTTCGAATTTCTCGTGCTCATCCTCAACATCTTTGTTGGTTGGTTCGTATAGCTGTCTCCGGACGATCAATTTGGCTTTGTCTTCTCTGTCGGTGGCAGCGTAGCACAGCGCAACTTCAGCCCACATGTGGAGGCGTTCATATATATCAAGCGCCGTCCGCAACCCTCCTAGATTGACCCATCGGGAAGCCAATTCTGCCTCGAGACTCCAGCGCGTGGAGAAGTTTAACGTCCATATGAACTCCAATCTTTCAGCCGCTGGTGCTGATTCAGACTTTTCTGGTTTTGGGAGGAAAGTTGTAGGCTGTTCAGTGGAGGTATCATCTGCTGCGGAGGCGTCATTTGCTAGGGAAGCATCCGCTGATTCAGTATCAGCGATGACCTGGTCCACAAGGGCCTGCATTTGCAGGACACTTCTCTCCACAGTTCGAGACTTATATCCTTCAATCCGACTTCGAACCAACAAGGCTTGCGTATAGACTTGCCAGTTGGAGCTTCCGCCCTCCAGGACACGGGTAGCATACGGGAGAGTTTCTTCTCGCGTCAGCCCATGCTCGGGAGAGGTATTGGTGATTGCCGACGCAAGAGCAAGGAGAATGCAAGAGTCGAGAGGGTTGAGCATTGGCTGATTTGAGGGATCGATAGACGCCAAAGTAGGCGACAAAGACGATTCATCCTGGACAGTCATCGACTTTTCCTTCGTCTGATGATCTTCCTTGGCGAACGCTATCGACTCAAGAAGGGTATCATCGTTGAGTTCCAGATTTTTTGGTGCTACCGGCTTTGCCTTATTGTCACCCTGTTCGTTCGCAGTACTTTCTCCTGATGCGTTCTTGTCAGCGCTTTTCGCCAAAACTACCAACTGGCTGATGTCTCGCTCCTGAAACTTGGTCCTCTTCCCGAGCTTTCCTGTCAGTGCAAACTCAAACCCGTTCTCCGTGGCAGCCCGCTCAAGGTCTGCCCTAGCTTTGGCATCAAAGCCATGATGCATATGTGTCATTGCACGTTCAAGTAGAAATCTCGTTCTTTCCTCCGCGGTGGAAGTCGACGAGGCTCCCTGATCCCCAAGAACAGCCTTTCCAAGCTCTTCCAGATCACTGTAAATGACATCCTGCAAGGTCCCAGTAACTTCAGACAGCATCTTCTGATGGAGGAAGTTGACTCTCATCCTCGCAGTCCTCGCTACCAGCGGACCATCTGCACACAGGACATCCGCATCCACCAGTAACGCCTTAGCAACACAGAAAAGCTCAACGTTTGGAGTGAGTTTATATGCTGCCTCTCCGTCGACTGACAAGTCCCGGATCATCTTGTTCCGGACGGCATTAAGGTCTTTTTTATTTGCCCTCAATGCCGAGGGGATAACGACCTCAGCCGAGTTGAAAGCCAGCGGTGGCCCTGTGACATTTGATTGTAAGAAGGAAAAGAGCGCTGCAAGTCCGATATGCAGCAGCTGGGAACGCTGCTGACTAGGTGACAGTTCATAGTGCTGAGTCTGAACTAGATATTTCGCTCTCTCCGTCACGAAGTCGGTATAGGATATCTCGCCACTCCCCACGCGAGAGAGCGCCTCGCTGTCTTGAACCTCATGACCGAGAACTTCCTTTGCCAGGGGTAGCTGGAGGACAGATAAAGATCCCGCAGCAGTGAGACGGATGGGATCAAACCGTTCCCTGAGCGATGAGTCGTCATATAGGGTATCCAAAGTCTCCGGGAGCGAGGAGCTCGTAGATTCCGCCATCCTTTAAATTAGATCCTCAGCCAGAGAAGCAAAAATTCCTAAATATTGAATGTTATCAAGTTCCAGTAAGAAACAAGATGTGCGGTTATTGTGACGACATATGTGCGAACGTCTTGATAAATGGCGCCCAAAAATTTCAACGATGGTTTCTTGTCTTTTTTGAGTAACGCGGGGTATAATCAATAGAAAGATCGATGGATAAGATTCATGAACACATCATAAAGGCTAATGGGCGAAATAAATACAAGACAAAGCCTCTCTGTTTCTGCGTAAGGAAAGATCAACAGAGAGGTTCTGCTGATGGCGCGCGATCCCCGCTGACAATTGCTTTATCGATAACCAGAAATTTCAAAATGTGGTGGGGTTGATCTTTCCGTGTGTGGCATTAGAGCCCGTGCGCGGTGGCGACTCCCTGGAGCTCAGCAACCATTGTTCTCGACACGCACCTCGGCCGGTCGGCCACGGACTTGAAGAACCCCGATTATTAATTATTACGGTGCCAACTAGGGTAGTTAGTAGAGCAGGCAAAATGAAACACTTCAACATAGGGCTTAATTTATCATTTAGATCCAACGGACCCTTGAGGAGATCAGATTTAGAAGCTGAGCAGTCCTGCCAGGACATGCTACCTGTAGTTCGAATTAGCTCGGCTTGACTCCCTGCCTCACATTCTGCAACACCTAATTCTTAAAGGGCGCACGCGAGGAATTTGGCGCATTCTGCACTTTTGAGATTCTATATCTCTCAAAATTGAGAAAAGTTTAAGATCAATGTCGCGTCATATCGTTGGAACAACTTGATGTCTGGGGAAAAATGAACGTAAACTGTAGACCTTCGGATTTGCAAATCAAAAACACGAAGATCGGAAAGAGTGCTGTCTACAGTAGCGAGGTGCCCTAGTTATATAGATAGATATATATGAAGTTCTACAATATTTTCACACGATAAAAATACCGTGGTATAGAAACATCCGACACATTATTACCTGGAAGGAAACCTGCTCTTTCCAAAAAAGAAGAGATCTCTGACTGGGAAGTAATCACACAAAAGGAAAACGAAAAGACTCAGATCTTAGTTCCGTACGCACCGTTCCCGCTAATCTGCGCCCTCTGGATCCTCTGCCGGAATTGCTGCCTGAAGCGGTATCGTCCGTACGTTCCCAACCCGACGGTCAAGACAAACAGGACCGTCCAGATTCCTGTGACGATCATACCGATTGGGAAGATCGCTATTGTCATTCCCGGAAGCACGAATTTCGCTGCAGCGGTTACGATGGGGGAGGATAGCGTGATTGCTTCCGGCAGAGTGATGTTGGTTGGCGTGCCATTGGTACTGGCAAATTCGCCCGCAACGTAGGACAGAGTGTCAGAAGAGAGCGTCGTGGTGACGAGGTTGCTGGTGGCTGGATTGGTGGCAGACAAGGTGATATTTGGAATCATAAGAATACGGAGATCGGACCTGCCCGCGGGTTAGAAAAACTGCAAGTAAAGAAGAAACATTTATGTCAAGGCCAAGCTGAAAAAAAGAAAGAAAAAGAAAAAGACTTACGCTGTCAGCTTCGACGGGATAAGGCTGCTGCTCAGCTGCCCAACATTCTGGAAATTCCGCAGCATCTTTATGACCCCACCAGTCGCCGCTTTGTTTTGAACCGAAGGCCCGTTGGCTAAAGTCTGGGGCGAAGACAGAGCTGCCTGGGGAATGGACACTGAGAGCATGTAATCCGAAGGAGAGGTGCCTGCAAACTCGTCGACCGGCTGAGAAAACTGGTATAATCTGATGTCGGTCTCAAAGACGCCCGTTGCATTGTCGTAAAAGGGTATATTGTAACAGGCGACTATGCCACTTGGATTAACCACGCCGGTCAAACGACTAAGAGCAGCGTTGCACGCCTGAGTAGCGGATGCATTGAACGCTGCTTCGTTGAAGCTCGCGGCATCCTTCGCCGACGTGCTATCAGCCCTCTTCGCAATCGTCGAGTCGCTCTTGCCGTGGAAAGCAAAGTGGCTTCCCAGCTCTTTCGCGAACGCCGTAGGGGCCTCAGAGGCGAGGACAAAAGCCCAGACGGCGACTATTTTCAACCTCATCCCGCAGAAGCCTCGAAGAGAAAGATGTTGAAAGGAAAAATAATATATTAGATTTTTTTTTTACCGTCTTCAACTTTGATGGAGATATCCAGTCAGAATTCAAATTCAAAAAAGAGTATGCAAAATCCGTCCAGCGGCTGTAGAGAACGTAATCTATATTTCTTTGGGTCAATGCAATCCAAACCTCTTTCAGAGAAGGATACTTACCAATCTGCTATCCAACAAAGGATAGGACCAGAGAGGTGGCGCCAAGAAAGAAACTTTAGAAAGCGAAAGTAATCCTCAAATACTTCTGAAGCACGGGGCAAGATTAACCTAAGGAATGTGATGTAGCAGGGAAGAAACAAAAAACCGCCGATCCTCTCGGTCCTTTGGACAACGGAGCGACAAAAGATACACCCCCAGGACGGGGAGGATCAAGAAAGGGGATGGAGCATGCAGGAAGTTGGCATCATGACGGAACGGCTGTGAAACATCACTGACACAGCCTACAGGTCCATAACTCTGGTTCTTCATGCGATGCGCCAAGCACCAGGCTTCTCACTAAAAAAGTTCGGAGGCAGAGCCTCGATACAACAGGTCGCGCCACCAGCTGTGACACATTTGGTTCAAGTTGCTCTGGTCTTGCACTCTGTACGTCGCACAAGTACGGAGTGTATACTCCGTAGTCTGGGGGAAGCAACTCTACACCCACCTAACTACTTCCTGCGAAGTACATAGACTGAAAGAAAATGGAATATCCCCCGGGAACAGTGCCGGAGTGTTCTCAGGGCCAGTATGGCGGACCCCTTGTTCAAGAACCATGCAAAGGTCCAAAGACCAAAGTCGTATATTTCCGACTGTCCAAGCCGAAAAGATTCTTCACTGAGTCGAGAACCTCAAACATCCTGTTGGATAATCCCTGACAATGGTTTAGCGCCTTCAAAATTAGGCCAGGCCAATGCCGAAAGGAGAACTTCACGATCCGTGATTGCTTTGCGCCCAGCCAGAAAGGCCGAAGATCCGAGATGGCCTGAACAGCAACGGCAGCGATGCCCTGGCGCCTACTTAGTACGGAGTGCTGGGTCGAGGTCTCTGACAGGACCCTTTGCCTGTTTGGCATATAAGAGGGAGGTTATTGTTTGACTAGGCGAGGCTCTGCGACGACCGGTGCCTTGAAGCGCAGGACGTCGGGGAACGCCCGGGGTTCGGCGTGCCCTTGCGCGACAGGGGCTGCTTGGCGGCAACATCACCCGAGGGTCGGCTGGACCTGCGTGGAGCAAAGCAGCTCCTCGGCTCCTCTCTGCGGAGATCGCTGTACTCCATCTTGTTATTTTGTTTCTGCTGCCATCTATCACAAGAGGCTCGTATCTCAAAATTAGCATCTCCACCGCTAATTTTGCGCGCAAATATCAGCTTGAAAATAGATTCTGAAGACCCCGCCTGCCTGCAGATCGTCTGAAGATGGGTCAATGATGGGACATACAGAGTACGTATACTTCAGACACCCGCCGAGACTCCATGAAATTGGAGATGTTAAAGGATTCTGATCCATACTCCTGGACATGTTGTCATGCTGATTTGGCAGATACGTGTTCTCCCCAGTTAGTTTCTGCGCCATGGCGTCGGTTTCAGGTTTCCTCATCTCTCATGCACGAGATTCCATTATTATATTCCCTCTCAGATGGGACGTAACTAGTTAATGATACTAACTTACATAATAAGCTCAACCTCAGTGGTTCATGGCAAACTATCGATAAAAGGTTAAGTCCCTTGAGCCCAGTGGGGCTGTCTTCGAGCCTTTCTCAGCTAAAACTTCCCCTTCCGTCGGTATTTTATCTACGTACCTACTTCTCTTGGAGTTTAGCATGACTTCTCAGAATCTCATTCAACCCCTCACGCTGGAGACACTCGTCAAAATGGAAGCTGTGCGCCAGGGCATCCAGCTCCGTCTCATCCATCCCCTTGAACAGTCCCGCAAACTCGTCCTCGAACGACGCGGACAAAAACGTCTGCAACACCGCGCGTTGCACGTGTCGCTCTAGGCCCCACGGCCCCGGATAGGTGTCCTTGGCCGTCGGGCTGACCTTATCGATCCACTGGACGAGCGGTTTCAAGACCGCCTCGACCTCCGGTGACGGCTGCGTGCCCCAGGCGTCGAGCTGGAGCCGCCTCTTCTTGTCCAGGAAGGGCTGGATGGTCCTGTTCCACTTGCTCTCCGGGTTGGTGTAGATCATCCCCTGCAGGCCGATGTCCTTGTACAGCCAGATGGACCAGTGGATCTGGTACTTGTCGTAGATGCGTAACTGCTCGCCCAGCAGGTTGTATCGCTCCTGGTTGACGGTCGCGGCGTCTGGGTCTCTGCTGGGATCCGCGTAGACGGGACCAAACTCGCCGTTCCAGATCGGGGCGCCGAGCTCGTTTATAACCTTGGCCTTGCGCAAATATTGGCGCTCAAGGATCTCCTTCTGCTCCTCTGTTCCTTTGAACCGTGCGCCGGTGGGAAATCCCATGGTCTGCACTTTTGTATTAGCAGGCTTTTCTCGGAGGTACCCGTCTGAAAACGGCGAACTAAATAAATATAACAAGGCACATATAATAATAGGGAAACTCACGGAATAATCATGGATAGAGTAAACACAGTTCGGAAGCACCTTGTCGAACCCTTTCCACTCCATCGCAAAGGTGTTCCCGTCAAGGAAGAGTATATGGTCCGGGTCAACCTTCCTGATAGCCTTCTCGATTCGCTCATAGAACGCCGGCAGCCTGACGTGCTCTGGATCGCATGGTTCATTGAGGGGATTATACCCAGCCACCCAGGGATTGCCCTTGTACCTCGCAGCGATCTGTTCCCAGAGCCACACGGTGCGGTCCTGGTGATCCTTGAAGTCCCAAAAGGCGGCGTAGCTGGTCGGGTTGTCTGAGTGCCAGTCGGGATTCTGGCCGCCAGGGACGGCGTGCATATCTAGGATCGTGTAAAGCTTCTCTTTTGCGCACTGTTCTTGAAGATCAGTCCCCATTCCTTGCTTACTTCACTTTGGTTATTATTCAAAGGAAGTTTCTCTTATCCAACTCACCAAATCAATCACCCGATCCAAATGCTTGAAGCCAGACTCCTTCAACACGCGCGGGTTCATATCGTCCTCAAAATGGCGATAATTAAAAGGGATGCGGATACAGTTGAGTCCCAGCCCCGCGAAGAATTTCGCGTCCGCCTCCGTGAAGAAGTACTCGAGCCACTTATCGAAGAAGAATTCGTACTTCTCGGGGCCCAGGGCCTTGCGCATCGCGGCCCGGTGCTGGAACTCGTGGCCGGGGAATCCGGTTATGAAGTTCTCCATGCTGGTGGGCGACAGGATATATTAGCAGATTGTCATTTCAGTTGTGATGTGATATCTAGGGATGGATATATGTCTTCAATAGAAGCAAGTAATATGCTAGAGAAAAAGTTGAGAATACATACTTCATCCATCCTCCGACGGCGGCCCCGCGGAGGATGACCGTGTTGCCGTTCTCGTCGACGATTTTGTCTCCTTTGACTCTTAGGATTCCAGTAGCCATGTTTCCGCTTCGAATAAGATCACTCCAGAAACAATCCGTTATCTTTTTCTTGCGCACTTGTGTCGTTTTGCACCGCGAAGAGTGACTTCCAGGAAGACTCCGGAGTCAGTCATCTTGCAGTGACCAGGGAGGATGCATCTTGCCTTTATTTAGGGGAAAAACAGACAGTATGTATGTATTATTCCCCCAGTTTTCAGCCCGGCCTGGAATACTACTTACTACTCCTAGATGCAGCCAGCATACTACCCCGCCATCACGATTGGCGGGATATTGCTTCGCCAAGTCTGTCCAAGACCCAAGGTGTTAGTAGAGGGAGCGCGAACCGTAAGACTCGACTCTTTGCCCGTACACATACATCCATTTAGGCTAATGTTACCTCGCTCACAGGCTGAGTGAGCAGCAGTTTAGGACCGAAATTCCGCGAGGGCAGTTATGTAAACTCGTGACAGGAAACCGGTCTAAATCCCCAATATGCGAAACTTTAATAGGAAACATTGATGAATACCAGTGCTTTTATCCCTGGTGGCTTTTTTTTGCATCTGATTTATCTGCGGCTAAATCCATCTTACTGTACAGGTCGCGGTGTCACTCGGGTGCGTCGAAGGGCCAAACATGCTACTAACTAATCGGATGTGCCGCTAGTTTTAGGTCTCTGCTGCTACAAGGAGGCCAATTTTCAGTCGTTTGTTACAACTAGACTTTTCCGAGTTGTATGTACTTCAAGGAGACGCTCGTACCCCATATATACATTGAGCTGTACATAAGTAAATACAGGAAACACGAAAATCTCAGGTTCTTTTCGTCGTTCGGGTATCTACCGCACAAGATGTGGAAAGCATGAAAATACTTGGAAAGCCACAAAACTCCACAATAGATGCTAGACCATTGCCACCCTCCCCTCCTGGAATCATCCATTGATTTGAGAAGGAAAACAAAGACACGTAAACAAAATGTCGTAAAAGGAAGATCTTTGTTTTGAGAGAGACACGGACCAATGTCGACTCTGTTCAATGGCGTTAGATCATTACCAATCCTGGCCACGGTCTTTCATGAGGATTTCGATAGCCTCATCCTCTGGGACAGGGTTGTCATTCAGCTCCTTGACGCATTGCGTCAGGCCCTCAGCCGCTTCATCAACCTGCTCAGCTGTCCAGCCGGTGCAGGCCATAACCATGCGACGGTAGTTCTCCCCCAACACGACGTTCTTGGATTTGAGTCGCTCCACTTCTGCCAGTATCTCCTCATTATGTTCCTGATAACATTTGATGCGAGATTTCAAGAGTTCGACTGACGGCAAGGAAGCGAGGAATGCGGTCTGTTCTTCTGAGAATCCAGCACTAGGATCAAAGGTGTCGGGAAACAGTCTGTCGAATTCGGTAACATCGACACCGGAATCCCTGTCGGCATCACCGATGACCATCCCCTTTGAGGGGTCGAACGAGTCGCCATGGGTATCCTTCAGAGCCTCTAGGAGTTCTTCAGAAGAACGTTCCAGGTTTTTGATCCGCCTGTCAAGTTCCACGCGTTCGGAAGCTCTCTGTTTCAGCTCGTCGAGTTGCTTCTGTTCAATTTGCCTGGCCTTCGCGCTTTCACGTATCTTCGCGTGCCAATGATCAAATTCTTCCTGTTTCTTGCTTAAAGCGGAGCTTAGCTCCCTGTCAATTCCACCTAGTGTTTCTTCCACCATGGCGGTGATCTGCGCAATTGTTGCTGGGCGGCAGTTAGCATTAAGAATGTCCATGTAATGCTGCACCGGGTTTTCTTACAATCTAGAATTTCTTTTTTTGTTTTGGCAAGCTGATCTATGAATGAATCGTTCCTCTCCCCATTTTGCTGGGATTGAGAGCTTCCGTTGACCATGTCGACGCCAACACCGTAGTCTGCAGGTCGTAGGCCAGTATGATTTGGTATGTGTGGATCAGCACCAACTTCAAGAAGTTGAGGCACGAGAACAGAGCGTGCACGTCCTGCTAGGTTCAGTGCGGTATCACCCTGATCATCACGCAAGTTGACAATCTCGGATATAAATCGGCCTAGAGTAATGACCTCGTACTCTTGTGTCCTTCTCTGTCCGTTGCTGTCAATAGTTGGTATACTGATCTTGGAGCCTCCATGGCGAACGATGAACTCAAGAAGAGCCTCAAGGTAATGCTTCGCCGAAACATGACCACCCCCTCCAGTCGCTGCCATGACTGCAATGTGGTGAAGAACAGTTCGACCACTATAATCAACCATCTCGATTGTGGGAGCAAGCACCTGTAGCAATCGCGGAAGACTCCGGTAATCAAGATTGTTTCTCGTTCCGACAGCTTTCTGAAGTGCTGTTTCACCAGCAAGATTCAGACGGAAGATGCTGGCCCCCCTCTCGACAAGCGCATGAACCAGTGGCATGCGAGCAAGCATCGCAGCCCAGTGCAAAGCACTATTTCGATACTCATCGAGTGGAATTTCCAAATCTTCCCCAGATAGCTGCATGAAGGCAGGATGGTTTGAAAAGTCTTTAGTGCGCTTATCGAGAAAGAGGGTCATGATAAGTTTCATCTTCTGGAACCTCTCTGGTGTTGTGGCAGGAGGAAGTGCCTCGAGACCCCGCTTCTGTCCATCCAGCATCGGAGCCGATCCATCCATTTGTTGATAGAAAGAGTCGGTAGGCTCTGTTGGCGTTGGCTCATGCATGGAGTGGTTAGAAGAGACGCCGTTTGTCGTGACTGGAGGTCCTTGATTCGAGCCAGATCTGGCTCGCTTGCGAGGGGGCTCGCCGGGATCTTCATGATCAACACCAGAAGGATCGTGGGCACTTATCCGTGCGCTGTTCTGAAGATTGCCACCAAACCCACCGTCAGAAGTGCCACTGTGCGTGCTCTGCTGGCTGTTCGGAGGCGCCTGAGAGTCTTGACTCCCCATCGGGTATGTCACCTTTCTCATGGCGCTGGATCGTCTACTGTCGACACCTCTGGCTGTGGGAGAATCAAACCGGGCCCTGCTGATCGCATTGACCGCAGTCGCTGCGGTTTGAGAAATGTTCTGGAAAAAGGTGCCCTGTGGCGGTTGGTTCATGCCCCGGTTGTCAACGCCGCTGTAGAGGCGTTTCCTCTGAGCGGCCATTGCTTGTTCCTTGGTGGGAGTCTCTATAGCGCCCTGACCCGCAGGACTGACGCCATCCTGGCCCATATCGTACTCGAGAAGGGGTCTCAGTAACTCTTCGACATGGTATTCCCGACAAAGCTCTACTCCCCTCTGGTAGCTCACCCAGGTGCCCTGGTATTTGCCGTACCCTCCCTGGACCTTCTCGTGTTCACCTATAGCTATCTCCTTTTCAAGAGTCTTTGTCCGTCTAGCCTTCACCACACCTGCGACTTTCAGAATCTGGGTTGCGTTCAACCAGGAGTCGGAACGGCGACGCATGACAGCAATTCCGTTTACTTCCATCTCATATACGGGCACGTTAGAATACACGGCCTAGACAATGAGTTAGTCTCCTCAGTGGCACTCTCGACCCTCACAGAAGAAATAGAGGAAAACGGACCCTGTAGATCTGAGGCTTGTACTCTTGCTTGTACTCTTGATACGGCACCACAGCGCCATAATTCTCGCCATCTTCGTACCCACCATAGTTTCCTTTTGACATTGAGTTGCGAGAAGCACCGTTTGTAAAGCTGAGCGACATGGCCGACTGCTGCGAACTCCGAGAAGGCGTAGGCGTTGCTCCGGAGGTTGATGCGACTGACTGGGAAGCGTTGAAGGATCCATGCGACTGTGACAACTGCATCCCGTTGGCCGATCCAACACTGCTCTGGGAATATGACATGGAGACGCTTGGACGTGAAGTGTGATAGCTATTCGAAGCCATGAAGTCGGTTTATTTTCGCACCGTAACTCATGAAAGGTCCCCGGATGCGGCGCACATATGGGACCTAAGGCTTGTCAGACGTATCGCACAGTCAAACATGTGGCCAATAGGCTGGCATGAAACAGACGAGACAATGCCATTCGTTGCGGAGTGGGCCGGCTGGGAAATGCACCTACAGTGGGAGCGATGTGCTGGAGGAGCGCGCGAAGCGGCGAGATCCAAGGCGCGTGGTCAAACCCGGATCGCGAAAGGGGCACGACGGGGCGCTGCGAGCGTCGGGGAACCTGTCAGTGACGCAAGAGGGGAATTCAGGAGAAAAGCCAGTGCCCATAGAGATCGACAAGACAGGAGGTCCGTAAACCGTGCAGGCAGGGCGGGATCGTGCCTGGTGGATGCGCATCCGGCGTGGCCTGGAGATCGTGTTCTCGCGGGGTCTGTTCGCGTTGCGGCTAGCGCTTCGCGTAACCCTGCAAAAACGCCCTGTATTTCCTCTCCGGGCTTGGCCTCGTCCCCAACACCACCTCTTTGACGGCTCCCTCCGCTGACGGCCCTGCACGACTCCCGCGGATATCTCAAGATTCTCCTCGTCGGATCTGCTGCGGACAGAAACAGAGCGCGTGGCTGTGCTAACGGCACCACCATGGCTCGCACTGTCATCGTCCCGCCCGAGCAATGGCGACATCTTCTACGAGCGTCCCTCCGCGAATGCTCCTACCTCCCGGACCCGATTGCTCGGGGATATATGCACGATTATATTATGCGGAGGTATCGACGCTTTGCCCCAAAAGGCAAAAAGCCTGAGAACCTCGATATCCGACGGCAATTCCGGCTTCGGAGGGCTGCAAAGCACACGCTTTCCGTTCTACAACGAGCCAACGAAGGATATATACGGCCCCTTGAAAGGGTCCTGTATCTGTCGTACGGTCGGATCGGGAAGCGCAGACATGAGCTCCTGGAGCCCATACTTACGCCCGAAGTGCCCAAGGACAAGAATGCCGTCACGGATATGATCAAGCAGCCTGCCATGTTCGAGGACGGATGGCAGCCTCCAAAAATAGTGGTCGAGATCCTGAAATCCCAGCACCAAAATGGCCTGGTCGGTCGGATGACACCAAGATCGCTGGTCAAAACGCTTCAACCGAAGATACCCGAAGAGAACAGCTGGGGGAAACCTCTCGCTCCTTGCCGTCGAAGGAATATCAGGAAAAGGTGGTATCATGCTGCACTCGACAGCCTTCTTCCACCACTCCCGGAAGAAGAGGTGAAGATACTGGACGGTCTGCTATCTGGAACCCATCCCTGGGAGCCAGTGAAACGGAGGAAGGGCCCGCCTGGATCGCCTTCCACTCAGCAATTTCTTGATGCCAAGTTCCTTGCAGTGGGACCGCCAAAGGGACATACCTTCGAGAAGTATGTCAATGGACGACCGCATAGAATCACACGGCGGTTTATGCGAGGGTTATGGGAGAAGATATCAATTCTAGTCCCCCGCATGAAATGGGACGAGGCAAAAAATAAGTGGTTATTTGAATGGGGTTCCCCGAGGCGCGGACAGGAACTGGCTGCGGTCATAGACCAGAAGCAAGTGCCTGATCTATTCCAGGGTGTTGATGACAAAGGAACGCGCGTCAAACCGCAGGAAGCGAAGAAGCCAAAGCAGAAGGTAGCGGCATGACTTACTGTGGCTTTAATGCTCTGTCGAAGAAATCATGTCTGCCAGCCTCCGGGCGATCCCTCGGAGACTCGGCTGCAGATGATCACATTCCAGAGGTCTGCTCATTTCCATTCCCCGAACATCAATCGGAAGAAATGTGCTTTTGATCGGATGGTCGCGGGATTTACGATCTTCTGTGGAGCCTTCACATCAGCAAAACATGCCCATGATTCCAGGGTCCTTCTTTTCTTCCCATAGACGGGAGAGCATTTGGATCAATTGTATCTTCAAGGCATGGATACTCCGGATGTGATCTCTCCAGGCGGAAGAAATTTGCTTTTCCTCCATCTCCTCTCTGCGAACGTGAAGATTTCATGAGCTAATCGACTGAGTCGATTAACCTTTTCTCGACGGGATGCCACGTTCTGCCTTTGGGGGAGCCATGCGACAGTCTCCATTGCGATATTTGTCGCATCATATGGCAAACTATCGTCTTATAGTCGAACCCATCATCTTATCTCGAAGTTCTAGCCAGCTCTATCTAGGCCTAGTACTTTGGGATATCATAGCGAGCCGTAGAGTAGCCGAGCCTAGATCAACAGAGACGCATAAAGATCTGTGCATTAAAAATCTCATTGTTCCCCAATTTTCATATCCATCTACATGGATAGCAATCTCTTACAAAACGGGAAAGGGGTGCCTTTCATACAGTTTGTCAGTTGGCTAGGTCTATTTCCAGATATGGAAGCAATGTCACGTGACATAGAAATATATCAACACCACAACGCGTGCCAACATGATCCCCATCACCCAGACAGGACACAGGGGAAAAAAAAAGTTGTTTATTCATCCCAAGACAGACTCTTAGAAGAGAAAAAAAGCTCACACCGAGGGGGGCACTACGAAAACCCCCCACCTATGCTTTTGGCGGGTAGGGGATTTTACTACTCAGATCCTTCCAGCCAAGAAGCCCTCATTGCCTTCATCGGATGTTAGCAGTAGGGATAGTATCTCACCCGCTGCACCTCTGACCGAACCAAGGAGAGGATCGAACCTGGGGCTTTGGGTCCGGTGATAGGGAAAGGCTGTTGGCTCTATAAAGAGAGAGAGAGAGAGAGAGCCACTAGCCTTAAGCTGCACTATTGTCCCAGGTCCTGGTTGCTAGGTGAATGTGATTATAGAATATAAAGCAGAAACTGGAGGGTGTCTGGTTGCCTAGGGGAAGGGGGGTGCCCATGTGAATGATACAGAGGAGAGAGGGGATGAGGCTGAGATCACCTGCAAGCACTGTCCTCTACATTCATATATCTTCGTTCTTCAGCCTCTGAACTGGCAATGGACGATATTTGCTGGGTAAATGAGCTATGTTAGCCAAAATCAGTTTGCTGGGGACATAACATGTTCTTGGAAATGATTCGGGACCTGATTTACTTGCCCTACTACCCCTATGTATCTACCGAAAGTAGATCCCTTAAATTAAGAGACATAGCAAATGACACTGTGGGACTTGTGATGTGATGAGTGACGCGATGTATACGTGTGAGATCTTGTCTATGTATATACATGCGATAGAGTGCAAGAATCCAAAGACAAAACCCGACGCTCAGGGGTCAATTGCAGGATATAGACTAGGTACGTACCCCGATTTCCCGAACTTCCCCAATGGATTCCCAGATATAAGCTTAGCAGACCCTGGAAATGAATGACAAACGGCTCGTCTTAGGTATTATTAGGGAAAAAAATAGTGTGCAGTAGAAGGTATGGACCTGCCATAAGAACCCTGCACATGTCCTAAAGTTCCCCCCGGTAGGTTCTGGTACTATATTTGCAGAAATCGAGCTCCTACGATAATGTCAGACAAGGATTGCAAGATCGCTTAATTAATGGCCCTATTTTAATCTTTTTTGGAGAATGTCTTCCTTCTAATGCTCGGCAGGCTCATCGGTTTTGTAATAGTATTGCGAAAGAAATATCGATCGTTTTCATGTCTGTCTTCTCTTCCCCGGTTGAAGTTAATCAAATACCTATGAATATCCGCCTAGATCTGAAGATGCTCCTCGTGTTCGCAAATTCTGAAGCAGGAATTCAGTCAAGGAGTTAACTTTGAAATCTAATACCAATCCTCTATACGGCGAACGGACAAATAGTTAGGCTTTTTTCATCACGGAAGGCAATAGAAAATCCAAATTTGCACTAAATCATCAGCTCCTATCAGTCTCGAGTTCGTAGGCCCGGAACTCTGCAAGAGAGCTTAGCACATACACTCAAAGAGAAGATATCGTATCTGCTCGATCTTCCCTATTTGCTTGCCGAGACAGCCGGGGCCTTTGAACGATTTGATACAATCCGTAACTAAAACGCTGCCCCCCATTGGCAGATACAACGCTTCCCGTCGTCCATCTGGCGTCAGGAGAGCACAGCATCCCTACCGTGCCCGCCACCTCCCAATCATACGCCGCGCGTCCTCCAAGCTCTTCAGCCATCCTCTTCATCTCTTCCGAATCAAAGTCATTCACCTTACTCAGCGGCGTGACCAGGTTCCACAATGCCAGCGCCTTCTTGATCTCCAGGGGCTGGCGCAGATACATATCCGTCATGATGGGCCCCGGGTTGATGACATTGACGGTCGCCCGTTCGGCCAGCTCTCGTGCCCAGACCCTGGTCATGGCCTCGAGCGCGCCCTTGGAGGCCGCGTAGACGGTCTACGCCGGCTCACTGACCGACGAGCCGATGGAGGAGATGTTCACGATCCGCCCGGAGCGGTCGTACGGCAGGTAGGGCAGGCAGGCCTGCATGAGGAGGATGGGTCCTAGGACGTTGGTCGTGTGGACTTCGTAGAAGTCCTCGGGTCGGATCGATCCGAGCGGCGCGAGGATTACGATGCCAGCGTTGTTGACGACGATGTCAATCTGGAACTGTCCCGTTCCCGTCTTCCTGTCTTGGAATGTGTCTTTGGCGGCGTCGATCAGAGCGGCGCAGCCAGCTTCGGAGGCGATGTCTGCGCGGACGGGAACGCAGCGGACGGCGTGTTCCGCTGCAGCTCCGCGGCGAGCGCGGCGGCCAGCGGATCAGAGGCCGAGGTCTTAGTTGAGGATGATCGAGCAGCCTTATGCTCGCCAGGTTGCGGGCAATCGCTGCTCCGAGGCCTGTTCTCGCCTCGTCAGTTGACCTGATATTTTTATTGTATTCGGTTGAGAATGGAGCGTCGAACTCACCTCGCGCCCCTCCGGTGATGATGGCAAGCTTCCCCTCCAGCATTCTGGGCACGGTCTTGAAACCTTCCATTCTGACTGCTCTTGATGTATTGACTTCCGGCTGGTCTTGTTCGAGGGAACGGAGACCGGCGTTTGATGCACAGCGCCAACAAGATTATGCTGTATTTCGAATCATCGCCGGGATCCTCCATGACAACCCTGGATTGTTCCTGGTGAAGAATTAGCATGGTTGGACAACCAGGTTCGTTGCCCTTGCTGCAGTGGACTCGCTAGACAGGGATCTCGGGGTGGCGGAGGAGAGATTGAAGGGACCAGGCTCTTCAAATAATGGACTGCAGAGCTGACCACCTAACATACGTGCCATTGCTTGAACTATGCTCCAAGGCCAGAGTCAACCTCCACCGGGAAGACCCCCACAACATGCAACAATACGTTAGATTTATGTCTAGCGGTTCTAGGGGCCAAGCAGGAAAACACCATATGTCCAGTGGGAAACGCTGACGACGGAGACTACAGGGGGATATGTTTTCCAACGCTGTGAACGGGACGCTCCAAATTTCAGAATCTAACTAACCGGACGCATCTATTTAGTATGGGCTCCAGCATCCACGGGCAACAGAATCGCCGTGACATACGAAGACGCGTCGGAGCAGAGCCGGAGAGACGCCTGCGCGACTTCGTGCGGCGCAGCCCAGCGACCCAGCATGCTCACCTGTCTGGCATACGTTTCGTGATCCGATCCCATGGTCGTCAATGCCTTGGCGGACATCTCGGTCAAGATGGCTCCCGGCGCAACCGTGTCGACTCGGATGTGGCATCGCCGTTTTCGCTAGCCGCCTGCTTGGTCAAACCGACAATGGCATGCTTGGACGCCGTGTAGGCCACCATGTTTGCGTGTGGATAATACGCAGCGACGGATGAGATGTTGACGATCGAGCCCCCGGTCCCCTGCTTGCGCATCTGCGCGATCTCGTACTTGATGCCCCTTCAGATTAATCGACATCAGCCTGTCGAAGTAGTCTTCGTCAAACTCCGTAAAAGGTGCTCCATCGGGGGTCAGGGCCGCATTGTTCACTGCACAGTCCAGCCGTCCAAACTCGGCGACGGCCCTGTTGACCATATTCTGGACGTCCTCGGAGCTCGATATATCGGTCTTGACCGCGAACGCGCGTCCTCCTGCCTTCTCGATCTCGGCGGCAACGTCCTTGATACCCGACTCGTTCACGCCCGCCAGCACCACGCTGGCTCCGGCCTCAGCGAACAGGAGCGCAGTGGCTTTTCCCATCCCTTGCGCGGCTCCGGTTATGATGGCGACTTTTCCTTCCAGTGCTGGGTAGACTTTGGCCTTGGGCACGTTCAGCCGGGCCAGAAGACCGGCGTAATCGCCCATCTCTGTGACTGGCATGATGTCAAGAAATTTCCACTGCCTATTCGGGAGGATACTAAGTTAAGTAGGCAACTGATGGTGTTATGAGCGTGGTAGAACCCTTTTCACGTCTATTGGAACTGTTATAATCGAAAGGGTGTTTCAAAGAACACACAATGGCAGATATGTACTCCCGGTGCAGCAACTTGAATAAATGGCAGACGGGTCGCCGACAGATCGAAAGAAATTCCAAATGCCGAATGCCGTCAAGGAGGGGTAAAAGCAGGGAACAGCTTCACCATGTCCTTGGTGTTAGGGGCCTGAGTCCTCCCTTTCGCACTACGGACCGTGATGATTGGGGAAAGATCCTTGTCATGGAAGGTTGCGATGAAGTTCCGCATGTCGAACACTTAGGGCTTGCGCTTGGCGTGGTTCGCAGTAACCCAATCACCCTTCATCAACGCTTCCAGTGCAGTCCGCGAGTCAGGACTGGTCACTATCAGGACAGAGCTTCCAAGGGTTCTGAGCAGCTGTAGAAGTCCGGAAGAGATCCCATGCAAGCAGTCCCCGGAATTTCCCAACACGGTCAGGATACCGTTCAGGGATGCCTCCTGCTAGGAGTTCCTCCTGGTCTTATGGAGACGAGACGCGATATTTGGCAAGCTGTTGCGAAACTTGGCCAACGAAAGACATATCTATCTGCAGGCCTTTATCGTCCCATACTCATAGCAAGAGAGATGATCTTTTGATGTTCTCGATAGTTTCTTCTTCACAATAATAACAACATGCAAGTTTCAGGAGTGGTGTCCGGCGCTCCGAGTTCATGGAAACATCGACATGAGTCGATAGACCGAATACTAACCACGGATGCTCGAGTTGGTTGACTAGTGAAAACATCGATAGGGAGTGGTGATAATCTCATTCCTCTTCACACTACATCCAGTGTCTCCTTTTTTTGACGACTACTTCCCATCTTCTCTCTTTCCTGTCGTTAACATACAGCCAATGGCAAACATGGAGGTAGAGAAGATCAAGCCTCACACCAGCTGGATCAACGTTGTGGTCAGTATATGTATACTACACATTGCTCTATTCACATGAAATGACAGGCTAAAGCCGAGTACTATCTAGACCATCCTTGCGGCTGGCCTGGGAAGCTTCAACTTTGGGTTTGCGAACAATGTTATCGCTGGTACCCTGGCCCAGTCGACGTTCATCGCGAAATTCCTCAGCAGCCCCGACGCAACTGCTCGTATCGATAGTATCGTAGGATGGTATGTTCTCAAAACCGAAAACAAGACACAAATTAGACAAAGCGCTTATTATCATTGAGAAGTTTCCTCGGGGGTGCCATCGTTGGCGCGGTCATCCAGTCGCACATCTCCAGCGCCTGGGGCCGTTGAGCAACAACACCCGGGTGGCAGCCATCTTCTTCATCCTCGGAACGCCCTCGTCGCACGTCGCCATGTTCATCGTCGGGCGAACGATCGCCGGCATCGCGGCGGGATGACCATCGGCAACTGCCCCGTGTACATGAGCGAGATACATGAGCGAGATCTCGCCGCCACATACCGGCGGCCTGCTGGTCGGCCTGCAGGGCGTGTGCATCGTGTGGGCATACATCATCGGCTCGTGTCTCGCGCTCGGCTTCAGCTTCGTCACGGAAAGCCACCAGTGGCGCCTCAACTACATCATCGCGACCGTCTTCAGGATCCCGCTCTTCGCGTCGCTGTTCTTCCTGCCCGAACCGCCGCGGTGGCTGGTCGAGACGAGACAGCGAGGCCGCGGCCATCCTGGAGCGTCTGCACCGGACCAGGTCGGATCCCAAGGCGACGCTTGCCCGCGGGGAGATGATCCAGATCAAGGCGCAGGTCGATCTGGAGCGGTCTCTCCCGCGCGGATACCTCCATATCCTCCGGACGCCGTCGTTGCGGAAGAGGTTCGTCTGCACCGCGCTGGTGTGGATCATGGGCCAGAGCACGGGGATCAACGTCATCGCCACCCTGACCCCCGTGCTGTTCGCGTCGCTGGGCTTCGATACGACGCTCCAGTTGGCGCTTTCCATCGTCTGGACTGTATGTCTGCAGATCGGCTGCTCTATCAATGTCCACCTCCTGGACAGAGTAGGCCGCAAAGCTCTCCTCGGGATGTACTGTACTTGTTTGTACAGATGCTACCTCCTACACCCCCATTTTCCAATGATTTATTTCTATTTCTATTCCCATCAGTGGTACAGTACATAAAGTAGACAACTAGTAACTCTCCTCTCTTCACGTTATGTCCATCAAAGTATACGGCGGCCTCGGCAGCGTCGTCCTTTCTCCATCGAAGCCGCCCTGGAAAAGCACTACCTCCAAGCCTCCTCCAGCAAATCAGGCATCAACGCCTGCGTCGCCATCTACTTCCTCTTCGCCGTCTGGTTCACCGCGACGATCGAATACACGGGTTACGTCTACGCCTCGGAGATCTGGCCCACCCACCTGCGCAGCTACGGGGCGACCATCACCTACGTCTCGTTCTTCGCCGCCGCGCTGGCGTACAGCATGCCGGCCAGCACGGCGTTTGCGGACATCAGCTGGAGGTACTTCATGGTGTTTGTGGCGATCACGGGGCGTTGTTGCTGTCGCTGTTCTCCTCCCGGAGGTAAGTTCGCCACTGCACTGCCTACCAAGCAAACTGAGGTAACTTGAACGGAGAGCCACACGTCATATGTCGTTGTCAGATTTGGAAGAAAGGGCTGTTCGCTGAAATTTTTTTTTTGATTGATCATCACCATCAGACAAAAGGACTCACCCTGGAGGAAATCAGCGGCAAGTTCAAGCGATTGCCCGTGGTCTTCTCAAAGAAAAGCGTAAACCCAAGAAGGGAGATGCAGCATATTCTGGCAAACCTATGGCACAATCATGATAAGACAAGGGGCCCAAAGGTACTGTACCATGGGTCTGGATGAGGGAGTTCATGGCTCATATCGAATCTCTGGAGTGCCTGAACGTTAAGGAGTCAAACAGGTCATAAGAAGCAGCTTTAGTAGTTACCTAGATGGAGGCTGCAACTAGATACGGAGATACAGGTGGCGACGGGCGGTTGACATCAAGGTATCGAGTACACACAGAAGAATCCCACCAGGGAACACAGAAATACTACGTACGACACAAAGGACAACAGGTGTAATGAACCAACTGATTCAGTCCCTGTTCTAGAAACGGTGAACCATGCCACAGGCAAGGTCACAGGAGATCTATCTAATCGAAGATGGTCACAACGAGACCAAGACTCGACGACAACATCATTATTCAAGGAAAAGAAAACATGACACGGGAAAAACATAACACATCGTAACCGCCCAACTCCGGACCACAAAGGGAAATCCACATATCGCGTGACTCGAAGGATCCAGTCTATGATCATCTTCGCGGCTCCGAAGCCACCCAGAGTCTCAAATGTTTACTCATCCTCGTCGGAGAAGACCTCCTCACCACGCTTCCTGCGAGCCATACGCTCCTTCTTCTTCTTGCGGAGCTCAGAAGAGGTGAGTTTCTTCTTCTTGGGGCCGGTCTCGATCTTGTTGCCCATGGCGTCGACCTTCTCCTCGTCGTCCTCCTTCTCCTGGAGACGAGGACCGCTGCCCTGACCCTGGACCCAGTTGTGGCCGGAAGGAGTCATCTTGCCGTCCATGACGGACCAGACTTCCTCGGTCAGGTTCTCGGTGAACTCACGAGAGTGGGTGATGATGACGACACCACCCTCGAAGGCCTTCAGGGCCTTGGCCAGGGCACCGAGAGAGTCACGGTCAAGGTAGTTGGTAGGCTCGTCCAGGACGATCACGTGAGGACGCTGCCACGAGCAGGCGGCCAGGACGACCTTGACACGCTGACCACCGGACAGACCGCGCATGCGGGAGTGCGACACGAGTTCGGCGTCGAGACCGAAGTTGGCGCAGTGAGCCTCGATCTCCCTGCGGATCAGAGGGCGGAACTGGCCGCTAGCAAGAGCCTCCTTCTGGTCGATCTCGGCAACCATCTTGGCATGGGACTGGATGATCTCGCTGCGAGGAATCCAGGCGTTGTCGGCAGTCGACATGGGGGTCCACTTCTCGTTCTTCTGGCCGACGTTCTCACCGAGAGCGAACGAACACTCGTATTCGTAGGTGTTCTTGAACTTGCGACGGGCATGGATACCGATGACCTTACGCAGGGTACCTTCGATCTTGTAGATCTTGTCCATAGCCTTCTCGTCATCCTCGGTGATCTGCTTGTTGGCACGGTCCATGGTCTCACGGTCCTCGCCGGTCTGGAAACGCCACTGGATGTACTCGGAAGGAGTCTTGTCGAGGTGGTTATCGATGTGGGCGAACGCGTGCTGCTTGATGTAGGCGATACGGATGTTCTCGTGGTGGTAGACCTCACCGGAAGTGGGGACCAGCTCTCCGGTCAGGACGTTGACCAGAGTGGTCTTACCAGCACCGTTGGGACCGATGACAGCGATACGGGAGCCCAGAGAGACCTGGAAAGTGACGTCGGTGAGCTGAGGCTTGGGGGTACCTGGGTACTGGAAGGACATGTTCGTGACGCGAATGATGGCCTTGGCCTTGGTCTTGACACCCTCCAGGTAACCGGGCTCGGGGAACTTGAACTCCAGGTCGGAGGCACCCAGCTCGTAGTAGGAGCGAGCAGAAGGAACCTTCTTGACGAACTCGCTCAGAGAGCCACGGTAGCGCTTAAGCTTGAAGCGCTCGTAGTGGATGACGTGCTGGATGACCTTGTCGAGGAACTTGCTGTCGTGGGAGACGATGATGGAAGTGCAAGGAGAGTTGATGAGGTAGTTCTCCAGCCACTCAACGTTCTTGACGTCCAGGTGGTTGGTGGGCTCATCAAGGAGCAGAATGTCGGGGTTCTCGAAGACAGCACGGGCAAGAGCCAGCTTCATCCTCCAACCACCAGACAGGGAGGTGATGGGGGCGTCGAACTGCTCCTTAACGAAGCCGAACTCCTGCAGCTTGGCTTCGACGGAGGCGCGGTCGACATTAACGCCAGCCTCACCCAGCTTCTTCAGGGTCCATTCCATGACGGTCTGCTCGGTGTCGGCCGCGTCCAGGTCGTGCTCGACGAAGACGGTCTTGACTTCGCTCTTCTTGGGGAAGCCCTCGACCTGCTCGTTGTTAATGGCACGCATGAGTGTGGTCTTGCCGGAACCGTTGGGACCCAGGAGACCGTAGCGCTGACCACGCTTGAGACGGAGGTGAGTCTGGTTAAGAAGGATCTTGGCACCGTAAGCCAGGTTGAAGGTGCAGTTGCAGAGATCCTCGCCCTCCTCCTCATCAGAGAGGACCTCCTCCTCGTCGGCAGCGCCGGGAGACGCCTTCTTACGGAGGGCCTCAGCGATAGGCTTGGCCTCGGCCTCGCCGACGATGGCGGTGATGTATGGCAGGGTGTTCTGAGTCCAGCTCGAGACCTCGTTGTTCTTCTCGTCGACGAGCTGGCCGCCAATGGCGGCGATGTACTCGATGGTGGACTCGAACTGGGGAATCAGGTCCTTGAACTTGGGCTCCAGAATCTCCTTGAGGATCGCCGCGACGGTGGAGATGTCACCGGCGTGGGAGATCTCGGGGATCTTGCCATCCTTGACATCACCGACACGGATGAGAGTGTCCAGGGCCTGTCTGGTCTTCTCACGGGCCTCGGGGTCGGCCAAAGTCTCGTAGTTCTTCTGCAGAGCAGGCATCAACTTGGGCAGGAAGGGAGCGACGATCTGAGGGTCCTCGACGAGCTTGCACATGTTGTCGACAATGACGGCCGACTTACGCTTGATGGCAGTCTCACGCTCGACGAGACCACGGTCCAGCAGAGGAACCATGATGGCCAGAGTGGGCTGGTAGACGTCCTGGACGAAAGTGGTGGCGCCCAGCAGGTGGACGGTCTCCGGGACGTTCTCCGGCTTGGCGATACACTTGATGAGCTCGGGGATGAAGCGCTCAATATCCTTGTTGGAGATCAGCTCGCAGACCTTCTCCATGGTGCTGTAGGCAGCCTTCTTGACTTCGGGCTTGGTGTCCCACATGGCCTCGGAGACGACCGGGATCAGGTCGGGGACACGGTAGGAGAGCTGGACGGGAGCGGTCTCGACCAGGGTGTTGATGCAGTCGAGAGCGGCCATCTTCTCCTGCCACTTCTGGGCGTTGGAGAGGGAGTTGATGATCGGAGGGAGAATGGCCTTGACGGCGTTGGGGTTGGTGGCCTTGACGAGAGCAATGGCAGCAGCCTGGGCCGCGTTCTTCACGGGGACCATCTTGTCGCCGACCGCGGCCAGGACAGGGCCGAGCAGCTCGACGAAGTAAGGCTCGAGGCCGGCAGCGACGGGGGAGTGCTGAGCAACCGCCCGGATGGCATCCAGGGCGCGTTCACGAGCGGTAGCATCCTTCTTGTTTCCGAGCTGCTTCTTGAAAGACTCGACAGCCCTGTAACAGAGGAGGTTAGCACCATCTGCACTGCGTTGTGTTGTGGCCGGACTTTGCGACCGTGAGGGCGAGTAACACCGGGTGGCAACGTACTTAGCAGGCAGGACTTTCTCCTCAGTAGGGCCGTTCAGGAGCGAGGCGATGTTGCCCGCAGCAGCATTCACCTCATCCTGAGACTTGGAGATGGTGAGGTTCTTGATCAGGTCCTCGAGGGCGGCGACCGACTTGCCGGAGACGGCGGGAGCAGAGGCGACATCGACAGCGGGCATCTTGGAGGTGATGTTCGAGGAGTGTCGAAAACTGTCGGAAGAAGAAATGGTGGGAGGGAAAGGTTGGAGGTTTTTAAATTAAGAGGGTCTGAAGACGGGAAAGAAGCGAGACGAAGGGCGCGAAAAATCGTTCTATCAGGGTATCTCGATAAGAGTGGCGGCCCACGAAACTGCGCCCTCTTGACGCAGATGCGCTCTAAAGCGGCCGAAAGACGAGATCTATCTCTGGTCTATGGAAGGAAAAAGAAACAGAAAAGAGGAATCTGACCCTCTGAAAAGAGACAAGAGAGGACAGAGAGAGATGTGGAGGGAGAAGAAAGATGGAAGGGAGACCAGAGGGGCTGAAAAGATATTTATCGCTGTGTGGCCTGCGCGCGCCCAACCTTTTCGCCTGCGGAGGAATTTTTTTTTCTCGGCCAGGGCCCGCGCTAAGCCTGTTGAGGCGATAGTGGCGAAGGGCCTGTCCTGGCGCTAAACCCGATAGGGACGGGGCCCGCCCATCAGAATATGCGGCCCGTGATTGGCCCAATCGCGTTGCCTCCCGGAGAAAGCGCGGATGTGGGTGTTGTCTGTGTCGACTCGTGAGGTCGGATGCTGTAGGAAGTTCCATCATCTGTCGAATAATTGTCCACTGCTGGCTGGTCTACGGGGTGGACGATTTGGCTGCTACTTGGTATCAACATGTGTACTCCGTCCAGACGCGCCGGACGCGGCGGTGCTCGAGTGGCTTCCCGGCCAATCTCACCTCAATTTCTTTGCATGTGCGATACGTAGCTGCCAACAAACACACGCCGACCCCGAGCCCTACGGAGCGCCCCGGCGACCAACCAGCGCGTCCTGCTCTCGCTGTCGACGTATCCCTTGATCAACACTCAACCTCACCCCTGGACTCCTAGGACGGAGTGCTGACCAGGATACGGATACTTCCGCGTCTTGTCAGCCTGCTGGCAGTTCTATTTCTGTTGCCACCCTTGGATTTTTTTTTCTTAATTTTTACCCTTCTCGGCATGGTGGCGCAGTACCCCCTTCGGATTGCGGGATTATGGTCTACGGTTCATCTCCCCAAAGGTTTTTCGTCTCTGTCGGTGTCTGTGAAACCGCAGAGTTAGGAGGATCCATGGAACTTTGCTCCTCCTGCGTCCTCTGTACAGTTGTCTCTGCTGTCCAGTGTTGTCCAGTGTCTCTGATGCGGTCTGCACTCCAGCTGTCGTCCAGGATCGTCGAGCAATGCATTCTGCTGGGGAAATCGGCTCCGCTAGTTCAGCCACGGGGCAACCTTGCACAAGTCCCTGCGACAAAGAGACTTGGATCTGCTGTCGATTGTCCTGCAATTATCCGTTTTCCCCTGTGTTTCGGGCCATCGAATACTCAGCTGGATCGCACCAGCGCCTAGGTACCCGTTCGGAGATGCCTGGAGGCATAATCGAGTAAGCGCCCATCACATAGGAAACATATGTGCTCCGTAAGATTGGATTCGAGAACGGCCTGCCGCCTGCCGTTGCCAGCTCCTGACAAGGCCGGCAATCATTACTCAAGGACCAGGCATAAAGGAGCATTAATGGTCCAATCTCGGGTTTACGTACATACCCAGCCTCTCACCGCTCAAGTGTCGGTTTCAGGCTTTTTCAGCCTTTGCATGTGTCAGCGCAATGACCCCCAAGCCAGTTGACAACTGACACCGACAGACAAGGTGCACTGAGCGCTGAGGGCCTGAAGGCTAACGTCGACAGAGTAAGGCGGCCTCCAGACTCCAGTTCTCCAGGATCATGATCTATCACCGCCCGGCGACGCCCCAGGCCCACAAAGTGATGCTATCACTGATCAGGCTAACTAGCGCGCGCCGCTACTCCTTATCTTAGGTAGCTCCCTGACTTATCGACACCTCGCTAGGCGTTCTGTTCCAGAGCTAACTCGAAAAGAAATTTTTGAGAAACCTTTTCCCCTTTTTTCTTCTGCTATCGCCGGACTCACCGCCCCCTTATCCCCCGCGCGAGAAAAACCGGAGAACGCGTCGCAGGGCGCGAGGAAAAGCCGGATCCCGCGCCGTCCGTGGCGGGTGTGGGTCTGGGACTCGACGTTGACGGCACCTCCAGAGTCCAGACTCTCGACCTCTCTCAGCCTTGCGCGGCAACGTCCCTGCCTGCCCTTGCTGTTGGGGCGTCAATATTATTATTCTATTGGATTTCAGGGGAGCAAGAAGGCTTTTCGGCCCTGTCCAATAATAATAACGGCGGTGTCTTCCCGGCGGTACGGAGTAGATGCATCTTGCGGTAACGAATGGGATGAGATGAAGATAAAACCTAGGAAAAGCCAGCCACCCGTTCCGTTCCCTCTCGCCACACCCGCAGGAGAGAGAGACAAGTTTAACGCCATAACGGTCATGAATAATAGTAATGGACTGAACTGGACTCTCGACATATTGAACCTCCGGAGTTTACCCCAGTAGAATTATCTACGGCAAGCCATAGTCCGACTGTCTTCTTTCAACAGCCATTCGTTTATTGTACGCACGTAGACTCCAGGAGATCCCTAAAAAAAATCGGAAAGAGGGAGATCGACTAAGTCTAGGTCATATCCCCGGGGAAAAGTTTTAAAAAAGTTTAACAGCCTTCTAGAAGACACACGGAACGTTCGACTGCCGAATCAGCTTTTCCCTGCAAAGTGCAACAAAGATTCCGAAGCCCTTTCTTTCCTAGCCGAGATTAAGATCCGGTTTCCGTCATACAGCTACTACGTGGATCTACTACTGTACAGTACTAATCTCTAGATCTGCAACTGGCGTTGGGCAATTCGATATCGATTCTTAACTCGTAGGGAATTTTTTATTTTATTTTCTGACTGGTTATCCAACTATTCTGCATTATCTGCCCAGGTAGTTTTCCTTGATTGGCAAGTCGAGGAGGGCCTCAGAGTTGAAGCGCATCCTTGTTGTGTGGCGTTGCCTTAAAAAGACTTCTGTCCATTTTTTTTCACCTGTGGTGGCAACCCCTTGTTTTGGGGGTGGTGTCCGTCCTGAGCTCTCAACAACACTCACTGTGTAGATCTGAATAATAAATAGCAGGAGGAGAAAGGCCGTCTGGGCTTTACTGTAGTAGTCCCATCTACTCTCTCAGTATTCAGCTTCCCCAGCGTCAGCCTTGGCCTTGATTGATTGATTGTGTACAGTACATGTACTCTATGGTACATGCACCTAAGATACACCTGCCGTCGATAATCTAAAGATAGCCCGATACAAGACAGTGCTTCCCGGTACTACCTAAACTTCTGCAGAAACGTCAAGACCCGATACGTTCAAGCTGGGTTTGCGGGAACATCTGCTCCGTACCGTACATAGATAGTATCATCACCTACGTCAGTTATACCGCCACTCTGGGCCCCAAACCAGGGAAGTTCCGTACTTCAGCCACACCCGCAGGCAACGGGCCCAAAGGAATACCCGAACCTGGTCGATCTACGGTAGAATCTACGGGAAGATAGGGAGCAGTTGATAAGATAAGAATGCATCGGATCTCGTTATCAATACCTAGTCGCATCCTGTCGTACTTCGGCTTAGACACCCGCGAAGAGGGTGCTAGCTGCTGATAAGAAAAACACAATCATGAACACTGCAAGAGCAACAACAAAAACATCCATGAAGCCAGAGACAAGGGAAGACGGCGGCTAGACGCTCAGCATCGATCAACCGCTAGAATCAATCCCCAGCGTAAGCGAACTCGATCCGTATCCACATTTCGTCGATCCGAATATCGAACGCAGCAAAACGGAAGGCGAACATGGGTATATGGATATCAACGCAACACGTCGCGATCGATCGCCGTGCAATCGTACATGTAGTCACACGGGAAACCCATGCGAGCAATGGCAGCTCTCTAGTCGCTGGAGCTGGAAGAACTCGAGCTGGAGCTGGAGCTCGACCTGCGGTGCTTATGGCCGTGCTTGTGCTTCTTGTGTCTGCGCGAGAAGGATAAAAGTCAGTAAATGCCAGACGGGAGATGAGACAAGAGACAAACAAGAGTTGGGACTTACTTTTTAAGCTTATGCTCAAGCACGTTCGCGCCGACCGCGCCTAGCAGCGCACCACCAGCGGCTCCTAGAGTTCCACCACCGAGCTTGTGACCGCCAAAGCCGCCGGCTGCGGCGCCCAGCAGCGACGCACCGAGGCCCCTTTCTCCTTGCTGCTGATGCTGCTGATGCTGCTGCTGCTGCTCAGGAGGATATGCTTGTGCATGTTCCTGAGGCGGGGCCTGAGAGCCGTAGTACGACGCGGCCTCGCCCTGGCGCTTTTCCTCCTGTGGCGGGTACGGCGGCTGGCCGCCGTTGTGCGGGGGATACCCGGAGTGTCCGCCCTGCTCGTAGCCGTAGCCTCCTGGCTGTCCGCCAGCCGGGGCTCCGCCGTACGGGGGTGCGTAGCTGGGTTGTTGTCCGTGCTGAGGGGGCGGAGAGGAGTATGGGGGCGGCGCGGATTGTCCTGGGTGGTAAGGGACGTAACCCTGCTACGAGCGAGGAATTAGCTAGATGTAACAACCGCAGACCATTCATCTGGGAAAAAAAAGCTCCTGAGAACCGCAACAGGTCATACCCCAGCGGAATACAGACTCAATGCCGCCGAAAGGCCGCAAACAATGCAGAGCAACGGAACGCGGCGGAGGAACAACCGCTGCATCGACATTCGAGGACCAAAACGAAACCTCAACTCACCTGCTGGGGATAATAGCCCTGCTGCTGCGGCTGCTGTCCATACTGGCCCTGGGGAGAAGGATAGCCCTGCTGACTTCCATAGGAGCCACCGCCGTACTCCTGGTTCTGCGGCGGAGGACCACCGTAGTAGCCGGACATGGTGCTGCCCTTTGCCTTGCGGGGAAGCAAGTATCACTGGAATAAGAACGAGTAGACCTGGAAGGGACCAGATCAAGTCAAAATGAGTCACGTCAAAAGCTGTCCGGAGGACAGATAAGCAGAAGAAGAGAAAGAGATCCTGGGATGAAACGAGATCCCATTGTCGGCGGGCTGGAAAGAACGGGCCGGCGACCCACGGGCACGGGACGTCAGCCTAAGCCTCAGCCTCCTGCTGGTTGGGGAGGAGACGCTGCGTCGTGGCGCAGCTGCTCCACCAGCATCCTCGGACACCTCGGGCAGATAGATGGCTGTCAGCATCGCGATGGTGTCACGATCACGGTGTGTGTGGCATCATGCGACGCGATCAGATTCGCTCGATGGATGGTAGATACATATATGCAAGATTGCAGTATGTCTACGGTACAAGCTCTTCCACAGGTTCGTCCAGCCAGCTGCCAAGACGGATGCGTGCAGAGTCCAGATCCGGACCCCGCAGCCAAGAAGCGACATGGCACCCGATTCCCCTTCTTAGAACTAGCATCAAGTGCCACACTACGGATACATACAAGGTGCCTGATATCAACTTCTCGTATTTTTTTTTCTATGTATATACTTGAGTTATACGGGATGCTTATATTATTCCAGTTGTACAGACGGATAAGACCTCTTCACGGATTCTGACTCATCTATCGCCCAAGTGAATTTGATTGCCCCTCCTAGTGGGCAAGGCCACGGCTTCCTACCACATACCATACCTATGTAGACAAGATACCCTCCACCATCCGAGACCAGATCCATTAGAAGCATATGTTGTCCCTTTCTTCACGGCCATAAATATATATACATAATACCTTGGTCCCTTATCTCATCTACCATGATCTACATAGTATTATCCCTTGGGTTTGTGTGCACGCGACACTGGACCAGAAACTCAATCAGGACAGGATCCCACGATCAGTTCCACCAGTTCTTCACATAGTCATAGCACGGTACATAGCAAAGCAACCTAGGGAGATAATTAAATATCCATGGTACTCTAACATATAACCCATTCTTTCTTCCATGTATAGGATAGGGTAGGATAGGATGTTGGTCACAACCTTCTAATCTTCCCTCTATTGTGGCTATTGTTGCTAAAGACAGATCCTATTCTAAAATTATATCCCTCATATATACTTCCTCCATAACACAGGACAATACAATACAATCCATTGAACTACCTAGGTGGCTACATTCATACCAAAAGACAAGTGTTATTATAATCATAGCCTCTCTGACTTCAATCAATCAATACCCCTCCTCTCCTCCCTTTTTGCTTTTGCTTCTAGTGAATAAAATAATCACTTCGGAAATTTCCATCTATATTGAGATCCAAACTCCTACAATCAGGTCTAATCCGCCACGCGCAGGCAGGCTATTATATTGGAAAATCCAGTCCAAACCGCAGCACAGAGGGTAAGTTCCAGGCGAATGAATAGGTGGTAAGGTCCAGCGGTCAATAATATCATTGAATCGGGTTGCGAGGATAATATAATAGACTCTTCCCTGCCATGGCACATATTGTATATTGTATGTTCACGTCTCTTTGAGGGAGAGTAATCGAGTGAATAGAAAGATGCACTCTCTTGGAGTGATTCCGTCTAATATATAAATCCTCTTCGTGCTGGATTTCTTGTCTTGTCTTTTTCTTCTTCTCCATGTCCGTTGCACTGCGCGCTTTGCTTTGCTTTGGCTTGCTGTGACCGTTCTGAAAGTCCTACTTACATACACACTTACAAGCTTCCGCTATCCAAGCCTCTGCGCAAGCCTTCTTTTTTTTTCGAACCTGTCTTTATTTACTTCTTCCATATCGAACCGGATCCTTGCTTGGTAAGATGATTAGGATCAACCCATGTCCCATGTAGTTTTGAAACGATGCTAACATCCCGGCCGAGGCAGCAGATCCTATATGCCAACCTCGAGAGTTCCCGGCACCAGCCAATCCGCGTCAATCAAGATGGGCAAGGCGGCCGAAAAGGAGCGCCCCATGCCGTACAGCTTGGGCCTCCCCATCTTCGACGAGGCCACGGGCACGTACGTTGCCCGGAAGCCTGCGTCGAAGCCCGCCGCCGCCCAGCTGTCTTCGTCGTCCCGGACGGTCAAGAAACTCCGGGACATGACCCCCTTTCACAAGGGGTACAACGCCGTGCGAGGGAACAAGAGGTCATTGAGACCGTCCACCACCACCTCCTCTTCTCCTCTCTCCCCTTCTTCTTCCTCCGCCAAGCGGAAGCGGGCCGACAACGTCGACTTCCCCGACCCCGAGCCCGACAACAAGAAGTCCCGATTCCTGGCCCCCGGCGACGACAAGCACCCGCTTGTCTACAACCCTTCTTCCGGGAGGTTCGAGCGGCTCTATTTCACGGCAACCGGCGCGTACGACCCAGAGGCTAGCAGGGGATACCGCGGTCCTGATATTCGTCAGACTGGCAACTACAGTCTGATCCACGCCCCGGCGCCGCTCAAGGAGGGCCCAGCAGCCGTCCGCCGCAAGAACTGCGGACTCGCTCCCGACAATCCGGTCGTCCTGTTTCCAGGCGACCCGCTGATGGTCGCGGAGCGGAAGGCCCGCGAGCTGGCGGCCGAATTCCCAGGCGTGCCCCTAGACCAGGCCCTCGCCCTGGAGAAGCGCAAGCGAGCCGCCGAAGCCGAAGCCGACGCCGACGCAGATAAGGAGAGGGAGAAGAAGCGGGCGAGAAAGGCGACACCGGCATCGGCAGCCGTTGTCTCTGGGACTGGCTCCTCGAGGCCCACCTCGAGGCCGAAGGTCGACCTTGCCGCGTGGTTCAGACACGGCAAGGGACCTGTCAATGCCGCCGCGTCCAAGGGCACGGCTGTGGGTGTTGTGCGGGTCGTCAAGGAAACAGGCAAGGAGGATGGGGAGGACGGGAATGGGAAGGGGAAGACGAAGAGGAAGAGTGAGGAGGAGGAGAGCCCGGCAGTGGTGGTGGAAGTTGCGGGCAGGGGCGAAGTCGTCGTCGACTGACAAGCGGGCGGCCACCTCGACGGGGACTTCTGCGAAGGAGCCCCAGGAGGTTCGCAAGGTGAAGCGATTCACGCGCCTCTGTCGACGGTGGCGTCCAAGAAACCCGGGTCTGCGCGCCCGGTGTTTTCCATGGCCGAACACTTCGCCGGCCTGAAGAAGAAGGCGTGAGGTGAGCATTAACCCATGTCCGTCCATTCTCTAGTGACATGCTAACATCGATCTTCAGGCCTTCAAGTTGGCCTCGTCTGGCCCGTTTGTGTCCGAGATCACGTCCACTCGTCACTCCAGTGGCCTAGTGGACTGGTTGTACGGTTGCGGCGGGCAGCAAGGACAACAGATCGGTGGGTTTTGGTGGCGGTGGTTTTCTTTTCTTGCCTGGAAGACAGGCGTTGGTTGGGATTTGGTTTCTGTGTTTTTTAACAGCCCCGTTTCCCCCATCCCCAATTGGTCTCCCTCCTTGCGCGAGCGAGGACTGGATGGGACCGATGAAGGATAGCGGCTGGTGAAGAAGGATGCTTCTATATCTCCTGTCTGTCGTCCTGCCTGTACATAGTTCGTTGGACCCTTTTTGGCGTTTCTCTGGGAGTACAGTACGTCAGTGACAACACTCGGCTGAACATGGAATCTGAATTTGGTGATGTCGAAGAATCTCTCTGCAGTGTTTGCGACTGTGAACCGCAGGTAGATATCCGATGTACCGAGGCATCATTACCTATAATCTTCAGACCTGTACTTGATGCTGTGGTCATTAGTTCACGGAGTTCGCTCTCAAACTGGCATTCAAACTGGAATGATCAATCACACACTCTCTGTCCCGTTGTCAGTTGCAGACAGGAGGTATACACACAATCTGGAAGGAAGATCGACATTCCGAGAAGCCTTCATTTTAGAGAGCAATGCCTTGTCGGAGCATCTCTCGAACAACCCTGGCTCTTCTTTTCTTTTTAAGAACACCCATTGCTGAACTTGCATGGAGCCAGCCGCTCGTTCAGCACAGCATGGTAGCCGTTGCTAGAGATGACAGTACAGTAGATAGAAAGGATAGAGATCAATCATCATCATCGATGTCTCCAAGCTCACCTGAGGGCCTGAGGCATCCTCGGTTCGACGGCCTACTACTGCACTGCTCAATGCACGGACCCCACTTCACGACACAAGCAAGAACAGAACCACAGCCATTCATGGGATTACTACTACCAGGGTTCGGGACAACCGCGACCCCTCCCCATACATAGTCCAGAAACAGGCAATGATGAAAAAGAGAGAGAGAGAGAGAGAGAAAGAGAAGAGAAGCCGTCTATGTCATATCAAACCACAAAAATTAAAAAATAGTTTTATCTACGCACTACTCTGTACATACAACACATACAAGAAATGCATTCATTCTCAACCAATTATTGACCATACAGTAGTATGAGATCGGAGATCCATTGGCGCATATGTACATACAACTGCCTGATAACAAAATTTAACAAAAGTACTATTCTTTTTTTTCAAAAAATAAACTATACTGCCCCTTCTTACCTCCATAAACATTAACATTAATACTTTTATTTTTTTCCTCCCCCTTTTGTTCTCTTGATTCTACTGAAATGATTATTAGCAGTACCCGGGTAGCCTCTGATAGCCACTCCATAGCTTGTAGGTGCCCCAATTTTCTTCTTCGCCTTCAAGCTTCCAGATTCAAGATTTCTGTCTTTTGTCTTCGACACACCCTACGAGCTTCTACTCTGGATGGTCACTCATCATGCAGAGAAGGGCTACAAACCCATTCTAATGGCAGGAAGACATCATGATCTACAGTACATACATACGGCACGCTGCTACGTGGATGGAAACTGAAGCAGAAATCGTATATTCAGCAATGGTCAGTTCCCGGACACGGATACCGGATATAGTAATAATAATAACGTCATGCCATAACTCAGTCATGCAGGACAGTTGCTATATAGTTCCATTCCGTCAAATTCTTCGTCAAACTCATACCGTGCGTCGCAGCATAATCACGGACAAACCCTTGCGGCCTGATACCCCATTACAATAAATAATAATAACTTCAGTTCTGTACAGCAACCGCCTTTTCGGGGTCGCTCTCATCGGCCCTACGGGCAGCAACCACAGCGATGTCGTCGTCGTGCTCGGCATCGAACTGCCGACCGAGCCTCTCGGGCCCGAGGAAGGTGACGAGGATGGTATATGCGTACACGCACCCCATGAAGATGCAGATGACCTTGCCGTAATCAAAGCGGTGGGCGACCTCCTCTGTTGGAGGCAGGGGGAAGCGCTCACCGATTTTGGACTGGATGGTCGAGCTGGCAGAGGAGACAAGGTTGCCAAGCTGATAGGAGGTGCCGACAGCAAAGGTTCGGACCGAACCCGGGGACAGCTCCATCAGATGGATAGGGATGACGCCCCAGGCGCCCTGCACACAGAACTGCTCGAAGAAAGCAGCTGCCATGACGGAGTGTGACGTGACGAACGTGTATGGGTACAGCAGAGCGCCTCCAACAATGCTGATTACGATAATGGAGAAGCGACGACCGAAGATCTGGCTGGCCCAGCCGCACAAGGTGCCGCCGGTCATCGCGCCAAGGTTGGCAACGACCTGGGTGACGGTGATCGCGTCGGCGGAGAAGTTAAATTGGTTCTTCAGGAGCGTAGGATAGAGATCTTGAGAGCCATGCGACTTGACAGCAGAGAGTCAGCTTGGATCCGCGCAGACAGAGAAATTCGCCAGACTGCGAAGAGATTCACCGGGTGAAGCGCAATATGGTACGAGGCAACTTACCATGAAGTTGAAGCCAGTCATGAGCAGGACCATATAGATCAGCATCAGCCAGTGACGCTTAAGAGCCACCTTGCCTTCGGCAACGAAGGTCGTCGCGACACTCGCCTGGCCTTCACGAAGGGCCTTCCGGCTCCTGAACGCCTGAGTCTCAGGCAGGCAAAGACGGAAGAGAATGATCAGCACCGGCGGGCAGGCGCCGAACCAGAAGAGGGGCCTCCAGCCGTGGGAGGTGGTGTCGACGAGGCCCCGCGCAAAGGCCGTGGCAAGCAGATACCCGAAGGCGTAACCTTGCTGGAGCATACCGGAGATGATACCGCGGGCCTCTTCGGGGCAGTCCTCGAGTGCGGTCGCGGCGGCATTACCGTACAGACCGCCCATGGCGATTCCGAACAAGGCACGGCAGGCCAGGAATTGCCTATAGGTCTGGCAGAATCCCGTTCCAAGCTCGAGTATGATGAACAGGATGTTGTTGACGACAAACGGCCACTTGCGACCCCACCGGTCCGAAGCAATACCAAAGGTGATGGCGCCGACTGAACGGAGCATCAGCACGAGGGTGATACCCCAGGTGATATCCGAGTTCGACTTTCCAAAGTCCTCTGCCAGATCGCTGACCGTCAGGGAGACGGTGAAGAAGTCGAAGGCATCCCATGTCCAGCCGGCAAAGGCGACCTGGAATCACGTCAGTCCGGCTGAAGTGGATCGACCAGCGAGGCTTCGTGAAGCTGGATGCGGGGAGGCCTGGAGCACATACCAGAAAGAAGAGCCATTGCTGTCTGTTGAGCAGGGTGAGAGTCTTGAACGGATTGGGGGCCTTGTTCATCGGCGGCACCAGCGTCGGGACACGGGTGATCAGATATCTGGCAGCGCCGCCAACGGTGAGGCGCGTCTTCTCTTCCGGGGCGTTGTCCACCTCGATCGCACGAGGCTTTCCATCCTGGGACTCTGCCATCGTGGGCACGACACGCTGGTGGTGGGTATAACTATTATGAGAATGGGAATGGATAAGAATGAAGAACCATTAGATGATGACTGAAATACAGGATATGGCGCAGATAACCTCGCAGTAGCACAACGGCTCCTGAAGACCAGGGCCAGGAATGTATGGACGCACTGCAGAGGCCGCGGAGGTGACGAGCAGGAGGGAGAAGAGAACGAAGGGAGGGGGGAACGGTGCGGAGGGAGATGGTAAAATAGAAGCTGGGGGAGTCAGACAGAGAGAAAGCAGGCTTCTGGTCCCTCTTTCCGGGACGGCGGCACGGCTGGACGCTGGTCGGTGGTCGCCCGAGCAGACGCTTCTCCGTCTGGGGAACGTCCAAGTCTGCGCATCCACGATCTCGCCGACCGATCCCTGGCAGACCCCGCTGGAGGCCGGGGATTTTCCCCTCTGGAGAGTCCGGGGTGGAGCAGCGGGCCCTCGTCCACGACTCCATCGACCGGCGGCTCAGCGTCTGGCCGTCATCGGTCTGCTCCCAGCCAGCAGACATCCCGAGCCTCCTGCTGGTTCTTTTCCTGCGATGATCGTGTCCGTCCCGGAGCGCGATGCACGCAGGCCCCGGGGAGAACGTTGTTGCCGGTGTCCCTGGCACTACGGGGAGCTCTCCCGCCTGCTGGAAGCGCGGTCGTGGTGGTGATGCCGTTCAGATGAGGTCTTGTCTCTTTGCGCCCAGCAGACTCGATGATGCCAAGAGCGACAAGCTCACTAAGCTCACCCTCGCCGCCAAGGCGCGTCCCCACGCCTGCCACGCGAGAAACCCGGGGATGCAGAGCATCTGCTGCGAGTGCTCTGGCTCCCCAGAGCGCTGTTGTCTCTGACTCCCCCAGCTCCCGCAGCGCGCTCCTTCATTACGGGGGAGTTGCAAGATGCACTGTCCTATACAGGCTCACAGCAGCACTCTAGACGGCGTATGACTCAGGATGGCGTTTCTGTGGCTCCGTCTCCAGCTCCCGCGTTTTCTCTCCAGGCCCACAAAAACCCCGGCAGAAACGCGCCGATCCATCCCCGCCCCGCCGCACACTCCTCCAGATGCACGTCAGAGGCAAAATCCACGGCCACCATCCGGCCTGGGCTCCGGCCGACTTCAACGCGAAGAGCGTTGGCGGGTCGTGCGACACTGCGCCGCTCCTCTGTCAGCGTCTTCCTCTGGTCCAAGCCCCCTGCCTCTTCGGTCGAGCCGTCGGGCTGCCTGTGTGCGCCACGGCGTCGCGAAGACTCTCACCAGCGCGGGGGCGGGCGGCCCGGATTAGTAAAGCCGTTCGCTTAGTTACAGCCGTCCCACCCTGTTCTCCAGGTCTCGGAGAGTCGGAGGACCCTCCGATTTCGCATCACCGGCAACCGTCCACTTGCCGTTGCGTCTGCCAAGGAAGCGTTCGCAACAATGTCTCTTTGTCAGATTATTGGAGATGCAACCCCGGCCAAGAGTCTGAGCGCCGCCGGTTAGGCCCCCAACATGGACAGAGGTCGGGTGTCCCTCGGATAGAGAGCACCAAGTGCGGAGATACCTTGGTCAGCTGAGGTGTTGCGGCTCCTCCGGTTGACCTGTGCGAGAGCCCACATAGAAAGAACAGAAGGAACAAAAATTTTACTGACCGCTCAGTCGGTGAGACAGACTAGGCTATCGCGGATATCTATCTCTGCCGCGTCGTCGCCCATGGAAGCTTCCGCACAAGCTATCTGGCCCTCATGCTTGGCTGGGTTGGCATACGCTCGGCGAAAGCTCGCACGTACTTGGCTATCCTTGGCTAGCTTTGTATTTGCTTGGTATTTTTCAATCCTCCCGAGGTCTCTTTTCCTTCATTTTCCCTTTGCCATCATCCCATCTGGCTTTTTCTGGGTGGAGAACATTAGCTCCTTGCCAGCTTACGCTCAACCGTATGCGCGAGAAGCCCTAGCAAGCGCCGTCCTGAAGTAGCCGCTTGCCGGCAGGTACCTGCAGAGACGGCGTCAATCGTGACGAGCCTACCACCTGCAAGGAATCAGGGATTCGGCTTTCAAAGACGGCTCCGGGGAACGACACCGGAGCCGAAGGCGGGGTGGAGCGCTTCGCAAGGAGCCTGAAGAAAAGTAGCACAGCTGCAAAAGAGCCTGCCACTGCAAACTCGAGTCATTATGAAGATTCAGTAGACCCTAACTCATCTGTATCTCCGTTGATTTTCCTGCTACCTGTACACGCAGTAGTATGCCACTCTGTGCTGTACAGCGGCATGCATTTCTATTCTTATGCACCTGCAGGGATGCTCTACTCTAGACCGCGAACATGAACACCATTTCCTGCAAAAGCAATCGAGTCGTTCTAGAATCTTCCGCTCCCTGTCTAGGTAGCTATCATTACGATTATCAATAATTATCAATATTATTATCATGATTGAACGGCGCCACTATCTATCTACTCCGCACGTACGGAGTACTTGGGTAACGTGATAGCATCTAGCATCCAGACTACTATAGGGTATAACTACGCAATCGGTGCGCTGTTGTAGCTTTTTTTTTCTTTTCTTTTTATCGATTCCCGACCTCGGCTTGGTCTAGACCTTTGGAATCTCCTAAGGTCTGTGGGCTGTAGTAAACTAGTAAGGAAGAAAAAAAATCTTCTAAACCAGCACACGGTGCCCGGTACTGGGTAAAGACTACAGAGTACTCTACCTCGATGGAACGATGGATAGAGAACCTTAAAAAAAAGTCCCCTTCGCCCTTCGGGCGTCTCGAATCTCGAATAAAACCTCCGGGGTCGGGCTCGACCGTCGGTCAAGTCGGGAACCGAATCCCGAAGAGAAATGGATGATGAAAACCCTTTCTTTTTGACTCCTGAGGAAGCAAGGCTCTATAAACTTAGGATTCCTTCGGCTTGGACTTGGGGCTTGGAAATTTTCCAAATTTGTCGCCGTTAGGATACATGTAACCTAGCCTGCTTTTTTTTACCTACACAGTAGAAGTAGTATACTCCGTACGTAGTATATAGTTCTTCCGATAGGATGCTCTCTTCTTGCTCTTCTTCTTTCTGCTTCTTCTTCTTCTTCGGCTTTCTTGTCCTTTATTTTCTTGCTTGGTCTCGTCTCGTGAGGTCTTGGACTGGACACTTTCTTGGTCTTGGTCTTGCTTGCTCCTGCTTTTTGTCGGCTGATAATGGTGATGATGAGCTAGCCGGTCTTACAGAAGTAGCCCAGAAGAAAGGATTGTGGGCGCATTTGAAGATTGGAGAGGCACTGATCGACAGGCTATTTTACAGATTACAGGCGTTGAAGATCAAGAAGCTGAGGGTTATAGATAAATAATAATGATCTCTGAAAGGAACAACAAGAATGCATGCTTTTCTTTATTATTGCATGGTCCATGGTTTCATTTTCACTATTACAGACATGCTAAATTCAAGACGTACCCGTTGATTATCGATCTCTCTGGTGGAACCTCTAAATAACCGACAGAGATACTCTTGGTGTGTTACACACAAAGTTTCGTAATGAAGACTTGAAGTTGGAGGACGGTCAGCGTATAGCATGGGCCGGTGACCGACAATCTGTTTCAAAAGGCCAGATGGGGAGCAAAACGACACTGTCTTGTTCAGAAATAGATCCTTTTCTAACGAGAAAGAGGCTAAAAAAAGTTTGTCAGAAAGAGGCGGTTGAGTCTCCATTAGACATGGAGACGGGGTTACAAGATTCCCGGAGGCTTAGCAGATTGATGCAGTAAAGTACATGCTACCTGGTTTTGGCTGGGTGGTGGCCAGAATAGTACTGCATGACTTCATTAGGCATGAGCGAGATTTTGACTTTTCAAGAAAGGGTGTATGAAGAATTGTCTGTGGTTCGGCTTGTTCCAGAAATGCATGCCCAAGGCTGGACCCCTGTGGCGTAGAGCGCATAATCAGGCTTTGACCCTGCGTTGGGAACAACTGTTGGGCTTGTCACCCACAGTCAGCAGCTTCTTCAGGACGCGACTAATGCGCCATAACTGGGGGTTTCCAGGTCGACGAGCTGCCAGATCCCTGTAAAAACAGAGTGCTCGGAGTATAAACACATGGATCGATGTAAGTGATCGATAAGAGCGTGCATGTTGATGAATGAGCCAAGCAAGGTTGATATGGACCTATCAGTCTGGGGACAGCGGTCTGCTATAAACAGATCGGCCGGGCGGTTGACATCAGGAGCAGGGACTTTGAATGCGATCTGCGGGGGGCTTGCGTGCTGATGGCAGCGGGCCACCCTGTTGAGAACTTCAACATCAGCACGCAGCCTCCATGGCAGGAGGTCTCACGAGTAAAAGAAAAGGAAGAAGGCGTCCACGCCGCCAGGATACGAACTCTAGCAGCAAAAACACAGTCGATAGTGTCCGGTCCAGGCCAGGCGCGGAGAAGGGCGCCAAGCCGCGAGCAGCGTCGTCAACGCCGCTCCCGTCCCGTCCGGCCACAGCAAGCAGAGCAGACTCTGCGCAGGACCGCGTCAGTCGTGGCCGGAGGGGTGCATCCCATGCGGCTCGAGGTCTCCTCATCGCGTCCTCGTCTCTTCTCCTGCTCGTCCTGCCGGCCTTGCCCAGCCTTCCCCGCGCATCCCGTCGACGCCAGCCCGGCCGCTCGTTCGCTCGTGTGCTGTTGCTGGAGCTGCTGGGGAAAAAAAAGCTCTGCCCTGTGCTCCAGCCGCCAATCGCCGCGCCCAACGCCTCGCTCCTCCCGCGCCTCCCTTCCTGTCGTCCCTTTTCAGCGTCGTCGAAGTCCTCGGTGCGGCCCCTTACGTCCTCCTACGACAGCTCGATTCCGCCTGTCCCCGTCAGCCTGACCCCGTCGTGCGGCGCTGGATGAGTGCTCCCTCCGCCTCCTCAAATGCACAGACGCTCGTCTGGCTCTCCTGTCGAGGACGACGCTGAAGATTCCCCGGTTGCTCGAGCTTCGACGGAGGAGAGCAATGGCGCCAATGCCCACGATACGCCCGAGAAGATACGGCCGCAGATAGCCCGGACGGGCCACAGCTTCGACCTCCGGCGAGAGAACGCCGCCGCGACGCCCCGGTCGAGGAATTCGGGCGCGTGGAGGAACCCGCCATCGCAGACCCCGAGCGACGACACCAAATCCGCAGCCATGATCCCATTGGCATCCCAGCGACTCTCCATGGAGTCGTCCCCGGAGGCCCAGCGGTTTCGACAGTCTCGATTACGCAGTCCATGGTCATGTTCCCTCCTGACGCTATTCGCAACCTTTCTGGCGACGGTCGCCCTCTCGTGCATCCTGCACTCGTTTGCTACACGCGAGGTCGGTGCGGATGGCTGTGACGTTCCCGTCATGAGTCCTACATTCATCAAGATGCTGGGGTTCGACACGGAGCACACGCGCTTTGCCAGCAAGTACAATCTGTATCTCTACCGGGAGGAGGGAGTGGATCCGTATACCCAGGACAACATCGGGGTACGCACGCTTCGACATGGTTTTTCCCCCTTCCGCGTCTGATGGTAATGCTGATGATGTCCTATGCAGCTGAACGGGGTACCCGTCCTTTTCCTTCCCGGAAATGCCGGCAGCTACAGACAGGTGCGATCCTTGGCCGCCGAGGCTTCGAGGCACTACTTCGAAGTGGTTCGGCATGACCAGGAGCGTCTCAGGACCGGCACTCGCAGCCTGGACTTTTTCATGATCGATTTCAACGAAGATATGGCCGCCTTCCACGGCCAGACACTCCTTGATCAGGCGGAATACGTGAATGAGGCAATTGCGTATATACTCTCGTTATATCACGATCCGCGGCGGTCACGGAGAGACCCCGGTCTTCCCGATCCTAGCGCCGTGATACTTATTGGGCACTCTATGGGGGGGATTGTCGCGCGCACGGCACTGACCATGGCCAACTATCAGGCCAATTCGGTCAACACAATCATCACGATGTCGGCTCCGCACGCCAGGCCCCCAGTGTCGTTTGACGCGGATGTCGTGCAGACCTACAAGCAGATAAATGACTACTGGCGGGAGGCTTACTCCCAGACATGGGCCAACAACAATCCTCTCTGGCATGTGACTCTCGTCTCCATTGCCGGTGGAGGACGTGACACCGTTGTCGCTTCGGACTATACGAGTATTTCGTCACTCGTCCCTGAGACTCACGGCTTCACGGTGTTCACTTCGACAATCCCGGATGTCTGGATGGGTATGGATCATCTTTCCATCACATGGTGCGATCAGTTCCGCAAAGCGGTCATCAAGTCTCTCTTCGATATCATCGACGTCCGACGGTCTAGTCAGACTAAGCCAAGAGCCGAAAGGATGCGTATTCTGAAGAAGTGGTATCTCACCGGTTTGGAGCCCATTGCCGAGAGGACTCTTCCGCACAAGGATCCGAATACGCTTCTGACACTCGAGGACAACACGAACTCCATCTTATCACAAGGCGAGAGACTCGTCTTGCGGGAATTTGGACGTCGCAAGGAGCCTGAAGCGCACCTGCTTCCCGTCCCGCCTCAGGGTGTTCCCGGAAAGAAGTTTACTCTCCTGACAGATCAACAGTTCGATAAGACTGGCGGCAAGGGCACTCTGGAGGTCCTCTTCTGTTCCGTGTTTCCGCTCCAAGGCGGACACTCTGCAACAGTGTTCTCCATGAATATGGATCTGTCCGGAGGTACCCTGGGATCGACTCGTTTGGCTTGCAAGAACGCGGCCGAAGATGGAATCCATCTCCCAGCGTCGACACGCGAGTCGAAGTATCCATTCGACCGGGTCCAGCCGTTTTCGTATCTGCAGTATGACCTGGAGGATCTTGCGGAGCATCAGTTTGTCGCTGTGGTCGACAAAGCCAGCTCACCAACCAAAGGATGGGTCGTCGCTGAGTTCTCAGATTTCTCGGACTCGGTCATTCAAACTCGAGTGGGCCTGGGTCGCCTGCTTAGTGCCGGCCTGAACATGAGGCTTCCAGCAAATCGCCCGATGCTCACCGAGATAAAGATTCCGGCCCTGCACTCGAGCCTGCTCGCATACAAGCTGAGGATTGGGAAACAGAACTGCGGCGACAGACAGGAGCTTTTCACGCCATTGCTTCGCCAGTCCATGCCGGAGCCTCACGAGTCGAAGTTTTTCGTCAACGTGACGGATGTCCACGTCAGTCTCCACGGGATTGCTCCTTTCATGCCACCGCCTCTCCGAGAGCAATCTACCCTGGGTGGCGTGTCGTTTCAGCTCTGGTCGGATCCTACCTGCGGTTCTTCAGTCGATGTCTCGTTGAGAGTGGATATCTCAGGCAGCCTTGGGGAACTTGTTATGCGCTATAGGACCGTATTTGCCGCGTTCCCGCTTCTCGTCGTTGCCCTCGTTCTGCGCAAACAGTTCCAGGTGTATGACGAGACTGGGTATTTCATCACCTTCACGGAAAGTGTAGATCTCTGCCTGCGATCGTCCTTGCCGCTGCTGCTGCTGGCGCTGTCGCTCTTCGCATCCTCGCTGGCAACATCCAAGTCATTGCCGCCCAGTGAGGATCCCTTCCACTGGAGGACGAACGCGACTGAGACGGTGGTCGACTTCACGAAGAATGATTTGCTTCTGGGCTCGCAGGATGCATTCTTCTGGTTCCTGGTTCCACTTTTTGGGCTGATTAGCATCGGCGTCTGTGTCATCGTCAATTACGTCGCACTTTTCATTCTTTCTGTCTTTACCTTCATATACGGCCTCCTGAGGAGCAAATCGGGCTATATCCGGCGCGACGATAGAGGGTAAGCCAAGTCTTGGTGTTTACTTATCCACTGAGGTTGCTAACTCTTTTTTGACAGGAACCTCCCGATATTTTCACCTCCAACTCCCAGACGAAGAATCATCAACTGCGCCATTCTTCTGTTTCTTGTTTCGACGGTCATTCCGTACCAGTTTGCGTACATGGTTGCATGTATCGTCCAGATAGCGACATGTGTGCGGGCCCAGTGGCATGCCAAGGAGACGGTTAGTATACCCTCTTTCCCCTTGCACGAGCGTGCTTTTGCTAAGAGGCGCTGCAGAGATCCACCGCCCACTTCAACTTTTACAACTATACCCACTCCATTCTCATCCTCATGCTCTGGATCCTACCTATCAACATCCTCGTTCTCCTGGTCTGGGTGCATAACCTCGTGGTCCACTGGTTTACACCATTTTCGTCGCATCATAATGTTCTATCCATAATGCCATTTATCCTTCTTGTTGAGGCCATGGCAACTGGCACCATGATTCCCAGAGTTACTACACGGTATGTCCTTATCAGACTGGCCAGGTAGCATCTGCCCTAACAGCTCCGCAGATTTAAACATCTCACCTCCATCCTTTTCTTCTTCATCGCCGTTTACTCCGCCATTTACGGTGTCACATACGCATACCTCCTTCACCACCTCGTTAATCTTGTTGCCGCCTGGCTGGTCGGCATCTACTTCTTCAGCAGCAATTTCTCCCTGCGACGGCTGTGCCGGATTCTGGAGGGAGACGATTTGGGAAACGGCCTCTCGGAAGGGGGAGGGAGCCACGTCAAGAAGAAGCCTTAAAGTTGTCTCTCCGTTCGCATCTTTTGCTTTCTGTTTCTTGTTGATTTTTCTTCACATTTGCCTTGTTTGATGTTTCCCTAGATCGTCCCGGAGTAATGTGTTTCCGAGAACGGTGCTTTTATATTCTCCACCGAATAATCGGTGTGTACAGGGAATGGATGATTTGTATCCACGTTGGCATGGATCGGCGCGGTGCCTTTGTGTGTTTTCTTTTTCCTGTTCTCCTCGTCCGGTCGATCTCCCCGTCCCGAGTTGGTTAGCGGGTCGGCTCCTCTCCACTACCTGCCCGCAGCTGCAGTGGGTTGACAGCGGACGCTTTCTGCCTGTCCATTTTGTGCTCGCTTCCTCCGTTGATCGATATACCTGTTGTCGTCTCTTGTCCCGTTGAGTCTCCATATGTATCTTATCTGCCCAGCCTTTACCTACTGCACGGGGGAGGACGGATGCAGATCACCGAGATCTAGATAGATTGGGTAGATGGAAGGCGGAAATTAATAGTGACCACCATGTTTTTGACTTCCAGACTCTGTGCTTATGCAATACGGTAGGATGATACGAACCTCGATACAAGAAGAGAGGAAAGGACTGCGTGCAACAGATGTGCCGTTGTATTGTGGAAACGTTGTCTATTGTCATTAACGCTAAACATGACTACAAAGGGAAAGTGAGAGAGCACCTTAAAACGACAAAGCCAGCAGAAGGAAATGTATGTGTATGTATATCCCAAGAACTCATAGAACAGAAAGGCGACTTTGGGTATCAGCTAAAGATAAGATCAAAGATCGGATGCTTCGTTTCATAGAGGATATCCTCGAATTAGTCCAGATAAAAATTAATATATCCGTATTATATCAGAATGATATCGACGTCGATGTCGATGTCCGTCCATAGCAAGCCAAAGCAGACCACCTCATAGCCACGAACTACTCATCATCCCATCCTCGGACCCCAACCCAACCCACCTCCCTCTCCTTCCTCCATGGAACGAACATCAATCTTTCGATCCCGATCCCGATCCCGACGACCCGAGACCCGATGTGATCTAGATCGGCACATATCAAGATCGGGAACCGAAGAACGAGACGTTCCGGCTCGGGGGCACCCCAGACCGCGCTATTCCGGATCCGGTTTAATGCGTCGAACGGTCGGGGAGATAGACGTCCCGGTTGGGACGGGCACGTGAGGTGCGGAGGTGTTTTCCCTCCGGACCCCCGTCTTGTGTTAGATGGTTTGGTTGGTCGGTATGGTTGGTGCGGAGGAATAGTGGACAGTGGATGGATCTCGATCTGATGTGATGGGAAGTATCTTGGGAGAAGAGGCTATATATATGTCTCTCCCTGAGAGGGATCTTTGGGCATGAGCTATGGAATGACTCCTTAGGTTAAACCCGACTACCTGCAGTGTCGTACTTCACATGTAGCTGCGAGTTAGTTTCCTTTATCTTATCTTATCGGGGCTGGTGAGCAAGAGTGCTGTATATACTGTTCCTAAGAAGAACCTTGATATTTAACTATATGGGATATGTCCTTTTATTAGGTAGGTAGTTTAGTTGGATAGATAGCCTGCTCGCGGGACATTGAAATGCTGCATCATATATCTAATAGTTTATCTTATCTGATCAGGCAGTTTCAAACCATACAACCGTGATGAAAACATAGATCTATGTACAGAGTACAGTACGGACAAACCCAAGGCAAACCGACCGACTCAAGGCGACGTCATCAACCCAAACCGCTGCACCGGCGGCTTCTTGTTCCTCCTCTCCTCCTCCCGCCTCCCATACCGCGGATCGTACAGCCTCCTGTGCCGCGACAGCGCATGGCACCGACGATGCCGCCCCGCCCCGAGCCCGAACATGTCCAGCCGGCGCAGAAAGGCCCTGTCCCGCCCCAGCCGGTTCGGGTCGATGCCCAGCGCGCGCTCGAGGATCGGGGCCAGCTCGCGCGCGCGGCAGATGCGGAAGTCGCCGCGGCGGCCCCGGCTGGGGTTCTGCTGCTCCGAGGGGGGCTTCGAGGTGCGTTGCTCGTGCGGGACGAGCTTCTCCTCGATGAATTGGGAGAGGGTTTTTGGTTGTTGCGGTTGTTGTTCTTGCTGCTGTTGCTGTTCCTCCTTCTCTTGATCCTCGTCCTTCTCCTCCTCGTCCTGGTGGTGCTGGTGCTGGTGCGGCTGCTGCTCTATCACGGCAGTATTCCTCAGCGCCTCGGCCTCGTCGCGCGAGAAGTACGGCAGCCCGATGTACGACGGGTCGACGGTATGTCCCAGTCGCGCCTCCGAGTCGACCCTGTGGCGGAAGTGGCGCAGGTCGAAGACGAAGACGAGGATCCGGTACCACAGCGTCGGGGAGATGCCGGGGCCCTGGAGGTCGGAGATGGAGAGCGTCTTTTCTTTTGTTTCGGGAGTTGAAGGCGAAGGTGAAGCTGGAGCTGGAGACAGAGGAGAGGAGTCGGGCTGGCTTTGCGTGTCTTCCTCGTGGCTGCTGCTGGTTGTTTCCGTTGCGGCAGCCATGGTGATGATGATAATGCTCCCTGTAAATGTCGAAAGGGTAAGTTAAGAGTAAGTCGTTCTCTCCAGGAAACGACGTAGGAGAGATCTGGGGGAGTTGTTATTCCCTTATGTCAGGAAGACCCTAGGGTATGAATGAAACGAGCAAATGAAGAGAGGCACAGTGGAAGACAGAGAGACAGCATCAAGACATCCGAGATATCCATGTTTAAACCACAAACTCTAGTTTCAGGAGAAAGATAGAGTTTCAAGAGGCGCACAGATTCAGCCACAGAATGAACGCATAATTACATACATGGTAAAAGTACATGTCGCCCGCGGAACCACACAGACTTGGCCGACTTATAACAACCAAGGGATCGACACTCGGGCACCAGAACCATGGCAAGGCTTGATGCAGCTTACTACGCTTGCCGTCGAGGATGATCAATGGACAGAACGAGTACCAAAATCACTACCACAGCTCACATGTCCATTACATTTTATAGTATTCGTCAATTCTAGCAGAAGCGAGATCGAAAGATGCAACCGATTCGGGTATCCAAAAGTTAAAAACGCAATGGATATACACTATACATTGAGAGGTCCAACTTTCACTTCTTCTCTGGTCGCCATTTCTTGGAGTTCTCGGAGCTCCCGCTGTTCGCGCTCCATCTTCTTTATCCGAGCTTCGAGTTCAGCGAACCGCTTTTTCCCACCAAACTTTAGCTTGGTGATCATATCTGTGGCTTGGCCCTTGGTAATCTCGCCCGGCAGAATCTCCTTGTTTCTGATTCCCCTTTTGTTCAATAGTTTAATTTGTGCCTCGGTGGCCGGCGCTTTCCTCCACGCCTGCCACGTCCCGATGAGATACGTGTCGAACTCGTTGCTCGCAAACGTATCCGCCGCACGCACCGCCTGTTCGAACTCTGTAGCGGTGGCGATCTCGCGTGGCCGTGCGAATTGTGGGTTCCCGAGTTCGTCTTTTATCTTCATCACATATCGAACATGGTACATACCAGTTCCGTCGTCCTTTTCAATCGTCATCCATCCCGATTTATCGGAGAGAACATATCGATCTTTGCCCAGTCGCACCCATGCATAAGGACTTATGGACCGGATGTGCCGCTCCGGTTCCGTATCACTGATCAGATCGAATACGCTGTCGTACTTGGTAAACGTCACTTTCACGTTTTCTTCGTCTTCGTCAATTGACGGCGGAAAGCCGCTCGCGAAAGCAACACCGCGGCTCTCTTGTGCCTCCTTGAGATCTTTCAATTTCGCTTTATTGAGCGCTTCATCCGGATGAAGACCGAACAGCGTCGGCGTCGTTAAAACGCCAGTGCGAAGTGACGCTACCATGTCGATGATATGGCAGTCCTTCTTGCCAGGGAAGAGCCGGAGTCCTCTCCCTATCATCTGGATTAGGAGGTTCTTCGATCTCGTTGGCCTGGCAAGAAGCACGCAGTCGACGTTTGGAATGTCGGTCCCTTCGGTAAAGAGACCGCAATTTAGCAAGACCGGATATTCCTGGTTCTTGAATGCGCGCAGCTGTTCGTCTCGCACATCTCTTGGTGTTCGGTTCGTTATGTATCGCGCATCGATGCCGTGCTCCCGGAAGGTAGCGGTGAGTTGCACCGCATGCGCAATATCTACACAAAACACCAGAGTAGATTTCCGATCCCTTGCGTTGGCAAGCCATGCTCGCACGGTAATATTATTTGTCTTTTCCGTATTGACAGCTTCAGATAGTTGTTTGGTTGCAAAGTCTCCATACTTGTCCTTGCGAACGCCGGACAGATCGGCCTCCGATTTGACGGTAGTAAAAACGGCGTCCGCGAGCCACTGCTCGTTAATCATGTCAACATAGTCTTTATGATAGACAATGTGGTCGATCGCAGCGCCCAGCTTCAGACCGTCAAACCGGGAGAACGTCGCAGAGACTCCCACGAGTGCGGGGGAATTGTCAGTGAGCTCGCTAAGCCCGAAGTGGGCCATGGCCTCACGATAAGACGGTGCGACGATGTGATGTGCCTCGTCGACGAGGATCAATTTGAATCGATCGGGGTTGAACTTCTTGATGCGGTCCTTTGATAGTAGACTCTGTATCGAGGCGATGGTTATATCGGCAGCCCCGGAGGCTTTACTATTTCCCATCTCCACCTCGATAGTTTTGTCGGGATAGGCGAGACGGCAATGGCGCGCAGCCTGTTCAACGAGCTCCTTCCGATGTACTATTATCATCGACTGGTCCGCCTTGCCCTTGCGCGGAGGAACACGACCGATGAGCTGGGTAAATATGACCTGTGGCGACAATGGAACCTTAGCATCAGAGGATGGAAACAGGTAGTCCAGGGATCTATCACGAACCGTCTTGCCGGCACCAGTGGCTAAAGAAATACCTAGACGCTTATGGCCTTCGTCTAGGTATTTGAGAACTGACTGGATACATTCTTCCTGGTATTCCCGGAGGCGAATACCGGTGGAAGATGTCGAGGCCGTTGATGTTAGTGAAGTGTTTGTGCTGGTGGAATTGAAGCGACAGCACCTAAGAGGCAATCTGAGGGGCTCCCGAGGTCGAAGGAGCCTCGAAAAATATTGCAATCCCAGCCGCATCCTCCATATTCGCAAGGAACAAGCCATGCGTGCAGCACAAATTCAGATGGCTATGGCGATTTTCAGAGATGCGGGCGCTCGGCGGAACAGCGCGTTGTTGTGCAGGATGCAAACAGCACAAACATATCTTTCCATGTCGGAAATCTCAAAAGATTTGGATGACGGCGGAGTCCGTTTCCTTGCTTACCAAACAAACACAGCACCGGATTTTCCTTTTAATACCCATGTGTGTTTTTAATAGTTTTTATTATTTTTAATTTCATACCCGGTGTGATGTTTTCTCTGTCCGTCCTAGATCCTCCAGGTCTTTGGCGTGTACCACGCTCGGGCCTTAGAAAACATTATCATTATGAGCACTTCGAGTCTTTACGAGCCAGATGAAGACGAGGAAGCGTCCGATTCCGATGTCGGATTTTCCGCTCCCAAATCTGGCCTTCCGGCTTCTTCCCCCGGTCTCCAGGGGCTTAGGCTCTCCTCACCCTCTGGTCCGGATGAAGAGGATGTGCCATCTAGACCGGAATCTAGAACGTCCAAAGGACCACTGTCCAAATTACAGGACACCCGCCGAAAAGCGTTGACAACGGAAGCAATAGACGCATACCGTGAAATCCTGGACGAGGTAGTCAGTGACATCTTGTCAGGACCCAAGTTCGACAGTGACGATAGACATAATGTCACCCAGAATGGAATTGTCACGTGGACTCCCAAGGAAAAAGAGATCTTCTTCAACCTTTTGGCAAGGAAGGGTAAGAACGGCGTCCAGGAAATTGCGGACGCCATTGGGACCAAGTCAAAGCTAGAGGTCCAAGACTACCTGAACCTACTGCACAAGGGCCTGGAATATCGTCATCTCCAGGAGCGCCATAGCAGAACGATCGTCCTTGGTGACGTCCCAGCCGCAGCAGAAATCAGCGAAGAATGCTGCCAGGCTCTGGATGAAATTGCTGAATTTCTATCCCTAGAGCAGCGCATCGCGGAAGATAGAGCTGGAAAGAGCAAGTATAATGACTTTTGGATCATCACGCGCGAGAAGGCTGAACAGATAGAGGAGCAGATCAAAACTCTGGGTGAAGAGACAACTTTCTCACAAGACTCGAGCATATTCCTCACTGCCAGCTTACTGAACATCAGAAAATGGATCCAGCTGTCCGAACGTTTCTTCATGAATTTCGGAGGACCACGGATCGAGGACAATTGGGTGAACATAGCCTACGAGGACGAGACTCCATCGCTCACCTGCGATGCCTTCGCCGATTTCTATGCCCTCACAATTAGTGTCACTCGGCGTCTCGTCCAGTCCGCGCTCTTCTTCGCCATGTCCAGGATCCGCAACATGAAGAGTTATGGCAACCGTCAAAAATCCAAATTAGTGAGGACCCGCGACATCAGGGCGGCGCTGGACGTGCTGAACATGAAGCGTAACAGTTACGAATTCTGGATCGGGGTGGCGCGGAGGTGCAGTCTGGACGTTGCGGACATACGCCACCGGAAGGGCTGGAAATCGGTTTACCTGAGTTACGACCAGGTCGAAGATGCACTGTCCGGCAAAGAGCCATTCCCGGCGGAGGTATCTCACGAGGAGACGAGCGTCTCTCGCCAGCCATCCGAAAACGAGGTGGATGACGACATTTCGGATGAATCATATGTGGAGGAGGAGGAAGAGGAAGACGAGGGAGAAGCGGATAGCGACGACGACTTGTCAGAGGTTCGGTCTCGATATTCTTCAGTCCGCTCATCTCCCGCTCCGACGTCCGATGAAGAAACCCCTTCGAACCAAGAGGACATCCACGCTGAATACGTCGATCAACAGGCAAGTCGCGCCGAAGAACTGCGCATCTGGAAACTTCTTAATCGCCCTCTACCGCCCTCTTTCGATCCACCGGTAAAAACAGAAGACGAGGACCCGGCGGCGTTGCGCAAACCCATCGGTGAGCGCAAGACAAAGCAGGATCTGATAGACTGGCGCGACCGGATACTCTACCGAAGTGAGTGGGAGGAGTACGGGCATGAGGTATTCGACATTTACGAGGACCTTGCGGAGCATCGGAGGAAGAGACGCCGGATAGAGGGACAAGAACCCGCTGCACCAACATGGTCAGAATCCAGCGATACCAGTCCTGAGCCTGAAAGAAGCGACTACGTTGACGAGGAAGTCGAAGGCGATCAGGACGTGGAAACGGATCAAGACCGGCAGTTAGGCCAAAATGATGGTGATATGGATTTAGATAACGGCTCCAATTCGCGTCCTGACACAGATGAGCACATGAGGTTGGACTCCGCTTCTGAGAACTTAATCCAGGAAGAGGAGAAGGAGGACGAGAAAGGTGAAGCAGCAGAAGAAGCGGAAGAAAGTCAGAGAGAAGAGACACACCACCACGAAAACCCACCATCCAATTCTGACGAAAACCTACCCTATGAACCTCATCACCATGACACAGACAGAGCATCCACCACAAACTCACCAGTCGAGCGCAGAGAGAGCTCTCCTCCTATACACTCTCGCCCTTTAAGCCCTATCGGATATTCATCTGACAATGACGATGACGATGGATGAAATGAATGAACGAACTGCCTTCGCTTCTCTTGTCTTCTTAGTACATGTACATACAAATCAAGAGGACTATTTAATGACATGGATGCGAGAAATATAGTGTCTAGTAACGTTAGTTAAGTTAGCTTAGAGACATACATATATGGCTATTAATATAGTCAATAATATGATACGACGTTATTATGATACAATTTCGAATATCCATCTCCAAAATGATGCAATGTTTCAGCGCCATCACATTTCAAATGTGACGGTGATGACGAGTCAGGTTGACTATGTATGTCCTGTACCGTACTGTACAGCAGTGGCAAAGCCTACAACAGCCTGTTGTCGGTGGTTTAAACGTCTCAAGGACATCTATTTCTGACTTAGTAGGCAGCGGACGATTAAGCAAGTGAGTCTTTCGACAAGGATCGTCTTTCGGATGCAAGGTTAAACCACTATATATAAGTAAAGAGCTGTGGAAAAAAAAGGACATTGAATACAACCACATTCCAACGGATTTAATTTCGCACATTGTATAGTACTGTACATTTTAACAACCGAAGCAGGGCAGAAGGGAGAGGATTGGGGAAAGAAGAGGTGGGAGGGGAACAGAGACACCATAAAGCAAATCGCAAGTTCAACTTCTCCCCTTTCCTTTCCTTCCCACCTTTTTTTTTTCTAGAAAAGGAACAGAACATGGACAGAAGACGTAACGGGTTCCCCATCTCCAGATGTCAATACTCTCTTGGTGACGAAGAAATCTGTGGAACTTTCCTTTTTCTACCTGCCTTGGTGGTGAAGATGAACGTCCGAGAGTACAATACAGAGAAGTTTTATGAAAACATGGAAAAAGACCCTCCAACCGTTTCTGGTGCCTCCCAATAGCGAAAACAGAAAAGTAGATAACTATCACAGACGCAGTAACTCTGAACTCCCAACATTTGCGCCTTCCTCATAGCTGACTAGATTAAGAGACATCCCGACATCGAAGCCCATTCCTCTATTGGGACCTCGGACTGTTTCCGCCGATTTTGCTCAGGATATTTGTACATATGTGCGAATCAAGGCACACTCTGCTCAGGTTCATCCCGTTTTCTCCTTACAGATCAAGAGTCTTGAAATCCGCACCAGCTTCGGCGCTCAACGGTTGAGTGCCAGCCCTCGGATCTGCGCCCGCAGGCTGGAAGTTGTAGCGGTTACCGAGACCAGCGGAGACGGCATCAGCAATCATAGCCTCCGCCTCCTCACCAGGTCCCTTGAGGCTGGCAGCACGCAGCGCATCCTGGACCTCCTTTACCCTCTTCTTGAACGCCATTCGGTCGAGGAAGAGCTGCTGTCGAGCCAGCTCGAGCTCCCTGCGTTCCGCCTCGATGATCTCTTCCATCTCATTGAACTGCGCCAGCTTTAGTTCAAGCTTCTGGAGAGTGATGTTGACGGCAGCAGAGACTAAGCGTGTCATCTCCCGTTCTTCATGCGATGCCAGAGCTGCAGCACGCGCGGCAGAAGCACCAAGAGCAATATTTGCAAGAGATGGTGAACGTTTGTCGGCTGCTCCACCTTGCACTGGGGTTGCGGAGTCATGGTCGTGAGCACTATCGATATCCATGGACTCCTCTGTTTTCATTCCCTCGCCTTCCTTTCCTTTACCCTTCTCCGCACCAGCGCCCTTCTCGATCTGTTTCCTGAGTTCCTTTCGTATCGCTTGCACTGAACGTCCGGCCGCAGCGGCTGCCACCGCTGGTTCTGCCATCTGTGCCAAAAATGAGACCACAGATAGGACCGGGTTATCAAGTTGGCTAACAGGTTCTCTGCCGCCGAGAGCGCGCAGAGTGGAGTCGGTAGTTCCGGGTAGATCTTCGAGGTACTTGTCTTCGATCTCGAGCTGAAGGAACTTCATCACACATTCTTCCTTTGTCCTTGTTCCAACGTGGTCGGCGATCTGCTGCCAGTTGTCGTCGAAGTTCTCCAGACCTTCGAGAAGCAGTATGAGCTCCGAATCCGACCATGGCGCATCTTTATCAGGAATGTTGGTATATTGCTTCTCTTCAAGCTTCACAAAGTCCGAAGCGCTGTGGCTAGCTGGCATCCTGCCCTGCAGGAAACAATTTGGACAGAGATCGTACTTTGTATCCGGTGCATTAGGATTGGCAGTAGCGGGTGTGGATTTAGCATAGTGGAATCGTAGACGCGTGCAATCAATAGCACAAGAGAAGCAGTAGAACTTCTTCCTTGGCTCTCGGGCAGCGCTTTCCATCGCCTTCGTCGAAGCATCACCCGCGGTACCGTTGGCCACGGCGCTATCTCCATTGGTTTGTTTTTCCTTTTCCTCAGCAGGGGTGATCTCTTTTCCTTTGTCATCGTAAATATTGCGACGAATTTCAAGGTTGAGATCGGATTTGGAGGCAGGAGTGGCAGACGCTGCACGGTCTGTTGCGGCCAGAGGCTTTCCAGGCGAAACAAACGTATTAGGCCCAGGCTGGAAAGGCTGCAGTCCGCGAGGAGTATCAAGCGTGACCTTGAAGTGACCAGTGAATGGTGGCCCGATGTTCGACGGGCGCGTCTGAGGATCGACCTGAGGAAATGTTTAGTTAGCGTGGACAACCACCAGATGATGGAACCACGCTTACCTGATAGTTGATCAACCCCCACTGCTCGAGGAATGCGTGCACGCGCATGATCGCGCATACATCTCCCGCCAGATTCCGCCGGCAGGCGGTCACAGTCAGGTACTCAACCGGATTGAGTCGGTAGGTGTTGATCATGAAGTCTCGATAGTCCTTGTAGACTGCGGGGGTCTTGCTTCGGTTCCGACCGTTGAAGAACTCTGCCAGCGCCTTCTTTTCTATGGGGTGGATAGTATGCATGTCGAACCAGGAAGCATAGCTGGGAAGAATGATGGCATGTGTTTGAGAGACAAGATGCGATCGCGCGGAATCCTCAATTTGTGACTTGGTCTGCGCAGGCTGCTCATCAGCAGCCCCATCTCCGTGTTGCTGCGATGCAGGAGCTCCTGCACTTTCTTCTGTGGTGTTCTCTTTCGTCGCACTTGCCTCAGTGCCACCCATCTCCTCGTCCTCGGGCTCTGCATCTTCGTTATGAGGCCGTGGAGATGCTGGAGCATCCATGGGATTGTCGGAATTCTCGCTCTTTTTCACAGGGGATTGTTGACGTGACTGCGATCCTAGACAAAGATTGAAATGTCAGCAGTCAAGAAGCCATGCGCGAATTCTTTATTCCAAGAAAGCGTGCGCCATACCGGATGCGTGACTGCCAGTGGCGTCGGCCTGCGCATCCTGGCCAGCAGTAGCTGCCTGGCCATCATCCACGGCGCCACTCTGAACTACGGGGTTCTCATCCATCGTGGCACGTTGAGATTGAGATGGGACTTGGATTGCAAATGATGGAGACAGTCTCCTTGCCTGTTTTCAGAGGCGTCAATGCTCCTTGGAAGGTGGGGTGGCTGCGCAGTCTCGAGCGGACTGCACTGCAGAGGATGCTATCACCTGGCACCTGAACCAGAAGCAGAAGAAGCCAGATATGTTGGTCTTGGATGCAGTCTGCACCGATGCTGGCGCTGGTCACGGTCTGTCGCGAACACGGACAGGATGCTTCTCGCCCAAAAACTCGCGCGGCTGCCGAGCCTCATTGCGCTAACCGCATTTGGAATATCCCAGCCACGCCGCCCGCAGAGCTCTCCAAGCTCTGGACCCCACGAACATCCATCTGGGGCTTGACAGCTGCACAGGATGTGTCACACATGGAATTCTAATTAATGAGCGGGCAAGAGCACTGCTTTTTGATTTGAGAATCTATTACTTTTACATATTTAACATACGCCCACAGGAAACATTCATACAGGCCTCTTATCCTAGCAGGAATGCTTTGCGCTGTACCCTGGAGGTGGTCAAGCTTTCAAGCTTGCTTATTATATTTTAGATGATAGTTGATGATGGCAACCATTATCTTAATTCTCATCTTGAGATTATATACTGCACTGCAGACCAAATTCAATGTATCCTTTATTTTCCAGCCGCAGCTTTCGCATCAGCCTTTGCTTTCAGAACCTTTGCCACTGCAGGACGCGCCTTGATCCTGTTCAACCAAGCGTACAGGTTGGGGAAGTCCTTCGCGAGATCGATCTTGTCGCCGGCAATCCACGGGACAATTTCGAACCACACAACGAACGCGACGTCGGCATAGCTGTATTTGCCACCAACCAGCCACTCCTTGCCTTCTAGAGCTCTGTTCATCACACCGGATACCCGGCGCAATTCGTTGATGTAGCGGTCTTGGGCACTCTGGATCTTCTCGTGGTGGTACATTTTGAACCACACGGCCTGGCCGAAGTCTGGACCTTGGCCAGACATCTGGAAGTAGAGCCACTGCTTGGCATGGAAGTACTCCGGAGTGCCAGCTGCGAAGCTGATGGTCTTCTCTTTATCGTATGTCTCCACAAGGTACTCGATGATGGCACCTGACTCCCACAGGGTGATACCAGTGTTGGGGTCTTCGATGGCGGGGACACGGCCGTTGATTTAATCTGCTCGAAGGCGGGTTGCTTCATCTCAGGAAATTCAAGGTGCTTCATTTCGTATGGGACATTGAGTTCCTCGAGGACCATGGCCACCTTCCAAGGGTTGGGGCCGGTGACATGGCTTCAAAGTGTAATTTGAGGGATGCCATTTTGTCGTCGAGATATAAGTTTGAATGAGCTTCGTGTCGAGTGCTTAGAAAGTAACGAGATTTGATAGCACGACGGGTCAAGAGTAGCGCTTTGCTTCATATCAACCAGATATCCGAGGTAACTGGGAGAGACATTGTATATCTATTACTCAGAAGGACCCCACTTAGCCCATAAATATGAAACTACATAGCCAAGACAACGATCCAGGGAGCCAAGTAGAATCGTCGGATGCCGGACCGCTATGTCCAACAGCATCCATTCCTGACAAATCACGGTACTAAAGCGGTCCACGTCTTGATATGAGAACCTTGGAAGTATCCGGAAATGCGGAGAACAACACGAGCCTTTTAGCAGCGTGAGTTGAACTTGACCACAGACTCCATCCTGAGCTCTCGCCCATGGCCGGATGAAGGAATCCAATAGATTTCCAAGACACAGGATTACCAGCAGCCCTGACTGCGCCAACCCAGAATTTGACCCAGCTAGGTGAAGTCAACACACATACAAGAAGATAAACAAAACGTAACCTCTGTTGGGGATGTCTCAGTGTCTGAGAGCTCCACCCATAGCAACTTCAGTCCATATGTCACGTGGTATGAATTAATAATGCGCGGCCTGCCGCATAGTTATGCCATCTGCCAACATCCTCCCCGATGGTCGGAAAATTCAAAAATGGGGTGGAAAGAACCTGAAAACCAAAGAGTTAAGGGCTCATAACTGGATGTAGCATGCATGTCAATAATGACACTATATGCCCGGAATGATGTGGTATCGACAAATTGCAATTTAACAAAGAAGCACAAAGAGATGATAAATCTGCGATAAAAGGACAGAAGAGAGCGGAGAGAGGGCGGGCGGAGTATTCTTTTCCAGTACAGAGTGACGGAGCAAAGGTCATGAGAACCGGGCCCCACAAGAGCATTCAATCGGTTTGTCCGGATGTGTTATCATGACGGACAGAAATATTGTAAGTATATTTTCAAGATCCAATTGCTCCGTTGACAGATCGCAGGGTGTCTTCAAGTAAAGAAGTCGGAAGGACGCTCAGCCTGACTCTGGCCATGTCGAGAGCGGGGTTTGGAGTCTGGCAGCCGTAGTTATGTGATCCGATAAGGACTAGCGCGTTAACGCGTCCAACGCGTACTCAGCGCGTCGAACCAACAACTCCGTGCTGCGTCGACATTCGAATGCTCTCAAGAGAGCCGCAAGGCATTAATCGACAAGCGTAATGGGTCAATTGCTATAATGACGCTTTAATATTTTTTAATGGCGATCTCGTCGCCTCCGTCAATTCCATCGTCGTTCGACCCTGCCATCCACCTCCATTCAGAACTGCCAGATAACGCGCCACCCATCAATCCCCCCTCCGAATCCTATTCTGACGATCTAGAAGCGTGGCATCTTCAGCGTCTGGAGCAGACGCGAAAGGGAATTGTTATTCAGCATCGTGCCTGGAATCTATCGGACGTCTTTCGTAGCGACGAAGATATAGCTCCTGGTATGCAAGTATCTACGTCAATATGCTCTTATGCAATGCATAAGTAGCATCGGTGAGAGATAGGCTATCTGACGCTACAGCAGACACTCCAACGAAATCTCGACCTGTCATACGAAAGGACGCTCGATTAGGAACCGTGATACCCTCCTCTCCACCTACTGCCAAGATGCCCCTCATTCCCTCCCCCGTTGTTTTCCCTCCAAGCTCTTCTCCGCCCATGGAAGCGCAGAAGAGGAAACTCGGAGAGTCCTCCGAGTTCACCCCACCCAAGAGGCAGAAGGTGATCGGTGGGTTTGTAGCGGACGATGACAACGAGGATGATATGGACGCTCTGAGAGAAGCGGAGCTTCAGAGCGAATTTACGCTTCAAGAACGGATTTTCGGGCAACAACCGCCAGAAGTCTCCGCGGCGCTGTCCTCTTCGCAGTATCTGTCTCAGACCAGCGCTTCGCGGCCCCCTATTTCAAGCCCGGGTTTCTCGTCAACTGATGTTCCCCGTCCATCAACGCGTACGCAGGGCACCTTTCAGATCAAAACATGCTCTGGGAAGGTGCACAGCGTTCAAATGAAGGAGCGGTCAGCTCCAGTTCCTTATGAAAGGCTTGTTGCTAGTCGGTCGTCGACTGCTCCAGGAAGAGCTCAGAAAAGCTACTATGGAATTGAGATCCACAAGCTCCTAGATGATGTTGCAAAGCAGACAAAGGAAGAGGCCGCTTTACGAGAAAGTCGTGATACGATAAGGCCGTCTATCGAAACACCCTTGGAGGACCGACCAAGAAAGAAAACAGTAACTCAAATGTGGACGGAGAAATACCGGGCTCGTAAATTTACTGATCTCATCGGAGATGAGCGCACCCACCGACAAGTCTTGCGCTGGTTGAAGGGATGGGATCCCATTGTATTTCCTGGTTTGGCCAAATCAAGGCCAAAAAAAACTGGGAAGGAAGAGGAGCAACAGCCTCACCGGAAGGTTCTGCTCTTGACTGGTCCTCCCGGGATTGGCAAGACGACCATGGCGCATGTCTGTGCCAGACAGGCAGGCTACGAAGTCTTGGAAATCAACGCCAGTGACGAGCGGAACAAGGATGTCGTCAGAGGCAGAATCAAAGACGCAGTCGGGACGGAAAACGTGAGGAGTATGAATGAAGCTGGAGGTGATAAGACCCGCAAATCAGGACGACCTATTTGTGTCGTTGTTGACGAGGTCGATGGGGTCGTCAGCGGTTCTGGAAGCGGCGGAGAAGGAGGATTTATGAAGGCATTGATCGATCTTGTCCTGCTTGACCAGAAAAATTCCTCCCGCGGTACGGACCAAAGCGCCAAGAGCGGTCGCAAAAAGAAGGGCGATAATTTCCGTCTTCTGCGCCCTCTGATCCTGATTTGCAATGACGTTTATCATCCAAGTCTCCGGCCGTTGAGATCTTCGGCCATTGCTGAGATCATCCACGTCCGACAGGCACCGTTGGAGAACGTAGTTGACCGCATGAAGGCTGTTTTCAACAAGGAGGGTATCTCGTGTGACAACGACGGCGTGAGGAAACTTTGTGAGGCGTCCTGGGGATTGACAGGCCGGAGGGACAGAAACTCCCACAATCGTGGAGCCGGTGAAGGAGATATACGAAGTGTTCTCGTGGCAGCTGAATGGATAGCCCACAAGTTAAGAACGGCGAGCCCTGGGTCTTCTTCGCACAAGTTAACAAGGAGCTGGCTTGAGCAAAATGTGCTCAGTGTCTCCTCGGAGGATGGTTCGTTGATGAGGGGTCTGGGCCGAGGAGGCGTGCGTGAGATTGTCGAGCGGGTCTTTATGGACGGAGCTGGTTTTCCAGACGCGCCAGTCGGCAGTGAGTCTTTCCAGGACCCTTTCTCCGGAGATCAAGTGAAGACTCCTGTGGGTGTTGCGGAAATTCGAAAGCGCCATGCTATCAGCAGACTGCGCGAAATGGTTGACACCAGCGGCGAGTATGATCGCTGTGTTGCTGAATGTTTCGCTGCTTATCCGACTCAAGCCTATCAGGACGACACATTCCTTTCTAAGCCAAACGCTGCTTATGACTGGCTCCATTTCCACGATACGATATCGTCCCGGGTGTATTCGAACCAGGACTGGGAGCTTATGCCATATCTTAGCCAGTCGGTTTTGGCGTTCCACCATCTCTTCGCGTCCGCCAGCAAACATAACCGGAGCATAGAGAAAAATGACCTCGGTAACGAAGAGGAGGAGGAGGATGAGCATCCTTTTTCAGGGCCGAAGGCGGATTTCGCGGCTTTCGAGGCCCAGAAACAGAACCGCACTATACTGCAGAGCTTTCAATCCTCCTTCTCTGCGTCATTACTCAGGATTTTCCGCTCGCTGGACTGCGTGGCAACGGACCTAGTCCCTAACCTCGTACGGATGTTGTCGCCCGACATAAAACCAGTCGTCGTTGGAGGCAGCGGAATCCAGGGAAGCGTCGCCAGTGTGCGCAAGGAAAGCGAACGTGCGCTTGTACAGTCGGCGGTCAGAGTGATGACCGGGATGGGGGTCACGTTCGAGAAGACAAGAGTGGAGAAAGAAGGAGGCGCGCACGGTGGATGGATCTACAGAATGGAGCCGTAAGTTCTTCAATCCCTCGACTAGCCCATGCCATCGGGACTGGCAATCGACTGACAGTATCGATTCTATCAACAGTCCCCTCGATACACTCACCACGTTCTCAAAAGTCAAAGGCACCCCACTCGCTTCCGCGGGCTCTGCGCCCGTGCGCTACGCTGTCCGCCAGGTCCTGGATCAAGAATACCGAAAGGAGACCCTGCGGAAACAGTCCGAAGCATCACAGCTGAAGTACACCAAGTCCGGGAGCAACAAGTCCAAGAAGCGCGGCAGCAATGATGGGGAGGAGAATGAAGAAAACAGCGGCGGCGCCAACAAGACGTCATCCAACGGCGTCAAGCGTGACTTCTTCGGTAGGATCATCAACGAGGCCGCGCCGGCCCCGAGCAAAGACCAGGGCGAAGTCGAGAAAGGGAAGAAGATCGAGTCCCAGAAGAGCGAGTTGAAGGTCTGGGTCACGTATCACGAGGGGTTCTCGAATGCTGTGCGCAAGCCGATTTCGATGAGCGAGTTGCTGGCTGGGTTATGATTATGACTGTGATTATTATCTCTTCCGTGATGTAGATACCTAGATATATGGTGTTGGGGTTAGGTAATAGTCTTTTGTGTTAATGATTTTACATCATATTATTTATGGTCAGAGGAACACCTACAGACATATCCTCAATTAATTTTCCAATTCAGGCTATGCGCACTAGTAACCTTGACTACTATCCCGATCTGTATACAGCACCTACCGAGGTAGCATGTAGTACTCCGTACAGCACTCATATCTTCTAGAAATCGCCACCACAGATCCAAACGAGGCCCAAAAATAAGGGAAAAATGAAAGAACCATGCCGAGTCCTAGGTATCGGAAAACCTCCATCCTCCTTCCTGAACCAACTATGGTTGATTGACTAGGTATTATTAGGGCTCAATAATGTGGATGTAATCCAAAAGAAAAGAAAAAAAAGAATAGAGTATAAATCCCAACCGAATCTCCAGACAGGATTTTACCCATTCGTTAAAACATTCGTCTCATCGCTTCCCTTTCCTTTGAGTTTCCTTTCCGTTGAGAAAAAAAAAACGTATATAAAGGGGGAAAAAAGAAACTCGCAATATCATTCATTCATTCATTCATTCCGTTCCGTTCCGATAAGTTCAGTTTACATCGACCCGTTGTTTAAAACCGTCGTTACCTTTCCCCGTCACCCTATCAGACACTGTACTGTACCGTACAATAGTAATCTATCGCAAAGCAAAATACGTAGCCCTCGCCTCCTCGCGCAGCGCTTTAGCCTTCGAGGGAGACGACTTGGATGCCAGAGCGTCAGGGTTCCCCCTCCGTTTTAAAAAATTTTTAATCAATCTTTTCCTGGCGGCTCCGCCGGAAGATGAGTACGACGAAGAGGAGGATGACTTCTTCGTAGAGGGCGAGGGTCCGTCACCCTTCAGGGTAGAGGCCGTCGAGATGGAGGAGGAGGAGGAAGCGGTGCATGTCGAGGCCGCGGTGCTGGCGATGCTGTGGATGGCAGAGGTGTCGTCGTTGTCGTTGAAGGGGTTCTGGGAGGAGGAAGAAGAGTTGCTGGCGGTGTTGTTATTGCTGGAGGCCATGTCTGGTGGTAATAGATGTATGTCGGTACTAAGTAGGTATTGATGTCGGAGTACAGTCCGGGACGGGTTCGAGGTTCAAAGTAATAATGGTCGGTCGAGACGGGACGAGGTGAGGTGCTTGTTCAGAGACGTTTCCTTTGCGCTCGTCCTTGGTATGTGATGCGTAGAAAGTGGTCGAATTCAGAATTTCCGATAGACAGACGGGACAGTCAATCGTAAGGAGGTAGAGAGATGTCGACCTTGGTAGATAGGAGGCAGGTAAGTAGGCATATATAGAGAGGAGAGAGATGTCGCGGTTATCCGTCTCTTTCTTTTCGTCTTTTATTTCCTTTAATGTACAGCGCAGCAATATAATCAATATAACGACAATAAAGCTGACTCCAGCTGTGTCCTTCGTAGATATGTGCCGTGCAACGCTGAGATGATCCTGAGCATGACAGAGAGAGGCTCAGCCGGCATTATATACAAGCAGCAAAAAAGATCAAACACCAATAATACAGAAACAAAACAACAAGCCACTATGACTAAAATCAGAGGCCCATCGGGCGGTCCAGATCAGCTCAGTTGGATGCCCGGATTCCCCCCCCCCCCCCCCAAAACTTCCCGATATGACAATAATGAGTTGGGTAGATGCAAGGGTGTGTAGGGCGCGCCAAAGGGGCTCCACTAGAAACACGAGATGGATCATGGCACAGCGCTTGGTGGCGCTTCCCGACTTTGGGCGGCAATAGCAGAAAGCTGAAGCTGGGAATGTGTTCCAGGCCAGGCCTCTCGATTCGATCCCTTCTAAGCCTCCATGAAATTGCGCCTCAAGGACCTCAGCCGCGATTATGACAGTATATACGTCATCCTACCCTGGCAAATAATAATATCTCATTGCTCAAATTGAGTACCTCTAGGTAGTAGGTAATGGCGGTGCTCTAGCTATACTTGTTCCAATACTAGGCACCTACATTCTGAGCCTATAGAAATCACAGCAACACGCCTGCCCGGGCGGCACTGCACTGTACTGTATTATTAATATCGACAACAAAAAGCAAGCCAGAAAGGACATCTTTGAAAGGAAATAATTCTAGATTCTCTCCTTCGTTCCAGCTCCACCTTTGCAACATTTGCAACATTTGCAAACCAGACACGAACAGGGTTCACGACGTGGTCGAAGGATTAATACTAACAAACCGACGAATCACGTCGGCTCGTTGCCCGTGTTCTGTGTCTCCAGCCCCATCCCGTCTTTCTAGACTGTGACTCTGACTCTGGGGAATCGATGCGGGGAGTGGATGGGATGCCATGGGATAGATGACTCAGAAATAATAGCGGATTTCCCGTTTCGGGACCCCGACAGTGAGTCCACTACTGTAGACGGCAGCCCCTCCCTCCGGCTTCGGAGTTCGACTTTCGAGTCGGCGTCAGTAATGAAATAACATGGCTGGCTCTTCGCGAATAATATCGCGAGAGTAGTGGATAGATACTACCACCTAGTTACTTGGGCAGCGCGTATAGGTCAATACTACCTACTACTAACATGAATTAGTACTGTACATACGAACCAGGTACACAGTAGGTGGTAAGTAAGCCTGGTCGCGGATCTGACGCGTCCGTAGCTGTCGGGATGAGATTCAGAAGTAGTAGATGCGACGTGACATGCATCTAGCATCCTACGTACTGAACTCCGTAGTCCGTATACATGCCTCTGATATTGACAGGGGCCTACATACCCCGTACAGATCGTCTGACCATCCATGATGGATGGTTATGATAAGATCTTCCAAAGCCAGAATTCCGAACTCCGAACACCGAACTCCGGTATATTCTACTGTACTGTACAGCACATACCTTTTTACTCCGATACCCAAATTAATAAAAATAACGATTCTGCAGCCTAGGCGGCCTACAGCCTGCGGGGGGGAAAAAAGGAAAATAACGGACGTACAGTTTCTATCTAACCGGGGTTTTCTGTCGGGGTACGTTTCGGGTAAAGCTAAGCTTGCCTGTAGATAAAGTACAATAGTACAGTGCATGTGCATTGTTATCATCATCCGAGATTTCGCAACAGCCTAGACATCTGAACTCCCTCGTTTATCGAATCATTCCTACCTGTAGGATTGATAATTATTAATCCAGTAGGACAGAGCTCGGCGTAGAGCATGTGTTTGTTTGTTTTGTCTGTTTTGACAACTTCACGGGGCGCACGGTAGTAGTATGTATGTACCGTACACAATTGGCAAGGGTCAAGTCGATCAACCTTATACCTCGTATCGGACCCAGAGCCCTAGAAATCATTATCATTTAGACCTAGACCTAGAACTGGGCGTAATTCGATTGACGCGTCCTGCGAAGGGCATGATGTCATGTCAAGAGTAGCAGGAAAAAAAATTTTTTTATTATCAACGAAGGGATATGTATCATCACATACGACGGGTTCTGCGGTCTAGAGGGTTCGTTCTGAGCAACTATTTTTTTTTATAGTTTTCTCTTTTTCTTTCCTCCGTTCTGGGATCCTTTTGGAGATTAGAATTTTCAAGAACGGGATCCCGTCGTCTCGTCTCGTCTTATCTCATATCAGCAGTCAATATGACAGGCAAGGTCGTGTGCAATAATGGGCTAGTCGAGTTGAGCAGATTGCTCTAAGAGAGTTACGGATTCTGGCGTATAGAGAATACACATACAACTAGTCTAAGAAGCTCGTTCACATTCTCAGCTGCCATTTGTCTCTGACCACAGTTTCTACTGTTTCATGCGAATGCACATTTTCTGCGCTGAAAGTCATGCACCAGGACCACCGCAGGCGGTTTATATAAAATCTAAAGGCCGTCATAACGATACATGAAAAAAGGAGAAGAAACTAGAAGACAACAAGAAACGCCATCTGTTGATCTATCTTTTTTATTGCTTCAGCTTCTCCGTCAACTCGGGCACCTTCTCAAACAGGTCGCCGACAAGCCCCACGTCCGCGACCTGGAAGATGGGCGCGTCCGGGTCCTTGTTGATGGCCGCGATGACCTTGCTGTCCTTCATGCCCGCCAGGTGCTGGATCGCCCCCGAGATGCCCACGGCCAGGTACAGCTGCGGCGCGACGTTCTTGCCCGTCTGGCCGACCTGCAGGCTGTTGTCCGCGAAGCCGCTGTCGACGGCGGCGCGGGACGCACCGATCGCCGCGCCCAGCGCGTCCGCCAGCGGCGGGATGAGCCGGTCAAACTCCTCCTTCGACTTCAGGCCGCGGCCGCCGGACACGACGCGCTGCGCGGTGGCCAGGTCCGGACGCTCGGACTTGGCGAGCTCCTCGGACACCCACTCGGTCGGGCAGGGGGCGTTGGGGTCCGCGCCGTCGACGATCTCGGCGGAGCCGCCCTCGGTCTCGGTGCCCTGGAAGGCGGTGCCTCGGACGGTGATCAGCTTGATGGGGTCGGTGGACTGGACGGTCAGGATGGCGTTGCCGGCGTAGATGGGGCGGACAAAGGCTGCAGCGTCGTCAATATTGAATGGTCCATCTTATCCTTATTGTAGGCGACATCACGTACTGTCCTCGCTCTCAATGGCGATGATGTCCGAGATCTGCTGCACATCCAGCAGCGCCGCGACACGGGGCAGGATGTTCTTCCCAAACGCGGAGTGTCCGGCGATCACATGGGTGTATCCGCCCTTCTTGATGTTCTCGACGAGGAGAGGGGCGTAGTTCTCAGGAAGACCCTACATAAATCCAGTCAGTATCAACTCGTTTTTGTATATCCCGCGCAGCCGACTGTAACACACCTTATCATAAGCAGCATTCTCCACCACAATGACCTTCTCCAGGCCCTTGATCTTCGCCGCCTCCGCGGCCGCCGTCCCCTTGACGCCGTTCCCCGCCACGAACGCCGTGATCGAGCCCCCGAGCTTCTGCGCCGCCGCGATGGCCGCGAGCGACGAGCTCTGGAGCTTCCCGTCGCGCTGCTCGAGCACTGCAAGGGTCGAGAGGAGCCGCGAGAGCGCCGACAGGCTCTGCGGCTGGTTCAGCGGCGCACGCGATGACGGGTAGAGCTGCGAGCGGGCGGCCCGCAGCACGGAGTGCCTGGCAAGGGGGATCATGGCTGCTGGATTCGAGATCAATTCGATTCGAGGGATCGATCGCGGCTCTTGAGCCCTTTTTCGCTCACAGATTGCCAGCGAGTCTAGGGTGGTTGAGAGGACTGCTGGCGCTCTCGTGGGCGGAGTAACAGAGCGCCGGTGGAGAGCGCGGCGGGCGGTGGTTATTCTCGGGCGCCAAGCAATTCCGATCCTCGGACGTCGGTAAACTCGACGCGGAACAGGCGCCCGAGGTCGAGACGGGAATAACAAGGGATGGACTAGAAGTGAAAATCAAAGCATATGTTTGTTTATTTCGTATGTCTTATGGCTGGGGACTGGAGTCCTCCGTGCTCGACTTCCGCGATGTCATGATACTGCACTGAACTGGCAATCCCCACATTGGGCCCTCGCAGCAGTCTCGTGCTTCCAGCCGACCTCACCGAGGAGTATATACTACAGACCCGGTGCTTGTACATGACTTACAACTACAATAGAAGGAGAGTTCCATTGTAGCAAGAATTAACTTTTGTTTTCAAAGGGGTATTGAACACAATCCACTGTGTCTGAGTCAAACAGAGAACAACTCAAATACACGTGCAATAATTCGTACGCCGCCATAACAGGAATATGTACCCCATGTATGCAAATCACAAACAGCAAGAAACCCTAACAAACCAACACCTCAAGACCATGTCTATGAAAGAGACTTGCGCTTCTTTTTCTTGCCGGATTCATCAGCACCCTGCGCTCCTCCGCTCGAACTCACCGGGATGGCGGAGTCCTTTCCATCCTCCAATGCCTTGGCTTTCTGCTTCTGGAGCTTTTCCTTCCGTGCAGCGATCGACGAAGCCTCGTCATCGTCATCCTCCGCGGTGGTCTTCGACTTCTTGGTCTTCTTGTTCGCTTCCAGCAGCTTCTTGTCCTCGTCAGCGGTCAATTTCCGCTTCTTCTCATTCTTGCCGCCCTCAATGGCCTTCTTCTCCTCGCCGGCGCCGTCTTCCAGGACGTCGTCCTCCTCCACCCACAGCTCGCTCGCCAGCCAGATGGGCATGGCCATGGTGTTCGGGCCCTTGATGTGGATGGCCTTGATGTTCCTCCACCCCTTCGTAATAAACTTGTCCGTCAGGCCCTTGACGACGGCGTCGATATTCTCCGCCAGCTGCTGCGGGGTAAAGTTGGCCGCGCCGACGCGGATGGCGGCGGTGGTGGCCGGGGCGAGCTGGACCGGCGCGCAGTTCAACGTCCTCTCGATCTCCTTGGCGACGATCTGCGGCGACGCGACCGCGGCGTACTTCTCGTCCTTGGGGGGCTTCTGCTTCGGGTCCTTCTTCACCCGCTTGCCGTCGACCTTCTCGATCGCGGCGATCCGGATCGGGATCGGGCGCTTGCTGGACTTGTAGAAGACCTTTCCGAGGGCGCTGACGAGCCGCATGATGATCCGGTCGTCGGCCAGGAAGACATCGTGCTCGGCCAGCAGCTGCCGCCGGCTCTCGAAGCTCTGGTATCTAGCCTTCAATTTCGAGTACCCGATGATCTTGTTGATGCGGGACCTGAGGGACGCGGGGAAGGACGGGTCTGCGACGACGTCCTTGACGGCGCGCTGCGGGTCCGCCGTGATTAGGCATATGCTGAGGGCCGGCGAGGTGTTGATGGAGTGCGGGATGGGGATCTTGCCGGGCTTCAGGCGCTTCTTGTCAACCACGTGCTTCTTGGTGGTGAGGATGAGCCAGATCGGCTCGTTGGTGATCGGGCTGTCTTCCGCGTCCGATGCGTCGTCGTTGTCGCCAATCAGCGTCTTCTTTGAGGACGACTCTTCCTTCTTCTTCTGCTCCGATTTGATGTGCCGCAGAAGTGCGGTGGAAGCTCTGAGGACCTAGATAGATATCAATCAGCACAGGGAACTTGGTTCAAGAGGAATCGCTAAATAACAAAACGCACCTGGCCATTGTCCAGCTGGTAAGGCGACCCAGAGGTCACCTTCGTCGTCAGAGCATCCGTCGAGGCGACCATCGTGGCGGATTGGCGCTGCACAGAGGAGCACTGGTGATGGTTTCTGCGATCTTGAAATTGGAAAAAATTCGCGGAAGGCGGTGGGAAGTTTGTCCGACCTTGGCATAGATCCGATCTGATATTGCTTAGTCAGCAGCTCAGCGACGCATTCCCCGCAATGCACTCTACAAATCCGGGGTGCCTTTATTTTCTTTTTCTACGTGTTTGCTACGCATGTTTAGGCTGACGTCCATCAAGCCTACTCCTGGGGACTATAGGCCAGCGCTGGCGATGCTTGACAGCGTTGCATCAATGCTTATTTCAAGCTTCTCAGTCTGAGTACTACGCAGGATTACCGTGGCCTGTCAAAAGACAGCAAAACCTTCTCTGCGGACTCCAATTGTCCCAGAGAAGGGATACATAGAGAGTCTAATGGACGTTTTCAACGGGCTGAAAAGTGATTCAATACTTAGATCTATGGACAAAATGTTCTATACATCGCAGCAATCATCTGGGGTAGTACCTATGCGCCGATGCGCCGATGCGCCTTCGCTCCTGACAATTCAAATCATGGGTTTCCTTACGCCTCAGTCGCTCACTTCATGATCTAGGTCATGAGATCGTACCTCGAGCGTCTACAAGAAAAGGACTTTACGCAGTAATCTTGTTTCCGTTCTCGTCGAACTCGATCTTCTTCCCGGTGACCAGGCTCTCCTGGAGGGCCAGGGCAATTTTCAGGGAGGTCATGGCGGAAGTAAGCTTCATGGGGAGTTCGGTGCCGTCCAGGATGGCGGCGGTGAAGTCCTTGAGCTCCGTGACAAAAGCGCCCTCGTAACGGTCGCTCCAGCTGGGCATGGCTTCGTTGCGGATGCCTGACGCGTCCGAGATCTGAATCCGGTTCATAGTGGGGACCAGATTGATGGACAGCTTTCCAGCCGTCCCCATGATCTCGGTGCAGTTGTCGTACCCGTGGGTTGTCGTCCGCGAGTGGTAGTAGTAGGCGATCTTGCCGCCCCAGAACTCAACCACTCCAACAGCGTTGTCGGCGTCGTTGAACTCGGCCAGCTCCTTGTGCATGGCGGCAATACCGGTGGCCCAGAGCGCCTTGGGCTTGATGTCCTCGCCGAAGAAGGACAGCGTCAGGTCGATGTCGTGGATGGTCGTGTCGACGAAGATGCCACCGCTGACCTTGGCGTACTGGACGAAGAAGCCGCTCTTGTCCAGCAGCTCGCAGCCCTGGGACCTCAGCACGATCGGAGTGCCGATTTCGCCGGCCTGGACCTTCTTCCGGGCCTGCATGTAATTCTCATCAAAGCGTCTGCAGAATCCGACCATCAGCTTGGTCTCGGGGCGGGACTCCGCCTTCTTGATGATGGTGGCAAGCTGTTTGAAGTAAAATTAGCATTTTCAACTGAAGAGTGACCCACGGAATGAGGAAGGGGAAAGCCTTGTTCTATCCCAACTACACAGACAAAGATCTAGGTCCCTGGATGATTTCTATAGCCGAGTTAAGACCTAGAGGTTACTGACTGGGTACTTACCTCATCGAGATCCGTTGTGATGGGCTTTTCACACAGGACATGGATCCCCCGCTCCAGGCATACGAGGGTCTGGGAGGCGTGGAGGGCCGTCGCGGAAGAGATGACGACCGCCTCGAGGCCGGGGGTCTCGATCATCTGCTCGAAGGTCTCATATATCTGCACCCCATACGGCCGTAGGTGCTTGTCTGCCCACTCTAGGTCGGGCTTAGCCGGCGAGCAGACGCAGAGGAGATTGGCTCTGGGCACGAGGTGAAGGATGTTGAGAGCATGGCGCTGGCCCATGCGGCCGATGCCAACTACTCCGATGTTGAGCCTCCTGGGCTGGTTGGAGACCGCAGCTCCAGAGCCGGGGACCGCCATGATTTGACTAATGATTAGCCGGGAAAAGGAAGCGAATAGGATAAAATCTCTATCTTGATTGGCTTGCGATTTCCCGGATTCTGTCGCTCAGACGAAACGGGTGCGTCTGGGCGAGCAAGCGGCGGTTAGGAATTGGACAGGACTGGTTCTATGCTATGGGAGGACGTCTGAGACCGTGGCAGGCCTGGCAGTTCAGGTGTCTGGAGGGGTATATATTCTATACGCGGGGCCTTTTGTCGCGCAGTTCGATGCGATTCTATCGGGGGCACGGAAAATCTGAGTCGGCCCTGGGCTCACAGAGGGGGCGCAGCCGCGCAGGTCTCAACTTGGGATCGGCCCCGGCTGCCCATCGCGCGTCTCGGAACCCTGGCCGACATGTGAGGTTATCTGTGGACAGGCAGATGGGTCGTTCTTGGCACCCGGTGAGGCTGTCTGGAGTCTTTGTCCCATCCATGGATGGATGAGGATACAGTGCGGTTTGCCCTGACGGCCATGTTTTTCAGGCCGCGAGGTCCCGTGATGCAGCGCGCTCAGGGTTCCTGGGTCACATGACGGTCAGCTGATCAGATCATCAGGTCAAGAATCAGATTGCCAGGTTGCGTCATACATCTTTTGCATACAGCAGTTCCTGCTCTGAATTCATTTTTAAAGTGACGCTATCTGGCCCAGCGAGATGATGCGCGTCGACGGTCAATGTGGCGCGCCCCACTGATGATGCGCGCTAGCAGTGGAAAGAGTAAGGACAAGCACGACCGTCTGATGGAAGACTGTGGAATCTGTGGATACACCAACAGGTAGAGTGCGGGATCAGATATGGGGCACGCCGCACACAGTGCCACAAGTAGTACCCTGTAAAGGCATCAGATTATTTACCAGGTGGAATAGCCGTTGTATGCAGCATGCCTGGGTATGGATGCACACGGAGCGTATCAATTATTATTATCAAGCCCAGTGGAGCGACTTGTGGGCGGCCCGTTGTCTCCCGGTTTGTGCCGAAGACGTCCCACGGCCCCTCGCGCACGTGCATGGGGCTCCCGACGTCACCACATTACCCCTCCTCCATCCGGCAAAACATAAGAGAATAGATATTTAGTCCGTTTCAAGCTGCACGATTTTCCTCACTTCATTTAGACCTCTTCAAGTAGCGGCCTAGCGATATCGAGCTGGCGGTGCCGCTTTTTGGTTTCATCCAAGGCTATCATATCTTACCTCTTAGCATGTTAGTCCCTGGACATCAAGAACACCTGGCGAGGAAGTACCTAGCATATGCTCCTTGCACATATAATAGCGTCACCTCGTAAGCAAATAGTCTCCGTGTATCTCATTAGTCCAAGTCCTGTCACAGCAGCTCGCAATTGTCACCTGAAAAGAACGATCTAAACACTTTGTAACCAAAAGGGATATATTCTTGAAAGTAATCAGCCCACTTAGTCAACCCAAGCTCCAGGCATTCGTAACTCGGGATGCTCCACCATGTACTAGAACTCTCCCGCGAACTCATCCCGCCAGTCTGAGAACCAAGCGTGCCAATCTTCCGGTGATGGGCCGTAACTGAAGCCTATGAGGCGGACCGTCTCAGTGCGGGTGAACTGCATACTCTGCCATGACGCGAATAGTTCTCTGTAAAAAGAACGTCAAAGTCTGTGTCCACCAGTCCCTTGACATGTATCGACTTTTCCTGCTGACCATACAGCACGAGGTCGACACCGGCATTGAAAAGCTCTCGAACCCACAATTGTAGCAGTTGGAACGATTCAAATCTTTTCCGTCTACGTTCGGAGCCTGTCCATCCGTGTCTCCCATGATGGAGCCACTTGAGCCATGCCCACCTCCCGAGAAACCGAAGCAGAGGCGTATATATCTTTGGGCCATCTGCAAGTTTTGGAATACTGAGCTGTCAGATTGGCGCCGCAGCTCACTGCATTAGCTAGGAGTGCGCGAAATTTGTCTATGTGCCGTGAATTTAGAAGGAGGTTATTCGCCAGGCAGTCCGCGACGAGACGCAGCAATCGGTCTTTCCACCGAGTCATATCATAAGAACCAAGTATTTCCATGAATATTTCTGGAACATAGGGCACATCCAGCACCCTCAGATACCACTCAGCCGCTTCAAAACGGTGGATACAGGCTGCTCGCGAAGTGGCGGATAGATTGCTCGCAAAAGAGTCGTTGGACTTTAGGACTTCTGCAGAAGTAACTATAGGACCGAAATGTCTCGAGTCCAACGAAATCAACTCCAACAAAGTTTTCTTCGGTTTCTGACATGAGAAACTTGACCAATTCTATAGCTTCGTCTTCCCATTCGTCGTCTTCTTCGTATATATCCCTCTTGTTGCCGAGGAGAAAATCCAGCGCAGTAACGCTTGCTGGCATGTCAGCCATTAAACGCTTAAAAAAACTAGACGTATATACATACGAACTCCGGTTAGTAATGTGAGTCTCTGCGCCGGCATCAAGTAGGAAACGACATGCTGCAATTTGACCACTACCAGCGGCTACCTTGAGCTGTGTCAATGATGCTGTTGCTCATCTCTTTATTGGGGCATATAAGGTACTTACAAATAGAGCTGTCCTACCCGCTGGATCACGATCGAAAACAGAGGCCGGGTTCTGTTGCACAAGGTCCCGAAGTCCTGTGACATTCCCGTCCTCGGAATACTGAAAGATTAATGAGTCATGAGGTATTATATTATATGTTTTTAGCCGAATGGCCCATTCGGTTTGAGCCCTAAACGAATAGAGCTCCCAAACTTTTCTGCCTAACCAAGTCGGTAAGCCCAGACGAAATGCTGGATCCATCGCCCTGCGATGCTGGGAAGTGAGTGGCCTCCTCAGAACACTAGATCGGTTTGTTGAGGATGACGATGATGACGAGGAATCCACTACTACAACGGCTTTGTCGGATACGCAGATCACGCCAGTCTTTGTCTCCATTGCACGCTTTCGTTCATTGGCTCCGTGGGCCAAAAGGACACTAAATGATTAAGAGTATCAGCATGAATCCAGAGATAGAGACGCAGAATCAGAATAAGAATGAAGAAATATCTCCGCTCATCTTACAGGAAGCGGAAGATGACACGACATACATGTGTGCCTGACTAAGCATGCTCTTCGCTCTCTCCAGTCTCCTTATACATTTCTCAATATCGTCATTCCTCAGCACAAACTCGATTCGCCCTAGAAATTTCCGCGTCTCCAGCTTCCGTTTACACTCCTCCAGAATGTCACTGAGCGTCTCGGCTGCTCGGCGGCAAAGTCGACCACAACGGTTGGTGATATCACTGTGGAGCGGCAAGGCATCAACGCTGAGCAGCAGTTCATTAAGAATCGATATTTCTTCGATGAGCAAGTTGATCTCCTCAGGGGCTGTCTTGAGCGAATTGATGAAGCCCTTGATTTCCGTGATCTTCTGTGGCACTTCAACGGCAAACGAGGCGATTACAACGCCGCTGCCAATGATCCCTATTGCTTCGGCCATTCCCCAAACATCTGGGCTCCGTACGGAGCTGTCAGTGACTGTCACAAGGTTTAGACGTATGGGATGCCTTCAAAACTCCAGTGAACTATATATAGCGAAGCCATCTGTAGTTCAACAACAAGTGAACTTGGGAAATTGATAGCATATGTGATTTTGCAGCCAGAGGCTGGTGGTGCGTTGTAGACTTCAGCCTTGCTCAGCTGCATCCCACGGCTTGCCATATTCGTCACGGGACCTGCCTGCAAGATACCTGGTATCTGGAAATTTACCTGTACCCGTGTTGATGTGGCCAAGATGTATTACACTATATTCAAAACAGGTGTGACAGCAGACACAGAGTAATAGCAGACTCCATTACCTTGGAGGAGGCGAAGATATTTCCTTTCCTGGCAAGATTTACTGGGAAAGACGTCCCAGGAGAGATACTCTCTTAGGAAAATGTTCCTGGAAGAAGAAGCTTCCTAGGAAGACTTTCCTGGGAAACTGTTACTTTGAAAGATGTCCCAAGAGAAATACCCTCACGGAAGCCCTTCCTATAAGGCAAAGGCTCTCCGGAGTAATTTCCCAGCTCGCTGGTGTATATTATTTCAGCGGAGTTACTGAACTTCTGGCTGTTAAGTATATAGACAGTCTTCCCTGTATGGGGCGCGCGCTCCAGAGCAGAATTACTTTATAAAGAGAATCGTTCCATACAAGGATTCAGTGCATAAAAGGAATTGCTCCATGGAAAGGAAATCACTTGAGTACGACCACATCAACTTTTCAGAATCAGTCAGTGATAATTTGAATGACTAGTTGTCTTCTTTGCAGGCTTGTGTTGTATATATGTGGAAAGAAAGATAGTGATATCTGAATACACCTCCTTTTCAGGGCAATCCATTGCAAATTTATTTACTTTTCAGGTGAAGTATGCAACCCCCCCTTTTTAACCTACAATTGTCCCCAACTGAAAGTGCCCTCATTGGACTTGAGACTTATCATTTCTATTCTTACAACACCCGCTCGATCGGTCGAGCTTATTGTCAATCTGGAGCATGCCACGCGTGGGGCTGCAACACCACTGGAGAACTCCCATATACTTTCCGCATGCGGGGTAGTTCTACACCTTAACGCCCATTGCCTTGTGAAATAGTTCTGGCCCTTAGTAGAAGGAGAACTAGGAAAATTATATTGCATGCATGTCTCTATGTGCAATTTTGATCCGCAGAGATGGCTTTCTTCGTATGTGGTAGAACATCCTAGCATGATCTATGTGCATACCTCTAGTTAGTACACTACATAGTACAGGTATAGCGTAATAACTAATCCTGTGCATCGCCCTCTGGTAAATGTGTGCAGTGCTACGCTTTTGCAAGAGACTTCTATACCAGTAAGTGGTTGAAAGGTTGCTTTAGGCTAATGAAAAAGCACAATGCAAAGATTTCTGAAAATGAACCTGGTCGCATGTGGGGAGCTATCGCCTCTGCTTACCAGCACCACATCCTGTGGCTCCTCTGGAAACGTGAGGGGTAATCTGGAACAAAGGCGTATGTGGGCAGCTTCAGGTTGCTCTCTTTCTGCATCAGTGGACAGTTGATACTCTAATCTGATCAGTTGATACTCTAATCTGATTCGAGGTCTCTCACATCATGACATCGACTGCGTTTTTTCTCGTTGTCGCTACAGCACTGCTTTATCTGTTCCACCTTGCATTGATCGCACAAAACGCACGAAAGCCGCCAAAAGGCTTGCGCGCCGTACCCGGACCAAAGCCCGTGCCCATCGTCGGGAATCTTCTCCAGATTGCATCACCTCCCCAGAGGCAATTACAGAAGTGGGCTCGGGAGTATGGCGAACTGTACAAACTCCGTCTCGGATGGGAGGAATGGATCTATGTGAACAGCCCCGAGGCCGTGAAGGACATATTCGACAAACAATCACAGCGTACCTCCTCGCGCATGCCGAGTCCTGTCCTGTCTGATGTTCTCTCGGGGGGAATGCGGTCTGCTTGACATGTTAATTCTTCTTTTGTCGAGACGAAAGCGGCAATTGGTGCTGATTGCCTACCGAGAATACGTTCCTGCTGATGCCGTATTCTCCGCAATGGAGGAAGCTCAGAAGCATTGTGCACAAGCTTCTGAATATTCAGGCCTCCAAAGCATTCATGCCGATCCAAGAATTCGAAGCGAAGCAGCTGGTCTGGGATATCCTGACGGATAATGGCAATCAGGAGGAGTTCTACATGCACATTAGGAGATATACGACATCGGGTGAGATGAGCAGTTGAGCTTATTTAGACGTACCTTAGTATGTGCTGATTCGAGATACCTCTTAGTCATGATGACATCGACATACGGAAGACTTGTACCCAAATGGGTAGGTGATATCAAGTAGAGCTCAATTATATGTGGACCATAGGCTGATAACTCGAAATAAATAGCAATGTGAAGATGTTGAAGAGATCTACGGGCTGATGAAAGAGTTCAGTGAACATGCCACGCCGGGGAAATACGCCGCGGAAATGTTTCCTCCTCTGGCCAAACTTCCCACATGGTTGCAGTGGTGGAGGAAACCCCTGATGAAGTGCCAACAACGCCAGGCGAACATCTGGATGAAGTACTGGACGACGTTGAAACAGCAGATGGCAGAGCAAAAGGCGCCTGACTGCTTCGTCAAGCAGTTCATCGAGACAGATTACGAGAAGCAGGACATCAGTGAGATCCAGGCGGCCTTCGTCGCGGGATGTATGTTGTTGTCTCTTTCTTTCTCAGCCTTTCCGCATCTGATGAGAACGATCTAGCGATGATCGAAGCTGGCTCCGAAACCACTTCATCCGCGATCAATTCCTGCGTCAAGTACCTGGCTGCTTTTCCCGAGGCGCAAGCCAAAGCCTACGCAGAAGTGCTTAGAGTTGTCGGTGAATCCCGCAGTCCGACGTTCGAAGATGAGGACTCTCTCCCGTACATCCGCGCCTGTGTAAAAGAAATCCTTCGTATTCGTCCAGTAACCAAGTACGTCAGCTGCCAATCCAACATGAGCGGCAGTCGTATCCTCTAAAACTTCAAATTATCCACTTAAAGCATAGGCACACCCCACTACACCACATCCGACATCGCCTACAAAGGCTTCCACATCCCCGCCAACACTGTCGTCTGCATCAACCAGTACGCCCTGCACTTCGACCCGTCGCGCTACGACGACCCGGACGCCTTCATCCCGGATCGATACCTCAGTCTCCCGCTCAGAGCGGGCGCGTATGCCACCCACCCTGACCCATACGCGCGGGACCACTTCGACTTCGGCGCCGGCCGCCGCGTCTGCCCCGGGATGCACCTGGCCGAGAACAGCCTGTTCATCACGATCGCGAAGATCGTGTGGGCGTTCGAGATCCTTCCGCCCGTCGACGAGGACGGGAACGTGGGCATCGTGGATGTGTCGGACGCCGCGTACGAAGAGGGCGCAAACACGATACCGAGGCCGAGCCAGTTGAGATTCGTCCCGCGGAGTCCGGCCGTTGAGGAGACGATTCGGAAGGAGTGGGAACGGGCCGCGAGGGATGGATATATGCTTGGGAATGTAAAAGTCGATCTGGACGGGATGATTGCGGGGTGAGGAAGGATGCTGGTAACAGACCCTATCAGCTCCGCAATAACGGCTCGGTTAGGTAGCTCGCAGGAAGAAACAAACACATCTTCTGTATCAAAAGCTATGGAATTAGGGTCTGAAGCCGTCGACCCTGATCGAAAGCAATCCATGACTTGAACTTGCAGCAGTTGTAGAAACCTCACGTTCAAGCTTATAAACCGCTGCAAAGCCGCTGCCGGGGTGTACAGTACTACTAATAAGAACGTGTGAATTGCTGCAAGGCAACATTCCAGTTCTTCATCAATGTCTCATTGGACTGCGATACAGTTGCTCGAAACTCTGCTCTCCACGCATCAATTTTATCATTGACTGAAGAAGGGAAACAGTTCAAATCTCAAGCAAGAAAGAGAGCTCTTAATCCAATCCAGTACAAGTACCCGTCATCTTCAGCTGTTTTCTGGTTCTTTCTCACTGTGTGAAACTTAAACAATTTACAGAGAGCTTGTGAGTAGCAGACACAGCTTTTATTTGTTCAGTTTGTGTCCCATTCCTTGATTCAATGCCAACAGAGGAGTTGAATCCTTTGCAAGGCAAGTCACGACATGACACTAAGGCATTATTAGTATTGCTGAGACTGGCTACCGCGTACTTAGCAGCCTTTATGTGAGCCTCGTTCTCCTTCTTGCTCCTACCTACTCCGTACTATATACTAACTTGCCAGAGCTTTTTCTGCTGAGATCACAGTTCGATGTCACTTGACATTTTACTTCTATCTCTCAGTTTCCGGTAAACATGACCATGCGTGGTTAGGTAATAATAGGCAGCGGATCCATCATCCAGTTCCCGCCCTTCCGTACTGTATGTACAACTTCTAATTTTGGTGGGCATAATCAGAAACTTCCCAAATAAGGGAAAACCTGTAACTGAAGTCGGTCACCGTGAGGCTGAGAGAGAGAGCGAGGTTTCATGGTTCTGTTTGCGGCTTGCCAAGCGGTACACGTGATCCCACGTGATCATGAGTGTATCGATACCTTCCCGCTTTGGCGCTGTTTGACGCTTGCGGCAGCCGGGTAGTTGGAAAAGGTGGTGAAAACTGTACTGTAGGTACATATGAAACTCGCTTGATGAGGCTGAGAGCCTGACAGCCTTCTCCATACTTAGGGTATGTCGGTGATAGGTAGGTAGCACGACGGTCGCGCGACAATAATAATAATTATCCCGACTGCACCCTCATCGCGTGAGCACAGATTGACAGATTGGCATATTACTCACCTGCATACTAATTTTAAAAATGCAATGGCAGTCGACACGGAAACGGCGAATAATAGAAATTAGCGTTGCCAAGGGATGAACTGAAAGGAGACCCTCGCTTCCATCGGAGTAATCTCCCAAGAGATGCTACTACCGTATATGTATGAGCGGGCGGTAGCTGTCATTAATCTTATTATTACGGAGTATGTAGACACATCTGCGCCGAGCTGCAGGGAGGTAAATTAGTATCTCCGAACTCGGTATTTTTTTATTTGTTGCGCTTCTTGGTTAATCGAGGGTCTTATTATCCAAGCCCAGCTCATTGCCATTATTGTTAGTACGCCTAGGATCTGATGGCATCAGGGTCCGTATGAAACATTTCCCCTTACGAGGTCATTAGAGGAGAGCCTGAGGCCCTGATTGCGGAATGTTCCTTTCTCCGACTCCCGTCTAGCGGTGTGTTTGGTGGCGGTGACTCTATGCCTACTCAGGATATATGTCCACGGAGTATATCCCCTTTCGGGCGCAAACCTGCCGCAGACTGTCGGCTACGGCATCTTAATGCAATCGCTGAGCATTTTCCAGAAGAGAGTTGAATTGGAGACGTTTACACCGTGGTCGCTGTCAAAGAGGTTCGGGGGACGCCTTTGCAACGAATCACGGGAACGCACGTGGACTGCAAGGCAGGTCTGCCAGGTCCAGGAGAACAGCCCTATCGATTGTCTTATCGATTGTCCTTACTGAGTGTGATATGCAGTTTTATCGTGACTGCTGTCTGCCAGCATCGACCCTGAGTCCCTGACTTCCGGGTCGCATAAGAACACGGACCAATCTCGTCCTTCATTCTTCATCGTCCATCGCTCTCTCGACCGGGGGCCCGCTGGACCAGAAGGCAGCAGGCTTGGCCCTATGTAAGCACAGTTCACTTTGACATGGAGTCTTGGATGTCAGTGAGCGTTTCACGATGTTGGACTAGCTCCCATAATGTAGGGAGTTTCCGCAACCGACGAGTCACGGGTCGGCCGCAAAGTAAACGGGCATGAAGGAAAAATAATAAAATTAAAGAATCAATAGACACTGCCGCAAGCTACCGGATCTCGAGTCGAGCACATTTACCGGGACCAAGCCGAGCGCGGAAGCGCAGGTAAATAATTCCTGCTCTGTGAAGAAGGAGGTCACGACGGAAGTCCTCCCGACCATCCAAGGATCTGTCTCTTATCCAGATCAAGCTAGTGTGGTCTCTGATGACGACGACACGACACCGCATCGCGGCCTTTTGTCTGTACCGTTTGTCGAAGAGTCGGCTGCGAACTTTGTGAGTACTATCTGCAACCTGACGGATGCACGTTCCGGAGCGCATGTGCTATCGAGGACTTCATACGGAGTACGCAGTACCGTGTACTGTGTACTGGCGTTATTGCTCTCGGCGGGAGCAGATGGTGTTTTGATCGAGTTGGAGTCATGCCGTTTCCGCGGACTGTGGTGAGACGGAGAGGGCGTCGAGGGACTGTGCCGAGTCGCCTGGGACCGAGCCAAGGGTCTGGCCAGCTGCCGCCCTGCTGATCGACTCTCCCACCCGCGCCTTGGGTGCACGGTATATTTATCGCGATTTGCCCCCCCATTCCCACTTTCGGTGCCGCTAGAACGCTGCATGGAAGACTCGAGACTGCTTAGGACCATGGTCAAAACCCTCAGCCAGGCGACCGCCGCTGGGATGATCCACCGTTCCCCGTCCCTCCTCGGGGGGCCAAGAGGACGCCGTCGCGTTGGCAGAGTGTGGAGAGTATCGCGCGACGCGGGCCAGACCAGGGATTGATTTTATTAGACACTGGCCCGGGACAGGGCTAGGGCTATGCCCTTCCAGGGTTGGACGGTAAAGACGTGCGCGTTGCAGTCACGGACCACTTGGACGGCGGTTTTTCTGTTGGATGATAGTTTTGGTCATCCTTCTGGTGTGAAGGTCGCTGGATTTCTCCATCTGGAAGGATCATTCAATGGTGCTGCGTCTGTTTTGTACATACATTCTGCAGATCGAGGACACCTGACTCGGGCTGACTGGGCAGGCCTCACGCTGGGTTTGCATGGGTGGTCGGCTATCTCTTGCGCGGCGGGCGGTGATTGGTGTGCCTGGCAGGGGCCATCTGCAGTGCCGGGCGCTGGTTGGGCAACAGCAATGTCGGGGAGCGCCAAGCACGGCTGGCGCCAGGAACAGGAAAACAGCAAACATCAACAGAGCACAGGGCGTGCGTGCCTCCTGAGCAGCAAGATCCACTGTCGCTCCTGGGCACGCCCCTTTTGCTGTCGACACGCACCCGGCGCCCCGTGTTCTGTGCCTCCTGGCAGTGCGTGCCCGGCCCGCCCCTGCAACCACCGCCGGCCCCCCCTTCTTTCCACCCACCCGTCCCGTGCGCCCTTAGCCCCTGTGCTGGCACCGCACCACCGCCCCCGTTCCCTCTTCATCCCCTCCCTCCCCGTCCTCTTCTTCACCTCCGCTTCCCTTCACCACGTTTCGTCTCCACGCCTTTCCCTTGCGTCTTCCATCGAGTTTTCCATCCGACCAGAGAGACTCTGTTCTCTCGCGTACGTTCTTTTGGAAATCTCCTTCGCTCTCTCAAGGCTTTTCGTTCTTTCGGCTGTGACTTTGTCCAAAAACCAATCCCCTGCAAAGTGTTTCGAGATCGCGACGTCTGTTGAGCGTTCTCTCTTTCCTGTACAGAATTCTTTTGTCAAGTGTGCGACTGGCTTGCCAGTGCGATACATGTATGTGCTACCCTGCGCTCACTTTCTCCATGATACCCCGCACCCCGTGAGACTGCGGTCTCAACCGCGTGACTGGAGCGTCTGCTTCTGAACTCTGGCGATGCTCAGCACTACACTCCATGGCCTAAGTGTGGCTGCTGTCCAGCGCGTCTCATCGCGATTATTGTCGAGTGTATGTGATGAGTAACTAACTGAGAACGGATGACACAGATTGCCATCGCGTTTGCATCGTTCAAGGAGAACAAGGCAAACCCTATCGTTCGAGAGGTCTTCGGCAGATCTCGTGCAGTTGACGTCAGGAGAATCTAGTTGAAAACAAACCGATTCGCAAAATGAAGTTCACCTCCGTTGCACTCGGCCTTGCTACGGCGGGCTCCGTCATGGCGGCCCAGCCTCACCACCTTCACCACCGTCACAACCATGTGAAGCGCGTCCCCGACGTCACTGAGGTTGTCAGCGTTCCGGGCCCGACCGTCATCAAGTATGAGCTCGACGGCAAGCCAATCTCCGCCGAGAAAGTGTGCCAGGGAATCGCCGATGGCACGCTCAAGTGGGCTGACGGCAAGGCCCCCCCAGGCGCCTGCAGCTCGAGCGCCGCCGACTCTTCGACTTCGGCCCCGGTTCCGGCCGAGTTCTACGAGAAGTCTGCGGCTAGCTCGACCCCGACACCCACGCCGACCCCAACTTCGACTTCGGCATCCACTTCTACCTCCAGCTCGCAGAGCAGCGCATCCGCCACCGCCTCCTCCAGCTCCAGCAGCTCCTCTGCCAAGGGCCTTGACGCGGACTTCCCTGACGGTGAGCTCGACTGCAGCACTTTCCCCTCCGACTACGGCGCTATTCCTCTTGACTACCTGGGACTTGGCGGCTGGTCTGGCATTCAGTACGTGACCATCGTCGGCGAGGTGGTCAGCGACATCATCACCGCCGTTGCCGGTGACGGCTGCACTGAGGGTGCCATGTGCTCCTATGCCTGCCCTGCCGGTTACCAGAAGTCCCAGTGGCCCAGCACCCAGGGCTCCAGCGGCCAGTCTGTTGGTGGCCTTCAGTGCAAGGGCGGCAAGCTCCACCTGACCAACCCCTCGCTGTCCAAGAAGCTCTGCATTCCTGGCGTTGGTGGAGTGCAGGTCAAGAACACTCTCTCCGAGCAGGTTGCGGTTTGCCGCACTGACTACCCTGGTGAGTTTTACCTGAGGATAGCTGGCTCTTCTGAAGTTGGCTTCTGACGCATTTTTCTAGGTACCGAGTCTGAGACCATTCCCCTGAGTCTGTCTTCGGGCGCCATCGAGCCGCTTACCTGCCCTGACGGTGCTACTTACTTCAAGTGGAACAACTCTCCCACCTCTGCTCAGTACTACGTCAACCCCAAGGGCGTCTCGACCGAGGAGGGCTGCCAGTGGGGTGACGGCAGCAAGAACATTGGTAACTGGGCTCCTCTCAACCTGGGTGTTGGCAAGAACAATGGCGTGTGGCTCTCGATCTTCCAGAACAAGCCTACCACCAACGCCAAGCTCGACTTCAACGTCAAGATCGAGGGTGACGACCTCAGCGGATCCTGCAAGTACGAGAACGGCATGTTCTACTCCGACACCGGTGCCAACAGCGATGGATGCACTGTAAGTGCCCAACATTTTCCCCCCATTTTCAGGTTTGAAACCCCATTACTTACCACTCGCTGTAACAGGTCCAAGTCATGTCTGGAACCGCTACCTATGTCTTCTACTAGATTATATCAGATCTTGTATAAATCCAATCTGATTATCTAGTGTCCATCCTGGATCGGCAAATCGTCCCGTGATCTCACCGACCAAGGGTCAACCGTCTGTCTTCGGTGTGCATCTTAACGTGTCGCGATCTGCGGGCACTCTGCTTGCTTCTATGTATCTTAGTGTGCTATTATGCGACTTGGATCTCCGTGTCGTTGTTCCATGTCTCCCCAGCATTATCTTCAGAGACCTTTGTCCTTAGATCTTACCTTCTATTTCGCAATCAGCAACCTTGGTTCCCTTTATCTTATGCTCGTTTCCCTTTACACTTCTGCCTTGAGTTACCGGGTATCGCGAAGCACATGGCAGCAGCACCGCGTGGGACGGATGAGGAATTGTGGGATGGACGGAAGTAACGTTGCCATGGATGTCGGCGATCAAGGTGGTCCTGGTCTATGTCTAGCAGTTATACCCAGTGGGTGATAGTGGCCTGAGTATGAATTGAAGTTTATGTCCGCTTTGCAGTTGGGCTCTATGGCGACTGGTGAGTAGCGTAGGCTGTAGATGTGGGCGGTTAAGAAGGCTGGTAGAGGGAAAGCAGGTACTTGATGTCAGTGGCATGTTGTCCAGGACACCACCATCCGGTTTAGAATTGGCTATTGTCGTGGGCTGCGGGTGGTTTGGGGGCGTGACCACACCGGCTAGGTCTGTACTGTACATAGTATAGTACTCCGTATGGAGTACTAACCTAGTAAGGCTTAATCGCGTACCTGTACAATACCTATACAGTTAGGTGCTCACAAATGAGACTTTTGTGGAGGGAACGAAGGGGGGTAGGAAGGAGGTGGTGATGGTAAACCCTAGACACGTGACTGAGTGATACCCTAACCTAACTGCCCATACTGTTCTCTGTACTCGGTACTCTGCTGAAGACTTCTCAAGTACACCATCTGTCTAAGTGGGGTTGACTAAGTTTGTTACTGCATTGTCTTGGTGTAATTGTGTCTTTTTTTTCCCCAAAGGTTGTGCTGCTGGAAAATGAACACTACTTGACTAAAGAGAGCCCATTACTGAACAGGGCATCTGAAATGGCAGTCAATACTGGTATATACCTTCGGTATTTCCCAGTTTGCTGGTTGTTTTGTTTTATGTATACTGTACTAGCTAAGTAGGTACCTGGCAGCAGTCTAAATAGATGGTTCTTTTTAATCCATCCCCGGTCGACTACTGGTGTGTTTCCGAATCCTCTTGGGCGGGGCAGACACCGGTGGAATGCGACCGATCGAATCCTTTCAGGATCGATTAGGAGCAGAACCTTACCTATGGAGTTGCAAACCTGGGAGTAACTAAGTAAGTTCCCTATGGTAGATATGTACCGAGGTAGGTAGGTCTAGGAGGAGGGTGGCTGAAACCATGGTTCATTGCTCAATAGCAGCTACTTAGTATATACTTACCTAACTGTGAGATTTTTTTTTTGCTTTACATGGTATATATCGGGCATAGTTACAGTACTATTACTTGAAAGTGCCAGTCCTACGGCAAATATAACGATCCACCAACGGCGTAAACAACACGATATTATCCCAGCTCCCGTTAGGGACATCTCGCCGTCGACGCGATATCTTCAGATAAATCTGCGAAATTCTTCTTTCTATCATTATTCGGATCAAGCCTGTCCACGACACTCTCCAACCAGCCCGCAACCTCGTCATGTCCAAACGCCGTCGCCTCGGCAGCGGCGTCCCGTCCTGCGTTGTTTTTCTCCAACAGGAACAGCAGTCTCGGCATCCGCTCTTCCTCATCCAAGCTATCAACACCATCATCGTCCTCCCACGTCTTCTCCTCTTTTTCTTCCCGCCCTGGAGCTAGACGTCCCACCCCCATGAACAGGGATATAACTACTACAAAAGATGGCATAAACTGCCCTCGCGGCATCGAGCCACCCACCACCAGCGGCGCAGTGCAGGGGCGTATTCCCCGCGCCGTTCTTCCTCGAAGCTGCGCGCCCGTACGGCGGTTGCTCCTCGAGCTCAAGCTCGAGCTCGGGCGCGCGTCCGCGTTGTACGGGCCAGGTCCCGCCGCATCGCATGACGAAGACGCCCTGAATCGTCTTGAGCACGCCCACGTGCCCGCTGGCCGCCGCGACGTGGACGGCCGTGTCGCCCGTCTCGGGGTCGACGGCGGATTCGAGCAGGGCGATGGGGTTGGAGAGACCCTGGAGGAGGGTCGTGAGGTGGAAGTAGTGCCGGAATTCTTTCTCCTGTCCCTTGCCGGTGCGCGCAAGGTCGAGGACTTCCTTTGTGATGTCGGCCATCGGGCGGGGGTTGGTTGGTAGGTGATGGGGTTGGGGTTGTCCGTCTTGTCTTTTTCTGTTTCGAGAACATTTTTTGTGCGTGCCGCAAGCACAGATGATGAAAATAAATAGAGCGATTGGATGATGATGATAATAGTAATAGAGGGGAACAACGCTTGTCTGTAACTTGGTATATTATTCTGGTATCGTCCTTATCGATGGAAGGCTTGTCGTGTACAGCGTAAGGCTTCTGACTGCGATAAGTTAGTGATACTGATAATTATTAATCAATAGGAGCAGCGAAGGCCCCTCCCTCTCCATGGCCACATCCGTCATGGGTGTCATGCACTTAGTCCTAGTATGTACAGTACATAATCCAGTGCGTGGCCTGCTTGTCTGCGCGAAGCTCGCTAAGACCGCGGGGGAAGAATCTTCAGTTCCCGCGTTGAAGAGAACCTATCACAGGAGTCAGTTTTTCTCATCGGCAGGATACCCCTGGAGTCGGGTGCCTACTTCAAGGCACGGTGCCAGATTAGATAGACCCCTGTCCGAGGCTTTAAGCCTGCGAAGCACTGCATCATAGAAGTCCGGAGAAAGACGCTCTCTTCCCTGCAGGCCGGGGTGTTTAATAGTAAACTGGCACATGCTACGTTAGCCAAATTAAGTAAGTTACCGGGATTCCCGTCCAACCTTCTGTAGTACGGCGTGGTGTTGCAATACAGAGTTAACTTCTTGGTGTCAAGATGCCAACAGAGATCAGTCTAAGCAAATACGCAAGCAAGGTACTGACTCCCCGTGCCATTTTACCCGGTGCGCTGCACAGCTGAATTGTTCTGTGGTGATATGTACTAGGCACCCATCTCCAGAGCAATATTATTACTCTGTATAGTACCGTACACTTAGGTAGGTGGTAGAGATCCTAGGCCTCCTACGTAGGTCCGAGTCCGTTTGACATACTCCCTAATTAGGCAGGTAGTCAGGGAGCTTAAAAAAAGACAGATGCCGGAACCGATTTCGGGCCGACGGAGGAAGAATCTTTGTTCTTGTTCTTTCTGACCTTCTATTCCGTGCTTGCAAAAATTGTCCACCTTGAAGAAGCTGTTAACTCAAATGGATGTTTCTCCGCATTCAATCCAAGCCAACGTTCAGGATCAACAACAACTTATTGCGTACAGTATGAGGTGCCTACCATCGAATGTGGACGCCACAAATGGCTACCTGGTCATCTAGTCCAGGCCTGTTTGATTAAAAAAAAAGTATTTATCTTCTTTGTTGATCCCAGTCAGTTTCTATTCTATCCTTGAAACGCCCTCTTCCAGGAACAGGAGCAGACCAGACACTTCTTGACTACTTTCCATTTCCGTCCATCTCTACGTTCACCTGACCTTCAACCCACAGACCATACCGGTGTCCGTCCAACCAGCTTTGTTCCAGCTTCTTGCTCGGCTTGACTTGACGCGGCTGAAGAGTCGGTATTTGGATCGGTAGTTAGCTACATCATGCAAGTCATGCCTCGACCTGCAAATGACAGGGAGAAAGAAAGAAAGGAGAGAGAGAAAAGACGAGCCCGGAAGCGGGGTAACTAAGGCAGACAGACAACAGACTCAGGAATACCTATGACTCCTGCCTACCTACCTGGGTAATTAATCCGAAGCAAAAGCAGTGAAGCTGGGTATACCGTTCCTGGATGGGTATGTAGATTAGGTTGATAGATTGTTGATGATTGCGGAGTATATATATGACCAGCAGGAGCTGGAGGACGCGGTCTGTGTGTGTTCTCCTCTCTACGACTCCAAGGTTGTCTACTTATTCGATTTCGATCTCAATTCACTGTTCTTCTCCAGAAACTACTTGGATACTTTCCCTTTCCGATACAGAAACAGATATATCACCTCTCTATTCAACTACGAAGCACCCCCAATTATATCGAACAAAATGAAGCTTGCAACGACGCTCGCAATTTTCCTGAGCGCTCTCGTCCTCGCCGACAACAGACCCTTCCCACTCATCCCGGTCATCCCACGGCCGTCGCCTGGAAGTGCACCTGAAGCCCATGGTAATACTGAGTGTTGGCCTTAGTGAGTTCCGTCGCCCTACCTAACATGTTCTATCTACCTATCTGCCTGCCTGCTTGCCCTTACCCTAGGCAGTTCGGAACCCGGGAATTGAAAACATATAAATAGAACATCTTTAAATGTACTGACCTTACTACTTACTATATATACAGCAAGAACCCAGACTGCTGCGTGCACGAACCCGTATGTGAATGCATTACCGGTACGTTCTTTCTTTCTTTCTTTCTTTCTTTCTTCTTGAAGTCTACGTACTGTACCTACGTCCTGCTCGATCTCTGCAAGCTTGTACGTGTACATACACATCTAGCAGTGCTTACCTGCTGATCGTCGCATCGCCGTTGGCAGAAAAATTCTACGAGTACAACGGCCTCGCTGCGTGCCAGCCACCAGGCGCGATCTTCGGTGCGGAAAAGGACATCCCCGGATACTGTTGCTAGGGCTAGAACCTAGGTTTGAGGACTACAACGATGAACACGATTGGGTGACAGTGATAACAAGGAGATGAAGAGATGATATGATAGAGAACAGAGAAAGAAAAAATTTTTAAAAAAAGAAGAAGAATCTGCCACGTTTGGTCTCCCGGTCCGAATAATCATCGACTGAAAGGAAAAAACATCTTTTACATATGTGCAGTAGCATAGCATAGGCTCGAAGCGGACAAGATGGAACGCGTGACACGACGAGACGGGACAAGTCAGCCCCATACCTATATGCAAGCCAGCAAGCCACGCGGGATCCAGATCCGACAAAGAAAGAAAGAAAGAAAGAGGGAAAGAGAAAGAGAGATATATAAAAATTTAATTAATCCACATCAAGTTCAAGTCAGAAAAAAGACGGAGGATGATGATGATTTGATTTCACCTATGGATAAAACGAAAAGAAAAGGGGAAAGAAGATTGCTGAACTTTCATTGCTAGTTGATTCTTCCTTCCCCTTCCCCCTCCCCCATTTCTTCCTACCGGAATTTTCGGTGCTCTAGTCATTTTTTTTTTAAAAAAATCTCGGGTCAGGAAGCTAGCCAAATCCAACGCGTTCTGTTCTATTACTTTCCATCCAATCGAAGTCACGCAATTGAATTTGTCCCCCCTTTCCCTGTATTCTGATCTGATTTCTTCAACTAAATAAGACATCTTTCTTAGAAGAAGTCCGAGTACGGCTCTATAACTGTAGCGTGTAGAGTACACATACACACACACACACAGAGAGAGAGGGGGGGGGGGAGAGAGGACTATTTTACTATTATCAAAATAATAAGGGTAGATAAGATATGATAGGTAGGTAGGTAGGTACCGTACATACTGTGAAGGGCTAATAAAGATAAAGACAAAGATAACCTCTCATAATAAATCAGCTGCGCGCATCAGCGATGGAAACCGGACCTGACTTGAACACTATATATAGACTAGTCTGGACTGCTCTAATTCTATGATGTCCCTTGTTCGTTTGTTTTGACTTCTTCACCAGCCCCTTCTTTTCTCACTCCTTTTGCTTCTTTTGTAACGCAATGGGTGTTTGATCCCAGAATAGAGTTGTAAAACAGTAGATACGATCCAATATTCCAGAGACGTATCAACATAACTCCCATTAATGTCATGCCATGCCATGCTATGCCATGCTATGCTATACTACACGTTTATCCGCTTTCCATAACCCTGAGATCCTGAATTTTTCATATGCATACGTACCAACCCAACCTGATGCATCTACAGCAGAACCATCAACAGACCCGTCGTCAAGGCCACTACGAAATAGATGCCGATCTGGACAACGCTCGAAAGACCGAATCCAAAAGCCGGATGATGCATCGGCCCGCCCGGGGCAGCCCCCTTCGACGTCGCCCCCGCCGCGCCTCCCGTGGCGCCAGCGGTGACGGATCCAGTACCGGCGCTGCCGGCCTGGCCCAGGAGGGACTTACACGAGCTGCTCAGCTTGGCGGCCTTCTGCGTGGTGGCCGCGCCGCCGAAGTCGCAGGCCGAGTCCCTCTTGCCCTGTTCCAGGTAGTACGCGTTGAAGGCCCACGAGAGCTGCTCGATCGGATCGCACACGGAGTATGCGCCGTATTTGCCGGAGGTGGCGTTCGTGCTGATCCCGACGCAGGCGTCCGGCGATAGGCCGCACACGATGTTTATGTTGTCCCCGATGCTCTCGGCGCTGAGGTCGGACTTGGCTTTGCACGACAGGGACTGCATCATGCAGCTGCAGAGGTCTTTGTTCGGGGTAGGAGGGAGGTTCGACGAGGCTTGCCAGGTGGCGTTGAGGGTTGGACAGGCGGCGTTTTTGGTGTTGGTGGGAGTGTAGTCGGCCATGTTGGTTCCGCTGGGGGTGGCCTTGGCCATCTCGCTCGAGAGGTACGTGAAATCGGGGAGCTTGCTGACGGTGGAGCCGGAGACTGAGACGAGACCTGGAGGCGATGAGTCAGTTTGAGGAGAAAAAGAGGTGGTCGAGGATAGAAGAGAGATAAGAAGGGAAGTAGAATATGCTAAATTAGAAAATGGGAGATTTCCGTACCATAATCGTTTTGCTCCTGGAAATACATGTAGACGATTCCACCGGACCATACGCCTGTCATCTCGGGCCCAAACAGCACCGGTACATCGGTGAACTTGCGAGGCTGCACCGTGTTGCAGCCGTATTCTGAAAAGAATGCGGGAACATTGTAGGTGGAAAAATCCTTTGTTCGAGCCGCGTACCCAGATTGCTGGAAAGACGAATCCCCGCACCATTCATAGATGTTCAAGCCGAAGAAATCGATACGCTCATCGTCGGTGCCACAGTCGAAGTATTCCCGAATCTGCTGACGAATTTCTTCATCGTCATTGGCTGCGTATCCGACCCCTATCTTCCGATAGCCCTTGTCGGAAATATACTTCTTCATGTCGCGAACGGCAGCTTTGACGAAAGCGCTTGCATTTGTGTTGTGAATGTCGTTGGAGACTTCGTTGCCGGCGAAGAACCCGAGCACGTTGGTGTAGTTGGCGAGGGCATCGATCACGGAGGTGTAGCGAGTGTAGAGCTCGTTGTTCCATTGTGGATTTGCGCGATTGATGGACTGCGAAGGCTGCGAGAGGTCTGCGATCAAATAGATGCCGGCGTCCGCCAGCATCTGCATGCATTCACTGTGATCCTCATCGGGCTTGATCGCATACACGCGGACAACATTGGTGTCCAGCTCCTTCAGATAAGGGATGTCGCGCTTGCAGCCAGCCGGGTCAGTCAGAGGGTCGACGTAGGATTCGTTCTCGCCTGCGGTAACAGATGCTGGAGCACTGTCAGCGGAGGAAACAAAAACTGGAAAAGATGAGAAAGGATAGAACACCAAACGCATCCTACCTTGATAGGCGATTCCCTTGATGAAGCTGCGATGGGTCAGCCATCCAAGTCGGAGAGGAAATGACCAAGAACGGAAGAAAGACGTACAATTCAGTCCCGTTGGTCTTGTAGAAGAAGTGCGAGCCCTGCGTAGCCAAGTCAGCAAGGCAGGGAATGATCGACACGGTTTCATATTCTCCACAGTACCTTGATGACGATCGGATCGACGTCGACAGCGCCCGAGCCCACGAAGGCGCTCAGGGCAGCGATGGCAGATGGCAGCAGCCGGACGGGCTTCATGGCTGCCGATGGCCGTGGACACCACGATCCAACGAGGCGAGATGGCCTGTCGACAGAGAAGTGTCAAGGGCTGGAGGGCGAGGAGGGAACGGAAGGGGATTTAAGCGTGGCGACGACGCGTCTGCCAGGCTGTCGAGTGAAACAAGCACGGCGAACCGGCGTGGGACGAGGGTCAAGCGCTGCGACGTAAGCTTGCTGTCTTTTGGCGCCAAATCGACCACTGGAAGCGTGTCTGGTGGGAAAATGCAGCTTTAGCATCAAGCAGGCCGGATCTGTCGGCTGCAGGGGCACGGAGGACGAGGATGTATCTCCTTTGATCCGTCTAACCAAGGAGCGCGATTTGGGCCCCAAAGAGACCGGGAAAAAGGTTTACACTTTGTTTCCCGTCCAGGAGCTCTGCCTGATCAGATCTTCCATTTAATCCGTCGGGTCTCAGATTAGCGTGCCATTGTCCCCCTATACCTGTGATAGATGCAGAAGACTTTTTCCTCAGTCCCAGCCAGAGGCGTTACCTCTTGAAAGGGACCTCATTTTTGTGGCGCTGGATGGGTGGCAGCCACCATGTAACCCCGCCCGATCTGGCGTTGTCCGCCGGCGGTGGGACTTTCTCTTAGAGCAGCCGGTGGCGGTAAGCTGGAAAGGGACGGCGTTGCAGGGCAACAAGCCCAAAGACTCTGTTTACAGGAGATTTCTCGCTTTCAGGAGTCTGATGCCGCGGCAGGGATCCCCTCCTGCAGACCTCCGCCATGGCAACCGGGTATCTCCGTCCAGGCACAGGAACAGACACTGCCAGCACAAAGCGCAGGCGACGATCAGCCAGACGGCCGCGTCGACACGGGCCCCCGCGGGGCGACTGCGAGTGTCGATCCGTGCGTTTGCCGATGTCGTGGTCGCCTTGGCTGACTAAGGGCCTGTCTTTGCTATTAATAGCGCGAGCTAAGATAAGATGCTGATAAAGGGAATCCGGGATTCGATAGTACCATGTGCAGGGAGACGCGTATTATCCCTTTCAACTCGTCTATTTGTTATTTATTCTCCAGGGAGCGACGGTGTTTGATGAATTAGCATGCATCTCGGTGTGCATGCATTGAGTGGATATCACACTCTGGTCTGCTGGCATGAAAGAAAGCAAGAAGCTAGCTACAATCTTAGGGCTTGCTGGCGATCGGTTACCGTATTCGGATAACGTATCAGACCGAGATAGGTCAAAGAGTCTCCACCCATTTTACCATGAAAAGAAACCTCATAGATTGAAATATCTTATCGACTCGAAAAGAAAGCTAATTTATTTTCCATAAACAAAGGAAATGTGGATGGAGAACTCGAAGAAAGGAGAAAACCTCGACTTGATAGAGATCACAAGAAGGGATAATAATATATATATAAAAGGTCAAAAAAATCAAAAAGCTCACACCCCCGGCCCATCCACCCGGAGGTGGGCAGGGGGAGGGGTGCCACGAAAACCCCGCCTATGCTCGGCGGCGGGCAGGGTTTTGCGATCCCGGAGCGCAGGGCTCATCTGGTGATGTTAGCAGGAATATTGGTAATGACCGCACCGCTGCAACCATCGCTCCCTCCGGGATTCGAACCCAGGCCCTCTAGCAGGAGCGGTAGGAGATCCTAGGCTGCGCAGTCTGCTCTGCAGAGCAGGCAGACCGCTCAACCTCACTTAACCACTGAGCTAGAGGCCCTTGGTTCTGGTTGCGGGGTAACGGTGAGGGTGGCATACAAGGGAAGCCAGGGAGGAGGGCTCCCGTGGCACTGGAATCGCTGCCTGAGGTGGTAGGTGGGTAGCAGCTGCCCGAGAGAGGATTTACACGCAATGACTGTCAAATTATAATCATATTTCCCATAACTCTTGCTTTATTGCGTCATATGTTTAGATAGACGGCGCACAAAGAGATATAATACAGGGGTTTAACGCTATATGTACTTGACTGCTGTAGAGAGGCCCTAATAAGAAGGATCGACGGAATTTCAATCTTTGAGTACGCAGTTAGGAAAGCCGTGCACTCCATCATGGACAATTTCTGTAAGTTGTCTGCCAATAATACGAACCTTAGCACTCGAATCATCTTTTTCCCTACCATCCCTGTTTTCCATGCTTCCTCCAGGTTTGCCCTAACTTGGTTAAGAGACGATGACAGGAACCTTGGAACATGTGTGTTCTAATACCTTGGGAATGTGAAAAGAACGCGACTATCTACTCAGATTTGCTTTTCGAAGCCGCTCAAAGCCACTGTGAAGAGGCCATACGAGGACCAAAGAAGGCTGTAATGTTCAGTTTAAAGTCGTCAGATTGCGGCTTTCATGACGAGCTGCATTTACTCCCTGCAGCTGCAGCCAGATATATGTGTCCTTTCTACCTATAAAGCGAGAACTTGAACGTAAAAGGGACTAGGGCTGATGTTGAAGTACGCAGCCTAAAAGACACTGGATCAAAGTCAAGTCATTGCTTTCGGCTTTATCGGACAATTTGTTTTCGGATCATCAAATCGACATGATAACCTAATTTCATAAAACCCTGAGCAAGTCCTAAATCCCAAAAGGTTGAATACATCCACATCTGAATTGTGTGCACAGCATCCACTTCAAGCCATAACCTTACCCACAGACTCCTCCATCTTCCCGACCAGCCCATCCGTCCAGCTGATATACGGCGCATGGCCACAGGGGGCCCTATACATGGTGAACGGGTTATCGCTGCTCTTCCAGCTCTGCGCCGCAGCCATCTTCCTGAAACTGCCTTGGCAGCATCTTGTCGCGCTCCAGCACCAGATACGCGCAGGGCACAGTGGAGTATGGATCGTTCGTCAGCTTCTTTGTCATGATGGGTGTGAGCATCGCGGCCCACTTTTGGGCGGACGCTTCGTCGATGTCGTTGAGGAGGTAGCGTGGCGCGTCTGCGATGGTTGCGAGGCCGGCGTAGCCGTGTTTCTGCTCGAGAGAAGGTTTATTGCGTTAATTAGCTATTGTTGCTTCCTGAAATGGACAAATTTTGACGTGAAATCATATGTACAGTACTTCACTGGCCCACTCACATGGAACTTCAGAGACGACGGCTCCACCAAGGCGCCATCGTAGGACTGGTACAGGCTAGTCACCGACTCTCCAGCCGGCACGACCAATGCACCAATGAAGAAGAAGCCATCTGCTGAGGTATTTATAGTCAATCGAGACACAAAAGGCAAAGGATGATGTCTGCTGCAAGTTGATCTCAAATATATTGTTCAAGAGGGTAGGCGTGTCCTTTACCGTTTAAATGGAAAGTGAAGGCAACGATTGCAGCTTATTTCAGGGCCCCAATTCAAGCCTCACACAGGTCTAGATCCTAGAGACTTAAAAAGAGTGCAGCGGCGGTGTTCCAACCCCGCCGTTATCCTGGCTGCGAAAGAGAGGAATGCGACTGGGGGGGGGGGGGGGGGGGGGGGCAGGTGACCTGGGTCAACCTGTAGAGAGAAATAGAGACGACTTCATTTATCTCACGGAGGCGTTCTCCGTTGGGATTCATAGACCCTGACCCATACAGGGATCAGATCCTTCGAATTTGTTGCCAACTGATATCCTTTAAGTCGCACTATACCTAGGGAATGGTATTGGGCGAGTTTGGTGAATTATGGCCAACCATATTGTTGGTATATACTTCCTGTGCAAGAACAGGACCATATCTACGCATATTTATTTTCATAGGATCTACTTTAGGTATTGGCGATCATCCTTCGTGCAGCGAATAGCCGAGAATTTCAGGAATCTTCGCTCAGAATTACTTTCATAGACCTGGACAATTTCACAGCCAACTACACCAGTGCTACTATGCGTGGGTGTTTAAGGCAGACTAAACCAATTGTATTTAGTCCTATTGTAAGATCTGTCTCTAGGTCATCGTCAAGTGGAATACTTGTAACTGCACAATGTCCGAATATGGCATCGTATCTTTGGCTACCTGGTGTAAGGCCCTTGTGTGTCCAGCCTCTACTCAGGAAGGAGGTTGTGCCATTTCTTGAAGACATTATTGGGGTCGTATTGCTTCTTAAGAGCCTGGAGTCTCGGAAGATTCTTGCCAAAGATCTCACTCGCGCGAGAGCCGGTTTCTGGACAGATATTAGTAGCCAGAACGAAGCTACCTGGAAAGGGGAACATCGATCATACCATCATAGTTTGCATACACGCCGACTCCCTGCTCCGTGGCTTCGGTGCCGTGCTTCGCAACGCCAGCACGTTGCTGGATCTCCGTCATGATCTCCTTTTGGATCCTACGCATCTCCCCGTCGAGGGCGGGGTCGTACCACCTGAACGCAGAGCCCACATTGTAGTAACGGCCCCGATTGGCGCAGCTTGTCGCATCGCGCGGGACTTTGATGACTTCCTTGAACGGGATGAACTCGAACGAGAGCAGACTCTCACCGACGTTCTCGTACGTCTCGACCATCTTGGCGAAATCATCGTAGATCTCCTTGACGAAGTCGACATCCAGTGGCAGGACGACATTGGCTCCGCTAAAGCTCTTGCGGCCCCCGTACGTAGCTCCTGCGTTAAAAATGGTATTGAGTCTCTCATACGGAATCATCTCTGCAGTGTTCACGAGAGGTCCCAATGAGAGGAGAGGTTCGAAGAACGATTCGGCCTCCGTCTGAGGTCCATTGTAGTACACCGCTATGATGATGGCCAGCTTGTCGATAAAAGGTGGGCGGGTGAATCCGAAGAAGAGTCCTTGATCTCCATTGCTGATCTCCTCAAAACGATTCAGGAAGGCCACAATCTGGGCCAGCTTGTCAGGGTCGAAGAAGAGGAGACCAGCGTATACCGGGTCCTTCTGCTCGTGCGCGCGAAAGACAAACTCGGTTGCAACACCGAAGTTCTGGCCAGCGCCGCGAATGGCCCAGAAAAGGTCGGAATTCTGGGTCTCGGAGGCGGTGACAATGCTCCCATCTGCAAGGACCATCTTCACACTCAACAGATTGTCGATTGCTAGTCCGTAACGTCCGGTCAGCCAGCCATAGCCGCCACCTAGGGTTAGTCCACCGACACCAGTATGGTTGACAGTACCACCAACGGTAGCAAGACCATGCTTAGCAGCAGCGACGTCGACGTCTTCCCAGACCGCGCCGCCTTCTACGGTGATAGTCTTTGCGGACGGATCCACGAATACGCGCCTCATCTTTGCGAGGCTGATAACGATGCCTCCTTCAGTCGCCGAAGCCCCGCTCGTCGAATGACCCCCGCCATGGACGACAAACGGGATCTTGTTGGCCTCGGCAAACTTGATCACGGTCGAAACCTCTTCCGCGGATATAACTTGAACGACAGCGCCCTGGAATGTAAGAGTCAGAAAGATATGTCTTAGATTGAATATCTGAGACCCTACCGCCTGCTTTTCAGCAGTATCACTCCAGCGTTTGATGCTCTCAGCATACCCGGCCGAGCCAGGGGTCAGAACTTCCGCTCCAGTCGAGCGGAGCTGCTCTTTTAGGTCATTAGCCTGTGAAGCTGAAATGTGTGACATCGTGTTAGAAGTTAGGTTATCAAGTTGCGTGTACGACACGGTACTAAATACTCGTATGTTTTGACGATGGAGGGGCAGGTGCACAAGTCTGAGTAGCAAGATTTCTGCAAAATCTGCTACAAAAGAACTAAAATGCATTCAACAGAACAACTGAGAATGCTTAACAAACCTACTGAAAAGGCAGGTAAAGAGATTTGGACAGGTTACTTGACAGAATGTGCAGGTGATTCAGACCTATGAATTCAGCGCACGGGCCCAGACGGCGTCCAGAGTCACCATACAGCGGACTCCCTTGCTACCATCAGTTGTGCAGATTTCATTTTCAGTGACGATTGTCCAAGGTGCATAGGTAAATAGGCCCCAGATGTAGCTTCTACAGTGGCTAAACCACTGTCATTGTCCAATGGAAGAAAGTTTGATAAAGCACCGAATCTGGAAACGCATTGTGAGTTCCAGAATCAAGCAATTTAATGATGATATTATGTATCACTTGATACCTAACTCGGTTATAGGTCGAGTGGACACATCATACAGCTTCCAACTGCCTGGACAAAGTCTAAGAAGCCCTAAATCCATGACAGCCTCTGCGCTCCACTGTTTTGTTTCCTCACAGACTCCAATCCAAATGACCATAATCGCCATTTTGGAGCGGAAGATAATGGCTCTACTTGACAATTATCACGGAAGCTAAGCAGACTGCATGGTGGATGCTGCATGAATTCATCCACAAATTCTAGTTATTGTGTCCTATCCTGTGCCACAGATGCAGGTAAGGAAAGCTTAATGTAAAAAAGGGAGGATTAGAGACGGTCCTGGTATTTATGTGTCTTTCTGTGGATAATGGAGTATTTTCTACAGCCAAAATTCTGGCAAGACTCCAAGGAAACATAGGAACGAAAGTCCAAAAACTTCACACAAATTCTATGCAAATGCATATGTATTAGATGACTTTTTCTGTATCACAGAAGTGTTACAGGAAATCCGGTAAGGTTGAAAGCTTTCAATCTCAACTGTTAACAAATCCTTACTAATATCTTCACCGTTGCACAGCCCAGTTCATGAGAAATCATTCAGAAACAATGGGAGATCTTCTCACGTGCTCTGCTCTGAGAAGAAAAATTCTGCAAGTATTTGCAGGTTAGTAATGTGTCTAATTTATCTATCGAAGGCATCCATGGCATCTATCAATCGATATCCTGATAGCAACAGAAGAGGATGCGATAGAAGATGCAAATTCTCTGTTTCTTATATTCTTGGAAATGAGAATAGAGGGCGACTTTTCTCCATTTATGGTCTGATCCAAACCTAGGCTCGAGAACATCAAGACTGCCAGGACAGATAGTTCTTATCCTTGTCAGCATTCCTGCAGAATAATTGTCCTGCACTGACTCTGAAGGAAGCACATGAAACCAGTTCTTACCACACATCAAGACTTGGTAGAAGGACGAGACACAGGAGAGATCTGCTAGGTATTGATTTTTGTCAGTGGATACAGTCATATGGGATATATACTTGTGTATCAATTAATCTCAATCAAGTTCTATGTCTTCTTGCCTACGTCTTTTCTGTATATACAAATTCGTTCATAAATTAGTAAAACGACTTATAAAACTGAAATAGATACGATAGATATCAACATGTTACATATATGAAGCATGAGAGCATAGCTGGAGGCGGGTATCTCAAAACCCGTCATCCACGCCTCTGCTCTTCTCCTCCTTTCGCCTTTCCTCTGTAACCTCCCACCACCACGCGTTTGTTGGGTCCCGGTTCTTCGCTGCCTCTCCTATCCCTTTCCTCACCTCTTCACTCTCGTCCCAGGGCTTCGGGCTCAGCAGGAAGTGAATATTTTTGATGTTCTCATCCCGCCAGATAACGTCATGTACGCCTTTCCATCGCATCGTCTTGAGAGCGTTGTAAACGTACGGCAGAGTGACCCAACGGCCTGGAAATGTGTCTGCCAGGAGCGATTGGTCGGCGAACTCGTAGTTCTGAGTCGCCGACGGCGTAGAGAGCCGGGCAAGAATAGTATCATATATCTCTTGCGAGGGGTTGACAACCTGGAGACCACCGTTGGGCATGGCAAGACCTGCAGTGGGTGGGGCCCCAGTCGTCTGAGCGGCGTCGGGGTCGGAATGTTGGTTGGTGAATGCACAATTCGAGGGGATCCTAGATTGTTCCAAACAGTGCAACGTTGGCATATGCACGTGCCTCTACAAATTGGGGGCTCCCAATCTGTTCTGCTCAAAGGGTTTCAAAGGGGTTTATCTTACCAGTCCTTGGGATAATGTGGCTTCTTCAGCGGGTTGCAGACGCAGGCATGGCTCGCTGCGAACACGCGGTTTCCCTTCCCGCCCAACTCTGGAGGGTCCAGTTCGAGGTCCATCAGCTCGTCCATGTTTTGGAGAACCATCATGTCGCTGTCCAGCTGCACGACACGCTCATACTCCAGAAGAGAAAAGGGTGTGAGCTTGCTCCAGCAGTCGTAGAAACGAGTATCGTTGCTGTAGTCTTTATGAACAGAGGGGAGAAGATAAGGAATTCGCTTCTTAGGGATTCCCCGAGCATCGAGAGCGGCGTGACCCTCGGGCGGGAAGGAGTCTGTGTATAGAGCGACGAGGGGATACTTTGAGCCAACCTTCTTGAGTGAGTAGTCAAGTGTGAGGAGGCCGGCAAGATAGTCGGTATTAGTGATGAGTGCGGTCCATACTGATAAGACGGTCAGCATGTTGAAGGATGTAGCAAGGGGCATCTGGAAGTCCATGGGCATTCAGCCGTTGGAAGCGCACACCTTTAGTGGACTCTGTCACCCTCTGCAAGCCGTTGCTGGAGGACATGGCGGTTATGAGGTTTTTTTGATGCAGAACTAGCCAGCTGATAGGATGTAGGAAGGAACTGAACAAAGAAAAAATACAAGTACACCACAGGACAAGACAGTCTACAGGTGGAAGAGGAGCATCACAGCATGATGTAAGCGGTAACGGGAGATGTTCGCTTGAGAAGAGCTCGGCAAAGACTGATAAAAAGCAGGCGACGATGGTATCATCGACCGATAGCGGAAGGGAGAGCTAGCAATTTGTATGTGCGTTCTAGGTGCCTTAACAGCACCTTCCGAGTGACCGTATCCAGGTTCCGGGGGAGCCAATACCCAGTCGAATACTGTCTAATTAATTATTATCATCAGAAGGGTCGCTCCGCAACACATCTCGCGGATCGTGATCGGGCGTCTCCTTTCTGCGGCGGAGTAAAACTCGGCGGGGTGCCTGCGGGCCGCCGTGCTTACTAATCCGACATCCTCCAGAGGCACGCGTGTCCACGTGACTTGGTCTAGGTTCCAGGTCCCGTGATGTCAGGTGACCCGACGGGGATGTTGACGCGGACACGTGATGCGTATACTGTCCAGCGCCTGACGCGGAGGCGCGCAGGCGCCGGGGATGCCATGCATGGGAAGAAGTGCCTCTAAATTGATTGTTTCTCCTCGAATCCTCTGGCCTCTCGGTTTTCCCCACCCGCGATGCTGTTTTCCGACCAGCTTCTCGAACTACTGCTGCGAGAGATGCGCGAAGGCCCGCGGTGGAGCACGCTCGTGGGCGGCATGTAGAACGCGTCTCGGACGAGCAGCGTGCACTTCCGCGGTGGGAAACGAGACGCAACGCTACGGCAGGCATTCCTCCACACCATCTTCACCCTTTTTCTTCAAGGCTCTCTGTTCTTTTCTCACTCCGAAGACTCGCCCTCTCCCAGCCTCCTCGCTTTCCTCGGAGGTCCTGTTTCTTCTTCCCTCGACCCCTTCTTCTTTCTTCTATCTTTCTCCTGTCCTGCGTCTCCTAAACATTTATTTAGATCCATACCCGACGTTGACGCTAGTCAACTACTAATACAACCATCCAGAAGTTTTCGAACTCGCCTCGCTCTACAGGTCTCTTCGATACTCCAGGATGGAGTCGTCTCCCCCCAGGAGTGGTTCTACTGCTCCCGTGGCAGGAGTGAAGCGTCCTGCGTCCCTGCTGCCAGCCTTTGAGCCATTGAGCTCCTCCCCGTCTCTGCCTCGTCCGCAGAAGCGTGTATCACGCGGACAGGGAGATATCGCGACCTATCCAACTCCCGTCCCCACGTCGTCAACTCACATCATGTCCTCCTCGCCGCCCCGTATCCCGACGTCACGTCTTTCACGGCATTCTAGCTCGTCGATGACCTCAGAACGCGCCCCACTGTCTGCTGTTCCCACCATAATGCTTCCTGAATCTGGAGAGCGAATTCTGATGGGGAGATCGAGCGCATCATGTCACTATCAACTCTCTGCCAATAGATTGGTATCGAGGGTGCACGTTGAGGCCGCCTACATACCGGCACCCAATCCGTTCGACCGCGACAAGATCGAGATCAAGTGTACTGGATGGAATGGGGTTAAGCTCCACTGCCAAGGGAAAACCTATGACTTGGCCAAAGGGAAGACATTTACATCAGATATCAAGGATGCCGATGTCATGATCGACGTGCACGACGCTCGCGTCCTCGTCCAGTGGCCGCGTCGTGAAAGGAAGGACTCTGGGTCAGCTTCAGATCATACATGGGAAGAGGACTCTCCGCGGCAGAGCATATGTTGTGGTCTTCAGGAGAGTCCGCTGAGACAGCGGCAACGCCTAGTTTCCCCGGTTTCTCCCTCTCCTGCAGGCCAACCTTTCATCCCACCATCGTCCCCGTTGCTTACTCCGCGCCGTTCACGCAATTCAGTGGTAGTATATGAAGACGAACCGTCTCCCGCTAGTCAACCTGCAGATGCGACAACAGTATCACAAGCAGGCGAAACCCTTCAAAGCTCCCAATCCAGCGCTTTAAGCAATTTGAGTAAGTCTCCTGAGGAATTCTCAGACCATGATGAAGAAAACGACCCTATTATCCATTCCTTCGGACCGCACGGCGAAAATATACGTCCTCGAATGGCCTCCCTTGACGCCGGAGATTCCCCAATTCGGTCAACCCGCACCTCTCGTCCCCAGCCACAACCACTCAAACCGACCAATTCACGCGCTCAACGCACCGCACGCAAGCCTGAAGCGACCAACAAGCCCGAAGAAACGAAAACCCCCGAAGAGGCTGAAAAAGACACCAACAAACCTGAGGAAACCAAATCTGAAGAGACGAACAAAACTGAGAAGGATGCCAATAAAGAGATCGACGAGCGTACTGCCACTATCCGGAACCATACTATTAACCAGCTCGCCTTTTCTCGGCTTTCATCAACTCCATTCTCGACCATTTTGAGCAATCTGCCACCGGGTCTTGTGCAAAAGGATGGCTCCACCGAAGGTATCACGGCATCTGAGCTTCGGTCAATTCTAGATTCTACCAAATGCATCGGAAAGGTTACCCGTGAGGGAAAGGATGCCGCCGGAAAACCATTGGAGAGTGAATATTACTACATCGCCGAATTTGATGAGGATCAAATGCGACGAGAAGCAGTTGTGAATGACCTGAGAAAACCTGGTCTGCGTAACTGCAGGAAACAGCACAAGGTCTGATACCCGAAATAGTTTTTATATCGCATTTGTTGACACTCTGACAGCAATATTACTGGCGCAAGCCGAAATAATTCCAAGTCTTCTCCTGTGAGCGAACTCTTTTCAAAAGTACCTGGTGTTATGAGTATCTTTTCATTCTCCTCACATGGTTCCCTGCTATCTTCATTTCCCATGTTGATGTTTTCAACGGTGTTCGGGCATACCCTTGTTTTCGGGAGTGGAAAATGTGTTGTGATTTCTTTTAGTTTTTCCCCCTCGACCTGGCCCTTTATGTTCCATATGTCTTTCATGGTTGCGTTGATGATCTAGATATGTCTGAGAGACTTCGATGTGTCTGATCAAGCTCAACGCATAACCGCCTATCCCCCTTGACCACCATCCCCCTTGACGCCATTAAGTCCTTTGACATTGTTTCTTCAAGTGCTTAGCGCCTTTGTCTGACATCTCAACCGGCTTGTTGAGCTGCTTGATGATGTTTTAAGTGACAAAACCCTCTGCAAACCCCCTCCATAGCCCATTTTGTCCACAACGATCCCCCATCACGTCTAGACCATGCCATCATTAAACAGCACTCGCCGTTGTATGTACATATGACCAGTTTGGACACCCTTATCATGCATGTATGTGTAGCCAGAATCCACCTAGTTGGAATCAAAATAATTATTAAATGTAGTTTGCAATATTCCTTTTGAAATAGACCCTATGTCAAATCAAATACATCAAATCGACTCTCCACAAAGTGCAACCACTCCAGCACCCTCGAGTGCATGTGCAATAGCAATACTTATCTCAGCATACATGAACATGAATTGAGATAACGCGTTGCCTTTCAGGTACACGCCATGGAGTCTGCAATTGCCAATGCTGCTCAAATTCGACGATGGCGTTCCTCTGATCAAGTGCATTTCCGACCATACCCATACCTAACGCTTCTGAAGAGCGCCTCCAAAGTTGAGAGGATCTCCGCTGATTGAGAGCAGAACCCGATTCAAGCAGCATGGCCATTCTGCGCGGGTTTCGACAGCATCGGCAGCACGAAATGGATAATCTCAATGCTAGAGACCGAAGTCAACGAAACCCCAGTTCCGGGTTGGAGACGCAGGGCGGACTCAGCCTCGATGTTCACGCCGTCGGCCTGTCCTTCCCCCTTCAAGACAAAGAACAGCTGTATAGCGTTCTGCGCCGCAACCTGCAGACGGCCCCCTGCTTCGATCTTGATCATCTCGGCCACCGTTACGCGCTCGGTGAAGACACCCAGGATCTTCTTGTAGACTCCTCTCACCCCCTCCACTGGAGTCCAGGCGAAGTTGGCCGGCTTTATGATGATCGGGGCGTTATAGCGGGGCGGAGGGTATTCGAGGGGCCTGCCGCTATAGTATTCCCAGAGGGCCTGGAAGCCGTCTTTCGGCTCGCTGCCATCGGCGGCGTAGTACTTGCCCTTCTCGAACCGGCCAAGCCGGTTGAGCTCCTCCTGACCTCGTTCGAGCTGGGCGTAGCTGAGGAAGCCCTGCCCGCTGGGCCCGCCGAACTGCAGAATAAGCACCTTGCGCTCCCCTTCGGAGTCGTTCTGCGGACCATACTCGACGCCCTCGGGATGATATGAGAGTTCGCCTTCCCGGAGGATTATGTCCGGCCCGAGCGAGACATCGCCTTGCAAGGCATAGCGGAATTGCTCGAAGTTGTGCTTGTGGCGGGGGGAGAAGAAGACGGTCTGATGGGTGACGGTGAAGAGGAAGTTCTCTGGGGTGCCTTCGTCGCCGAGGAAGAGGTCCTTGAAGGCGATACCGCTGCCGCGGTGCTTGAGTCCGGGAGGAATGAAGTCGAGTGTTTTGCTGTGGATGATCTCCATCGTGGTGGTTCGGTTCTGGATTCCAAATTACTTACTAACCCGGAGGTATGTTCAAGGGAAGCGATCCTGTCTTTTCTCTGTACGAGTTCTGTGATGGAGAGTTACTCCTCCTCCATACAGGATCCGGATTTTTATATATCTCGTCCTTGCTATTCATCAATGAGGGGAGGCGCAGGATGCGGGGATAGCCATTTACCCTGTGTCCGGACAGTGTAGCCGCCGCGTATCCCACATGCTCTCCCAGGCGCCCGCGAAGGAGAACGGCGAATACTAGGATCGAATACGCTGCGGAATAGTTTTGCCATACCGAATTGTCGTACCTGTGGAGTTGAGGCGGCAGAAATGCCGATCCGCGGAGCTTTTTGCAGCGAATGACGATGACGAGAACAGACGGTCCAGCGATGATCATATATCCTGCTGAGTTGAGCTGGACGCCTAACGACCCGCTTGCGTATCGATATCGCCGCTGTGGGGGCCTCACTCGATAGTCTGCCTAACATCGTTCGTTGTCGTCGTCATCCTCATGTCCGGCCTGAATATCACCAGTTTCCTCAGTGTCGGGGGCCGTTTCTATGTTGACAGGATTAGTCCAACCGAAATTCCTCACCGGATCAGTATAGTACATACTTCCCTCGATCATCCATTCTCACAACGTAAAATGTCTTTTGACATAAAAGCGGCATGACAGCAATAGATAGATATATGTATTTTATTGCACTAAAAATTATACGTTAGCAGTCGCACTGGTCAGTACATATAGCATCCGTTTAGTATACCAGAGTCCAGGTCCCAGAATGAGTAATATGGCATGCTCAGCATAGTACAGATAAAAAGGAAGTAAACTGACTATGACATGCAATTCAACATGTCATCGGGCCACAGTTCCATAGCCAACATGGCACTTCCACCCTGATACTTGGGCAGTTGAACGTCTGGAGGTCTCCCGATGTAGAAGTTGAGAGAATCATTCTGCCCGATCCTAAGGCCCCCGGTTCAACGCCGCTTCAGCCCTACGCCCCGTAGAGTGGTCCTATGGATATCGCTAACCCCGCTCACTTTCCTCAGTACTGGCGGCCTGATTTGAGTAGACAGTACTATAATACAGGTATTCTATCTTTCGTTTAAAGTCCCTTTGTACCCATATTCAACGGTTCTGTCTGTCGTATGTACAGTACATATACCTATCTAGTACGTAGTCTGCCAACCCTTTCTTTTTTGCACAAGTCGCATGGTTTAGAAGATGAGTTCGTCTTAGGATTGACTACCGCAGCAAAGCTGCGGTTGTTATTATTGGAGCTGAAATATCCGGCTAGGCATGCTACCATTCTACTGTACATAGCTTGGGAGCTTATAACCGTGCAATTCAGGAATACGTGCCAAAATAGACCTCCTAAAGAGCAATATATGAACGAAATCTGACTGCAGCCGCGTTGTAAGTATCTGGATGACAGTAATTTTGTCACGGTGCCAGTCAGTGAATTCCCCCTTCCCTCTCTGCTTTCTTTCAGGCGAGTCCACTGTGGTCTGGGGAAACACGCCTCTGAGGTTGGTGAGGAAGGGGGCAGATATTTGCTTGTGCGCTTGCCCCAGACTTGTTGATGGCATTTTCGACTGATCGAAGGAGCCAGGCAGGTCCTTAAAAAGTACCATTGATAATTTTCTATAAAAGTCATCAGAGACATCTCTCCTTGATTGTAATAAATATTATAGGGTTTAACTAGGAGGGCTGAAAATTGGCGAGGAATTAACATCCCTCACATATGTCACTAACTTCCGACATGGATGCCGAATGCGTGACCAATTAAATTGGAACATACATCTGCAATTGGGCCATCTTAAAAGAACCTACCTCGACTCTTTGACCCAAGCTTCATTACATAGATGCGCTTGTGAGGATGCGAGGAATCACACCTGATGCAGCATATAGATGGCTCAGATTTTGGACACAGTGTTCAAGAATCTCCTCAAGAAAGACTCGATGGGCTAAGCCTCCTTGGTTCTCGTTACTGCTCAGGCATACGATGTGTGCATGAAGGGCTTCGTTCCTAAACTGTGTCCAGCAAGATTGCTCGATCCCACCTTATTTAGGCCCTTCCACTACTGTCATACATCATGGAGAGATAGCGCCGCAGCTGTCCGGCAGGAGCTGATAGAACTTTCAGCTCGCTGGAAAGAATTGGGAATGCAGGGCTCTTGTCCATATTCGCCATCTGAAAGGGAAATAAGTGAACACAATCGACAATATGAGGACTTTGAAGCTGTGCAGAAACTCAAGATGTGGCTTAAACAGTCTTTGAACACGAACTCTGATGGGTGGGTTCCAAATGAGGTATGGGATGCTGCGAAAGATGCGCATAAAGCAGCATATGAAGAATGGATACAAACGGCAAGGGCATCAGAAGCTCGTGGCGATGATCTGACAATAGTGAAGGCTGACAAGCTGTGGTCGTTTGATTTAAGATAAATGAAACGAAGGGTGTACTTTTTATGTCATAGAATCACATCATCTTTCAAAGAGTTCCTCCATAATTCTAGGCCCATACCCCCCTACAAGTGTTTCTATGTTACTTATACCTTGTTTCCATTGATTTGCCTTCATATAATTCCTGGCTTCATAAACTGAACTGGGCACTCGAGAGCAGTGTAAAGCCAAACTTGGCTGTATTGCTCCTCTTGGTGCCACCATCGCTCTTTCTCCCAATTTCGTTGTTCATCCTCTTAGTAGTCGTTACGATTTACCTCTTCCCTCACAAAATATTTGATTTGGAACGGATATGAAGTGATGATATGAACCCAAATGTTTATATTATTGCTTGGGACATTGGCAAGCTTGCAACCTCGCATATACAGTACTTCTACAATTAACTTTTCAGGGCTAGCCACCTTTGGGGAAGACAAAAATAGATATCAGATATCAGAAAAGAAAGTCCCCGGTGGCACTATGAATTAGGTACAGTACTTAGTTGAATATGCATGCTGAGCTTTGTGCTGAGGCCTTTGAAAGTCTACCCTATATCAACTGCTGCTGAAATATTTGATTCTCAAAAGGATTCCATCGTGTGCAGTATCAGCGTGTTCGAGTAAGTCGTGCGTTGCAGAGAAACGCACGATTCTGCGCTTCATACGTCAGTGCGCATACGGCATGAAAGATGTTGCCACTATGGCCACAACATCGGGCAAGACTGTTCAAGCTGTAGTCTTGTGTCTGAAAGCTTTTTGATGGTACACAAATAGAAACAGCTTCCATCCACATGATATCTAGAGATGATTGTGCTTTCCGGTCCCCGATTCTGGCTCCCACCTGCTTGACGCATGCACTTCGCCGATGACACGCATAACAAGGAGCTCCACCTCAACTTCTACAAAGACATACCTTCAACCCTGCTGCAGAATCTACATATTGTTCAAGCGAAATGATGACATCCACCGGCCATCGAGGGCCATTCTCTGACAGTTCACCACAAGATCATACAATACTCCTCCCCGCGGAAACGACCGTGGCTCCGAACGACTCCTCCGCCTCTTCATCCCCTAACACCGACTTCGCTGGCTCTCAGCATAATTCCTCTACTGGAGGATCTGAAGACAAGCCTTGGAGGCCTCCCGTTAATCAAAAACTGAGCTGGAGCGCGAAGAATATGAAGCGCTTTTTTCGGGAAAGACTGTTGGGGATCGAGAAGGGCAAGGAGTCCGGGTCCACAGAGACCAGGGGGAGTGGGTAGTAGGAAGCTCGATGCTTATATAGCTGGATGGATACGGAGTACTGTGTAGTGGCTGCTCTGGATCTACAGTGTCTTTGCGCGCTTATGCTCGACTCGATGCTCTTTGGTGGCTAGTGGCACTGTCACGGTATGCAGTTTGGGTTCCGAACGTACGGGCGATCCCCTTTTCTTGATGCAAATGACTGGTAATTATGAGGTATAGGAAGTGACCGCTGAATTTGAATTTGATATAAGTTCACTGCTATTCTCAGATGTATATAACGGTCCTAGTAAGTTTAATACACTGATGCTGTGGATGTGTCAATGCTAACAGCCTTCTTGTTTCATTTTTCTTTTTTGTGATCCAATAATTTACAGTGGTATAGAATGAGAAAAGCATCTCTGGCGCCTTTTCCGCATACTCTTTGCTGAATACGTAGAGAAGTGGATGAATATCGGGTGGTTCGCATGAAGGATCGTCCGGCTAGTGGCGCAGTGAAAGAAAGCTGGGGGGAGCCTATCGATAAACTCCGCCATGTACCCGCCGCCATCCCGAACCTGCCTTGGGGAAACCCACATCGCGGCAACGGCCGACTTCTTGCTTTCTTGCTTTTCTGAACACCGTCCTGACGCTCAGCCACAGCTGCTGCAGAAAAGCCGGCAGCTTGCTCTGACGCCTGGTCGCTGGCAATCCCAGTCCAATGTGGCGTTCAAGTGATTTGTGCGCTTTCCTTTCAGATTCTCTGAAGGGACCTCTTAGCGACTAGACAGTAGAAAACAACGCGACGACCACACGCGACACAACTGACCATCAGCCATGGACCGCAAGAGAAGGAGTATGTTTTTTGGACCTATGGTCGCTCTATTTCACAATAATGGCCACTGACCTTTGCCTTCACAGGGGAGCTCCGCGAACTGAACGCGAGAGCCTGGGCCGAGGAGACCGGTATGACAATTGCCCCTCCCTTCATCTTCGGTGACTTATCATGTTCGCAGCCTAACAAATTTTCTACTACAGATGTCTTTCCGGTCAACAAGTCTCTCGACTCCGCCTTGAAGAAGAATACTGCGTTCATCAAGCGTCTACGAACCGGAATCACTGCCTCCGCGCTCCCGACATTCCTCACAGACATCCGGTCCCTGTCCCTCCACAAATACCTGTCGGAGATAATCTCGGCGTGCTATGAGGGTCTCTGTAAGCTCAAGACCCCTGCAGATATTGCTACAGGGGTTGAGATCGTCAGCGCCCTTCACCAGCGCTTCGGACCAAATGAATTCACTAAGCAGATCGGGTGGCTACTGGGGCGAGGTTTGAGTGCGCCTGACAAGTCGCAGTTGAAGAATCTCAGTCAGGAAATGAGGGAACGCGAGGAGAAGGAACGTCTATCTAGACACCGCGTTCTACTCAGGGTCGTTACGGAGCTCTGGCTGGTTGGAGTCTTGAAGACTCTGGATGACATCGAACGACCGGAGGAGCTCGGTGTCAAAGCCAAGGATGGAGCTGTTGGCATGGGCGGGAAGGCCTCCGATGGTTCATCCAAGGCCAAGGCAGCCCAGTCTGCGGCAAAGGGCGACCAGGACAGGGAGGCGGAGCCGTTTCCTCTGGAAGTCCTGAAGGAGCTGCTTGGGCACGACCGCGAGCATGCAAACTTGCCACTGGCAGTCTTGTTCGTCAAGAGTTTTAGTTGGGACATTCTTGGAGTGAAGCCACCTGAGGAGGGAAGGAAGACTGTAGAGGCTGATGGCACCACTACAACCACCGCAGCCCCTGAGGCTGGTCCTGGAGACGAGGCCGCCACCAATGGAGCGGCGGCGATGGATGATGATCCTCCTCTGATCTCGGAGAAGCTACAGCTCCGCTTCAAGAATATCTTGACTCGGTATCTAGAAGATGTTAAGGCACACGTCGTTCGTGACCAGAAACAACTCGCGGCCCAGAGCCGAAAAAATGCAGAGGCATACGTGAAGAGCGGGGAGATCTTCGAGGACCGGCAAGCGAATTTTGAGAAACAGTCCAAGGCTCACGAGAAACTTGTTGCAAACACGCAAGTACTATGTGAGGTCTTGGGTGTTGAGATGCCCGATCTGGCGGAGAAAGATGCCGCGGATTCTTCATTGAGCGGTGGAATCGGCCTTGTCAAGACGGGCGAATACCTGCGGGGTCAAGGTGAAGGACCAGGCATCTGGGAAGATGAGGAGGAAAGACGCTTCTACGAGAACCTCATCGATCTCAGAGGCAAAGTGCCAGCAGTCCTCCTTGAAGATGGCAAGAAGAAGAAAGGAGAGTCCGATGACCAGGCAAAGAAGAAGACGGATGGAGAAGTTGTCCCTGATGCTACGACGGACAAACCCGACTCTGCTGCCCAAGCCCAAGCGACAGAGGCAAAGCCCACAACGGAAGCAGATGATCAATCTACGTCCCTTGCAAACAAGACCGTCGGTGCACAAGTGGATATGCTCCTGGCCAGACTTCCCGAGCTGCAAACAAAAGACCAGGTCGATCAGTTGGCGCTGGACTTCTGCTTTCTCAACTCGAAAGCTTCAAGGAACAGGCTTATCAAAGCTCTTCAGGATGTTCCGAAGGGCCGGACTGATCTTTTACCTCTATACGCTCGCCTGGTCGCAACTCTTGGGCAGTACATGCCAGACATTACTCAGGGACTAGTTTCCTATCTTGACGAGGAATTCCGGAGTCTTCAGCGCCGCAAGCAAAAAGAATTCCTCGGTCAGGTTCGGACTAGCAATATCCGATATCTGGCGGAGTTGACCAAATTCGGTGTCGTCCCTGAACATGTCATTTTCCACTGTTTCAAGGTCAGTCTCGATGACTTCTCACGCATGAACATCGAGATCATCGGCAACCTGTTGGAAAATTGTGGACGCTATCTTCTTCGCAACCCCGAGACCTCGCCTAGAATGGCTTCGTTCTTAGAGACTTTGGGCCGGAAGAAGAGCGTGGTCCACTTGGGACAGCAGGAACGGATGATAATCGAAAATGCAATGTACTACGTGGATCCTCCACCGCGGCCACCTATTCAACAAAAGGAGCGCACACCGATAGAGCTATATATCCGGAAGTTGATCTACCTGGATATGAACAAACGCAACTATACGAAGGTCTTGAAATCGATCCGGAAGCTTCACTGGGAGGAAAAAGAGGTACGGTTGCTAGCTATGCATTCGCAGAAATGATGCTGACTATCTGCCAGGTCGTCGATATCCTGGAGCGTGTCTTCAGCAAACCCTCGAAGGTGAAATATGGCAATATTCACCTTCTAGCAATCCTTGCTAGCGCTCTTTACAGATATCACCAGGAATTTGTGATCGGTATTGTGGACAATCTGCTTGAGCGGATTACCCTTGGACTGGAGCAGAACGACTTCAAGTTCAACCAGAGACGTATAGCCGAGGTCAAGTATCTGGGAGAGCTTTACAACTACAAGTTGGTTGACTCGCCCGTTATATTCGACACTCTGTATCGGATTGTTACCTTTGGACATGGTAAGCTTAGTTCACTTTGAGTAGTCTACTGACAGTCCTTGCTAACAGCGCCTCCAGAAGGTGGCACGCCAATGCCTGGGAAGATTAATCCGTTGGACATGCCGGATGACTTCTTCCGCATCCGGTTGGTGTGCACGCTGCTTGATACCTGCGGCGTCTGCTTTGATCGCGGGTCTGCAAAGAAAAAGCTGGATTTCTTCTTGACATTCTTTCAGGTATATATATGTGACACGTCCTTTGTGATTGTGATCGTCGCTAACATAGCGCAAGTACTACATCTACACCAAGGATCCACTACCGATGGACATCGAGTTCATTGTGCAAGACACATACGCTCTCACCCGTCCTCAATGGAAAATAGCCTCGAGCCTTGAAGAGGCAGGCCGCTTATTCAGTGAAGCAGTGGCTCAAAATTACAACTTGCAAGATGTTGACAAGGCACCAGAGCCAGAGGAGGACGATGCAGAGAGTATTCCGTCGGAGGAAGGTCTTGAAGAGGACGCGATCCCCGATGTAGATGAGGTGCAGTCATCGACTGAAGAGGCAGAAGTAAGCGTTCTGAACTGCTAGAATCGCCGGAGATGATACTAATCTGTCTTTAGGCATCCGCCACCGCTGCCGAGCAAAACGGGGACAGCGATTCCGAAGAAGAAGAGGAGCAGATTTTTGTCACTCGCCAGGAAGAGGAGAGGGACCCTGAAGCGGAAGCAGAGTTCGACCGTGCATTCGAGAGGATGGTGGCTGAAAGCCTTGAGTCAAGGAGATTCGAACGGAAGACCATGTTTGATGTTCCTCTGCCCATGAGGCCGCGGCCGGCTCGCGACAATGCCAACGACAATCCCGAAACCACAAAAGCACCTCCGAACACGATGGCGTTCTCCTTGATGACGAAGCGTGGGAACAAGCAACAGGTTTGTCTTTGAAAACTATCTGGATAATTAATCAGCTGCTAACCCTACATAGACTCCCACCATCCACCTGCCCTCGGATTCGAGCTTTGCAATTGCAATGAAGAACCAGCAGCAGGCCGACCGCGAGGAGCAGCAGCGGATCAAGAACCTGGTTTTGAACTACGACTTGAGCAACGACAATGATAGCAATGATGGTGAAGCCGACCCCTCAGACCCATTTCTTCAGAGGAACCCGAATGCTAAAGGGAGAAAAGGCCTGGAAAAGCGCAGCAATTCTCACCGCGACTCGAGAATCGACAAGTCGAATTCAAACCGCAGCGGATTCCGAGCGAGGAAATTGCAACTGAGCGACGTCGACTGGTAGGTCGATAAACCTGGAACACAGCAGTCCATACGTACCTCGGGCACGGCAAAGCAGGTGGCTGATCGACGGGTGGCGCTCCCCGCGCTGCCGCCGGGTCACACGGGACCTGGGCTCGCCATTATTTACCAATGTATCCTTACTGTCGATGCGAGTATCGATCTGCCCTTGGTGACATCTGAGCATGCTCAGACCATGACTTAATCGACCTGTTTTATGTCGAGCGTCCGTTCTCTGGCGAATCGCAGCAGGTGATGCCAGGTGGTTGACAGCCATTCTGCAACGGACACTTTCTTTTTAAGGGCTGCGCTCGTCTCTGAGAGACGCACCCAGATGCCTGAAAATCAACCAAACCAGTGAACTCAACCGAGGAGTACTGGCACAGAGCTAAGAAGACAATGGTGGCTGGGCCATGCTCTTGAGCGGACATATTCTTGAGAAAAAAAGGCTAGAGCACCGCGATGGCAGTGGTGTAGCGGGCAATGGACCGGCAATGCTGATTAAATTAACCATACTCACTGTCCTGATCCCAAGCAGCAATTTCAATTCATCCAGTTGAGACGGGGCCGGTTGATTGGCCGGAAATTTCCAAGGCGCTGACATGACAACTGGACAGACATACTGTAGTGAGGTTGAGATTGCAGTTTCTAGTGCTGAATACTGAATACCATTGGCTTTGTCCTCTTCTCTCTATATCACGTGGCTATGACCTTGAGCAGGAGGATCTTTGAAACATAAGTGATGATCTCAGTAAGAAGTAGTAGTAGTAGATATAGATGCATGCAGATACCAGTACAAATACAGTAAATGCGAAAGAACAGCAAAGGTAGGTAGGTAGATAATGTACATTCGGTCTTGCGTTTTGGCTCTCTATATTATTATTCCCTTTTTTCATCTTTTGGCTTTCCATATCGGCGAGAGACTTCCCCCTTTATCCCAGATAGATAGCTGGCCGGCGTGCTTCTTCGTACGGAATACAGTACAGTACAGTACATGGTGGCGGTGGACAGGGTATTTGTCATTTGTCGTATAACCAACTCTTTAAACATTTTTTTTTCATATCTATCCTCTCTCTCTCTTTTTTTCTTTCCCCCCTTACACTGGTAATCTAGCAGACGTCAAAAATCTATTTCTCCGCCTTGGTCGCCTTGGTCTCGATCCTTTGTTGCGCGTCGAGCGCCGCCTTGGGTACCAACGCCTCGCTCTCGGGCTGCTCGCCCTGCTGGGCGGCCTCGGCCGTGGCCTGCGCGCGGACCTGCTTCGCCGCGGCCTGCTTCTCCTCCGGGGTTGAGGAGGCGACGTCTACCTGGGGGCGCTGGTTGTCACCGGTGGTGGAGGAGGCGATGGGCTCGTCGAGCTGCTCGTCGGCTTCGTCGTCCTCGAGCTCGGTGCCGTAGACGTCGGGGTACCGGCGGAAGCATTCCTGCATGGTCCTGTTGTTGTCGTTGTCAGCGGGTCGGGAATCTCTTGTAAAAGACAGATAGGAAGAAAGTAGGGGGGAAACGCACTTGAACTTGTCAATGCAGTCCATGCCCTTGGGCTCCTCCTTGGAGAAGACGAAGCAGCTGAACGCCGCCTTGAACTCCTCTCCGCAGGGGCCGTGGGCCATGCCGCCCAGGCACGGGCAGTCCCAGTTGATCTCGCCCGTCTCCGGGTTGAACGCGCCCTCCTGGTCGGCCTGGTCCTCGAGGTCCTGGGGCGACGACGACGGGCCCTCCGGGCGCTCTTCCGTAGCGGTGCCCGCGGACACGGCTACGACAGATTGTGTGGCATCGGTCGGTTGTTGTTGTTGTCGTTGTTGCTGCTGCTGCTCCCGCTGCTGCTGTCGTTGGCGGATCTTGGAGCTGATGGAGTCGAGGGTGGGGAGGTTGGACTCGTCTTCTTCGGGCTGGGGTCGGAGGGAGACTGTTGTGATGAACGATAGATAGTTAGTTAGCAATTAGAGACGCATATCTTTGCGATTCCGCAGGAATTGAACGCCAATTGCTCCATCCAGGGAATGAATGGGTGGTAACACAGGATTGGTAATCAACGGAATTTTTTCCAACCGAGAATATTCAATTTCACATACATGCCGGCTCCTCTGCAAAGACGCTGCTCGTGTTGTAGTAGTAGACGGCGCCGACGGCCAATCCCAGCCGGAGCAGGGTGTTCTTCCAGCTCCTCGACTTCTGCTGCTCGGGCGGCGGAGCAGCGGTGCTCGCGAGCCGTCGGGGCTGGACGACTCGAATGCTGCGACTCGTCGGAGCGCGGAGAAGGGCTCTCGACGACGCGGGCCGGAACATGACGGTTGGCAAGGGCGAAAACCGGGACCTATGTTACAAAGGACAGAAGAAGAGGAGAGGAGGAGGAGGAGGCATGAAACAAAAAGGAGATAGGGGAAAAGAAGGAAAAGAGAGCGGACCCGCGGGCGACGGAGAAGTCGAGGTGGTGAGCGAGGTAAAGCTATCTCGCGGGCGTCTTTGTCGGCGGCCTGAGGCTTTTCGTCCCGGGCCCGTTGCCGTTTTGGGCCGGCACAATCACGTCAGAGCAGATGCTCCATGTTAACCCCCATTCAACTTTGATACATATATATATATAGGTTCTTAACCTATATCATCTCTACTATGGAGTGGGATCCCACGCAGTTCTTCCGCGACCCCAGACCGCCCGTCCCGTACGCACTCCTCGTCCTCAACCAGCCCATCAACGAGCGGGCGTTTGCGGTGCTGAAGAGGCATGGTGAGTGTGATTGATAATACATGTCATACCATATCATCCCGTACGATTGGACTGCTTACCAACCAATACGTGTTGTTTCATTATTAATTTTATTTTTTGTCTTTTCGTCTGTTGTACTTCTTCCAAGAATCTCCGCTGACGATATTGATACCAATCTAGCATGCTTCATCATCTGCGCCGACGGCGGCTCCAATCGGTACTATGAGCTCATGAAAGCCCAAGGGAAGGAGTCTGAAGATGTAAGCTCTTGACTTGAAGAAGCCATGCTCATGCCTTTGTTATCCCCCTTTCTCTATTATTTTTAGCAAAAGATACCCCGTCCATTTGTCATATTAAATTGATAACATGTTGTCTTCCCCATTTCCCTCGTGCTCCTGGTTCAGAAAATGAAGAAAAAAAATATGTCCCTTAAACGGAGACGGAGACATGCTACGTATCATATATCCTGCAACTCTTAAGGAGAGAGAAAAAAAAATCATCTCTAACCAAACAATTCTCTACCCCCGATTGAAAGAGAAAATAGCTCCCCAACGCCATCATCGGAGACCTCGACTCCATCCACCCGCACGTTCGCGCGCACTACTCGTCCCTCAACGTCCCCGTCATCCACGACCCAGACCAGTACTCAACCGACTTCACCAAGTGCCTCAAGTACCTGCGGTGTAATGCCTCGACGATCTTCTCTTTATCTTCATCCTCGTCGTCATCAGCGGTAGCCGCAGCGGCAGCAGCGGCCGTCTCTGCCGCAGACGCAGAAACATCCGAGCAGGATAAGGAACAGGCAGAAGAAGAAGGGACACCATGTCCACCCCCCACCCGCGTCGACGTCGTCGTCCTCGGCGGTCTCGGCGGGCGCGTCGACCAGGCCTTCTCGCAGATCCACCACCTGTACGTGCATGCCACGAGCCCCGAATCGACAGGCGATATCTACCTCGTCTCCGAGGAGAGCATTTCCTTCGTGTTGCAGCGGGGGAAGAACATCATTCATACCCCCAAGGCCCGTCAACGTCCCCAGCCCCATCAGGATGCCGCTTCGCGGGACGAAAACGAGGAAAAGTACCTCCTGGAAGAAAACGTCGGGATCCTCCCCATCGCGGGCCCCGCATCGATCACGACGAGCGGGCTCGAGTGGGACGTGCGCGACTGGCGCACCGAGGTGGGCGGGCAGATCAGCACGAGCAACCACATCCGGGCGGAGGTGGTGAGCGTGGAGACGACGGAGCCGGTGCTGTTCACGGCCGAGCTGGCGAGGATGTTTAAGTGCAGGTAGAGCCCAGGTCATCGGGAGGTGGGGGGTGGGGAGGGGAGGTAGCTAAAATTTCAGCTGTTTATTATTATTCGCTTGGATGGAATGCGATGAAATGGAATAAAACGAACATGGATTTTCATGGTTCCGTTGACGGCAAACATGGCTCGAATGGAAGCGAGGAGACCGTCGCTGATTAATTAATTGATTGATTAATAAATAATAAAAGAGAAGGCATTAGAAGAATAAGGTAAGATCCGGTCCTGGAAAGTACAGTTCGGTATGTACATGCATACATGGACTGCTTGCCGACGCTAACTTGACCGACTCTACGATGGGCATTCCCCTCCAGCCACAGATGAATAATATAAAAAGAGAAGAGAAATAACAAAAAAAATACTCAGATGGATAAGATAACAATAACCATAACCAATAATCCTACCGACCCAACCTAATCCCACCGTAAAACAGCAAGCAAGAAAGCATCAAAACTACCACGGCGTAGATACAGTATGGTGTAGAGGGATAGTTATGGGAGGAAGAAACAACGCAACCAGGTAACCAAAACCATTCTCCCAATGAAGAGAAAGAGAGAGGGAAGCAGATACGGTGAAAAGACATCCACAACCAACTAGGAACCAAAAATCCCAGGCGCTCGCAAATAAAGACGCAGCAAATAAACGAAGGGATATCCAATGCAAAAACATCGAAACCTCAAACCAACGACCGACTGCCATAACCAATTTCTTTTTTTCTTTACTCCATTTGCTTCTATCTCCGTCCGTACGACACCGGGCGGGCAGCGGTTAGGCTATGTCTCGCCCTAACTGCTACCCGCCCGGTGAGTCGATATACTGCCAGACGCCCATAACTCGGTCATACATCCACGGTATTCGAAAAGAGCAACGAAAAAGAATCATGAAATCTGCAAACAGCCCGCAGAAAAAAGGGAGAACAATATAAACGGGCAGAAATAAACAATCAGATCCCAAGATACGTATCTCCATCAGCACAATCGACGCCTACATCTTTACCTCCTCTTCAGAACGGTTAACTTTCAACGTAATCCCTTCCACACCCTTCACGTCGTCAACTAGCCAAAAATCGTAACGTCATGGCCGGTCCTGCCGTGTATAACAAACAGAGCGGCTCAATTCACATAGCGTAGACTTCGTTTTACCTGGTCAAGATGGCCTCGTACAAGCTACCAATAGCGCCAATGGCTGCGCCGGTGATCAACCCGGCCCAGTTTCCGGGAATCGACACGTTCACCTTGTCGATGGAGAACTTGCTGTAAACGTCCCAGAAGGTGAAGTGGGTGGCATACACCAGGTACGAGAGCAGGGCCTTGGTGATGTTGAAGACGAGAGGATCAAAGCTCGTCTTTGTGGGGCTAGAAGGAGAAGAAGGAGAGGAAGGAGCAGGAGAAGAAACAGCAGAAGAGGACGCGCGACGCGTCCCGTAAGAGTGGCTGCGACTGGGGGACGCAAGCCGCTGAGCAGTCCTGTTGAGGCGCAGGTTGAAAAAGTACGAGACGGTCAAGGGGAGGAGCAGACTGGTGATAAGCCACAGGGAGAAGGGGGCCAAAAAGGAGCCGCTCAGGAGGACGAAGAGGTCCGGGACCCAGATGGTGAATTCAGGCGTGTGCAGCGCCTTCACTGCGGGCACGGTGGTCAGGAATCGCAGCGGGACGAGTTCCTTGACCAGGCTGAACGCCTCGACGGCCAGGATCAAGTTCTCGATCGACTTCGCGCTGCTCAGGGCGGAGCGGAGGGCGTTGGAGCGCTGCGAGATGCCCGATGCGGCCCACGCGTCCCGCAGTCTCTTGCGGGCCCTGGTCGTCTGGCGATCGATCGCCTCGGTCACCGCCGCCGGGGATGGCGGTAGCGAGGCGGAGAGCGCCAGGCGGCCCGGGGTCTGCGCGGGCACGGGAGACGGGGACACAGCGGAGGTCTTGCTCAGATCAACAGAATCGGTCTCATCTCTGTGATATCGCAGTCAGTCCTGGGTCTGTCGCAGTGCAGTAGAAACCCAAATGCGACACGCCCGAAACCAGAGCGCGCGCACAGGGTCAAGAACAACAATGATATAACGTACGTGGTGGATTCGACCTCGTCCTTGGTGAGCTTGGTCGGACTCCGGGCTGACTTGCGGCGCGAAGGCCTCTTCGCCTCGTCGCCGGATGCAGTCGCATCGGCCTTGAGGTCTCTCTTGGTCGGGGACACGAGACGCACGGGCTGCGACAGGCGTTTGTAGTAGTCCGCGAATGCCTCGTTTGTGCTCAACTCGGACTGGTTCGCACTGAGGTGCTCGTGCAGGGCGGTCTCGAGATCCGCCTTCTTGTAGTCCTTGTAGCTGGTGCAGGGCTCAGTCAGTAAAAGAGGCGAAACAAGGTCCAGCAGGGAGAAACAAAAACGAGCACGACATACTCTGGCAGTCCCGACTTCTCCGCGAGCGCGACCAGCTCGGTCTTGCGAAGGTTATGCAGGTAGGTGATGGCGGTAGACATGGTGGGTGGCTGGAGGACGGCCCTGGATCGCGCAGACCATGCGACAACGACAATGGCTGGACAGAGTCTGGGAGGGCCGGCAAGGAGCGGTGCAGGCGAGGAGAAAAAACGCAGACAGAGGAGATCGAGATGGCTTCTTTCCCCGGGGGAGAGCAACAAAGTAGAGGAGACACAGACGGGGCGGCGGGTGACGAGCTTCGTGGGGCCGCTGAGTTTACGTTGTTTACATCGCCCGCCTAGCGTGTGTTGTCGCCCGCACCCCAAGCAACGCCCGCCATCCAAAGAAGCGCATACAGTAGAAGGGATATATCTATTCCAGTCCATCCTATGGTATAGTACAGACAGCTCTATATAGAATACACGCTCTATCGGGAGGATCCGATCAGATGCTTGTAGACGACCGAAACAAAGAAAGACCACCTCCCGGAACGCCGAACATGCCCCCCGCCGTGCTATGTGCTCCTGTCCGGCCCCTGTGCTGGCCGATGCGATATGGTACAGGGCTGTCTCTTTTCTTTCCAAGTCTAAGCTCACGCTTGAGAAAATCAAAAAGGAAAAAGGCGTCAAAATCATCCAGCCTTGGTCATTAATCCGGCTTCCTCCACGCTCTGCTGATACGCATCCAGCTTCTTCACTAGGTACTGGTACAGCACCAGCATCGTGCCGCTCTGCACGCTGGTCCATAGCCCTCGCGGTCCCACGCCGCGGAACAACCCCATCAGGCCTTCTGACTTGTAGATCTCCTTCAGACCGGTCAACACGGACGACGTGTCCAGCACTTGGGCCCCGGGTTTGGCAGGGGTCGAGGCAGAGATGGGCCGCGATTGCGTCCGCAGGCCAGACGCGGACGGCTGGCCCGCCTGCTGCTTGGGGGCATCCTGCGCCAGTGAGTGCGTACCAGAGCGCAGGGCAGGCTCCGGGCCACTCGGGTTCTGCTGCGTCTGGACCCTGGTCTTGACGACGTCCAGCGGACAGGTTAGGACTCCCGCCATACCGCCCGCCGTGGTCGCCGTCAGGATCTCCAGCCCGAGCCCTATGTCCCTGGAGCCCACCCACTGCCTGGCAAGCTTCTGCTCCTGCTCGTAGAACGCAAACTGGAGAGCAGAGAATGGCAGATCTCGGAAGATCGTTGCCTTGTAGCCGTAAAACAAAGCCGAAAAGCCCTCCTGGCGGATGATGGTCCGAAACGCATCTGCCGTCGACCGGTAGTTGTAACCAGAGTGGAAGTATGGGTTGTTATAGCGGCCCTGGAGCTGTAACCGAGTCTTCAGAACCTCCGAAGGGACATAGATAACCGACGCGGCCAAGTCCGCAAGGAAACCTGGAGACATATCAGAGCTGATGCCGCGAAGAAGACCGCATAGACGACCGCCCCAAAAAGGTCATTCCCACATACCAGCAGCCAGATACGACACGCTCGGCATAACCCCCGCGTCTAGCATATGCCTTTTGCTCCACTCATACACGCCGAAGAATATGACCGTGCCGGGAAAGGAGCCGATAAGCGCGGGAGTCACACCACCGTACAGTCCACGACGGATCCCCTCCTGCCGGAGGATCGTCATGTACGATTGGGACATCGAGGTGTACTTGGGAGGAATATGGGGATCACCCTGCTGTCGCGTCTTGACCGTATCTAGCGAGTGCATGAGCATATCGCCGCTGGTTCCGCCAATACCGCCGGCGAGCATGGCCTGTAGTTTGTTATCATCGGCCGGTCAGCGACCCATCTTTCATATCTGAATTGGATCTCACCCAGGGCCACAATTCAAAGATCATGGCCCAGGTCCCGTTCAGAGACAACACGGCGAACGCAACACTAGACATACATGCAGATACGGTGGACGGTACTCATCCTCCAGCATTTCCTTTGCAGGGACCGTCTTCTCGAGCGGAGAGTTTGCCTGTGTCCGGACGCCATCTTGGACGCTTCTTCCCGTCGTCGTCGTCGTCGTCGTCGTCGTCGCAGAATCGATGTAGCCGCCGCTTTTGCTGCTGCCGTTCGAGGGAGGGGAAGGCGTTGATGAGTCTGTCGTTGATGTCGCCGGCGCCGCAGACGTAAAGAGACTGAATACCCGCGAGGACAGACTCATGGCCGAGGTGTCGCAGCCCGTATCGCGGTGCGGACTGGGCTAGCAGGACAGATGGAAGACGCTGCGGCGAGGCGATGACGAAAGGACGCCACCCCGCCGGGGGTCAAATGAAACCGGGAGGGGAGAGGAGGAGATCTAATGAGAGAACGGAGGTGGAAACGAAGACATTGTACAGCTGTCTCTGGTCAAAGGAGGGGTGCCAATTAATTCTGCGTTTCTCTCGATTCGCGGTCACACTTCGGAGACTCCAAAATTTTGGGCGACTCCGGGTCCGGGCTCGGTGTTGCCGTTTCTCCGCCAGGTCGTCGGGCCAAGCGTCTACTCGTACTGAAAGTACACGAGGGGAGAATTCGCAATTTATCATCACAAAGTCTACCATTACCAAGGCTGTCTTTCATTAAAACTCGCGAATCTGTCTCGGATCCAGGAGGCTCCTCTCCAGTTGTCTCTGCCTCACATCACGCAGCTACCCTGTAGAATGAAAATCCAGATCCCGCATGCTCCGCACTATATGTAGATCAAAGGGACAAAGCAAAAACATAGAAGAAAAGCAAACACCATAGGCTAGCCAATTGAGAAAAGAAGCAAAGGTGCTATCAGCTATGAAAGAGCTGCCATGGTCATGATCATTGCCGATGGGTTCCAAGTTAAAATGAGACAATTACAGTACCTTCGTTGCCAGGCTCTAAAACTACAAGCTCCGTCTCGCAGATTGGAATTTGCCGAAAACAGTTGCGTTGTCGCTCTCCAATACACATCGTTAGACATTCTCACATTCCCCATGCGCTTTCCCAGCTGATACAATATCGTGAAAGTGGTCGTCGGCGGTCATCTTCAATCGTCTGTCACTGGAGGTGTCTGATCCGGAAGCGAAGCTGGCATGGTCTCGCGAGAGACTCCACTTTACCAATCCCAGCTATCGCACCCCAGTTTTGGATGGTGCTTTATTGAGGCTTCTTGGGCGTAGCACCGTAGCCACCAGTATAGCGCTTCACGTCCGTGGCATCATAGGCCTGGCGGACAATGCCCTTGAATGTCTCCCATCCCTGGCGGACCGCTGGAGGAGTGCTCTGGTGCGAAACAAACGTGTCGACCCGCGCGGTGGCGTGAGCGACGGCGTTCTGGACAAACGAGCTCTGGGCGTATCTAGCGCGGAAAAAGGACAGGTACGCCAGCAGCAGGACCCAGCTTCCCCGGGAGAAAGTAAGGGCGGACAGGACCAGGCGGAGCAAAAGCGAGAGCTCGAGCGAAGCGACGAGAGCCATACTGGCATCGTAGTATCTCTTGATGAACTTTCCGATGCTATCAGCCAGGGGTGACTGCCTGCCGGTCGGCTTGGGAGAAGTTGGAGAGGAGGGAATCGCGCCCGCGGCACCCTGCTGCGGCTGCAAAGTCGGGATCAGGTAGGTCCTCGTGTAGGTCGCAACGTGGAAGACGGAGTACACGCTGAAGGGCAGGAGGGCCAACGGGATCTGGCGGGAGTAGAGCCAGACAATCGCCATTGCTGACATTGCATGAGCTGGCATTTTCAGGGTCCCTGGAACTAAGCAGAATCACTTACCGAGATACTGAACGTTCTCGTCGCCAGCAAGCTTCATGGCGATGCTGACGGGACTTCCTGTCAGGCGCCCGCGCGCAAAGTACTGCTTGTACACCACGATGCCATAGGTCGCAGCGGCCGCAATGAACGCCACGCGATACGAAGCCAGGGCTATCGGGGAGTAGTAGTTGAAGGTGATGTACGACAGCAGATAGCGGAAGACGGAGAGGAGCAGGGTCAAGTGGCTGCGAATTGTCAGTATCTGCTACATTCGATGGAACTCCAATTTCCTCCGAAAGGATGGAGGTGCCGGAGGCATCAAGGTGTAAATCATCGATGCTCATTGACCGACGGTTGGAGCTTGGGGCTCTGCAGCGAGAAGGACTGAGACATACCCAACAAACCAGGCAAATCTGTCATTGCATTGTCAGTAAAATGAAGCAGAACCAAGCCGCGGTTGCACCGGGGCACACATACTGCAGGGTCTGGGCCAGGGCCTTGAGCCTCTCGCCCAGAGGCAAGCTCGCCGGAGGTGGAGGAGGCATGGTGTCGGAGAGGAGAGCTGCGCTGGGGGAAAACAGGAGCGGTGAGCTATACGAAACACCAAGCAGCACCAGACACTGACGAGGGCGCAGGTCAGCGGGATCCGGTCGAGCGTCCGCACGGCGTCGCGGGCAAGAAGCTGGGAGATGACAGATATCCGAAGGCTGGCGGGAGTTTTTGGCGCGCGGAAGCTGGCAGGTGGTCTGTTCGCCGCCAGCGCTCGGCCCCGTGCGCGCTGAGCCGCGGTGACGTCTATCATCCGTGCAATCACCACTCCTCAAACACCTCCGCCCTGCGCCGGTGGCATGCCATGGCAGATCCGCGGGAGACGGTATCTTGTCACCATCGGCCCAGTGACAGCTCTCTTCTCCTCCTCTTGGCGCTTGCTCACCCAACTGTTCCATGGACGGACCGGAGGTTACTGATTCTGGCATACCATCTCTTGCCGTATCCGCTTCCCGATGCCCGCTTGCTCTCTGGTCCCGCAGGTACATAAGAACTATATACCTATCCTGGCCTTGAGACTCTCGAACTACCGGTGGCCTCCATGATTTGACAGACATGTTTGCTTCAGGATCCTTGTCCTACTAGTTGCAGCCCCCATAGAGGCGGAACTCCAGCTGGCACTTTTCAATTCGACCTGAATGCATTTATACATTATCTGTCACCGTGAGCAATCACGAATTCCCAAAAGAATTTGAGATATGCATATGCCTAGCACGCCATGAACAGACATCTTCTCCGTTGTTTGTAAGCAAACAGCCGTCCTATGATCACTAACCGCAAGATAGGTGACGAAGGCCCTCAGTCAATGTCATATCCAGTCCAATCCGGGACAACTTAGCAAGAGACAACAAACTTAACTCGAAACCATGCCTGGTTCTCACATGTTGCATACCTAGGGAAAAAAGAAAAAAGGAGCCATATGTCCAAAACAAAAGATCCCAATTGCAGCTGCAGAACTGCCGAATTCAAGCATCCTCCATATCCGCGTCCTCCCAGCCTTGCCATTCAGGCTCTACGAATTCCTCTGGTGGCGCCTTCGACGCTCTCTCAGGCTCAGGCTCCGGCGAACAGCGCACGGCCACCGTATCAGGGAAAAACTTCTTCTCGGGCAGAAACACCTGGATCGCCCTGGGCGCCCGCTTCCTATACCCCGTCTTCTCCTTCTCCAGCTCATCCATCGCCATCTCATCCCACAGCTTCAGCCATGCATCCCTGTCACAGTTCCCACACCGCTTGTCGGTCCTGGTGTCCTTGACGAAGGTGGTCTGTCGCAGCCGTTCAGTGTCCAGTACCCATGCCGATCGCTCGCGGTGCCATGCTCCAAGGTCTTCCTCGACGACAGAAAAATTCTTTTTCTGCTCTGGCCGCGAATAGTAACATGTCACCGTCGGCTGCTGTTCGTCGGAGTCGGAGTCGGCATTGTCTGAAGCCTCCTGATTCGGCCCTTGACCCTGCCCTTGCTGTGTCCGTGCACGTATATCAATATCAGAAGCAGGAGCGCGAAACTCAGCACAGCGGTTAGGACTCACCAAGATCTCCGGATTATAGCGGCAATAGTCGTGGAAAGTCGCAGGCAGAGGACAAAGCCTGATGTGGCCACAGCTGTATATGGTGCGCTCCACCATCACTCCCGGACCGTCTCGCCGGACGGCCCTGTCATGCTCACATTGGGGACACACGCCCGGCATCACGACCTCGGAGAAGGTCCATCTGTCCTCGTCGCAGGCGCGGCCGGGGACCCTCCCCGGCTCCTCTCTGAAGATCTCGAGGTCTGGGAAGGGGATACCGTTGGGCGCGTCACACCACTGCAGGGCGTACTTGAAGCCGGTGTTGATCGTGCAGCCGCAGCCGAGGTATATCTCATAACTGGGGAGGTTGCACATGGTGGTTCAGGGAGCCTTGAGATGCAGATAGAGCGAATGAAAGATGCTATGGACAACAGGAACAGGTGTGAAAGTCACAAGCTTATTTTGATGACTACAAGAATGAGAATGAGAAAGAAATCATCAACAGGCCAGACACGACACACGTCTTGAGATTCACGTACCCCCGCCCCCCCTCGCATCTTTGGTTGCCGCGGGTGAGTATGCCGGAACCTTCTGTCGTGTTTCTGTCTCCGGAACGACTTTTGATTCCTGCTTTCAGGGTTGTCTGGGTGATTGGATGGACAGTCAGCTCTGCGGTCTGAACAATTCCCTTCTGCCAGGACTTGCTGCTGGTAAGATAAAAGGGGATTTGGGCATTTCTATCCGCCCTGGCAAGGAGAGTAGCCCTCTTTCCATTCTACATCTCAGGTAGATATGACTTCTTAGTCTGTCCTCGCTATTAAAGTAAAGCAAGTCAAGTCCACATAAAACGTAGACAGATATAGGTGTATGTACTTTACCCAAGCACTTACCACATACCATTCCATGCTATCCATGAGTGATTCTATCAGACATAACTGGATTCATGTTACATACTAGATTAGAATAGACAGGCATGATGTTATTATTCTGGCCAATCTTAAGTTCTATGGAGTAGCTAGATAGTGTTGGAGGGGGAGGGGGAAAGAAATAGTCTATATACGTATCTACCTACCCAGCAAGGCGGAGATACCCTACAGAGATACTAAGGTCTGGACGGAATGACGCCAGTGGGCTAGGCACACCTGCGAGTATCAAATCAGGTCATTACAAGGTCCCATTTCATGTCTCGACCACAAGTTGAAATGCCATTCCTACAACATACTACTTATGAACTCAACCTCGTCATTATTTCAACCACAACCTAGGTACATTATCTACCCGAAGAGCGCAAGAGGTAGAACTGAGACAAGGCGAGCGCACCAACGAAAAGCGACACAGAGACAAAGAAAATCGCCAGAAAGATGGTTGGGTGGGGTGGGTTCAATAAAAAAAAAGTGTAGCGGAAAAAAGACACAACGGGAAGAAAGGGCGGAATAGAGGTATAACATAGACAAAAAGTACATGACAAAGAAGCAAAAAAAGGCAGACGTGGGGCAATCGAAGGTTGAACAGTCTGCAGTCCTGCACCCGTGTACCCTGTCTTGCAGTCACATCTACCCACCGGACAAGCATGCAGAGCAGCTCGGATAGCCCAGCTCATCTCCTAGTCGACCCCCCGTGGATATTAATTTTGCTAAGATACTCTTTTTTCCTTCGGCTCGCCCGATAAAATAAAGTCGTTACCGGAAAGAGATACGGGAAAAAGGAGAGGTGAAAGAGCGTCGGTAACAGGAAGCAGGAAACATAAAGGGAAATGGGATATAAAGAGAGCGCTCGATCGGTCGACAGACGCGAGAAATGAGACGTAGAACCTCCGGCAGGTTCATCCCATGGCAATCCATACCATCGATGATCCATGTCATCTGTACCCGGCGTGGAACCGTCGGGTTCAGGTTTCTCGGGCTTAACGAAGAGAGAAGCCCTTTCTCTTTCCTTTCTCTTCGATGGGTCTTCCACTTTCCAGGCGGGCCTTCTTCTCCTCCAGCTCCGCACGTTGCCGTTCCAGCTGCTCCTTCATCTCGCGGTGTCGGGCGTACAGTTCTTCCTCGCTCTGCTTCAGCTTGCTCTCCTTCTCCTTGACCTTCTGCTCGAATACCATCTTCATCTCTGCCTCCATCTTGGCGAGCTTCTGCTCGTGCAGAGCACGCTCCTCCTCCTGCTTGACCGCCGGGTTGACCTCCTTGAACACGCTTGGGTCCTGGGCGACTCCCATCTGGGTAAGCTTCTCGGAACGGTAGTTCTCGTAGAGAACGTTGTTGGTGTGCTCCTTGAGCTCTTCCATGTGATTGCGGATGAGCATCTGGCGGAGCTTGACGAAATCGCAGTGTTCTTCGTTGTCGACCTCGATGATACCCCACGGGTAGCGACGACCGCGGACCTTGCGACCGTCCGGAGTGGTGACTTCAGTGTTCGCTCCAACGACGGCAAAAGGCACCCGGGACATAATCTCCTGGTTCTCAGCAATTGTCTCCTCGTCATCGAGCTCATAACGGGGGCTCTCAAAGATTTGGATGTTGTGGTGTTTGATATCGGCGAGGATCTATATAAACTCAATCAGCATGGGGAACAAACAAAATAACGTCGCGGAAGCTGGTCTCATACCCTCTGCTTGAACAGGGCGACTTCTTCATCCGTCAGGGTGTCCGCCTTGGCAATCACAGGGATCAAGTTGACCTTGGTGTGTAGTCGGCGCATCATCTCGATGTCCAGCGGCTTCAGCGAGTGGCCGGTCGGCTGGATGAAGTAAATACAAGCGTGCACACGGTTGTCGACGATGTTCGAACGGTTGACCCTGTTCTCCGCCTCGAGGTAGGCATCGAAGCGCTGCTCGATGTTCTCGACGATCGGACGCCAGGACTCGTCGTTGTTGACGAAGTCTCCAAATCCGGGAGTGTCCACAACGGTCAGGCGGAGGCGGACACCGTTCTCCTCGATATCCGCGCTGATCGACTGGATGGACACAGTCTTCGGGATGATGTCGTGGCTGGGGCCCTTACGCTCCTTGGGAGGGTAGAGGGACGTGTTGAAGAGCGTGTTGACAAGGGTCGACTTTCCCAATCCAGACTCACCTGACACACCGTCAATTGAACGTATTCTCTCTCTCTTTTTGCCTTCTTTCGTCTTTCACTCACCAACAACCATCACGTTGAAGTTGAATCCTTTGCGAACACTCCTGCGGTGCCACTGGTTGGGCAGGTTCGCAAAACCAACGTAACCCGTCAACTTCCTGCGCACGACATTCTTCATGTCTGTGGCAGCCTGGGCGACTGCTTTTGGGTCCTTGGAGGCGACCGTCTGGGTGTTTCCTGATCCCATTGGGTTGCTGCGTTCGACGTAGGGGGAGGAGGGCTTGCTGCTTGTGCTGGGCGCGGGCGAGGCGCGGGCAGCAGATGCAGATGCGGAACCGTTCGCGGGAGTGGCTGGATCAACAAAAGGGGAGTCAGCATGCGGGTCAGAATCTCGCTCGTCGCTTGTTGGCGATCTAGATCCCAGGGTGGGTGTGTAGGACGAAGGGCTATCGAGTCGCGGGACTCTGGGCCTAGAAGCCGGGCGTCCATGGTTCCCACAGTCGGGACTAGGGACAACCTCCACGATTCGATACTTTGGACGGCCCATGCTTTTCCCAACCACGGCAATTGATGCGAAGTAACTCGCGGGCAAGCGAACAGAAGACGACTTTCCCAATCACGGGGGGTAGGGGAGATAGATGACGGTGGTGATGGTGGTGGTGATGATGATGGAGGATCGTGTAAACAATGGCGAGGAGCTTACCCATCTTCAAACGAAGCAGTCAAGTCTAGGTGGTAACGAGCGTAGGAGGAAAGTGAAGTCGTGGAGAGAACGTGGTGAACTTCCCCTGATCGAGTCGCACCTGCTGCGTTAGCAATGGCTCTGGGGAACGACTGTCAAAAGACACCCTCATCTGGGGGAAGGTCTGTGAGAGCCGCAGACAACTACCACAGAGAGATGGAGCTGTGCAAAACCAGACCATTTGGCGGTGTGGTAGTGAAGAAGCTCGGGGTCACATACCTTGCGGCCGTTTGTCCTGAGTAAGGGTGAGAGTCTAGTCGATCACCGATACAGAGCGACTGGACCTCACGGGGACAATCTCGAGCACCGCGTGGACGTGTGCAGGAGAGAGCGACGACGGTCAAGTCGAGGTGGAAACGAAGGAGGAGAACGGGGGAGGACGATAGAAAGATGAGGACGTCTGGACCTGCGGAGAGGGTGGAGGAGGTCGGGAGGGAAGAGACGGTGCTCTGGCTGGAGGAGCCGGACGCTCTGGGATGGATTGCTTAGGGCGGACGCCGGGCCTTGTCCCGGGCGGCGAGGGCAGAAAGGGGCTCTTCGCGTGCTGCTGGGGATGGCGGTGCGTGGAGAGCCAACAAGCGTCTGGGCCTCCTTCTGCCACTCCAAATTTCCGACCACCAGCAGGGCAAAGCTCACAAAAGGGCATAAAGGAGCTGCTGTCTACACGTACGACGCGGATATGCCTCCCAATGGAATGCAGCAGATGCAGCAGTGCCAGGACGCCCAGCATGCTCAACCGTGCTGCTGGCTACTATCCCTGTAAGGCCCCGTTTTTCCCGTCTCTCATCTTCCTCCTGCTTCCTCCCGTTCCCTCTCCGTACTCCGTACCTCTCCTACGCAGTACTCCGTACACCCACGACTCCCTACTCCGTTCTCTCTACTACTCCGTTCCTCAGGTCCAGCATCTCAGGGGAAAAAAAAGCCAGGGGTAAGCCGCTTCGAACCTCAAAGCAATTTGGGTCTTGGACGCCCCCCACCAATCGCTGCCGTCGCACACGGCGGGCCTAAGCAGTATCGGGCCATGGCTCAAAGCCTCAACCTCTTTGCTCGTTGCCGGGCGAAGATCACCGCTTGGCCCGGCCGGCCCTCTGGCCTCGTCGAGCTAGCTAGCTTGGGGCACAGCAAAAAAAAAGAGCCGTTCTGTGCGATCGTGCTGTGCAACCTGGAAGTTTTGATGAAAGACGATAACGCCGACGAGCTTATCCCGATCACCTGACGGGTGTTCTTCCCCCCACTTCCACGATGATGCGTTCTTCTTCTACTACCGTACGTACTCCTCTCACGCGGTCGTCGTCTCTGCTTGTTGACGGTTGAAACTTGTCCACTCCGATCCACGGCAGCCGCAGTGGTTTCTGCGTCCTGGTCCGAGTCGGGGATGGTCCGCCCGCCCGTGTGGAATAATGTGGGTCGTTATTTTTGGTTACATGTGTCTGGCATCTGCCCAGTCAAACACACTACCGCTCACCCTCAGGCCAACACACACACATACCAAGATCGAGTGATCGATGGAACTAAGTATGATTATCGCGAGATGCAGGAATAATAGTAATCGAGTCCATGCTTTAAGACATGGCTATAGCTGGTCCTGGAACCGAACCTTTCCCAACCCCGCGCGCGCGATTCTGTCATGGCACATTTGACACATTGACACCCGCCCAATTAATTAATGCGATGCACCCCGTCGACGGTTGTTGGCCTGATCGTCGACCGACGCTGGGCGCACGAACTACGTCAAGTCAAACCCAACGGCTGGTGATGCTGACATCCATACATGCGCTCCCCAGTCTGCGAGGCAAATGGCGAAGATCGACGCTACTATAAACTCTACACCAGAAAACAATGCGCTTAGAAGTGCCAGCGATAATAAGCGTATGGCAGTCTCAATCCCGCTCTCACGAGAAGGGGCTTGGGCCAATCTTGCCAAGCATCATACAGATGCCCGTCGGAGCGGATTCCTACTGTACAGCACGGGAAGTCTATGATCCTCATCGGATTCAGATCTGAGCTGACATTCGTACACTAATGCGCCTTGACTTGGGATTTTGTCCGCTGATCATATGTACTGTACTGCATACAAACCTTGCCCGGTTATGCCAGAAAGTCGACCCATTGACGTTTGCTCCTGTTCCTGGTATGCTCCTGAAAAAAAAGGCATAATGAGCAATTTCATTGCAACAGGACGCTTAAACTACTACTATAGGCAGCCTCCCCTTTCAATATCGGAAGACATCATCAAGTAGCAGGTTCAAACACACAACTCATAGAGCATAGACGTACAGCCCAACCAATCGATGCCCATTCGCTTCGTGGTACGTACACACAGCAGACTAGAAGAGCAAAAGAGCAAAAAGTATTCAGCACCAGAACCGACCATTCCAGACCAAAGTGCAAAACTCTCCATCTCTGCAAGGTATTTAATATTATGGACGCATTATCTTTATCTCGGTTTGCACTTATGGCTTCGCTCGTACCAAACTTCTCGGGACTAGCCCCCTTCCTGCATTCATAAATTTCCCAGCGTCTATTTGCCAACCTTGGTCTTCTTCTTCGGCCGCTCTTCTTCTTCCTCGTCCTCTGACACGGCGCTGCCCGAAGCATCTTCCATCTCGGCGTCGCTGTCGGTGCCGCTGCTTTCATGCTGCGAGTCGTACTCCTCTGCGACTTCCGACTCGGACTCCGCCTCGAAGTCTTCGTCGACAGACTCCTCGTCTTCGTCTGCTGAGCCGCGCGTCACACGGCCTCCGCCCTCTTCATCGCTGGAGGCCATGAGCTCGTCGTTGTCGAGAGCCGCGGCAATGAGTGCGGACGACTAAGAAGAATCAGCAACACTTGTACATACAGAAGTTGGGGTAAACAAAGAGCTGTAGGAACACTCACATCGTCCACCATCTCGTTCTTGAACCGAATGTTTTTAGCTTTGAAGAATTCTTCCAGAGGCTGTTGCTCTTCCCTGTGGGCGAGTTAGCACATGGATACTTATAGATTACCCAAAGGTGATCATACCGATTGATATTGCTGAATTGATGCTCTCCCATTCCGCCCTTCAGGCTAATGGTGATATCGAACGTTCTGCTGGCAGACACAGCGCCGCCGACACGAGACATGGTGATGACGGAGATGTTCTCGATCTGAATATAGGTGGCCGGCTTCGGGACGAACATGAAACTCTTGTCCAGACAGAACAGAAGACCTTCATTTGCCTTGATCGAGCACTTGACTCCGCTGTGCCCATGATGACTGTTGTTAGGGTTAGTAAGCGTCCTTTGCCTTCTTGATGAACGTGTGCCGGGAAAAGAAGTAATATAAGATTCATCATGTAAATGAGCAGGAAATTCTCTTAAATGGGATGCTGACCTGACGAAGTCTTTAGATGGCAGAATAACTTTCTTTCCTGACAGTCCTCGGAAGATCTTCACCATCACTTGGTGGATCGGCTCTTCGTAGCGAGGCTGCAGCTTATCCTTGTAACGAGTCTCTAATAACTCTCTAGAATAAAGTTAGTGAGCTGTAGATATAAAAACTGTACGGCCGATTGGATGCATACTGTGTCATGTTGAGTTCTAGGCTGATTTCCTCGTCCAGCTTCAGCTGCATAACAAGGAAAGGATATCTGGTTTGACCCTGGCGGAGAGGGGGGTCAAGACCCAAGACGATGAGGGTGTGGGTGTCGTCGTTCTTCGGTAGCAGGAAGAACTTCTTTATCGATGCGTACTGAATCTTGTAGTCGTATGTCTTACCGCGTAACCGGAAAGACGACTCGTACATATCGATATCGAACCGACCTCTGCAATTCGGGTCAATATCAAATTTCCAGGAAAGATTTCGGACAACACAAACCTTGGTGTGAGATGCAGCACATCCAAGAAAGTGGCGAACGTATCGCCCGCAACATCTCCAATCTCCGCCTTCTCCATCAGTGTCTCGTAGAAGAGGTTTGCAGCATTCTGCTCTTCCCCCTCTTCTTCTTTCTCGTCTTCTTCGCCCTTTTCCTTTTTGACGGCAGTTCCCGGGATATAGAATCTCATCTCGACAAGCTCATCTGGGCCCGCACCAGCCTTCCGGCCACGGCGGGGGCGTGCGCCGTTCGCCTGGGCATCTGTGGAGAGAGCAAACTCGACAGCGACTTCATTCTTTCCGGCAAGGTTGGTGTTGGAGATTTCGGTATATGGAATCTCGAACGCAGGACGGTTCTGAACGTTGAACGCGAGCTCGGCCTTGGTGAATTCGGCCTTGCCCCAGTTCCATCCACGAAGTGAGTGTTCTTTGTGCTCGACGTTGATGCCGTACCAAAGCTTAAACGCCTTGCTCACGCGATCAAAGTCCTAAATAAGACGGGAAATACGGCGTCCAGTTAGAAATGCCCCAAGCCGCCAGGCCAACCTTAGACAGCGAACTGTAGGAGCTCACCTCTTGCTCGAAACCGTCCAGCTGAATGACGCCAGATGAGCGGGACAGAATCTTCAGCTCATAACCCTTCGCCGCCCGACTCCACTGCGCCGCGCCGATGTTGCTGCTGTCAAGGGTCCATGTATCGCCTCCACCCACGGGTCGCCAACCCATGCCGCTTTCTGCAAGCTTGCATTTTCCCGGCTGCTTCGAGAGGTCGAGGTAGATGTTATCGAAGCTCTCCCTATGAACAATGTTAGCCTGTAGGATTCTATGCCTAGATCGATAGCAGAAGACGAGCTCACATAGCGGAGAGGTACTGGAACCGAAACCTGGTAAACTGCAGAAAAGGTAAAACGGGGAACTTCTAAAAAAAAAGTAAATTGGAGAGGTCGAAAGCAGCGCCGGGACAGGGAGAAAGGCAGCAAGGTCGTATGGGAATGATGTGACTGAGCGTTGGCTAGTGAGAGCTGCCCGCTTAAGCTCTTTTGAACAATTTCCAGAGTTTCGCGTTGAGGCGCGCGGCTGTTGGTCCGGGCGCGGCGCGGCAAGAGGTCCTTCGGAAGGAGCAGGCCTCCGCCACTTGTCGCAGCGACCGCGCTAGCTTGCCAAGCTTTGCTCCAAGAACCAGTGGTAGTGCCTTATTAACCTTGAGCACTTCCAAATCAATATGCAAGCACAATATATCAGATCAAAGACAGGCAAGCAGATGCTACTTGTGATTTTTACACATGGTTATGTCCTTTCTATCGACTTCCATGACTGACAGACCGAGAAACCACAGCGGCATAGGGCTAGCTTTTCCTAAGGAAATCTCGGCACCAAATAATGCGGCAAGCTTCCTCTGTCTCAGCCGTGATGTGTCGCGTACTATATATCTGGCCTCTGCCAAAAGATCACAGCTTCACGGAGCGCTGGAGATCTTGAAGCTAAACCCTAACAAAAACGGCTCCAAGCTCACCTATTATTACTAGCCTTGCTACCTAGCGCATCGTGCACAAGCCAGGTTAATATAGCGGGCATTGCTACCCAAATTGCAGGGCTGACAAGTGTGCCTGAATGTACTCGTTCCCAAATCCTGTATTCTATGCTTTAACTGAATGTATGGCAGTTATGATATCATCTACTGTGATTACGACTTTCTTTTTATTTTCTTGGGCCTGTACTCCTAGATCACCGCAGCCTGCAACAAGACCCACATATATAGCCTGCGATGTCAAGGTAGCAGCTTTCCACAATGTGCCTTGGTTTTCGCGTGGGTAGCTGGTACAATAGGTCTATACAGAATCTGTACTGTGAGATCTCCATCAGGCCCTATCAGGTGGCATAGTTTCTGTAAGCCTTACTGTTGTATTTTGCACGTCCTTACCAGAAATGGTTGGCGTCTTTCGATTCCGTATTTTTGATAATCTGAGCGTGTGAATTGTTACCATATATTGTCACTTGCACTGATTTTTATGATTTTGATGAGAAGGCTGGCGATTTCATAATGAGATATTATACAGCGATAGCACTTGATATCTTCATATTGAGGTCTGTGAATTTTAGATGTCCCATCTGTGTGTTACGGCCTAGGAAGGAGATCACGTGACGGATAGTCTACGCTCCAACTCCACGATCCGATCCCACGATCCAACCCTATGATCTAACCTAACGATCCAGGACTACGATCCCATCTATGATCCCCAAGAACCCAGGGAAGGCAGCATGGATATAATAACGCTCTTTTCAGATAGATTCCGACCCTCGTGGTGGACTCATATAGCAATCAGACATCCTACATTGCTAGTAACCCAAGGCCTGCTGATCATATCCTTGCTCACCCCTTGTTTTCTGTCTTCAAGATAAACTCAACGACCCTCTGGTCTAGTTGTTTAGGCCTGTCGTTACACTGTGCTCTTTGTGCAAGATCTGATCCCGACTCTATTCATGGAATAGAACATGCTGTACTTAAATCGTGTAGTTAAATGTCATTAGTTTAACCGATAGCCAACTGTCCGGATATATGTATTCTGTTGTAGTAGCGAGAATTTCATTCACAGTCAAGGGATACTTTTGCGCCATATCAGCATGTTTCTCAAGTGCAGTGATTCTGTCACATAGCTAACAACCAAACTCGATTCTCTTCCCAAGGGGGCAGATCTGGACGCGAACTCGGATTGTCCGGGAACGCAGTACGGGCATACTGTTCCCCGCCTGGAGTACTCCACAGCTTGAGATGTTATGTAGGAACAGATGGAGCGCCTTCGCTCTGCGATGGTCTCCATATCCTTTGCTCTGCAGACTGAGCGTTGCACTAAGGATCGGCGACCTGTGGATCAAAAGGATCGCAGCGGGCGGCATCCCCGCCGTGCTCCGCGTGTGCGGGCGATCATTTGTCCGGACACACGTATGTCCGAGCCGGGCTGTGGCCCTGCCGGCCCCTCAGACACGCTCGGGCTCGCTTGGCTGCGCAAGCCGGCCGCCCCCCGTCCGTAATCTCATCTGCACCTAAGTCAGAGGTTGAGGCTCAGTCTGAACATCCACCCGGCCGCCCCTTGTGCCATGTCACTCTCTTGTCCATCCAGCTTATCCAACTTCGCACGCTCATTCATTCGTTGCCTCCCCTTCTTTTCGTACCCTCCATCCACCTCTCTCTTTTAGTCGCTTAGCGAGGAGGTCCTTTTTTTCCCTGTCCCCAGTGTTTTGTTTGCCTTGTCTGCCGCTCTTTCTCCTGACCCACGCGACGTCGTGTTGACCGCCGCGTGCTCCCTTACGTGCTCCCCTCTCCTGCCGTCGACCCTTGTCTCGGATTCGAATTCGGATATCGTGGATTGATAAAAACTGGCCTTCTCGGTCTGTCGTCGCGCCCTAAGCAATGAGGTCCTCCTCACTGTTAGGGCCCGCGGCGGCTGGCTTCTCGACCATTCTTGGATTATGGTCTCTTCTCCTGAGTCGAGAGTCTTCGACCGTACAGGCAATATCCTTTACACCGATTTCCCTTCCCGACCTTGACCTCGCGCCGCTGGGAAGAGTCGCCTTAACCGGAGATTTTGATGCCATATCGCTATATCAATATGCGGAGCAGTCGGAGACCGCTATCAACAATGGTTCGCAGTCGCTCGTGACAGCGCTCCCTAACGGGGTGCTTGCGACCCTCGCGACAGCGGACGCGGATATTTTGGCAATGTGCTCATTTACGCGGAAGGATGGAACCTTCGAAGGTGTGGTTGTCGGAGGAAATTTCACAAGCTTGGGCGGCATCGAATCGCAGGGCATTGCGTTGTTTGATCCGGCTTCAAACCGTGTCACTGCTATCCCTGGGCTGTCGGGGATGGTGTCGGCGCTCCTCTGCGACCAGGATACCAACATGGTGTACGTCGGTGGGGACTTCAAAGTTGGCAATTCCTCGAATGCGGCCGCCTGGGATGGCTCCAGCTGGAAAACTCTATCGTTTGGTGGTTTCAATGGACCAGTGAGATCGATATTGAAGGCTGATGACGGTCACATCATCTTCGGGGGCTCCTTCGACGGTCTCGGCAACGAGACGACTCCAGCTAAGAAGGATCAGCAGGTCATCAACCTTCAGACCGCGACAATCACATCTGACGCAATCTCACCACTCGCTCAATACAGCAATCCTCGGAACATCATCTGCCAGACAAGCGGACAGGATGGCGCTGGAATTACTTGGTTACTTGACGACTATTCTCCTGGGTTTTGGCGAGCAGATATGGATTTCGAGTTTCAGCCGACGAAGCTTCGTTTGTACAACACTCATCTGGATGGGAGGGGCACGAAAACGTTTCTCTTTAGGCGGTTGCCGGACAACGGGATTATGAATCTGACCTATACCGATCCCGAATCCGGACAGGATATGTTCTGTGACCGCCAATGCCCGCTCTCAAACGATACGAAGGAAATATACCGTGATTTCCGTTTTGTCAATGTTGTCGGCATGAAAGGTTTCATGCTGGAAATTGAGGACTGGTACGGGCAGGGCGCTGGTCTCAATGGATTGGAGCTTTTCCAAAACGGTAAGTAGCAGCGTATATAAAGATGAGCAGATGGGTTTCGCTGACACTTGCCAAGATATCTACGCCTATGCTGTCAACGATTTTAATGAACCGACATGTGGAAATATTACGTTCGGTTCCAAAGCCACCACGACGGGATCGTGGGCTGTGGCACCATCTGGCCAGAGCTCATCCGACTACCTCAGTACTCAGGTTAATACCGATTCCGATGCGGCTGGTACCTCTGTGACATTTGAGGCCGATATCAAACAATCTGGCAATTACACAGTGAAACTTTTCACTCCTGGATGTATCCAAGATGGAACTTGTCAATCGCGTGGCATCGTCAATGTAACAGGAACGTTTGCGACTGGCACACAAGCTGCTGCGCCTCTTCAGACGCTGATCTATCAGACAAATAACTTCGACAAATATGATACGATATACACAGGCTATGTTGATGCTAGCAGCAGTACTTTCCGTTCCAGTGTGACGTTGACTCCAGTGGCTGGTCAAGGAACTATTAATGTCGTCGCTTCGCGAATCAGCTTCCAGTTAATCTCGTCGACTGGTGGTCTGAACGGCCTGTACGAGTACAGTCCTGGCGATAACAACGCCACCAAGGATTTTGCGGACTCTCCAGTCGATCAGGCAGGTACCCAGCTAAATTCTCCCGCGTTGATAACATCTTTGGCCATCCATGACGGTGTCGTATATGCTGGAGGGAATTTCTCGAGCTCGGGATTCCAAAATATCATGTTTGTCGCCGATGACAACGCGACATCACTGGCGGACGGCGGTCTGAACTCGGAAGTGAACTCGATGTTGGTGCTGGATGATATGTTGTATGTGGGGGGTGATTTTACTGACACCTCGAAGGGTGGAAACGGTAACCTACGGGGCGTCGCGGCGTACTCTTTCTCTAAGAAAGCGTGGTCGGCCCTAGGAGGAGGTGTCAACGGCCGCGTCACTTCCATTCAGTCCCTCTCACTCAACATATCAGACACTCCTGAGACCGTGGTCGCCGTCAGCGGTCTCTTTGATCAGATTCTCCCATTCGGTAACAACTCGTCCACCCCGGTGTCTGGCTTCGCTGTTTGGGTGCCCTCGCGGAAGAATTGGCTTCAAAACCTTGACGTCTACCAGATGGCCTTCAGCGGCCAGCTGACCGCGACTGCTTTGGCGAAAAACACGACTATCCTTGCGGGTAGTATCGCGTCCAATGGCATCGCCTCCAGCGGCGCTGTGTCTCTGACTAACTCGGATGAGCTCGCCCTTCAGCCTCTGCCTGTTAAGATCCAAAGGAAGACGTCTGGCTCTGGTTCGTCTCTGACTAAGAGGGACATCGGAGGCCAGAACTTTACCGGTATAATCACTGGCATCTTCGATAAGGGCTCTGGCCGCAACCTGACCATCCTCGGAGGTCAGTTCAGCGCCACTGCTACCAACGGCTCAACGATCGAGAACCTTATGTTTCTGGACGGCGCCAATAATGATCGCATCACCGGCCTTCCTCAAGGTGTCGATAGCAACTCAACCTTTCTTACCTTGGCTGTCGAGAAAGACATTCTCTTTGCTGGTGGAACCGTCACCGGGACTCTAGGCACATCCCACTTGAATGGATTTGTTGCTTATAACCTTGCTGGCGCCAGCTTTGTCAAACCTCATCCTCCCCCCTTAACCGGCAGTAATGTCGCTGTTAATTCCATTGCTGTCCGTCCAGACACGTCTGAAGTCTATTTCGGAGGAACTTTTGATGCAGCTGGATCACTCCCGTGCCCCACAGTCTGCCTCTTCGACACATCGTCAGGCCAGTGGAGTAGACCAGGAATAGGTTTGTTTGGCATGGTCTCGACGCTTAAATGGGCCAACAAGGAGAGGCTGATTGCTGCTGGGAACCTCACGGTCTCCAATAACTATACCATGATCGCAACGTACGACCCGAAGGAGCAGGCTTGGAGTTCTTTGGAGGGAGCGTCCCCTGATGTTATTCCTGGACCTGTCACCGCACTCAGTCCTGCCGCCGAGGATATTTCTCGCCTCTGGATTGCGGGCAAGTCTTCTAACGGCTCTAGCTTTCTGATTAGCTATGATGGCTCCCAGTTCCGCTCTGTTGGCAATATCTTTGGCGGCCGTACTACCATCCGTGGCATCCAGGTCATTGCGACAAACACAAAGCACGATGAAACGGTCTTCCTTAACAAGGACCAGCTCCTCCTTATCACTGGCCAGCTTGTGATTCCGGACTTTGGCAACGCGTCTGCTGCCTTGTTCAACGGGACGTCATTGACTCCCTTTATTCTGTCTTCGACAGCCGGTGGGCATCCGGGAAGCATCGCTGAGCTGTTCACCGAGAACAAGAACACTTATACCAGTGGCGGTAAGTTTAATGCCTTTTCTTGCAGCGGTTGCAGGTTGCTAACTCGAAATTTTTTTTTCCAGGTGGGCACCTTTCTGACGGGATTGTTGTGCTCATATCGTTCTGTCTCTCGCTTGCCTGTGTCTTCCTGATCGTGCTGCTCGGCATCATCTTCAACAAGATCCAGCGTCGCCGCCAGGGCTATGTCCGCGCTCCGCAGACGTACGGGACTGACCGGCCTACCAGTATGCGGCGCGTGCCTCCCGAGTATCTGTTTAACTCGCTGGGGCAGCGCGGTTCAGGTATGACGGCCAACTGAATCCGCTTCGCACGGCGGCCCCTTTTCTCTGTCTCCGTGCATGAGGACTTGTTTATCCTTCTGGGCGGTGCTTTGGGAATGGCGTTCTTGGGAAGCAACGGTCGTAATACCCTGTGTCTGATTGGGCTTTTTTTTCTCTTGATCTCTTTTTATATCTTCGATTCGATCCCTCCATATTCTCTATTTCCTGCTCGATTTTCGGTTCGAACGAGGCCTTGTGCCTGTCAATAGTTTTTTTCTTTTCCATCACCCATGTACCATATCTCGTGGTGAAGGGGATCTCCATAACATTTTTGTGCCGAATCTGGCGCCTCCCTTTATGTTTGCGGAACCAAGCATGGATGTAAATAACCCGTTGATCGGTAATGATATAATGGTTTGCGGTGGGCACTTTGTCCCTTTCCACCATACGATTTGTGAAAGAGAGTTTAAGACCGTGTCTGCAGGAATGGAAACGTGAGGGTCTCGGGATGTCCATGACCGGTAAGCGCCGTCATGGACTCGGGCTGTCGGCAAGGAAGGTTCCCCGCACGCCCCCAAACGCCCGCGGGCGCGCCCCCTCCCCCACCTCGCACGTGCGGTCTCGACCACGTCGGCGGCCGCTGCTCTTCGTATCTTCGGCTTCGCCCTCTCTCTGCCCTCGTACCTGTTCCCGTCGTGCCAGGTCGCTTCTCGAATGCCATTCCTCAGACGGTAGCCATCAGTCGGCATGCGGTCGCGAACAGGCTGGTGCGTGGGACTCATGTCACTTCCTGCCCTTGGTCTCTCGCCCGATACTGACTCATCCATGGTGGTCTCGCCACAGTCTGACGTGCCGGAGTCGGAAGCTGAAGTGCGACGAGAAGAAGCCCCAATGCACCCAGTGCCGCAAGGGGTCGAGGGAATGCAGGCCCAGCGAGGGCATTGTCTTCCGTCATCAGCAGAATGCCTCGATGAACAAGGATCTCGACAGCTCGGGTGGCCGGGGCAGTCTAAAGTACTTCTATGCCTACAAGAACACCTTCGATGACGACAATGTTTGGCTAGATATTCCAAAACACGGTACGGGTGCTCCCGACTACCAATCGCTGCTTCTTGCCAGGATATGCCCGGTTGACGGTGTATCAAGTAATCTTCGTCGACAACTCCGATCCTTACGCTGAAGACCTCGAGGCTACACTGGCAGAGTCAGGAGCCACCATCTCCAATGAGCAGCACAATGATTGGAACATGCGCGGTGACTTCCGGACTTCCTCCATGGAAGCTGAGACCCATGGGCTGGAGGCTCTGTCGGCAGCAGCAACCCATGATCACTACTCCCTTCAATCGCCAGAGCAGCCAATGGCGGCGGACAATGTCTCTTTCAATCACGTTGAAATGCCCCCGTCCATTTCCTCGGTGCACTCGCCGAATCAGGGACGCAGCGCGATACCTCCAGCCTCTCCGTCTGTGTCGATGGCCTCTCCGAACAATAATATCAACTTTCTCCTTAATCCGTCCAACTCTCTATCACCGGCCGTCGACCCTAGTCTCCGCACCTCCGTCGATCGGAGGGAATCATCATATAATATGATGCAAATGGCATCTCGTGGACCAGCTGCAGATCTGAGGTCAGACGATCCTGTAGAAACTGACCACGAGGTTGCCTTTCTCCTGCGGCACTTTTCCGAAGCGCCAGGGTTGTGGTAGGTCATATAGCCTTCCATTTTATATTCCGAGATTGCTAAGAGTACATATATATAGGATGGACCTTTTCGACTTGGGGACTTATTTCGCATCCTACGTTCCCGTCAAGGCCCTCACAAATCCTCTGCTGAAGTATGCTGCATGTGCATACTCCGCGAAACAACTTGGGCGTGTCAAAGGTGCCAAGGCCCCTGTGGGCGGGGTATGCGCCAAGCAAGCGTCGATGGAGATCTGGCCTAACGCAGACAAAGTCGACTGGTACTGGTATGGGGCGAAGTATTACGAGAAAGCTATCCGGCTTCTGATGAAAGAACTGCAACATGATGCTGAGGCACCTCCGCCATTGAGTACTCCAGAGGCGTTTGGGCAGTGGCAGGCTACCGAGCTCTGTGAAGATGGCGAACATGCGCTAAAGCGGAGGCGGCGATTCTCTAATAGCCGGCTGTCAAGCGCCCGCTCAGATGAAGTGCTAGCAGCAACGGCGATCCTGTCTGTGTATGAATTTCTCGATGCGACCGGCCCAGCGTGGAATCGACATCTGAGCGGCGTAAAGTCGCTCCTGGACATTGCTGAGGTTGGCATGATGCCTCTTGAACAGCAAACTTCACCTAGGGGAACGCCGTTGCCGCCTCCAAAGAGGCCTGGGCTGTCAAAAGCGAGGAAGGCTACGTTTTGGAACTTTGCGAGACAGGATTATCTATCTGCCTGTAAGTTGTCGCTGGACTAGGGACGAATCGAGATATCTTTGCTAATGTGTTTTGCTCAGTTATCAACGAGTGTCAAACCAGATTGAATACCGAGGACCTAGTGTTGTGGACTGACGCTGGGTTACTACTTGATGACATGGGTTTTGTACGCCCAAGCAACACGGACGGCGACGACGTCATGAAAGAAGATATGATCTCGAATGCGCTAGTCTGGATCCTTTCAAAGATCGTCAATTTCATTGCTGTTGGAGATGATATCCATCTTGGTCACAACACTCCACCCGTTCAATCTGGGCCTCTCGGCGTCTCGCAGCAGACATTGCTTGAGCGGTGGCACCGGCTTCAGGCTGAGCTTGATGCCTGGTACAACGGACTCCCTGACACTTTCCGACCCTGCGCTAGAATCGAACCTGCACGATCACCTCAGCATACGACGGACGATGATGACTATCCATTCCCAGAAATTTGGTACAGTATGCCCATGTGCAGTGCGACTATGCAGCACTACCACATGGCCCGTATCCTCCTGCTCGTCAATAAGCCGCATGAATCAACCGCTAGGCGAAGCACTGTGACGAGTCGACTCCAGTCGTATCGTTCAATCGAGAGCGAGATACGGTATCACAGCCATGAGATCTGCGGTATCTCAATGGCCAGGCCTGACGGCTCAGTCCGAATCCACTCACTCCAGCCTTTGTTCGTCAGCGGGCAGTGTCTGACTGATCCTCGCGAGCGAAGAACGATTATCCGACTCCTGAGGGGCATAGAAGCTGATCTTGGATGGGCCACCGAGTACCGTGTGCAGCAACTACTGAAAGAGTGGGGATGGGATGAGAGTGACCTCATGCCAGCATCCTGATTTTTCTACACCTAAGTGCCTGTTATGAAGTGAATTTGCTAACAGACGGCATGCTACTATTGCTCACGAGGTCTGGCATACCGCTCGAAGTATCTGACCTCAGTTGTGTGGATGACTTCCCATCACGCACATTCGTTCTCTCCGCAGACGCCAGGTCCATATACTCCATTTGCTGCAAGAGAGCCGGAGTTTATGAAACGCCCGAGGCCTTTGTTGGGAAAAACCAGAGTGAGGCTTAGTTGGGATATGGGACATGCAGATTATGAGATCCTGCGCCATATCTGACCATCGCTCAAAGGCTTAGAAAGAACAAGGTTTCACGATGGCCTCGCAGCTCTGCGAACCAGCGAGTGCAAGATACGACGTTTCCAGCTATGCTATCTGCCATACAATACCCAAAATCCCAGCGATGGCGACTGTCCGCGAGTTCTGGCTCCGAGGGCCAAGTTGGGTCTTCATTATCTACTACTGGAATTCCCCCAGAAAGTGAACTCCAACGTTAATCGGACTTGAAAAGCGAACTTAAGGCATGGAGATCACGCAAATCCATGAATTATGGAACGAATCGCCGGGACTTATAATCATATGGATAGGGATGGAAGCTTCTTCTCCACTCTAAAAATTAGTCTTGGTCGGCGAATGTGGGATTTTTCAGCCATAGTATCTGATATTTCTGCGTTGTGCTATTCTATCATCTGACATTTTGAATCCTGGTCGTGGGACGGCAGACTGCATGCATTGTTTGGCGCGAATGGGGTGATATTTGGCTTTGATCCAATTGTTGCATTTTTTTGGTATCGGGTGCTATTCAAACAGTAACTATATGTACTGCTTATTAAATATCAACTGACATGGGGCATAGTTACGGTTGAATGTAAAAAGTATTGTACAGAGGCACAAACCGGTATATGACAAGCGTGGTATTGAGATGAAATTACCTCAAAGAGAAGCAAAAGAAAATGGGTATTATATATTTTATATATTTCATCGTTTCCGAAGCCTCTTAGATGTTCTCCTTGTCTGGGTCGTCGTTGTCTCCGCAGCCTGAACGATGAACTGTTCCTCCTTCTCTTTTTTCTCATTTCCCTCTCCGGCCTCAGAAGCGTCCTCATCCTTTACGGACCGCTTCGTAGCAACAACTGTTGTCTTGACCTGTGCCTGGGTGGTCTTCACGTCTTTTTCTTCCTGCTTTACCTCCACGTCCACTTCGACCTTTTTCGAGGCTGCTGTTAGCCTGTCTGAGAAAGCCCTCAGATCGGCCGTGAAGAGGACGCTGTGGGCCCAGCCGGCCTCCTTGCCCCATAATTTGCGGAAGTGGTTGCCCACGGCGTCGTAGGTCGCCTTGTTCAGGGTCTTGCTGCCGCCTTTGCCGAACTTGTAGTCTCGTTGGGCGATTCGCCAGACTTGGTGGTGCAGTCTGTTAGCTTTCATATTGTCCTTTGAGACAAAATAATAGGGACGGATGCTCACCATGCGTGTCAACCGGCACCGCCTCACCCCAACCCAACCCCATCAGGCACACGCAGTCCGCGACCTTCGGACCAACCCCCTGGAGCTCCAGCAGCTTCTCATGCGCTTTGCGGTACCCCTGCCTCCCCTCCGGCCCCATCTCCCCTCCCGGAGCGGGCTCGACCCCAAAGGCAGGACACTCCGGATTCCGGAGCGAGTCGAGCCAGCCCTCCTCGCGTTCCTTCGCCACCATCACCGCCGTCTGGTAGACGTACTTGGCGCGGTATCCGAACCCCAGCGCGCGCAGACGGGCCTCGACGCCCTCGACCGCCAGCGCGGCGGGGGTGGGGAAGTCGTGGTACGCACGGCCGTCGATGGTGCCGACGTGCGGGCCGTAGTTGACGCACAGCTTCTCGACCATCTGTGAGATGCGCGCGATGTTGTTGTTGCTGCTGCAGATGAAGGCGACCAGGGCCTCCCACGCGTCCTGCCGCAGGATCCGGATCCCCGTGAACTGCGGCGCGCGCTTCCTGAAGTTGGGATCGACGGCGGACCATTCCGCGTAGAGCTCGGTCAGGTTGGCGGAGAGGTTGAAGTAGTGCTTGATGAGGGAGAGGGTCTCGTCGAGGAGAGCCTCATGATCAGATTTGTCGGGGCTATCGCTTGACTCTGCGCGGGACGGGGGGTTGGAGGACGGGGGCGTAGGGAGAGCAGCAGCAGCAGCCTCCGCCCCCGGGGATGAGGATTGTTTAGGTGGGAAGTAGGCTCTGTAATACAGATGCGTAGGGTCCTGCTTCAGGGAGACGATGCGGCCGCGGAGGACACATCTCCACTCGTCATCGTCGGGCAGCTTCTGCCATCTGGTTTTGTCGTTAGAAAATCGTGTCGGGAGTCGCGCGACTCGAGCGGTAGGGGTGTTCACTCGTAGCTTACCGGAACGACTGGCCACAGCGCAAGGTGGTGTTGATGCAGAGCTCGCTCAGGCTCACCGGCAGCTTGCGCCAGTCCGAGAAGCACCCGACGGTCATGATCAGCGGCCTGCAGCGGGCGTGGAGCAGCCCATGATGGCAGCGAAACGAGGCGAGTCTCGTCGCATCCGAACTATTCTGCCGGTGGAACGAAAGGCGGTGAGGCCGCGTCTCTCCGCATACGCGCTGCGCGCTAGCCGCTTCCGCGCTAGACGCCGCCGGCGGCTCTTCGGCCTCTGTCAGCTCTCGCTCTGTCTTGCGCGACCGTCTCGACCTGCAACTTTTCTGGGCAAACACCTGCCTCCAGCTGCAAACCCCCCATCCTGGACATCAACCCTCGTGCCCTGCACACCCCGATCAAGTCTTTGTGTTTTCTAATTTTGCTCCAGGATTTGTTATCCAGATTTGTTCGCCGGCTGAGAGTTTGCCACAAAGGGGTCTGAGGCCAGGATGAACGGCGACACCTATTCTTCCAGAGGTAACACTGAGCCCTTGCACACCCCCTACCATCTTCTCGGCATCGCTGACTGACTCCTGCTTTGGCGCAGATTCTGGGCGGTCCAGGGACCATTACGTGAGTATTCTCCGAGCCATTCGATGCGAAATAGCTTCCTCGACACCATGCTGACCATTGTCGGACTCTCCAGAGAGATGAGCGGCGAGACCGTGACCGTGACCGTGAACGCGACCGCGAGCGCGAGCGCGAACGTGACAGAGGAGATCGCAGACGCTCGAGGTCTCCTCACACCAGCTCTAGAGGCTCCCGACGCGAGACTGAGGTAGACTCGTACTCGTCCAGCCGCGACTACCGCGCGAGGGAACGGGAAGACCGTTATTCTAGCCGCAGAGAGGAACGGGAGCGAGAGTGGGACAGAGACAGGAGCGATCGCAGACGACGGGACTACGACGATCGGGACCGGGACCGCGACCGCGACCGGGATCGTGATCGGGATCGGGACCGGCCATCTCGACGCGACAGAGATCTCTTCGACGACCGATCCCGCCGTAGAGACCGCGATCGCGATGATTACCGACGAGATCGGAGGAGGAGCGTCACCCCTCCATCCAGAAAGAGGGAGCCCACGCCAGATCTGACAGACGTTGTGCCCATTCTGGAGCGGAAACGCAGGATGACACAGTGGGATATTAAGCCTCCTGGATACGAGAATGTCACTGCTGAGCAGGCGAAGCTGTCAGGTAAGTCTTAAACTCCTGGAGAAGCTGCGTTCTCTTTGATTCTGTGCACGCCTCCTAACTCCTCCGCCTGTAGGCATGTTTCCTCTCCCTGGTGCTCCTCGTCAGCAACCGGTTGACCCCAGCCGTCTGCAGGCGTTCATGCAGCCCGCAGGCTCAGCAGACAATTCAGCTCTCAAGCCGGAGAACTCCCGCGCGGCCAGGCGGCTGTTCGTCTACAATATCCCTCCAACTGTCACCGAGGCGAGCCTGGTCTCGTTCTTCAACTTGCAGCTTAATGGCCTCAATGTCATCAAGGGTATTGACCCATGTGTCTCCGCTCAGATGTCCAAGGACCGATCATTTGCTCTGCTGGAGTTCAAGACAGCCAACGACGCAACTGTCGCCCTTGCGTTTGACGGTGCTTTAATGGAAGAGCACGAGGCCATGGCAGCCGAGAACGGCGCTGCGAACGGTGGACCTAAGGGACTCGAACTACGGAGACCCAAGGATTACATCGTTCCAACTCCGAAGGAGCAGGAATACCAGGAAGGTGTGATCTTGAGCGAGGTGCCGGACTCGCCAAACAAGATCTGCGTTTCCAACATCCCGCTTTACATCCCAGAGGACGCTGTTACGATGCTGCTGAAGTCGTTTGGAGAGCTCAAGTCGTTTGTCCTTGTCAAGGACAGCGGCACAGAAGAATCAAGAGGTATCGCTTTCTGCGAGTATGCCGATCCTTCTGCCACCGGCATGGCGGTGGAGGGTCTCAACGGCATGGAGCTTGGTGACAAGCATCTCAAGGTCACCCGTGCCAGTATCGGTGCCACTCAGGCTGCCGGTCTCGAGATGGGAGTTAATGCCATGTCTATGTTCGCCAAGACAACCTCCCAGGATCTCGAGACTAGCCGTGTGTTGCAGCTCCTGAACATGGTGACCCCTGAGGAGCTTATGGATAATGATGACTATGAAGGTAAGAATGCCATAGGAAGAAGTATCCCTGGGTGCGAGCACGTCTAATTCCTTCAAACAGAGATCTGCGACGATGTGCGCGACGAGTGCAATAAATTTGGTAAGGTGCTTGAGATGAAGATCCCTCGCCCAACAGGCGGCAGCAGGCAGTCTGCTGGTGTGGGCAAGATCTACGTCAAGTTCGACACCGTCGAAAGCGCTACAAAGGCATTAAAAGCACTTGCGGGACGGAAGTTCTCTGATAGGACTGTCGTGACGACGTACTTCTCAGAGGTAAGCCGAGTCTTATGTTGGCGTAAAATGGGCAGAGAAATGTTCTGACTTGTCGTTACAGGAGAACTTCGAAGTTAATGCCTGGTAATCTCGTTGAAATGCATATCGGATCTCTTCGAATGGCGGATGTTGCTTTTAATGCAGATATGGGGAGGTGAATGGATTAATTACCTTTCGCCGTCGCGAGCCTCCCTTGTCTTATCTGACTCGGAAGTCGGGGGTCATGATTCTTCAGTATAAACGACCAAAGAATCCCGTCACTCTGTGGCTTTTCATTTCATATACTTTAACTGTTCGCCTGTATTTCTGGCACTTTCATGCACTTTTTATTTGGGATGAATTATGGAGCAGAGCGTTGGTCAGATGTATCATAGTGGAAACCCCATCAAAGTATTCTGCGGGACGCTTCTCTTTTTTCCTGCACGTCCATGTGTCTCGCTCTATTTTTCGGTTGCAAAATTTGATACTGGTATTCTGGCCCATATTTGATGATGTAGCAATTCTATTCTCGTGGTGAGGTAAGTCCGAACGAATGCATCGAAACCGAGAAGAGAAAGAAAAGAGAGGCTTCCAGCATCCATGAATGTATGTGTCTCAGGCAAGCTCGGTTGTTTCCTTTATGTGCTCGTACAGTACTCTGCTGTATCTGCCTAGATTTGGCACTAACAATTGTATGATCCACCGGCAAGTTTCTAAATAAAAAAAATAAGCATGAATCCATCTCGCGCCACTAGGAAAATGGAGTGATCTGTCCACATACTTACTCTCTTACAGGTGGAGAAGATACGAACCAAGTCGCCTTTCGGCGCCTCAATCTGTCCGAGACTCCGAATCCGACTTACATTGTGTACTCCGTGCTCAATAGACAGTTCGTCCGCGGATAGGTGAGCGCACCATCCAATCGACCCAGTCCGACTTGAGCCTCCTTCCCCTTAACCCCGGCTTAACTCCGGATTTCGTTTTCTAAGCACGAAGGACATGGGTTCTTTCTTCTATTCCATCTCCTCGATTGGCCAGTCAAGGTGAAACGGCCTATTTTCGTCCGGTACAGTCCTATGAGGTCTTTCTATGAGTTTTCAACCGACTCTGAGACATCATGCTTCTTGCAGTGCTCCCATCTACGGCCGAACTACGGAGATAGCGAGGAGGGAGGGAGATCGCGGGGTAAGGCCCCCATTTGTCATTTGCTGGAGCAATTAATGATTTCGATTTCTAATCGACTGTACGTTGGTGATACCTGCTTTGAAATCGGTTGGTTTGTGGCTTCTCAAGTTGGTGAGGATCGTGCGGGGTGGGCTTCCAGCTTCGGTGTTGTTCACTACTTATATAAGACGCATTCGCGATCGTTGGGTATTCTGAATGTATCAGATTATTGAATTGACAGACTCATTGGCTTCATTTCTTTTTCCCTGCAGTCTATCATCACGTCTATTCATTTAGTACCTATCTATACCACGAGTGTATCAATCGCCTCCCCTCCTACATCACTCATCATGCCAGACAAGACCTTATACACTTCTAAACTGGCCGGAAAACGCGTGGTCATCTTTGGAGGAACATCCGGCATTGGCTTCTGCGTCGCAGAGGCCAGCATCGAGCACGGCGCCACCGTCATCGTCTCCTCCTCTCGACCCGAGCGTGTCGAGTCCGCCGTGTCCCGCATCCGCGAAAGCTACCCATCAGCCAAGGACCGCATCTCAGGACATGTCCTCGATTTGTCCTCCCCCACCGTGGAAGACGCCATCGCCGCCTTCTTCGAGAAGATCGGCGGCCCCATCGACCACATCGTCTACACGGCCGGCGACGCCCTCAACCTGCGGCCCCTCGAGAGCACCACGCTCGAGAGCATCCAGAATGTCGGTGTCGTCCGCGTCTTCTCCGCCATCCTCGTCGCCAAACACGCCGTTAAGTACCTCGCCAAGTCGAACAAGTCCTCCTTCACGCTCACGAGCGGCTCTGCCGCCGACAGACCCCACGGCAAGGGGTTGGCCGTCGGCTCCATGTACGCGGCAGGGGAGTACGGCCTCGCGCGCGCGCTGAGCCTCGAGATGGCGCCCGTCCGCGTCAACGTCGTCAGTCCCGGCGCGGTGAAGACAGAGCTGTGGGACAGTTTGCCGCCGGGGACGTTCCAGGCCCTGAAGGAGAAGTTTGAGAGTACGCTGCTGACGGGCCAGATTGGGGACCCGCAGGACGTTGCGGAGGCGTATCTGTACTGCATGAAGGATGCGAATGTGACCGGTACGGTGATCTCGACGAATGGCGGTGGGCTTCTTGTCTAGGCGAGCAGAATCTTTATGAATTGGCTTTGTGTTTCGGGGCGTAACTTAGCATGTAGTAGTACTCAATGATCTATCGTTATCACGCCTTCTTTACAATCGATCGTGGACAGTAGTGTGAGTGAATAACTCAAAGTTACATTAAATGCCTTAACAGGAGTGTATAATCTTGAACCGTGATATGACGGAAATGCCGCCATATCGAGAGCTCTAACCGCCGAACTACGGTTTTAATCTATTTGACACATTCAATCTAGTTTCGAGAATAAAGGAGAAGAAATTTACAATTTCACACCGACTAACGCAGGAGACCAAATGCTTCTTCTGATTACATTCCATCATATTGCTCTGTATCACCGGTCTCGAGGAATTCATTGCTGGAATTCACCTTCGTAGGCCATTCCCCGACTTTTGCCTATATTAACCACCCCCCGCGGTTCAAAACTCCTTTCTCTTGACATTTTTCTCTTGTCTCGCAATCTACCTATCTGACTAGCTATTTATCTCATGAATTAGGGATCTATGACCTTCCGAATATGGAAACTCAAAAATATGATATATCAAAAGCTATAACAAAGGAAAATAGGCGACTATGGGAATAGGCAGTATGATTCCTTTATGTGCTGACTAGGTTGATAAGATTCTTGGCATCCTGATAGGTGATAATGGTAATATTCGGCTGACAATCATCCTCCATCAAAGAAGAGTCCATCGGTAAATCCACCGCAACATTTTGTCGCATGTCCTTGGCTTTATCCAAGGGAGTGAAATCATCTAGGGAACTTTCTAGATACTCGGTTTTTTTTTGCAGGGTACAACCTGCAAGCAGGGTAGCTCGCAATCCTCTTCCTTCGTTCTGCTTCCATTCACCTATATTCTTCATTGCTTCTCAGGTCAGCCTTTATTTATTGGACAGATCGTTCTTTAGTCTTCACCCACCAAACCTGACCCAGTTCAGTCTGCATAACATCGACTAGCGGCCTGCAGGTTCCACCGGCCGTTGAACCGGAAGGTAACCCCAGTTTTGACCCATTGGCTGTTCAGCTTGCAACACAACTCAACACTTTCTGCAGGACAGGCCATTGTTCGGCTGAAAAAAATAGAGACAGGATTGTAGACCCTCTGAAGTGGATCACCAGGGACTTCAAGAATAAACCAACAGTTTTACCATCACTACGTACCAGGTCTTCGTCAGTTGACGAACTTGCTGGGCCCCCCACAACCCCACCATACTCTCCGCACTGGGGCATTGATAAAGGAGCATTAAATCAGGAACATATTTGCTACTTTTATTGGCTACCGATGGTTTCTTTAACTGCCAAACTTAGGGTATATACAGAAAGAAAGGTTTTTGATAATAATTATTGCATATTTTCTTAATGCAGTCATGAATTATTAATGGTACCTACTATTCACCTACACAATATTTCGATCTCTTCAAAATATATTGATGACTTGACTTCCTAACTTCACAGGGAGTTTGGGAAATTCCTCTTTGCATTATTTTTTTTCGTCAGGCCACGGCATGTTTGTATTGGTAATTCACATTTACTAAGGTATCGGTATCCCTTATATGTTCACTAACGGCACCTTCTTACCAGCTTAAGATGTTACCGGGACTTCCAGCCCTGACTTCTTGGTTCACATTCCAGGAGACACAGGACAATTGCATTCCAAACGGCCGATGGAGCAGATGATATGATGCCCCACGTCCTCATCCAGCTTTCTTGAATGCGCACTTTGTCATCGCAGAGATCCTCCATGCTTCCGGCATGGAGGAGAAAATTGATCGTCCTGGGGAGGCCTCGTATTTATATCATATCATCATTACTGCTTCATAAGAGGACCGCTTGACCATAGAGGCTAAGAAATCGGGGGGAGAACCCGGGAATTAAAGAAACAGCGATTAGTTTGCGATGAAAAACAGATGCTCCGTCACTCATCCATCATGTATGATGTGGTTGAAACTGCTCCCAGAGGGGGAACATGATAAATTACAACATAATGGACTGGCGCTGATACTGCTGGATAATGGAGCAGATGTCAATGCCCGAGGTGGACGCTTGGTCCTGTTGTACGGCTTGTTTTAACTGAGTTATGGGCGGTGATTCAATGATTCAAAATGGCCCTTTTTGGAGAATATGGGAAAACAGCTGGAAAAAGGGGGAATCACCGATGGAATTATCAAGCGCAAAGGACCAACGACAGAGCAACTTCAAGAACGGGAATCTCTCACTACATGTTCAAGCACATCCAGAACGGTGAGATCGAAGAAGAAATCAGTTCCCGCGTGAAAGAAACAGCAGCACAAAGACTCGGCAATACAACCCAGTTGTCACCAGTGCAGCACCACCAGTCTCGCGATCAACATGGCCCACATTCGGGACGACCTACTCAACGTCATTCCACCGCTGCCCGGTAGTCGCAAGCTAAGACAATTCATGATGAATAACTTCAGGGATGCCTATAATAATATTCTCAATAGCAGCTACCACCGGTTGCTGCACAGTTTGCTTCTCTAGCCCAAATTGACGAGCTTAGAGCATGAGCATTGCACGAAGAGAGGATGAGAGTTTAAAGGTCTGGCAACAAATTGGGAGATCCCAGAGTGGATAATTTCTGACTGCAATTCTGCGCAAAAAACTATTCAGGCGTGCTCTCAGATAATCTCCAACTTCTTTAACAAGACAAACTCATGTTCGTCGCCTTATCTGCATTATCAGAGCAACACCCCTCCACGATACATACTAGACGCATGTGAATAGATTTCCTGCCTTCTATTTATATGCAGGCGTCGTTCCTGTTTGTTGAAAGAAAAGCAGCCGGGTTTACTCGCTCATTTATGCACAGGCATATCGGGACCTTTTCCCCTTTTCTTTCTTTCAGAAGAGAAGTATCTCCAGCGACACTAGAGAACTTTGCCAAGCATACACTTGTCGTGCGATATATGCGTTGACGTGACCGGAGACCATGATGATTGTCCTAATTTAGATCTATTATCTATTACGCACCTACATATATGCGGGTTGCATACTAGTATTCCCAGCAGTCCGGGACAGAGAAAGATGAGGCAAAAATATATCCAATATACAAGCACCAACTACGAAACCTAGCTATCTTCCCATGAAACACAGCTAAGAGAGCTGGGATTTCAACCCCAAAGCGTGGTGCTGATCCCTTAAGAGAGGAAGATTCCCGATGAGCCAGCAGGGCAGAAGATGGAAACAAAATCAAAGCAAGTAGTATGTGTTTATATACTACTAGGGTTCCCTATGCTTTTACTCCGTGGATTTGTTGCCAAATTGAGCAAAGGCTCAGGGAAGCCCGGGGAAGGCATGTCATTGACTGCGTCTTATCACGCAGACCATAAAAAATGGTAGGACTACAGAAGGATCCGAAAATTCTCCAGCTGCTTGCCTACATCCTAATGAGATATATTGGCCAAAGCCCATTGTTGAAGCAGGCCTATCGGAATCACTACAGCTGCTGAAGAAGAGACGATGCACTTAGGGTTCAAATAGCTCCTAGTAGCTTGGGGGGAGGAGGGGGGATATTAGTGTACATGAAATAGAAAAATCTATTGATAGTCCCTCTTCTATTATGACGTACGAGCCATGTTGCTGATACTGCAGAGACAATAGATTAGTCCATAAAATCCATCTTGTCGCAAGATCTTGAAACAGACCTGAACTAAGAGGATTTTGATTGCGATAATAGGAGACCTGTAGATGTTAAAATAAGGGTAGATTCAAATTTTATTTTTTTGTAGCAACATTTAAGCCTTAGTAAGGTACTGAGTAGAAGGAGGCAACGCCGGAACTGAAATTTGATTCTGGACCGCCATGAAACAAGGACGGTGGAGATGAAGGACGAAGGTCCGGTTTCTGGTCGCTGAGATTAGTAAAAGAGTACTTATGTATGGATGGCTATGCATGAAAAATCGTGCAGCATGGTGTATGTCGAGTAACACTCAGCCGCAAGATTAAGGCGAACAATCGACCTGCACATTCTCTAAGGGGCCAAAATGCCCTGCTTGTACTGAAATAATGAAGACATCGAATTTTCCGGGAGCTCCGGCCAACTGGAGAATTAGAGCTTAATAATGACAAGGTTATCAGAATTCTCTGAAATCGAAGTCTTTTTTCAGAAATGTTGGGGGCCAAAACTGACAAGTCCCACAGACTCGATATCACATGGGGAAGACACTCGCGCCAAAAGGCAGAATCGACCTCCACTGCCGAGGCAAACGTCGGCTTGCTAGTACCCCACATGCCTATTCCCATACGTACTACCTTCTGTAATAAGTTAGGCATTTTATTTGCGAGGGAATTGGACACAGAGACACTTTCCGTGTAGATCATCCGTTCCCCACGGGGCAACTCAAGAAACCGTCGCGGGTACCCGAAAATCAGGTACGAACGGTGGGGTTATGATGTTATCAGAGCGGCGGATATGGGGAACACAAATACTGCATATATACCAGATGAAGTAGTATGACAAGCGTCGAATCAATTATCATGCTGTGCAACTCGATGCCGTGTTTCCGGAGAGGGTTTTCTCCAATGAGTTTAGATTTTCTGGCAGGAAATTATTAAATAGAAAAAGAACTGGAATACGAAGGGTGTATGTCAGCAGAATATCATATCTGAGAACTGCCCAATGAAGCAATAAAGGACAGAGAAGGGGGAAAAAAGCACTATGCATTTACCTGCGTCTACACCGAGCAGTGCGAATAACAGTGTTTTTTAGCACTTATAACCGACTCTTCTTCAAATATCTCCGCAAAGGAACGGAATCTACAGACGACCACGCACAGATGATGTACTAACTCCATACATGGCCGACAATCCTGGGGTCAAATCAGACAAGGAAAGCTTCATGAAAAATGACATCCACGCAAAGCTATACAGTACACCCTCCTCTGAAAATCCTCGGTCAAGTCTTTTGACAGGAATCCCGACGGATCCCCGTCGCATGCAACATTTCCTATTAAGGAAAATATTGTCTCGACCCGACATCGGCAGCCCTGGTTGGCCCTGTCCTCCGTCCCCTGGTAAGTAAGCCCCGGGCGGTTCGGTTCGGTCGTTCCCAACTTCCCTCTCCCGCCCCTGTCGTGATTGCATGCAAGCCTCAAGATCCCCTACATAGATACTTGCCTTCCATTTGAGGGTACTCCGTCGTGTCCGGGTTTTCAAACCCCTTGCTCCGGGGGCCTGCGGCGCAGCAGTGCCGTGATCTGGCAGCACTTGTTGCAGGCGGCTGAGTAGCGACATGCAGGTGCTTCGCTCTTGGTAGTTGCATGCATAAACACATGGTGTGTGCAGGGAAAATATGCGGCATTGTCCGGGTAAAATATGTACGGAGTAGCATCCATTGCGCGTCCGCATCCCTGAGACCTTATTATGGCCTATGCCAGTAAGTAGACTTGATCAACGCCGTGCAGGGAGATAGAGAAGGCACTGTACTTTATACATTACGCAGTAATTCCATCATATACATCTAGCAGTATAGGTACCGTTCAAAATTAGCCAATTCGTCACAAGCACAAGCAGAATCCAATACACTACCTAGCTTGTCAGAGCTAGAATCAACAACCCCCAGACTCAGTTATCTATGCACTCGACTGACGGACTGACTGATTGATTGATAAATAATCACCAGTTCCTGCTTATGCGATGCGGAAAAAAGCAAACTCGACCCCTCAGGTTCCTCAGTGACGTCAAACTAAAAGGTCCCTGCATCTCTTTTTGCTTCAGGCTTCAGCACCGCGCAGGATACCTATTCATGGATAGTTTCTTTGAAGTCGTGTTTCTTCTCATGCATGCAGGACACTGCTTACTTGGTAAGTACATGTACAGTACCTAGTTAAGCCAGTAGTAGTGTGCGTGTGTCACCATCTTGTGTCTGCATGTGCATAAAAAGAAGGCATTAGTGGCTTTGCTTGGCCTAGGGGCTGACTTTCTTTTTCTGCTTTTCAAATTACGTTGGTTAGTAATCTGCGATCTCTATATATTTTTCTTTCCTTTTTCTTCTTCACTGGTGCAGAGTGAGACTGGAATAAACTGTAATGGAATTATACATAATTTCCGTAGATAGCTGCCTATTCAAGAGTCGACACAAATAAAGATTAGTATGCCGGGGGGGGGGGGGGGATGAAAGAGGTACAAAAAACCATTCGAATCAATCAGGATACTTGAGAAGCTACCCATGTATAGATCTAACCCGACTTAACTTGATCTAATCTGCAAGCTTTTTTTCGTTTTTTATCTCGACCATCACAGTATGTACACATCCTCAGGTTTCAGTTTCAGAATGGAAGTCAGCGATTTCTCTGTGCTCAGTGTTCTGCGCTGCGTTGCGTTGCGTAGTGGATTACGTCTCCCTAACTTATGTACTGATCTTACTACGGAGCAAATGTAGCAATCCAACGTTTCAGATTCAAACCCACCGGTTTGCGCATCGATTTCCCAACCACATACCCGGTTACCCGGTACCTCCTTAGTGAGGCGACGGTGCGTCCGGATGATGTGCACTTGAAACATCCGCGATTCCGCCAGCGGCGCGGCCGCTACAAGTGGGGATCCTACCTAGCACAGAAAGAACCCTTCAAAAGTCCGTGCATCTCCGTACCGCGTTATGCATACAGTTCCGGGAGGATGGATGGGATTTTCATGGCTGCGTGCACTGACGGCGTCGGAGAAACAGATGCATACATACAAAATCTTAATGGGAGACTGGTGCGAGTCGGATTTCGAGGCTTCCTATGGATTGCAACACCACGTGTAATATGATCATGATAGCACCATAAGACAAATGAACAGTACAACAGATCAGTCCATGTCGATACTATCCACCCATATCACTGTACAGTACAGAGCGTAGGAAACCAACAATGGCGTCAGCTGTAAAAAATTTTTTTTATTCGTTTCCTCTTTATGGCAATCACTCACTCCTAACGCTCGAACCCTGCTCTTTTTTTTCCCTTTCCGAATCAAGACTCCAAAAAGGTTACCATCCGTCCCTTGGGCACTTACGCCTTCCCATGTCCATGACCATGCCTCGCGGCGCCAGGAAAATAGTGAAGACCTGATTCGGGAGACTCCCGTATCTTTATGCCAAAAAAGGAAACATGAAATCGCGACGGCGCAACACATATACATATGGAGAAAGAAGCCCGTGAACCGCATCGATGCTGAGTAGTAGAGAGCATGAAATATGCTCTTATGTGCAAGACCTTTTGGGGTTGCTGCAAAAAAACACTCAATGAAAAATACTGCGTGTTGCAAAAAGCTGATTGATCAAAACAACAGCGGGGGACATGGAAGGAGAAACCGCGACAACTATGAGGAATTGCGGTCACAGAACAAGGTTAATACTATTAAAAAAACAGTGTCGAGATAGGTTCCACAGAAACAACTGTCATGAGTTTCGATAGCTACTGTAACTATTGGAGTAGCCATGGCCATGCGACGGGTTAGGGCGGGCAAAGGTCGCCCGAGAATCCCAGTCGCGATTATGCGCCGAGCTTGGCGGTCGAGGTGTCGAAAAGCTCATGGCCGGGCTCGTATATTTGGCCTCACGTCCAAAATAATCACCTCCCTCCACGCTCTTGCTAGCCGAAAACCCAAACGTCGAGCCAGACTTGTCTGAGGGGCTTGGCGTGACAACCGGTTCTGGTGTTTTGAGTTTCTGGCTCGCAGAGCTACTGAGCATCTCGTAGGTTCGGTCTGAAAGATAACGAGCGTCGGCAGAGACGAATTCGTTGTGATGGATGAATAGATTTTTAATGAAGTCGATCCAGCCGACTATCATTGAGGAGCGAATAATGAAGATGAAATTCCACATGCCACTCAGGGACAAAAGAACCAGGACAGCCAAGATGGTGGCTTCATTTGGTCCCAAACCGGCTGTGTAAGAGCGGCACGCCTCCCTGTCGCCTTGTGTCAAGGCCAAACACACAATCCACGGCCTGATTTTTGCTGCGGTCTCTGGAGAAGACTTGACAGAATTGTCCATGGAGATAAAGACGACGGCGAAGAAGATCACATTTGCGATGATGGTGAAGACCACAGCGATCCCTCTCCACTGCAATCGAATGACTCTCCGGACCCGCTTGTAGGCTTGACGCGCCGTAAGAGTTCGAACGCTTCCAGAATATGACGGTAAGGCAGAGCTGTTGGTTGTCGTCGGACTGTTGTCAAAAAGAGACCTGATGTACACGTTGACGCAGTACACGAGCGTGGTCATTTGAATCACCAGGGAGATGGCAGCGAACACCATCAGCGGGATCCAGTAATCCTGCAAGCTCTTGTCGTGGTTGATATGGCAGACGTTCCCAAATCGATACGACACGCCGGTTAGAACAAGCATGATGGCTGTACCAATGGCGGGAACGCCCCATCCGAAGATCAGAGCCCCCCACATGAACTTGGGGCCGATGATGACCTCCCAGCAAACCTGAAGGTGAAGGGCAATCGTACGGAGGAAACCTTATCGATTCTGAGTCAGCGTCGTATGAGGGGAATTTTGGGTTTCCGGACGTACTCCAGATGACAACAGCCCAGCCTCCGAACAAAAGGAACGCTCCCGTAAAGGCACATGACAAGTCCGACCTCATATCATTGGGCGTGATCTCATTGAAACACTCATTTGGTTTCGTCCCTAACGGTATAATAAACGCAATCTGCTGGAAGTCAGCTCATGCATTGCTGCCGTATAAGGAGCCAAGTCGTACCTCCATACAACAGATACCTAGGGTAAAGCAGATGCTGAGATAGTGGCGGTGCGTCCATTTTTCTGGCAGCACTGCATATGTCACAAGGAGGAATATGCTCAGTGGGAGGATTGCGACGTTGATCCAGCTGGAGATAACTGTCTTGCTGATCAAGTCTAATCGGTAGTCAGCAATGAAGATGCCATCTAAGGGAGATCTCCCTGTCCATACCGTCGCTGTACCTCCATTCAGCCTGCGGACATGGAAGACAACAGGAAATCTCTCCTTGGGTTGTGGTGATGTTCTCGCAGTTTCGTCCGTCAACAACTAGCAAGAATCAGCATTTGCACTCTCGCCGCACAGGGACGTTATATCAGAGCCTACATCCGCCTGTCGCGGGAAAGAGGTCCTCCTGCAGGAACGGGGTCGGACAGAACCCGTTCTTGGCCTGAGTCGTCATACTGCGAGCCACACGATCGTAACTTGACGTTATTTCGTGGTCTCTGGATGCGTCTAAAGGAATGGAAGAGTGTCATATTCTTCTTGGGGTCGTCAATTGAGTCTGGCTGCTGCGCCTAGGTCCGCGCAGAGCATGGCATCTGCGCAATTGCAGCGTCGACAATAACCGCCAGGGTCTGTCATGCGGGGAACAGGATGAAGACGGGGAGAAGGAAGTCAGATATAATTGCCAGGACCTGGATGCGCTCCAGGAGCAGCCCTGATTACGCCTAGAGCACGAAGCCCCCCTCTGCCCCTCGCGTGCTCGGCAGAGAGGCTGGCGGGCCGGGGTTTGGGCCCAGGGGTTCGCCATGCTGCGTCCATAGTGTGAGACAGTGGGAGGGCGACGGGCCCGAGGATCCAGAACAGACGTTGGATCTGGTGAGAAAAAAAATTACCGCCGTCGCAGTGAAACCATCCGGACAGGCCCAGCGTGCAGGCGTGCCCACCTATCGAGGTTGAGGCTCGCACCCGCCGGGGAACGCGGTAGGGCGGCGCAGGAGCCGGGACGCACGCGAGCGACGCCGCCAGCAGGGATCGCGAGCTGGGCGTCACATCCTCTGCAACTATGCACCCCTGGTAGGGGTTTTTTCCTTCTGCACTCTGGCATCGCATGCATCCGAAGAAGAAGCCTGTCAGCACCGCTCCGTCGGTTGAGGCCCTGGCCTCTCGACCGCAGGCCTGATGCAGGCCGCATGGCGGGAGAGCCCGATGTCGACGTACCTCGTACCTACAGCCGACGGTCAGGTACGGAGTGGCTCTCGACTCCCGTGCCCTACGCACGGAGGAGGTACCCAGATAGGGACAGATCTAAATTCTATTCTCCGGCTTCGTGCTTCGTCAGTGCACGTTCTGCGCCACAAGGCAGACCCGCCAGGAGGAGCGAGGGCCCGTCGGGGGGATCGCGATTCGCGAGGAGGACGGACTCGATTTCTCCCCGGCATCTTGGTTTCCCCATCGTGCACAGGCAACATAGAAGCCCGAGACTGATGCATCTTTGCCAGATTCAGGAGATTGAACACTGTGGACCATGCGAGGCCCTGATGCCGCGCACCTTCACTGGTATCTTCGGGTTCCCAGACGGACGTTTCCCTCTCTTCTTCTAAGTTCGAACCGTGTGCGGAGTGTTCCCCACCCAGAACAAAGCGTCTCGCCCGGGGATCCTGCCCAGAAGTCTTCAAGGTTCAGGCCGGCTTTCACTGGCGAGTTCCGTGCCCCTGGCCGTGCGACGGTGCAACTTTAAAGTGAGCCACTCGCGAGCGCCATCAGATCGTCCCTCACGCAGGGGGAAAGTTGCAGAGATTTTGCCCTAAGAACTGCTCCATACGGCATACTACTACTTCTTCTCGCACGGTACACAGGCCCCGTCCGGTAGCCTTACACACGGAGTACTACTACGCACACGGATCTGCAAGGCCCCGTCAGCAAGGGACAGTTCGACCAATACTACTTACTATATGCCACCGTCACCTGCCAGTAGCCGAGTGAGACGGGTCTCTTTCTCGGGATTTATGCCGTCTGACAGTCTAACGGCTAGCTAAAGAGACTATCGGCAGCACCAAAGCATATCTATGGTGAATTCAAGGCACCGTTCCTTACTGCTTCACGGTTATACGAATCATGACATGCTGAATACGCGGCAGGTTGGCCAGAATTACAACGTTTCTACGGAGTAGATAGACCTTAAGATCGGACCCTTACACCATAGGAGCGAGCCTTGGGATTGAACGCATCCAGGTCCATGCGACGAAGGATCCCCTACCGCTCCGTGGTCCTTGCACTGATCGACATTCTCCAGCGATTATAGGAGTTCCAATCCAAGTACCGGCAGGAGAGGTACACTCTGCTTTCAACTGGACGGAATTTTTTGTACCCGTGAGTCGTTCCAGAGAGTGTGTTCAAGTCGTTGGAACAAGATATTGTCGCGCATTAGGAGGGGTACACACGCAGCTATCGATAGGTATACCGACACCGGAGTGCTACCGGAGTCCGGAGACGGAGTCCACTTTACGTCTGAGCTCAGAGTACCCCGGTTACGATAAGTTAGGGTGCACGGAACTCCCTGTCAGTAATGCCTTCGCAATTATCACGGAGTATACTGCTAGCCATGGATCTGGATTATATTTATGCGTGCCGAAATGGACGGCGATTTAAAAAATGCCTGATCTGTCTTGTCTCTCTTGACGCGTCCGCCCTTATTGCGCAATTGTATGTCTTCCGGCTCGGGCTGTGGAGGGGCCCGGTCAGAAACATGCAGTTAGGAGCTATTACAGTGTAGGCCAAAGGGCCGCAGGACGACAGACGCGTTCTCGTATCCATGGAGCTAAGCATGAATGATGGATGCCCGTGGAACATGCTTCAATAGGATGACTCGTCTCATTGAGGAACCTGAGCTTCGCAGGTTCTCTTCTCCAAGCTGAACCGGAAGAGAACAGAGGAGCCAATACATCAGGGAACCAGTGAGCTGAGGCGTGCAGGTGGCTATTACTCCTGGATTATGTATTATTTGCCTCCAAGTTGTGGAGGACATTTAGTCCTAGATAAGGGACAGCTGTCGAGCAGCCAAAGTCGAAATGCTACTGGCAGTTTGTCACTGCCACGGTGCCATTTAACTCACTTAAGTGCCATTTAGTAGGAAAAATCATGGACCATTCATCGCGCCGCATGGCTGTCTGTTCCTTGGATACAGATCTGAATGTAAGGGTTAAGCGCCACACTAACGGCGCAAGTCCCTTAAACCCCGCAATTCGACAATAATACCTAGGTAATAATATGGACTAAATTTAGCTGACTGTCATGCTTCCTATCCTTTAGATTAGAAAAGACCAGAGACCATGCATAATAATAGGCAGCCGTTCTGTCTGTCTGCATAGGACGGAATATTTGTACACGTTCTATACTTCGTACTGTACATGTACAGTTTCGACGATCCGGGCCAATCGCCACTTTTTGCGAAGTATATGCATCGTCGATCTCGGACCCTCAGCCACGATCGTCCTTTTTCAATTTTCAGCCTTTCAGCAGACGCAGCTCGTACTCATTCAGCTCAGCAGCAAAGTGGACCAGGTCGAGGCAGTCCGCCGAGAATTTTCGGACGTGCGGACGTTGGCTCTCGAAGATGGAGCGGGAGTGCCGCGGCTGAAAGAGTTCGGGCTGTCCACAATCACAATCACAATCAAGAAGGTAATGGCGACGCTGTGTCACTGTCTCCTGAACGACCCTCTGCAATTGACTGGCTGTGTCGCTTTCCCTGCGGGTTGCGCTCGGTTCTCAGCATATCACGGAGTGATTATTGACGTTGAATTTGAGCTTGCAGTGTCGTTGCGAAGTGGGCACGGCGCGGTCCGTGGCCGCCACCGTGACCAACCGCGAAGTGCGATTGATACCAGTCTGCGCTGCGGCTGTGCTGGTGGATACTGTACCTGAACACGCCGACAAAGTGTTGTAGAGGATGCTCTTGTTTATATTATTCCCCAGCCAAGCAGCATTCGCTGCGCCTCATTTTGTATCCTGCTCCACTCGACGACTTTGCGCTTTGTTTGGTTACTTGAATTAGCCACCGCCCGAAATCGGGCTTGGCCGTTGACCCAATCGACGTCAGCGCTGCCCCCTCCTGTGTTGATAGCGATAAGTATTGGTCCTACCGCCAGCGCTCGCCAAAGCAAAGGGCTGTCCAGTTGCGGGGAATCTTGGACTAATCACGTCTCTGAAACCTGACTTAGTATACCTAAGTACTTAACAGCTGGTCGAGTCCGGATCCACAACTATGTATATACAGTGCGGTAAAAGAGATTCCAGCATGAAGAAGACCGCGCAAACAAACGATCTGAGTCTCCTCCTAGTCTAGCGTTTCTCGCAAAGACTCCAATCATCACACATAGATCGATCGGATCTTCGTCCTCGTGCGGCCCTAAAAATGGCGCATGACGCGGCGAAATTTTTTCCATCATCCACTTCTTCTTTTTCTCCCCTTATGATTGGAGTCGACACCCCCGTCTCCAGTACCCTAAGGCCTAAGGACTCTTCAAGTTTGATTCATTATTGATAGTATAATATTATGGACGCCATGGTTTTTTTTAATCATCGCGTGTTGCGGCAACACACATGTCGAGTGGAGTCCATTTCATATCAACAATAGAACAATTTGGGGGGAGGGGGACCAAGAAGCGAACTATTATTTCCTACTCTTGGCACTACCGAGTCACAATGGACTGGACTGACGACGATGTTGACGTAGGCAGGTAGGTATTATTATGGACTACGGAGTGACAGTGCGATTATCTGCCGTAACAAACCCTATTTGACAACTCCTCATCGCAAGCAAGCCAAGCCTGTCTGTCTACCTTACTTAACTGATTGCTGTCCAGGCTCACCAGATAGATAGATCATCACGGCCTTGACCCTGCCATTCATTGGAGGTCACTTTGATCTGATCTTTCCCGGCTCAGTACTACCACTGCATTATTAAGTATTTATGCATATGCGCTGTACTACCTTACCTACCTTTCCTAACCTATCCTGCCTATTTTTATGCAAAACTCTTTTATTCATCATGCAGGGTTTGTTTTTCTAGTTTAGTATATACTCTCAGAGTTTATTGTTAAACTCATGAGGAACGGTTTATCATGGTCTCTACCGTAATCTTACGCACAGATATGACATACAGATAGCCGCAGCAATTAATAGTATGTATCTGTGTCGATGGATGATATTGGAGAGTGCCTGCAATTAACTTAGCTTTATTTTTATGTTTCCTGAATAAAGATTTCAAAAGGATAACGGGAGATGGTGTCTTGGATATGACGTGATGTCATTTTTTATTGTAGTCTTTTTCTCCTTTGTTTGTTGATCTACTGGAAGATCGCATACTAGAGCGTAAGAAGGATTCTGACTAAGAGTCAAACAATATACAACCAAAATGAGAGCTAAATCGAAAAATTTAAAGACTGAATTAATCTCTACCTGACCTAACCTAACCTACCCTACGTCTGTCCCGCATGAAAATACGTCAAGCACATCATATCCTCCGGGGGCTGCGAATCCATCCGCCATGTCGTCTCCAGGGACAGCCAATCCGAATCAGGCGTTTCAGACGGCCAACCTGCATTGAAGCTGCTGGAGTCTCCTCCTTCTCCTCCTCCTCCTCCTCCTCCTCCTCCTCCTCGCTCTGCCATAGCCGTTGTCGATGACGATGATGATGATGATGACGATGACGACTCAACAAGCATCGTGGTTTCCACCTTCTGATCAACGCCCTGGATGATGTGGAGCGTCCTCGCCACACTGGACCAGATGCTGCTCATCATCCGGCAGCAGTCCGTGCAGTGAGTGAGTGCATCCTGGGAGAAGAGTAGAGGGTACATGGAGCGGTTGAATATGTGCATGATGGTCGCGGTGAAGATGTAGTAGTTGAGGAAGGGAGGGGCGAAGTTGGCGCTGTAGGAGGAGCTAAAACGGTGGATGAGGTTCGAAATGGCGAGCGCGGCGGATGTCGCTGTGAAGAGGGACGAGTTGGTTCGAGGCTCGTTGCTTGTCACGATGCTGTCGGATGTAGTGTAAGCTTAGGATCATGCTTGAGGCAGCATGGAAGATCGATTGAAGAGAAAAGGAGGCGGAGAAGCAAGAGAGAAAAGAGCGACACACAATGGACGATGTAATAAGACTTTACAGGTCCAGAATTGCGCATTCATCAATATCACGCACACGGGAATCTTCATTTCAGGTTCATCCCGTATTCTCAAGCAGTCGGGCACCTGTGCTTCCCAATCGTCAAGCTCCCGTTCGAAATCCTGTAGTCTTTCCCGGTCCTGCTCTTCTGCGCCAACAGCGTAAAAGGCACGGTGAATCCGTCCCTGTATCAAGGCTGCAAAAAAAGAACATTAGGTCAAATCCAGCTGAGGTGAGCGCGGGATGCTACCAGGACATACAGAGTCTAATAACTTCGATAAAACATGTTAGCGTGACGTCTTTTGATCCGTGTAGACTATCGTCCGGCAGTTTCGTGTCGAAATCGCCCTCATGGATACCGCAAGGACGGCCTTGCCATGCGGAGATGTATCTGTCTAGGACGAAGATTCCCCACCATATCAGCCGTCGGATCTGCATCTCGGTCGAAGACATGTTTCGGAAGCAAGGAGTATTCTTCCAAACGGACGGATCCCTATGCAGACCCAGATCTTGCGCCTGGTTGCAAGCGTTAATTTGCAGAAGAAAGTCAGAGATATCGTCGCAAATTACGAACCATTCGTATAGCATTGCCGACGTACATCCAACTTATAGAGCCACCAGTGCCAATCTCTCGATATGCCATCATGAGAAGGGCCAAACAGCAGTTAAGGCTGCTTTGCTCTGGTATCTAAGCATCAGCCAGACTAGGCGTGAGGGGAAAAAAGGGGGGGAATTCCATACTGTGCTGTGCAATTAGAGCCTCAGCGCGGGTGGCATAAGCGTCACCGGGGTCGCTGTCCTCCTGCGGCTCGTAACTCTCGACAAATCTTGCAGAGAGAGCAAAGATAGCAAGCAACAGGACCTGGGGGATGCGTCGCTCGAGCTGGTCCAGCGCTGATCTGCCTATCCGAGGGACCCTTTTCCGGTCTTTGCTAAGCTGATGCAGCAACGTCTCCTTGTGGATCACAGGAAAGCAGGGATGGATATGGGTCCAGTAAGCACTATATAGCATGCAAGTTCAATATAGTGTTTTTATAACCAGAAGCTAAAAGGAAGGACGTACTCGAGTAATTTGTCCTGCATGCTGAGACTTGGCAGAATACCACCAATGACCGCATCGGCTGCCGATACTATTTCGTCTTCAGTTCGGAAAATCATACGCCTGCTTCGAGGCCAGAATCCTGGATTAGAGAACTGCCAGAAAGGGGAGGAGAATATTCGAGAGGATGTGATCAGATAGAGTCCCGATGTCTGTCCGTGGTATCTCATCGTCATGTTCTCGTCGATAGAGAGATATCCCAGAACCGTTGAGCGCTCACTCTTTCCGATTTGACCTTCGTGTGTGGATGCAAGTCTTCCAGCAGCCGCTGCCCCTTCGACAGCTTCCTCTCTTGCTTGACGTTTGGCGCGACGGTCATCACTCGCGCCACCAGCTTGAAGTCCACTGACAATATCTTCAAGACTAGCCAGTCTCTGTTCAAGTGTACTAACATATCCTTTTGGTGGACCTCTCTTTTTGACCGCGCGGAGAAATGTACAGGCGATCTCCAAGAATTTGCAATTTTCGCAGGCTCGTGAATCTGGCCTCAGGAGACATTTTGACTTCGACTTGGAGCCTGTTCACGATATCGCGTGAGCGGAGCTAACTTTCAGTATGTAATGTATGTATGTACAATGGTTTCACCACGGCATACAGTTATCGCAAGCTCTCGTAACTTTCTCCGCATTCTGCGATCCACGCCTGGCAGGGATGATCGGTGGGCCAGCTGGATGTCTCTCGAGATCAAGATTATCTGCCATAGGGCTAGAGGCAAGCCGTTGCAAGAGAAGAGCCTATCTGCGGTATATCTCAACAAGAGTTTCCAGGAACTTCGCAGAGCCATATCCAAAACATGGTACGGGGATAATCTGCGGAGTACTTTGTGGAGCGTAACCGATCGACAGTTCTCCGTGGGGAACTGCATGTGGAGAAGGGGACCTCGGAATGAGGGGTCGATCTCGATGTTTAGCCGGTGAATGATGGGCTCGGATAATATCCTCTGCCAGGACTTATGAAATACAGATGTTGCATGTTGATAGCTTTCGTGGATAGGAGTTTTCAACAGGCAGTTTGACCGTGTCACCGAAGGAAAGAGTAGTACCATCCCATCAACTTTAGAGTCACTTCCGTCTGCTCCAATCTCATCAGATTCTCGTCATTCAGGCATTAGTCCACGTCTCGCAGAAGCAACGAAGGCTTCCAAAGCTAGATTGTATTGACGTTTCATAAGGGAGAGGGCCCAGTGCTCCCACAAGAGTCAACGCGCGAGATATTTGATACTGTAATAGACTGGCTCAAAATAGACTTTAGACGAAAATCTGTTGTGATTAATGATAGCCCGTTAGATGATGACTGGTATCTTGAACGTCTGTATGAATTCTCTCCGCATAAAATTATTGAACTTTAGGTACAATGTAAAAGACACCAGATACTTACCTTCTATCTGCTGCAGGAATACACGTGATGGTTTTCACATTCTCGACCCGGATGATACCGTATCCTCAACTGTAGTACATCCAGGTTTGCTGCCGAGGTCTCTGCCGTGGTGAAATAGGCTAATAAGTTCGAAATCCCAATTTGTCCGATCTTAACGGGATGCAATTTAGGGTATAGAGCTGCCGATCCTCGAGTAAGAGGTAATGTCACCGACCTCTGCAGGCGGTTGAACAAAGCGTCTAAGGTAGACCCAAAGCAGCGTTCATGCATAGTTGAACCAGTTGTGAGCCACTCAAAGCGATACGAAGAAGTTAAGAAAATAGCGTATCCATTGGAGATCGATCTTCATAATCTTGGTGGTTGTTCGGCAATGCTATAGACAGGGGCATGGGATACACGCTATAGTGATCATTTTTGCAATTCATCATGGAACGGAAGCAAGACTTCGTGTTAACAAGAAGATCGCCTGAATCCGTGTTGCCCTGGTAGGCTAGGCTGTCCTACTAATTGGGGAAGTCATTAGAACTGGGATGAGAGCATTCTCAGGCCTGATGCTACAGATAATCCAACCTGCCAAGTTTCCCAGCATGGGTTTGATACCTATTCCGATGCTATCATCGCTCGGTCGAACTTTAGTATCATCACCAAAGTGGACTTCTGGTTGATGGTGGAAACCAAACATTTCTTTTCCTGGCCACTTTCCCAGAAGACGATGGCTAGAGCAGATTATTGACACTACACGGCTGATGATGATCAAGAGGATTCTCGGAAACGTACCGGATGGCCTTTGGGCAGGAAGCCTTCACAGGTTCCATAAGCAAATCAAGGACGCTCTCAGAGTTGTCAAGAAAGAATTCTGCAAAATCCGCAGAGCATGTTTATCTCTCCTAGCGATGTCCCTGCGGACCAATATCTCCATTCTCAGAAATCGGGAGTGCCAGAGCTGCGCGAACCTAACTGGCTGAATTGGAAGAATGGGGGTCAGTTGTTCTTTGTACAGATATCTCCGGCAAAGAGGAAGATCTCAACATCGTCAGTCGGGTTCATGATAAATATTGGCCTTATCTTTTCCCAACTTTTCGTATTGCTAATCGAGAGATGCATACGACCGCGAACATCGTTTATCGTCGGGGAAGCAATGCTGAAAAGAGAAAGCTGCTGCTGCCATAAGGGAGATAATCGGTGAGTGTGCAAAAGCTGGATCCGAAGAATATCGAACCCATATTTTGCTCGCGGATGAGGTCGCACACATGTATTGTTGGAATAACAAGGCATTGTGGAGGTTCCACGAGACTTTAAGAACAGCCTGGATCACAAGGATATCCTGGCGCCACGTCGCAACGGCATCTGGCCCAAGAATTACAAAGGTTGAGAATTGCTATTTGGAGATAATGGACAGGGATCGAGCCCCGACCCTAACATTGGGCGCTCTTGCCTCTTTGGAAAATCAATAATCAATAACAGGTGAAAGAAGCCCGAATTTGGTGAAATTAAATTGAGCACTTGTTTAAATTGTGGGAAAAAAAAATTTCTACTATGGAAAGAATTGTAGGCAAAAACTCAAAGAGACATATTCCAAAATACATTATATAAAGACATAATCCACATCATCACCGAGCGCAGAAGATCGACAGCAATCTTATTAGGGCAAACAAGGTCGAAACACGACTTCTGTATATCGTCTTAAGGCCGCGTTGGAAACACAATCCTAGAGCTACTGCACTTCGAGTCAGCAAGGTCACTTGAAGGTAGAAGGCAAGCGAACTCGAGAGACCAATCGACAGGATCAGAAGTCCATTATGATCATTGGAGTAACAGCCAATTGGCTGCACCCCTGACATAAGAGGTACCAGAAATTTTTTTATGTGGTTTTGTATCATCATCGGCAATCGCAAGGATTGCAAAGACAGGATGGAAGTAGCGAGGAAGTGCCCGAGTACTAACCTTTGCTGGGTGTCTGTAGGTTGGTGATGACAGTTAGTCATACCACACGAAGATAGCGGACTGTTGATTTATCTGAGCGTTCCCATGGCCAGCTCTCACCCAGAGAAATGGGTGTGTTGAAAGCAAGACAGCAGAAAGGCCAGATCTTCAACTCGGTCGAGGGTCCGAAGAAATAGTCCCGTCGGGAGCGGGAAAAATTTAAGCGAGGCCGGAAAGAGCAGCCCAGATCACCTGACCCACACACGGCTCCTCCCGCACCTTCGTTAACTCTCTGGAACATCGAATTTTCGCGACTCACGTCCACCGTAAGAACACCTCCGTCAACGTTCCCGACCAGTTCTCCCTCACGACAGCCGATTCAAGATGGGTCGTATGCACAGCCGTGGCAAGGGTATCTCCTCGTCTGCCATCCCCTACTCGCGCACCCCTCCTGCGTGGCTCAAGACCACCCCGGAGCAGGTCGTCGAGCAGATCTGCAAGCTGGCTAGGAAGGGTGCTACTCCCTCCCAGATCGGTGTCATCCTGAGGGACAGCCATGGAATTGCTCAGGTCAAGGTCGTCACTGGTATGGGAATATCATCCCAAACGCATTATTTGGTTGAACTTCAAGGTGGTTGCTAACGCGCTGTTAACAGGTAACAAGATCCTCCGTATCTTGAAGTCCAACGGTACGAACCCAATCGCAATTCCGGTCGCCGCAGTCGGATGAATGGGCTGTTCAAAGAAGAGAGACGGGGGTTCTACTGGGGGGGATGACTCAATTGAAGTCCCTGACGGTGGACCTTATTTCTCCGTGACGCTCCACTCCCCGAGTCCGACAAAGGATTGTGCAGAAATGCACATCCATAATATTATGCCTCTGCTTGGTCCAGACAGTGGCTGACAGAGAGATCTTGTTCATGAATAGGCCTCGCTCCTGAGATCCCCGAGGACCTGTACTTCCTGATCAAGAAGGTAACTGCAGCCCAACTCACAATCGCCCACGCTCTCCCGTGCCACACTCTTTCTCCGCGTTGAAATTCTCCACAACATGCTAATCCAATCCTCAATCAGGCCGTCGCTGTCCGCAGGCACCTTGAGCGCAACCGCAAGGACAAGGACAGCAAGTTCCGCCTCATCCTGATCGAGTCCCGTATCCACCGTCTGTCCCGCTACTACAAGTCCGTCGGCGTCCTCCCTCCTACCTGGAGGTACGAGAGCGCCACTGCCAGCACCCTGGTCGCGTAAACGCGTGCTATTCGCCATTACTGTGCCGTGTTGTTCGGTTGATCGGCTGGATAGTCGGACGGGCAAAAGAAAAGGTCCATGCCGCTGGGCGAGATCAGAGTCCCAGTGGTCATGACATCAATCAATCGCTTCGGATGCTCCTAACCGGGGAAAATCATGGTTTTGTCGGCAAAATGTGTATTTCCATGGCTGCGGGTTTCAGGAAAAGTCCTTGGCTCGGAATGAAGCTCATGACTTTATAGTCTAGCCTTTTTCTACGGCAAATAAAAAGAATATTCTATCGAACAGTTTCTTACTCTTTGTTCAAGTAACTCGCCCATCTTTGTTGTAACTACACACGTATATGCTGCCACTGTAGATACTATGGAAATTGCACTCAATCGACGAACCTAACCTCCCTTGCAACCGCATTGCAAAGCTCCACCCTTATGCCAGCCCCTATAAGCACATGGATCCACAACCTCTGGGTATCACTCAAACGGTCATTCTCGGACTTCACCTCGGCGAACATGACCTCCTTCCTCTCCGTACTCCACAGGAACAGATCCGGGATCCCCCCGCCGCGCTGCTGGTACTCCTGCGCCAGCACCTTACAGACCGTCGCGAGCGCCTCGCCGCGGAAGCACTGGACGATCTCGACGAGGTCGCTCAGTTCGAAGGACCAGTCGACGCCGACGACGCACGTCCGTCTGGGGAACTCGCGCGCGTGGACGTCGCGGATGATGCGTTCGGCCTCGCCGTTTGCGATCTGCACCAGGCGGTGGTTGATCTCCGACGCGCGGGAGGGGTAGAAGGCGTCGGTGTGCAGGTCGAGAGGGCAGGTCTGGAACGGGGTCTGGAAGACGTTGGGGACGTAGGCGAAGAGGCTGTCGTAGAAGAGAAGCCCAAACTGTGGAGTTATTATCGTTATCAAGTCAGTTCATTATCGTTTGATTGTTAGATAGATGCGACATTATTGCCAGGGTCATAGTAGTGTAGAACTAACCAGCGTCCTGACGATACCTCCTTCGGAGTGGTATCCTTTCCAGCCATGATCCCTGTACCAATTCAGACACATACTCTCAACGCGGCACTCCGCTCCCTCTCCTTCCCTCTCGTCTATCCACATCGTCGGTCTACCTCTCTTCGAAGAAGAAGAAGAAAAAGCTGTCATATCATCGTTTACCTTCACCTTTGACCCGTTCCTGCCGGGCGAATCCTCCTCTCTCTTCTCCACACGGATACCATATATGACCCGTTCCTCGGGCTTCATCAACAAGAGATGTCCAAAATCATGCTGCTCCCGCTTGACGACTTTCAGCGCCCTCTCCAGCTTGATGATCCTCTTCTGCAGATCGTAATGGTAGATCAGATGGCAGTCCGGATCCTCGAGGCCCTCTTCGCACGTCCGCAGGGCGATTCTCTTCCAGTACTTCTTCTGCGCCTCCTCGCTGCTGCGTCCATTCCACGGCGTCAGAGCCCACATGTAATGTTCCTCGAGGAGCGCCTTCCTCTGGTACCAGGCGCCGCGTCTCGCGGGGTGGAAGAGACGCTGGTTAAGCAGCTCCGTCAGAAGTTCATGCTCTCTCTTGTACTCCTTGAAGCGAGCCAGTGGGTATAGCCCTTTATAGATGATCCGGGTATACACCCATGCCGGCGAGAAGCGGCGCAGATATGCCCCTTCGCCGCTCTCGTAGACATGTTCTTCTTCCTTCCATTGCTCCTGCTCCAGGAGGGCTTTCCATCGGGGATAGACCTTCTCGCAGAGGTCTTTGATCGTCTGCAGTTTCTCCAGGGTCGGACTGCCGTTGAACTCCAAGATATTGTCTATCTGAAACTGAATGCGTAATGCGGCTTCGAATTCCAGCAGCGTAGCTCTGGAAGGGAAGATGGCGCTGGACCGGGAGACAATGTACTCGGGGAAATTCCTGCGCGATATCTTGGCGAGGACGATCATCGTGAGTGACTTTTCTGTCCACTCCGTGGATCTGTAGAAGACAAGGTGCACGCGTTCGAAGAGCTTCAATGGGGCCGGGGAGAGTCTGATACAGTCACCCGTCCGCTCGAGGATCTTCCTAGTGAAATGCGCATCTCTGTTCGCTGCCGCTTCGCCCTTCTCGCCGTTCCAGTCCAGTCCCGTCTGAGACTGACTTGATTGACGCAAAGCGTTTAGCAGTTCCGTTTTGTTCTTGCCTTGGACTTGGATCTTCGCTTCTTTGGCCAGGCCCTTCAGCTCGTCAAGTAGCAGCAACGATGACGCCTCTTCTAGAGTCGTGATCTCTTCCGTACCCTCTGCAAACCGAAACGTATCGCCCAGAACGGAACCCTCCGGGGGACCCAATTCGGCAGGATAATTGGTTGTTGACGACGTCGATGTCGATGAGGCCGGTAGGCTGCGAGTCCGCTGGAGATCAGCAACTGCGGCAGGAAGGTCGATGATATCCGAATGATAACTGAGCCGGTTTATTCGATGCCATGCCGACGTTTTGCGGAGGAAGAGCCGTACGTATCTATAAAGAAAGTATAAATCAACATTTGTCCTCGTTAGAGCGGTAAATTGCACCATTGATTGGAACTACATATCTAAATCAGGTCAGATAATACATACAGATACTGCGACTCGTACGACAGCTCCTTCCACTGCCTGAACACCTCCATCTCCGCCTCGTCGAACAAGTGCGCTTCCTCGTCAAGAACCGTGTCCAGGGCCAGATTGAAGGCATCTACATAGATGGAGCTCTTCCCCTTGCGCCACTTCCTTTCGCCCAGCCGTCGCTGGAGACCGACCTTCTCCTCCTCCCCATTTTCAGACTCCGCTGCCGCTCGAGAAGCTTCATACTCCTCGATTGCGTCCTTATCCGTTTTGACGGGAGGAAGGGAGATCTCCAGTTCCGTCTGCGAGCCTGCGACCGCGGCTAGAGAGTCATCGCCCGCATCGTCTGTGGAGAAGTCTCTGTCTAGAGCCGGGCTGACATCTCGGACGTCGAATCGCGAAGTGAGCAGAGCTCTCTCGCTCTCCTCATGGGCCTCTCTGTCTGACACTTTCCGCAACGGAGAAACCGTTCTTTTCAAACGCTTTGCCGCGGGGCGCCCTATGTCCCAGAAATCCAGGAGGGACATTGTGATGCCAGCTATCCATCAGCCATCATCGCCAAAGAAAAGACAATATAAAAGGCAAACTCTCATTGACCGTCATTCCCAATCCATGAATAAAAAACGAAAAGAGAATTATCCGAGAATTACCCCGCACAGGGGAACGACAAACTCGTGTCGAACACGAGCACCAAGCAGGCAGCCGCCTCGACGTGTCCTGCAAAACGCGTGATCACCTGATTTTAATTGATGGCCCTGAAAAGGCTTTTGCAGTGTTTGCACCGTCGGATCTGCAGCAAGTTCCCTGGCCGCAGGGCGCAGGGGGCAGCTGAAAGGGCGCTCTTGGAGCACGGAACAGTCGTGACCCTTTGCAAACTCACAATCATGAAAGATTGATCGATCAGGCTCTCTGACTTAGCCATTCATCGCCAGTTAAGAGAACAGTATGATGTCCTCGCACCAACCAAGCGCCGCCGCCCCTGCCTCCGATCCCCACCAGCCTCAGGGCCAGGCCGCCGGCGGCAGCGGTGGAGAGCTGCCGCGAGAAGAAGCTCCGCAGTCCGCGGCCCCAAGCTCCGCCATGGCCATGCGGAACTTGAACAGCGCTGCTGCTCTACCTGTACATTCTTATGTGAGAAAAGACTGTCCACTACTTACTACTCTTAATCAGATTGATTGAGTTCGCCCGTCGTCTACTATTTACTTATTGACTTCTTCTTTACATCGCTTTTTTCTTCTCTGTAGCTCGAACATCAGCATCAACATTTCCCTCCTCATCCTCATCCTCCTACTCGACTTTTCCATACCGCGACAGACAGTCACATCTCCGACATAACACAAACCTCACCGCAGCAACAGTACTACCCTGCCTCTGCCTTCTCCTTCTCCTCCTCCTCCGCCCTTCCCTATTTCCAAGTCCAACAGCAACAGCAATCTCACGGTCCCGTCGTCGCCGCCGCGACAGCGACTGCTGCGACGGCGACAGCGCCCAATAATCATCGCCTTGACGCGACGATGAGCTTGAACCAAGAGAACAACTCCGCAACAGGTGGTGGCGAGTCGACGACCGCGCAGCCCTCTACAACGACTACTCAACCAATGAGCAACGGGAGTAACAATACCGCGTCAACAACATCGACGACCGGCCCTACACAGATACAGATGCAGGTGCGAGCAGGAGGCGCCCCCGCGCGGGCATACATGAACGAGAAGATCGTGCCGTACCTGCTGGAAGGGATGAAGGCCGTGGCTAGGGACCAGTATGTGTGACCCCGTGGCCCCCGTCCCTCTCTCGCTCACACACTCTCTCTCCAGAAGTTTCCGTCTGATTCCCAGACTGCAACTGACCATTATCGTGCTAGGCCACCCAACCCGCTCCGCGTCCTAGGCGAATTTCTCATCCAGAAGAGCAACGAGGTCGAAGGCGACGCAGCTGGCGCGAGAAAATCGCCGGATTAGACGGGAAATTTTGTTAAAGAAAATGGAGGGAGATTTTTTTAATTCTATAAGGGCCCATAAGGTTGGATTAGATCCTGGCTACAGGGCTCCCCCCGCTCTCGGGTCCCCGATTGAAGAAAAACCAATACGCTTGATCCTCTAACGAGGTTGTCACAAAAAAGTTTTGATAAGACATTGATACCATACATAGCATGAGCTTTTCAAAAAGAACTACGGCGTGACTGGGTTCTGAAGAACGTGTCTGTCTATATTATTCACATGAGCTATCTATCTATCAATACATGTATACCTATGTCATCTTCTGTGGTCTCTGGCCACTAGAAATTCCAGGAATAGAAGGCAGGAAGGTATGAAGAATCGTTCTGAAAGGGCGCGAAAACCTCAACTCGTGACATATAAACTACGAGTCGCTATTGAAGCGGCGTTGCGAACATGCTGCGCGTATCTAGGCGCTTGGAGAGATATCAACAAAGGAGACTGTTCATAACTGTATCAAGTCTACGTGGGCAGCTCAATCTTTCAATTCCTGTAGTTGAGACCAGGTTCGCTGAGGATCAGAAGAGGCTTGAGACCCGTGATGGCGTAAATTGCACGGCGTTTGGAGTGTTCATGGTTAGTGATATGAGAGATGGGAACCGGGGATATTCCCGTGGGCTTTGGCAATTGCGAGTCAGGATACCAGCATAGAACATCAGCGGTGGATGAATCCCCTTGGTGCATAATAGTTGCTATGGTGAATTTCCCGATCGTCGCACCTTATGAGAGGGGAGAACTGCGCTCAGGACGCGAGCGTGGAACGACGTATTCGCGGCAGAAACCACTTTAATGCCCTGGCAGATCAGTTCCCGTTCTCTAGTGATTGCCTTACCTTTCCAGAGGCATGCGCCTGCCAGACAGCAGCCATTGGCAAAAAGATCGCTGGTGATGTACATATTCATTTGTTGAGTACGACAGCGCGCGCCGAAGACTCGTGGAGAAGGCGGTACTGTCAATGTATTACGGTGGTCTGCAGCCTGTCATCTGCCGGTCTAGGAGCATCGAATCCCCCACAGGCATTCGCGGCACTACAAGCACGAGCACAATCACGACTATGGCGAACCAGGCGGATAATGGCCGGATACGTTGCAGGGCGATGCGCAGAGTTTTTGTTATTCAGAGGACAGAGGCTTGCTTTTTTTGTTTCTTTGGTCGAATAAGATCGAGTCGTTACGTGAAGGTGAAAAGACGCAAAATGGCGAATAGCTGACTAGCGATAACGACCACATCCGGATAGTTGTAATGCAGTAGAGCTGACCATGAGACAACCGGGGATTACAACGAAGTAGGAACTGCTTTTCCGCCGCCAAATATTCCGGATTTCGAGCGAGTAAGAAAGAAAACATCATCCAGCGACCGAAAGGCGACAACACGAATTGTGTTCAGTTGAACAATGAGTCGATCGTGAAACTGGCGACCTTCCGATTCCGCCGACACTGATGTGCACGCGAGAGCCGATTTTTTGATATGGAGAACAAGAAAGAAAAAGACAAAGTGACGCGCCGCCGTGACCCGTTGAGATCTGACCCAAGACGGGAAACCGTAATAAACCATTCCGAAGAATACAAGAGAGGAACAGAACATAATCAATAAAGGGGGGCAAAATCAAAGGGGGATTGAGAGAGACGTCCATTCTGTGAGATTGCGCGCCCCGAAGCTGCTTGGCGCGTGGACATCCCCAAGTTTCAGTTTCACCTACCTGCCACCGTATCTGTCATCTCCACGCGTATCGTAGGAGCGACCACCGTACGGATCACGGGAGTCGCGTGGAGGAGCCGCATCGTAGCTAGGAGGGTTGGCATCGCGATCATAATAACCGCGACGGTCATCGCGGCGATCATCACGACGATCGTCACGACGATCATCACGGCTGTAACGGTCGTCACGAGAGGCATAGCGGTCAATTCCACGATAGCCATAGTCGTCACGGTAGTCGCGGCGACCATAATCACGGCCACCGTAGTCCCGACCACGGTCACTGTAGGAGTCATAGCGGCTGTAGCGATAACTGTCGTCGTAGCGACGGTATCCGTACCCGCGTCGGTCATCGTAGCGATCACCGCGGCCACGGGGCGGTCCACGGTAACCTAAAGGGTTGTGAGAAGACGTTTCGCTACAAAGTTCTGGGAGGGAGCCAGACTCCTACCACGCTTTGGAGGACCGAAATATTTGCCTGGGGTAGGAGTCCTTGGGCGGCTACGACGCGCCTTCTCAATGCTCAGCGTCCGCCCTTCGATCACCTCCCCCTGCAGGCCCTCCTTGGCCGCATCGGCCTGTTCGGGTGTCATCATTTTCACGAAGCCAAAGCCGCGAGACTCCTTTGTGTGCGGATCCACCATGATGGAGCAGCTCTCGACTTCGCCATACTTCTCGAAAAGGCGCGAAACATCCGCCTCGGTGAGGCGTGGGTGAATGCCCGTGACGAAGAGATTCGAGCCAGTGTTCACTGCCCCGTCGTCTTCGTCTGCGCCCTTACGGTTGTCGGCGGGAGGAGCTCTGGGAAGACCGCCGGTTAGTCGTCGAGAGTCGTAATCCACTGGGACGGTGGATGGACATCTGCAACGTACCTGTCATCCGCACGACCGTTCGGGGACCTGCTGCGAGCGCGTTCTCCTCGCGTGTCTTCACGTTCACGGGGGGAGGCACTACGGTCGCGGCTGCGGCTGCGGTCGCGGTCGCGGTCGTAACGAGGCTCATCTGACAGAAGCGAGGGTCAGCCGCAAGAAGCTCCTACCTCACCGAGGAGGGGGAAAAGAGCCGGTCAGGACATACCCTCGTAGCGACCGTTTTCATTCTCATACTCCATCGTAGCCATGATGATCGGAGCAGACAAGCAACGGGGAAACGAAGATGGGAAGGGTAGCAATGAGAGAAGGGGTTGCGGTAGGACAAAAAAAAGAACGCGAGTCCGTCCGAAGGGATAGCACAAAAGTCAGGTGAAAAAATCAGACGCAAGGTAACAAAGGGCCCAGGACCACACAGACTACGCTGCTTCACTCCCGGGGGGCCCACGAAGGATGGTGAAAGGGAGTGAGGGCGAAGAGGGGGAGAAGGAGAGGTGAGACGAGGCGGCTGGCAGGCTCTGGGTGCTGGTGCTGGAGGTTGAAGGCGTCGCCCTGCCGTCGATCCAGACCGGCGCGGCTCTCGTGTTGCCCCGTCGGGCTGCGCCAAGGACAACAACACTGCAGGAACCTCGCCTCACGGTCCGTCCGCGCTGTCATGGTAGTGCCGATCTCTGGATCTCCAAGAGAACAGCGGTTCTGCTATCCTCGCGGGGCCTCGAGACACCACGTTGCGCGCTGGGCCTCAGGTGCCCGCGGCTTATCCAGGAAGCGCCGGATGCTCTCCCCATTCACAAGCCGCATCTGTAACCCGCCTAGGTACCATGCCATGGAAATGGAACATCTTCAAATAGAGACCAGTCCCATTCGTTGATTGCTCCTAGCATTGCAAAATCGACGCACGCATTTGTTTGGGCGCCCCTGGCAACCCTTCCAAGGTTCCCGAATACTTGCATGTGCCTTATAGGCTGATGGAAGTCGACACAACTTGGGCCGCCGAGTTATATACAGTTTGGCCTCTGGAAGGTCCATAGATTCAGATCAGAATCGCCGCTCGATTTCACCTGAAATTCCTTGCCTTCGAAATGTACAGTCCACTGTCTGCCAACTTAGATGTATGCTGCCGCTCCTTTCAGTTGCCTCTGGTAGCTAAATAGTTCCCTGGAACTTCAAGATATTGTTTTAGGAAGGCCTTGACTAAGCAAAGTGTCGATGGCATTCTCCAGCAGGGATGTTCAGGTACTTGACTACAATGTGGACGGTGAGGCTCGCAGAAGCCCAAACATAGGAAAAGAAGCAGAAAATAGTCTTAAAGTGTCTACTACGATCATATCCTGCACCATGCCATGCGCTGGATTACACCCTACTCTCTACTAGATAGACATTTACATGAGGCGAAGCGGGAGACAGTTGAAACTCGAGAAACCAGAGCCTTAGTTAACCACTACAATCATGGCCACGAACGCCTTTCCTCATGATCATCATGAGCCTAATCCATAAAACAAGTGGAGCAATCGTTATCCCTGGATCGGGGTATCACTGCGAATAATGCACTGAATCATTTAAACCCACGCCATCGTCTCCGCGTCCTGTGAACCTTAACTTTCTGTTCTTCTGCCGGAACATCCGATCCCGCATTGCATGTCCCGTTAGGTACAGCCTCCGTTCCCTCCTCAAGTTCGTTGTCGACCAGATCGTTGAGTTCATCTTCGTCGAGTTCACTCAGTTCCTCGCTCATCCCCCGCATAACGTCTCTCCCCGTCCACCGTTCCTCGTGGATCGTGGTACCTATTGGATCGAAGGGTTGCATATACCACATTATACCTCCTTGCGCTAGTGGGAGTTGCTGGTCCTCTTCGAAGCTCAGTGGAGGCGTTGGGAGTCCTTGTTGGGCTGCCATCGCCTGACTGGGAAGCTGTGAACTGTCGCTCTCGTCGTCCTTGATGATGCCAATTGTGGTCGGATCGCTGACAACGTGCGCATCAGCGGCCTGAATATTTTCACTTCCACTGCCCGGCATAGATGCTGCGGCTGCCATTGGGGCAGGTGCCGGCCCCGGATCATTGTCCACTGGATTGGGAGCTTCTTGCTGATTAGCATCAAGCATTACCATGTCATCCGTCGCATCAGCAGAAGCGACGTGCGGTGATTCATCACCCGGCTCCGCTTTGGTAATCGCTTGCGCCTGCTCCTCATTATCACCGTTGGCACCGTTTGTAACCACGACTTTTTCAGGGTTTTCTTGTTCGGCTGAGCCTCCTGAAATAGAAGCCCTTCGAGATGAGACGCTGTTCTCTAGGATGAGATCAAGGTCTTTTAGCTCCTTCTCAAAAGGCTTTCCGTTCAACTCGCTCTCCTTTTTGATTGCATCTTCCAGCGCCGGCTGGATAGCCTTGATGATCCGTTTCGCGAGCTTCCTCTTCTCGCGCTGTTCCAGGCTTAGTTCTGGTGCACGACCACTGATCTGCATCTGAAGTTCGGCGGTATCGCCAGCAGGTTGGACGCCAATCTCCGATGTGAAGACTCTAGCCAAATCCGCTGAGAATGTCGCAACGGATGTGTACGCCCGTTCTACCAGCTTCGAGCGGACAGACAACAACCCCTTTCTAAAAACTCCCTTGCCGTCAAGTCTAGGAGACGTCAGTCATGACAGCCAAGTTAATGCGATCAGGGGTGTGAGACTTACGCTTGAGCCTTTTCAAGAATGGGCCACAGAAGTGGAGGAATAGGGAAGTAGACGATATCGACAATATGCCGAAGGGTTTCAGCATCTTTCAGCTTCTCCCTTTCACGTTTCTTGACCTCGTCGCATAATATCCTCAACTTGTCGAGATCTACGTAAAGCTTCTCAGCAAAGTCGATACGTCGTTGAAGTCGCTTCCCCCCAATAGGTCCCATCGCGGCAAAATCTCTCCTGGTCATTTCCATGGAAGAGAAGGTTTCGAGCTGCAACTGAAGTCTTTTCAGCAATGCTGCTCCTCTCCTAGCCTCCCGTTTCAGTGTCCAATATTTACAAGCATCCTCAGCATATTGTTTTCTTTGACGCACACAGAACCGCTGGAGAGAAGCCACCACGGAGTTCAGGACAACCTGAGGTATAACAGGGGCTCCGGATGGCAATCTCCAGACAGTCTTGGGTGCTGCCGGTCGCTTTCGCTTGTTGCCACCGACGGTGAGAGTGAGTCGAGGTCCGTTGGGATGGTTCTCACCATCGCCAGGTTCAGTAGAATTGTTTGGATAAGACGGCCCCAATGAAAGCGCTTCCGCCTGACTATCTCCCCATCGTTTCCCTTGCATCGTGACCCTGTAATATTCCATGGCATCCGCAGTGGCAGCGTCGGTACCGTGCTCCCTTCGCCAGTCCGGCGGCACATGTTTATCGCAAAACGCTTTCAACATGCTGGAGTCCAGAAGTCCAGAACCGCCGTGACCGGACTTCATCTTCAGGTATAGTCGAGCTCTTCTGCCGCAGGTGACATGGAATGCAACGAAACAGTTTTTGTTACTGCACTGGATTGAAGCGCCCATTCTCTGTTTACAGATATAGCATTGGAGCTTCCATCGGCTCTTTGGCACTTTCTCCACATCGTTGACCGGCTCCATTAAAGTCGGATTCCCGATTGTGACCTCAGGGATCCATACCGCGCAAAGGAGATGAGACCATTTCGAGGTTGGAGTCTGCTTAAAAGCGCCTTCGGTATTGGGGCAAAAGATGCAATTAGGTGATGCCCTGCCAAGAAGTTGGCACTTCCGGCACAGCCATTGACCTTCAGGAATATAAGGAACACCGTAACATTCCTGGTGCACTGCGAGATTGCAGCCATCACAGAAAACGATGGCGTTAGAATTCTCACAGTCCCCGTCGTCGCATACCGCACATTTGCTATCCTGTTCTTCCGGGCCGGTTGCTTCCCCGTTCACAGCAGCAGCAGAACTGGAACGTGGGCGCTGCGTCTGAGGAGGTTTTGGATTCGCCTTTGGTATACGTTTTTCAAGAGCATGCCACTCCTTCTCGATCTTTGTCATGGTGATTTCAAAGACTGCCGGCTTGATTGGCTCAAGCTGGTCCTCCCTTCTCTTTGCGTTATAGTCTTCTAACCATTTTTCATCCTGCTCATCCATATCGTATTCGACCCTACCAACCCAAGCATTACCGGCCGCAGCATTGGTATCTCCATCGGCTGCTGGAGGCGGATCCAGATCGAGGTCGTCTTCCAGCGCACCTTCCGCCATACGAATGAGCCGGCGTTCATGACGGATAAAGAGATCACTTTCCTGGTACCCCACACTGGCCATGGTACGATCAACGTAATTTTGCTGGCCGACACCCTTCTGCTCGTAACGGACGAAAGGATCCCGTAGCTGAAATGATGGCTTTGGCAGGGTGAGCTTCTCGCGAGGGTTTGGTCCAGGGGGTGGAACAAACTTGGGCTCGTTAGGAGGGACGATACAGTTGAGCATCGCGTCCGCACGGCGAGAGGGACGGCCTGGTCGGCGCTTTTGAGGCGTAACGGTGAGCGCATCGTTGCCATTAGGGGTACCGTCGACCGCAGACTCCCCGTGACCATTCTCATCCGCACCATTGTTCCCATTAGATGGGACTATGCCGTCCACCTCGTCCGAACTGAATACTGCAAGGCTAGCCCGGATATCCAAGTCCGGATGGAACTCCTCCCAGCCTCGCTCCTCTCGAGGTTTATACGCGTCTCCCTGCTGCAGCGCAAGGGCAGCAGCAGTAGCGGAGCTGTAACGAGCGCGAGTCGGGTTCCTGTCCCTTCTTGGGCGAGTTGAAGGTGGCGTCGTTGGCGGGGGAGGAATAGAACTGCTCTTATTGTCACGTCCATGGCGGCTGCGGGAGCCAGCACCTCTACCGCCTACATTGGTCTCAGTATCGTCGATTTCGACATATCTGCCTCCTCCTCCTGGCCCCCCGGGAATGTATTTTCGTTTCTTCGGCGGAGGACCTTCATTGTGGTCTGGATCAGCGGGCAGGGAACCTTTCGGCGGCGGCCTGGAACGAGACTTTGGCGTCCTGGTGCTCCTAGTTGCTGTTAAAGGAGCCATCTCGAAAGTTCAGGCAGGGAGACGCGCTGTAGCGGGCTCTGATGCTGTTGTATACAGGTAGCTGTCGTCGAGTTCAGTCCGGGTAGGAGTAGCGAATCAAACAGACGCAGGCGCCGCCGAGAGGTGAGAGTTGGCTGCGAAACAAAAGAGCACCGCAGTAAGCATGACTCCGCGCCTTGAAACGAGCGAAAGAACAGACACACTGAGGCAGTGAAGGCGGTTGGTCTCACACGAGACCTGGCAAACGCGGGTGAAGGCGACGTCCGGCTCGACGTGCCACGGCCCCGTCTCGGGGAGTTGCCGCTAGCCACTCTGGGCTTGGCGGGGACCGCGTGGGCAGGGCTGACTCTGCGACGGACCTCGCTTCGCTGGGCCGCTGACAACCGGATCCGGAGGAGCTCCAGGGGTGCACATCAGTTCTCCTACAGCTTCCTGCTCGTCCTGCGAGAGCAACAAGGTTCCACGATGAGTGGTCCCGGTGACGACCGGTGAGTCTCCCTTTTCATGTGCATTTTCATTTTCCTCCTCCTAGCGTTGTCGGTTGTCGGGTCGTGGACAACGTCACAGGTCATCGTCTGCTAATCGTCACATCCCCCCCAGATGGCGCGGAGGTCGGCCTTACGATCATAACCGCCAGCCGGTGCAGAGGCAGTCGGCCTCTGGGCCCCGCGATAGGACAATGGGCTCACAGGGAGGAGCCCGTGGTGGGCATGGTGCCAACCCGCAGAATGCTTGGGGAGGCCCGCGCGAGCAGGTCCCGGCCGGTCCTCCGCAGGAGCAACACATTCCCGTTAGGGGCTTCAATGCCTCCGAGTCCAAGGGGGCTCTCAGGAGAAGTACGCCATCTTCATCCCATCATGCTCGCAGACGCAGCGCCAGATTGCTGACTGGGGAATTCGCATCAACGCAGGTCCTGGAGGTACGCTTTTCCCATGCACCGTCTTTACGTAACTCGTCAGGGCAAGGTCTAAAACCGTGTTACACCATCCAGAGGCTAAACCCGCGGTGTATAAGCCTTCAGGAAAGGAGGTGAATAACACTCGGGCCAGCGGCCCTTGGGGCTCCAAACGTACGTCGACAGCTTGCCCGCCGCATTCACGTGAATCCTTAATTGACACCTGGCAGCGAATACGATGGCGAACGGGAAGGACTTCTTCCTCGAGCTTCGGAAGCAAGTAACTGCCTTGCAGCAGCAGGGCGGTAATGTAGCCGGCGGATGACAGCCGTTCGGCTGGGAAAAGCACCACCTGCTATCGTCGCCTTGAGGGCGAGATTCCTTTGGTATCTTCGGGAAGATAAAGCTCTATCTGGCCTCCCGATAAAGCTAATGCGACATGCCGTTGATGACATATGAATGAATGAGGCTGATGGACGAGGATCTTACGTCGAATCTGTAGTCAGGAACTTCAGTTTCTTACGCAGAGTATCCTTTGTTGTCAACCTTAGATCTTAATGACCAGCGGTAGTAGGTAGCTTCAGCAAATATCAGCTCCAGTCAGCACAGCATTCCAGGTTCTAGTGGTCGCTTGTCGGTGCATGGATTCTAAAATGTATCAAATCGTTAGATATGTTTGCCAGCCAATATGACCTGGCTTTTGTACCCATTTCCCATCTCGATGGAATGACATACTGAGATGATCAACGTTCCTTTCACTTCAAACGGATTCAACTTGTCGAATGTCTCCGAAGTCAGTCCAACAGATTAATACGAAGTACAGACTGCCTTATACCAAGGCCGTCATTTATAGCTTTGGATACTTCGAGTTTACCAATTGTCCATTTTACAAGCTTTGATGCAACCACTCCACGGTTTACTATCTTTGACGAGAATTCCGAACCATACTCACTAGATACTAATTCATAAGTGGAGATAAACATTGGGTTTTACTTTCGGCAAGATCCGACAGCACTTCTTGAACACACCTATCAAATAAACAAAAACGTGACAAGATTGAGTAGGAAAGCCATGCTAGATTGATAGCCATTCAAGCCTTTCCTTTCAACTACTACTAAAAAGAGAGATAGAGTAGGTGGACAGTGGCCTATCTAGGCCGCACGTAGTAGGCTCGAACACGGGAACTCATCACTACTCTGTAGTGGTACCTAACGCAGTAACTCCATCCACTTCACCCATCCTGCCCTTTTACTTTAGTTTCCCAGCTTTTCGGATCATGTAGATCAAAAAATTTAGAACACATCTGATTTCTACCTATTTTTAAACCCCCAACAGCGGATTATCATTGTTCCCGCAGTCTGGTAACCGATAATAAAGGTTACTGTGCCTATGGTTGAGAATACAATCGATCCCATCCATCCCCACTATGATCATGATCGACCATCAGTGTCTGTGCTTAGCCGCCGGGGATCAGCCTCGCGTCATTCCGGAGACGTACTGTACCTCATGTAAATCATGGGACAAACGGTCCCCATAGCCCCTTCGCCCCGCAGACGGGTGTTCGAGCTCCGGGACGGACCGTTTTGCAAGTGGACTAGTCGTTCTCCGTAGGTGTGGCCCCTACGGCTGCTACTCTAAACTGATGACATGTTGTTTCATGTCGTTGACTACACAGTACCTCTTGGTCACGGGGTACATCATGGAGTACAGAAAATTGTAAGAGACTGGTTTCAAGTTCTCTCTATTAGTTCAGAAAAGGTCTTAAAACATGTTTCAAGGTCCGGGAAAAAGGTCTAAACAACAAGTTTCCGAAAGTGACTACTTGGCAGAATTGAGCTGAAGTCTGCCTTGCGAGTCATTCTGCGTCAGTCTTTACCAAAGCAAAAGTACTCCGCAAGTTCTAGAAAAACAGGGACACTTATTTCCATACTCTATTTTTATATCTGGAAAAAATAAAATCGCCAATGGCGCAATTTTTCTTGATCCCTTGGTATATCAAGTTCTACAAGCACGACAGGAGAGGGTATAAAGAACTAGCGATATTCAGATATTCCCGCTTAGGAATGAGATAGGCGTTCTTTTAATAGATGAAAAGCTTGATTAGCGGATTTGAGGCGCTAGAAGCATGCAACCTTCCCCTTGGGATGTGGCTGTCCATCTGGTCTGAAACTTGCATACATAGCCCTGTGCACCAGAGCCGGGTTGGGTGTATCGCAGGGGACCTGGAGACCTGGCCTCGGGGAAGACCCTGCAGCTACTGTAGTTCTCGCAGATGCATCGGTGGCCGAGACGAATTGGTCGCAGCCCTTTTAACGGCTGTCCACGGTCTTGACACCCATGGCAAGAGACCACCTACTAAGCCAATGGATGAGAGAGAGCAGAATGGGTGTGGTCAGTTCCTGCAGAGTACCTCCATCGACCTTGACCGACCGATAGGATAGTTCTGCATGACATGCAGATCAGCTTCCCTTAAGCGCCCGGAACGATGATCTTACTACCCGCGTCGCGCAGCGCCATGAAACCCAAGCCACCTGGCGCTCGGAGCGCCTATCGGGTATGTATGTATTAACAAATTTGGCACATTTGGGGCTGAAGCTGGGCAGACAAAGAAAGAAATTAGCGGCTCAAATATGGTGGAGGCTTATGTGACAGAACTATCCAGGGTGCATGCAGAAGAAGTCCAGGAAATGTCCAATGATGGACATGCAGCGAAATTCACCTGCCAGCAGATAGTAAACACTTGTCCATATGCATACTTGATTTTCACAGTGATCTGTCCTCAAGTGCAGAATTTGATGAGTTTGTTAGCGGCGATCTTAATAAAAACTGAGAACTGGACCGAATAGGTACCTAGGTAGTATACAGTGATAGCACGGCAATGTCATTGTCGCATGAGGACTAAGCGGTGGATAGATTGTGCTATCTTCATAAAATTCACCTGTAATTCTAAAAAAGGTATATAGTTGTGAAAGCCCTTGTTTTCTAGGGCTGTGCGGATGAATAATGCAGCAGCGGGCCGGTACAAGGGATATCGGCGCCAGGCGGGCGGATTATACGCGGAAATATCCATCTACAGTCTTCACCCGGGTAACTAGATGGCTACCATTATTATTTAGCGACACAAAACCAGGGCTGAAACACGCAGCCTCAGGCAGGTATGGATGTATCTTCTATAGTGCCGCTTGAGGCGCCTTGTAACCCATGGTTTTTTTTTCATGGCCTCCCCATGTTCGTCCGGGGCGCAGCCAGTCCAACCAGACCGTTTCATATCCGGCCCCCATCCGCTGCCTGGGCCAGGTCTCCGAGTTAAGTGCTTACGGCTGGACCCTGTGCTTACCTTTTTAGTTCCCATAGTGATATCAAACCCTGCTGCGCCTGTTTGAGGATGAAGGGTCCGTACAGATGTCCCTTGGTCTTCGACAGAAGGGCTATGTTCTTTTTCAGCGTTCAAGGCGCGGTTAAGCAATTAGCAAATGACAATTGGCCTTTAAAGATACCCCCGCACACCTTTTGGGCTTTTGCTGCTGCGGAACACATCATGACCGGGGAGATGGGCTTCAGACGTTACCGGGGATGTGGATGTCTTGAAAACACTTTAAGAGATATACATATGTCCAAGATTGGTGCGGGCCTCTTTTTCGAAGACCGCTCCACCCATTGTCCTCTCCAAACTTCACTTGTTTCACATTCTTCTCCAAGTTGAGCAATTGAGCTACGAAACAATCTATTTGTTAGAAGAGAACCTTTCTTCCATATACACGAACAGTTGAATATCAAAAGCTCAAAGCAAGGTTTGAAGAGCCTCATGACCTGTCTCTGAAAGCGTGGGTTGTCCTTTGTTTTCAGATACCTCATTTCACATTATGATATGAATGAAAAGAAGGAGCTCCTAATACCCTCTTATCGCCATGCCTTTCTGTTTGTTCGAATATCGCAAACTTCTATGTCGATTCCATCTCTTGATTTCCATCTTAGTCAACTTGCTCCTCTCAAGTCAGAATTGCAAGTCCTTGGATTCGAGTTCAAGATACCGTGAAAATCCCACACAACAGTTGACCAATATACATCAATAGCGTATCGTTTTGGATATCCGACGACAGGAGCACTGTTTTGCATTTCAAGTGCATACATGTCAGAAACTTGCTCTTCGACTCCTGAAAGGATAAAGCTCTATTCTATACTCTGTCTCTCCCGGTATAATGCATGCTCTGTTCAATATTTTGACTGAATTTTCAAAGCAAACAGTGCCGCGATAACTACCAGGACATCTCATACTCCAACTGCGAAGAAATCCGGACAATGATAAACGTCTTTTCGAGCCGCCCAGACAGCCCAATGTCTGGTCGAACGAGGATACCATCCCCACGGCCCTATTACCCCCGGGGGGAATCCGCCAGATCTTCATCGTCATCTACAGCTATGCCTCTTCCCCTGCACATCAACACCGATATGGGAGACCGCCACATCCAGCAGTGTCCGCCTGTTCCTACTCTTTCTGCTTCTTCCCCCGATCAGGTCAGCAGTAGCATCCAAAGGTCGGCAACTTACCCACAATCAGTACCCTGGCCGAGCAGGGACGACAACCTGCTCATCGCGGCCCGTCTGCAGGGCCTCGGATGGGGCCAGATCCAGAAGGAGCATTTTCCTACCAAGACACCCAATGCGTGTCGAAAGAGATACGAACGGCTCATCGCGAAGAGACGCGGGTCCGACTGGGACAGTGAGCGGTTTGAGAGGCTCGGGATCCGGTATCGGGAGCTGCGCGAGCAGACCTGGAGACCGCTGGCGGATGCCGTGGGCGAGAAGTGGCAGGATGTAGAAAAAATCGTAAGTTTATTGTTTTCCGAACCACATATATACCTCACTGTTCTCTATATGCGATACTGTACCTTGTGCTAACTGCGCTGGCAGTGCTTTGAGCGCGGCCTCAGGTCTCTTCTCTCCGTCGGCCGCAGCCCGAGGTCGTCGACTAGGCCGGAACGTCGGGGATATAGTCACGACAACGACCGCAGCAGAAGCCGCCACAGCGAAAACGATAATAGTGGCGAGGGAAGCAGCAGCAAATCGGTGATGCCTAGTTGGGATGACCTCCTGAGCTGATATGATATTATGGCGTACGCAGTGTTCTTTGTACAGCGCCAATAGGTTTCGTTTGGGCCTTGTTAATGTTTGATGCTTAACGACTCTCCTTTAATTTTTTAGGAAATTCATGTACATATAGTATTTTTTTTCTGGCTGTCGATTTTTGACTTGATTGTTCATTTCCTTTCTACATATACAGCTATTGTTACAGTCTATCCAGTAGAGAATAAAATGGATCAAGAGGATTTCTAGAGAGGTGACGCAAAATTGTGTTATAAAAAGCGCGGACAGATAGTTGGGGAGAAGACATCCAGGGTATCGCTATTATATAGAGGTGGGATGGCCTGCAAGTCAGTCGTGCAAAATGCCCCTCGACATTTCGGACTTTCGGTTGAATTTTTCTTCTTTTTTTTTTCCTGCTCTATATATATTATTGGTATTAAATCCTCTTCCAATCCTGTGGGCCCAAAATCCCACCGTCATCTGCCCGCGGATCGAGCGTCCACTTCCTCAAAGCCCGACAGCTGAGATCTGTCTGCCATCCGGCCTCGAACATCTCGATCCCGGCCCACCCGATCATGGCAGCGTTATCCGTGCACAGATACGGCGGGGGCGCGATGATCTCGATGTGTCCGAACCCACGGACATCGAGGAACGACCGGAGGACGGTCATCAGAAAGCGGTTCGCCGCAACCCCACCGCTGACGACCAGGGTCTTGATCCCCTGAGGATCCATGCCCTGATCGCGGAGAGATTCCAGGGCGATGATAGTCCGCGAGGCGAGGTGCTCGAAGCAGACGCGCATCGACTCCCGCGCGAGAGCCACACGCTCGTCGTCCGACATGACCTCGCCGGCCGCCTCCTTCTTGGAGACGATCCTGTTCACCGTGCTCGAGACGCACGAGAAGCTGAACTGCAGCTGGCGCGTGTTTGCGAAGGGAGCGGTGATGGACCAGCCCCAGGGGCTTTCGCGCTTGATCAGCTCCTCGCCGCGGTTCATGGCGGGTCGGTAATCTGCGTAATCGGAAGGACCGTTGGGGAAGGCGAACCCTTCCAGCATTTTTCCGTACATTGTATTCTTGGCTGTCTGGAGCAGGGACTCTGGGAGGATGAGTCGAGCGGCCTTGTCAAGGGTTTCGCCGATGGCAATATCTACGCTGGATGCCATGATTTCATGGTCCGTAAGCGAGGCTGATTTTACCAGCAAGGAATGACCGCCGGAGACGAGGATGGAGAGGAACGGAAAGGCAGGGCTCAATTCTGGCGATGGTGTCGAAAAAGAGCTATTACTCTCATTCTTTCGAGCCAAAGCGGACACGAGTCGCGGCGTCAAGAGATGCGCCTGCATATGGTGTACTCCAACAAACGGGATCTGCCATGCCGCGGCAAGACCTTTCCCTGTATCTATACCAACAGAGAGGTTGGAGCGCATCCCGGGACCTCTCGTGGCAGAGATGAAATCCGGTATGCGCCGCCGCTTCCTGGTCCCATCTGCATTTCTGATCGCCAGCGTCGACCCACGATCCGCACTATTCCCATCTTCCGACACTTCCGGGAGATGTCTTAATGCCTTATCAACGAGCTTCGCAAGATTTTCTTGGTGCGACTGCAGTGCTTCGATGGGATGGATGCCGCGGTACTGTCTCGTATCCGCCGTGATATTTTCGAGGAAGTGTATCGTCGAGGCGTTCGATGGACGATCGTGCTTTTCGACAATTGCCACAGAGGTATCGTCACTGTATGTATCCACAATAGCAAGTCAGCTGCAATCACATAGACGCTATTAGAAAGAGGCCGAAAGTGAGGAAATTCGTACATACCAGGAACTTTCAATGGCTAGCGTGAGCAGACCCCGGCGACGGGGTAGGAGGCGGTTCGAGACAGAGCCATAAGACCTGCGGAGCCTCAGAGCCGCTGTCCTGGGATTCAGCATTGGCAGTAGACTACAGCGACATGGAAGACGCTGTTTGCCGATGTACTGATATTGTTCCGACGAGCATCTCTGCTCATCTCCGCAAAAGCCGGTTTGGAAAATCCGATCTATCTCGCACGGGCCGCAGAAGCCCTAAGGCAGTGCCCTAACTGGATGCCAAAATCGGGAGAGAGAGCAATCCGGCGACTTCTCATTCATGGATACCAGCATGTTTTATGAAATTTTCTCGGGTCTTGAATGGCATTAAGATAGCACCGCGCTTTGCATTATGTTGTGACTCATTTGACCTCAAGGCTGGTAATAGGAAGCACAGAATACGTGCAAACTACTGATATTCTCTTGACCAAAACACAGCTCGACTACAAAAGTGATCATGACCACTAACTGCAGTCAAGATTGGTGTTTTCTGGTTGACGTATGATCAGCTACAATGTCGGACGCAACGACTTGTGAACATTTTGAATATCATATACGGTAGAGACTGTCATTTATTTTATCATATCATGCATATACACAGAATGAGAGTCAGTTTGCAAGATCATCACGTCATAAATAGCCATATCTGCGTTACATCGTTCTCGTTTCCAATGAGCATCCACGGCCGTAACTGGTCTCTGCCCTATCTGAAAGTCCGGACCTCTTTTGCTCTAAATTTCCCCGACGCAACGCTTGTGCTGCGATAAACGGATGTGGCCTGGGCTCGCCGAAGGGAATCAAGCATGTCGCATTAGCGCTTTGTAGCTAAAGAGTCGGAGCCGGACGCGGCGTGCCGCGGAATCCCAGAATGTTCCGTCGGAGACACTCCCGCTTTTTATTCGCCTATTTTTTTATTGCATTTGTCGAATTAAACGTTTGAAGACCGGGGATAATCACGATCGCATCCCCCATCGTCGCTCGTCCCGCGACATCTTGACGTGGCCGCCATAGTATTCGTCAGGGTTCTCGATTGGAGTCACACAGTATACCGTGGGACTGTTGTTGAATTGGATCCTCTTGCCCATGTTATTGGTCGACCCCTCACTGTGGTGCTTCTTGAGAATGCTCTTCGACGTGCTGGAGTTCGTGTATGCGTAGGTCGGCACCTGCAGCGTCGAGTAGCCCCATTGGTTTGCGATGGTGTTCTTCGAAGTTGGGCTGATGGGTGAGGGCGAGATTGGAGTGCGAGGTGTAGTGACACCAGGAGATTTCAACGACAGTGAAGGACGAGAGGCATTCTGTGCGGCAGAGATGCTCAAGGTGAGCTTAGGCTTGGCGGCACGAGCAGCGTACATGATTAGGAGTTTCTTCGACAAGGTCCTGAGTCTGGACACGGAGATAGAAGTGCTCTAGGCGACGAATATAATAAATGGTGGAGAACGAAGAGAGTGCCTTGAGAACTTTGATCAACAAAGTTGCAAGGCTGGAATATGTATGCACGGGTATGAGCACTATGGATATCGAGACGCAAAGCAGACTCTGAAAGAATAGATTAAGGTAATATTCGATTGGACCAGCCAAACGATTAACTATGGAGTGAAAAATAGAACAGGAAAAATTAGAAACGCAGAATGGACACTGTCGGGAATGGAAGAGGAACAGCAATGCAGGATCGTTGAGCGGCTATATAATCGCCGGGGGAAAGCAAAGGACAGGACGGGAAGAGAGGAGAGGATGGGGGAGAGCACGGGCTCCCCGGTGGCAGGCAACGGTGATAGGGCCACGAGGGAGGAGAGCGCCAGTGGCTGGCTGGCTGGGCCACGTCTCTCACCAATAACCGCCGCTCCAGGACACATTGACTTCCCGCACACACCGATGAGATGCGGGACTATGCACGTTACATCTCAGTCACGTACTAATTCTGTCCTTTCCCCTCCTTAACCGACCAATGATACCAGAACGGCAGGAGTTGTGCAGTTAGGAGGAGGTTGGTGACTGTGACAGCGCGTGCTCATTGATGCCTTAACGATGCAAGGTGAACAGGCAGTCAACTCTAGAATGGTAATTCGACCTGACGACCTCGGGATGTTGCAACCTAGTCACCTGTACTTGTCGAGTTCGCTGCGGAGACTGGAATGAATATCAGCAAGATCGATATCAGAGTTTACCCCTCATCTGCAAGCCTGGCGTCGCTCTCTGTACAGTGGGTAGTCGGTAGGGGTTGCTTCCAAACTTCATCATTTGACACATTCTACCAGGACTACCTGGTTGGAAAAGGCCCAAATAGGAGCCTTATCACCTCTTTGTGTAACTTTGCTGCATGACCTGGAAACCCGCAGGAGATTCGAATAGAATCAGAGCAGCACCTCTGAAAAGAGACAACTGGTCCAGGGGAATGCAACCGGCCATACCGCACGATGACTGCGGGGTTTGCCAAGAAGAATCTGTCAACTCAAATTCCTGTCGATCCTGAGTTTGAAGATCTAGTCGAGGCCTCTGGAGACTAGCCTGCAGGTCATACATCAAAGGACGGATTACATAGGTGCAGATTGAAGAGCGGAAGATAGCTGGAAGCGATTTATATGTGGGCATTCCGGAATCTTCTGCAGTTTGATCACAAAGCTTCGCCATCGGCATCCTAAATAGTGCGAGATACTACCTACTTACAGGTTGCTATAGTGGACTGAACGCCATTTTATTGGCCTATTAATGACTACTCCGGAACCCACTTAAGAGCAGTCACATCTCACCCAAGTTATTTCTCCCTCATTAGGCTGGCAACAGATAAACTTTGGCAGAATCAATGGCAAACAATTATATCACATCCTACTGGACCGATCACCGTGCATGTGGTTAGTAATCACCGCCTTTCTTGGACACCTGATGCCCCTGACTTTGATGATCCTTGACTGTTGTCCTGCTGTATTAACAGATGGACTCACAAAGAGATCTCTTGGCTGCACTTATTTATATTGTTTTGCCAGAATATGGTATTTATCTACCTCTGATGATCAAAATTAACAGTTAAACCCCATAGAAATTGTAGGTTGTCTACCACTGGCTACAACAATATCAACCTTAACAGAACCAAATAGTGTCCTCTTCCAAGATATACTATACGGCATTCACTTCCCATGATGTACACTTTCAAATTATTGGATTTGTAGCCGCTTGCTTAGCGGTGAGGATCCTAACAGAACAGGCTGTCCTGCAACCTATCCGAAGTTTCTCCCGCAATCGATTGTCTGATCTCATCGTATATTATACAACTGTAAGAGCCGAAGCATACCTAAACCCGTTCCGGGAAAAGGTCTCTGTCAACCTTAGAAGATTCCTCAGGACAAAGTCAGTGTGAACGCCATAATCGTGACTCCCTGACAACCAAGAATGACCAGGAGGTAGCATAGAGCGGGCGAAAATCCCGGTGCACGCAGACCTTCTGTGCAAGTTGGAAGTCACGACACTAACATCGCTCTAAGTAATGCTAATTCTGTGTTTGTGCTTCCGTCCCCTGCTAAGAGATCAAGGTCTTCCACATCGTCAAGGTCTTCATCAATCTATGCTGCTATTCCTGATGCATGAAGAATGTTGGGAATAGTGAGATGAAAAGCAAGAATGGCCGGATCCGGGGGTTCTATGGAAGTTGTTGAGTTGAAGGCAACCCGATCATCTTTGGGAAAGAGTAGGTTTGTGTACATTGACGGGAACTTTTCGAACGTCTTCACCGTGTACGAGTTCTCCGCTAATCATAGTATCCAAAACCACAGTACGGCGGAGATTAAGTATACACACAGCTATCTTTTCGAATGCCATGCGAAATGACCCGAATTCAAAGTGAAGATCAGGCATTAATGTCAGCGCATTTTGGGGGTGATTAATTAGAGAAGCAGCCCGTTTCTCCTTAAGAGCTGGAAAATAATGGTAAATAAAGGCCAATGTCTTCGCAACTATTTGAATCTGATAAGAGATTAGCCAGACAGCGAAGAAGTCTGACAAAAGAGAGCGACGATCTTTTGTTTATCTACCTTTGCGTCTTGAGATTCGGGAGCCATTGAAGAGGGAATGATGTGGGCACACTCTGTTCTCGCTGTTTGTAATTGCTGCCGTTGTTCCTCTGGGAGTTTTTCAGCCATGTCGATATCGTATGCACGAGTGACGGCGCATCTGTTTTCCTCACGAGCGAGGCATAATTTCTTTAGTTTCCTCAGATCGTTCAGACTTCTTGACCTTTTTTTTGTCGCAAGCTCATCTTGGCTTTCTAAAAAAAAAAAAGACGATCTGGATGGTGTCTCTGAAGGTATAGCAGTTTTTCCTCCAATTGCCTTCACTGCAGACTAATTAGACAATTATCAAATAAGGAGGGGAAAGTCCAGATAAATGCCCTATCCAGCAATTCACCTACATGATTTCAACAGACACATTTTAATGTTCTCGGCAAGCTCATAAAGCTTCTCGTCGTCAATGCGCATAGCAATATCAACTATGAGATTTCTCTGGCCGTCCTGGGGTAGAAAATCAAGAAATGCATTCAGGAGTTCATCACTCCTATCTTTTCCATCTCTCTTTTTGTAATTCTCAAGTCGCTTCTTTATATGCTGGATCGCGTTTTCAGGTAACTCCGGAGGTGTCATAGGAGTGAGCATATCCAGCTCATGCTGAATCAGATCTTCTTCTGGCTGTGCCTGAGACGATAACACTATAACAGCTAGTGTTTCAGCAGAAATGCCTTCTTCTACTGATTCAACTTGGTGCTGTCTCTTTCTTTCGACGGCAGCCGCAGCGGCGCCGTGTCGCTTGCGCTTTGGAGCCATGTCGAACCTTTCCGGTACATTGCACCATGAAAGGCTAATGGTGGAAGCAAGCAATCCTATTGAAGTAGAGCAGTATGTGACATAAGACTGATGATATAAACAGACCTTGTTATTTGCGAGGCTTCGTTATGCTCCCCTGGTACTTAGGAGCCCTCCAGGGGTCCAATCATGGATCCATCCATGGATCATTTTCTTCCTTGCCCCGGTTGGTTTAGTAGTTACAGCACGACCTTGGGTTGCGTCTTATAAGAACTCATAAAACCTCTTGATATCGATATCATCAAATGAGAAGAATAGAGAGAACATAATGATCAAGCAAACTATTTTCTACTTACTGCTGCTCCGATTCCTATATACAATCCGGTGTCCACATTCATCTTCTACAATCACTAAATCACATCGCTCCCTCACTCACTTTTACGGTATCCTTGCTCATCCGCACTCGCCTCCTCTCGTGGCATCTTCACCTTTAATTAAGTGGCGGTGAATTGAAGGCAAGAATGGCAATTCACCGCGCCTATTCTGGCCTGAGTGAGTAGGGAAGCCCGATCTTACCCTACGGCTGTAGGTGCTTGGAAAAAGGTTTCAATCATTTTCTGTGGAGCTCTAGAACAGAAGATATATAAAGTACATCAAATACCTATTTTGCAACTACTAAGTGCTTGGGATGTTCTTTCGGGACCGTAGGTACCTTCTGGATTATGTAACTGATCTGCAGAATCTGCTTCTCGGAGTGAAGCCCATGGTTCCGTTCACATGCTGCCTAGGCAGGTACATAGTGGAATATACAACCGTGGTGTCAGGCCGCCAGTGCTAAGTCTTTCATGAGATGATCGTCATCATCGCCTGGCGTCGACCAGCTGTCCAACCCCTGCAGGGGCTGCAGGGCTGGAGCGGCTTGTCGCTCTCTGGCTTCGAAGGTGGACACGGCTCGGAAGTTCCGGATTCTCCGGTGATGGATGTGGAGGATGTTGGAAAGTCGACGACGTGCTCTCAAAGCCTCACTCTCTTTGGAGACATCCCTGGAAAGGGCTAAGGTTGCGATTCTGGGAGGGTCTTTGCCGCCCTGAAACGTTGACGTACTGTGTGCTGTAGAGGCTGTGTTGTTCATTTCCTGTTATGAAGCACACACGACCACATTCCTTGTACGAGGCGCAAACCTGGAAGCTGACGTAGTGCCCGGGCTGGAAGGCACAAGGCTGTCATAGGTGCGGGAATGGGAGCTTCGGACACGGTTACAAGTATGCTACTGGGCTCGGACAGCTCCATCATGTCTATACCGGCGCCCTCCCTACTCCCTCCAACTTGATTATACCAGGATTGCCGCTGTCGCTCTCTCTTAGAATCAGTTTCTCTCCATTATTATCCTTTTGTATTCCTACAGATCCGGTCCCTTCCACCACTGAGGTTAACACGCTGAGCGTCCCTATCATGCCGATATCAGCCTTGCGTAATGCTCTTGAGCCGGGCGGTACGTGACTCGCATGTTTCTCATGGCCCACACTAGGTAGAACTTGAACAAAGTTGCTGACTGCCGTTCCTTATAATAGCAATCGTCGCCGTCTTCACAGTTGGTACTCTCATCAATAGGCGCAGGAAACCCAAGCTTCTAAAGCCCAGCGACGATGTCGAAGCTCCTGTGTCGGAGAGCGCGATTGACGAACAAAAGCGCAGAAGTGAAAGCGTGTATAAGTATGGCACTGTGACGGAATGCCCCCCACCAGGGCCCCGGAAGAACATCCACTCGCGCTTGCTGGCACATTTTCCGTTCCTCATTGAGATTTGGTACTGGCTGCTTACGTATTGGGTATGGAACCCCAACGGAGCCTCCTCCATCAATCCCTCTTATGTCGTAATGGACGAGCCGTGTTGATGAGTTATAGATCTACCAGGGACTGCGGGCAGTCTCTGCGATAGCAATCCGAGGTAATGAAGCAGTCTTTGCCACTGCCTACCGCCATGCCCTTCAAATCCTTTCCTTTGAGCATTGGCTTCACATAGACGTCGAGTTGTCTGTTCAGAGATTCGTCCTCAACAAGGTTCCATGGCTTATGTACATCCTCGCTCGGATATACTACTCGCACATTGTACTCGGCGTGGTCTTCCTTGTTTACTGCTACACATTTCTCCCGCGCGGGCAATACCAGAGCATCAGACGCACGATAGCCCTTGAGAACGTCATCGCTTTCGTGATCATTTCAGCATGGAGATGTATGCCACCACGGCTCCTACCGGAGGAGTTTGGTTTTCTGGATGTTCTCCACAACAGCAGCGGGAGTACAACATGGACTCAGAATAAATTCCAGCTTACCATCGCCGCCATGCCGTCTCTGCACTTCGCCAACTCGCTGTTTATCGGATTCTGCTTGCTGAGGTTCAGTCCGCATGTGATCCTTCGATGCATTGCGCCGCTTTGGCCTATGATGATGGGCCTCACAATCGTCGCGACCGCCAACCATTACATCCTAGATGCTATAGTCGGCAGCTGCGTGCTTGTGATAGCTTATCGGGCAAACAGGATCATGCTGTTGCTCCTGCCTCTGGAGAATTTCCTTTTCAGGCTGATCCGTTTAGAGAAGCCTGAAGACGATTGCTCAAGACGAGTGTAAGTAGGTAGCCAGTCTAGAAACCAGGTATGCAATTCTGTGTGTGACTGTGCCTTCTTCGAGATAGTTGATGTAAAAGGGCCTTCAGCACTGTGTGGTAGCCCCAGGGTGTTTGAATAGATCTCGAGACGTTGGCTTAGAAGCAAGGGGCTCACCGGATAGAACAACGTTAAGCCTCAAAAGATGGAATACTAGTATTCTTTTCTTGGTGTTTGATATGACTTTCCCACGTCCGGCAAGATTCAGGTCACATAGTCTGTAAATAATTGCACATAACCTTGACGGTAAGGAACCCAAAAACTTAAGTATCTGCTTAATAACTCAAACAAACCTTAAATCAATGGAGCGCGACGAGGAAGTTCGTGGTAAATACCCTTGGGTCTGCAAAAGCAATCACTGTTAATGTTGGACTAACATGGCTCAAGATTTAAGGTGTCGGTGACGTGAAATGCTAGAAAACAGTTGATGCGGCCACCTAACATCCTGCCTTCATTCACCGTTAGTTGCCTGCCTAAAGCCACGCTGTACGCAGTAGGTAGTCATTCGATGTGACTTCGAGGCGAATTTCCCCCAATGGACACTTTGTCTTCTTTCCGGTGGGGAGGGAGGGTCTGGAGTACACCGCCAAACATTAGGTACTGGACCTTCTGCCTACCGGGCTACCTATCTACCTAGATAGGTATCTGGTCGGTGATGAGGTGGATATCAATATGGAATTGATATGATATTATGCAGCTTACGTGCATATGCGGAGGGAGTACTTTACAGTTGCTTGTTCTGCCTTCGACTCTTCGTTATCACCGTTTACTCCGTGCTATGGTACAGCGAGTCGATAAGATCGACTTGATCCTTTTTTGAGTTGACGATTATTGTCATCGTGAATTCCAGGTCGTCCGAATCAGATTTCCCCCTCACTCGAGATGGGGGATCGGGGATCCGAAGGGAAACTGTCGAGGACAATTTTAGACTGACTCCTGACTCCACCTCAAGAACCTGCACTCCGCAGGGGTGATAATCACCATCATTATCTGTCTATCCACGAAAATGACGGCTCCGGAAGAGGCCCGCAAGGAGACAAATAATTAAACTCTACGGCGTTGTCAAACGAGAACTCCATGTGCGGAGACGTGCGGAGACGCGCGTAGAGTGCGGCTCCGTTTTTACGATATTGACGGCCCGACGGGTACCTAAGAAGAAATCCGACCCTAGGTACAGTAGTACCTAACGGAGTAAGTTAAGACGACGACACGTATGCCGTATTACTGCAAATAACCATAATGATGATGGTCGCAGTGGAATACAAGAGAAATTATTCCACGCAGCACGCAAGTCGAAGAATGATCGTAATCAGCTCCATACTCGTAAGCACACTAAAAACAGGCGATCATTTTCTATGGGAATTCCATGCCGGATCATACCGGCCCGGCGTCAGCATGGGCCATGTCGCCATGGAGGAATGCCTCCACTGAGTCCACTCACACCTGGATCTGGATCGAACCGGATGCCAGCGGAACGAGATTCAGATAAGATGGATACTTAGTGTCTAGATAACAAGACAGAGGTAGTGGAGTCAATACAAGTGAAAAGCAGGTGAATAGTTTCAATAATGAATCTTTTGCTGGAGCTTTTCGAAGCAGTTGTACAGTACAGCGGTACCGCGTTCACACTCAAAATCACTGCTCACGTTCCTCCAGAAAGCGCTTAACAATGGCAATTCGGTGCCCGACCACACGGGGAGGAAAGGGGTGAAACCTGGAGATAGCGTGATCGGGTTACTTGCCCTCAACGGAGAACTGGAGCTGGAGCCTTCCCCAAGTCGGAAGCGGTGAAGACCCTCCACCTCGCACGATCAGATGTCTGGGCATATCCGAATGGACGGTGTCCCGAATCACTGTCAGTGCAGCAAGAGAAACGAACATCTCTCCGCTTCACTGGAGTGATTGGACGTCAGTCGCCGTTGGAACTTGGTCATATGAGGGCGTGGGATGTGGCAAAGAGATGCGGGACTGTCTTGCAGTATTGTACCGCGTAAGATTCCAGTGGCGGAGCCGCACGGTTTCTACCGCCCGTATCAGTCCTAACGGGGTACTAATGAAGTTGGGGAAGAATCGGCCAGATCCCACCTCAGGTGTTCTCCAAATCCCCCCGACCCGCTGTGCTCCGCGCGTGTTTCGCCGATCGGGCAGGGAGCGACGTTTGGGCTGCGGTTACACCCGTGAAAATTTTGGAGAAGCAATTTTTGGAAACCGTTGGAAACGGACTCCGCCGCCTGCTGTGAGACTCAAATCCAATGACGATAGGGTTCCCTTTATATCTTTCGATTCTTCATGACCGGTATTCCCTACGTTGTTAGTAATTTTGCATTCAATATTTTTGTGTGTTGAGATCTGAACGGTTCTAGAAGCAGTATGTGTGTAGCGGACATAACGAGAAAATATTTGCTGTCGCCTCCGAATTCCGATGTTCGGGGCTTTTCCTTGGCGCGAACTTTTTTTGTCATTGTAGACATCTTGACAACAAGGCCTGCAGAAGTCCTGGCAGATTCGAAATAAAAGGATTGAAAGACATTCAAGATAGCTATAGTTCACTGTGACTCAGAAAGGCATTGAGCCACAGTGTAATGATGTGCCTTGTAGAAGAGGTGATCTGCTCATTCCGCCCAGATGACAAGCAAAAGGCGTTCCTGTAAGGCTAAGTTATCGGAGCTGCCCCGACCCCGGTCGATCCAGGGGCGGTGAGTGTTTTTTGATGATGACTCGCGTGGCCAGCCAGAAGACCCTGCGCGCTGTGAATCAATCAAGCTTTCCTGGCTCCTGTCCCTAGAACAAGCGAGTCCAGAAAACATCCTCATCGTTCGTTTTGGAGCAGCACTGCTCTCTTAATTGTTAATCTTTTCCCCTTTTCTGGACGGGGCGGTTGTCTACCTTCATTCTTCTCTTTGTTGTTTCCTTTATCACTGGGGCCTCACACACTCGCCTACACTTCCATTACTTTACGAACTTCTTCCCACGAACCCCGGATTTTGAAGTCAAACTGTTCATCTGGACAGTGTAGTACAGATTCAGGGGTCGTGCAAACTTCCATTGGAATCCTTCCGTGTCTCACGTCACCATGGCAAGGGCGAAGGAGACTTTAAAGGCGTCGCTGGTTGGTACTGCGGAAGAGCCGCAGCTGTCGCAGCAAGTGAAGGGACACTTCCTCCAGCATGCGCGAAAGGATGAGAATACTGGGGAGCTGTACATGACAGAGGAGGATTTCATTGATGCGATCGCACCCAGGGATGAAGACTATGTGAGTCACCTTAGTTTGCTCCCCTGCCTTGCGGGTTGTGCTACCCCAGCTTCTGTGCGCGACAATGAGGTTAACCTGTTTTGTTTCATATCTATAGCACAAGATCAAACGTGAGCAGTACGGAATCCTCTTCAGAGTGGCTGACCGGCGGAAAACTGGGAGAGTGAACCTTGCGGACTGGGCAGCATTTGAGAATCTGCTTGCAAAGCCAGATGCTGAATATGAAATCGCATTCCGACTATTCGACGTCGAAGGGACAGGTACTGTGAAATACGAGACGTTCCAGAAACTCTACAACCAGAACAAAGGCAGTGACAGCATTCCCTTTGATTGGAACTCAGAATGGGCTTCTCTGTACATTGGGTCGAAAAAGACGCGCCATGACATGACATATCCCCAGTTCGCACAGATGCTCAGGGGCTTGCAAGGAGAGCGCATAAGGCAGGCCTTCCATTACTTTGACAAGGATGGAGATGGCTACATCGATCCTGAAGATTTCCAGCGCATCATTCTCGAGACTTCGCGCCACAAGCTGTCTGACTACCTGCTCGAGAATCTTCCAACCCTTTGCAACATCTCGACGGGCAGCAAGATTTCATATGCTACTGTCCGTGCTTTCCAGAATGTCATGCGTGAAATGGACATGATTGATCTTATCGTTCGTGAAGCGACGAGAAGGAGTGAGGATGGCAAGATTACGCGCTCTGATTTCCTGAATGAGGCTGCCAGGATCACGCGCTTCTCCCTCTTTACTCCCATGGAGGCTGATATTCTATTCCACTTTGCTGGTCTAGATGCACCATCCGGAAGACTGTCTCTCAAGGATTTCGCCAAGGTGGTCGATGCATCATGGCACACACCATTGGTCGCTGCCGAAAATACCATCTCATCGGCGTCGGATGCTGCAAGCAAGGCAGCTGACAAGTCAAAGTCGGCGCTCCACAGTGTGCTGGAATCGGTTCACCACTTTGCGCTTGGCAGTCTTGCTGGAGCCTTTGGCGCGTTCATGGTTTACCCCATTGACCTGGTCAAGACCAGGATGCAGAACCAGCGAAACACACGTGTTGGAGAGAGATTGTATAACAACTCCATCGACTGCGCAAGGAAGGTTGTCAGAAACGAGGGCTTCCTCGGTCTGTACTCTGGTGTCCTGCCACAGCTGATCGGTGTCGCCCCGGAGAAGGCTATCAAGCTGACCGTCAACGACTTGGTGCGTGGCTTCTTTACGGACAAAGAGACTGGCAAAATCTGGTATCCTTGGGAGATTCTGGCAGGTGGTGCAGCGGGAGGCTGTCAAGTTGTAAGTTGGACCAACTCCGTTCGAGATTGTGAGGATTCTTCTAATAGGCAGTCTAGATCTTCACAAACCCTCTTGAGATCGTCAAGATTCGTCTACAGGTCCAGGGTGAGATCGCAAAGACTGTTGATGGCGCTCCGCGACGTTCTGCCATGTGGATTGTCCGGAACCTCGGTTTGGTGGGCCTGTACAAGGGTGCCACGGCCTGTCTGCTTCGTGATGGTAAGAATTCCTTTGTTGTTCCATAAGCGAAAAATTCTCTGACCGAGTTCAGTTCCTTTCTCCGCTATTTACTTCCCTACGTATGCTCATCTGAAATCCGATGTGTTTGGGGAATCGCCTACGAAGAAGCTCGGCGTTGTCCAGCTTCTGACTGCGGGTGCTATTGCCGGTATGCCGGCCGCCTACTTTACCACGCCTTGTGACGTTATCAAGACGCGCTTGCAAGTCGAGGCCCGTAAAGGCGAGACCAAGTACACTTCGCTGCGACACTGCGCGAAGACGATCTGGAAAGAGGAGGGTTTCAGGGCCTTCTGGAAGGGCGGTCCAGCTCGTATCATCCGTTCGTCTCCGCAGTTCGGTTTCACCCTTGCGGCATATGAACTGCTGCAGAAGTTGCTACCAATGCCCGGATCTCAGGCAGCCAAAGAAGCCATTACACCAACTGGTAACGTTGAGCCCGGTGTAGGGCTGCAAGTTGCCAAGGCTCCCCTCCCATACTTGAGGTCGCGCAACGCCCTCAAACTCATCCTAGACCTGGATGAGAACTTTGGGCGCATCCAGCTCCCCCAGGGGCAAAGCTGGCCCAAAGTCCTGGGAGGCGGACAGAACAAGCAATGAATGACCTTCTTCTGAAAAATGAAAATTTGTTTTCTTGAACGAACGGGCGGCGAATCGTTGTTTCCTTGTGAAATATCGTCTCATGTTTCCCCACGGGGTCCTGGCGGGGAAAAAAAAGTCTAGAATTAGATCTCTGTTTTCCCAGTCTTCGTCGATGATAGATTTCCCCCAGCGAATTATTATCAGTAGCTGGGCGGGCTCCATTGCGACACCAATGCACCAGATAGACGGTGGAAAAAAGTTTGGGTGTCGTCACACGTTTCATGACATGTCCATCCATCCATGTACCCCCTAACTAGATTCCCTTTTCTTTTGCTTTCTGCTCTGTTGATAAACCCCGGAGCCTCGCGGCGAGCGATCGCATCATTTGCATGCATATCTGCTCTGTATTTGTTTCTTTTTCTTTTTCTTGTTCTTCTGGTCATCCCATCTCTGCTCTTTCCTTAGCGAGTTTTAAAAGGTTCTTTTTTGTTTGTGTTAGAAAATCTGTTTTTGAACTGTGTATGTAACTGCTCTGTGCTCCTCGGCTGGTTAGCATCTCTCAGTTTTGTTTCATTTCCTTTGGCCTCTGTCTAATAATACAATTTACGTGGACGAGAACAGTATTTTCTCTCTCTTAATAATTTTCACTCAATCGGGAGCTATTTCCATTATTCTTTAGATTCTTTGCTCCAGCATGCAAGTCTGCTCATAGATAAACTTCCATTTTCCCTATTTTTTTTCTCTGTCCTTTTTTTAGATTGAATCATAGATTGTGTGTTACTCGGTCATTTCGCTATTATTAATTAGATTTTGGTAATTCTAAGGTTGCTTGTTTCTGCTTTCATTAGCTCATCCCGTCAGAGAGCAGAGCAGAGCGGTGTAGTGTAGTCGTAGTCTGTAGACGGGGCGGGACCGTAGACCATAAATAACTACTCCGTACAGCAGACAAGATTCTGTTCTAGAATAGGGTAAGGTTATGCTTTCTCTTCGACTTGGAAGCGGTACTTCACAGGAAGGTAGGCAGGTAGCAGGTACTGTATGTACGTAGGCACTTTTACAGAACTGTACATAAAAATGGCTAGTGATTTTATTTTAATCACTACTGCCTGGTACCTGATTCTTACCTGAATGTATGATGGACACGTTTATCATAAGCGGAAGGAGTGATGATGAGCGGGAGCGATAGACTAGGAGGACAAATAGCGAAGCGCACAGTATGTATGGGCTATCATTGCCATTACCAATTAAGTAGAATTAGATTCATTGATCGAATGTGCGTTTCTGCCTGAATTAATTCCGGGACTTAGTACAGGTAGGTAACTACCTAGTTCATCTTGGTCTTGGATGGGGATTACTACTCAAACAGTGTTCGTAAAATGTTAACAGTTGTAAAAAACGGGCAGGTGGCAGTAGTTCCATAGTCATGATAGATAGAAAAGGAGAAGCGGAATATGTTTGACATATTTGGCTGATTGAGACGACCGGTCAGTGTCATCTAGAAGGAGTCTGCAGAAAAAGGGAGTCGGGATTATTTATTTACATCGAACTTGAAGACCTATATCTACTGTTGTATAAGCATCCAGTCCGTTTGTGCACAATGGATGCTCCAATATGCTCCTTCAGACGGAAAGCTATTGCACATGTAGAATATAGTATGGAACAACAGTTGACTTGACCAGAGCGGGGTATCGAAGGGTTGCTTTCCCATAGCCGTTCAGGTTCCGGGTCAGGTATCGCACACGACTCCTGGAACTGCTATGGCCTGACTTTGAAGGTGATCTTGGCAGTTGGCAAAATTTCTGTTCGTGAGGATCTGAGAAGCAAAGGACGGTAGTCCAGTTTGCGTATATTTCAATCCACACATCCCCAATGACGATGGGAGCCAACATCTTCGCGGTATGATTCCTTTTTTTCGGTATATGAAACGCCTGTTTTTTTCTCAGCCTCTATGAGCCGCAGAGGAAGATTTCCTTCAGGCAAAAGCACCATATCATAGACTGGTGGTTACGCCGGTCGAGGACGCAATCTGGTATCCTGGAGTCGGTCGACTGCCAAATTGGCTTACAGTGGCTGAGCAAGCTTTTTCCAGTGGGCGTAGGGGCTGGCCTGCCTTTGGGGTCCGGATGTAGAGGAGTCAGAGGACAGAGACGCCCAATTTCCTCATGAGAGACCTTCGGCCTCGAGCAATTTCCTGATAACCAAAGCCGACCGGCTCAAACGAGATCATCGGAACAGGTCCACCGAGGTCTTCTGCCGTTGCTGGACACATCAATAGAATCTGGACATTCTCGCACTGGCACTCTCTTTCGGAGTATCGTTCTTTGAATTTCCTTGAGGAACGGCTGACGCTGTCGCTTTAGCACTTGAATCGTCCTTCGAATGTCTAGATTCATCATCTTTATAATTCGCTATGGCCTTCTGGTGCCACAAGGAATCTTCTTCCTCAATTTCCCGGAGGACTGAGACACGGAAAACGAATCAGTATAAGATTGTTCCAGCGTGTTTCCACGAGTGACAGACCTTCTTCCCACTCTCTTTCTTTCGCTTCATCTCCGGTACCTAATAGCTTCTCGACGTCCACTTTCTCTCCATTTTTGATTCTCTCAATAACCTCCTTCAGAAGCTGGACTTTCGCGTCGGCTTTTCGACTGTAAGTCGCCCAGTCGTTCTTAAGAATGAGTATTTGGATCGCCTGCGAGCCGATCAGGAGGAATATCATGATGAAAAAGGTTGCCGGATTCCATTCCTTGGATTTGGGGCTTTCTTTTTTCGGATCTCGAGGCCCACGGTTGCGCATGAATTTCGGGATAATCGACGTCCATATCGATGGCTGCACTATCTTCGGCAGATTGCTCGAGGTGGACTGTGAACGGCCTTGTCGCACAGTCGGGAGAAAAGCGGCTCCATATTGTGATGTCGCCCATCTGCGGGAGATGAGGCGGGCGGAGAGTCTCGCGGGAGCTGTCGCTGCATTCATCATATCCAGGGAATCAGCCTCGAAAAGAAACAATTGTTCAGCAATTTGAATTATTGCCAACTTTAGCGCAAGAGAAAAGAGACGCCGCACTCCGCAGTCCAGCTGCATCGGAGCGCCGCGGAGGAACCTCCAGAGTGGCCGGTCCTAACCCGTTTGGTGATGCCGGGCCGCCGTTGCTGCGACAACGCCGTTTGGTTGGGCGACTCTGGACCCGTGATGCCAGGCACGAGCACGGGCGCGCATGAACGCCTAAATTGCTCCATGCCATGGCTCTCCAAGTCATATTCTTACCTTAGACATACGCATCCATGGCGATCACAGCATTACTCCCGGATTCTCTTGTAGAATCCGTGAAGCGCGCTGTCAGGTCGTCGGAGACCTGCTCCGCTTCCACTGTTTCCTCTCTCCAGATCCTCCTCCGTTCCTCATCGAAAGACGATTCAGAAAAGAACAGCAGCGACAAGAGGAAGACTGCGAGAACCGCAAAGTCCACAGCATCGTCCGCGCGCTCGAAATCTTCTGCGACAGCTAAGTCTAAGCTCGCTGTATTCCAGGCCCCCGACGACCTCGAAGATGAAGCGCGATTGTCGCGGCAAGAGAAGCTGGTCCTGGCGACGGAGGTGTTCAACGCTGCTTCCAAGGCCTTGTCGGATGCTTTACAAACGCCTCCCTTCAAATCTCGCGCTGGAACCTTGAGGGATAATGGTGAAGTCTCAGTACAACGCACGCCGACAAAGACCCCATTGCAACCTAGTTCGCCGAACCGGATGGTAACCTCGCCTACGAAGACGCTGTCAATGAAGACAACACCATTGAACACCGGCGGGTCGGAAAACGGTATCCTCGCAGTCGCCGAATGCGCCAGACTGGCATTGTCATGTCTCCGAACCCTGAAAGGCGAACAACGGAGTCCAGCTGATGCCTCGCAAAACATGCAACTGGAACAAGGAGCGTGTATATTAGCGGGGAGATTCATCGCCCTTGGTCTTAATGACCTGGCATACAGGGAGCTACGGGGTCTCAAGAAAAGAATACAGCAATATCTGGATAACGAGAGCAATGATCAAAAGAGCGACGCGGGGAAAACACAAAAAGACAGTCAGCAGGAAGAGTCTGGGAGGGAAACCATGGCCGATCTCTTGGTATTCAGAAATTTGGAGAGCGCCGGGTCTCTACTCGGGTTACTTGTCTCGTTTCAGGCAAATGCTCTGAGACTTATTGCATCCGAGAAGAGACCTTCTACCGTGCAAAAGGTTGTGGGGACATTGCTCCTATCAAATCCAAGCAATCCTGCAAAAACCATAATGGATGCGCTTAAGGCAGGGAGCCTGACAAGGGAGAAGGCAGCTTTACAGCTCCAGTCTCTCTCCCACAACATCTCCTCTCTCTGCCCAGTGATTCACCGATCAAAGGATAACGCATCCAAATCGCCTTTAAAACCAATAACAGTGCTCACTCTCCAGCTGTTGTCGCTTGAGATTCGATCCATGTGGTGGAAAATCTCCGGCCATGTATGTGATGAGGACAGGGAACTTTGGGATCCATTGGCGCGTTACCTTGGAAGCTTTGCTCAAAATTGCCAAGGGATTGAAAAATCCGATTTTGTGACAATCTACAAAACTGTGCTTCGACTGCAGTCCGCTTTGGGAAAGGATAAAACAAAGTCGTCAATTGAGTTAGGAAACACAACCTTGATGTGGAGGGTTGTGACAGCCTTGGGAAACATTGCACAGGAAGCTAACTGCATTGATGAAGCCTTGAAGTTATATACAGACGTGTCAACTCCTGGTCCTCTCGATCAGACATTAGCCCTTGGTACTATTCGCTGCAGAATCGCATTTCTCCACTTGCAACGCGTGAGGTCATTCAGAAAACATCCTCAAGATGCTGTGGCGCAATCTCTTCGTGAAGTTACCACGGCATTGGGATCTTCGTTCAAGGGCAGCACTAACGATCTGGAAGAGCTTCTCATTGAAGCTGCGAAACTCAAGAAGCTTGCAATTGCCTGTCTCGGCGATTCTATGAATTCTGGAACAAGCTACATCAATGCTGACATCAGAAGTCTGATTGTCGAATATCTTCACTGTTTCGTTCGGTTCTTGCGGCGTTATATTGGTCGACAACCCTCTGACGACTGCGAACCCAAGGAACGTGAACAATTCGAGCAGCGGCTTCACATGTCCAAGAATATCATACTTTCGGCTGTCGATTCGGCCGTAGGGGTCGGGAAGTTGTCAGTAGGCTCCCAAACAGTTGCTTGGGAAGACACACTGCCACTTCTTTCTGACTGCCAGCGCCTTCTTGCGGTTCTCGATTCTGCGATTGACGAAAAATCCGATCCGTCTGGGACTGACAGCCGAGGGATGGCATTTGTGAAATTATCCAATATCTTCTGGTCGCGATATCTCAAAGAGAAGGAATCGGGCAAGGGATGTGCAGAGCTGCTGCCACTTTTGAAGCAGTCTACCAGCTTACTTCAGGGTCGTTCGCCAGCGGAGAGAAGTACGGGTTTTGCTGCACTCAAATTCGAGCGACTTGCACACCTCTACTATGAGGCAAACAAGGATATAGAATCTGAAAAGGCGTTTTGCCAATCAATCCAAGAGCATATAGACTCTGGAATTCTCCAAGAGCTTACGACCAATGTGGCCGGAAAACCACCGCATCGTGTTTGTCAAAATGCGAAGAGCGGCGGTTTTGTACTGGGCCGGGTACTCTCGACATACCTGAAGGTGAAACTGCGGCGGAAAAGCGGTAACGATAATCTCATTTTTGATGACGAGCACTTGGAGTCCGAGCAAAGAGGTCTCATCCTTGAGTGGCAACTGGGTTTATTGATCGACTCCCATTCTTATGCTTCCGTCGATGAAAGCTTTCGCGCGGCTTTCGGACTTCTTATTTCCACCCTTCTTCGTTTGTACTCACCAGAGGACTATCCTATACGTCGTCTCAGAGTCATTCTGTATGCGTTACGCTTCCTTCTGGAGCATCCCAATTCATTGGACTCTTCCATCACTGAGACACTGATTGCTGAAGGGACCAAGGCCGTCTCTGGTGAAATAGACGTTTCTCATGACTCCGAGTTGGCTAGGTTCGCGACGCACATCAAAGGCTCCCTACGTCTTGCTCTCGGATTCCAACGGGGAGAGTTACAAGCAGATGAGCTAAATGAAGTGATCTCATCATGGCTTTCACTTACTCGTGACTGTCATGATTGGGAATCACTCGAATCCCACGTTGATGACACTGAACATTGGATCCTTCAGATGAAGGCCGTTGTTGATTATATGGAAGTTCGTGGAATGTGGAAACTTCAATTATCCATTTCCGAACTTCTATTGCGCATCCTAGAGCTCCAGGAAACCAAAGACCTTTCCGCCATTGTACTAACGCTTTCGCGGCTCGCGTTGCAGTATTGCAGACTGGGATATTGCAAAAAGGCTGGTATCCTCCTGTCACGAGCTGGTCGGTATATCGAGGAGCACAATGTTTCTTGCCTCGCGATAGTGTCCTGCAAGCTGGTTTGCGTGGAATACTTGCTTGAAACTGGCAATTTGGAGAAGGCCGCTAGCACGCTGTCGGCAGCCCGAAGTATCTTTCAAGAGAACGAAGGGAAGCAGGAAATCGCAGGTAGTACTGGCCAAGCAAGAATCGCATGGGAGAGGGTTGTTGCGGACGCCGCTCTTATTCATTCCAAGCTTGCTTTTGCGCAAGGGTCGATAACAGACGCCCTTTTCTTTGCCAAATTGTCTGTGCGATTAAACTGCAGACTCTGGGCCAAACTGGAGAGACTCTCAGAGATGAAGCAGGGCAAAATGTCTCCTGGAAAGGGTGTCTCGGAAATCGAACTGCTGAGCGAATCGGTCGCCAATATGGACATATCCAACTCAGCTGTCGGTCCATCCAAGCGCTATTCAGAGGGGGCTCCCTTCTGGCCTCATATCGCTTCTCATCATGCCAGTCTACTGAATCTGGTCCGTTTGTCCGCTCATAATGGCCTTTTTCAGGATGCTATATACTATGGAGAGCAAGCGCTGAAGGTCAACAAAACGCTCAACGCGACCGTCCGTCTGATCGCATGCCAAGCCCAGCTCGGATGTGACTGGATCCGTGGCGGCCATATATCCGAGGGCAGAGAGCTCCTGGAAGCTGCGGCGGAATTGTCCAAGAACCTGGAGAGCAGCATTGAGATCGTTTCCTTGCGACTGAGCTTCGCCGGTCTCTACAAAGCGCAAGGTCATCACGACAAGGAATTTCGCCATCTCTGTGATGCTCACAAGATCATTCTTGAGCTTACTGGAGAGTCTACTTCAAACTTCCTCGATCAATGCTCAAGGGATCTTGGGTTGGAGGATAAAATGACCAAATTGAGCATCCAGGGGAATAGCAAAAAGCCTCGGAAAGAAGCAGTCGCGACCCGTCGAACCCGCAGAACAAATGCTCCAGCAAGCCGCGATGCAAAAGCAGATAAAGAGCCGGAAATGGATACAACTCTGGTTGAATCAATGTCTCTGCTGCAACTCAGAGCTGAAGTGCTTCGCCAGCAAGCTGCTTGTTCTCGGGCAGTTCAGGATTTTGATAAGGCTTCTCGCTTCCTGAGCGAGGCACGAGAGATTGCAACTTCCGGAGCAAGCCAAATATCTCTGCAAATTAGTCAAAGCGAGCATTTGCTCGCAGATGCAATCCGGCGGTTTGCCACGCACGCTGTGTATTGCGTCCTGCCGGAGTCCACACTTTCGTTACCATCTATACAACCCTCAGGAAAGACCTCCGAGGCACTGACCACTGCTGTGAAAGGGTCATCTACTTCGCGGAAACAGAAAGCACCAACTAGGGGAACTCGTTCAAGAACTCCGAAAAATGATGACGATTTCTCTGCCATGCTGTCAAAAGCTAGAGAATCCCTCGATGTCGTCTTCAGAGCCGTTCCTACTTTTGGTTCGACTGTAGAAAATCATGCCGCTTCGCGTCTCATGAGCCGTATTTCCGTGTTATCCCACGCTACTGTTCCCGGACAGCCGCAAACAGTGCCTCTGTCCCCAGCAAATGTCAATGGTAAGCCCTGCTTCACGCCCTTCTCATGTCGCATGAGATTCTAATGAAATCAGAAATTGGCCGTATTAGCGCTTTTGAGAGGGAACGGTTGGCTATTGATATTGACAAACAACTCGTCGGTCTTACTGATCCTTTGAGCTGGCCAGCTTCTGCGCTCGCAACGATCGAGACAGATGCAGACGCATACTCGAGATTCACCAAGGACTACGTCGACATCCTTCCAGAGAACTGGAATGTTCTTTCCTTGTCAATCAGTGCGGACCGAACCGAGTTCGTGATAACAAAGATTCACAACGGCCGTACGCCTTTCCTCTTGCGCCTGCCTCTCAAGAGAGGTACTTCGGATGAAGAAGAGGAGGAGGAATTTACTTTCGACGAAGGCAAGCGGGAGATGCAGGAAATTATAAAACTTGCCAATACAAGTGCCCACGATGCTCGGTCTCTCACCGACAATCATTCGAAGAAGGAATGGTGGGCGCTACGGCAGTCGCTTGACCGACGTCTGGAAACTCTGCTGCGCAATATTGAAAATGTCTGGCTTGGAGGTTTTCGTGGTATCTTCTCGCCTGTTCCTCGAAATGTAAATCTGCTTTCACGGTTCGCGAGCTCGTTTCACAACATTCTTGACAAGCATCTTCCTTCCAGACGGAAGGGCGGTAAAGATGGAGACCTGAAATTAACGCTACACCCCAGCGTGTTAGAGTTATTCATTGGCATTCAGGATCTCGAAGATGGGTCAGACCCCGAGGACTCCATTATGGACCTTCTATACTTCGTCGTGGACATCTTGCAGTTTCAAGGAGAACGCAATGCTTACGACGAGATCGACTTCGACATGATGGTCGTCGAGACTCTCGATGCCCTAAGAAGTTATCATGAAGCTGCTCGAGCCGAGCCGGAATGCGGACAACAGGATCACACTATTTTGATTCTCGACAAGGCGCTCCATCTCTTCCCATGGGAATCTCTACCCTGTTTGCAAGGGCTTCCGGTTTCTCGGATGCCATCCCTGAAATGCCTTCGCGACAGAATCCTACAATTCCGACAAAGCAAGAAAGCCTCTACCCCAGCCAGTTTTCACATTGACCGCCACCGGGTGGCGTATATACTTAACCCTGCTGGGGATCTGAAGGCAACCCAGAGCACTTTTGAACGCGATCTCTCTGCTATGAAGAGATGGACTGGGATTGTCAACCGGGAGCCAACCGAAGAGGAATTTCAGAAAGCATTGGAGTCAAAGAGCATATTCCTCTACTTTGGCCATGGTAGCGGCGCTCAGTATATCCGGGGTCGGACGATCAAGCGGCTAAACCAGTGCGCCGTCACATTCCTTATGGGTTGCAGCAGCGGTTGTCTCACTGAAGCTGGCGAATACGAACCGTATGGAACCCCGATGAATTATATGCATGCAGGTGCTCCTGCTCTGGTCGCCACTCTGTGGGATGTCACCGACAAAGACATCGATCGGTTTGCCAAGTCTACGTTTGAGAGATGGGGCTTACTCCAAGGACACGAGGCGGATGAGAAGGAAGATGCTCCAATGAAGAATGGGAGATCGGGAAGCAGTAAGGGAAACAGGAGTACTTCAAAGTCTCCCTCGCCGACGCCCGAACAAAACCAGTCTGCTCCTCTTGATGAGGCCGTTGCGAAGTCGAGAGATTCTTGCTTACTGAAGTATTTGAACGGCGCAGCTCCAGTGATATATGGTGTTCCAGTGTTTTTGAAGTAGGAGCAATGAGTATCACAGACACTTCCTTGGATAAATGGCGGAGATGGGTACGGTTCTGGCGTTTGGGATTATGGATCTTCAACGGGTGTTCTTTCTATTCATGTTGGAAAGGCTGGATGATTTGGGATAGGCTTTGGGCAACAGAATGTTCAGAATTAATTATGTAGATTCTCTTAATGTCACTTTTGGAGCCTGTGTCAGCTTCCTTGCGTATATGAGATCGCCTGGCATACTTTTATCCTTCCAAGATTCCCGTCAAACTTCCGAGATTAGGTAGATTTTCCCGCCTTATCTCCAACGCTGCTTGTACAGCATCACCATGCGGGACTGATCTTCGGATGCACCACAGCACCCCACAGTTGAGATCATGCAGGCGACGTCCACATCGCTTCTGGGCGTTCGAGGGCGTGGCGAAGACGATGAGGGGACGCTCTCCACGGCGGGGTTCAGTTGTCGGGAGCCCCTCATCCCCTCACGGTGCTCCACCCGATAGCAAACAGGCATTACAAACAGGCCTCGCCGTCCGACGTTCTCCCTCTGCCTCTACGCCGTATCCTCTGCCCAGACACTCCTTTGTCTCCAGGTCCTGGCACCAGAAACAGGCACAATGTCCGTCACGACCAAGGCCACAATCGCCTCCTTCGGCGGCAAGCTGCTCAAGCTGACACACAATGCCACCACGACCGGCTGTGAGATGGCCTTCAACCTCTACCTGCCGCCGCAGGCCTTCCAGAACTCGTCCCAGAAGATCCCCGTCCTGATCTACCTGTCCGGCCTCACCTGCACGGCAGAGAACTGCTCCGAGAAGGGATTCTTCCAGCATGGCGCCAGCAAGAGGGGCATCGCTGTGCTCTACCCGGATACCAGTCCCCGTACGTCTTCCTTTGTCTTTCCTGAATTTGTTGGATCAGTTGCGCTAACTCTTTGTCTTCGTCATTTATAGGTGGATTGAACATCGAAGGCGAGAATGACTCGTGGGACTTTGGCACCGGCGCGGGCTTCTACGTCGACGCGACCAAGCCCCCCTACGACAAGGGATACAAGATGTACAGCTATATCACGGAGGAGCTGCCCAAGACGGTCTTTGACAACTTCCCGCAGCTCGACCCGACCCGTGTCAGCATCACGGGCCACAGCATGGGCGGCCACGGTGCCCTGACCCTGGTATGTAGATCCGTTCTTTACTTTCTGTCTGCAGTTCCACGAGAGAACGGTAAAAGATCAGCTTGCTAACGCAGAGACTTCGTCGCGAACAGTTCCTCAAGAACCCCGGCAAATACAAGTCCGTCTCGGCTTTCGCCCCGATCGCTAACCCCATCAACTGCCCATGGGGCCAGAAGGCCTTCAAGGGCTACTTCGGCGAGGACAACCTCGAGAAGTGGAAGGAGCACGACGCCACCGAGCTCGTGAAGAAGTGGAAGGGACCGCTAGATGTGCTGATCGACGTGGTATGTTCGAGTCATTAGCCCTGCACCCGGAATATATATAAATGAATCTTGTTGCGGGAGTCAAGTACGGAACTGACATAAGACCTTTTGTTTTACAGGGCACCGGCGACAACTTCTACAAGCAGGGCCAGCTTCTGCCGGAGAACTTCGAAAAGGCCGCCAAGGAGGCCGGCGTCGAGGGCGTCAGGATCCGCTACCAGCCCGAATACGACCACAGCTACTACATGATGGCCACCTTCTCCGACGACCACATCGAGCATGCTGCCAAGTACCTCTTTGCGTAGTGCGTTTGACCCGTCTTTTGTTTCTACTGCATTCCCTTTCCTTTCAGGGAAGAAGAAAGAAACAGTTCTTTTCATTTTATTCATACCTATTTTTTTCCTCTCTTGTTTGTATATATGGACGCCAATTTTCTAACCGCGGTAGAAGCGATCTCAAGGCGCCGAAATCCTTGAAATCCATGATTTAAATACCTATACCTGTCCCTATAAATAAAAGAGATTCCCTTCCCGTTCTGCCGGTCCAAGGGTACCATTCGTTTTCTATCGTAAAGGGAATATTATGAGCAAGAAAATCATTCACGTTTGTCTAACGTATGTAACCTGGCATTCCTACTCATTTCCTACTCATTTAAAAACATTGTTATATGTGGGTTTCTTTGTTTTATTTTTTTTTCGCTATGTTCACCCTGTACACATTTTCCTTCCTCTATCCTATCCACATCGCCTCAATCTGACCAAAAGAGATATTTTTATTCCACGGTAATGGTTATGGTCTCTATCTATTTAGCATCTCACCTCATCTCATTCCACCTTTCCTACCTGCTGCTCCTCCCCGGCTCAAGTTATGCTAACAGTCTTCGTATACATAGGAGATAAGAAGATTCCGAATAAATAATGCCCTGGATCCGATCAATCGATCAATCGGTTCCAGTCATCTTACATTACATCGGATGCAGACATTTGAAATAAGAAATGCATTTAATCAATCGCATCCCCTTCGATATATATATATATATATATATATATATATATATATC